>SKEB01000075.1_pt1 | contig 132512 bp, 125 predicted proteins | sample 4826561 | NCBI WGS metagenome assembly SKEB01 (sample SAMN11008820, study PRJNA524170) | human gut metagenome | biome: Human fecal sample; material: Feces; isolation source: fecal sample from pouch patient p17 | host: Homo sapiens | place: Israel: Tel-Aviv | collected 2016-03-29 | reverse complement strand
GGGTTTTTTCCCCCCCCCCCCCCCGTAGAAGCTTGGATTGGAAAACCGATTATGTTACTCTGAATCAACCAGACAACACTGTCTTTTAGCGGGAACATGCATTAAAACTGTTCTTTCCTCAGAACTCTGTTAAGAATTGTATTCCTTCTAAACATGAGTATGAGTTGCTGCTCCGGTATAGTGTCAATCCTTTTATGCCATTCTCTTGTCCCTAGCTGCAAGAGTGCTGCGCTCCCGGCATTCGCGAGAATGATCCCAAGCAGTGACCGGGTCTTTTGTAGTATAGAAATCCTACTGGCCCTCCCTGCAGATGCGGGGACAATCATGCAGGGTATCGGATGGATGCACTCATGTCCGCAAAGACGAGAGGGGATGAATGGCTATGGACGAGGATTTCATGAGAAAAATGGCAACCAAGGATAAGGCCTGTAGCACTTATGACCATATTCCCCAGAAGAGGATTGATGACTATACGTCAAAGTATCCCATTACTGATGACATGGATGATGCAGAGCGCCGGGTCTGGGATTCGCTGGATGATGAGGACAGGCGAATGATCCAGTCGGATCGTACATACTATGGGACGAACTATGGTGCTGGCTTCGGCGGCGACACCAAGGTGAGTTTCTACGATGTCCTCGGCATCAGGCAGTTCGGCTGATTCATCCCCGGATTCCTGTATGCTGTTGTAATCAGCAAGAGAATCGCCACTAGAGCGCTGGGGGAGAGTCCATAACCGCTTCATAGTTCGTACATGAGTGTTTGATTCTCTGGGGATGGTCCAGCTGTCTGTTCGGCCAAAAATGAGAATGCTCTGTGTCCCCAGCAGGCGCGGGGATGATCCTGTGGGACATCGGATGGATGCCCTGCAGGTTCGCAAAGATGAGAGGAGAAGAATGGCCATGGATGAGGATTTCATGAGAGAAATGGCAACCAAGGACAAGGCCTGCACCACTCATGACAACATCCCCCAGGATCTGATCGACAGTTATGCGTCTAGGCATCCCATCACTGAGAAAATGGATGAAGCCGAGCGCCGGGTCTGGGATTCGTTGGATGATGAGGATAGGAGAATGATCCAGTCGGATCGCGTGTACTACGGTACAAATTACGGTACAGGTTGCGGCCCCGGTGACGAGTATGTGAGTTTCCGTGATGTCATCGGCATCAGGCAGTTCGACTGATTCATCCACCAAGCTCCCATATGCCGCTGCAATCGGCAAAAGAATCGCTGTTAGAGTGCCGGGGAAAATCCATAACCACTTCTTAGTCCGTGTACATGAGTGCTTGATTCTCTCCAGCCTGAGTAATCGCATTGGTGTGCCCTGATTGAGAGTTTGTCTGCTTTGCAGATGACTAGCGGTGTGTTTGAACACGGATTGTCATGGTTTTCAGATGAGCATGATCGGCTGGTCAGAAGACGCGGCCCGGGTGCTCATCGGATGCGTGGGGGATGAATCTGGGTCTGCAGCATTTTTGGTCGCCGAAATCAGGTGTTCCCCCGCTTCTGCATGGGTGAGCTGTGTTGCTTTCAGGATGACTCCATTTATCTGCTATTGCCTGGATGCCGAGTGCCTGCGAATTGACCTTTTGCATTCTTGGGCGCGGGTGTGCCGCCCGGTATAAGCTTGTAGGCGATGTGTCCACGAGCAGCGGACTTGGAGGTGTGGTCGCCGATGGAGCAATTCGACGATGCGGATGGCGCGGAATCCGGCAGAAGCGATGTAACGGGTTCCTCAGTCGTGCAACCGCACCCGGATGAGGCGACCGCAGTGAACAAGGTTTCGGCTCATCCTGAGGCGACCATTCCGGACTCTGAATACTCTCTGGCTGAGATTGAGCAGCGCCGTGCTCGCCCGGTCCGCTGGGTGGTCTTTGCGCTGGCGGTCCTCCTGGCCATCGTCATTCCTTACGGATACGGGCGCTCGTTGGCCATAAACCACACTCAGGGCGTGCTTCACTATGCCTCGGTTCTGGACCCGCGCGGCATTGCCCTGATTGCCTGGACCGTGACTGTGCTGACCTTTATGGGCATCGGCATGTCCATCATCGAGTCGTCCTCCTGGTTCTGGCGGGTGGTCTTCGTGCTGGGCCTGGCCGCCGAGCAGCTGATCGCCGGCCTCTGTCTGCTCAAGATGAATTTCTGGTACAGCACCTTCGTGGTCTACCAGCATCAGGCCATCCTGGCCAACGCGGCCAACCTGGGCATCATCGCGGCCGGGCTGGGCGTGGCGGTCTTTGCCGTTATTTTTGTGGCCATCCTGGTCTGCGTGCGCAAGGATTCCCCCTGGAACACGCTGACTCACAGCTGGTCGGCACTGTCCATGTTCTTCATCATTGAACTGATTGCCATCGCCATCGTCCTCTTCGGAGGCCTCATCACCGCGGCATGAATCATAGGATCGCGAATTTACTAGGGGATGGGGCTGATGCATATGGGCTTTACTCGGCTAATTCCCGATCCAGGCGTTTGGCTATCCGCTCGGCGTAGGAGGTATCTATGATGATTAGGCTCCCGCAGGTCACAAACAGAGCGACCAAGGGCCAGCCCATGAGGGTATGGACCCATTCGGGAAGGGTGAAGAAATCAGTGAGGAACATGAGCGGCACCAGGATGTAAACGCTGTAGCCGAGGACATGCATGGTGTAGGGGATGGTAGTTCCTGTGATGTATCGCATGCCGATCCAGTAGTTGTCGAGGGCGATTTGGAGTTCGCGGCTGCTGGCCGGGGTCATTTGGTGTTGGGGGAATTGCCGGTGGGTGGCCCAAACCCATGCGCCGACGCCGATGGCGAGGCCTAGGACGCAGCTGACGATCGCTGTGGTCCGTCGGGGCATGCCCAGGAGGACATCGCCGCCCTGGAGTGGATGGTACGGTTCGTAGCGGTGCCATGCGCGGGCTATTTTTAAGGCGGATATGAAGATGATGACGATCAGCGCGATGATGGATAAGGGGACGGAGTAGTGTCTTCTGTTGTATTCCCTGGCTTCCGGGGTCCGGTAACGCATGGGGGCCTTAACGGGCTGGTTGCGGACGCGGTCCCAGTAGACGCGGGTGAACCGGTCGGGCAGGAAGCCGATGGCTTCGTAGCGCCACCATGCGGGGCGGCTGGCGTGCCAGTTCGGCATCGGCCGTGTCTGGCGGCGAACCTGGTCCTCCCGCCGGTGATCGCGTGCGAGGGCGCGGACCTGGCGGGCGCGCAGGAGCCGGGTGACGGGGTTGTCGGGTCCCTTCCAGGCCAGGAGGCTGACCTGGTCCTGGGTGAAGATGACCAGGCCGGGGTCGGGGGTGTGGCCGACGCCGACCTCGGGCAGGGGAGCGTCGCCCCCGGGAACTACGCCGGGTCCGCAGGCAAGGCCGCCCACGGAGCAGATCCTGCCTGCGTACCATGGACCGGATGACCCGGTGGCCTGTTCGGGTGGCTGCACGTACTGGCCGACCAGGCGGACCACCAGCCCGTCCTCTCCCAGCCCGTCGAACCATCCGGTGCCTCTGTAGGCCCCGGATACGGTGGCAGGCCCGTCGGCCAGGACGACCAGCGAGCCCAGGGGCAGGACCTGCCCGGGCCGGGACCGGCCGATCCTGCCGCGCCGCCGCCACACATACCCCTGGAAGGTCTGCAGGCACAGGCCCCGCGCCAGGAGGTAGGGTGCCAGGACATGGTCCATCAGCCGCCTCGACCTCCACGCATTGAACGACATCAACACAAACAACCAGACCAGCATCGCCGGAGAGCCTAATACGACATCTACCAATAGATACAACATCAGTACGCCCCCACTAATGTCATCCCCGGTTTCAATCCGAGCCGCGCACATGGCGATGCAGAAGACAGCGGGAAAGCTACCATAGATTGTCCTTCATGTGGCCCCACCGTCATCTCCATTCCGCGATTGACGGAATCGTCGTAAAAAGCGTTGCCGGCTACTGTACCGAGGTATCCTACGGCTAAACCAATTCCACCTCCTACAATCGTACCTGGTCTACGGGCGGCTCCTACTGCAGCACCGATAACACCACCAGAGGCAGTGATCAGGCCATGAGCCATAGCATCTTGGGTAGCTGCCTGTTGTCAGTATGTGCCGAAGGAATCAGCAATGCCGCTCAATGATTCAAAACCGCCAGAAAGAAAATCGCCGACCATGAAAGAGCGGTTCAATGTGTTGAGTTGCATAGCTTAGGCGGTTGCTTCATCAACGTATCCGTCAAGGTCGTTTTGGGTTTTCTCTTTTCTATCCCTTTTATCGAGTATGTCCTATGTGACCGGTAACTGAATCAGAGATGAAGGTGGGGGTAGGAGGTTGATTTTGTGACTTCATCAAACCTTCGTTCATAGGATCGTTCCTCGGCGTTGATATATCCCATGAACACCATTTCCGTCACGTCTTGGCGGTTGAAGAAAACGATCTTGGCCGGATCAGTCATGCCATACGGGAATTGTACGGCACCATAGTCAAAGTAACCCGTTGTTCCATGCATGACTGTCAACGGAGCGCGGGCGATGATAACCAGCAGGGTACCCGGGTCTCTTCTGGTTTTCACCACGGATCCCAAAGGAAGAATGGTATTTTCTGATTTGATGGAGTTCTGCTCGGATTGTTTCATTAGGTGCCCTCTTTGGTGGATGAATGAAGTTACATTCCCTCAACTTCTTTAAAACCTATGGTAGGGCTACACGGTAAATCACGGTCGGTTCGTGCAACACAGTGCGGCATCTTCGCTACATCGGAGTGAAATGGCTCATTCCTCCTTGGCGGTAATCCAATTTTCGTTATGCTTTCCTCCATTCTGTTGATCTCGTCGCTGTTTGTTTGGTCCGCAAAATGTGTATAATGGACTTTTGGCGTGTTTCGCCCGCGGATCGAGAGCGCTTCAGCATAGGGCTGGTGCACCGCGTAACGGAAGAATGCAAGAGGAGGAGCCGTGGCTCTTACGAGTGAGCAGAAGCAGGCAATCGTCAAGGAATACGCGACCCACGAGGGTGACACCGGTTCCCCCGAGGTCCAGGTGGCTCTGCTGAGCAAGCGCATCTCCGACCTGACCGAGCACCTCAAGCAGCATCAGCACGACCATCATTCGCGTCGCGGTCTGCTGCTCATGGTCGGCCATCGTCGCCGGTTGCTGGATTACCTCAAGAAGGTGGACATCAACCGCTACCGTTCCCTGGTGGAGCGTCTTGGACTACGCCACTAATATGCATGCTTTCGCCCGGGCCTAGCGCTCGGGCGCTTTTGCATGACTGGACCAGGCACCGTTGACCCCGGGATGGGGTTGCAGAAGATGGTGCCGAATACAAATGCAAGGTTGGTCCGCAAGGAATGAAGATAGCCGGACATGGGGTTCGGCAGGACCAGACCGAAGTTCAAGGATCTCCGGCAGTCAATTGATGCCGAGCATCCTGACATCAGGTAGTAAACAAGCAGTAAACAAAAGGAGGAACCCTATGGAGGGTCCCGAAATCACGGCTGTAGAAGCCACGATCGATAACGGATCATATGGCAAGCGCACGGTGCGCTTCGAGACGGGTCGTCTCGCCCAGCAGGCGGATGGGGCAGTAGCCGCCTATCTTGATGACGATTCCATGGTGCTGTCCACCACCACCGCCGGGTCCAGTCCCAAGGAGAACTACGACTTCTTCCCGCTGACCGTCGATGTGGAAGAGAAGATGTACGCTGCGGGCAAGATCCCCGGCTCCTTCTTCCGCCGCGAGGGTCGGCCCTCCAACGAGGCCATCCTGGCTTGCCGGTTGATTGACCGCCCCCTGCGTCCCCTCTTCCCGCACACCCTGCGCAACGAGGTCCAGGTTGTGGAGACCATCCTGGCTGTTAACCCTGAGGATGCCTACGACGTGCTGGCCTTGAACGCGGCCTCCGCCTCCACCCTGATTTCCGGACTGCCCTTCGAGGGGCCGGTCTCGGGTCTGCGTCTGGCCCTGATCGATGGTCAGTGGGTGGCCTTCCCCCGCTGGAGCGAGCGCGAGCGCGCCGTCTTCGAGCTGGTCGTGGCCGGCCGTGTGGTCGAGGGCGGGGACGTCGCCATCGCCATGATCGAGGCAGGCGCCGGCAAGAACGCCTGGAGCCTTATCTATGACGAGGGCCAGATCAAGCCCGACGAAGAGGTTGTTGCCCAGGGTCTTGAGGCTGCCAAGCCCTTCATCAAGGTTCTGTGCGAGGCCCAGAGCGAGCTCAAGGCCAAGGCCGCCAAGCCCACCAAGGACTTCCAGCTCTTCCCTGAGTACACTGACGAGCTCTACGAGCGCATCGACCAGGTGGCGCACGCCGACCTGGACCAGGCACTCTCCATCGCGGAGAAGCTGCCCCGCCAGGATCGCATCCATGAGATCAAGGAGAAGGTCCGCGAGGCTCTGGCCGACGAGTTCACCGACATGGACGAGGCCGAGAAGGACAAGGAGCTGGGCAACGCCTTCAAGGAGCTCCAGCGTCAGATCGTCCGCCGCCGCATCCTGACCCAGGACTACCGCATCGACGGCCGAGGCCTGCGCGACATCCGCACCCTGTCCGCCGAGGTGGACGTGGTGCCCCGCGTGCATGGCTCCGCCCTCTTCCAGCGCGGCGAGACCCAGGTGCTGGGCGTCACCACCCTGAACATGCTGAAGATGGAGCAGACCATCGACGCCCTGTCCGGCCCCACCACCAAGCGCTACATGCACAACTACGAGATGCCGCCGTATTCGACCGGCGAGACCGGCCGCGTGGGTTCGCCCAAGCGCCGCGAGGTGGGCCATGGCAACCTGGCCGAGCGCGCGCTGCTCCCGGTGCTGCCCAGCCGCGAGGAGTTCCCCTACGCCATCCGTCAGGTCTCCGAGGCCATCGGCTCCAACGGGTCCACCTCCATGGGCTCCGTCTGCGCCTCCACCTTGTCCCTGCTGGCTGCCGGCGTGCCTCTGAAGGCCCCCGTGGCGGGCATCGCCATGGGCCTGGTCACAGGCGAGGTCGACGGTCGGCCCACCTACAAGACCCTGACCGACATTCTGGGTGCCGAGGATGCCTTCGGCGACATGGACTTCAAGGTGGCCGGCACCTCCGAGTTCATTACCTCCCTGCAGCTGGACACCAAGCTGGACGGCATCCCCGCCGACATCCTGGCCGCCGCCCTGCAGCAGGCCAAGGAAGCCCGGGCCACCATCCTCGACGTGATCAACGAGTGCATCGACGGGCCTGCCGAGATGAGCCCCTATGCGCCGCGCATCATCACCACCCAGGTTCCGGTTGACAAGATCGGTGAGGTCATCGGACCCAAGGGCAAGATGATCAATCAGATCCAGGAGGACACCGGTGCCGACGTCTCCATTGAGGATGACGGCACGGTCTACATCGCCTCCGAGGGCGGCGAGGCAGCGGCCAAGGCCAAGGAAGTCATCGACCAGATCGCCAACCCGCACGTGCCCGAGGCGGGGGAGACCTTCAACGGCAAGGTGGTCAAGATCACCAGCTTCGGCGCCTTTGTCAACCTGACCCCTGGCACCGACGGGCTTCTGCACATCTCGCAGATCCGCAACCTGGCCAACGGCGAGCGCATCGACTCCGTGGAGGATGTCCTCAAGGAGGGAGACACCGTCGAGGTCATCGTCCAGAGTGTGGACGACCGCGGCAAGATCTCTCTGGCCATCCCCGGTTTCGAGGACCAGGAGTCCGCTGGCGGCCGTGATCGTGGTGATCGCGGTGGTCGTGGTGACCGTCGTGAGCGCGGTGGCGATCGTCGTGAGCGCGGCGGACGTGGTGACCGTGATCGTCGTGATCGTCGCAGTCGTTCCTCCGACCGCGAGGATCGGTATGAGGCCCCGCGCCGTTCCCGTTCCGAGCGTGATGATCGCTACTACGACGACGAGGACCAGGAGGACCGTCCCCGGCACCGTCGTCAGAGCCGCGACCGCGACTATGAGGATGGTGGAGACTGGTTCGAGGACGAGGACCGTGGCTCACGTCGCGATCGTCGTCGGGTCTCCCGCGATGATGACGAGGATCGTGGTGGCCGGGGCCGTGGCGAGCGTCGTGGCCGTGGCGACCGCGGCGGTCGTCATGAGCGTCGCTCTTCCGGACGTGGTGGCTATCGTGGCCGCAGGGAGAACCCGCGTTATGCCGCCGACGAGCACTACGACGAGTACCGGGCCGACCGGGAGGAGCGCTCAGAGCGCCCCCGTCGCCGCGTGCGCAGGGACTTCGATCCCTTCGACAGTGAGGACTGATTCCCACTGATGCCGGGACCCCGTTCCATTGGACGGGGTCCCGTTTTTGTCTCTTCTGAATTTAGTGAGAGAATGATGGCATGTCCGTTTCAATGATCGTGCTCATCATCATCGTTTTGCTGGTCGTGTTGCTGGTCATCTGGGGAATCGGTATCTACAACGGTTTGGTCAACTTGCGCAACCGGGTGGCCAATGGCTGGGCCCAGATTGACGTCCAGCTCAAGCAGCGTGCCGACCTGGTGCCCAACCTGGTCCAGACGGTCAAGGGCTACGCCTCACACGAGTCCACCGTCTTGGAGGAGGTGACCAAAGCCCGCGCCGACGTGGCCCAGGCCCAGGCCCAGACGGCTGGCGGGGACCAGATGCAGGCCCGTGCCGATGCCGAGCAGCGGCTGGGCCAATCCCTGGTCACTCTGATGGCTCGGGCGGAGGCCTACCCTGAGCTCAAGGCCAACCAGAACTTCCTGGACTTGCAGCGTCAGCTCAAGGACCTGGAGGACAAGATCGCCTACGCCAGGCAGTTCTACAATGATGTGGTTCAGAAGTTCAACACCCGCATCGAGACGGTCCCCTCAAACATCATCGCATCCCTTTTCCACTTCCGTCAGGCCCAGTATTTCCAGGCTGACGAGGGCAGCCGCCAGGCGCCCGTAGTGGACTTCGGACAGTGAACGCCCCAGTGGCCTCCTCTGGGAAACCGGTCTCAGGCCATCCCTCCTGGAGCACTTCCCGCTTTTTCCGAGCCTTGGCACTGGCTTTGGTGGCAGCCTTGGTGACGTGCATAGTCGCTGCTCTGCTTATCTTCAACAAGAATTTGCCGGACCTGGTATACGATTCAGTGGACTATGATGTCCAGGTCCTGGATAACGGCGATTTGCGCATCAGTCAGGACCTGACCGTAACCATGAACTCCCGTGAGGACGACAACGGCGATAAACGTCCCTGGAGGGAGCTCTACCAGCGTTATCAGATCAAGCCTGACCGGCTGACGGGCATCAGTGACATAAGCGTGCGCGACCTGACCAATGGCTCTACATATAGGCAAGCCGATCCGCCGACGGATCCTGATAACCTCGATCAGGTTCCTGACTGGGATAAGACCATGGCTGGCACCTGGTATATGGGCACAGTCTCGGACTCAGGATTGGAATCCTACAAGCCGGGCGACTCGGACCAAGGATCCGCCTGCGGCGCCCAGGGGGACCGGTGTCAGGTGGAGCTGGGTTGGAACATTCCGCAGATTGCCGAGGATTCAGGTCGGCGCTTCCGCATCGACATGACCTTCCACGGTGTCACTACTGCCCATCCCGATGTGGCTGAATTCCAATGGGAGCCCGTGGGCGACACCAACCAGATTTCCGTCGAGCATATGAGCGCTGATGTTAGGCTTCCCAAGCTTGTAGAAACAGAGAAGGACAAGGATACCAAGGCCTGGCTCCATTTCGCTGGCAAGGGTTCCTACCAGGTGGGCGATGACAGCAGTATCCACTTTTCAGCTGACCAGATCGGGCCAGGTCAGCATCTGGACTTGGTGGCTCTCTTCGATGCGAAGAGGGTTTCCTCGGTGGTCAGGACCGACTCTCAACCGGCGCGTGACCGCATCATCAAGCAGGAGCGCCAGCAGTATGAGTACTGGCACGCCGAGCAGACCAGATGGGCGCGGATCGGACTTTTGGCCGGTGTACTGACCGTCTTAGCTGCTATCGCGCTGATTGTAGTGATGCTTTGGCAGGCCTTCCGCACCTATGGAGACTCCCAGTACCGAGGCGATATTATCTACTACCGTCAGCCTCCTGATCTGTCACCGGCCGTGGCCGCCGTTATCAACGATTTGATGCTGACCCGAGAATCCCCTATTGGCAGGCAATTGTCAGCAACCATTCTCTCCCTGGCCTCCAAGCGGGCCATCGCTCTGATTCCGGTCAAGTATGAGGACCGGGCGAATTCCGGCGGAGGTTCCCTGACTAAGGTGATGCGCTCGCTGCTCCACAAGGGCAAACGGCAGTCCATGGAGGTGGTCATTAATCCGGTCTGCAGTCAGGATCGAGCCTCCCTGGCCCTGTCCTTAAGCGAGGAAGCCTGCCTGACCATGCTGGAAGGTGCTTCTGCTCTGATGGGCTCCAAGGATGAACGTTTCGACCTGTACGAGATGATTGCTCTCTTCTCCAGCACCGAAGCTAATCATGGCAAGGTCTATCTGGAGGCTTTCGACAAGGCCGTCAAGTATGAGACCAACAATGCTGACCTGCGTGCCTATCGTCATGGTATAGAGGTCTTGCCCTTGCTGGCCGTGCTCTTGGCCGCTTTCATCCTGCTGGCTGGATTCCTGCCGGGCACCGTGCTGGTACGTGCGCCATTGGCCGTGCTTCTGGTGGCTGTTGCAGCATTCTCCATTCGTTATGGTAGTTCGCAAGTGCTCAGCAGGAATGGACAGCTCATGGCTGGTCAGGTGTCAGGGCTTCGGCGCTATCTGCTGGACTTCAGCGATTTTAGCCACCGGGGCGTGGAGGACCTGGTGCTCTGGGACCGCTACCTGGTTTACGCTGCGGCCTTCGGTATAAGTGACCGGGTTGTCGCTCAGCTGGCACAGGCCAGCCCTGAACTGACCGACTTCGACTGGCTGAATAATAATGCGCGCGGGAGCCTGCTCTACTGTACCTTCCTGCCTTACAGCCAGAATGTTCCGGTGGCTTCCTCCGTGAGTGGCCCTGAAACATTGGCTGCAAATTCAATGCTTGGCCAAGGCGGGGTGGTTGATCTGGGTACTCAGTTGACCCAGGGACTCGAACAGATCGGCGGCCTGATCGGCCAGGCCAGCGGCAATAGTTCCGGCAGTGGTGTTGGTGGGTTTGGCTCCGGTGGTGGTTCCTTCGGCGGCTCCGGTGGCGGCTCCGGTGGTGGTTCCTTCGGCGGTCGTTGATACTGGGCCACAAGCTAAGCTCGATAGGAAGCCGGCGGCATTGAAGCCGGCCTCAATCTACAAGACGGGAGTACATGCATGACATCGTCGATGCGGGCCTTGGGGCCCTTTACTACGACAGCGGTCGGACTGGGCTGTATGGGATTGTCCATCGAGGGCAAGCCGGACCAGGCAACGGCCATCGACGTCATCCACCAGGCCCTGGATGCCGGTTGTCGACATCTGGATACCGCCTGGTCATACTACGAATCGGGCGGCCCCGAACAGACCAACGAGCGGCTGGTTCACCAGGCTTTGGACTCCTGGAAGGGCCCCCGTCAGGACGTGCTGGTGGCCACCAAGGTTGGGCACTACCGCAACTTCACTGACGGGCGACCCACTTGGGCTGTGGACGGTCGGCCGGAGAGCCTGATCCGGCACGCCAAGGAGTCCGCTCAGGCCCTGGGCGTGGACACCATTGACCTGCTCTATATGCACCGTCCTGACCCGCAGGTGCCCTACCAGGAGTCGCTGGAGGCCATGGCTGAACTGGCCAAGCAGGGCGTGGCCCGGACCCTGGGCGTCTCCAACGTAGATATTGAGCGGATGGACCTGGCTCGCAAGATTCTGGGCGATGACCTCGTAGCCGTGCAGAATCAGTTCTCGCCTACCTTCACCAGTTCCCGCCAGGAGTTGGACCATGCGGCCGAACTGGGTCTGGCCTTCGTCTGCTGGAGCCCCCTGGGAGGCTTCCGAGCGCCCAAGGACGAAACCCGTTATGATGCCTTTCGGCAGGTGGCTCAGGAGCGCGGTGTCTCCCACCAGCGCGTGGTCCTGGCCTGGGAACTGTCCCAGAACAGCAACGTCTTTGTGGTTCCCGGGGCTCACAGGGCGGCCACCATTCTGGATTCCCTGCAGGCGGCTGACATGGAACTGAGCGAGGACGAGATGGACCGCCTGAACCGGGCGGCGACTGCATGAGTCCCAAGCCTGAACCAAGAGAGCAGGGCACCCAGAGCGCTCAGGGCCAAGCCTGGGATCGGGAACGGACCCTGCTGGACAGCAGTTCCCTGCCGTCACTGGACGATCAGGGCCGGCCGATCCCAGTCACCATTCCCATAGCCTTAGCGCCTGGGATCAAAGTGGTCTACACCACCAGGCTGGGCGGGGTCTCCTCGGGCGATTATGCCCAGCTGAATCTCGGCGGCAAGGGGGGCGACGACCCAGAGGCGGTGGCTGCCAACCGTCAGGCCCTGGGCCGCCAGCTGGACCGTCCCATGGTCCTGGTGGATCAGGTTCACTCAGCCAGGGTCTGGGACGCTGACCAGGGTCAACCCCAGGGGCGCTGCGAAGCCGATGCGCAGGTGACCACCCGTCGTGACCTGGCCCTGGGCATCTTCGCGGCCGATTGCCTTCCTGTGCTGCTGACCGACCCCCAGGCCGGCGTGATGGGTGCGGCACATTGCGGTCGTCGTGGTCTGGTGGCCGGTGTCATTCCAGCCACAGTCCAGGCCATGGCCGACAAGGGCGCCGACCCGTCCAGGATCGTGGCAACGCTGGGGCCTCGGATCTGCGCAGACTGCTATCAGGTGTGTTCGAACCTGGCTGATGACTTCGAGAAGCGCTTCCCCGGCGCATCCGGACCATGCCGATTCGGCGGAATCGCCATCGACATCGCCGCTGCAGCCAGGATGGAACTGAAAGCGGCAGGAGTGACCCGTATCGTGGACTCCACCCCGCGGGTCGCTGCCGCCACCAGCTACCTTTGCCAGGATCCGGATCTGGAAGAGCTCTGCAGCCATGACAATGAGGGCCCCTCCCTGTCGAAGCGTCTGGAGGATCTGCGCCGACCCTTGTGCACGCTGGAGAATCCGCTCTGGTACTCCCACCGCCGGGCCTCGCTGTCCAGCAAGGCGGGGGAGGGGCGCATGCTGGCCCTTATCCTGGCCGACGACTGATGCAGTATGTTGATTGATCCGGCTTCCGGCAGCTGGAGCAGGCCTCGGGTGCAGATGTTCGGTGCAGATAGCACCGGGTCTGCGCCCCTTCCTGTCCTGGCGTGAGTACCGTTGAGTTTATGAGTGAGAGCAGAGCATCAGCAGCCCCGTCCGAGGTCAGTCAGGATAACGCCGAGCCAGAGGAGCAGATTCAGCCAGTCGTGGCGGTGATTTTGGCAGCCGGGCTGGGCCTTCGATTTGACGAGAGCAACCCCAAGCAGCTGGTGCAGGTGGGCGGCAAACCCATCATCGCCTGGTCAATTGACGCCTTCCAGTTCAATGCTCGGGTCACCGACATTCTGGTCGTGGTCAACGATCGGGTGCGGGAGGCTGTCGAGGCCATCGTGGGCGATGACACCTACGACAAGGTCCGCACGGTCATCCAGGGCGGCATCGAGCGCATGGACAGCACCGAGGCGGCCCTGCAGACCCTGGCCGAAGCGGAGATCCCCCAGGATGCCAAGCTGCTCATCCACGATGCCGTACGCCCCTTCGTCAGCCAGGAGTCCATCAATGGCTGCATCGATGCCCTGGATACATTCAACGCCGCAACCGTGGCCGTGGCCTCGACCGACACCATGCTGATGGCCGGCGACCTGGGCGAGCGCAAGGTGGTGCGCCAGGTGCCCGACCGAGACAACATGTTCCGGGCCCAGACCCCGCAGGCCTTCCGTTTTGGCACCCTCCGCAAGGCTTATGACCTGGCCGCCGCAGACCCCGACTTCCATCCCACTGACGACACCCGGGTGGTGGTGGATCGCCTGCCCGAGGAGCCGGTGGCCATCGTGGCCGGCAGTGTGACCAACATGAAGATCACCCTGCCCTCGGACGTGCCCATGGCTGAATGGATAGCGCGCTCCCTGGCCGGGTGAAGCCCTGTGTACCATGGGGCACATGGAGCAGATCAAGGTCATCGTCGCCGGATACGATCATTACGAGGGTGTTGATGTCAACCCCTCCTATCAGGTCTCACAGGCTCTGGCCGAGCATGGCATGGAAGGCATGCGGCCAGTCGGCCCCACTGAGGAGGATCCTCTGGAGGGCGTGGATCTGGCGATTTCCTCCGTCACCATGCCTGTCAGCTTCGCCAAGGCCTGGCCCATGCTGCATGAGGCCATAGAGCGTGTGCGTCCAGATATCATCATCGCCACAGGGCTCAAGCGTCGGGCTCGAGGCATCGCCATGGAGCGCTGCGCCGTCAACCTCAAGGAGGACGACGCTGACGACCGTGAAAATCTGGGGGAGCAGGAGTCTCGAGATGCGGTCCGTCATGCCAGCCGCCAGCCCATCGACCCCCAGGGCCCGGCCGCCTACTGGACCCGACTGCCGCTGAGGGCCATCCTGCATGACTTCGGCACCTGCGGCATTCCTGCCACCCTGAGCTCGGACGCGGGCACCTATGTCTGCAACGCGCTCTTCTACAACCTGCTGGCATGGGCTGCAGGACACAAGGACGTCCTTGCCGGGTTCGTCAGCCTTCCCCTGGTCAACGAAAGCGGCGGTCAGGAGTGCGGCCTGCCCCTGGATCAGCAGATACAGGCTGTGCGCGAGGTGGTCAATGAGACCATTCGCTACTACCGCAGGCCCTCCTCCAGTCCCATTCTTATCGCCTGAGACCCGTATGTAAGGCCAATGTGTCGGCGGCAGGTCAGACGGCGACTTTCGGCCGGTCATGGGGTAGAGTCGAGGTAAATCCACCGGACCGAAGACATTTCTGTCACGGGCCGGCATGTCCTGGTGGCGAAGAGGAGTGTTTCCATGGCCGAAGATCAGTTTCCCGTTGTCCTGCGAGGCTATGACAAGGAGCGGGTCGACCAGGCCTTGGCGGCCTCGCGGAGCAATCTGGCCCGGTTGCGTCAGCAGATCAAGGCCGATGACGATCGCATTCTGAAGCTGGAGGCGGAACTCCAGGAGGTCAAGTCCCGCAAGCCCGAACAGCCGCGCAACTCCTTTGCTTCACTGGGGGCCAACGCCCAGCAATTGCTGGCCTCGGCCGAACAGACCAGCACCGAGCTGCTCAACCGTGCCAAGCAGGATGCGGCATCCACCAAGACCTCCGCCCAGGAGAAGGCGACGACCCTGGTCAACGAGGCTCGGCTTGAAGCCAAACACATTGTGGACGAGGCCAACGCCAAAGCCAAGTCCATTGTTGAGGCCGCCAACGACGAGGCCAGGACCGTCACCACCACCGCCAAGCAGCAGAGCGAACAGAGCAAGTCAGCGGCCGATAAGGTGGTAGCCGAACGTCGTCAGGCCTTGGATCTGGAGCTGCAGAACTCCCGTGAGGAGCATGAGAAGCGGCTGGCCACCAGCAAGGCCACCCAGGACAGGGAGCTGTCCGAGCAGAAGGCCAAGGCCGCCAAGGAGATTGCCGACAAGCGGCGCAAGAACGACGAGGAGATCGCCAAGCTCAAGAAAGAGGCCAACGATCAGATCCAGAAGGCCCTGGCCGAGGCCAACAAGAAGCTGGCCGACGTGCGCGAGCAGGTCTCCAAGAGCCTGAATGACGCCCGTAGGCAGGCTTCGGAGATCACCGACAAAGCCAAGTCCGAGGCCCAGCAGATCGTGGACGAGTCCAAGGTCACCAGTGCCGAGACCATGGCCAAGGTCAACGCCGAGGCCGAGCAGGTCCGCTCCGACATCGCCGCCCAGCAGGAGGATGCCACCAAGAAGGTGGGCGAGCTGCTCAAGAGCCTGGAGGATCGGCGGGTCAAGACCGAGAAGGAGACCCAGGAGCTGATTGAACAGGCCAAGGCCACTCGCAAGGATGCCGATTCGTTCGCCTCCTTCAAGCGTGAGGAATCCGAGCGCAAGGCCAACCAGTTGCTGGAGGAGGCCAAGCAGCGCGCCCAGGCCGAGATCGAGGCCCATCGCAAGGCCGCCCAAGCCGAGCTGGACGGGCTCAAGGACCACATCACCAAGCTCCAGCACCGGGAGGCCACCATTACCTCCCGGGTCGACGAGCTGCGGAACATCTTCTCCAAGTCCTTCGGCAACTTCGATGGCTTCCACGATGAGGCTGTGGTCAATGACCAGGACGAGGGACAGGCGCCCAGCGTGCCCGTGGTCAACGCTGTGCCTGCTGCGGATCCGTTGCCGGCTCCTGCTGCGTCGGCTACGGCGGCATCATCGAAGGCTGAAGGCGAGGATCAGGCCGTCGATCAGCCCCTTGCCGACACCCAGGTAGAGGCCCCTCAGACTTCAGTCGATCCGGCCCCAGCCAGCCAGCCAGCCGATGGTGTGGCAACTGACTCTGCCGATAATTCCGGGGATGATGTCAGCGCGGCTGCGGCTGTCAGGCCCTCAGCCAATATGCCTACTCAGGTTCTGCCCTCCCCAGCGCCGAGTGCCCTTCCCGATGCCTCCGTCCAGGCCGATGACGCGCCGGCTCAGCGTGAGGACGGACAGGTGGAGAAGGCGGTCACCGATCAGGAAACGACGGTTATTCCGCCCATCAACGACGACGCTGCCCCGACCGATCGGGACTGATCAGCACAGAACATTGTTCGTCAGGGCCGGATCGCAGGCATGGTCTGCGATCCGGCCCTGACGTTCTGTCTTGCCTGGAAGTTGGGTGGCTGTCAATCTCGCCCCGAACCCCTGCCGAGGCCTAGAGTCGATGGTGAAGAGGTGTAGGCCAAGGGTCACAGGGTTGGGAGAGCGTCATGCATCAATCACAGCACGCATCATCGCAGGTGTCTGCCACGGGGCCATCCGGGTCGGCTGCTGCTTCACGCCCATGGAGTGCCCAGGTGCGCCGTGGGGTGGACCTGCAATCCCTCTATGCCCTGGTGTATCTGGTGGTGGCCAACCTGATCGCCGGGGTTCTGAATCTGCCCACGGTGGCCGCGGCCCTGGGCATTGCCCGTCAGCCGGGGCTGGCCGATCTGCTGGGTGATCTGGTCATGCTGGTCTTTCTCTTCGGCACCCGCAGCCAGGATCTGCGCGGGCGCGGGACCAACCCTGTGCAGTACAAGGCGCAGACCAATCCTGGCCCAGCCGTGCTGATCGGGGCCATCCTGCTGATTATGCTGGCCAGCAGCATCGAGACCGGCTTCACCTGGGTGGTCAACCAGGGATCCCAGGCCCTGGGACTGGTCTACCATTCCACCACCTCCCAGATCGCGGCGGGCCAGCACGGGTTCCTGTCGCCCCTGGACACGGCTATCCTGGTTCCCGTCGTCGAGGAGTTCCTGCTGCGCGGCGTGGTCATGGGCCGACTCAGGCCCTACGGACGAACCTTCGCCATCGTCACCTCCTCCTTTATCTTCGCCTGCCTGCACGGAGACATCACCCAGAGTCTGTTCACCTTCCTGCTGGGCCTGGTTCTGGGTGTCATCGCCATGGAATACTCCATCCTCTGGTCCATGGCACTGCATATCTTCAACAACCTGGTCCTGGCTGACGCCATGATGTGGCTGACCCAGACAGTGCCGGCCCGCACCGGCTCGATGATCAACCAGGGCATGACCCTGCTGGGCCTGATCGGGGGACTGGTCGTCCTCTGGCTGATTCGCGGACAGTTGGCAGACCGCCTGCGCGCCAATCGCTCACGCCCCGGAACCTATAAGGGCTGGATCTCTCTTGGTCTGGCGGTCCTAGTGGCCCTGGCCGTGGTCAATGCGGCCCAGCGCTTCTCTCTGGCTTGACAAATGCACAGTTGTCCACATCATCCGCCAGGCGAACCCATGAGGACCGATTCCCGCTATGCTGAATACAGGGATGCAGATACATCCGCATGAAAGGAAACAAGGACAGACCGTATGACATCAGTACTGACACCACTGGATCAGACCCGTTTGGAAGGCCTGCGCACCGCCTTCGATGAGCGCGAGGCCAACCATGTCGCCATGAATGCCGTCACTCAGGTAGGCATTGACGAAGTGGCCCACAACTATAACCGCTCCCGTCTGCTCCAGCACCGTTTTTCGGTCAGCATCGACAATGGCACGGTCACCTCGCAGGCGCACTCTGGCCGCTGCTGGCTCTTCAGCTCGCTGAACGTGGCCCGATTCGTGGCCCGCAAGGCTCTGAACATCGATGGTGAAAGCACCGCCAATCCCATGGGCGACTTCGAGCTGTCCCAGAACTATGCCATGTACTATGACAAGCTTGAGCGCGTCAACTACTTCCTGCGCGACGTGGCGGCTCTGGTGCGTGCCGGCGAGCCCGTCGACTCCCAGCTCATGCGCTTCCTGATGGGCGATGTCATGGGCGATGGCGGCCAGTGGATCATGGCCATGAACATCTATAAGAAGTACGGCGCAGTGCCCAAGCAGTTCTATCCCGAGACCGCTTCCTCCCAGAACACCAGCCAGATGAACGACCAACTGCGTCGCCTGCTCCACCAGGCCACGGCTCACATGGTGGCCAATCCGGACGGGATCGACGAGATCATTGATCGGACCCTGGAGGCCGGGCACCGTATGCTGACCATTCATCTGGGCACCCCGCCCACCAGCTTCGACTGGGAGTGGACCGACAAGGACGGCGTCTTCCACAGGGATGGGCGGATCACCCCACAGGAGTTCTGGAAGCGCTACGTGAATGCCGGACTCGAAGACTATGTCTGCCTGGTCGACGATCCGCGCCCCGAGCACCCCAAGGGCCGCAAGATCGGCATCGAACATCTGGGCAACGTCGCTGGCGGCGATCCCACCGAGTACCTGAACGTTCCGGTGGAGGTCATGAAGGACTGCGCCCGTCGTCTGATGAGCGAGCAGGGCCTGCCGGTCTGGTTCGGCGCCGACTGCCACCCCATGATGGACCGCAAGGCCGGTCAGTGGGCCACCGACCTGTTCGAGTACGGCCGGGTCTACGGTGTGGACTTCGACATGGACAAGGAGCAGCGGGTGCGTTTCGGAGATTCTGCCCAGAACCATGCCATGGCATTCGTGGGCGTGGATGTGGCCGACGACGGCCGGACCACCAACCGCTGGCGGGTGGAGAACTCCTGGGGCGGGGACATTGCCAACAAGGGCTACTTCACCATGAGCGACGACTGGTTCAGCCAGTATGTCTATGAGGTGGCCGTGCCCAAGTCCATGCTGCCCGAGGAGTATCGCCAGGCCTTCGACCAGGAGGCTATCATGCTGCCTGCCTGGGATCCCATGGGTGCTCTAGCCTGAGCAACGTCACCAATTTATCCATTGAGCTGTTCGTTCCCGTGGTCTGCATGGATCGCGGGAACGGACCGTCCGCATTGGCCCGGACGCGGATGGTCATAAGGAATTCGGGCAAGATCGTCGAAGTACGACAGAGAGGAGAGCGACCGTGGCATTCGTCAAGGAACCGGATATCATTCCGGAAGAGGAGCGGCAGTATTTTGCCGATACGGCCGTCTTTCCCGAAACAGTGGACGTCAACATTCGTCAGCTGGATCCCATCCCGGCTCCCAGGGTTTTTCTGCGCTCGCGACCCCTGGATCCGGAGCGTATGGGGTTGGTGCGGGACTCCCGTCAGGCCATTCGGGATGTTCTGCATGGCCGGGACGACCGGCTGCTGGTCATCACCGGCCCCTGCTCAGTCCACGACCCGAAGGCTGCGCTGGAGTACGCCCGTCGTCTGTCGGCCGTCAATGAGCGGTTGAAGGATCAGCTGCTGATCGTCATGCGGGTCTACTTTGAGAAACCCCGGACCACGGTGGGCTGGAAGGGGCTGATCAATGACCCAGATCTGGATGGAACATTCAACATTCGCAAGGGGATTCGCCTGGCTCGTCAGGTGCTCTGGCAGGTTCTGGGACAAGGGATTCCGGCGGCCACAGAATGGTTGGATCCCATCACCCCGCAGTATCTCTCCGACGCGGTCAGCTGGGGGGCCATCGGTGCTCGGAACACGGAGAGCCAGGTTCACAGGGAACTGGCCAGCGGCATGTCCATGCCCATGGGTTTCAAGAATTCGACCGAGGGCAGCGTACAGGCAGCGGTTGATTCCTGTCTGGCCGCAGCATCCGAGCATCACTTCCTGTCCATCAACCTGGACGGCCATGTCATCGCTGCCGAGACCAGGGGCAATCCAGATTGTCACTTGATTCTGCGCGGTTCCAGTCATGGCCCCAACTATGATTCGGAGTCCGTCCGGTCCGCCCTGGAGGTCATGCATCAGGCTCCGCTGGGCCCTGGTGCCTGCCGGGGGCTGATCGTCGACGCAGCCCATGGCAACTGTGGCAAGGATCCAGTGCGTGAAGCCCAGGTGGTTGAAGAGCTGGCAGACCGTCTCGCCAAGGGTGAGCAGGGTTTGTCAGGCATCATGATGGAGAGCTTTCTTGAGGGCGGTCACCAGAAACCGGCCCCGCTGGATCAGCTGGTCTTCGGCCGATCCGTTACCGATGCCTGCATTTCCTGGGACAGGACCGAGGAACTGCTGCAGATCCTGGCCGATGCTGTGCAAGCTCGTCGGGAAAGGAGAAGGCATGAGCCGGATCAAGGATGAGCCACAGGAGCCTTTGCCTCGACCCAGCAAGGCCTACGAGGTTGAACTGGTCCACAAGGCGCTGGCGGCAGGCGTCAACCCCTTGCAGACGGGGAACCTGCCCAGGTGGGAGGACGAGGTAGGCATAGGCCGGATCGTCAACAGGAGGGTCTTTGAACTTGACCGTCTGCCTTCGCCCGCGCAGATGCTGACTCGTTATCCCTTGGATGGACCGGCCAAGGACCTGGTCATCCGCTCCCGGCAGGAAATCGTGGACTGCCTGCATGGGCGGGATGATCGGTTGCTGGTCATTGTGGGTCCCTGCTCCATTCACGACCCCGATGCCGCCCTGGACTATGCTCGTCGTCTGTCGGCCGTCAACGAGCGGTTGAAGGATCGGCTGCTGATCGTCATGCGGGTCTACTTCGAGAAGCCTCGGACCACGGTCGGTTGGAAGGGCCTGATCAACGACCCCGACCTGGATGGCAGCTATAACATCCAGAAGGGCCTGGTCCTGGCGCGGCGCATTTTGCTGGGTGTGCTGGAAACCGGACTTCCGGCGGCCACGGAATTTCTTGAGCCCACATCGCCGCAGTACATCTCCGATGCGGTCAGTTGGGGGGCCATTGGCGCCCGGAACACGGAGAGCCAGGTTCATCGGCAGCTGGCCAGCGGCATGTCCATGCCCATCGGCTTCAAGAACGCCACGGATGGCAGCGTGGATGTGTCCATTGATTCCTGCTATGCGGCCTCTCAGCGCCACACCTTCTTCGGAATAGACCATGAGGGTCAGGCTGCGGCCGTGGCGACCATGGGCAACCCCGACTGTCATCTGGTCCTTCGCGGCTCCAAGTCCGGCCCCAACTATGATCAGGATTCGGTGCGGGCAGCCCTTGCCGTGCTGCGCCAGCGCATGCCTGAGGACAGCGCGGCTGCCCACGGACTGCTCATCGATGCTTCCCATGGCAATTCCGGCAAGGACGAGCGACGCCAGATCCAGGTTGTCCATGAGCTGGCCCAGCGGATAGGTGACGGTGAGGAAGGCGTCACTGGCCTGATGATGGAAAGTTTCATACGTGGAGGCAATCAGCAGCCGGCCCCATTGGACCAGCTGGTCTACGGGTGTTCGATCACCGACCGTTGCATCTCCTGGCCTGATACCCAGGACTTGCTGGAGGAGCTGGCAGGAGCCGTGGACCGTCGTCGAAATACGGCTCGTTGACTTGCGCCTGCAGTAGTCTGGTCGGGCTGCGGTTGCAGGTGAAATCTTGGATAAGGAGTCAGGTATGAACGAAGCGGATGCCTCCCTGAAGGGTGAGGATCGGCGGCCGGTTGCCGTCATCGGGGCCATGGATGAGGAGGTGGCCCTGATCGGTCGAGGTCTGCAGCAGGCGGATCAGGATCCCCAGGCCGGTGATGCTGGCCTGAAGGTCATATGCGGCACCCTGAATGGGACACACGGCCCGGTTCGTCTGGCTGCCACTGTAGGCGGCATGGGCACGGTTAACATCGCCGCCACCACACAGTATTTGATCGATGCCTTCCATCCCAGGGCCGTTATCTTCTCTGGTATTGCGGGCAACCTGAACAAGGACCTGCACATCAACGACGTGGTTCTTGGAGGCACTCTGCGTTATTTGGATACCGACATGCGCTTGGTGGCCCAGTCGGCCCCCGGCACCGAGGAGTTCCACTCGGACCCTCACCTGCTGGATCTGGCAAGCCGGACCCTGGACTCCATGGGGATCAAGCACATCGTCGGCACCATTGCGACAGGTGACTACTTTGTGGACAGCCCAGAGAAGATCGCCGAAGTCAAGGAGCAGACCGGGGCCGACGCGGTTGAGATGGAGGGAGCGGCTGTCTGCCACGTGGCGGCCCGCAACAAGGTGCCAGCCCTGGTCATCCGCGCTCTGAGCGACAACGCCGACACCGACTACGAGGTCTTCCGGGAGTTCGACATCTCCGAATATGCCGACACGGCCGCCAGGCTGGTGCTGGGCATCGTCCGCGAGCTCTGAGCGCAGGTCAGCAAGGAGCCCTCGGCCGTGCGGCCTGGCACCTATGGGCCTGCGATCCGATGGGTTGCGCCCGTCAAGGCTTGGATGCCGTGAATCTGCTGTGGTTCTGCAGTCCCCGGATCCGGCTGGCTCCCAACTTGCCGTGCCTACGAACTTGACGGTTGCAGACGACCTGTGTAGTATTGCCCCTTGCATACCAAAGACCGTTGGTCGGGACCCTTGGGTCTTCTAAGTTCGGTTGATCGAGCCAGCACAGGTTGAGTTTCAAATCGGTCCTCGTGACCAGTTTTCTGCTCTGCCTGTCGGCAGGGCTTTCTTTTTGCCTGTCATGCTCAGTCGTCCGGCTCCCTCCAGAGGTCTGTCTAGGAAGGAACGCCATGAAAAGGCCCGAAAAGGAAGAGGCTGTCGCCAGGCTGACGGACAAGTTCCGTGACGCCGACGCCATCATCCTCACCGAGTACCGCGGGCTCAGTGTTCCGCAGGTCGCCGATCTGCGAAACAAGCTAGGCCGCGATACTTCCTACAACGTGGCGAAGAACACGCTAGCCCGGATTGCGGCCAAAGAGGCTGGAATCGAGGGTCTCGATGAGATGCTTGCCGGCCCCTGCGCCATCACCTTCGTCAAGGGTGATTACGTCAACGCCGCCAAGACGCTGCGTGATTTCGCCAAGGACAACCCGGCACTGATCGTCAAGGGCGGCTTCATTGATGGAGCTGTTGCTGACGCGGATGCCATGAAGAAGATCGCGGATCTGGAATCCCGCGATGTTCTGCTCTCCCGGATGGCCGGCGCGCTCAAGGGCACCATGTCCAAGGCCGCCAACCTGTTCGTCGCTGTGCCTACCAAGGCCGTGCGCACGTTCGACGCCCTGCGCGAGAAGCAGGAAAAGGCCGCCTGAGTCCACGGCCACTGGCCCGGATTCATACGGCAAATACAAAAGAAGATGTTCGGTGATCGGCCTACCAGTCAATGCCGGTCGCCACAAATGAAAGGAAGCCATTATGGCCAAGCTCTCCGCTGACGAGCTCATCGACGCGTTCAAGGAAATGACTCTGGTCGAGCTGTCCGACTTCGTCAAGAAGTTCGAGGACGAGTTCGACGTCGAGGCCTCCGCCCCCGTGGCCGTGGCCGCTGCCGCCCCCGGTGCTGCTGCTCCGGCTGAGGAGGAGAAGACCGAGTTCGACGTCGTCCTCTCCGCCATCGGCGACAAGAAGATCCAGGTCATCAAGGCCGTCAAGGCCATCACCAACCTGGGCCTGGCCGACGCCAAGGCTCTGGTTGACGGTGCCCCCAAGGCCGTCCTGGAAGGTGCCAAGAAGGAGGACGCCGACAAGGCCAAGGCCCAGCTGGAAGAGGCCGGCGCCACCGTCGAGCTCAAGTAGTCATCGGCTCTTTCGGAGCTATTGCATGTTGGAAAGCCCTGTGCCGTCACCGACGGCCCGGGGCTTTCCCATACCCGGCCATACCCTGGGGGATGGGTGTGCCTGTTGGGTCGGCCTTGGACCAAACGATTATGAGTCGTTTGCTATCCGCACAAGAGTGGATCAAAGTGTCTGAATTGATTCATGGCAGGCAATGAACCACCTGCCGTTTACCACAATCAGACCTGCAGATACTCCCGATCCGGACGGCTCCAAGAGGTGCGCTATGCCTGCGAGCCTCTCATGTGTCCTTTATCAGGTAATTCGGCACGCAATCAATCCTATCTCTGGGTTTCATGACAGAATAGGCGGTAGTACCGAGTGAAGGCGGCTGCAGATTTGGGAGGTCGAAAACGTGAGTGACGATCGGCGACCGGGGCAGGTGTGGATAATCAAGTTCAATGGGGCGGAAGAGACCCGGCTCAAGCCTGGCGAGACCGTCGAGATTGGCCGCAAGCCCCTGCGTCCGCTGGCCGATGACGGTCGGCGCCGTCTGGAGGTGCCCGATCAGACTAAATCCATGTCCAAGCGGCATGCCATTTTCTCCGTCGACCAGGACGGTCTGGCTACCCTGCGCGACATGGGCTCCACCAACGGCTCCTATCTGATCCAGTCAGACGGCTCCCTGGTCAGGCTGCCTGTGGACGCCGCCTTCCCCCTGTCCAGCAGTTCGGCCCGCTTCCAGTTCGGTGATGTCCCCGTCGACTTCGTGCGCATCAACAATCCCGAAGAGGATAAGACCAATCCCTCGCCCCGGGTGCCTGACCTCTTCTCATACTCCACACAGCCCCGGGGCATGGTGGAGCCTGATGCGGCTGAAATGTCCGTCGACGACATTCTGGACATGCGCGCCGGCGAGCCCACTGGCATCTTCAAGGCCGACGGGGTTCGCAACCGGGTCACTGCCCTTCACGATATGGCCTTGGGCGCTGCCAAGACAGCCGATTCTTCCCCAGAGGCCGGCGGCGCTTCACCAGATCGTCCCAGGACTGCCCCACCCGCTCGCGGTTCGGAGGACAATCCGTCGTCGCCTTTCTCAGGAAGACCGGAGCCAGCAGATTCCCGAGGCCCGCAAGTTCGGTATTCTGACAATGCTGATTCAGCCGATCATGGCCAGGCTGACAGGGCATTCGAAGCCCGTGAAGGCGATCGCCGTGGAGGGGATTCCCAGACCCAGGACGCCCGTGGCGAAGCCCGCCAGCCTCTGCCATGGCAGGAACACGAATCCGAGCAGAGTCTGCCCTTGGTCGGCACTCAGGAGGAGGAGAGCCAGCCAGTCGACCGTGACCTTTTCGCTGATGCTCGTCGTTCCCGTTCCGCTGAATCGGCCCCTGATCAGGATCGCTACGACCAGGATGCTCGCGATGCCCGTGATGATCGTCGTCATCGCGATGATCGCGCGGCTTCCGGCCGCAGGGGCTATGCCGATGGTCAATCTCGGCCAGGCCGGGTGGGTGAAACGGACACGGCCCAGGGATTCACTCCGCTGGGAGCCGTAGAGCTGGCCCGCCTTTCCAAGAAGGAATCAGATCAGGCTCGGCGTCCTCAGCCAGCGGATCAGCCGGATGATGACCAGCGGTATCAGCCGGCCTTCGAGCCTGGATCCGTTTTTGAGCGGGTTTCCAAGGGTGACTATGACCGTGGTCAGGAGGCTATTGAGGTGGATGGGATGAGCTCCGATGATGCCAAGCGCACCGGGGACTTCGCCCTGCAGTTCGCCATGGCCAAGCATCGCCAGTTGCTGCCTTTCCTGGCGATGAATCCGGCCCTCTATGATGATCTGTACGCCTGGTTGGAGGCTCAGGGTGACCAGGACATCGACGCGGCCCTGCGCAACAATGACGGGTATCACGAATATCTGAACGCCGTGCGGAAGTGAGTGGACGGATGAGCGAGACGGTAATGAGCACCGGGGGATCGGAAGATGGCAAACGGACTGAAGATGCACAGACATCGACGGCTGAGTCCTCCTCCGACCGTGCGGCAGAAGAAGTCAAGGCCCCGTTGACGCCCCTAGAGCGAATCCGGGGATGGCGCCAGGACTATCAGAACCAGGTGGGACTGACCCCCTTGGAGAATGTGTCGCAGCTGGCCGCGCAGATGGACCTGACGCACGCGCATCCTTCAGGCATTGCCCAGCTTTTCGCCAGCGGCCAGGTTCATCTGGATGCGCTGTTCCGGGACCGCGGCATGCTGCGTGCGGCCCACCGTCGTATGGAGCGGGTTCTGGACGACCAGGCCGCCAAGGAGCGTGCCAGCGGTTTCGCCCAGCTTTCCATGGTCGTAGGGGTGGCTGCCTGGCAGGGGCGCGACATGCCCGTACTGCTCTATCCCGTGCGCATCGATGAGAGCACACAGGGGGCCTCCAGGGCTTCCATCAGATTCACAGGCAAGGTGGATCTTAATCCTGCCTTGATCTCGGCCATGCGCGAGCGTGGCATCACCCTGGATCCGGATCGTCTGTTTTCTGCCTCCCATTATCAGGGCGGCACCCCTGAAACCTCATCGCTTTTCAAGGACATGACGGCTCTGATCACGCCGCATATCAGCGACTTCACCATTGAGCGGAAAATCGTTCTGGGGTGCTTTATCGAGCCGTCGGCCCAGTTGCTAGGCGAAAGCCTTCGGATTCTGGACCGGATGACCGCTGGGTCCACCGGCAACGATCTGTTGGATGCCTTGGCTGGCGATCAGGCAGCCTCCGAGCGGCTCAAGGGCGGACCAGTGCCCGACTACAGCCCCTTCGATGCTGACCCTCACAGCGAGTTTGAGGCTGGAGATGTGGATAACCGGGTCCGTTATGCCGCCCAGCTGGTGGCGACCGGGCACAGCGTGCTTGTGGATGAGCAGACCGGCCACCACAGTGCCGACGATGCCCTGGCCATTGCTTCGCGTTGCGTCACCGCCGGCAGAACCGTGCTCTATGTGCCTTGCGTGGTGGAGGAGAAGCGGCGTTTCCAGCATCGTTTGGATGCCGCTGGGATGGCTGATATGGCCCTTGATCTGACCGATGACCAACTGGGCAGGGTCCTGGACCAACGGCTGATCGATGCAGTGGGGTTCAAACCCGGCAAGGCCAGCGAGCATTTTGACCAGGTGGCTGATGAGCTTGTGGGTGTCCGTTCCCGACTGACCCGCTACCTGGGCGATCTGCATGGGGTGGATTCCAGCTGGGGGGTTTCGGCCTACCAAACCATTCAGAATCTGGCCAACATCGCCAATATGCCTACGCACCCTGCCACCCGTGTCCGTCTGGGCGCGGCCACCGCCCACGATCTGCAACCCGATTTGGATACGTGGGCGGACAAGCTGGAGAGGGCTGCCGAGCTGGGCGAATTCGTCATCGGCCCCCAGGACACCCCCTGGTTCGGCGCCACCCTGGTCAACGAGAACGAGGCTGTGGACGCGTACTCCCGTGTGGTCCGTCTTCTGCAGCGGCTTCTGCCGGACACCCGTGAGCAGGTCAAATCCACGGTAGAGACCTGCGGATTCCCTGTGCCTGCCACCGTCAAGGATTGGGGACGGCAGGTGGTGGTCCTCAAGAACCTGCGCCGGGTCTTGGATGTCTTCCAGCCTTCCGTATTCGAGCGCGACATTCCCGCCATGATCGAGGCCACCAAGTCCAAGGCCGATCGCAAGGCCAATGGCACCAACCTGGGATTCTGGGAACGCAGACGTCTGGTCAAGGAGGCCAAGAGCCTGCTCAGGCCCGGCGCCCAGGTCGAGGATCTGCATGAGTCGCTGGTGGTGGTCTCCAAGCAGGCCGAGCAGTGGCGGACCTTCGTCCCCCATGGCGGCTGGCCGGTCCTGCCGCCCAAACTGGACGTCATCATCGACACGCAGGAATCCCTGATCCGCGACATGACAGCTCTGGACACCGTCCTGGACTCGACTCCGGCCGGGGGCGATCTGGAGACCATGGACCTCAACAAGGTGGAGGAGCGGCTCAAGGCGCTCTTTGACGACCATACAGCCTTGGATACCTTGCCTGAGCGCTGCGCTTTGGAGGGTGAATTCAGCAAGGCAGGGCTGGAGGAGCTGGTCCAGGACCTGCGCAACCGTCAGGTTGAAGGCAAGGCGGTGCGGGCCGAGCTGCAACTGGCCTGGTGGACCACGGTCTTCGACGACATCATGCGCTCCTCGCAGATCATCTCCAACCAGGATGGTTCCGCCCTGTCCAACGCAGCCGACCGCTTCAGCCAGGTGGATGCCCAGCACGTGGCCAGCGTAGGCCCCATGGTTGCCCAGGAGAGCGAAAAGCGTCTGTCCGAGCTGCTCTTCTCGCGCACCCAGGAGGCCAATCAGCTGCACACCATGCTGGCTGGCAACCCCGGTGCCTCCCTTACGGTCTTCCAACAGGCCCACCCTGGCATCCTGTCGGCGGCCAAGCCCATCATCATCGCGACTCCGGCCACGCTGGCAACCAGGACCAATCCGACACAGCTGGCCGACACGGTCATCATCGATGCCGGAGCCCATATGCCTTCCATCCAGGTGCTGACTGTGTTGGCTCGGGCCCGGCAGGTGGCAGTCATCGCCCACCGGCCTACCATCACTTCGGATGGCCTTTTGCAACTGGTCGGCCATCTGGTCCCGGTCACCGTCAAAGCCCGTCCCTCGCGCCGCTCGGTTCGCTTGGACACCTTCCTGAAGGATCACGGCTATGGGGATCTGTCGGCACCTGTCCCTGATTGTCGGGAACCTGGCAGGGTGACCCTGACCAGGGTGGAGGGCGCTGGCGTCCCGGTCATGGCCACCGGGCTGGTCGAGTCCAGCCAACAGGAGGTCGCCGCCGTTGTCGACATGCTCAAGCGCAGGGCCGGATCCTTCTCCCTGGTGCCGAACAGTTATCTGCTGACTGTGGTCACGCTGTCGGCAACCCATCGCTCCCGGCTGGGCGCCGAACTCAAATCGGCGGCAGCCAAGGACAGGGTTTTCGCCAAGTTCCTGCGGCATGTACGCATCGTCGGCATTGACGAGGTCTGTGGTGCTCGCGCCACGGATGTAATCCTGACTCTGGGCTTTGCCAAAACCACCCACGGTCGTCTCCTGCAGCAGTTCGGCGATCTGGAAGGCGAAGGGGGCAAGGGTATGCTGCTGGATGCTCTTGTTCTGCCGGATCGGAATCTGGATATCGTCGCGGCATTTTCCGCCGAGGATCTGGAGGACGACCGCCTTCACCAGCCCGGGCCGCGTCTGCTCAAGGATCTACTGACCTGGGCTGAGCACCCTGATGCGGAACCGGTCCGACCCGAGCAGGCCGAGCAGTCCACTAATGTGCTCTTCCGGGATCTGGCCCAGCGGCTGCGAACCCGGGGGCTGGATGTAGCCCTGGATTACGGGTACGACCAGGCACCCAGAATTCCGTTGGTGGTCGGGCTCAAGAACAAGCCCTATGCTTTGGCGGTGCTGACAGACGACGCCGAGTTCATGCACACCCAGTCCACCCGGGAACGTCACCGTTTCACCACCGAGGACCTGCAGTATCTCGGATGGTCGGTCATGACCGTCTGGAGCGTTTCGGCCTTTGTCAACCCTGACAAAGAAGCCGACAGGATCGTCGCCCGCCTTGCCGATATCTACCAGCAGGCGCGTTAATGGCGAAGGATGACCAACCAGAGCGCGGGAAGCAGACCGGTGAGCCTGGTGGGCCTGCAATTTCGCGCCCGCGTCGGCATCACCGGGTGGTTCGCCCAGGCAGGGAACGGTTTGATGTTGATGGCACCGAGGAAGATCCTCAGGATCGGGTCTGCGCGCAGGATCGTCTTGACGGGGATGACCGGAGGATCCTGGGCGAGCTACCTCCGCATTGGGGGCTCTTCCCAAATGAGCGCGGCGACTGACCGCTGATCCTAATCCTGACCCTTGGGCAGTTCGGTTCCATCCTGTTGCCTGTCTGCACCTGTTGACCGGTGGATATCGTCGGCGATCTGGCGAAGCAACTGCAGGCTCTGGTCTTGCGGGCTGGGTGCATTGGGCTGGTCCTTGATGCCCGAGGCCGCCCGGCTCAGTTGCCGCAGCTTGTTGATGGGCATGATGATGCAGAAGTAGACGGCGATGGCGATCAAGAGGAAGTTGAGCAGGGCCGTCAGAATAGCGCCAAAGGAAATAGTGGCGTTCCGGTAGCTGATGGTCAGGAGTCCCGACAGGTCCGGTTTGCCGAAGATCATGGCGATCAGCGGGCTGATCAGATTGTTGACGATGGCGTTGACCACGCTGGTCACCGCCGAACCCATGACCACGCCCACGGCCATATCCACCATGGATCCGCGCGAGATGAACTGCTTGAACTCGCCCAGCACGCCCTTGTTGCTGATCTGTGAGATTTTGTGGACTGCTTCGGCGGTATCCTTGGCCGCCACCTGATTGATCGAGGCCATCCTGCATCCTTCCGTAGCTGATGTCAGGCATGGAGCACCCATGCCTGCTTCTTCCTCCATTATCGCGGGCCCAGAATGGTTTCGGTTTTCCGACATGATTAGAGGGTGTTGGTGAGGGAGTGCTGTCGGGGCGGATGGCGATGACGGGGGTGGATGGATCCAGCGACAACAAGAGCAGAGCCTGACCAGCGTTCAGGGCGAAGACGGCCTGGGATGCTTGCCGGACTTGGTCGCCCTCCCGTCCTTCCGGGTCGGATCGGTCCCTGGGGATTGTCTGCGCCGGTTGTAGCGCCAGAGCTTTCTCGGCTATCATGCAGTGTCCGCCGTCTGAGGCCTGCCCGGAAGTAGGCGTCTGCAGGTCGCTGGCTTGCTGGCTATGGGGAAGCCCCGGCGTCCTATCAGAACCTGGTCGGTCTTGGGCGGGATGCGGGCTGGCGGCGGCTGGGCAGTTCCCCGAGGCCAGCAAACTCACCTGGTCGCCAGCCTGCAGGTTGCCCGGATCGTCGGCAAGGCGGACCGTCACCGGGGTCGTTCCGGGTGGCTGCGTCGGTCTGGCGCTGATCATGGCCGTCGTTAGCGGTTGCCCCGTATGGACGCTGATCATCAGCCGCCGTCCACGGACTTGCCCATATGAGGAGATCAGGCCGGGCAGCCGCTCACTGCCATGCAGGGTCCGCCTTTCAACCATGGCAGGTTCGATGGCTGATCCGCGTGCAATGGGCCGTGCGGCGACCAGTATAGACAGGCGGCCCTGGGCCTGGACCAGGATCTGCAGGGTACAGAACACTGCCAGCCCCAATGCCAGGGCGGTCCCCAGGCGCCTGAGCCGAAAAAGTCGCCGCCGGCGGGTCAGGGATCCGGCTGCCGATGAAGGCTTATCCTTCTTGCTGAAGATGGAAAAATCGACCATGCCCCCAGCCTGCCAGGATCTTGGCCGGCCTATGGGTCTGCATGGTCGATGTGGTCGAATGTGCCTCTCGGTCTACTTGCTGCTTGTGGAGCTCGAAGAGGAGGATGAGGCTCCGTCGGTCCGGTAGAAGCCATGACCCTTGAACTCGATGGGCACTGCGGAGAAGATCTTACGGACCTGCTGTTGCCCGCACTTGGGGCAGATGGTGATGGGTTCGTCGTTGAAGGACTGCTCCTTGGTGAAGTCATATCCGCAGTTCTTGCAACGATAGTGATAGGTGGGCACCGTTCTTTCCCTCCGCTGATGGTCGGTTCGCTCGACGATTGGTTCAACACCCAATATCCTAGTGGTGGCTTCGACCAGAGGGATCGGGGCCGGGCCTTTCGTCAGCCTTGCTCATCCCCATTATGGTCTGTGCCGGGCCTTCGTGACAGACCTGTGGCTGTGGGCGTGAAACCTGCAGGCGTCAGGACTGCATCCACGGGGAGATCATGGTCCAGATGGGGCAGAGGGGCTTCCACGAATTCGCCGGGCCAGCAGATGCCTACTACTGGGGTCCGGTCTGCACGCAGGGCCAGAGCACGGTCATACCAGCCGCCGCCCCGACCCAGGCGAATGCCGGCATGGTCGATGGCCAGCGCTGGCACCAGAATCAGATCGGCCGTACCCAAGGCCTGTGCCGGCAGGGCAGGCATATCTGGTTCGTCAGGCCGCCAACCTGGAATCCGCTTCATGTCACCCAGATCCTGCCCTGATTGCAGTCGTCCCCAACCTACTTCGGTGCCTGTACCCAGCATGGGAATGAGCACCTGGTCGCCCCGGCCCAGGAGGAGTTCCAGGCTGGGGTCCATGGCTATCTCCCCTCGAATGGAGGCAAAAGCAGCCACGGTCAGGCCTTGGCCGCCTCGGGAGCGTTCGACCCTGGCAAGCACCTGGCCTGCCAGCAGGTCGGCAAGCTTGCGGCCTGCGTCCAGGCATTGGGCCGGGTCGATACGCCGTCGGGCTTCAAGCAACCGGCCGCGTCGATCCTGCTTGTCCACATCGATGCGTTCCTGCTCGTTCATGCCCTCAGTTCTACCAGCAGGGGGCTCTCCCTGGTGGACGCATGCCCGCCTCGGCTGCCGTTCGGTGAGAACATGGAGTCATGTCGGTTCTGCATACCTTCCGCCAAGTCTGGCAGGGTTCACGAGCCCGTTCGGACCATGCCCTGGATCTGCCTGATCGTCTGACTGCGCCTCCGGGCCATGGGGACTTCCTGCTGAGGCCCATCCGCGAGGGCGACCAAGCAGCCTGGAACGCGGTCCGATGGAGGAATCGCGATTGGCTGGCCCCATGGGAGTCAGGGGATCCCCGCCACGGACCAGCCATGACCTATGCCCAGTGGATGCAGGAACTGGAACGTGCCCGGCAGGAGGGCACTTCAGCGGTCTTTCTGATGGAGTTTCATCAGAGCATCGTGGGGCAGATTTCCTTGGGTGCCATCCGCTACGGGTCCATGCGTACAGCGACAGCGGGCTACTGGGTGGACCAGGATTGGATTGGTCATGGGTTCGCGCCCCTGGCTCTGGCCATGCTGGCTGACTGGGCATTCAGAGACAGGAGGGGCCCCCATCTGCACCGGCTTGAGGTGGCGATTCTGCCAGAAAACGAACGGTCCCTGCGCGTAGTCCGGAAGCTGGGCATGGAGCCGGAGGGGCTGCGCCGCAGCTACATGTACGTCAACGGACAGTGGCGGGACCACCTGACCTTTGCCTGGATCAGTGACCAATTCGATCCGGATTTGCTGGCTCGTCTATGAGCTCCTGGGACGGACATGGTCGACACGCTGGGTTTGACTTGCCGCTTGGGGCATACCGTCAACTAACGTAGTACCTATGGTTTATGAATCACTCAGCAGCATCGTGGTTTTGGTGATTGCGGTGATTCTGGTGCTGGGTTGGCTGCCGTTTCGCACCGTCAAGGGCATGAAGCGGGCCTCGGAGCATCGCCAGGACAGGCTTTCCACCTCCCTGCACATGGTGGGTCGGGAAGACGGCATGAGGTTCTGCGACAGGCAGTCGAGGACGGTGAAAGGGTTGGTCATGCAGCAAGGGCAGCAGGATGGCAACCGGCGCAGTCAAGCCCAGCGCATCAAGCAGATCAGACAGTTGCGCCGCGCGGCCATACGTCGTCGTCGCATCCTGGTTCTTGCCCTCTTGCTCATCACCCTGCTGGTGGCCGGCTGCTCCTTCCTTGTGGGCTACAGCCCATGGTTTACGCTGATTCCTCTGGCACTGGTGGTGGTGGTGTTGGCCGCCGGCGCGCATGCTTCGGCTCAGGCCCGCGCCTGGGAGCGCAATTTAGCCCAGCGGCGTGCCCGGCAGCGTCGTCAGCAGGCAGCCATTCTGACTAAGAGCAGGATCCCCAACAAACCTGGGCAGGCCAAGAATGAGGGCGGCACGGAAACTGCCACGGATGTGCTTGATCAGGGTGAGATTCGTCAAACACTGGCCCAGGCCAAGGCTGATCAGCAGGCAGCCCTCAAAGCCAGGCAGCACAATTCGTCCAAGCCTGCAAAGTCCGCAGTCAGTAGCAGCAAGGCCAAGAGTTCAGCCGGGTCCGCCAAGTCGAGCGAAAAGACTGCTGCACAGACCGCACATACGTCGAACAAGCCGTCCGCCGCCAAGAAAGCCTCTGAACGGACCCCAGTCAAACAAGCGGCTTCTCGACCGGAGGCTTCGAAACCGGCAACTACCAAATCTTCAAGGGCCCAAAAGGCTGCCTCCAAGCCAGCAGCGCCCAAGTCGTCAGTGGACAAGTCAGTTGCCTCTCCGCAGTCGGCATCCGTGCAATCCGCTACTACCCGGTCAGGTAAGTCTGGATCGGCCTCTGCTTCTGCCGGCAAAGAGCGCCCAGCTTCGTCGGCTCAGCCCTCCACATCCGGGGGATCATCGTCCTCGGCAAAGGCTCAGGACGACGCCACCAATGAACTCAAGCGCATCAGTCCCTCTCCGGCCTTGGATGCCTTCGGTATGGCGGCGGGCCAGGATCTGATCTCCTTCTCTCTGGGTTCAGCCCGTGGCGAGGGATCGGACATGGATGGCAAGAAGAGCGAGGATGAGGGTCCTCACAGCCTGGAGATCAAGTCCACCCGGCAGGTCTCCGTGGCCCGTCCCCCTGAAAAGAAACAGGCGGATCAGAAGAAAGCCGACAAGCGGCCCGACGACTTTCACAAGCAGGAAATGCAGGCCCAGGTCGAGGTGCCCGACCGCAGCGAGGACTCCCTGTCCATCGGCGTGGAGGCCATCCTGGCCCGGCGGCGTCCTGCATCTAAGTCCTGAGGGTCCGATCGGGTATTGATCTTTCACCACCAGCGTTAGCACTCAAGTTGGCAGAGTGCTAATTTCGCGCTACTATGACTTGTAGCGCAAAGGAATGCGTGGTGAGTGTTCGTCAGCCTCTCATCGACGTTCCGGCGTGGGTTCATTGGCTGTTCTCACAAGATGTAGGAGGTCCACAGTGTCGATTTCACTCACACCGTTGGAAGACAAGATCGTCATCAAGCAGGCTGAGGCGGAGACCAAGACCGCTTCCGGGCTGGTCATTCCCGATACCGCCAAGGAGAAGCCCCAGCAGGGCGAGGTGCTGGCAGCGGGTCCCGGCCGTCGTGACGACAAGGGCGAGCGCATCCCCATGGATGTCAAGGTTGGCGACAAGGTTCTGTACTCCAAGTACGGCGGCACCGAGGTCAACTACGGCGGCGAGGACTACCTGATCGTGTCCGCGCGCGACGTTCTGGCCATCCTCAAGTAAAGAGAGGGTGATTGTGGCCCCCGGTCCTGCGGAAGGACCGGGGGCCATTCGCGTCTCGGGAGGACCGTGCAGCGGAACAGACCCCGCAGGGGCATATGGCGGCCGCTAGCATGGTGCCCATGTACTATCGTCATCGTCCCAGCATTGATGCCCTGCCCGGTTACCGGCAGGGCAGCCCGGCACCAGCTGTTCCCGGGTTGACCAGCTACAAGATCTCCAGCAATGAGAACCCCTATCCGCCCCTGCCCGGCGTGATCCAGACCGTCTCCGAACAGGCCCTGGGCCATCTGAACCGCTATCCGGACATGCGTGGCACCCATCTGGTAGAGCGGCTGGCCCAGCTGCATGGGGTGGATCCTGCATGCATTCAGCTGGGATGCGGGTCCACCGAGGTCATCACCCAGCTGGTTGATCTGGTGGCCGGTCATGGCGATCAGGTGGTCTATCCCTGGCGCAGTTTCGAGGCCTATCCCATCATCGTCACCTCGGCCGGAGCCACCGGGGTGCCCGTGCCCTTGGATACCGAAGGGCGGCATGACATCGATGCCATGATCGCCGCGGTCAACGACCGCACCAGACTGGTCATCGTCAACAATCCCAACAATCCGACCGCAACCAACGTCGACCGCGACCAGGCCGAACGTCTGTTGCAGGCCCTGCCCGCCGACCTGCCGGTGCTCTTTGACGAGGCCTATATACAGTTCAACGACGATCCTGATCGCGCCGACGGGTTGTCACTCATGCGCGAGCATCCCAATGTGATCGTGGCCCGGACCTTCTCCAAGGCCTATGGACTGGCGGGGCTGCGGATTGGATACGCCGTGGCTGCCGAACCGATCATTGCCGGCATGAACAAGGTGGCCCTGCCCTTCGGCGTCTCCGATGTGGCCCAGACGGCGGCAATGGCCAGCCTGGATGCACAGGACCGCCTGGCCGAACGGGTCCAGGCACTCAAGCAGGAACGGGCCAGGATCCTGGCTGGTTTGCAGGAGCAGGGGTGGAAGATTCCTGAACCTCGGGCCAACTACTACTGGATGCCTCTTGGCCAGGCTGCGGCGCAGGCTGATCAGCATTTCCGCGACGCAGGCCTATCGGTCAGAACCTTCCCTGGCGAGGGCATCCGCATCACTGTGGGGGAGCGGGAGGCCAACGACCGGGTCCTGGAGGTTTGCGCCGACCTGCGTCGACAGGGTTTGCCGCAGGACCTGATCTCCGACTGAAGGTTGCGCTGGCGCAATCGTCAATGCATTCGACTGCCGTCTCCGTTCTTGTATGGAATGTCACAGCGGGGACGGTTTTGCTCCTGTGAACTTGTGTCGTCTTGGATAAACCTATATATTGTGGTTGGCTGGCTAAGCCAATCCAATATATAGTGTTTACCAAGGAGCAGCAGTTCCTATGTCTTCAGCAGATATGGATCGGCACGATCCTCCCGATGGTGCCTCCAGGCTGGTGTATTTCTCCAGCGTCTCCAACAACACCCACCGCTTTGTGCAGCGGCTGGGCGTGGAGGAGCCCATCCGCATCCCCCTGTACGAGCGGCGCCAGCCCATGCCCGTTATGGATGCGCCCTACCTTCTGCTGGTGCCCACCTATGGCGGCGGGTCAGCCAAGGGGGCCGTGCCCAAGCAGGTCATCCACTTCCTGAACAACCCGGTCAACCGCGGGCTGATCCGCGGGGTCATCACCTCGGGCAACCGGAATTTTGGCAGCGCCTATTGTGCGGCCGGCCCGCTGATAGCCCGCCGGTGCGGTGTCCCTGAGCTCTATCGCTTCGAGCTGCTGGGCACCTCGGAGGATGTTCGGGCGGTCAGGGCCATTCTGGCCGGAATGGGAGTGCAGCTCCAGCAGCAGTCGACTGATTCACGAAAGGCGGTTTTGTCATGAGCCAGCAGGAAAGCACCAAAGAGAGCACCAAGTCAGAGGCCGGTGTCTATGCCGACGACGAGATGATGCGCCAATCCATCACCCCGCCCCAGTACCGGGTCACCCCTGAGGCCAGGATCCGCCCGGTCAACTGGAACAAGATCACCGACGAAAAGGACCTGGAGGTCTGGAACCGCCTGGTCTCCAACTTCTGGCTGCCCGAGAAGGTCCCCCTGTCCAATGACATCCCATCCTGGAACACCCTGACCGATCATGAGCGTCAGACCACCGTCCGCGTCTTCACCGGACTGACCATGCTGGACACCACCCAGGCCACCATCGGTGAGCTGGTGCAGATCGATCACGCCCGCACCGAGCAGGAGCAGGCCATCTATACCAATATCGCCTTCATGCAGTCGGTCCATGCCCGGTCCTACTCCTCGGTCTTCTCCACCCTCTGCTCCAGCGAGGAGATCGACAAGGCCTACCGCTGGGCCGTGGCCAACGACGTCCTCCAGGAGCGCGTCCACACGGTCCTGCACGAGTACGTCAGCGAGGATCCTCTGAAGCGCAAGGTGGCCTCCACCATGCTCTCCTCCCTCATGCTCTACGCAGGCTTCTACCTGCCCCTCTACTTCTCCAGCCATGCCAAGCTGATGAACACGGCTGACATGATCCGGCTGATCCTGCGCGACAAGGCCATCCACGGCTATTACTCGGGCTACAAGTATCAGCGGGGTCTGGAGGAGAGGACCCAGGCCGACCAGGCCATGCTGGAGAAGTTCACCAATGATCTGCTGGACAAGCTCTACGACCTGGAGATGGTCTACTCCGGGCAGATCTATGAGGGATTCCCCTTCGTCGAGGATGTCTTCGCCTTCGTTCGCTACAATGCCAACAAGGCGCTGATGAACCTGGGCTATCCGGCCCGGTTTGCAGCCGACCAGACTGATGTCAGTTCGGAGATTCTGGCGGCCCTATCGCCATCGGCCAACGAGAACCACGATTTCTTCTCGGGTTCGGGCTCCTCCTACGTCATGGGGCACTCCGAGTCCACGGACGACGACGACTGGGACTTCTGAACGAATCGGAACCGATGTGATATTGGGCACAGAAAACCCTAGATATGCTCACCGTTTCCGATATCAACAGCACATATAGTAGTTCAGGCTCGCGCTGGGCGGGTTCTGATCGGTCCGTCCTCAGGGCGGGCATCACCGTCAAGACAGGCTCTGGATGGCCTGATCAGGAGGAAGCATGGAGCAACAGCAGACCGCCGGAACTGATTCGGAGCTCAGCGCTCCCGAGTTCGCCGCCCAGGGTCAGCGCCTGGGGGCCGTGGTCTACTTCTCGTCGGCCTCGCGCAACACCGCCCGGTTCATCGCCAACTGCCATTTGGATGACGAGGGGATTGACGTCTTCCGTATCCCTCTGAGGCCCAAGGATCCGCCGCTCAACATTCGACAGCCCTACATCCTGATCGTTCCCACCTATGGGGGCGGATCAGCCAAGAAGGCGGTCATGCCGCAGATCAAGCGCTTTCTGAACGATCCGGCCAACCGGGCCGGCATCCGCGGGGTCATCGCCTCGGGCAACACCAACTTCGGGGAGGCCTTCTGTATGGCGGGGGACATCATCTCCCGCAAGTGCAATGTGCCCTTCCTCTACTATTTCGAGCTCATGGGCACCAAGGAGGACCAGGAGAAGGTCCGCCGCGGGGTTGTGGATTTCTTCCGCAACCACCCCGAGTCCTGAGCCAATTGCATTACACGTATCATCATCGCCATATTCATGAAAGGACACCCGATGGGAGCAAACGAGGACACGTCCCTGGCCCTGGACAGGACCGCATCCGAGGATGAGGAGACCTTCGATCCGGCTCACGACTACCATGCCCTGAACGCCATGCTGAACCTGTACGACAAGGACGGCAGGATTCAGTTCGACAAGGACCACGAGGCCGAGCGCCAGTACATGGACCGGCACGTGCGGCCCAACACCATGACCTTCCCCTCCACGGCCGAGCGGATCGCCTACCTCCTGGACCACGAGTACTACGATCGGAAGGTCTTCGAACGCTACACCCCCGAGTTCCTGGACAGGATCTACCAGCATGCGGCCGAGAGCGGCTTTGAATTCGAGACCTTCCTGGGCGCCTTCAAGTTCTACACCTCCTATGCGCTGAAGACCTTCGACGGCAAGCGCTACCTGGAGGACTTCCCCCAGCGCTGCGTGGCCGTGGCCCTGGAGCTGGCCGACGGGGACGAGCAGGCCGCCATGAAGTACACGGATGAGATCATCTCCGGACGCTTCCAGCCCGCCACCCCCACCTTCCTGAACCTGGGCAAGGCCCAGCGCGGTGAGCCGGTCTCCTGCTTCCTGGTGCGCATCGAGGACAACATGGAGTCCATCTCCCGCGGCGTCAACGCCGCTTTGCAGCTGTCCAAGAGGGGCGGCGGCGTGGCCCTGCTGCTCAGCAACCTGCGTGAGATGGGTGCACCCATCAAGCACATCGAGAACCAGTCCAGCGGCGTGGTCCCGGTCATGAAGCTCCTGGAGGACTCCTTCTCCTACGCCAACCAGCTGGGCGCCCGCCAGGGTGCCGGCGCCGTCTACCTGTCGGCCCACCACCCTGACATCATGCGCTTCCTGGACACCAAGCGGGAGAACGCGGATGAGAAGATCCGCATCAAGTCCCTGGCTCTGGGCGTGGTCATCCCCGACATCACCTTCGAGCTGGCCAAGCGCAAGGAGCCCATGGCTCTCTTCTCGCCCTACGACGTGGAGCGGGTCTACGGCAAGCCCTTTGCTGACATCTCCATCACCGAGCACTACGAGGAGATGGTCAAGGACAAGCGGATCCACAAGAAGTACATCGACGCCCGCGACTTCTTCATGACCCTGGCCGAGATCCAGTTCGAGTCCGGCTACCCTTACATCCTCTTCGAGGACACGGTCAACAAGGCCAACCCCATCGACGGCCGGATCACCATGTCCAACCTCTGCTCGGAGATCCTGCAGGTCCAGGAGCCCAGCACCTACTCCGAGAACCTGGACTATGAGCATATCGGGCGCGACATCTCATGCAACCTGGGGTCCCTGAACATCGCCAAGGCCATGGACGGCGGCCTGGCTGACACGGTCGAAACCTCGGTGCGGGCACTGACCTCCGTCTCCGACCACACCAACATCGAGGCTGTCCCCTCCATCAAGCGGGGCAACGATGAGGGCCATGCCATCGGCCTGGGTCAGATGAACCTCCATGGCTTCCTGGCCCGCGAGGGCATCCACTACGGATCCGAGGAGGGGCTGGACTTCACGGACATGTACTTCATGACCGTGGCCTACCATGCCTACAGGGCCTCCCATGCCCTGGCCGTGGAGCGGGGAAAGGCCTTCGCCTCCTTCGCCAAGTCCGACTACGCCAAGCCGGCAGGCCAAGGGAACTACTTCGACAAGTACACCGAGGGCAGCCGTTCCCTGGAGCCCAGAACCCAGCGGATCAAGGACCTCTTCGACCAGTACCAGGTCCATATCCCCACGGTTGAGGACTGGAAGGAACTTCAGGCGGCCATCCTCAAGGACGGCATCTACAACCAGAACCTCCAGGCCGTCCCCCCGACCGGGTCCATCTCCTACATCAACCACTCCACCAGCTCCATCCACCCGATCGCCTCCAAGATCGAGATCCGCAAGGAGGGCAAGATCGGGCGCGTCTACTACCCGGCTCCCTACATGACCAACGAGAACCTGGACTACTTCGAGGATGCCTACGAGATCGGTTGGAAGAAGATCGTGGACACCTACGCCGAGGCCACCCAGCATGTGGATCAGGGGCTCTCGCTGACCCTCTTCTTCCCCGACACGGCCACCACCCGCGACCTGAACAAGGCTCAGATCTACGCCTGGCGCAAGGGGATCAAGACTCTCTACTACATCAGGATCCGCCAGCAGGCGCTGGAAGGCACCGAGGTCGAGGGCTGCGTCAGCTGCATGCTCTAAGGCATCTGTCCTCAGGCCTATGCAATCCCAGGTCGGTGCCGTCTTTGAGGGCGGCGCCGGCCCTTTGGTATCCATATCCACGGGCCGGGTCCGTCCATGCGGTAGACTGACGGTCCAGTCATGATCCGCTTCGCACTGTCGAACACCCATCCAACAAGGAGCAATCAACCATGGTCCCACCCATTTCCATTCCCCGGCAGCCGCTAAAGCTGATCGACCGGGTCTCCGCCATCAACTGGAACCGCCTGGAGGACGAGAAGGACCTGGAGGTCTGGGATCGTCTGACCGGCAACTTCTGGCTGCCCGAGAAGGTTCCCGTCAGCAATGATCTGCCCTCCTGGCAGGCCATGAGCGAGGAGGAGCACACCCTGACCATGCGGGTCTTCACCGGGCTGACCCTTCTGGACACCATCCAGGGGACCGTGGGTGCCGTCAGCCTGATCCCGGATGCACTGACCCCCCATGAGGAGGCTGTTTACACCAACATCGCCTTCATGGAGTCGGTCCATGCCAAGTCCTACTCCTCCATTTTCTCCACCCTGGCCTCCACCCCTCAGATCGACGCTGCCTTCGAGTGGAGCGAGCACAACGAGTTCCTCCAGCGCAAGGCCCAGATCGTGCTGGATTACTACGAGGGCGACAACCCCCTGAAGCGCAAGGTGGCCTCCACCCTGCTGGAGTCCTTCCTCTTCTACTCGGGCTTCTACCTGCCCATGTACTTCTCCAGCCATGCCAAGCTGACCAACACGGCGGATTTGATCCGTCTGATTATCCGTGACGAGGCCGTGCATGGCTATTACATCGGCTACAAGTACCAGAAGGGGCTGGCCAAGGTATCCGACTCCGAGCGCCAGGCCATGAGCGACTACACCTACGAGCTCCTGGGCGACCTGTATGACAACGAGGTGGAATACACCGAGAGCCTGTACTCCGGGGTGGGCCTGGTGGAGGATGTCACCAAGTTCCTGCGCTACAACGGCAACAAGGCACTGATGAACCTGGGCTATCCCGCTCTCTTCCCCTCGGACACCACCGATGTGAATCCCGCCATCATCGCATCCCTGAGCCCCAACGCCGACGAGAATCACGACTTCTTCTCCGGCTCGGGCTCCTCCTACGTCATGGGCAAGGCCGTTGAGACGGACGACGACGACTGGGATTTCTAACCTGTCTGTCCCGCTCTGACGCGGAAGACACGACGTTGGAGCGGGACTTGCGGAAAACAAAAAAACATGTCATTATAGGCAAGTTGCCGTACGGAGCTCCGGTTCTAGTGCGACATGGCGGATTTCCCAAGCGGTCAAAGGGAGCTGACTGTAAATCAGCCGCGTAATGCTTCAGAGGTTCGAATCCTCTATCCGCCACGCCTCGGTAGCTCAGTGGCAGAGCACTTCCTTGGTAAGGAAGAGGTCGTGAGTCCGATTCTCACCCGAGGCTCTCTGGCGGGGTAGCTCAGCTGGCTAGAGCGTACGACTCATAATCGTAAGGTCAAGAGTTCGAGTCTCTTCCTCGCTACTGTGGCCGACATACGTCGGTCGTGCAACGACTATAGAGGTGAACCATGGCAAAAGCCGCAGATATCCGTCCTGGCATTACGCTGGCGTGCACCGTGTGCAAGGAGCGTAATTACATTACGACCAAGAACCGTCGTAACACTCCTGACCGTCTGGAGCTCAAGAAGTTCTGCCCCCGTTGCGGCAAGCATACCCTGCACCGGGAGACCCGCTGAGTTCTTCCCGTCTTTTGGCTTCATCGGAACCCGACCATCTGGCCGGGTTCTTTTTTATGCAAGAGGTTCCTCCTCATGCAAATCTGCCTATATTCCTGCTCCGCATTGTCTGAAGATACTGCTGGGAGCAGAACGGGTTTGGTGATGTAGGGGACTCAGCCTTGGAGAGTGCCCTGGTAGGCGGTCGCAAATGCCTGATCCAGATCGGCGATCAGGTCGTCCGGGTTCTCCAGGCCTACGGAGATTCGAATCAGGTCGTCGCCCACACCGGCGCTGAGGCGGTAGGGTTCTGGAACCTCCCTGTGGGTGATCCTGGCCGGGTCCACAATCAGGGTGCGACAGTCGCCGATGTTGGGCATGTAGCTCATGAGATGCACCGAGTCCACGATGCGCTTGACCTGCTCGTAGCCTCCCTGGACTTTGAAAGACAGGATCGTGCCGACGCCCTTGGGCAGCAAGGTTGATGCCAGATGGTCCTGCCGGTCCGTATCGCCCTGGTGCCGACCCTCGGGAATACCCGAATAGTTGACCTGCTCCACCTGGGGAATGGTCAGCAGATGGCGGGCCAGAGTGGTCGCTGTCTTTACCTCGGTGGCGACCCGCTGGGGCAGGGTCTCAAGGCCGGTCAGCTGCAGGTAGGCGGTGAAGGGGCTCATGACCGCTCCGAAGGTGTGCAGGTACTTGGTATGGACCCTGTGCAGGAAGGCCATCTTGCCGAAAGCTTCCAGAAAGCTGACCATGGACCCGTGCCGCTCGTCGCTGATGATCAGTTCGGGCTGGCTCATCTGCGGGAAGCGGCCGTTGCCCCAGTCGAACCGTCCTGCATCCACGATGACCCCGCCCAGGGAGTTGCCATGGCCGCTGATCCCCTTGGTGGTCGAATGGACGACGATGTCGGCACCGAAGTCGATCGGGTTGAGCAGGTAGGGCGTCGGCACCGTATTGTCGATCATCAGGGCCAACCCATGCCGATGGGCCAGGTCGGCAAGGCCGGGGATGTCGGCTATGGCCGTGGACGGATTGGCCACGGACTCGGCGAAGATGGCCCTGGTGTTGTCCTGGATCAGGGATTCCACCGCGTCAAGATCGTTGATGTCGTCCACAAAATCCGTTTCAATGCCGAAGTTGGGAAAGAAGGTCTTCATGGTATCCACGGAGGTTCCATAAAGATCGACAGGGGAGATCAGCCTCCCGCCACCTTCGGCTGCGCACATGAGGGCGGATGACACGGCGGCCATCCCTGAAGCCATGGCCACAGCCCCCTTGCCGCCCTCCAGACTGGCCAGACGCTCCTCCAGGACCTTGACCGTAGGATTGGCCAGGCGCGAGTAAGAGAACCCTTGGATTTCGCCGGCGGCCAGGGCATCTCCCCGGTCGGCGGTGACCATGTCAAAGGCGGCCGACTGGTAGATGGGGACGCTGGCCGCGCCTCCGCCCTGGCTTTGACAGTCATAGCCGTCATGGACGGCTTTTGTTGCAAATCCTTTGCTCATGCGGGTGTCTTCCTCTGTTTTTGTCCGGTCGTGAATCCTTCGCTAGCCCACCATCGAATCTTCTTTCAGGGTCTCGGGCAAGGCTCCGCTCATAGGTGTTCCTTATTGCCCGCTATCGGGAGGTTGCCTTGCCCAGGTATGCCTGGCGGACACGTTCATCATTCAAGAGCTGTCGGGCGGGCCCCTCCAGACGGATAAGGCCGTTCTGCAACACGTACCCGTAGTCGGCGATGGACAGGGCCAGCTCGGCCTGCTGCTCGACCAGAAGGATGGAGATGCCCAGTTGATCCCGAAGGGAGGCGATCTGCTCAAGCACCTGGTCGACCAGCTTGGGGGAGAGACCCATGGTCGGCTCGTCCATGCACATCAACCGGGGATGGCTCATCAGGGCCCTGCCGAAGGCCAGCATCTGCTGCTCGCCTCCTGAAAGTGTACCGGCCTGCTGCCCACGGCGTTCGGCCAGGCGGGGGAAGCGCTCATATATAGCTTCCAGATCCTCCTCAATCTGACTGCGTTCCCTTTGGGTGTAGGCACCCATGCGCAGGTTCTCTTCCACGCTCATGGCTGCGAAGACCCTTCTCGCTTCAGGCACCGAGGCGATTCCGGAACGGACCCGATCCCTGGTGGGGGTGTGGGTGATTTCCCGTCCATCCAAACGGATGGTTCCTTCCTTTGGGGCCAGCAGGCCCAGGATGGTCTTCATGGTTGTGGACTTGCCTGAAGCGTTTCCGCCCAGAAGGGAGACGATGCCGCCTTGGGGAACGCGAAGACTGACGTGGTCCAGAGCCTTGACCGGGCCATAGCTTACATCGACGGCATCCAGGGAGAGCAAGGTTCGGTTCCCCTCGGCGGTTAGCTTCCCCTCATCGTCATCAGACGCCTCAGCTTTGGTTTTTAGCTTGGTTCCCGTGCTGTCGGGATCCTGGCCATCGATCGGTTCTGCAACGGTGGCTGGAGCCAGGGCGTTCTGCCGGGCCAGGACATTCGCCTGCCCGTTCATGGGGGCATCGTTGCGGGGTCTGCGGTCGCCCAGGTATGCGGTGATGACGCGGGGATCGGCACTGACCTGCTTGGGAGGTCCGGAGGCGATGATCCTGCCGCCGTCCATGGCGATGACCTGGTCGCAAAGCGCTTCAATCAGGTCGATCTTGTGCTCCACCAGGAGCATGGTCTGGCCCTGGGCCTTGAGTTCCAGGAGCTGCTGCAGTACCTCGGCGGTCTCCGACTGGTTCATTCCTGCGGTGGGTTCGTCCAAAACCAGGATGTCGGGGGAGCTGACGTGGGCTCTGGCTATCTCGGTGCGTCGCCGGTTGGCGTAGGAGAGTGTGTAGGCGGCCTGGGTGCGATGTTCCTCCAGGCGCTCGCTGAATCTGTCGATCTCGGACTGGACGGCCTTGCGCTCGACGACCGCCTCCCTCCGGCAGGCGGGACCGGGCACCAGCGTCAGCCAGGTCTGCGCCAGCAGGGGAATCCATCGCAGGATGGGCCACCGCTCCAGGCGGCGAAAGGGCCTGCGGGCTTCCAGGCGCCTATGGAATCCTACGGCCACGTTCTCTTCAACGCTCATGGTCGGGAAGACCCTGCCGTTCTGGAAGGTGCGGGACACCCCCTGCTCGGCCATGTCCGTGGCTGGCAGGCCGGTCACGGTGCGTCCCTTAAGGCTGATCTGGCCCGAGTCGGGCTTGAGAAAGCCGCAGATCAGGTTGATGGTCGTGGACTTGCCTGATCCGTTGGGGCCGATAATGCCTATCACCTGGCCGGATGCCAGATCCATGTTCACGTCGGCCACCGCCTGCAGTCCCTGGAAGCTCTTGCTCAGATTGTGCACGCTGAGCAGGGGCTGATCAGCATTGTCGCGTACAGGTTCGGGATTGTGCCGGCTGCCCGTCATCATGCCCTCCTTTTGGTTGAGAACAGACCCTGTGGTCTGCAGATGATGAAGATGATCAGAACAAGTCCGTAGGCCATGATTCTCACCTCGGGCAGGATGCGCAGCAGCTCAGGGGCCCCTACCAGGATCAGGGAGCCGATCACTGCTCCGGTCGGGGATTTCATCCCGCCCAGGACGATGATGGTCAGAATCAGGGTCGACATGGTCGGGTTGAAGAGGGTCGGATCGATGTAGGTGTACTGGTGCGCCAGCAGAGCACCAGCGATACCCGCCGATCCGCATGCCAGGGCGTAGGCCAGCGCCTTGTAGGCCCCTGTCCTGATCCCCAGGGACCAGGCCGCTTGTCCGTCCTCGCCGATGGCTTCGAAGACGTGACCCAGGTGTGAGGACCTGATCCGGGAGGTCACCGCAAGGACTAGTAGAAGAACGACCAGGTCCAGTAGGTACTGCATCTGCTGGGTGTAGAGCGGCTTGCCCAGGAAGGTCGGCAGGGGAATGCCCTGCAGACCCAGCGAGCCCCTGGTCAGCGGTTCCCAGATGCGGATGATGGCGACCATGACTGCTCCCACCCCTATGGTGGCGATAGCCACATAGTGGCCACTGAGCTTCCATACCGGGAATGTCAGTAGGGATGCGGCCAGGGCGGCGATGACGGCCGCGCCCAGCAGGGAGAGCGTGAAAGGCCAATGCAGACGCATGGTCAACAGAGCCGAGGCGTAGGCTCCCACGGCCACAGGTCCCGCCAACCCCAGGATGGTCTGACCGGCAGAGCCCGAGATCAAGGTCAGGCCCACTGCGGCAATGGCGTAGATGGCAACCTGGGTCCCGATCCCAGCCAGGTGGTCGGAGAAAATGAAGGGGGTGGCCAGAGCGGCTGCCGCAAGGCCGAGGTTGGCCCAAAGCGGCAGCCGGATGGGTCTGGCGGCTTCCGGGAGGGTTCCGGTCATGGGCTCCTTGCCCATGTCCGCCTTGCGGCCCAAGAAGCCTGAAGGCTTGAGGATCAGAACCAGCAGGAGGGTGCCGAAGGTGATCAGGTCATGCACGCCATCGCCGAAGAGTCCTACGCCGACAGCCTCGGCCAAACCCAGCACCAGGCCGCCGATGATGGCTCCGGGGATGGAGCCCAGCCCGCCGATGGCTGCGGCTACAAAGGCCGTCATGCCGATGGCGTTGCCGTCCATGGGGTTGATGTTCGTCTTGAACAGGCCGATGAAAATTCCCGCGATGCCCGCCAGGATCGAACCGATGACGAAAGCAATGGTGCGGATGGAGGTGACCGGCACCCCCATCTGCAATGCGGCCTGGGAATCCTGGGAGGTGGCCCTGATGGCTTGGCCGGTCCTGCCGTAGGTCAAGAAGGCCCAGAGCGCAACCATGCTGGCCAGGGCGACCAGACCCATGACCAGGTCGGAGGTGCCGAAGCTGATGCCCAGCGCATGCAGGTTGTGGGTGGGCAGCAGCTGGGGGAAGGGCCTGGTCTGAGAGCCGAAGATCAGCTGCATCCCGTTATCCAGGACCTGTCCTAGACCTACGGTGCCTAGGAGAGCGGCGATCGGTTGCCGGCCTTCCAGGGGAGTGATGACCAGGAGGTTGGTGATCAGGCCGACCAGGCCCGTGACCAGGACGACGGCCAATATGGTGGGAACGAGTCCCCAGCCTAGGGAGGAGCCTACCCACCAGGCCGTCATCATGCCGACCGCTACCAGGGATCCTTGTGCGAAGTTGGCCACATTGGTCACTCCGAAGACCAGGGACATTCCCACGGCGGCCAGAGCGTACACACCGCCGTGGATGAGTCCGGAAAAGAGCGTCTCGACCATGATCGCTGCTCACTCCTCGATCTGTTTGAATTTGCCCTGATCCACCTGGAGGAGGATGGGCTTGATCGTATCCGCCCGTCGGGTCTTGGTATTGAACCGGAAGGTTCCTCCCCGGCCTTGGTAGAGCGGGAAGTCCTTGACCTTGCCCAGGGCCTCCTGGATGCCCTCCCTGGTGGGGCTGGTCTTCTCGCCCGCGTAGGCCAGGTCCTTGATGGCCTGGTAGGCAGTGATTTCGAAGTTGCCGGGGACGGTGTGATACCGGTCCTCAAAGCTCTTGACGAAGGCTTTGGCTTTCGCATCCTTGGTGCCTGTTGCCGAAAAGACGCCGGTGATAATGGCCCCTTGGGCGTTCGCTCCGGTCAGGGAGAGGAACTCCTTGGTCTCCTGACCGCCGAAGAAGGGTCCCTTATAGTCCAGTTTGTCCCGCAGGGTGTTGGCGATCAGCGCCCCATCTGGTCCGTAACCGATGTCTACCACGGCCTCGGGGGCGGCATTCTTGGCCGGGATCAGTATTGGAGTCAGGTCCGTGGAATCGGGCAGATAGGAGGACTGGTAGACGATCTGCACCCCGAGCCGTTCCGCAGCCTCCTTGAAGTACTGGAAGGATTCCTTCCCCCAGTCGTTTTCTATATAGACGACGGAGATCTTCTTGGCTCGCTTGGCCACTGCCTCAGCGTTGACTTCCTGGTTAATTTTCTGCGAGATCTGCGGTGTCCATACATGATCGCCCGAATTCGTGAAGGTCGGCGAGGAGTTGTTGAAGCCGTAATGGACCAGCCCGGCCTGCTGGAAGATGGGCGATGCGGCTGAGGAGGCTGGCGAGGAATAGTCACCCACAACGGCGATGACCGATTTGTCGGAGGCGATCTTGGGGGCGACGGCGGCATCCTGCTTGGCGTCTGACTGGGTGTCGTAGTAGGCGATGTCCAGGCGCTTGCCCTGTATGCCGCCCTTCTTGTTGACCTGGTCCTTGGCCAGATCAAAACCCTGTTGGAACATCTTTCCGTACTCGGCGTAGAGACCGGTTTTAGGGTAGATGGCAGCGATGGTCACATGGTCTGACGATCCTGCAGAGGAGCCCTGGTCGCCTCCCAATCCGCAGGCCGACAGCGCCCCGGCCATGGCCATGGTGATTATGAGGGCAACCATTGCCCTGATGCTGCCACGATGCTGCCGGTGCTGCTTTGATGTGATGACCATGATGTCTCCCTTGGCGTTCGACGGTTGATGTCGGTGGGTTGTTTGTGGTTTCAGACTTGCTTGGGGGCCCGGGTTCCGCTCAGGAGGTGCAGGGCCTCCTCGTCGGCGGGCGTCGGAATGGTGCATGAGGGCGCCAGGAGGAAGGGACGGCCTTGACGGGCCTGGATGGTCTGATCCAATTCCTGGCGGATCTGGTCCACATCGCTGCCCGGGTTGAAGAGTTCGAAGTCGGCTCCTCCCACGGGTACGGCTGGAAAGTCGGTGCTGATTTCAGGATTGCCTGGGCGGAACTGATCCCAGTGGAGAAAATCAGGATTCAGGTCGGTGAATTCTTCGGGGTGCGCATCCTCCCGGCAGGTGTGCAACAGGACCAGGGCTTCGGCATCGGCCTGTCTGACCGCCTGGATCACGATCCGGTCATAGGGCTTGGCCCATTCCTCCAGTTGCGCCTGGTTGAAGTAGCCATGGCTGGCCAGCCCCGTTTCGGCGAAGAAGATGCCGTCCAGTCCAGCTCCGCCCTGCTCCTTGGGGCTGACCAGCAGGGTTGCGTAGTCGGCCAGGGTCCGGGCGATCTTGTCCAGCGCTGACTTGGCCGCCTCGGGCTGGTCGAAGATCAGCGTCTGTCTGTTCAGACCCCTGTCATCCTCCTGCGCGGAGCCCTGCCCCTCGGGATAGAGGGGGAGATCGGCCAACTGAAGGAGGACTGAGAGTGGGGAGAAGACCGTGTCGATGACTGCTCGGTCCTCAAGGCCGTCTCGGATGCCTCTGGCGGCCTGGATCTGCTCTTGGAGCACCTTGTTGGTTTCGGGGTCGCGGTAGTCGATGCGGGCGATATCCCCTGCCTCCTGGATGGCCGTGCGGACGGTGCGCGGGATCAGCCAGTCATAGTGATCCCTGTCGTAGACTGCGTCCCAGACCTCGGCGTAGTAGATGGCCCTCGGATTGATCTTGACCCAGTCCCAATCCCACTTGCGAACGAAGTCCAAGGTGGCTGCGGCAAAATTCTCAGCACCGTACTCGTGACCGATGTGGTGCTGCCAGGCAGAGGTCAGCCAGGGGCGGCTTGTCTGGCCATGGGCTATCTGGTGGAACTGGGTTCTTCTGTCTTCTGTCATTGCATGCTCATTTCCTGGTATGTGTCCTATGAACGCCCGGTCAGGTGTCCAGGAGGTTCCGGTGCCCTTCGTCCGGAAACAGGGCTTTGGAGATTCCCCTTCCCAAAGCTCTTGTCACATAAAACCCCCAGGAAGCAAGCCCGTCAACGACCTGGCATATAGGTAATATCTATCGCCGCTCATCGTCCCCTGACCCTGCGCGGGTCTTGCGAAAGCTATAGGAAAAGCTGATAGGGGCAGAGCGGACTTCGCGGCCACCAGGACATCCTTGCTTTACTATTTGGTTCTGGCATGGCCCTGCTCGGCAGAGGCCCTCATAAGGGGGCGATGATACAGTGAATTGCATGTCTGATGTATCCTCCAGAGACGCCATTCCGACCTTTGCCGATATCACCACTGTGGGTGTGGGCGGAAGCATGGCCGCCTTCGTTCAGCCTCAAAGCCGTGTGGGCATGATCGAGGCCGTGGAGGACGCGGATTCCAAGGGGTTGCCCCTCTGCCTGATCGGCGGGGGATCCAACCTGCTGGCCTCCGACCAGGATTTTCCTGGCGTGGTTGTGCGCGACACCCGTCAGGACATCAGCGTGCCCGACGAGGTGGCTCCGCCTGAGGGCGGCCTTCCCGTCGTTCACATCAACGCTACGGCTGGGACCAACTGGGATGATCTGGTCTCCTACTGCGTGCGCATGCATCTGATCGGGGTAGAGGGCCTATCCGGCATCCCCGGGACTGTCGGAGCCTCGGTGGTCCAGAACATCGGCGCATACGGCCAGGAGGTCGGACGCCTTGTCGACTCGGTCGAGGTCTGGGATCGTCAGGACAAGGTCACTGCCTATCTACGGGCCTCGGATCTGGATTTCGGATACAGGACCTCCCTCCTCAAGCAGACCATGTACCAGGAGCCGGCTGTGCCCGACGCACGGTTCTTCCCCACGCCGCGCTACGTGGTCCTTGCGGTCACCCTGGTCCTGCGACATGGGTCCGCAGCTGAGGTGGGTTCCGCCCAGCTGGCCGGGGCCCTGGGTGTCGAGATTGGGGCAACCCTTCCCCTGGAGCGGATTCGCCAGGCGGTTCTGACGGTCAGAGCAGCCAAGGGGATGCTGGAGGATCCCTATCGGTACCTGACCGATTGGATGGGATCCTGCCGTCGAACCTCCGACCTGGAAGAGGCTCTGGAGGCTGTCCAGGATGACCTTCACGGCCCCAGGGGCGAAAGGGTGCTGCTCGACCGCCATAGCTGCGGGAGTTTCTTCACCAATCCGATCATCAGTCGTGAGGCTGCGGATGCCCTGCCGGCGGATGCTCCGCGCTATCCTGTCGAAGACTCGGCATTGGTCAAGACCTCAGCAGCCTGGCTGATCGATCATGCTGGCTTCCACAAGGGCTTCGCCTTGGAGGAGAGGTCGTCAGCCGCCCTGTCCGACGTGCACACACTGGCACTGACCAATCGTGGAGGGGCTGGCTCAGATGACATGGCGGCCCTGGCCCGTGCCATTCAGAAAGGCGTGGATTCCACCTTCGGCATCCATCTGATTCCCGAGCCCGTTACCCCAGGCATCGACCTGGCCTGGTAGCTCCTGCTTTCACGTAATGAGCGTATTTCGGTTTTGTATGGCACCATATCCTATGATTACTCGCCGGAGCGGGACTCGTGAGTCGGGAGCAAGATGGAATTATTCAGGAAGAAATCGGTTGAACAGACCCTGGCAGAGACCGGGGAGGAGGGTAGGTCGCTCAAGCGGACGCTGACCACCTGGGATCTGGCTATCATGGCCGTCGCAGTGGCTGTGGGCGCGGGCATCTTCTCGGTGGGGGCCCAGGCAGCGGCCTTCCATGCGGGTCCGGCCGTCATTATCTCCTTCGTCATCGCAGGCATCGTCTGTGCGGCGGCCGTCATGTGCTACGCGGAGTTCGCCTCCATGATCCCGGTTTCAGGCTCGGCCTACACCTTCACCTACAACACCATGGGCGAACTGGTGGCTTGGATCATCGGCTGGGACCTGATTCTGGAGATGCTCATGGCCGCCTCGGTCATCTCTAAGTACTGGGGCGTCTACCTGAACGACTTCATCCATCTGATGGGGGGCACGTCCTTCAGCTCCAGCTTCCATCTGGGCGGCCTGGATGTGGATCTGGCCCCGCTGGCGGTCGTCACCCTCTTCACGGTCCTGCTGGTCCTGGGCACCAAGCTTTCAGCCCGGTTCGACGGCGCCCTGACCGTCCTCAAGATCGGCATCGTGGTCTTCGTCATCGTAGTGGGCTTCTTCTACGTCAAGTTGGACAACTACCGGCCCTTCATCCCGCCTTCTGAGCCGGCTTCCGCCGTTCCGGGGGCCAGCGTGCCGGGCATCATGGGCCAGCCCCTTTGGCAGTGGGTTTCAGGCATGCAGCCCACCATCTACGGTATCCCCGGCATCCTCTCAGGCGCGGCCCTGGTCTTCTTCGCCTTCGTAGGTTTCGACATTGTCGCCACCACCTCCGAGGAGGCCAAGGAACCCCATAAGACCATTCCTCGTGGAATCGGCCTGGGCATGCTGATCGTCATCACCCTGTACATCCTGGTCGCCATCGTCACCACCGGTATGGTCTCCTACAAGGATCTGGCCAAGGCCAAGAACCCCTCATTGGCCACCGGCTTCGAGATGGTCGGGGCTCCCTGGGCTGCCAAGATCATCTCCTTCGGCATCGTGGTGGGGCTGACCACTGTGGTCATGGTGCTCCTGCTGGGGCTGACCCGCATCATCTTCGCCATGAGCCGCGACGGGCTCCTTCCACGTGCCCTCTCCCGCACCGGCCGTCATGGCACGCCGGCCCGCATCCAGATCCTGGGCGGCATCGTGGTGGCTGTGGTGGCCTCCTGCTTCCCCATAGACGTCCTGTCCGACATGGTCAACATCGGCACGCTCTCGGCCTTCCTGCTGGTGGCCATCTCCCTGCCCATCATGCGCAAGCGCCGGCCTGACCTGCCCCGGTCCTTCAAGATGCCTGGCAACCCTTGGGTTCCCATACTGATCGCCCTGGCCTGCCTCTGGCTCATGCTCAACCTGACCGTGCTGACCTGGATTCGATTCGTGGTCTGGCTGGCTGCAGGACTGGCCATCTACTTCGCCTATTCCTACCGGCACTCTCTGCTTGGCCGTCATCAGCTCAGCGGGAAGATATCCGAGGCCACCCAGGCCGGTCTGGACTGACCCGGAGCGTCGGCGCTGCAGTGTAAAGTGAGTATTCGCATACTCAGGAGGTAACCCATGACCTACGTCATCGCTCAGCCCTGCGTGGACGTCAAGGACAAGGCCTGCGTGGATGAATGCCCAGTGGACTGCATCTACGAGGGCGTCCGCTCGCTCTACATCAACCCCAACGAGTGCGTGGACTGCGGCGCCTGCGAGCCGGTCTGCCCGGTGGAGGCCATCTTCTACGAGGACGACCTGCCCGAGGAGTGGACCTGGTATAAGGATGCGGCTACTGATTTCTTCGCCCAGGTGGGGGATGCCGGCGGCGCCGCTGCGGTCGGTCCCTACGATCATGATCCGGAGGGTGTGGCAGCCCTGCCACCCAACAAGTAGTCGATGAAGGCTGACGAGCCGCGGATGGGAGCCATCCCACCGCGGCTTACTTATAGGAGAAAGGCGGACCATGGGTTTCCACTCTTTCGCATCCCCCTACGACTGGTCAAGGATTGACTCCTATCGGCGGCGTGCGGAGCAATGCCCCGGCGGTCTGGTCGACCTGTCGGTGGGTTCGCCGGTGGACCCTGTACCCAGATCGGTCAGGGATGCCTTGGCGGCTGCTGCGGATGGTGGCCAAGCACGAGGCTACCCGAAGACTGCCGGTGATGGTCTCCTGAGGCAGGCCGCAGCCGACTGGTTCCGTCGTTGTCGCGGGGTCGATTTGGATGCCTTGGGAGCGGATCTGGTGCCCACGGTCGGATCCAAGGAGGCGGTGGCGCTCATGGCCTCCCTCCTGCATCTGGGGCCGGGGGACCGGGTGGTGCAACCGGCGGTGTCCTATCCCACCTATGCCATCGGAACCCAGCTGGCCGGGGCCCAGGTAACGACCGTGGAGGATCCGGCTGACACGGATTCATGGGTGCATCTGCCCGGCGTGCGAGCACTGTGGATCAATTCGCCGGGCAACCCCGGCGGGCAGATCATCGACCGAAGCGGATTGGCCAGGATTGTACGGGCGGCCCGTTCGATAGGGGCCACGGTTCTGAGCGACGAGTGCTATGCCTTGTTGAATTGGTCTGGGCCGGACCAAACGGGGCAGGATACGCCGATCCCCGCCTCGCCCTGCATCCTGGAGCCTGAAGTCTGCGGCGGCGATGCCAGCGGGATACTCTGCCTGTACTCAATGAGCAAGCAGTCCAACATGGCCGGATACAGGGCGGCCCTGGTGGCTGGCGATGCTCAGCTGGTGGAGGCCATGACCGCCTACCGCAAGCAGGTGGGACTGATTGTGCCAGGTCCAGTGCAAGGGGCTATGCGGGCCGCTCTGGAGGATGGCGAGGCTGTGATGGCCCAGCGCGATGTCTACGCTCGTCGCCTGCATGCCCTGACTGAAGCTCTCGGAGCTTACGGGTACGATGCCGTCATGCCTCAGGGTGGCCTTTATATCTGGGCACCAGCCCGCTCGGGAGACTGTTGGGCCGATATGGCAGACCTGTCCCGTCTGGGCATTCTGGCTAGTCCCGGGGAGTTCTACGGGGATGGCCGCTATCTGCGATTCTCGTCAACCATCAACGACGAGCAGCTGGAGCTGGCCTTGGGACGTCTGCGGAGCGCCGCTTAGAGGCCCATGCTGACTGAGCCCTTGCCGTAGCGGTTCCTGATGGAGTCCATGGTGGCCTCTGCCTGGTCCAGGCGCTGGGCCTCGCTGCCGGTGCGACGTTTGCTCTCGTGGATGATGTCGTCCAAGGACGGCTGGATGGGCGTGTCCTCCACCCGGCTCAGGCCGGATGCGCTGACACCGGCCAGGCGGATCAGCCTGGGTAGGGGTGTGTCCATGGGCACGCCATCGGGCAGCCCCAACATGGCCTTCAGCAGACCGACTGCTTGCGGATAGATGCGGTTGGCTGAGTTGATCGGTGTCTCCAGGGTGTGGGCCTTGGTCATATAGCGCAGATCATCGAAGCGGAGTTTGACGGTGATGGTTCGGGCGATCAGGTCATGTGATCGCAGTCCGGTGGCCACTTCGTTGCTGCAGACGCGCAGGAGGTCGCAGACCTGCTTCATGCTGGTGGTGTCGTGCAGAAAGGTGCGTTCCGCGCCTAGGGACTTCTCTGGCGCTCGCGGCTGGACCGGATCGTCGTCCAGTCCGTGTGAGGCCTGTGCCAGCTTCCTGGCTGTCAGGCTCGAACCTGTGGCCCGTGTCAGATCCCGCTCGCTCATGGTGGCCAGGTCGGCCACATCCTTGATAGCCCAGGCGTTGAGCCGCTTCTCCAGGGCCGGTCCGATGCCGGGGATGCCGCGCAGGGGCATCAGTTGGACGAACTCGGCCTGCCGGGCCTTGGGAATCAGCAGCATGCCGTCGGGCTTGGCGTTGGTGGAGGCCATCTTGGCTACCAGTTTGTTGGTGGCGATGCCCACCGAGCAGGTCACGTGGAATTGGCGGGCCACACTGGCTCGGATCCACCGGGCTATGGCCGTGGGCATGCCCCAGCGCATGAGCGCCCCGGACACGTCCATGTAGCATTCATCTACTGAGACCTGCTCGATCTGATCGGTGATTCGTGAGAAAACCGTATCAAATATCCTTCGTGAGATATCCCGGTAATAGGTCATGTCGACCGGGAGGAAGACCCCTTGAGGACACAGTCGTTCGGCACGTGCCAGAGGCATGGCCGAGTTGATGCCGAATGCCCTGGCTTCATAGCTGGCTGCGGAGACCACCGCACGCCGCCCGGTGCCGATGATGACCGGCCGGCCCTGCAATTGAGGGTGTCGGGCGACTTCGCAGGAGGCGTAGAAGGCATCCATGTCAATGTGCAGCACCGTGCAGCCGGTCTCGTCGTGTCCCCAGTCTTTCTTGGCGGCTGCAAGCCTTGGTGCGGTACTCATGGCTCCATGATATAAGGGGGTCCCAGAGGAACATGCGATAAATTATTCTCAAACGTAAATTCTTGGAAAAGATTCATATCTCTGGTTTTTATCCATGAAAATGGATGAATCTGTCCTGTGCTGTATTGCATCCTGCCGCACCGGCGAGTCAGGTCGGTCAATCATGGTATTCTATTGTTTTGTTCTCGAAACTATGGGGCTCTGGCCCTGGATCGGGAGCCTGCATGGAGACGTGCCTGAGTGGCCGAAAGGGGCACCCTGCTAAGGTGTTGACTGCGCAAGCGGTCCAGGAGTTCGAATCTCCTCGTCTCCGCCTGATGACCGGTGATCGCTGATTTTGCACGATCGCCGGTCTTATTCATTACTGGGGAATCAGCCTGTGGCCTTGGCCCAACGCGCTCGGCTGGGCACGGCCTTGCAGAAGGTCGTCCAGCCGACCATGGAAGGCTGGCACCGCGGCGGGCTCCAGGTCGTAGGTCAATCGGACCCGATCAGTGAAGTCCTCGGTCTCCACCTGTCCCCCGGAGGTGCGGATCAGACGGCGCAGGGGATCGTACTCTGGATAGTCCACGGTGATCGTGAATCGCTGGGTCGGGAGCACGCGTGCCTGTTTTGCCGCCTTGAGCGCCAGGGAGGCTGCTGAGGAGTAGGCCCTGATCAAGCCCCCTGACCCGAGGAGAATCCCTCCGAAGTAACGGGTCACCGTCAGGACGCAGTCCGTCACCCCCTGCCGACGCATGACCTCAAGTATGGGCTTGCCGGCCGTCCCGGAGGGCTCCCCGTCATCGCTCATGCGTTCGCTGGTGCGGCCCTCCGGTCCCCAGATCGCGCAGTGGCAGACGTGCCGGGCCTTGGGGTGCTGTAAACGGACCTCTTGGACGAAGGCCATGGCTGCCTCCTGGTCCTCCACATGGCAGGTCTGGCCGATGAACTCGGACTTCCGCTCGGTCAGAGAGCCCGTAGCTGGTTTCTGCGGCGTATCCAGTATGGTGAGCAAATCGGCTTGCCTCCTATGCCTATCGTCTCCTCGATGCTTGCATTATCTCCATGCTAGAGGGGATCCCGGGCCGGGTCTGATATCAAGGAGACGACCTAAGCTGGCCGCATGACCAATCCCCAGGACCAACCGGAAACCGAACCCCCATCAGTCGGCAAGCCCCACGAGGCCCTGACCGTGTTCTATGAAAGGCTCAGGCACTCCACGGATACGGCCGAGCTGCACGAGTTCGCCCGCAGCCCCCTGCCCGACAGGTCCGACCAGGCCGCCTTCTCACGCTTCACGGCACTGTTGGAGGCGGTGGCCGGCAATGAGCATACGCCCGTGGAGGACAGGGTCTACCTGGCACAGACCATGCCTTTCCCCAATATCCTGGTCAAGCTCTCCCAGGATTCCAGCCCTGAGGTCCGCCGGGCGGTGGCCGCCAACAAGGACGACAAGAACTGGCTGGCCGGTCTGCTCACCAAGGACGAGGACGCCGGTGTCAGGGATGCCGCGCTGACCAACCCCATGACCTCCTGGAAAATGCGTCTGGAGGGCGCCCAGGACGAGCGCACCGATGCCGATACCCTTGACTTTCTGGGGGCTCTGGGCACTCGCAACGAGCAGGATGCCCCCCATGTGCTGGCCGCCATGGTGCGCCGGGCCGTGGCCCTGAATCCCAACACCGGGCAGGCGACCCTTGAGGCTCTGCGCAAGGATCCGGACGGGCAGGTGGCACGGGCAGCCGCCTCCCGCTGACAGTAGGGCCGACGCAAATTTTGACGAACGGCACTCAGGCGTTACAATAATGGATTGTTGTGTTTCCCTAAGGGGTCCTCAAAGCGCTTTTCCCACTCGCCGTCTAGGACTTTCAGGGAGCCCACGGAATACATGGCTTTCGGCCAGCATGGCAGCATGCGGCGCGGAGAGCCCGAAACACAATGCAAGGAAAAGGTTGAATCGTGAAGACTTTCACCCCGAAACCAGCCGATCTGACACATGACTGGTATATCGTCGACGCCTCCGGTGTGGTGCTGGGGCGTCTGGCAGCCCAGGTGGCCGATCTGCTGCGCGGCAAGAACAAGCCCACCTATGCGCCCTACGCCGACTCCGGCAACAACGTCATCGTCATCAACGCGTCCAAGATGGTGCTGACGGGCAACAAGGGCGACAAGGTGCTCTACACCCACTCCGGCCGTCCTGGCGGTCTGCGCCGCGACTCCTACGGGCAGTTGATGGAGCACAACCCCGAGCGCATCATCATGACGGCGGTCAAGGGCATGCTGCCCAAGAACAAGCTGGCCAAGGTCCAGCTGACCAGGCTGCGGGTCTTCGCAGGCGAGGAACATCCTCACACCTCGCAGCAGCCCATTGAGTACAAGATCCAACAGGTCGCCCAGCAGGCCAAGTAGGACCAGAGGAGATAATCACCATGGCTGACAACAACAACAGCTCCGCGGTTCTTGAGGCCGAGGAGACCAGCGCTTCCTACACTTCCGAGACCAACGCCGGCGCAGGCACCGGCACCTCCGCCATCGAGCCGGGCTACGGCACCGGCCGCCGCAAGGAGGCCGTCGCCCGTGTCCGTCTGATCCCGGGCTCCGGCAAGTGGAGCATTAACGGACACACCTTGGAGGAGTACTTCCCCAGCAAGTTGCACCAGCGCGAGGTCAACTCGCCGATCGTGCTGCTCAAGCTCGAGAACAAGTTCGACGTGGTCGTGCGCGTCGAGGGCGGCGGCGTGACCGGCCAGGCCGGCGCAGTCCGTCTGGGCGTTGCACGCGCCCTGAACGCCATCGACCGGGACGCCAACCGTCCTGCCCTGAAGAAGGCCGGGTTCCTGACCCGTGACGCCCGCGTGGTGGAGCGCAAGAAGGCCGGTCTGCACAAGGCCCGTCGCGCCCCGCAGTTCTCCAAGCGCTGACGTTCGCAGTTTCTTCCATCCCCGAGGTTCATGGACCTCGGGGATTTTTCATGCCTTGACGGTCCCTGCAGAAGCGAACGGCAAAGCGCACGTTGGCGTGCGGAAAATGACCAGAAAAACCACGAATTCCCACACGACACGCTTCAAGCGAACGTTCGCTCATCCTGGGGCTCAAAGGTGCCCCCTCTGGTCTATATTGTGACTTTCGTCACGTTATGACGGATGTCCTTCGTGGACCGGCACGGTCTGATACTGTCTGCCGTTCTGACTGGCATCCGCGGAACATGAGGAGGGCCAATATCGTGGCTGAAACGCAGAAGCAAAAGCATGAGCATCAAGTACAGGAGCCGGCAGCCGGCGGGAAAAACGGCCGGGTGGACAGTGGTGAGATGGCCCGCAGGGAGGTTGATGCCCTGGTCGTCCGCGCACAGTCGGCTTTGCGCGCCTTTGAAGAGCTCGACCAGGGCCAAGTTGATCGGATCGTGGCCAAGGCTTCGATCGCGGCCCTGAACAAGCACCTGCCGCTCGCGCAGATGGCCGTGGAGGAGACCGGACGCGGCCTGGTGGAAGACAAGGCCACCAAGAACATCTTCGCCTGCGAGCATGTGACCAATTACCTGGCCAGGCAGCGCACTGTGGGCATCATCAGCGAGAACGACGTGGACGGCATCATCGAGGTGGCCGAGCCGGTGGGGGTCGTGGCTGGCGTGACTCCGGTGACCAATCCCACCTCGACTGCCATCTTCAAATCACTGCTGGCCCTGAAGACCCGCTGTCCCATCGTCTTCGGATTCCACCCCTACGCCCAGCGCTGCTCGGTGGAGGCGGCCCGGATCGTCCGCGACGCGGCCATTGAGGCAGGCGCTCCGCGCGATTGCATCCAGTGGATCGAGCACCCTTCAGTCGAGGCCACCGGCGCCCTGATGCAGCATCCCGGCGTGGCCACCATACTGGCCACGGGCGGCCCCGGCATGGTCAAGGCCGCCTACTCTTCGGGCAAGCCTGCCCTGGGTGTAGGAGCCGGCAATGCCCCGGCATATGTGGACCGCAGGGTCAACGTGCCCCGGGCCGTCAACGACCTGATCCTGTCCAAGCATTTCGACTACGGCATGATCTGCGCCACAGAGCAGGCCATCATCGCTCATCAGGATGTGCATGATCGGGTGATCGAGGAGATGAAGCGACGCAAGGCTTACTTCGTCAATCCCGATGAGAAGGCCAAGCTGGAGGAGTACATGTTCGGCGTGCGGGCCCATGCCGGTGCCGACGCTCCCGCTCCCAGGCTCAATTCCGAGGTTCCGGGCAAGTCTCCACAGTTCATCGCCCGTCAAGCCGGGTTCGAGATCCCCGAGGACGCGACAATCCTGGCAGCCCAATGCGATCAGGTCGGCCCCATGGAACCCCTGACCCTGGAGAAGCTGGCTCCGGTTCAGGCCGTGCTCAAGGCTCGCAACAAGGATGAGGGCTTCTCCCTCTGCGAGCAGATGCTGCGCTACGGCGCCGGGCACACGGCAGCCATCCACACCGACGACGAGAGGCTGGTGCGCGAGTACGGCCAGCGCATGCACGCCTGCCGGATCGTCTGGAACCAGCCCAGCTCCCTAGGTGGCATAGGCGACATCTACAATGCCATCGCCCCCTCCCTGACCCTGGGCTGCGGCTCCTACGGCGGCAACTCGGTCTCGGGCAACGTCCAGGCAGTCAATCTGATCAACATCAAGCGGATCGCGCGGAGGAACAACAACATGCAGTGGTTCAAGGTGCCTCCCAAGACCTATTTCGAGCCCAACTCCGTTCGCTACCTGCGCGACATGTTCGGCATCCGCCGGGCCGTCATCGTATGCGACAAGGTCATGGAGCAGCTGGGGATCGTCGACAAGATCATCGATCAGCTGCGGGCCAGATCCCAGCCGGTCACCTTCCGCATCATCGACTACGTAGAGCCGGAGCCCAGCGTCGAGACGGTGGAGCGCGGTGCGGCCATGATGCGCGATGAGTTCGGCCCCGACACCATTATCGCCGTGGGCGGCGGCAGCCCCATGGACGCGGCCAAGATCATGTGGCTGCTCTATGAGCATCCGGAGATCTCCTTTGCCGATGTTCGAGAGAAGTTCTTCGACATCCGCAAGCGGGCCTTCAAGATTCCGCCCCTGGGCACCAAGGCCAGGCTGGTCTGCATTCCCACCTCTTCGGGCACGGGTTCGGAGGTCACCCCGTTTGCGGTCATCACCGACCATAAAACCGGATACAAGTACCCCATCACCGACTATGCCCTTACTCCCAGCGTGGCCATCGTGGATCCGGTACTGGCCCGCACCCAGCCCAAGAGGCTGGCCTGCGACTCGGGCTTCGATGCCCTGACCCACTGCATGGAGGCCTTCGTTTCGGTCTACGCCAATGACTACACCGACGCCATGGCCCTGCACGCGGCCAAGCTGATCTGGGACAACCTGGAGCCTGCCGTGGGCACCGCCGGCGGCGAGGCCAGAGTGCGCGCCCAGGAGAAGATGCACAATGCGGCGACCATGGCTGGGATGGCTTTCGGTTCGGCCTTCCTGGGCATGTGCCACGGCATGGCGCATACCATCGGAGCCCTCTGCCACGTGGCCCACGGGCGGGCCAACTCCATCCTCCTGCCCTACGTGATCCGCTACAACGGACGCATCCCGGACGAGCCCACCAGCTGGCCCAAGTACAGCGAGTATGTGGCCCCGGATCGCTACAGGCAGATGGCCCATGTGCTGGGCATCGAATCCGCTACTCCCGAGGAGGGCGTGGAGCTCTTGGCCCGTGCGGTCGAATCCTACAGGGACGAGCGCCTGGGCATGGATGCCTCCTTCCAGGCCGCAGGGGTGGACGAGGACCTCTACTGGCAGTCCTTGGATCAGATCGGCATGCGCGCCTATGAGGATCAGTGCACGCCCGCCAACCCCCGCATTCCGCTGATTGAAGATATGAAGGACATCGCCGTGGCCGCCTACTACGGGGTCAGCCAGGAGGAGGGCCACCGGATGAGGGTTGCCCGCCAGGGCGAGGATGTGGTCCAGGAGGCCTCCCAGCGGGCCTGACAAGGCCGGAATCGAGCAGAGGGTTCCCATGGAAGCGGAGCGACACGCCCGGATTCTTCTAGGGGAACCCTCGTGCTTTAATAAGAAAGTTGCCTGTTTTGGGCTCGCATTTTGTCAATCACAATAGCGGGTGCAGCGAGGAGTCCCATCCCCACGGGATTCTCCACGGCTGCGCATGGATCCGGCTGAGGCCTGTCGGGAGGAATGTCTCCTGCGGCTGTCGTTCCGTGCCCTCGAAACAGACTGGGTAATCAGTTCATAGATCGCTAGAAAGGGCGGACGGCAATGGCGGGACAGAAAATCCGCATCAGGCTAAAGTCCTATGACCATGAGGTCATCGACCAATCGGCGAAGAAGATCGTCGAGACGGTGACGAACGCGGGCGCAACTGTGGTTGGCCCCGTTCCGCTGCCGACTGAGAAGAACGTGTATGTTGTCATCCGTTCTCCTCATAAGTACAAGGACTCCCGCGAGCACTTCGAGATGCGCACCCACAAGCGTCTGATCGACATCGTGGATCCCACGCCCAAGGCTGTGGATTCGCTGATGCATATCGATCTGCCGGCGGACGTCAACATTGAGATCAAGCTGTAGGGGAGGAGGAAACCGCATGGCTGAAGAGCAGAGGAACCGCAAGGCTCTCCTGGGCCGCAAGCTGGGCATGTCCCAGGTCTGGGACGAGAACGGCTTCTTCGTCCCGGTGACCCTGGTGGATGTGTCTACCAACGTGGTGACCGCGGTCAAGAACCAGGAGAAGGACGGCTACAAGGCCATCCAGATCGGCTACGGGCAGATCGACCCCACCAAGGTGACCAAGCCGCTGGCTGGCCACTTCGCCAAGGCCGGAGTGACCCCGCGTCGTCACTTGGTTGAGGTTCGCACCGCCGATGCCGACAGCTATCAGCCCGGCCAGGAGCTGGGCCTGGACCTGCTGCCCGAGGGCAGCGAGGTCGATGTGACCGGCACCACCAAGGGCAAGGGCTTTGCCGGCACCATCAAGCGTTGGGGCTTCAAGTCCTATCGCCGCACCCACGGCTCGCACAAGAACGAGCGTCGTCCCGGTTCTGTCGGCGCATGCGCCACCCCCAGCCGCATCCTCAAGGGGAAGCGGATGGCAGGCCGCATGGGTCACGACACCTCGACCGTCCAGAACCTGACCATCGTCTCCGCAGATGCCGAGAAGGGCGTCATCGCCATCAAGGGTGCCCTGCCCGGGCCCCGCGGCGCCATCGTCCTGGTTCGTTCGGCAGTGAAGGGAGCCTGAAACCATGGCTAAGTTGACTCTGAACATCACCGACGCCCAGGGCAAGAACACCGGGACCGTGGATGCACCCGAGCAGATCTTCGGCATTGCCGAGGAGGATGTCCGCTCGCACGTGCCGCTGATCCACCAGGTGGTCGTCGCCCAGCTGGCTGCAGCCCGCCAAGGCACGCACTCGGTCAAGACCCGGTCCACCGTCTCCGGCGGCGGCCGCAAGCCTTGGAAGCAGAAGGGCACCGGACGTGCTCGTCAGGGCTCCATCCGTGCTCCACAGTGGACTGGTGGCGCTATTGTCCACGGCCCGCAGCCGCGTGACTACTCCCAGCGCACCCCCAAGAAGATGAAGGCCGCAGCCCTGCGCTACGTCCTGTCCGACCGGGTCAACGCCGGGCGCGTGCACGTGGTCGACTTCGGCATTGGCGAGACCCCGTCCACCAAGGCCGCCAAGGCAGCCCTGCTGCCGCTGGTCGACAACAGATTCACCACCGTCGTGCTGTCCCGCGAGAACATCAACGAGTGGCTCTCCGTCAGGAACCTGCCCACCGTCCATGTCCTCTTCGCCGATCAGCTCAACACCTACGATGTGGTCACGGCCGAGGATGTCGTCTTCAGCAAGGATGGCTTCGATGCCTTCCTGGCTGTCAAGGGCGGCGCCAAGTCCGAGACCGTAAAGGAGGCCTGATTTTCATGGCAGCTATTCACAAGCCAGCACACGACATCATTCTGCGCCCGGTCGTCTCCGAGAAGAGCTACGCCAACTCGGACCGCGGCCAGTACACATTCGTGGTGGACCCTGATGCCAACAAGGTCGCCATCAAGCAGGCCATCGAGCAGATCTTCAATGTGAAGGTCACATCGGTCAATACCCTCAATCGGCAGGGCAAGCGGACCCGGACCCGTACAGGCTGGGGTCGTCGCGCCGCCGAGAAGCGCGCCATCGTCAAGGTGGCCGAGGGCCAGTCGATCGATGTCTTCGGTACCAACAACTGAAGGCTAGCCGAGAAAAGTTAAGGAAGAACTAGATTATGGCTATCCGTACATACAAGCCGACGACCGCGGGCCGTCGCAACGCCTCGGTTTCGGACTTCGCCGAAATCACGCGCTCCAAGCCCGAGAAGTCGCTGGTTCGCAAGCTGAGCAAGACCGGCGGACGCAACTCCTATGGCCGCGTCACCAGCCGTCACCGCGGCGGCGGACACAAGCGCCAGTACCGCCTCATCGACTTCCGTCGCTGGGACAAGGACGGCGTGCCCGCCAAGGTAGCTGAGATCGAATACGATCCCAACCGCTCGGCCCGCATCGCCCTTCTGCACTTCGCGGACGGCGAGAAGCGCTACATCATCGCCCCGCAGGGCATCAAGCAGGGTGACGTCATCGAGACCGGTCCCCAGGCCGACATCAAGCCCGGCAACAACCTGCCTCTGCGCAACATCCCCACCGGCACCATCGTCCATGCCATTGAGCTGCGGCCCCTGGGCGGCGCCAAGATCGCCCGCTCGGCCGGTGCTGCCGTCCAGCTGGTGGCCAAGGACGGGGCCTACGCCCAGCTGCGTATGCCCTCCGGCGAAATCCGCAACGGCGATTCCCGTTGCCGTGCAACGGTGGGCGAGGTCGGCAACAACGACCACGCCAACGTCCAGCTCGGCAAGGCAGGACGTGCCCGCTGGATGGGTCGCAGGCCCATCACCCGTGGTGAGTCCATGAACCCGGTCGACCACCCGCATGGCGGACGTACTCGTGGCGGCAAGCCGCCAGTGTCTCCCTGGGGCAAGGGCGAGGTTCGCACCCGCAGGCCCAAGAAGGCCTCCAACAAGATGATCGTGCGTCGTCGTCCAAATGGTAAGAACCGCAAGTAAGGGAGTGGCGGAAAGATGACTCGTAGCATCAAGAAGGGCCCATTCGTCGACGCCCACTTGCAGAAGAAAGTCGACGAGCAGAACGAGAAGGGCACCAAGAACGTCATCAAGACCTGGTCCCGTCGTTCCATGATCACCCCGGACTTCATCGGGCACACTTTTGCTGTGCACGATGGCCGCAAGCATGTCCCGGTCTTCGTCACCGAGGCTATGGTCGGCCACAAGCTCGGCGAATTCGCCCCCACCAGGACCTTCAGGGGTCACGTGAAGGACGACAAGAAAGCACGCCGCTGAGGCGAGGGAGAGTAGAGACACATGGAAGCTAAGGCAATTGCACGTCACGTTCGCGTGACGCCTCGCAAGGCTCGCCGCGTCGTCGACCTCATCCGAGGCAAGCAGGCGACCGAGGCCGTGACCATTCTGAAGTTCGCCCCCCAGGACGCGGCCGTTCCGGTCCGCAAGTGCCTGGAGAGCGCCATCGCCAACGCGCGTGTCAAGGCGGACAAGGCCAACCAGCCCTTCCGCGAGAACGAGCTGATGGTTCGTGAGACCTACGTGGACGAGGGCACCACCCTGAGGCGGTTCCGCGCCCGCGCCCAGGGTCGTGCGGCCCGCATCAACAAGCGGACCAGCCACATCACAGTCGTGGTGGCCGACAAGGAAGGAGCCCGATAATGGGGCAGAAGATCAACCCGTTTGGGTACCGACTCGGCATCACCGAGGAGCACCGCAGCAAGTGGTACTCCGACTCCAACAAGGCGGGGGAGCGTTACAGCGACTTCGTCCTTGAGGATGACAAGATCCGCAAGGAGATGAACAAGGATCTGGAGCGCGCAGGCGTCTCCAAGATCGTCATCGAGCGGACCCGCGACCGTGTGCGCGTCGACATCCACACCGCCCGGCCGGGCATTGTCATCGGCCGTCGCGGAGCCGAGGCCGAGCGTGTGCGCGCCAAGCTGGAGAAGATCACCGGCAAGCAGGTCCAGCTGAACATCTTCGAGGTCAAGAACGCCTCCATCGATGCCCAGCTGGTGGCTCAGGGCATCGCCGAGCAGCTGACCAACCGCGTCACCTTCCGCAGGGCCATGCGCAAGGCTCAGCAGGATGCCATGCGCGCCGGCGCCAAGGGCATCAGGATCAAGCTGTCCGGCCGCCTGGGCGGAGCCGAGATGAGCCGTTCGGAGTTCTACCGTGAGGGCCGCGTGCCCCTGCAGACGCTTCGCGCCCTGATCGATTACGGCTTCTTCGAGGCCAGGACCACCTATGGCCGCATCGGCGTCAAGGTATGGATCTACAAGGGCGACATGACCGAGCGTCAGTTCGAGGAGCAGCAGGCTCAGCAGAACAACCGCCCCGGTCGGCGTGGCGATCGTCGTCCCCGTCGTGGTGTTCGTCCCTCTGAGGGACGCACCCGCCGCGAGCAGGATGCAGCCAAGCAGAACAGCGGTGTGGCCGCGCCGCCAGCGGCGGCTCAGGAGCAGCCCGCCTCGGCCCCCGTCGCAACCGAAGCAAAGGAGTGAGCCGTGCTTATCCCAAAGAGGACTAAATACCGCAAGCAGCATCGTCCGGGTCGTTCGGGCATGTCCAAGGGCGGCAACGAGATCGCTTTCGGCGATTACGGCATCCAGGCCCTGGCTCCGGCCTACCTGACCAACCGGCAGATCGAGGCGGCCCGTATCGCCATGACCAGATACATCAAGCGTGGTGGCCGCGTCTGGATCACGGTCTTCCCGGATCGTCCCCTGACCAAGCACGCCCTGGGATCCCGAATGGGTTCCGGCAAGGGCGCGCCCGAGTTCTGGGTGGCCAATGTCCGTCCCGGCCGGGTGCTCTTCGAGATCGGCGGCGTGAGCGAGGACGTGGCCCGCGAGGCCCTTCGCCGCGCTACTGACAAGCTTCCCATGAAGTGCCGGATTATTGCACGTGAAGGCGGTGACATCTGATGTCAGTCGGAACAGCCGAGTATTCCATCAAGAATCTGAATGAAAAGACCAATGCGGAGATCGAGGATTTCCTGAAGAAGTCCAAGGAAGAGCTGTTCAACCTGCGCTTCCAGTCGGCCACCGGTCAGCTGGAGAATACCTCCCGCCTCAAGGCCGTCAAGCACGACATCGCCAGGATGTACACCGTCCTGCGTGAGCGCGAGCTGGGCATCAGCCAGGAGCCCGCCGAAGCAAAGGCCGAGAGCAAAGCTGAGGAGAAGTAAGCATGGCTGACAAGCAGGAGCGCAACTTCCGCAAGGTTCGCAGCGGCTACGTCGTGTCCGACAAGATGGACAAGACCATCACTGTCGAGCTGGAGCAGCGTTCGACCCACCCCCTGTACGGCAAGGTCGTCCGCAGCAACCGCAAGGTCAAGGCCCATGATGAGAAGAACGAGGCCCATGTGGGCGACTTCGTGAGTATCATGGAGACCCGTCCTCTGAGCAAGACCAAGCGCTGGCGTCTCGACTCCATCGTCGAGCGCGCCAAGTAACAAGTTCGGCCAGGCTCCGCATTTCATCCCGCCTTGTTGCGGGGTGTCTGCGGAGAACCAGCGCGGCTAAGGAGAATCAATGATTCAGCAGGAATCGCGGCTTCAGGTCGCCGACAACACGGGTGCCAAGGAGATCCTGGCCATCCGCGTGCTCGGCGGGTCGAAGCGACGCTATGCCGGCATTGGCGACGTGATCGTCGCCACCGTCAAGGATGCCATTCCCGGCGGGTCGGTCAAGAAGGGCGAGGTCGTCAAGGCGGTCGTCGTCCGTACGGTCAAGGAGCATCGTCGTCACGACGGCTCCTACATCAAGTTCGACGAGAACGCGGCGGTCATCCTCGGCACCGGCCGTGAGCCCCGCGGCACTCGTATCTTCGGACCGGTCGGTCGTGAGCTGCGCGACAAGCGCTTCATGAAGATCGTGTCCCTGGCACCGGAGGTGATCTGAAGTGGTAGCCAAGATCAAGACAGGCGACCAGGTCAAGGTCATCCGCGGCAAGGATCGCGGCAAGGAGGGCAAGGTCCTGCGGATTCTGCCCAATGACCGTCTGATCGTCGAGGGTATTCAGATCGTCAAGAAGCATGTGCGGGCCACCCAGCAGGGTCAAGAGTCGGGCATCGTCCCGACCGAGGCGCCCATCCATCGCTCCAACGTGATGGTCATCGACCCGGAGACCAAGAAGCCGACTCGCATCGGCGTAAACATCAAGGAGGAGGCGCGTGACGGCAAGGTCAAGGTCGTGCGCACCCGCTTCGCCAAGAAGTCAGGCAAGGAGCTGTCATGAGCGATACCACCGTTGAAGCACCGGCAGTCCCTCGTTTGCTGCAGCAGTACCGCGAGAGCATCGTGCCCGAGCTGGAGAAGGAGTTCAAGTTCTCCAACCCCATGCAGGTGCCCAGGATCGAGAAGGTCGTGGTCTCCATGGGCGTGGGGGCCGCGGCACGTGACTCCAAGCTGATCGAGGGCGCGGTCAAGGACCTGACGGCCATCACCGGCCAGAAGCCCAAGATCACCAAGGCCAAGAAATCCGTGGCGCAGTTCCACCTGCGTGAGGGACAGGCCATCGGCGCCTTCGCCACCCTGCGCGGCGTGCGCATGTGGGAGTTCCTGGATCGTCTGCTGACCCTGGCTCTGCCCCGCATCCGCGACTTCCGCGGCATCAGCGACCGTCAGTTTGACGGCCAGGGCAACTACAACTTCGGTCTCACAGAGCAGTCCATGTTCCATGAGATCGATCCTGATCAGATCGATCACCAGCGTGGTATGGATATCACCGTGGTGACCTCCACCAAGAACGATCAGGAGGCCCGGGCGCTGCTCAAGCAGCTGGGCTTCCCCTTCAAGGAGAACTGATATGGCAAAAACCGCTCTGAGAAACAAGGCGGCACGCAAGCCGAAGTTCAAGGTGCGTGGCTACACGCGCTGCCAGGTCTGCGGTCGTCCTCATTCCGTCTATCGCAAGTTCGGCCTGTGCCGCATCTGCCTTCGCGAGAAGGCCCATCGCGGCGAGCTGCCGGGTGTGACGAAGTCCAGTTGGTAAAGATCGACGCTGAAGGTCCGCGGTCGCGGCAGTTTGCTGCCCGGCGGCGGAAACCACGGCGAGGAAGGGCATAAGCCCACATGACAATGACAGATCCCATCGCAGACATGCTGACACGTCTGCGTAATGCGAGTGCGGCCAAGCATGAAACAGTCGACATGCCGTACTCCAAGTTCAAGGCGAACATCGCGCAGATCCTCAAGCGCGAAGGCTTCATCGCCGATTACCGTGCCAAGGAGGCGCGTGTCGGGCAGGATCTGGAGATCACGCTCAAGTACGGTCCCGATGGACGCCAGTCCATTCAGGGCATCAAGCGCGTCTCCAAGCCCGGTCTGCGCCGCTACGCCAAGTCGGATTCCCTGCCCATGCCCCTGGGCGGGCTGGGAATCGCCATCATCTCGACCAGCTCGGGACTGATGACCCAGAAGGAATGCCTCGACAGGGGCATCGGCGGCGAAATCGTCGCCTACGTATGGTGAGAAAGGAGAGCTGAACATGGCATCGCATATTGGTAAGCTCCCCATCGCCGTTCCGGCAGGTGTGGAGGTGGCCTTCAAGGGCCAGGAATTCACCGCCAAGGGCCCCAAGGGCTCCGACGGGTACACGCTGCCCGAGGGCATCACCGGCAAGGTCGAGGGCAACGAGATCATCATGACCCCGGCCGACGAGGATCGCACCACCAAGGCCAAGCACGGACTGAGCCGCTCCATCGTGGCTTCCATGGTCGAAGGCGTCTCCAAGGGCTACAGCAAGCACCTGCAGATCGTCGGCACCGGCTACCGCGTGGTCGCCAAGGGTAAGTCCTTGGAGTTCTCGCTGGGCTACTCGCACACCATCACTGTCGACCCCCCGGAGGGCATCACCTTCGAGACGCCGAACGCCAACGAAGTGGTCGTCTCCGGCATCGACAAGCAGGCTGTCGGCCAGGCTGCGGCCAACATCCGCGCCCTGCGTGCGCCCGAGCCTTACAAGGGCAAAGGCATCAAGTACGCCGACGAGCACATCCTGCGCAAGGCTGGAAAGGCTGGTAAGTGATATGACGGTCTCGATACTAGGCAAAGGCAAGAAGATCGCCCGTCTGCGCCGCCATGCCCGTCTGCGCAAGCGCGTCTCCGGCACGGCAGAGCGTCCCCGTCTGGTGGTCACACGGACCAACCGCAACATGATCGCCCAGATCGTCGACGACACCAGGGGCGTCACCCTGGTCAGCGAGTCGACCATGGCTTCGGACTACGGCTCCTTCAAGGGCACCAAGACCGAGGCCGCCCGCAAGGTGGGCGAGCAGATCGCGGCCAAGGCCAAGAAGGCCGGCATCACCACCGTGGTCTTCGACCGTGGTGGCAACAAGTACCACGGAAGGGTCGCAGCGGTTGCGGAAGGCGCCCGTGAGGGAGGTTTGGCACTGTGAGCGACAACGAAACGACAAAGGAAACAACCCAGGTGACTGAAGATTCCACAAACGCTCAGTCCAGCCAGGGTGGCAGAAGAGACCGGAACGACCGGAACGATGATCGCCGCGGTGGTCGTCGGGGCGGTTCCCGTGACGGCCGCAGGGATGGCCGTCGTGGCCGTCGCGACCGCGACGAGCGTGACGACATGCTCGACAGGGTCGTGACCATCAACCGTGTGTCCAAAGTCCACAAGGGCGGCCGAACCTTCAGCTTCGCGGCTCTGGTGGTCGTGGGCGACGGCAAGGGCACTGTGGGCGTTGGCTACGGCAAGTCCCGCGAGGTTCCCGCAGCCATCTCCAAGGGTCAGCTGGATGCCAAGAAGCACATGTTCACTGTTCCCCGCATCCGCGGCACCGTCACCCACCCGGTGATCGGCCACGATGCGGCAGGCACCGTTCTCCTGCGGCCTGCGGCCCCAGGAACCGGCGTTATCGCCGGTGGTCCGGTTCGAGCCGTCCTGGAGTGCGCCGGCATCACCGACATCCTGAGCAAGTCCATGGGGTCGGCCACGGCCGTCAACATGGTGCGGGCCACTGTGGCCGCCCTGAAGCAGCTGGAGGAGCCCGAGGAGATCGCGGCACGCCGTGGTCTGCCCCTGGAGGAGGTCGCCCCCGACTCCCTCCTGCGTGCACGCGCAGCCGGCATCGCCGACGAACGCAAGGAGCGCGAAGAGGCCAAGGCCAAGGCTGACGAGCAGTCGAAGGCAGGTGAGTGATGACCAAGCAGATCAAGATCACCCTGGTCAAGGGCGTGGCTCATGCCACCGACCGCCAGAAGGAGAACGTCAGGTCTCTGGGCCTTCACAAGATCGGCCAGACAGTCCTGCGTGAGGACACCCCTGTCTACCGGGGGATGGCCGACAAGGTCCGCCACCTGGTGAACGTAGAGGAGGCAGACTGATTATGGCCAGCGACAAGCAAGAGCCTACCATCCTGCAGATGCATGACCTGCGTCCGGCTCCGGGCGCCAAGCGCGACCGCATCCGTGTGGGTCGTGGCGAGGGGTCCAAGGGCAAGACCGCCGGTCGAGGCACCAAGGGCACCAAGGCTCGCTACCAGGTCCGCCCGGGCTTTGAAGGCGGCCAGCTGCCCCTGTACATGAGGCTGCCCAAGCTGCGCGGGTTCAGGAGCCCCTTCAAGAAGGAGTACCAGGTGGTCAACCTGGGTGCTTTGGAAGGGCTCTTCCCCAAGGGCGGCGAAGTCACCGTCGAGGATCTGGTCAACAAGGGGGCGGTCCGCAAGGGCCACCCGGTCAAGGTCCTGGGTGACGGCGACGTCAAGGCCGCTTTCACCCTCAAGGGCGTCAAGGCCTCGGCCTCGGCCAGAAGCAAGATAGAAGCCGCAGGCGGGTCCGTCTCCGAGAACTGATACTCATAGGGGATAGACCGCAAGGCAGATGATTCCGGCCCTCCCCGCACCAAGCGGGCGGGGGCCGGAACTCGTTTCCGACCCGGTTGCCATCATGATTTGACGGAACCATCGGTTAAGCTGGTCGGAGCAAGAAGGTGCGCTGCACCGAGACCAACGCGCGGTCGCGTAGGGAGGGAACTTAGGTGAGGACGTTAATCCAGGCCTTCAAGACCAAGGAGCTGAGGAAGAAAATCTTCTTCGTTCTTGGCATCATCATCATCTATCGCATTGGGTCGTTCATACCTACCCCAGGCGTGGATTATCCTTCCGTGCAGAAGTGCATCACCACGGCCGGCAATGAGGACTTCATCGGTCTGGTAAACCTGTTCTCGGGCGGGGCTCTGCTGCAGCTGTCCATCTTCGCACTGGGCATCATGCCCTACATCACTGCATCCATTGTGGTGCAGTTGCTGCGCGTGGTCATTCCCCGCTTCGAGGCTCTGCACAAGGAGGGTCAGTCCGGCGAGGCCAAGCTGACCGAATACACGAGGTATCTGACCATCGGCCTGGCCGTGCTGCAGTCCACGACCATTCTGGTTACTGCCCGCAACGGCGCGCTCTTCAACGGGGCCTGCCAGCAACAGGTCATTCCCGACAGTTCCGTTTGGAATCTGGTGGTCATGGTCCTGATCATGACCGGTGGCACCGGTCTGATCATGTGGATGGCCGAGCTGATCACCGACAAGGGCATCGGCAACGGCATGTCCGTCCTGATCTTCATCTCCATCTGCTCCGGCTTCCTGCCCCAGCTTTGGAACATCGGCTGGGGAACCAACGGCAAGAACGGTGACTGGGTCAAATTCGGCATTGTGGTGACTGTTCTGGTGGTCATCCTGATTCTGGTCGACTACGTGGAGCTGGCACAGCGCCGTATTCCCGTCCAATACACCCGTAGGATGATCGGCCGCAAGATGTATGGCGGGTCCTCCACCTATCTGCCGCTCAAGATCAATATGTCAGGCGTGATTCCCCCCATCTTCGCCTCCTCCATCCTGGCCATTCCCACCCTTATCGCCCAGTTCGGCAAGTCCGATCAGAACTGGGTCAAGTGGATCAATGCCAACATGGCCAACACGACCTCGGTCTGGTACATCGTGCTCTACTCGGTCATGATCGTCTTCTTCTGCTTCTTCTACACTTCCATCACCTTCAACCCCGATGAGACGGCCGACAACATGAAGGAGTACGGCGGCTTCATCCCCGGCATCAGGGCCGGACGGGCCACCAGCCGGTACCTGTCATACGTGATGAACCGGCTGAACACGGTTGGAGCCATCTACCTGCTCTTCGTGGCCCTGATACCTACGGTGCTGATCATGCTGCTGAAGATCAACTCCAAGCTGCCCTTCGGCGGGACCACCATACTGATTATCGCCGGCGTCGGTCTGGACACCCTGCGCCAGGCCAGGGCGCAGACCGAGCAGTTCCAGTACACCGGTTTCCTGCTGGAGGGCGACCACAAGGAGGGCTGACCCTTCGGTTGAACACCTGCAGGTGGTATCAATCAAAACAGATGAAGGTCCGGCCCTGTCACTTGCTGGCAGGGAGCCGGACCATTTTGTGTCAGTCCTGAGTCAGGAAAACTGTTCGTGTGAGTTTTAGCGAGTGAAACCTGCTCTTGGAGCGGGCAGCCGCTAGCATACGGTAAAGAGGGTTCTTCGCGGTTTGGTCCGCCTGGGACTGTAGACCAAGAACATCAAGCAAAGGATAGGGAATGGCACAGCGACTGTTGATCATGGGACCTCAAGGTGTAGGCAAGGGCACGCAGGCGGCCTTGCTCAGTAAACATTATGGGATTCCGGCCATATCCACTGGTGACATTTTCCGCTACAACCTGAAGAACGGAACCGAGCTGGGTAAGCAGGCCAAGGCCTACACCGACAAGGGCGAACTGGTTCCAGACGAGCTGACCAATAAGATTGTCAAGGACCGCTTGGGCATGGATGATGCCGCCCAGGGCTGGATTCTGGACGGCTACCCCCGTTCGTCATCCCAGGTCGAGGCGCTGGACAAGATGCTCGAGGAGCTGGGCACTCCGCTGACGGCTGTGGTGGCCCTGGATGCCGACCATGAGGTTCTTATGCAGCGCATCGCCAAGCGAGCCAAGGAGGAGGGTCGGGCAGACGATACCCCCGAGGCCATTGCCAAACGGCTGGATATCTATGCCAAGGAGACTGCCCCCTTGCTGGACACCTATAAGACCCGTGGCCTTCTGGTCGCAGTGGACGGCCAGGGTGAGGTCGATCAGATATCCAAGGAGATTATCGCGCAGCTGGACAAGCGCTAATTCATGGCTTGTCAGGCGAGAGGCTTGCCGCCGGCGCAATCAACCAATGCCAGGCAATGAGCAAGACCAAGCGTGCCTTGTTCAGAACACACTGGTAAGACTTGCTGATACGACTATCCGAGTCATAGAAGCTGCATGACCCTGAGGGGCATGGCAGCTTCTTTTTGTGGAGGGCGGAAATCCATGCGCGTCCGCCCCACTCTGGTGGACAGGGTGATAGCCTTGGTGCATCCATGCCCTCTTACTAAGGGTAAATGCATATCGGTGATTGGCCGTAAAAGATAGAGCAATCAATACAGAAACAGAAGAGGTCCATTTGAAGGGGTCTACGGCATCCGTGGTCAGATCGGATAAACAGGAACCAGCGCGTCCGAAGCACACCATCCGAACCATTCTGCGCTCCCTGCGCGAATACCGGAAGGCCAGTTTTCTGGCTCCGGCTTTCGTTTTTTTGGAGAGCGTCCTCGAGATTGTGATCCCGACCATCATGGCCTCCCTGATTGACCAAGGGGTCTCGGGGAGGTCCATGCCGGCCATCTTCAAATTCGGGCTGATATTGTTGGCCTGCTCCGCCGTCTCCTTGTTCTCCGGGTTCATGTCCGGGCGGTATGCGGCCATCGCCTCTTCCGGCCTGGCCAAGAATGTCCGCAGCGATCTGTTCGCCAAGGTGCAATCCTTCAGCTTCACCAACATCGACCGCTTCTCGACCGGGTCCATCATCACCAGGCTGACCACCGATGTGACCAACCTGCAGAATGCCTATCAGATGGTCATCAGGGTCGGGGTCAGGGCGCCGATCATGGTCATCGTGGCCTGGCTCTTTTCTTATAGGATCTCCAGGCCCATATCCCTGGTCTTCCTGATCGCCATCCCCATCCTGGGCTTCGGTCTGATCGGCCTGTCCCTGCTGGTTCACCCCATCTTCGAGCGGGTCTTCCACACCTACGACCACCTCAACAATGTGGTGGACGAGAACCTCCAGGGCATCAGGGTGGTCAAGTCCTACAACCGGGAGGACTACGAAGAGCGCAAATTCAACGGAATTTCTTTGGCCATCTACCGGGCCTTCTGCAAGGCCGAGCGGATCATGAGCCTGAACCCGGCGCTGTTGAACTTCTGCATCTACGCCTCTCTGCTGGTCATATCCTGGATGGGTGCCTCCCAGATTGTGGCCTCCGGGAACAACGCTGCCCTGGGGCTGACCACGGGCGATTTGACCGCCCTGGTCACCTATGCCATCCAGATCATGATGGCCATGAACATGGTCTCCATGATCGTGGTCATGGTCGTCATCTCCCAAGCCTCGGCGGAGCGCATCTGCCAGGTGCTGAACGAGGTCAGCACCGTGCACGATCCCGCCAAGCCGGTCATGAAGGTGGCTGACGGATCCATCAGCTTCCAGGATGTGACCTTCCGCTACTCGGAGCGTTCCGAACGCCCCGTTCTCAGCCACATCACTCTGGACGTTCCCTCGGGCTCCACCCTGGGCATCGTGGGTGGCACCGGCTCCTCCAAATCCAGCCTGGTCCAGCTCATACCCCGTCTCTATGACGTGACGGAGGGGTCCCTCCGGGTGGGCGGCGTGGACGTACGCCAGTACGACCTGACGGTCTTGCGCGACCAGGTGGCCATGGTGCTCCAGAAGAATGTCCTCTTCACCGGGACCATCGCCGAGAACCTGCGCTGGGGTAATCCTCAAGCCACGGACGAAGAGCTGGTGCGCGCCTGTACTCTGGCCCAGGCCGACGGTTTCGTGCGGGAGTTTCCCGACGGCTATCAGACCTACCTGGACGAGGGCGGCACCAACCTCTCTGGCGGCCAGCGACAGCGTCTGTGCATAGCGCGTGCCCTGCTGAAGAAGCCCGACATCCTGATTTTGGATGACTCTACCAGCGCCGTGGACACCAAGACCGACCAGCTGATCCGCCGCGCCTTCAGCCAGGAGATCCCCGACACCACCAAGATCATCATCTCCCAGCGCCTGGCCTCTGTGGAGGACGCCGACATGATCGTAGTCCTGGAGGAGGGCAGGATTCTCGACAAGGGCACCCACCAGGAGCTCCTGCGAACATGTCAGGAGTACCGATCCATCTACGAGTCACAGACCAGGAGCCAGAGCGAGGAGGACAAGGATCATGAGTGACGGATCATTCAAGGACCGCAAGCCCCGCCTGGATAAAGCCGCGCCGGGAACGACCCGTCGCATCCTGAGCTACCTGCTGGCCTACCGCTGGCAGCTGGCGGTGATCGTGGTCTGCATCATCATCAGCGCCGGGGCCCAAGCTGCATCGGCCTTCTTCCTCCAGCCGCTGATCGACCACTACATCCTGCCGCTGGTCGGGGCCGCCGACCCTGACTGGGGACCGTTGCTGAGGACCCTGATCCTAATGGGCTGCCTCTATGCAGTGGGGACCTTCTGCTCCTGGTTCTGGAACTGGCTGATCGTCAAGGTGGAGCAGGGCACTTTGAAGACCATCCGCGACCAGATGTTCGCCCACCAGCAGGAGCTGCCCATCGGCTTCTTCGACACCCATGAGCACGGCGACACCATGAGCCGCTACACCAACGACACGGATACCCTCCGCCAGGCCATCTCCCAGTCATTCCCGCAGATGGTCTCCTCGGTCCTGTCCGCCCTGGCAGCTCTGATCTCCATGCTCTGGCTCTCCATCCCCTTCACCGTCCTGACCCTGGTCTTCGCGGCGGTCCTGATCGTGGTGGTCCGGGTTCTGGTCACCCGAAGCGGCCGGTACTTTGTTCACCAGCAGCGCTATCTGGGTCAGGTGAACGCCTTCGTGGAAGAGGCCGTCAACGGACAGAAGGTCATCAAGGTCTTCAACCATGAGGATGCCACCGCCAAGGTCTTCGAGGACAGAAATGAGGAGCTCTTCCATGCCTCGGCCCAGGCCAACACCTACGGCAACGTCACCATGCCGGTCGTGGGCAACATGGGCTACCTGCTCTACGTCATTCTGGCCATCGTCGGAGGGCTGGCCGGCATCGCGGGCTTGGGCAATGTAGGACTGACCGGGGCGGGGCCGCTGACCCTGGGAACCATCGTCTCCCTCCTGACCCTGTCCCGCTCCTTCATCAATCCCATCGGCCAGGTCTCCATGCAGTTCAACATGGTCATGATGGCCCTGGCCGGCGCCTCCCGGATCTTCGACCTGATGGACGAGCCTGCCGAGTCCGACCAAGGCACGGTCAGATTGGTCAGTGTCGAACTGGCCTCGGACGGCCGAACCATGACCCCCGTCGACCATGAGACAGGGCACTGGGCCTGGAAGCGCGAGGCGGATGACGACGGCAGGCGCTCGCTGGAGGCTGCCATGAAGCTTCCCGGCGATGCCCGCGATGTGGCCCTGAAGGCCAAGGATCAGGCCATCACCTCCCCTGACGGCCGATACACTCTCCTCCAGGGGGATGTGCGATTCACCGACGTCAGCTTCGGGTATGACCCGAGCAAGCCTGTCCTGCACGACATCACCTGGTTTGCCAAGCCCGGGCAGAAGGTGGCGCTGGTCGGCGCCACGGGGGCCGGCAAGACCACTATCACCAACCTGATCAACCGTTTTTATGACATCCAGCAGGGGCAGATCCTCTATGACGGGATCGATGTGAGGAACATCCGTAAGCCTGACCTCCGCCGCTCCCTGGGCATCGTCCTTCAGGATGTCAACCTCTTCACGGGCACCGTCCTGGACAACATCCGCTACGGGCGCCTGGATGCCACGGACGAGGAGTGCATCGAAGCTGCCAAGATGACCAACGCCGACAGCTTCATCCGCATGCTTCCCCAGGGCTACCAGACCGTTCTTGAGGGGGATGGAAGCGGACTGTCCCAGGGTCAGCGCCAGCTGATCTCCATTGCCAGGGCGGCGGTGGCCGATCCGCCGGCCATGATCCTTGACGAAGCCACTTCCTCAATCGACACCCGGACCGAGGAGGTGGTCCAGCAAGGCATGGACGCATTGATGCGAGGCCGGACGGTCTTCGTCATCGCCCATAGGCTCTCCACGGTTCGCAACTCCGATGTGATCATGGTCCTGGACCACGGGCGGATCATCGAGCGCGGCAATCACGATGAGCTGATGACCAGGCATGGCGAGTACTACCAGCTCTATACCGGAGCCCTGGAACTGGAGTAAGACACTCTGGGATTGCCGAACGTTAGTAGAAGGTACCGGTGGGCTTTTTGATTCGGCAATAAGCAAAACCAGTGGGGCGGGGCGGCACATGACTGATACCCCGCCCCTAGGTGTAGCTGATGGCTGGGAACTTCGCCGACAACCAACCTGATTTCACCCAGCTCAAACCTCATATGGCAAGACTTCTTCCGCGTGCTGGTTCATGAGGCACATCTGGAGCGGGTACATCCAACCTCTGCCACTACCGGCTGCTGGACTTCGGCGATCAGCGCTTGGCTGTCTGACGAATTGGGCCATAGGGCAATTCGTATCTGCGCGAAGGCACGGGCAAGATGGCATTGACTGGAGCCTGGGGGTTTGATCTCCGTCTGAGCTGCTGGTAGTTGGCCCACTAAAAGAAGGACCTGACCCACAAATCAGCAGGTCAGGCCCTATACGAATAGGAATCAGGTTCGATCTCAGAGGATCCCCTGGGCCACCATGGCATCGGCCACCTTGGTGAAGCCGGCCACGTTGGCGCCCAGCATCAGGTCGCCCTCATGCCCGTATTCCTTGGAGGCCTGGTAGGACTTCTGGAAGATCCCCGTCATAATGTCCTTGAGCCGCTGATCCACCTCGTCGAAGGTCCACTGCAGGCGCAGGGAGTTCTGGCTCATCTCCAGGCCGGAGACGGCCACGCCGCCGGCATTGGCGGCCTTGGCGGGTCCGTAGAGCACCTTGTTATCCTGGTAGACCTGGATGGCCTCGGGGGTGGAGGGCATGTTGGCGCCTTCGCATACCACGGTGCATCCGTTGGCGACCAGGGTCTTTGCTGATTCCTCGTCGATTTCGTTCTGCGTGGCGCAGGGAAGGGCGATGTCGCAGGGCACAGTCCAGACGCCCTTGCAGCCCTCGTGGTACTCAGCGGAGTCCACACGGTCCGCATACTCGCGAATTCGGCCGCGGTGACCCAGCTTGATGTCCTTGACGACATCCAGGTCGATCCCCTTGGGATCGTAGACGTATCCGTTGGAGTCGGATGCCGTTACCACCTTGGCGCCCAGTTGCTGGGCCTTTTCGGTGGCGAAGATGGCCACGTTGCCCGAACCGGAGATGACGACGGTCTTGCCCTGGAAGGAATCCTTGCGCAGCGTCTGCAGGGCCTCCTGGGTGTAGTAGCACAGGCCGTAACCCGTGGCCTCGGTCCTGGCCAGGGAGCCGCCGAAGGTCAGGTCCTTGCCGGTCAGCACGCCCGAGTACTCGTCGCGCATTCTCTTGTACTGGCCGAACAGGTAGCCGATCTCGCGGGATCCCACGTTGATGTCGCCGGCGGGCACATCGGTGAACTGGCCGATGTGGCGCTGCAGCTCAGTCATGAAGGCCTGGCAGAAGCGCATGACCTCGGCATCCGAGCGGCCCTTGGGGTCGAAGTCGGATCCTCCCTTGGCGCCGCCCATCGGCAGCCCAGTCAGCGAATTCTTCAGAATCTGCTCGAAGCCCAGGAACTTGATGACCGACTCGGTCACGGTCGGGTGGAAGCGAAGGCCGCCCTTGTAGGGGCCGATGGCCGAATTGAATTGGATCCGGTAGCCGCGGTTGACCTGCACATGGCCTTGGTCATCGGTCCAGGCCACACGGAACTTGACTGCACGCTCGGGCTCGACCAGACGTTCCAGCACGCCGTTGGCCTCATACTCTGGATGCCGTTCCACCACGGGTTCCAGGCTGGAGAAAACTTCACGAACAGCCTGCAGGAATTCCGGCTGGTCGCCGTCGCGCTTCTCAACCTGCTGGTATACGCGCTTAATGTATTCGTTGGTGAGCATCTGAGCTCCTTTGACTAGGAATGGCCGGTCCGTCCGGTCCACATGCGATTGGGTCCGCCCTCAAGAGCCTGCGGGGGCTGGCGGAATCTTATCCTATGGTAAATGCCCCAAAGTTACGTCACAAGAATTCTGGCCCGTAATGTCTGACATGTGGTCATTCAAGGCCCGAAGAATGAGAGAACAAGGGAGGGCAGACAAGGCTGATGACGAAAGTTGAGTCTCCTAGACTCAACTTTTATTCCTTGGGTGAACATCGGGTATGGAACCTGGCTCCCGCGGTTTGGACAAAGTGAAGGGCAGGGAGCCCGGGAGGACAGGTCAGGATGTCCACCCGGGGTTCCGGTCCGCAGAAACTATTGACTTTGAGAATCAGGAGATGCGATTATGGCTATGTTTCCCGCATTGATGAACAATTCGATCTTCGGCGACTTCTTCGACGATCCCTTCTTCAACAACTGGCGTGACGGGCGTCGGCAGGGCCAGGGCGCCAAGAACGCGCTGAACAGCCCCTTGATGAACACGGATGTGCGCGAGAAGGACGGGCAGTACCAGCTCTCCATCGACATGCCCGGCTTCGACAAGAAAGACATCGGCCTGCGTCTGGAGGACGGCTACCTGATCGTCTCCGCCCAGAAGAACGGTGACCAGGGCGACAAGGATGACCAGGGCCGGTGGATTCGGCGTGAGCGCTACACCGGGTCCTGCTCCCGCAGCTTCTATGTAGGCGACAAGGTCCGTCAGGAGGACATTCATGCCCACTATGCCAACGGCACCCTGGATGTGACCCTGCCCAAGACCAGCATCGAACCGGCTGACAACACGCAGAACATCGCCATCGAGGACTGAGGGATTCGGGTCCTTATCGGACCGTCTGAATGACTGCTATACTGATTGAGCGACAGCCGTTCAGACGGCCCTTTTGTCGTGTCAACACGCTATTGCCCAATTTTGGGCCCATCAATGCTATACTTACCATTTGGCGTGTCTTTCGGCGCGCTGTGTAACCGGCCGAGGATCGGATAGAAGGCTTATGGCAAAAGATGGTGTGATCGAGGTGGAAGGGCGTGTGGTCGAGGCCCTCCCCAATGCGATGTTCCGCGTCGAGCTCGAGAACAAGCACCTGGTGCTGGCCACCATTTCCGGCAAAATGCGCAAGAACTACATCCGCATTCTGCCCCAGGATCGGGTGGTGCTCGAAATGAGTCCCTACGATCTGAACCGCGGACGGATTACGTACCGTTATAAGTAACAAGGTACACAAGCAAAGGAAAACCATGAAGGTCAGCCCTAGTGTGAAGAGAATCTGCGAGAACTGCCGCGTGATTCGTCGTCACGGCCGCGTCATGGTGATCTGCAAAAACCCACGCCACAAGCAGCGCCAGGGCTGAGCGGATTCCCAGCGGCAACGAACACCAAAGGCGCTGAGTCACAGCCGACAGGCTGAACCCCGGGTGCGCAGGCCCGGGCCGGGAGACCGGAAGACTCGGTGCACGCCCTGCGTAGAACAAAAAGGAATCGCAATGGCACGTCTTGCCGGAGTCGACATCCCCAACGAGAAGCGCATAGAGATAGCCCTCACCTACATCTTCGGTGTGGGGCGTACTCGCGCCAAGGAAACACTTGCCGCGACCGGAGTGAATCCGGACACCCGCGTCAAGGATCTCACGGACGAGCAGCTCATTACGCTGCGTGATTACCTCGAGGGAAACTACAAGATCGAGGGTGATCTGCGTCGTGAGATCGACGCCGATATTCGCCGTAAGATCCAGATCAATTGCTATCAGGGCCAGCGCCACCGCAGGGGCCTGCCCGTGCGTGGCCAGCGGACCAAGACCAACGCCCGCACCCGCAAGGGGCCCAAGCGCACCGTCGCCGGAAAGAAGAAGGCGACCAAGTAAGGCCGAATGCGAAGCGGGGATGAGGGTCCCCGGTGATTCGCACTAGCAATCAGTTATTCGTGACAAGGAAACGAGGATCAATGGCAGCAGCAAAGCAGGCCGCGCGCAAGCCTCGTCGTCGGGATCGCAAGTCGGTTCCGGTCGGGCAGGCGCATATCAAGTCAACATTCAACAACACCATCATCTCCATCACCGATCCTTCCGGTGCTGTAGTGGCCTGGGCTTCAGGCGGCGACGTAGGCTTCAAGGGCTCCCGCAAGTCCACCCCTTACGCAGCGGGAATGGCCGCCGAATCCGCAGCCCGCAAGGCCATGGAGCATGGGGTCAAGAAGGTGGATGTCTTCGTCAAGGGCCCGGGTTCGGGCCGCGAGACCGCCATCCGCTCCCTGCAGTCCGCAGGCCTGGAGGTCGGTTCCATCTCTGATGTGACCCCACAGGCACACAATGGCGTTCGTCCTCCCAAGCGCCGTCGCGTCTGAGCACTAAAAAACCCATGAATCCACCCGCGAAGACCGGTGAGTGCACCACCGGTCGGAGCTGAAAGGATAGCAACAGTGCTTATTGCACAGCGTCCGACTCTTACTGAAGAAGTCGTCAATGCCCAGCGCTCCCGTTTCACCATCGAGCCGCTGGAGCCCGGATTCGGGTACACCCTGGGCAACTCCCTGCGTCGTACCCTGCTGAGCTCCATACCGGGAGCGGCTGTGACCTCGGTCCGCATCTCGGGTGCCCTGCACGAGTTCACCACGCTGCCTGGTGTGGAGGAGGACGTCACTGAGATCCTGCTCAACATCAAGGGCATCGTGCTGACCAGCGAGTACGACGAGCCTGTGGTCATGTATTTGCGCAAGAGCGGCAAGGGCGAGGCCACCGCCGGGGACATCACCCCGCCGGCCGGCGTCACCGTGGCCAATCCTGATCTGCATATCGCGACCCTGGCCGAGGATGGCGAGCTGGAGATCGAGTTCACGGTGGAGCGTGGGCGTGGATACGTCCAGGCCCAGCTCAACAAGCAGGACAACGATGAGATCGGGCGCATCCCGGTCGATTCCATCTACTCTCCCGTGCTCAAGGTCAGCTACAAGGTCGAGGCCACCCGTGTCGAGCAGCGCACGGATTTCGACAAGCTGATCCTGGATGTGGAGACCAAGCCTGCCATCTCGCCGCGTGATGCGGTGGCCTCCGCGGGGTCGACCCTGGTCGAGCTCTTCGGCCTCTGCCGCGAGCTCAACACTCAGGCTGAGGGTGTGGAAGTCGGACCCGAGCCGGTGGTGGAAGAGGCGGATCCGCAGATGTCCGTGCCGATTGAGGACCTGAACCTGACGCAGCGTTCCTACAACTGCCTCAAGCGCGAAGGAATCCACACCATCGGCGAGCTGGTCTCGCATACCGAGCAGGATCTGCTTGACATCCGCAACTTCGGCATGAAGTCCATCGACGAGGTCAAGGAGAAGCTTGAGGGCATGGGGCTGTCGCTGAAGGCCTCCCCGCTGGGCTTCGACACCAATAATCTCGAGGGAGGCACCTTCTTCTCGCCTGACGACGAGTGAAGTGCAGCAGCCTTCGTATGAGCGGGCGAGGGGGAAGGGTTCCGTCGCCTGCTGACAGCAATTCCGGGAAGTCGGATGTTCGGGCGTATGCCCACCTGTCCTCCCGGGCCGTAAGGAGATAATCCAATGCCAAAACCTAGCAAGGGCCCACGTCTGGCCTCCAGCCCGGCGCACGAGCGGCTGATGCTGGCCAACATGGCCACCAGCCTCTTTGCCAACGGCCGTATCACGACCACTCTGCCCAAGGCCAAGCGCCTGCGTCCGCTGGCCGAGCGGCTGATCACCTTCGCCAAGCGTGGGGATCTGCCTGCCCGCCGTCGTGTCATGCGCGTCATCCGCGACAAGTCTGTGGTCCACATCCTGTTCACGCAGATCGCCGAGCAGATGCAGCAGCGCGAGGGCGGCTACACCCGCATCACCAAGATCGCGCCCCGCCGTGGAGACAACTCCCCCCAGGCCGTGATCGAGCTGGTCACCGAGCCCCTGTCGGCCAAGAAAGCCGTCGTCAAGGCGGCTGAGTCCGCAGCCAAGGTGGCCGCCAAGGACGATAATGCCGAAGTGGCAGCAGCCACTGACGCCGCCGTCGCCGAAGGCGCTGCCAAGGATGCCGTCGACCAGGCCGTCGAGGCCAACGAGTCCGATCAGGACGTGTCCCAGGCCGACCAGGCCGCCGAGGATCTGGAACAGACCGCTGAGAAGGCGGATCAGGCCGAAGCCCAGGCTGAGGAAGATGCTGACGTGGCTGAGGATGCCGAGAAGACTGCCGAGTAATCGGTTATTGCATTCGATGACGGGGTCGGGGAGCATGGCTCTCCGGCCCCGTTTGTCATTGCTGCCAGGGAGGTCTTGATGGAAGGTCAGGAAGGGAAGATGTCCCTTGTCAGGCTGCGCATGGATCTGGCCTATGACGGTGGCGGCTTCCATGGCTGGGCCCGGCAGCCAGGGCTTCGTACGGTCCAAGGTTGCATTGAGCAGGCTCTGTCTCTGATCACTGGAGCCCGCAGCTCACAAGGCGGCGTTCCCCATAACCACGACGTTTGGGAACCAAGACTGGTCGTGGCTGGCAGGACCGACACCGGGGTCCACGCGTCTCATCAGGTGGCGCACCTGGACATTCCCGATGTTGTGCTCGAGTCCTGCAGGGGCCATATGGAGGTCAATGGTGTTGTGGCCTTGGAACGCCGTCTCCGGCACCTGCTGCCTGCCGACATCGTTCTGCTCGGTCTCGGATTGGCCCCTGCGGGATTCGACGCCCGCTTCTCTGCTATGGAACGCACCTACCTGTATCGGGTCAGCCAGGGGGGCCAGCCAGGGGATCCCCGCATGCGGGGCTATGTGCTGGATCTGGAGGGGAGCCTGGATCTGCAAGCTATGAACGAGGCTGCAAGATCGTGTATCGGCTTGCATGACTTCGGATCCTTCGCCAGGCCAAACCCTGGCGGCACGACCATCCGCAAGGTCCTGGCCGCACACTGGGATCTGGTTCCAGCCGTGAATCTGTTCGGTGCGGCTCCGGACCAGAGTGTTGTCGGGTACCTTCCGACTTTCATGGAATCCGGGCTGACCGTCTTTCGGATCGTCGCTGACGCATTTGCCCATAATATGGTTCGCTCACTGGTAGCAGCATGCATTCAGGTGGGCCTGGGACGCCGGTCCGTGCCATGGTTTGCCGACAAGGTGGCCCACCCCCTGCGCGAAGGTTCCACCGGTCCCATAGATGCTCGGGGTCTGACCCTGGAGCATGTGGCCTACCCGCCTGATGACCAGCTGGCTGAACGGGCTCAGGCCATCCGAGCCCGCCGTACACTATGACCCTCTGACTGTTCATGGCAACCGTTGACTGCGCCACGCCGCTTGCCAGGTAGGGACTCTGTGGCATAATAGAAAAGTTGTTGTTCGGCAGTGTCGGGCAACGACCATGGTTGAGTGTCCGAGCGGTCTAAGGAGCACGCCTCGAAAGCGTGTGAGGGCAACTCCCTCCGCGAGTTCGAATCTCGCCTCAACCGCCCCCATTGGTCCCGGCCCCACGGTCGGGGCCTTTTTTCGTATACTGTCTGTTGATGGCATGTGCACGATTGAGATAAAGGGGTTCATGCCTTCCTGCTGAAGGAGGTCCTTTGGTCGGCATCAAAGACGTGGCCGCTCTGGCGGGAGTTTCCATAAGTACTGTTTCCTATGTATTCTCGGGCAAGCGACCGGTAAGCGACGCGACGAAGATCAGGGTTCTCAAGGCAGTCCAGCAATTGGATTACCACCCCGGATCAGGAGCCGCCATGCTCCGAAGGGACCGCAGAACCCATCTGATCGTGCTGAGCTCGCCAATGCATCCCTATACCGACTATTCGAACTACGCCACCTTTTTCTTCGCCGTAGTTGCCAGGGCCAGACACTACCACTACAACGTGGTCCTTTTGATGGATGAGGACGATACGGACGAACTCCTGAGAATGTCATACAGTGGCATGATCGATGGCGTCCTCCTCTTGGATGTGACCATGGAAGATCCGCGGGTAGCCCAGGCACATACCTCCTTGGTGCCCTATGTCTCCATTGGATATGCCAGAGATTCGTCCAAGCTGCTTTCCGTTGACGTGGATTTTCATGCCATGGGCCGACGTGCTGTCGATGAGTTCTATCGGATGGGCCATCGGCATATGCTCATGATCGGATCCAACAGTCAGTCCTACGAGGAAGGTTCCAATTTCCTGGTTCGGACCAGAAAGGCCGCCATAGACAGGGCCCGGGTGCTGGGTATAAAGACGACTTTCCTGTGTTCCACCGGCGACGATGCCAGGCATGTCAGTCAATTGATCGATCAGGCTTTCCGGTTGGACCCTGAGATAACGGCGATCATGGCCCAGACCAGCATCAGCCACATGAACAACACCATTGTTGCGTTGTCAAAACGAGGGCTTTCGATCCCGAAGAATATTTCCATGCTGGCTTTAAGCACTTTTGGCAATGCTTCCGTTCTCGAGCGTCCTCTTGATGAGATTCCCATGATGCCGCATGAAACATGTTCCCGCGGGGTGGACATGCTGATGGAGTGTTTGGAAGGCATTGGGAAAAAGCCGGGAACAGTGGAGCTGATCCGTTCCGACTATAAGCGCAGGGGATCTGTGGGCCCGGTTCGGCCACATGACTGAGGCCCGTAAGCGATTGCGATGGCGCCCAGGCTGCCGCATTGGCGGAAAACCGGAGTCTCGGTAGTGTCATAGGTTATCGAAAAACGTCGAAATACTATGTCAATTATAGTCAAATCATTAAATTATCAAATGGTTGTCCAATAAGGAGAATCATCAAGCGATGAAGCTAGGAAAAGAGGAGCGATGAAGTTTCCCCGGAGAATCATGGCAGCTGTTACGGCTGTGGCAAGTCTGGCGGGCATCATGGCCTTATCCGGATGCGGCGGCAGTGACAGCGCCCAAGAGGAGCATCCTGATTCCATCAAGATCTGGTATTACGAGGAGGATAACGGCGCCCAGGGCAAGGCCTGGAAGCAGGCCATTGCTGATTTCCAGAAGAAGACCGGCATCAAGGTCAACTTCGAGAAGAAGACCTTCGAGCAAATCAGGCAAAACGCCAGCCAGATCCTCAACTCTGATGATGCCCCGGATGTGATGGAGTACAACAAAGGCAACGCTACTGCGGGCCTGCTTTCAAGCCAGGGCCTGCTGTCAAACCTCAACGACTATGTCAAGAAATACCAATGGAACAAGAAGATCACTGGATCCTTGGCGGTCCCGGGCCGTTATGACGAGAAGGGCGTTATGGGATCCGGCGACTGGTACGGCATCACTACCTATGGCGAGGAGGTGATCATGTACTACAACAAGGACATGTTCGACAAGTACGGCATCGCCATACCCAAGACCATGTCCGAATTGGAGCAGGCCATGCAAAAGTTCAAGGACAACGGCGTCACAGCCTTGTCTGAGGGCGTGGCTGAATACCCGCTTCAACATCTCTGGTGGCAGTTGGTCCTTCAAAAAGCCGACCAGCGCTTGATCAACGCCTACCAGCGCTACGACGGCAAGGTGGACTGGCAGGGCCCGGCCATGACCTATGCCACTGATACCATCAAGGACTGGGTCAACAAGGGGTACATCAGCAAAGACTCGACGGGTCTCAAAGCCGAGGATGCCGGACAGAACTTCATGAAGGGAACCTACCCCATGCTCTTCTCGGGCTCTTGGTGGTTCGGACGTTTCCAAAGCGACATCCCCAATGTCAATTGGGAGGTCAGCCTCTTCCCTGAGACCAAGAAGATTCCCGGCGGATCGGGCAACATCTGGGTGATTCCCGAGCGTTCCAAGAAAAAGGACGCTGCAGCGAAGTTCATCGACATGACGCTGAGCAAAGAGAATCAGAACCTGATGGGCAACTCCGGCGGATTGCCCATTGCAGCAGATCCTGCCCAGATAAGCGATCCCAAGAGCAAGGAGCTGATCGCCGGTTTCAACCAGGTCATCAAGGATGATCGTCTGGGCTACTATCCGGACTGGCCTACCTCAACCTTCTATGACGAGCTCAATGCGGGTCTGCAGGAGTTGGTCAACGGGACCAAGGACACCAAGGCCGTGCTGACGGAGCTCCAGGGCAAGTATGACAAAGGCGTCGAGACATCGGGGCTGAAAAAGTAGTCAAACCATAGGCCGGCGGGTGCGCTCTTGATCAGGCAGCCGCCGGCCTCCGCCCCGCTGCAATCTGCAGCGGGCCCTGATAGACACATTTTCAGGCTGAGGAGAAACGAACAATGGGATCTCGAAGTGCAAATCCTGCACCGGTCGCTGCCAAGACCGATGAGGAACGCGGGATGTCCAGGATACCGGGCAATCCCTCCAATCGATTCTGGTGGTATCTGATACCGGGGCTGCTGGTTCTTTTATGGATCATCATCGTGCCGGCAATCTGGAATATTTATTTAAGCTTTACCAACTACCGTGGGATACGGCCCCCGCGGTGGATCGGGATTGACAACTGGTCGCGGCTGATCAGGGATGCTACATTCTGGGCTTCTTTCCGCAACTCCATCTGGATGATCGTGGCCATGGTCGTCATTCCCATTCTTATCGGCCTGATTCTGGCCTCGCTGGTTTTCGATGTGGTCCAAAAACGGTTCGGAGCCAAGACCGCTTCAACCATGCGCGCTGTTTACTACTTCCCTCAGCTCCTGCCTATCTCGGTGGCGGCTCTGGTCATGGGCTGGATCTTCCGACCCGAGAACGGCGCTCTCAATGCCATACTCAAAGGCATGGGGCTGGGACGTTTTCAGCACAACTGGCTGGGATCGCCCGACACCGCCTTGATATTCCTGATGATCATCATGATTTGGATCCAGCTGGGTTATCCCCTGGTCATATTCATGTCCGGTCTGCAGCGTGTCGATCCTGAGCTCTACGAGGCAGCGAGTCTGGACGGGGCCAACTGGTGGCAGCGGTTCAAAGTCATTACCCTGCCGGCAATCAAGCCGGAAATCTTCGTGGTGGCCCTGACCTGCACCATCGCAGCCTTGAAGGTTTTCGCTCCGGTGTACATGCTGACCAAGGGAGGGCCGGGCGACAGCACCATTGTGCCCTCATACTATTCGTACACGCAGTTCTTCCAATCTCAACAGGTCGGCTATGGCGCCGCCATATCCACGGCTCTGACCATCGTCATCATCGTGATCTCTGTCGTTTTCACCAACGTCCAGCAGCGGGTCGAGCAAGAGGACGAGGAGTAGCATCATGACAGCTGTAAGCAAGATTCCCAAGGCACGGAAAAATCGGACGACAGGAGATTGGCTGATCCTGGCCTTGCTGATCGTCGGCGGACTGATCATGCTCTTTCCGTTTTTTGTTCTTCTGCTGAACGCCTTCAAAACCACGGCGGACTACAACGCCTCGGGTCCTCTTTCCTGGCCGCACGAATTCAGTGCCGCTGGACTGGTGAAATTCTGGACCAGAGTTCGATTCCCTCAGAAAGTCTGGAACAGCGTATGGATTTGTGCGTTGGTGTCATTCCTGGCTGTCGGGCTGTCAGTGCTGAACTCCTTCGCTCTGGGCATTGGCCGCGTCAAGGGTAGGCGCTGGATCGTCCTGCTGATTATGCTGGCTAATATGATGCCGCAGGAAGCTCTGCTCTATCCGCTCTATATCATGTTCAAGGCCATGGGCCTATACAACTCACAATGGTCGATCGTCATCATATTCACGGTCATCCAGAGCGCATTCGGCACCTATCTTCTGTCCAGCGTCTACGGAACCTTCCCCAAGGCCATTCTGGAAGCTGCCACCATAGATGGGGCCAGCCGGTGGAGGATTCTCAAAGACATCGTCTTCCCCATCTCCAAGCCGACGCTGAGCGTCATGCTGGTCTTCTTCTTCATCTGGACCTGGAATGAGTACATGATTCCCATGGCCTTCCTGATCGATAATTCCAAGCAGACGGTGCCCATTGCCATAGCGTCGTTGACTGGAGACAGGCTGATGGATGTGACCACCACGGCTGCGGCCTCGCTTATCAGCATTGTGCCCACGCTGATCTTCTATCTGATCTTCCAAAGGACCCTTTCCAAGGGCATTACTACAGGAGCTGTGAAATAACATGAAGTTCACCAATGGATATTGGCTGACCCGGCCCGGCGTCGAGGCTCTCTACGCACGTTCTCCCTATGAATTGTCGGTAGGGCCAGATGGGAGGAGCATCGATGTCCTGGCTACGACCAGGGTCGTGACCGGCAGGGCCGACACTCTGAACCTGCCGACCTTTCGGATCCATGCCACCTCGCCGGCTGAAGGGATCATCCGGGTGCAGGCAACCCATTGGAAGGGGGCCAGGACCTGTCCGGGCTTCCCTGTGCACGAGCAGGATCCTGATTCCGGATTCGTCAAGGCCAGCACTCAAGGTGCTGGCGACGGCGAGGTCGGAGAGGATGGGGCTTCGGTGACTCTGACATCGGGCAACCTGAGCCTGACCATGACCAAGGGGCCCGTCTTCGACATGGCTTTTGCCTGCGAGGGCAAGGAGCTCACCCATGCCAGGGGCAAGTCTCTGGCAAGGTTCGCTTTGGCTCCCGACGCCGCCGTAAGTACGCAACCGGTGGGGGAGTTCGGCGTAGCGCCCACGGCCAGGGCCTATGATGAGTCTCCGGTCTTCACTGCCATTCAACTTGGCTTGTCAGTCGGGGAAAGGGTCTACGGCTTTGGCGAAAGGTTCGGCCCATATCTGAAGAACGGGCAGAGCATTGACATCTGGAACGAAGATGGCGGCACAGCCAGCGAACAAGGCTATAAGGACATCCCCTTCTATATGACCAGCAAGGGCTACGGTGTTCTGGTCAACAACCGCGGGCACGTCTCCTTCGAGGTGGCCACGGAGAACACCGAGACCGTCCAGTTCAGCGTACCCGGCGAAGTTCTGGACTTCTATCTGATCGCCGGTCCGAACCCTGAACGAATCCTGGAGCGATACACGGCTCTGGTGGGTCGTCCGGCCAAGGTCCCCGCCTGGTCATACGGTCTCTGGCTGACCACATCCTTCACCACGAAATATGACGAGAAGACCGTGACATCCATGATCGATGGCATGGCTCGACGGCATATTCCCCTGAGCGTTTTTCACTACGACTGCTATTGGATGAGGGAATTCCACTGGACCGACTTCCAATGGGATCGACGCTTCTTCCCTGATATAGAGGGGACCCTGGGACGCCTCCACCGCGAGAAGGGGCTGCATGTCTGCGCCTGGATCAATCCGTATATCGGGCAGGAAAGCGCCCTCTTTGACCAGGCTGCAGACCAGGGCTACCTGGTTCGCAAGCCCAATGGAGACATATGGCAGACCGATCTTTGGCAGGCCGGCATGGGGTTGGTGGATTTCACTAATCCGGACGCTTGCAAGTGGTTCAAAGAGCACGTCAAGCATCTCCTCAAGCAAGGAGTGGACGCCATCAAGACCGATTTCGGTGAGCGCATCCCTGCCGATGTGGTCTGGTTCGACGGCTCGGATCCTGCGAGCATGCATAACTGGTATACGCAACTGTACAATCAGACCGTCTTCAAGGCCATCGAAGAGGTGTGCGGAAAAGGGCAGGCTTGCCTGTATGCCCGATCGGCCACGGTGGGAGGCCAGCAGCAGCCTGTCCACTGGGGCGGCGACTGCGAATCCACCTTCAACGGCATGGCGCAGACCCTGCGGGCCGGCCTGTCGCTGGTAAGTTCCGGTTTCGGTTTCTGGAGCCACGATATCGGCGGTTTCGAAGGAGCAAGACCCGACCCTGCCGTTTACAAACGCTGGATAGCGTTCGGCCTGCTCTCCTCTCACTCCAGGCTGCACGGCTCCACTGTCTACCGGGTCCCCTGGCTCTTCGATGAGGAGGATCAGCGCAGGGGAGTGGTCAATCCTCCTGAGCAGACCGCAGTGAGCGTGCTGCGAAAGTTTACCAGGTTGAAGATATCCATGATGCCCTACCTGTACCAGGTCGGACTTGGTGCACATGAGCGGGGGGTCCCGGTCATGCGTTCCATGTTCATGGAGTTCCCTGACGAGAGGACGGCGCTGGATTGCGACCGCCAGTATATGCTGGGGCCGTCGCTGTTGGTGGCGCCGGTCTTCTCCTACACGGGTGATGTGGAATACTACCTGCCCAAGGGGGTATGGACGGATTGGTTCACCGGCCGCCAGGTGGACTGCCGACAGTCCGGCCAGTGGATGCATGAAAAGCATGGCTTCGATACGGTTCCGCTCTGGGTGCGCGACGGGACTGTTTTGGTCACCCGCCAGGGACAGGAATCAACTGAATATGCTTATGGAACCGATTCTACGGTCTCGGTCTTCCTGGCTCACGATGGAAGAGCCAGTGCGACGGTGACCGAGGAAGATGGAAGCAGCCTGGTTTTCCAGGCGGAACGCTCAGGAAGCACAGTAACCATCACTTCCTCGGACGGTCGGGAATTCACCGGTTGCCTGGGGATGGGTGAGGGGAAGCCTTCTCGGAACGGGCGTCTGGTTCTGTCAGCTGATTGAACAAGGGCGGCCGCATCCTTATAGATCACTGTCGGTTTGCCGACTGGGTCGGATGCTGTGGCGTAATGCCGCAGTCAGTCTGCCACGGCTCTGAGCTTCGATGCCGAGCAAATAAAAGACCGTCCAATGCAGAAGGCGATGCGATGGCCAGCACCGGGTCGCCCCCTGCATTGTACGGGTTCATACCCCCCGCGTTCCTAGGGAATGCTCCTGTGGAACACGTTCTATAATATCACTTCCTGAACCTTTAACGCCACCCGCAAAGTTTCGTGAAATCTGCAGTAAGAGATGGTTAGTTTAGTGTGTTTGACGATCGATCTTCATCATGAATCAGGTTTTGCGCACGCATTGGCAGGGTTTGCTCGCATATACGGATGAGGAGACCTGAGAGTGTGATCAGAGCAGCCTGCTGCTGGAGGATCCGTCCCAGACGTCAGCGCTTTGGTGCCTGCAGCAGGGCTGGCGAAGTGGCCGGGTAGCCGAGGTTCATGGCCATGGACAAGTGGGCTACGATCATGTCGACCAGGGCCGATGTGGCCTCTTGGCGGCTTTTCGCGTTCTGGCTGGCGTCAGTTCGTATGGTGCCTGAGGAGCCGTTCAGCTTCCTCCCCACAGCCAGAAGGGCCCGGGCCGTATCCATCTCGATCAGGGCCGGGGTAGGGGCCTGTATGCCGTTGGCGGGATCGGTGCACTCGTCGGGGTGCGCCAGCAGATCAGTGGTGGGATAGACCCCCTGCCTGGGATCGTGCTTGGCCTGGCCGACCAGGATCTGCGCAGCTGCAGTGTGCGCATCGGCTAGGGTCAGCATCCATGCAGCATCCGTCTTGCGGGCCGCAAGGACCGAGAGTTCGAATCCGGAACGGTCTTCGCCGGTGATGGCCTGATCAGCTAATTCGGCGGGCAGCGCCTTGGCCAGCGGATCCAGCCGCTGTGCAGCCTGGACCAACCTCAACGTAGCTGTTCGACGATCAGCCTGCCCGCTCTGGGAAGTCGCCAAAGCCTGGGCTGCGTGTACCGTAGCTTCGTCCAAGCGAGCAGGGCATTCGCGAGCCGCTTGAACCCAAGCTTGGGATCGGCTGTCTGGCTGATCCTTTTGAAGCCGTTCCGATTGCCGGGCCCGCGTCCATGCCTGTTCGCAGGCGGTGGGGCGGAGGTTGTCGGGGTCGTGCTGGCTGATGTGCACCGCCGAGGGTGCGCATCCTGAGATGGTGACGGCCAGCAGAAGCACTGCGATGCCGGTCCTCATCCGTCGTGCCAGGATCGCTGGCCGACGACTCGCCCACCCGTGGTATTCAGGAACCGGCTGTGTCTGCATGAAAGGCTAGAATAGTAGGCATTGCAGACTAAAAGAAGCGCGGTCTGAATAACTTCATAGGAGGTCTTGACATGGAACTGGACCTGGCTGAAATTCATCAGCTGGCACACGAACAAGGGATTGATGCCGAGACCTTGGATCAAGCACTGAGCGAGGCCCTTCTTCTGGCCTACCAGAAGTCGCCTCACGCAGCCAAGCACGCACGGGTGGAGCTGGACGAACGTGCGGGGACTTTTACCATTTGGGCACAGGACGAGATCGCTCGCGAGCCTACGCCAGAAGAGCCTGAACCGGGATATGACCTGGGCGAGGAATACGACGACACACCGAAGGATTTCGATCGGCTGGCAGCATCCACAGCCCGTCAGGTCATCCGCCAGCTCTTCCGTCAGGCTGATGACGAGCGTGTCTTCGGAGCTTTCTCGGGCCAGAAGGGCCATCTGATCACTGGGGTTGTACAGCAGGATGCCAGCGATCCCGGCAATGTGCATGTGGCCGTGGACAATGTCGAGGCCATTCTGCCCCGCCGGGAGCAGGTGCCTGGAGAGCATTACCGGCACGGCCAACGGATCCGCGTCTACGTGGTCAATGTCTCCCGTGGGCTCAAGGGGCCGGAAATCATCGTGTCGCGTTCCCACCCGGAGCTGGTTCGCCGCCTCTTTGAGCGGGAGGTGCCCGAGCTGGTCTCCGGTGCAGTCTCCATCATGGCCATTGCCCGTGAGGCTGGGGCCAGAACCAAGATCGCGGTCCGCGCCAACACCAAGGGGGTCAATCCCAAGGGTGCGCTGATCGGTCCGGCTGGCGCTCGCGTGCGTGCCGTCATGGAGAATCTGGGACCTGAGAAGATCGACATTGTGGACTGGTCCAAGGATCCCGCCGAATTCGTGGCGGCGGCCCTGTCCCCGGCCGTGGTCCGCCAGGTGCAGATCGTCAGCGAGTCCAACCGCACCGCCATTGCCTTCATCAAGGACGCCCAGCTTTCCCTGGCTATTGGCAAAGAGGGACAGAATGCCCGTCTGGCCGCCAAGCTGACCGGATGGAAGATCGGCATCGAATCCGAGGAGGCCCACCAGCAAAAATTGCGTGAGCTGCAGGCGCAATCGGCTTCGGCTGCTGGTGAAGACGCCTGAGAGCAAACATCCGACGACACGAGTATGCTGGATCCGGTATCCCGAGTCCGGTGGTTCATGCCGTCGGCCCCGGCACAGAGACGAGGTAACACGATCATGGTCGCACGATGAGACAGGATATGTTCGCCGTCATCAAAGAGTGATCGCGCCGGTCATATGCGCGGTCCGGTAAGGAGAAAGTAAGTGCCCAAAGCACGCGTGTATGAGCTGGCCAAGGAATTTGGCGTAGACAGCAAGACTGTTCTGGCGAAATTGAAGGACATGGGCGAGTTCGTCAAATCCGCATCCTCCACGGTCGAGGCCCCTGTGGTTCGTCGACTCAAGAACGCTTTCCCTCAGAAGGGACAGGGCGACGCTGGCCAGGCCGCTGCACGAAATGCCCGGCCAGGCAGCCCTAATCATGGAAGCGGCCAGGGTCAGCACGGCCGCCCGCAGTCCGGCGGCACCCACCAGTCCACGCCTGGGCCCAAGCCCGGACAGGGCCATCGGCCTTCGGCCGGTGGCGACGCGCCACGGGGTCAGCAGCGTCCCGGTGGCCACTTCCCCAAGCCCGGTGCCCCCCAGGGCAACCGCCATGAGCATGAGCAGCGCAACCAGTCCCGTGGGCCCAAGCCTTCAGCCATGGGCAGGCCCGGACCCCAGGGGTCGCGCAACAACGGTCGTCCCGGCGGATCCAACGCTGCAGCAGCGCGTCATGGTGCACGGCCGGGAGCATCCACGCCTCGTCCAGGCAACAATCCTTTCAGCCGCAAGCAGGGGATGAAGGCTCCCATGCCTTCGGACATCCCCAGGCCGCATCCTATGGCCAGGCCCACCGTCAACGACTCCCGCAGGGGCCGGGGCGGATTCCGCAACGGTCGTGGCGGTCGTTCCGGGCAGGGCGCCCGTCCAGGCCAGTGGGGTCATAACCGTCCAGGCCAGCAGACGCATCAGGGCGGCAGCCGTTTCGGCGGCGCTTCGTCGGCACCCTCAGGCGGCTTCCGCGGCGGTTCAGGTCGAGGCGGTCGTGGTCGCGGCGGCGCTGCCGGAGCCTTTGGCCGCCAGGGAGGCAAGTCCTCCAAGGCCCGCAAGAACCGGATGGCCAAGAGGCATGAATTCCAGGAGATGAAGGCACCCGTCATCGGCGGCGTGCGCATCCCCGCTGGCAATGGACGTACCGTCAAGCTGCGCCAGGGCGCCACCCTGGCCGACCTGGCTGACAAGATCAACGTCAACCCCGCTGCCCTGGTCACGGTGCTCTTCCACCTGGGCGAGATGGCTACGGCCACCCAGTCCCTGGATGAGGCAACCTTCCAGATTCTGGGCGACGAGATCGGCTGGAAGATTCGCATCGTCTCCGCCGAGGAGGAGGACAAGGAGCTCCTTCAGCAGTTCGACATCAACCTGGACGAAGAACGCGAGGACCAGGATGACAAGAACCTGCAGCCCAGGCCTCCGGTGGTTACGGTCATGGGCCATGTCGACCACGGCAAGACCCGGTTGCTGGACACCATCCGCAAGACCAACACGACCACCCAGGAGGCTGGCGGCATCACCCAGCGCATCGGAGCCTACCAGGCCACGGTCACCCTGGACGGGGAGGATCGCAAGATCACCTTCCTGGACACCCCTGGTCACGAGGCCTTTACGGCCATGCGTGCCCGTGGTGCCGAGCTGACGGATGTGGCTGTCCTGGTGGTGGCCGCGGACGACGGCGTCATGCCGCAGACCGTGGAGGCCATCAACCACGCCCAGGCCGCCCATGTGCCCATCGTGGTGGCTGTCAACAAGATCGACGTCGAGGGAGCCAATCCCCAGAAGGTGCGCGGTCAGCTGACCGAGTTCGGCCTGGTATCCGAAGAGTATGGCGGCGACACCATGTTCGTCGACATCTCCGCCAAGCTGGGCACCAACGTGGACAAGCTCCTGGAGGCCGTCCTGCTGACTGCCGACGCCGATCTTGACCTTCGGGCCAACCCCGACATGGACGCTCGCGGCGCCACGGTCGAGGCCCGCTTGGACAAGGGTCGCGGAGCTGTGGCCACTGTGCTGGTCCAGCAGGGGACCCTGCATGTGGGCGATGCCATCGTGGCTGGATCGGCCTATGGCCGTGTGCGCGCCATGCTGGACGAGAACGGCCGGCAGATGGATGCTGCAGGCCCGTCCACGCCCGTGCAGGTGCTGGGGCTCACCTCGGTGCCCACCGCCGGCGACCTCTTCCTGGTCGCGCCCGACGATCGCACCGCCCGTCAGATCGCCGAGAAGCGCGAGGCCTCGGCCCGTGCCGCTCAGCTGGCTAAGCGCCGCAAGGTGGTCTCCCTGGAGAGCCTGAAGGAGCAGTTCGCCAAGTCCGAGGTGGACATGCTCAACATCGTCATCAAGGGCGACTCCTCCGGCTCGGTCGAGGCCCTGGAGGACTCCCTGATGAAGATCGAGGTATCCGACGAGGTCGGTATCCAGGTCATCCACCGGGGCGTTGGAGCCATCACCCAGAACGACGTCAACCTGGCCACGGTCGACAAGGCCGTCATCATCGGCTTCAATGTCCGGCCCAACCGGCAGGTCCAGGATCTGGCCGACCGCGAGGGTGTGGAGATCAAGTATTACTCGGTCATCTACAACGCCATCGAGGACATCGAGGCGGCGCTCAAGGGCATGCTCAAGCCGGAGTACGAGGAGGTCACCACCTCCCACTCCGAGATCCGCGAGATCTTCCGTTCCTCCAAGTTCGGCAACATCGCGGGCGTCATGGTCCAGGACGGCACCGTCAAGCGGGGCACCAAGGCTCGCATCGCCCGCAATGGGGTGGTCACCATCAACGACCTGGAGATCTCCTCCCTGCGCCGGTTCAAGGACGATGTCAACGAGGTGTCCGAAGGCTACGAGGCTGGCATCAACCTGGGCTCCTTCAACGACATTGAGGTCGGCGATATCATCGAGACCTACGAGATGCAGGAAGTGGAACGCAAGTAGAGCCTGTCGGCCATCCGACTGTGCGTCGGAGGGTTCGTGGCGATCCGCCCCGGTCCGGGTACTCCCTGGCCGGGGCGGATGTCCATGAATGCGACGATTAGTCGCAGACGGTTCGAGAAAGGAATCATGATGGCTGGAAATCCCCGCGCTGTACGCATAGCGGCCCTGATACAACGGGTCGTGGCCTCTGCGCTGGAGTCCCAGATGCACGACAAGCGCCTGGCAGGGGTCACCGTCACTGAGGTTCGGGTCACCAACGACCTGCAGATAGCCAAGATCTACTGGACCCAGCTGGGTCGGTCCGGTCATGAGGCCGGGGAACGCAAGCGCGCCCAGCAGGCCCTGAGGCAGGCCTCCGGCAGGCTGCGCACCCTAGTCGGCGCCCGGGCCGGTCTGCGGCTGACGCCTACGCTGCGCTTCATCTACGACGAGGTGCCTGCCGAGGCGACCGAGATCGAGGATGTGCTGACTGCGGCCCGTCACCGGGACGAGGCCATGGCCAAGGCCCGGGTCAATGCCAGCTATGCCGGCGACCCCGACCCGTACCGGCATGACGACGAGGAAGAGTCCGATGGGTCGGGCTCCGCCCCTGACGAACCTGCGGCGGAGGATACGGATGAGGCCGACCGCTGAGCCGTCGGACGGCATAAAGTCCGGCGCCGGTGAACCGACCTCGGGCATCATCCTTGTTGACAAGCCGAGCGGTGTGACCAGCCATGACGTGGTGGCAGCCGTCCGGTCCAGCCTCGGCATGCGCCGCGTAGGCCACGCTGGCACCCTGGATCCCATGGCCACCGGTCTGCTGGTCATTGGATTCGGACAGGCCACGCGGCTGCTGACGGTCATCGTCGGCCATGACAAAACCTACCGCGCCACCATGCGCCTGGGGCTGGGCACCACTACGGACGACGCAGACGGGAATCTGCTGACGGTGCGTCCTGGAGCTGCGCAGAGGGTGGACGAGCTGACAGCCCAGGGTCTGCAGGATTTGATTGATCGCTGCTTCACCGGCTGGATCGACCAGGTGCCGGATGCCTTCTCCGCCATCAAGGTCAAGGGCAGGCGGGCCTATGACCTGGCTCGCGCAGGCCAGGAGGTCAAGCTGGAGCCCAGACGCATACGGATTGCATCCTTCCGTCTGCTCGACTTTCGCCGTGTGGATCTGCCCGACCAGGGCACCATAGTGGTCGATGCGGATGTGGAGGTGACATGCTCCAGCGGCACCTACATCCGGGCCTTGGCTCGCGATCTGGGCGAGCAGCTGGATCTGGGCGGCCACCTGACTGTTTTGAGACGGATTCGCGTGGGTCCATTCGATTTGGAGAATCCCGGCCTGGCGTCTAAGGCTGTGGGCGGCCAGGTAGTCCCTCACACCTACCGGAACCGACAAGGTCAGACGGTTGTCCGCAGTCGTATGGTCCTGGACCGCGACCGGCAGGCGATCTTGGATGGCTCGCTTGACCTGGCGCAGGCAGCACGCATGACCATGCCCGCTCTGAACCTGGATGCCGACCAGGCTGCCAGAGTGGCCAACGGCGGATTCCTGGATCTGCCGGTTGCTGGGCCCACGGCCGCCCTGGCCGGACCTGAGGGCAGGCAGCGTCTGGCTGCTATCCTAGTGCCCAGTACACGAGGCGGGGCCAAACCGGATGTGGTCTTCCACCCCGAGTCCTGAGTGTGCAGGCTCGGGTTGAGCCCCAGGGTCTTGCCAGGGTGCGACGGTGGGCATACAGTGCTTAAGGAATTTTCGGCGCCCGGGTTCGGGGGCCGCCATGACTAAGTGATGGGAAGCGGATGAAGGTCAGCCAGGTCAGCCCGGATGAGTCGGGCATTGTCAGTTGGCCGGGAACCTTGGGGGCCCGGTCCAGTGTGGTCACCATCGGTGTCTTCGATGGCATGCATCAGGGTCATCAGGCCCTCCTGCGCCGGGTGGTCGAGCTCGCGGCCAAGGGCCAGGATCGGCCCATGGCCCTGGTCTTCGACCCCAGTCCCAAACTGGTCCACAGCTACGCCGACAGCCATGACATGGTTGAACCGCCCTCGGATCTGATTCGCCATGACTCTGATCAGATCATGCCGATGGAGGAGCGCTTGCGGCTCATGGCCCAGCTGGGGCTGGAACAGGTTGTGGTGGTACGATACACACTGGCCTTTGCGGCCAAATCCTATCGGTTCTTCCTCAAGCAGCTTACCGAACGGCTGGCCATGCGGACCCTGGTCTTGGGCCGTGATGCGCGAATGGGCGCAGGGCGAAGCGGCGACATCGGAGCCATCGGCGCCCTAGCAGACACCGGACTGTTCAACCTGGAAGTCGTGGACGACCAGGGCCCCGGCGACTGCACGCTGCCTGACGCTGACGGCCTGGAACGACATCAGGTCAGGGCTTGGAGCAGTACCCACCTTCGGCAACTGATCCAGGACGGTGACGTGGATACGGCCTTGGATATTCTGGGTCGGCCTCACATGGTTCAAGGCACAGTGGTCCATGGGGAGCAGCGGGGACGCCGCTTGGGATTTCCGACTGCCAATCTTGCGTCCGACAGCCAGGGGATGATGCCCGCTGATGGAGTCTATGCGGGCTGGCTGGTTGACCTGGGTCTGCCTACGGATCCCATGGCCACGCCGGAGGGCCGGGAGGGTCGTCTGGCTCAGGGATCGCCCTGGCGGATGCCTGCCGCTATCTCCATCGGCACCAAGGAGACCTTCCTGGCCCCGGGTGAGCATATGCCACAAGTCCTGGAAGCCAACGCCGTGCGGCCGGATTGGGTGGACCTGTACGGCCACCGGGTTCGCGTGGAGTTTCTCAGCCGTCTGCGCGGTCAGAAGCGGTATGCGGGCGAGGAGCCCCTCAAACGACAGCTGGCCTTGGACGCCGATCGCACCCTGGAGCTGACCAAGGCGGCAGAAAGAGCGTTTTCCGCCAACTGAAGACTGCAGGAATCTGGGAGCTCACAGCCCTCGGAAGTGGCTGAAGAACTCCCTGGTGCGAGGATTCTCAGACTCGTCCATGACCTCTTGCGGCGTTCCGTTCTCGGCGATGACACCGTCCAGCAGCAGAACCACCCGGTTGGCTGCATGATGGGCGAAACTCATTTCGTGGGTGGCCATGAGGATGGTGGTGCCTCCGGCAGTCAGCTCGGAGACCATGGCCAGGACCTCGCCCACCAGCATGGGATCCAGGGCTGAGGTGATCTCATCCAGCAGGAGCAGTTCCGGGTCGGTCATCAGGGCTCGGGCGATGGCCACCCGCTGCTGCTGGCCGCCGGAGAGCTGGTCGGGGTATGCTCCGGCTTTCTTCCTCATGCCGATGCGGTCCAGGAGTTCCAGGGCCCGCTCCCTGGCCTGGTCCTTGGGCATGCCGTGGACCTTGATGGCCCCCAGGGTCACGTTTTTCAGGACGTTCATGTGGGGGAAGAGGTTGAACTGCTGGAAGACCACGCCGATCCGGGCCCGGCAGGCATCCTGGTTGATCCTGGGATCGGTGATGTCGGTGCCGCCCAGCCAGATCCTGCCGTCGTTGACCGTCTCCAGCAGGTTGATGCACTTCATCAGGGTGGACTTGCCCGAGCCGGAGGGGCCCAGCAGGGCCACGGTCTCATGGGGCATGATGGTCATGGAGATGCCACGCAGAACCTGGTTACCCCCCGGGTAGGTCTTTCGCACATCCTCCAGACGGAGCACCGGCTGGTCCTGTTCGGCGCCTGCCTGTTCGCTCATACCATGCCTCCGCTCTGTTCGCGCTTGCGCAGTCGGTTGGAATACCAGTCGTTGAGAAGAATGAAGGGTACCGAGGTGGCGATGAAGAGCACCGAGGCCACCACGTATGGAGTGAAGTTGTAGGAAGTGGCCACGATGATCTGGGCCGCCCTGACCGCGTCAACGGCTCCCAGAACCGAAATCAGCCCCACGTCCTTCTGCATGGAGATGAAGTCGTTCATCAGTGCCGGAGCCACCTTGCGCAGGGCCTGGGGGATGACGACCAGACGCATGGTCTGTCCCGAGGTCAGACCCAGTGAGCGGGCCGACGCCCTCTGGGATGGGCCGACGTCCTGGAATCCTGCCCTCAGTACCTCGGCGATGTAGGCCGAATAGGAGAGGATGATCGCCACGGTGCCCAGCAGGGCTGCCGGAATCCGGTTGAAGATGGCCAGTCCGGGGATGCCGAAGCCGATCAGGTAGAGGACCACGATCATGGGGATGCCCCTCATGATCGTGGTGTAGACCTGGGCCAGCACCCGCAGGGGAAAGAGCAGCGGGTTCCGGCTGGTGCGGATCATGGCCAGCAGGGTGCCCAGCAGGGCTACGCCGATGACTGCGAAGAAGAGAACCTCAAGATTGAGCCAGAGCCCCTGAAGAACCTTGGGGAAGGCTTTCGCGAAGTAGGCACCGGAGAAAAACGACTGCTTGACTCGGGGCCAGCCGGGTGAGGCGTGCAGCCCTAGGGCAATCAGCAGAGCCAGTACAAGCGTGCTGGCGATGCTGATTGCCACGGAGCGCAGATTCTGTCGACGGCCGTAGCGTTCCCGTTCCTGTTGGATATCGCTGACTGCGTCCTGTGCCGAGGGGGCCATGAACGACAAGGTTTCCTTTCTTCTCTCAGCCCAAGGTGGGCAGGGAGGTGTAGACGTGCAGCCACTGCTTCTGCAGCTTGTCCAGGGTTCCATCCTTCTTCAAGGTGGTGACAGCCTTGGAAGCGGCCGGGGTCAGCTTGGAGCCCTTGGGCAGGACTATGCCCATGCCCTCCGGGTCCTGCGACCCCTTGATCTGCCCGAGGATCTTGGCATCCTTGACCTGCTTGGAATCGACCATGGTCACGGCTGAGGGGGTGTCCACGACCAGCGCGTCGATCTGGTTGGCATCCAAGGCTTGGGACGAGGCCACGTCGTCGTTGAAGGTATCGATGTCAGGCTTGACCAGCTTGTGGGCCATCTCGTAGGAGGTGGAGCCGACCATGGCTCCTATCTTGGCGTCCTTGATTTGGGCAAGGGAGGTGGCAGAAGCATATGGCGAGTTTTTTCTGACGACCAGCGACTGGGTGGAGTTGTAGTAGCTGGGTGTGAAGTCCACAGCCTGACGGCGCTCCGGGGTGATGGAGAACTGCTGGATGTTCAGGTCGTAGTCCTTGCTGCCCGGGGCTATGGCGGCATCAAAGGTGGTCCGGGTCCATGTGACGTGTGCCTTGTCGAAGCCCATTTTCTCTGCCACTGCATAGGCCACGGCCGCCTCGTAGCCCTTGCCGGATTCGGGCTTGTTGTCCTGCACGTATGGGGCGTATGCCGGATCTCCGGTGGCAATGGTCAGGGTGCCTGGTTTGATGGTCTGCTGGGTGATGTCCTGCTTGTCTGCTGACTGCCCGCTGTTGCCCGATGAGGAGCCACAGGCCGCGCCGGCCATGAGCGTGACTGTCGTGAGTGCGGCCGCCGTCAGCCTGCGTATGGTTTTCCTGGTGAAGATGGTCATGCTGATCTGCTCCTCGCGATGATGATGGGTGTCGGTCTTCCGGCGACTCCATCCTAGTCCGGCAGGTTAACGAGTCGGCGGGTGAGCGCCATAGGGTGCGATAGGGGACCAGCGGCCGCTGGCTCAGACCAGTCCCAGGGCCTCCAGGGCCTCGGCCAGATAGGTGACCTCGACCACTTCCAGTCCCTGAATGGGCTTGCGACCTCTTGAATGCCGGTCGGGCGGAACCAGCGCTCGCGTAAATCCCAGCCGAGCGGCCTCCTGTAGGCGGTGGTTGAGCTGAGGCACAGGCCTGACCTGCCCGGTCAATGAAATCTCGCCCATGGCACAGGTCGTCCGCAGGATGGGCCGGGACTTGGCTGCACTGGCCAGGGCGGCTACGATGGCCAGGTCGCATCCGGGTTCCTTGGCCAGCCCGCCGGCGATGGTGGACACATACAGGTCCCTCGTCAGCAGATTGACCCGGCCGTGACGGTAGAGCACCGCGGCCAGCATGGCCAGGCGGTTGGCATCGATCCCGTTGGTGTTGCGTCTGGGCGTGGGCAGAACCGAGGAGGTGACCAGGGCCTGGATCTCGATGGGCAGGCTGCGGTGGCCGTCCAAGGTAAAGGTCACACAGGTGCCCTCCACCTCCTGCCCGGTCGTGGACAGGAAGAGCCCGGTGGGATCGCTGACCTCCTCGATACCCTGTTCACCCATGTCGAAGCAGCCCACCTCGTCGGTTGGGCCGAACCGGTTCTTGACGGCTCTCAGCAGGCGCAGGGCGGTCTGGGAGTCGCCTTCGAACTGACAGACCACATCGACCAGATGCTCCAGGGTCCGTGGTCCGGCGATGGAGCCGTCCTTGGTCACATGGCCGACCAGGAGGATGGGAATATCGTGCGACTTGGCCATGTCGATCAGGCTGATGGCCACCTCGCGCACCTGGGTGGAGCCCCCGGAGATGCCGTCAACCTGGTTGGAGACGATGGTCTGGGCGGAGTCCACGATGGCCAGTGCCGGCTTTTCACGCTCGATCAGCCCCAGCACCGTGGCCAGGTCGGTCGTGGAAGCCAGCAGCAGCGAGTCCTTGAGGGCCCCCACCCGACTGGCCCGCATCCGCACCTGGGCCTGGGACTCCTCGCCGGATATGTAGAGTACCTTGCCACCCTCGCCGCCCCGGTCGGCCACGCGACCGGCGGTCTCCAGCAGGAGGGTGGACTTGCCTATGCCTGGCTCGCCGGCCAAGAGAATGACCGACCCTGGTACGATGCCTCCGCCCAGGACCCGGTCGAACTCCTCGAATCCTGTGGGGATGCGCTTGACCTGGTCCGTGCCCACCCTGGTGATGGGCCGGGCTAGGCCGGTTGTCGGTGGCGCAGGTGCCGTATGGCTGCCTCCTGAGGAGGATAGGCCCCCTCCTGCACCCACGCGGGCTTCGTGGAACTCTTCGATGGTTCCCCACTGGCCGCATTCCGGGCAGCGTCCGAACCACTTGCCGCCGGTCCAGCCGCACTCCGTACACACGTATTGCGTCGTCGTCTTGGCCATACCTGCACGCTATCGGGATTCAGGGACGAGGGTCCGGGCTTTCACGCCTTCTTCGCAGTGCCGACACCCCGCCCATGAGAGAATGGAGGCATGGCTGACAATCCTTCTGCACCCCTGTCTTCTTCGTCCGATTCCTCTGCGCATGACCGGCAACGCCGTCGACGTATAGGCTTGGTCATCGCCCTGGCTGCGGTGGTGGTTCTGGTGCTCCTGTCGGCCTTCGTATGGCCACACTGGGCGGTGCGCAGCCAACAACCAGATGCACAAGCCCAGGCTTCCGCTTCTTCACGACCCTCCCAGGCCAGCCCGAAGGCCACGGCGGCGCCCCTGCCGGACTCGGCCTCGGAGCTGCTCAAGGCCATGCCTGACACAGTGGGCGGCTTCGCCCGAGTCAAGGCTGATTCCGACAGCGAGTGGAGTACCCGTACGCCTATAGAGGAGTACAGCCTGGTCTACTCCACCGGCAGGTCGGGCGGTGACGTGACCCTCCACCTGGCCCAGTGGTCCAGGAGCGAGGATGCCAAGGCCCTCTATGACAGCCAGTCCACCGGCATGTCCGGCAAGGAGCTGGCCTCGGGCAAGGTTCGCAGCGGGGGCACGGTCACCGGATCCTACCTGGAGAAGGCGGATGGTGACGACGAACACAAGGCACTGGTCATCTGGCAGAACGACACGGTGGTCTTCCGCGCTCAGGGTCAGCGGACTGCGCTGGAGGCTTTCTACAAGGCCTTTCCGCTCTGATCGTCCCCCAAGCGGTGTACGATAAGCAAGTTGGACACTTCCAGGTAACTAAGGATCGGAGGCTCGGATGGGTTCTGTCATCAAGAAGCGCCGCAAGCGGATGAGCAAGAAGAAGCACCGCAAACTGCTGCGCAAGACTCGTCACCAGCGCAAGTAGCTTTATGACTTATGGCCCATCAGGGTCAACGAAGCCCCCCGCATCGATTGGACGCGGGGGGCTTCATATATATCCGTCTATCTTCACTTGTTGGCGTTGGTCATGACCCGGGGCCCGTTGGGATCACCCACGATGACTGTGTCAACCATATTGAGGAAGAGACCATGTTCCACGACGCCCACGGTGGTAATCAGGTCCTGGGCCAGGTCCTGCGGGTGCTCGATCCGATCCAGATGCAGGTCGATGATATGGTTGTGCTCATCGGTCAGGACCGGCTGCCCCTGGTCGTCCAGCCGCAGTACCGGGTTATAACCGCGCTCCTTGAAGCGGTCCAGGACGTGGCGCTCGCCGAAGGGGATGACCTCCACCGGCAGGGGGAAGCGGCCGATGGTGTCGACCACCTTGGACTCGTCCACGATCCAGACGATCTTTCGAGAGTTGGTGGCTACGATCTTCTCCCAGAGCAGGGCTGCGCCGCCGCCCTTGATGCCGTTGAAGTTCTTGTCGACCTCGTCGGCACCGTCGATGGTGACGTCGATGTGGTCTACCTGGTCGATGTCGACGATGCGGATTCCGTAGCCTTCAGCCTGCTCCTTGGTACGCCGAGAGGTGGTCACGCCGGTGAACTCCAGGCCTTCTTCCTTGACGCGCCGTCCCAGCTCATCCACGAAGAACCGAACCGTGGATCCGGTGCCCAGCCCGGCGGTCATGCCGTTCTCGACCAGCTTGGCTGCCTCGATACCGGCGGCCTTCTTCAGTCTGTCCTGCTCGGTCTTGTCCATAGACGCTCCTTCATGCCCGCCATGCCTTTAACAGCTGATATCCGCGGGTCTTGTTCGTTCAGGTTCACTCCAGTGTAGACGATGGCCCTTGACGGTCCATGAACAGCTCAATCCTTGACTTCGATGGCATGCAGGCGGAAGGGGGCCTCCTGGATGCTCACGTAGCCGTCAGGGTCGATGGCGGCGTCCAGATCGATGCTGCCGACTATATGCAGGTCCTGTCCGGTGAACATGCTGCTGCCAGACGGAGGAGGCGTGATGCGGATCCGGCCGCTGGCCCTCAGCCCTCGAGCGCCGGAATTCTTGGTCTCTTGATCAACCGTGTCGGTGTCCGAAGTCTCGTTGAAAGCCGGCGAGGGGTCGTCTTTTTGATCATCGGCTATGCCAGAAGCGGGCGTGTCATTGATGGCTTCAGACGGCACGTCGTCCCGCTCATCTGCTGCCGCGGCCGGCGACCCTGAGAATGTTGCGGCTACGGACTCGGCTTGCTCGGCATCCACGGCCTCGGATTCGACGGCGGTTTCGGCCAGGTCTTTCTGCTCTTTCTGGTCCAGGCGAACCTTCTTGCGGCCAAGATCGTCCAGAACCTGGGGTCCTCCGTCCAGCTCCTCCTTGACTGTGGACGGCACCTGCGTGCCCTTGGCGTAGGGGGAGGCCAGCAGTGATCGCCAGCCCTCAACGGGCAGACAGCCTTCCCGATCGCCTTTGCCTGCAGCTGTGGCATAGCCGCGGGCCAGCGTGTCCACTTTCTCGTTGAAGGTGTCGCCGGCGTGGCCCTTGACCCAGACAAACCTGACTGATCCCGGCCGTGCCTGGATCTCCCGATCGATAGCCTCGATCAGAGGACGGTTCTTGACCGGCTTGCCCTGGGAGTTCTTCCAGCCCTTCTTCTTCCACCCGGGCACCCAGGTGGTGGAACAGTTGATGGCGTATTGGGAGTCGGTTTCGATGACAAGCGGGCGCTCGCCTGGGTGGGCGCGCAGCGCCTGCAGCACGGCGCATAGCTCGCCGATCTGATTGGTGCCGTTGCTTGCGCCGCCTGCATCCGCGTCGCCGCCCTCATGATCGGCCCAGGCCCAGCCCATGGGGCCGTTGGGATTGCTCAGTGCGCTGCCGTCGGTCGAGACGACCAGATTCTTGTCATTGGTCATGGTTCCAGTCTAGACAGGGAAACAAAGAACCCCTGCGCCAGCGATGGTCCTGTCTGCAGTTCAGCCCAGGGCCTTGGCTACTACCTGGTCGGCGTCGTCCAGAACCTGATCCAGGGCCTCGGGGGAAACGAAGGATTCGGCGTAGACCTTGTAGATGTTCTCAGTGCCGGAGGGGCGGGCGGCGAACCAGTTGTTCCGGGTGGTCACCTTGATGCCGCCGATTTTGGCCCCGTTGCCCGGGGCTTCGGTCAGCTTGGCAGTGATGGGCTCGCCGGCCAGGGTGGAGGCCGTCACATCGTCGCCGTTCAGCCGGGCGAACTTCTGCTTCTGCTCCAATGTGGTCGGGGTGTCCACCCGCTTGTACCAGCTTTGGCCGAAGCGCTCCACCTGCTCCTGGTGGAGCTGGGCCGGGTTCTTTCCGGTCTTGGCTGTGATCTCGGCAGCCAGCAGGTCGGGGATCAGCCCGTCCTTGTCGGTCGTCCAGACGCGGCCGTCCCGACGCAGGAAGCTCATCCCGGAGCTCTCCTCGCCGCCGAAGGCCACCTCTCCCTTGAAGAGGGGGTCGACGAACCACTTGAAGCCCACAGGCACCTCGATCAGCCTGGCACCGATGGAGGCAGCCACACGGTCGATCAGGGAGGAGGAGACCAGGGTCTTGCCGATGCCGGCGCCCTTAGGCCATCCGGGACGGTTGCCGGAGAAGAGGTATTCCACGCAGACGGCGATGTAGTGGTTGGGGTTCATGACCCCTGTTCCTGGGCAGACGATGCCATGCCTGTCGGCATCCGGATCGGTGCCGCCCACCAGGTCGTAGGAGTCCCAAGCCCCTGCATTCAGGCGATCCACCAAGCCCTTCATGGCATAGGGGGAGCTGGGATCCATGCGGATCTTCCCGTCGTGGTCGATGGTCATGAACCGCCAGGTCGGATCCACCTCGGGGTTGACGACGCCGATGTTCAGCCCGTACTTTTCGTTGATCAGCGGCCAGTAATTGACCGAGGCCCCGCCCAGCGGATCGATGCCCAGGCGGACCCCAGAGGATCTGATCAGGTCGAAGTCGATGACATTGCCCAGGTCGGCCACGTAATGTTCCCGGTAGTCGAAGCGCTCCACCAGGTCGGATTTGATGGCATCTTCAAAGGGGATCCGCTTGACCCGCCTGTAGTCGCCCAGGAGCTCGTTGGCCCGTTGCGCTATGGCATTGGTGGTTTCAGCCGGAGCCGGGCCGCCTGTGGGCGGGTCATACTTGAATCCGCCGTCGGTGGGCGGGTTGTGGGAGGGGGTGACCACGATGCCATCGGCCAGGTCCTTGCCGGAGAAGCGCTGGGTCCCGTCGGCTGCCCGGTTGTGTGTCAGGATGGCCTGAGAGACGGTGGGGGTGGGAGTGTAGTCATCATTGGCGTCAATGCGCACCCGTACGCCGTTGGCTGTCAGTACTTCGATAGCGGTCTTCCAGGCAGGCAGGGAGAGGGCGTGGGTGTCGCGGCCCAGATAGAGCGGACCGGTGACTCCATCCTTGGCTCGCTGTTCGGCTATGGCCTGGCTGATGGCCACAATGTGGGCCTCGTTGAAGGAGGTGGTCAGGGCGGAGCCACGATGCCCGGAGGTGCCGAAGGACACCCGCTGGGAGGGCGTGGAGGGGTCGGGGATGAGATCGTAGTACCTGCCGATCAGATCGTCGACGTTGATCAGATCTTTGGGGCTGGCAGGCTTGCCCGCGTTCTGTGCTGTCATGGCTCCCATCATGCCACCTCGGCATGAGAAAGCGTGCAGATGGGGGAACAGGCTCCTTCGGTCTCAGTCGGACTGGGGAACCCGCACGTTCAGAGCCCGGTGCTCCACGCTGAGTGCGATGTGGCAGGTTTCGCCCAGAATGTCGCCGTCCACCTGAGCCAAGGCGGGCTTCTCCAGACGGATTTCTGCCTTGGTCCCCTGCAGCTGGACGATGGTGGAGTTGGTCGACAGGGGGCTTTGGCTGGCCTTTCGGGTGATGGTCTGATGCATGACGTCTCCGAAGAGATTGGCCCAGCCGATCAGGCCAGCGGAGGTGTCGATGATCTCGAAGTCCAGGATGCCGTCCTCGTAGGAGGCGTCGGGCATCAGGGAGAATCCTGGGATCTCCCCGCAGTTGCCGGCCATGAAAGTGCGGAAGGTCACCGAGGTGTTGGTCTGTGTGACCTGGTCGGGCCGGGTGATGGTGATGTCGGCTGTGTACTTGGGCGCGAACAGATGTTTGGCGCCGCTGATGAAGTAGGCCAGCCAGCTGACCGTCTTCTTCAGATTGGGGTCGGTGTCATCAATCATCAGGGCGTCGAAGCCGATGCCTGCGATGATCAGGAAGGCATGACCACGGCCTTGTTCCTGATCGTCCTGGTCCAGCAGAGCCATGCGGCCCACGTCGACTTGGGTGGATCCGTACGAGGTGGCCACGGCCAGGGCCGCGTCCAGATCACCGACGGGAATGCCCATGTTTCTTGCGAAGAGATTCCCGGTACCTATAGGGATGATGCCCATGACATGGTCGCTGGATGCCATGGCGCTGGCTACGGTGCGTACGGTCCCGTCCCCGCCCACGGCAACGACTACGTTGGCTCCACGCTCCAGCGCCATGCGGGCGCAGGCCTTTCCGTCCCGATCCAGCTGGGTTTCGATGAAACTGAATTCGCGGATGCCCTTGTCCCGGCAGTATTGCTGGATGCGCTCGCGGGCAGCAGCGGCCTGGGGCTTGGAGGGGTTGATGACGAAAGCGTAGCTGAGCTGGTCGTCGTCACGGGTCAGGATCTGCATGGCGAACCTATGTCGTCTTTGGGCGCGAATGATCAACACCACTGCCGTGACGACAATGGCCGCCACCGCCAGGATGCCGAGGATGACGACCGCTGGAATTGGCATGATTCTATTGTGCGCGTGGCATCGCCCCGAATCCCTTGGGTGTGTCCGACGTGAACGAACCCTCTACAGCAATCACGCTGACAGTATGAGCTGATTGAGTTATGAAAATCGTAAAGTTATGATGGCATTCGGTCCATGTGGTCCCTTCGGTCTGGAGCTGCAACGGCTTCGTGCGCTGGAAGTCCGGGAAAGCCCGGGGGTATGGGAAGAGGAGGCGGGCATGGATAAGTACAAGAGCGTGTTCGACATCATAGGACCCATCATGATTGGACCCTCCAGCTCGCACACAGCCGGGGCAGTGGCCATTGGACGGGTTGGACACATCCTTGCCGGCGGTGTCCCCAGCCGTGCCGACATTCATTATTATGATTCCTTCGCTCGCACGCACAGCGGTCACGGTACCGACTATGCCATCATCAGCGGCCTGCTGGGTTTTGCGCCGGATGACTCCCGGGTGCCGGATGCCATCGGCATTGCCTGCAGACAGGGCATGGATTTGACCTTCCACGAGGAGGACGAACCCAGTCCCATCGACCACCCGAACACCGCCGTCCTGGACTTGCAGGGCCCAGCCGGTCGGGTGATCTACGCGGCTTGTTCCATCGGAGGCGGAACCATTGAAGTGCGGCGTATCAACCTGGACGGCTGCCTGATCACTCCTCCAGGGCTGCTGCCCATCCTGTTGGTGGAACTGGATGAATCCGACAAGGGCTCCGGTCAGCAGTTGGAGGGCATACGCGATCTGCTCCGGGAAGAGGGCGTGACCAAGCAGACCAGGTATGAGCCCGCGGGTCCGGCCGGCATGGCAGTGTACGAGTTCGATTTGGACAATCCGCTGTCCAACCAGCGGCAGCAGCAGATCGCCGATCACTCGTCCCGGATGATTTATATCGACTAGGAGGCATGGCGCATGTTCACTTCGATCGCTGAACTCGTGAGTATGGCTAAAGAGCGCGGCTCGTCGATATCTGAAGTGGCCATCGACGAGGAAGTGCGGCGTTCGCGCCAGACGCGTGAGCAAATATGGGCAAGAATGGCCAAGAACCTGCAGGTCATGCAGGCTGCCGTGGTCAGGGGGTCCCAGGGCGATGGCGTGTTTTCCAAGACTGGGCTGAGCGGTGGCCAGGCTGCTTTGCTGGAGCATTACCGGAAGACGCGAACCAGTCTGAGCGGCGATGCCATGTTGCAGGCCGTTGAGGCCGCCATGGCCACCAATGAGGTCAATGCGGCCATGGGCATCATCTGCGCGACGCCCACGGCCGGTTCCTCGGGAACCCTGCCCGGAGTGCTCACCGTGCTCAAGAACCGACTGGGGCTGGATGACGATGGGCTGATCCGCTGCCTGTTCACGGCAGGCGCTTTCGGGCTGGTCACGGCCAACAAGGCGATGATCTCAGGAGCTACAGGCGGCTGCCAGGCCGAGGTGGGCAGCGCATCCGGCATGGCTGCAGCTGCTGCGGTTGAGGGTGCAGGAGGCGATCCTGATGCCAGCGCCCAGGCCTTCGCCATAGCCATGAGCAATCTGCTGGGACTTGTCTGTGATCCCGTGGCCGGACTGGTGGAGGTGCCTTGCGTCAATCGCAACGCCATCGGCACTGCCAACGCTTTGATTGCTGCTGACATCGCCTTGTCGGGTGGCGTCAGCAGGATCCCGCCTGACGAGGTCATCGCAGCCATGAAGTCCATCGGCGAAAGCATGCCCTCATCACTGAGAGAGACCGGCATAGGTGGACTGGCTGGCACTCCCACCGGCAAACGGTTCCGCAAGACTGTATTCGGCAAGTGATGCGTGGCAGACGCATATAAGGGACGGATGGTTCGCGTCTGCCCTCCTGGCGTGGCTGCTTCCCCTGGCTGGTCGGCGGCAGCCGGGCCGGTTGCAGCAGAGGCCATGGGACTTGGAATGAGGTGTGCGGGGCCGGTTTTCGTGTCCCTTGAAAGTCATACAATTCAGATATGTTAGATATCAGGTTCATTCAGGAACATCCGGATGTTGTCCGTGAATCACAGCGCAAACGCGGCGAATCGGTCGAACTCGTCGACGAGGTGCTGAAGGCGGACAGCGAGCGCAGGGCTGCACTCCAGGATTACGAGAGCTGCAGGGCCGAGCAGAAGTCGCTCGGCAAGCGCATGGGTTCGGCGTCTCCTGATGAGAAAGCCGACCTTCTGGCCCGGACCAAGAGCCTGTCCGAGAAGGTGAATGCCTGCAAGTCAGCTTCCGACCAGGCCAACGCCAGGTACACCGATCTCATGTGGAAGTTCAGCAACGTAGTGGAACCCGAGGCGCCGGAGGGCGGCGAGGACGACTACGTGGTGGTTAAGAAGGTCGGCACCCCGCGCGACTTCACCAAAGAGGGCTTCGAGCCTAAGAACCACCTGGACCTGGGCGTGGGCGTGGCTGGCATCGACATGCGCAGGGGCGTCAAGATTTCCGGCTCCCGCTTCTACTTCCTGAGGGGGGACGTGGCCCGGCTGGAGATCGCCATGCTGACCATGGCCGTGGACCAGGCCATGGAGCATGGATTCATTCCCACCATTACGCCCACCTTGGTCCGTCCTGAAGTCATGGCCGGCACCGGCTTCCTGAATGCCCACGCCGACGAGATCTACCGTCTGCGTGAGCCTGACGATCAGTATCTGGTGGGCACGTCGGAAGTCTCCCTGGCCGGCATGCACGAGGATGAGATTCTGGATCTGAGCCAAGGCCCGCTGCGCTACTGCGGCGGGTCCAGCTGCTACCGGCGGGAGGCTGGCTCTGCCGGCAAGGACACCATGGGCATCATCCGCGTCCACCAGTTCGACAAGGTGGAGATGTTCGTCTACTGCAAGCAGGAGGACTCCCGTGACCAGCACCAGCAGTTGCTGGCCATGGAGCAGGAGATGCTGGCCAAGGTGGACGTGCCCTACCGGATCATCGACACCGCTGCAGGAGACCTGGGGTCCTCAGCCGCGCGCAAGTTCGACTGCGAGGCCTGGGTGCCCACCCAGGGTCGCTACCGTGAGCTGACGTCAACCTCTAACTGCACCGAGTACCAGGCCCGCCGCCTCAACGAACGCGAGCGGTTGGAGGACGGCTCCACGCGTCCTGTCAGCACCCTGAACGGGACCCTGGCCACCACCCGCTGGCTGGTCGCCATCCTGGAGAACCACCAGAACGCCGACGGTTCCATCGTCATCCCTGAGGCCATGCGCTCCTATGTGGGCGGCAAGGAGGTCATCGAGCCCAAGACCTGGGAGGCCTGAACCGCCTTTGCCGAGGTTGGTCGACATTCCGTTGGTGGTTGGACCAACCTTGATGTCGTATGATGAGTGACGTGCCTGATCGGCACGTCTTATGGACAGGTGTCTGAGCGGCCGAAAGAGACGGTCTTGAAAACCGTTGTGGCGCAAGCCACCGCGGGTTCGAATCCCGCCCTGTCCGCAACCGGGGTTCCGAGCAATCGCTCGGAACCCTTTTGTTTTGCCGAAAAGCCAATGGTGGCAGTGGTTTCAGTCCTTTTCTGACTTTTCCGTATGGAACCGTATAGACCCTTCAATACACTCCTCTAACGGGGTGAGATGCGGGGTGAGAAATCTCCGGCATCTTATCTCACCCCGTATCTAGGAGGTGAATGTGTCTAGAAAAGGCAAAAGAAGTGGATTTGGGCAGATAAAACGTACTGAAACTAAGCATGGAGAAATTAAATATCAGGCTCAATATCCGACTCCGGTGGATGCTTTTAATAAATTTCAGGGGCTTAAGGCTTACCAGTACAAGACTTTTGGTGATGAAACGGTTGCACAAGGTTGGCTTGCTGAGCAAAAGCGGAAGATAGACGCGAATGTATGGGTTCCTCCACAGATCCTTAAGGCGCAAAAAGATGCCAAGGCTATACGGTTTTCTGAATACGCCGAAGAATGGATTAAGAAACGTCGTAAACCAAATGGTGACCCGCTGAGTCCTTCTACAGTCATCAAGTATGTGGAACTGTTGAAGAATCATTTGCTCAAAAAGTTCGGGAAGAAGTTATTGAGTTCGATAACCATTGAGGATGTACAAGAATGGTGGGATTCATATAACAAGCCGAGTGTGATACGCGAACGTGCTTATACGCTGCTAAAAAGCATTATGTATACCGCTGCGACTGAGCCGATAAACAGCCAAGGCGATACGCGTATTGATCGTTCGCCTTGCCATATCCGTGGCATTCATACACCTAAGACCCACAAAACCGTGAATGCCGAGTTAGAAGAGTTGGCATTAGTGTACGAAGCCATGCCGCCCAGGCTCGCTTTATCCATCTATCTCGGTGGTGTTATGGGATTGCGCATTGGTGAAGTCCTGGCGTTGCGCCGTTGTGACGTTGACGTGAAAAATGCTACTTTGCATGTCAGCGGTTCTATCAAGCCTGCTATGAAAGATGGCAAACAGGTCATTGTCAGAGGGAAGCCGAAGAGCATCAATTCAGATCGAATACTCAATATTCCCGAAGCTTTGCTGCCATTTTTCAGAAAGCATCTTAGGGAATTTACCGACTCCGGTAAGTCCGCGTTGCTATTCGCTGCTCCTCGTAGCGGTGGTGTAATGCGTGAGAATGTTTTTTCGTACTATTGGCGACAGGCTAGAGCGGTGGTTCCTCGTTTGAATACCATGCGTTTCCATGATTTGCGGCATACTGCTTTGCAACGTTTGGTAGAAAACGGCGCGAGCTTGAATATGGTTATGCAAGCCGCTGGCCATAGTGGTCTGGATGTTGCATCCAAATATCAAGATGGGACTTCGAGATCATATAGAGATGAAATTACTGATCGAGTAAGTCATCAATTTGAACAGGCGATGGATAAATCGGCGAAATCTGAGGCTGGGGGTGTCGTTTCAGATACAATAAAATTCGGCATTCCTTGGATTGACAACGCTGAGGGCGTTGAGGAAGAAAAAGAGCTTTTAAGACTTTCTAAATCCTTGGAAGAAATGAATCTTGAAGTTAGAGTGTCTGTTTTACAACGGTTGAAGGCTAAACAGCAATCAAAGATATTATCTTTCTTCCAGCCTGCAATTCAAATTGAAACTATGACTAAACTATTGGATGGTATAGCGTGATGCGAAAAGAGTGTGGGGCATGGTAGCAAAAACGTTAGCGGACAACGAGGTTTTTGACAGGTTGGAGAAGCTGATGTCACACCGGCTTAAGTCGGATATTGCCGGTGATGGTTGGGAAGTGGCGCAGACTCTCATGGCATATACGTTGTGGCAGTCTGGATGGAGCGACAACTTGTCATTATGCAAGGAGTCCGTGCAAACATCGGTTACCGATATGGCTAATCTGTTGGCAGATGGCATTTCCGAACAACAATCATGGACTGATGTTGGTGCATACCTGATGAAGCATGATGTTCCAAGTATCGCGACTCAATATGTGACATTATTTACAGAAGCTGGAACTTGTGTGGCTGATGGAGTCGTCGTTCGCATGCTGATTCGTGAACTTGAGAATTCGGCCGCAGCTAATTCCCGTGGCTTTGTCGCTTCGGATCTGTGTATTGACGCATTTTCGTATGGGTATGCGGAAAAGATTTCTCATTTGGCTGCGAAGGGTAAATACGAATCTGGGAATGAAGGTAATGTTCGTAGGAATGCATATAAAAATGCTAGAAAAATGGCGGAAGCAGAACAACGATATGGCAATTTGAGCAATCCTGAAAATATCGTAGAATCGATACAGCTTATTTTGGATGCTCAGCAGGACGGAATGAAAATAAAACCAGGTGAGATAGCAACTACTGGTTGAGTGTCTGTAAGGTAGCTTGGAGGCGTTGATACACGCCAATGGAGGTGTGTTTACGTGTGCATGCCATATACTTGAACTCACGATTCTCGATATCGGTAAAAATTCGAGCGCTAGGTAGCGTAACTCCAATATCTCACGACAACCCGTTGTCGGTAAAAATTCGGGCGCTACGAGCGGCGGACGCCGGTAATTAATAATACGATTTATATTTTGAAGTAGGGAATGCTTACAAGTATGCCCTGCGGCGAGGAAAAAAGCATGACTGCATCGGATATTGCAGCGATGGAACCGCTTTCGGTTAGCGTTTCGCAGGCGGCCGAACTTATCGGGCTCAAGGATGTGAAGACCGTTTATAACCTCATTCATCGGGGAATCATTAGAGCCAGAAAATGTGGGCGAATTTATTTGGTGAATTACAAAAGTCTCCAAAAATATGTGGGAGCCAATATCGATTAGCTGAATTAATCAAGCACATCGTTATAGGTCAGGTTTCTTTCTAGGAGGTTTGATGAGGAACTACACACTCAGTCACAGGCTAATGGCGTGTCTAGAACCGTGATGAGTGCGCGATGTATTCGAAAACTAGTTGGTCGCATTCTGTATTGCCAGACATTTCGGGAAAGCGTGAGTCAAAATGATCTGGTTTCCTGCGTGATTTGCGTGAGATTGATGTGACTGACATTTTTCGAAAGAAAGAGAGAAAGCTGAAACCCATGAACGTCGCAGAGTATGTTCAATCGCTTACTGGCATTCCTCTTTCGACGCTCTCGTTATGGAGAGAGCAAGGAATCGGCCCTAAGTGGGTGACGGTAGAGGGAAGGGTCATGTATCCGAGAAGTGAGGTACTTTCTTTGCTTAGATCAGGTTTGGCAAAGAAGCGGGTGGCGACACAATGAGTGCACGAAGGACGGCATCTCTGTCGCAAAAGAATCTAATTTTTTTCTCTTTGCTCGAAGAGTTTTGTCTGAGGGTGGGTGCCGTAGCTTGGTTCGAGCTGGGACTTTACGTCTTTCATCAGAGAATCGTCAAGGAGAGATTGAGTGCTGATGCCGAAGAAGTCTGCAACCGCCGCGAGATCGGGAACCGTCCAAACTATGCTGCCGGCCAGTTTTGCGTAAACAGCCTGACGAGAAATCCCCAATGGTTTTGTCAGCGAAGATTTCGACAGGTTCCTGTCATTGAGCAACGCGGTGATATTCCATGAAACGACGTTTTGTTCATAATCGCCGACGTCTTGTGCGTCACGGTTGCTGTTCGCCATGGATCGGTCCTTGTTGTTTGATGATTTGTAGCTACGACACACAGTGTAGAACGATACTTGTCAACAGTCAATTCAAACATTACTATGACAATTATAACTTTACAAATACAATTATTAATTGGCTTTGATTTTATCTTTTATATTTCAATGCCGAAAGGAGTGAGGGCCTTTCCACGATGTTCCAGCATCGTGGAAAGGGTGCAACAACAAACCACGTCGGCCCGGTTTCCGTATGGAGGGTTCCTGGGTTCGACGTTTGCATTGTCAGGAGTGTCATCGCACATGTTGAAGTGTATCAGGCGGTCGGGGACGGTATGCTCTCCCGCCGCATCCTATGTTATTTGTTTCGTGATTGCCCGTGGTCGGACGCCTATGCCGCCTTCGGGCTGGCTTGGCGGCCGGGCCGTATGCATGCTCGCGCATCCTTCCTCGGGAGGACGGCGTTGAGCGCGGGACGGGGGCATGGTCTCCGGCCGGTTCTTCTGTGGCTGGCCGTCTGGGGGACGGGGCCTTCGTTGTTTGCGGCCGGTGCGGTGCTGATCCGCATGGTCTGCCGCCGTGTATGGGGTATCCGTCTCGGGTGGATGGCGGCGGCGTCGCTGTCGGTGCTTGCGGTTTCCGCGCCGTGCCTGTTGCTCCTGTGGCTGTTGTGCCGCGGGGACGTGCGGGGGCGAGAGAGATGAGCTGGCAGTGTACGTCGTGGGCGTTGCGTGAGGCCCCGTGCCCGAACGCTTCGGCTCGTCTGGTTCTTATCGCCCTGGCCGACCGGTGTCAGCCGGACGGCAGGTCGGCATGGCCGACCATCGAGACCCTGACGGCCGAGGCACATTGCTCCAGAGCCACAGTCAAACGCGCCCTCCACGATATGGAGGCGCTCGGTGTCATCCGTCGTGGAGACCAGGACCTTGCGCGTCATGACGAGCGCGGCCACTGGCTTGCCCCGCAATGGCGGCCCATCGTGTGGGAGTGCTGCATGAACGTGGCCTTGGAACGGGTCAGCGAGAAACCCGGCCGGAAGGCCAGGGTGGAACGCGAAGGCAGGAAAGGCAGAGGGCTCAGAACGAGCCTTCAGCATGCGGAACCCGGAAGACCGGAGGCCGGCGGGTCCAAAATGAGCCCGCAGGCGGAACCGGGTTCCGACGCCGTTGAACCCACAAGAGGGTCCGCCGGTGAGCCGTCCGGAGGGGTCACCTGTGAGCCACTTGATAGGAAGACAGATACCGTAACAAATAAAACAAATACCCCTCTCTCCCTACGGGAGACCTCCCCGCAGGGGAAGGCCACACTCCGGAATAAGACCAAGAAAAACCGGAAGGGCGAGGAGTCCGCCGAGGCCGAGAGGCTGTGCACGGCGATGGCCGAGGCCATGCGCCTTGAGCCGAAACTGCCGGTGCCCCCGGCTTTGGAAGCAACAGAGAACCCGTCCCGTCCGCGACGCCGGGAGCTCGCGGCGGCCAACCGTCTGGTCGCCGTCCAAGGGCTTGCCCGTTGCCGCGCGGTCGCGCAATGGGCGCTGCTCCCGGCCGACGGCTCGCATGGTTCCCTCCGCGACGGGTTCTGGCGCAAGGTCGTCACCGGCCCGGTTGCGCTGGAACGCAAATGGGACCGGATCGTCGCCCAGATGGCATGCGACCAGAAAGGGGCCGTGATGCTGGCACAAGCCGGTGCCGGCCCGGCCGAACGCCATCGGGCCATCAAGGTCTCCACACCCAACGCCAGGGCCGTCCCGGTCTGGGGTGCGGGGGAGTTCCACACCACCGACTCCCAGACACACGTCGAAGGCGACCTACCCGGCTCCCAATGCCCGCTGTGCCGATACGACGAAAGGAACCGCGAAACCCACGGCCTCGGCAGACGCAACGCCGAGGCCAGAAAAGCCCGGGAAAACGTCAAAACAGAATCCGATAAAGCGGGAGACTGCTATCGCTTCCATTTCATCGGTGGCGAGGGGTACCGCAGGCAACTGGCCGGGAAGGGGAACGCGTCGTGAACATGCCACAACGTAACGGAGGCCAAGACGGCCGTGCGCCTTTGTGTCGCCAGTTCCCGCGACGTTGGGCCGACCGCCTGTGGGGCCTGGACGAGGAACTCACCGGCACCAGGGCAGGCCGTGAGCTCGCGAGGGCCGGCGCGCTGATTTGTCGTGAATGCCCGGTGAGGGTCGTGTGCCTCGCCTCGGCCATCGTGCGCAAGGACCGTTCCGGCATCCTCGGCGGGCTGTCGTGGACGATGCGCAAGCAGGTCGCCCGGCTCGCCGCCCTCGACGGGCTGCAACCGGAAGGCTCCGAACGCAAAAGAACCATGGACCTCGCCCGATGGCTCGCAGCGCATCCCGATGCCGTCACCAAGGCCAGAAGCATCGAATCGCGCAACAGGGCCTTCCGGCGCACCGCCGAGAAAGCCGCCAAAGTCGGGGACAGCCCCGAAACCGAAGTGCGGTCGGCCCAGTCCGCACTCTTCTGACGGGCGGAACCCGGCTTCCGTCGGGAAACGGGATACGAAATCAGGAAATCATGGTTTCGGGATATCAAGCATTCATGAAATCAGGAAAGAAGGAAAACATGAGGATAGCGATAGCGAACGCGAAGGGCGGGGTAGCCAAGACCACCACCGCCATCTATCTGGCGACCGCCGTCACCGACCGGTATGGAAGGGGAGCGGCCACGGTGTACGACGCCGACCCGCAGAGCTCGGCCAGCCTCTGGGCCGATGCCGCCGAGACCGGCGGCGCGGGACTGGGCTTCGAGGTCAAACCAGCCAACCTGAGCACCTTGGGACGGCTTGCCGCACAGGATGCCGGGCAAGAGCGTGATCGCTGGGATTTCGTCGACGCGCCGCCGCAGGGGCGGCTGCTCGAGGCGTCGATCAGGTCGGCAGATTTCGTCGTCATCCCGACCTCGGACTCCCCGCTGGACCTGCAGCAGGCATGGGCCATGCTCGACGAGGCGAGGAAGACGACCAGCGCGGCCGTGCTCATCGTCCGCGCCGAACGGAACACCACCGCCTTCAAACAGACCGAACAGGCGCTCCATGATGCGGCCACACCGCGTTTCGACACGGTGGTACCCAAACGCCAGGAGGTCAAGAAAGCCCTGGGGTCAAGGCCCGCCAAAACCTACGAGTACCGGGACCTTTTGAACGAACTCGAACAGGTGCGCCGCGACATGACGGGGGAGGGACGCTGATGCAAGGCAACTACACGCCGATAAGACGCGACTCCTCGCCGCTGAAGGATGTCCTTAATCCAAAGCCTGACAATGACCGGGACGCAAGCGGTACATCAGAACGGAAGGTCATGCTCTCTCTGCGCGTGCCGGCCACGCTGAAACGCCGGTTCAAGGCCGAAGCCTCCGCGCAGGGCCGGCGCATGGAGGAATGCCTTATAGAGGCAATCGGCGGATGGCTTGAAAGCCAGCAATCATGAAAACATGAATTCAAGGAATCATGAATTCATGAAAACAGGATTCTCGGCGGCAGGCGTGTGTGCGTGTGCCGCCGTCGAACCTATGCGACCATATAACAGATCATTGGGAAACGAGAACAAAGGGCAGGGCATTGAACGAAGAAAGCAGCGAGGCAAAGGAAGCCCCGGGAAAATCCAAAGGGAGCAGGACGTGGAAGGCGGTCGGCGCAATCGTCGTGGCAATCGCTCTGATTGTATCCGGCACGGCAGGATGGATGGCGTACCGGCACGAACGTGAAACAGCAAACTCGAGATGCCGGCATGACGCCTCGGCCTTGCGGAAGACGATGAAGACGTATAACGGACTGCTGAAAGGTGAGGCGCACACGATGGCGACACTCGACCCATCCACGGCGACCGACCCACATAGCATCACGGCATTGGCGAAGAAGCTCGATGAGAAACAGCCGAAAACAGTCTCCTGTGATGCCGACGGCATCTCGGCACTGAAAGCCGCAGACACATCGTTATGCGACGCCGGCGCTTGGTACGGGCTTCACCTGACCAAGCTGCGCAAGGCAACGAAAGCGGTCAAGGATTCCCGGACCGACAAGACCATCGAGCAAGCCAGACAGAAGTTGAGGGATTCGGACGGAAAAGTGCAGGACGAAGCCGTTCGCGACAGGCTCGCCAAAGCCATCAAATCCAGAAACAACGCGCGGATCAGCCAGGCCATGAACGACGTCGACGCCAGCATGCAAGCCAAGCAATCCGCCGATGCACAAGACCAAGCCAGTGCCGCCCAGCCCGCACCGGCAGGACGAGATGCGGGAAATACGGCCGGTGTGGCATCCGGGAACCGGACGCCCGCATACCGGCGGCCAGACGGAAACACGGTACAACCGGGAACACCGGCATATCCTTCACCGGCCCCCTCACGTCCATCGCCGGGTCTGCAGGCCCCTCCATCCTCGGCTGGGCAGAAACCCGGCTGGGACGGAACCGTGAACTTCGACGGCACGGATGACACCAGCGGCGCATGGCACAACATTTCAATACCGGCTGATTAGCTTTTGGCCGATTCTGGTTTTCATGAAAGCGTGCAAGCATGAATTCATGAACCGTCGGATTACAATGCCGAATCCGTGAGCGGAATCCAGTCCGTCCAACCCCATGTTTCAAGAAGGAAGAATGGTCCGGTCCCGTAGCGGGTGAGAACGAGATTCCCTCTGACTATCCCTTTCCGGGATTTGTTTCGGGGAACGTCCCCGAAGCTCTTTTGGAAGAGGAGCAAAGAATGGGCGGGCCGTACGGGCGATCCATCGACACTAATCATCGGAAACACGGATTCGGAAGGATGGCGGTCGCGCTTGCCGTGACGGTGGCCTCGCTGCTGGCGGTTTTGATGCCGTCTGGAACGGCGTTGGCGGCTGCCTTGCCACCTGGCTATTGGTTCGTGCCGTTCCAGGAGGGGGCGACGTTCAACGGCACGCACGGCTCCCGGTTGAGCCCGCAGGGCTTCGACAACGGCAATCCGGTCTACTGCATCGAGTCGGGCGTGCCTTTGGGCGCGACCTCGGGGGCGTGGCAGGCGACGGCCGACCACAACTCAATGGTCGCGGCCACCATGGTCGGCCAGCATCAAGGGGACATGACCGACATGACCCAGGCGGCCGTCTCCTACGCGATCCACGACCATCTCGACCAGGGCGGCAGCCAGTGGGCCGTCTACCGCACCAAACAGCTGGAAAACGCGGACATCAACGCGGTCGCCGGCGTCGCCGGCCGTTTCTGGTCGCAGGCCGAGGAAGCGCTGCCCAGCGTCGTGCAGGCCTCCTACAAGTACACGCAGGCCAAGCGCACCGGCGTCATCGACGCGGGCATCCGCAACTCGTCCGGCCGGTACGTGGCGGGCCTGTCCTACACGCTGGTCAACACCAACAACCTCGTCAGGTTCGACCAGACCGGCACCAACAGCATCAGCGTGACCACCAACGGCTCCTACCAGCCGATACCATGGACGGCCATCGGCAACGGGCACGCGACCTACCAGATCAGGTTCAGCAGCCCGACCGCGCAGAAACTCACCTTGTCTACCCAGGACCTGTTCAGCATGCGGCAGAACGACCCGACCACGCAGGGAACCATCGAGTTCGACGTGCGACGCGACTTCCAGCCGACCGTCACGACCGACACCGCCGGCTCCCGCATCCTCGCGCGCGGCGGGCAGGCCCGCGACAAGGTCACCTTCGGCGTCGCCCCGGGCGACGAATGGGTGCCCGGCACCCACGTGACCGGCAAAGGCTACTATTTCACCGGCAAGCCAGGCACCATGGCCACCATCCTCGCGAACAACCAGGGCGAGACGCCCGCCGACTACCTCACCCGCGTCAAGACCCGTCTCGGCCAGCCCGCCGCCACCGCCACGCTCACCACCGACCATGCGGGCACGTTCGACGTCACGGCCGCCAAGGGCGGCACCGCCTACGCGAACCCCGAGGACGGGCGCGAGGGCGACTGGCTGTGGACGATCAGCAAGACCGACACCCCCGAGGCGGAACGCGTCAACGTGCGCGGCGACTGGATCGACCCGTTCGGCAAGGCGGTCGAGGCCGTCTCCCAGCAGGCGCACACCTCCGCATGGAGCGAGGTCGCCGAACCCCACGCCGCCACCGGCGCGGACATCCACGACGTGATCCACATCCACGGCCTTCCCCACGACCTCGGCATGTTCAAAGGCGACAGCGCCTTCCACGCCGACACCACCACGCTCAGGGTCAAGGTCTGGTGGGCCGGAGCCTCGGGAGGCAACACGGGCATCAAGGAGGAGGACGAGAAATACCGTCCCGCCGGCAGCGGCGAACCCAGTCAGGACGCGAATCACAGGCTCCTGCGCACCGTCGACTACAATCTTTCCAAGCTCATCGCCGCACTAGGCCCCGGATACAAGGGGGACCTCGACATCAAGGTCGCCGGAGGCAAGGGAGGAGACCCGCTCGCCGACGGCACGCAATTCAGCATTCCCGCGCAGGCCACCGGCTACTACACGTTCACCGCCTCCTACACTGGATGCGACAGGGCCGCCGGCTTCTCCACCGCCTACGACGACCCGTTCGAATCCACGTTCGTGACCCGCGAGAAACCCGGACTGATCGACATGACCACCAACACCAGCCCACAGACCGTGAAGGTAGGCGAACGATTCCACGACACCGCCCACATCAGCGGGGCCAGCAACGCCGTGGACACCCTTACCGACGGCTCGTACCTCGAGTTCACCGCCTACAAGGCCGTGCCGGGCAATCCCGTAACGGATGCGGGCACGCTCATCGACCGAGCCAAGGTGACGTTGGACGCGGCGCAATTGCAGCTGCTGCGCCAAGGCCGGCCGGTAGACGTCAACAGCCCCGAGACCGTGAGCGGCACGGCCGGCAATGTCTACTGGCGCGCCAGCCTGCACTCGGCGGACGGCACCACCGTCGCCTCGCACGACCTCGGACTGAAAAGCGAGACCACCGCCATCACGGCCGGCGGGCGTATCAGCTCCAAGGCGCAGCCAATGGGAACCGTGGGCGAACCCCTGCATGACGACATCACCGTGGGCGACGGCATTGATGGCAACATCCCCGACGGCAGCACGGTCACCGTCCGCGCCTACCGGTACGACGGCCAGCCGCAGGCGTCCCGCGACCAGATGCTCGCCGAGAAGACCTACCCGGTCGACATTGCCAGGCTCGGCAACCGCGGCAACGGCGCGAGCTACACGTTCCGTGCCGACGGGTTCGCCATCGCCAAGCCCGGCATGGTCTACTGGGTCGCCACCCTCACCGACCCAGCCGGAAGGGTGATCGCCAAAGGGGACTATGGCGAGGACCTGGAACGCACGCCGGTCCAGGAATACTCGACCACGACCTCGAGGAAAGTAATCAGCACCCCCGACCCGCACTACGCCGAGAAGACCGACAAGGTCTACGACGTGCTCCACCAGACCGCCTACCGCCAATCCGACGGAGACACCTCGATCCAGATCGGCCAGACCGCGAAAGGCACCACTTACCGGTTCACGCTGTGGCGTCAAGGCGACGGCGACCCGTCCAGCGACAGTCAGGTATGGCAGGGCGACAGCCATCCGCTGCCCGGCATGCCCCGGGACGGCAACACGCTCAAGACCGACCAGAACCTCAAAAGCGAGACAGTGGGCATCGACCCCTCATGGACGCCCGGCACTTACTACTGGCGCCCCACCATCACCGACCGCGACGGCGACACGGTATGGTCGTCGCCCTGGCGCGTCCCGGCCGAATCGTTCGACCTGGTGCGCGTCACTTCCACGTCCGCCGAACCGCTCCACACCGACACGATGCACGTTCAGGACACCTTGCACGTCGAGGGACGCCTGCCCAAAGACAGCTCCTACACGGTCGAACTATGGAAGCAGGACAAGCATCAAGGGACCGCCATCGAGAAGATTGCCGAAACCCAAAGAACCATACTTGACCACGACGTGGTCGACACGGACATCAAGGCACCCGTCATGGCCAACCCCGGAGTAGGCTCCTGGCAGTTCCGCTTCCGTGTCTTTTCGCCTGACAACCACGGCGGAGACCCAGACATCGACCCGGGCTCCACGCTCGTGCCCGACGATTGGAAACAGAATGACGGATACCCCGAACGCGATCTGATCTACGAGGGAACACGGACGGATTCGGAGCGTTTCGAAGTCGTCCACATCGACACCGACGTGTCGAAGACGCAGGGCGTACGCCATTCGGCGCACGGTTCCTACGTGGACGTCACCGACGGTGCCGACGTGGCCGACCACGCCATTGTCAAAGGCCACATGCTTCCCGGCTACAGGATTGGCTTCGAACTGTGGCGCAAGGACAACGCCAACCACAAGACGGCCGACCCGTATCCGTACGACGAGGCGAGGGGAGACATGCCCAAGGGGTCGACCCCGGCCACCATCACCGCGGACGGGCAGACGAGTGTGGACGGCCCGAGCGTCCATATCACCGATCCCGGCGACTGGTACTGGGTCGCCACGCTCGCCAAGCCGGACGGCACCCCATTCGCCCCCGACAATCTGAACCCATGGCGTGCGAAACGCAACGAGCCGAGCGAGCTGTTCCACGCCATCCGCATCACCACCTCGACCTACAAGTGGTCAAGCAATGGCGGCACCACGAATGATGTCGCCAGGATCGAGGGCTGGGCCGACCCCGACGGCACACTCGGCTTCGAGCTGCACCATATCGGTGACGGCAGCCTGGTCTCCGACCAGAAGGGCAAGCCGTTGAAGGACCACGCCGGCTACGACGCGGACGCGTACACGAACACGGTCGAAAGCGACCCGGTGAAAATCCCGGACGCCACGGACTACGTGTTCGAGGAGCACTACCGCCTGCCGGGCGACGACACCGACCTGCACCACGGCAAACCCGGCACCCCAAGCGAGTCGCTCCGCGCCATCGACGCGGTCACCGACGTGGCCGCCGAGTTCGAAGTCGGCACCGCCGTCGGCGACCACACCGACCTCGCCAACGTCCATTGGAAACAGCCGGGCGACATCCGCGACGACCTCAAGGACGGCGTCGACATCCGCTGGAACCTCTTCAAACAGGGCCAAGGCGACGCGAGCACCGACACGAAGCTGACCACCACCAGCTACACGCCGCTGGCCAGCGGTCAGACCGAGGCCACCAGCCCCAAACAGACCCCGACGAAGGTCGGCATCTACTACTGGCAGGTGGAGGTCAGCGACCACGACACCCACCGAGTAGTCAAACTCGGCGCACCACGCGAGCCGCGCGAGACGTTCCGCATCATCAAAGCCAACTCTCAGGCCGAGACCATGCAGATCGCCGGCCACCCGATTGCCGACAAAGTGACCATCACCGGACCCGTCGCCGAAGGCACCCAGATTTCATGGACGCTCACCCGGGATCGGAACGACGGCACACAGAACGATGTCGCGTCATGGCCCGACGTGCCGCACGGCAGCGTCCTCGTCAGCAAGGCGCAGGCCGAACAGGCGCTCAAGGACGGCAAGACCACCATCGACGGCCCGGAGTACGAGCGCCTCGACGTGGGCGGCTACCACTGGGTCTTCAGCCTCACCGCGCCACGCAAGAACCTTGCGGGCGACGGCGAACTAGTGAAGCCCGGCGTGGACTGCAACGGCAACCCCGACGGCGCCCATCTCGAAAGCCAGCCGTTCTACACGGACTCCGCGCTCAATCCCGACGAGGCCACACAGGTGGTCACCGTCGACACCAAGACCGACCACGAATCCCACGCCGGCGAGCCAATCCACGACACTGCCCTGTTCGACGGGCACGTTGCGGCAGGTACCCGTGCCGAGTTCCGCATCTACAGGCAGGACACCGGCAAAGACCCGTCCAAGGACGTGCTCATGGCCACGACCAGACGACAGCCGGTCGCTGAGGGGGCGGCAAGCGTCGAAAGTCCCGAATGGACACCGACACAGCCCGGCCGCTACTACTGGCGCAACGTTGTCTACCGCTCCGCCAGCCACAAGGGCGACACCGTCCAGGTCGAGCCGCTGTTCGTCGGCCCCGCGCGCATCGCGTCCGAATCGGTGGACGTGGTGCGCGTGACGACTACGACCGAACGCGTCGTCGAAGCAGATGCCCCGATTCACGACACCGCAAGGATCGAAGGAACCGTCCATGACGGCCAGTACCTCGTCTTCCGCCTCTACCGACAGGAGCAAGGCAACGACCCGAAGGACGACAAACTGGTATGGAACTCCAAGCACATCACACTCAAGACAGCCCAGAAGACCGCCACCAGCCCAGAGGCGACCGTGAAGGAGACTGGCACCTATTACTGGCGAGCAGCCCTCTACCACAGCAATCCCGTGCAGACGCGTGACACGAACGCCGACCCGAACACGGAACCCGATCCCACAGACCAACCGGTTCACACCGGTGCGGCCCGCGAACCGGGGGAGACCGTCGACCTCGTCAAGGTGACCACCAAAGCCGACCCCACAGGCATGCCCGGCCTGCCCATTCACGACACCGCCTACATCCAAGGTACGGTGCCCGACGGCTACCAGCTCGTCTTCGAGCTATGGGACCGGCACCCCGGCGACGTCTCCAAGGACACCCTGAATACGACCACCAAACCGGTCGACGTACGCGCCGGAGCCAACAAGGTCAGAAGCCCCGGCGTCAACGCCGGAACCGGCGACCACTACTGGCGTGAGAAGCTCATCCGCCGCGACAACCACCATCTGGTCAGCTACGGCAAGCCACGCGTGGCCGACGAAAGCGTACACGTGGGTGCGCTGGCCACCACGGGCAGCGCCATCGGCTATGTCGTGTTGATTGCAGTGGGATGTCTAGTTTTGGGCTTGGGATTTGCTTGTCTTTCCAAAAGTCGGATGAAGAACAAGACATCGCGTTCCAAACAGGAATGAGATAGTGTTTGATAGATGATGGGTCATGTCTGCGATTGCAACTCCAGCATGACCCATTTCGTGTTTTCATACGAATGGAACGCGAAGTGATCGAGAGATGGCCGACTGCTTTTATCGAGTACACATTTATAGCTAGTTTCTGAATCTTTCGGGAGGTTTTAAACAAGACAAGTAATCTGAGATAACTTGTGCGGTCGTATGCTTGCATGGCTGCTAAAAAGAAGTCTTACGGTGTTTCGTATCGGCATCATGGATATGGTGATAATTCGGGAACCTGTATGAATGGCAGATTGGTGCCAGTGAGGAGAAAAGAGTAGTGGTCAGATGTCTGCTGGTGATTGACATGCAAGAGGAATACGTGGGCAAGGGCAGGAACATGAGGAGCCATCCGTATGACGCTCCGGCGCTCATAGCGGCGATCAACGGGAGGATTGCCGAATATCGGCCGGAACGTGTGTTCTATGTGCTCAACCGGTTCTTCTACGAGTCGCGCAAATCACCGAAAATGTTGGTGGCGGGGCTTGACAGGGTGTCCGGCAACGTGTTCGAGAAACGTCGGGGCAACGCCTTCACCAATTCCGAACTGGCCCAGAGGCTGCGTGCGATGAATGCTGATTCGTTGGAGTTCGTGGGTGTAGACGGCAACTATTGCGTCGCCGATTCAGCGCTGGGCGGTGTGCGTGAGGGTTTCCAAACGTCATGCAACGAGCGTTGCATCGGCACTGTCAACAAACGCAAGTACGTGAGGACTCGACGCAAGCTGGCTGAGAACTCCGTGAGCTTCATCTGAGTCTTTCTGGGTGTCATGCTGATTGTGATGCTCCAATAGGTTTCTGATACGCCGTATCCGTCGATTTGACGGGTGCGGCTTTCGCTTGTCCGCCCATATCCTGTTCCGGTTGCCGGAGACTGGTTCTGGCCGCGCGTCCGCGTGGCCGGAGTCTTTGGATACCGGGGGTATGGCTGTGACGCAGTTGACGCAGATATTGGAGTTGTTTTCGAAGTTCGCCATCATCGGCGGCGGCCTTTGGGCCGTGTGGGGCGCGATCACGTTCGGCGGCGCGTTGAAGGACCAGAACGGCCCGGATATGAAGTCGGGCATGTGGCAGATTGTGGGTGGTGGCCTGATCTGTGCTGCCGCGGCGATCTTCAAGACGGTCGCCCTCTGATATGTCCGCGTTGCAGGACCTCGTCGTCGGCATGCTCAACGCCGTCGGCGGCGGAGGGGTCGGCAACCTTGCCTCGAGCCTGCTGTCATCGAGTCCGGAGGCGTGGAACAGCGGCCTCTATCAGACCGCGCTGAACATCCACCAGACGGCGGTGAAGCCGTTGACGGCTGTCGTGCTGGCGGTCATGTTCAGCATGGAGCTGGCGCGCAACTCGTCGCGTATCCAGGATGGTGGCGAGCTTGGCGTGAAGATTGTGGCCGCCACGATGTTCAAGATGGCGATGGTCATGGCGGTGGCCCAGAACGCGAACCTGGTGCTGCAGGCGTTCGACGGGGTCACCCAGTTCATGATTGGTGGCGTCTCTCGCCAGCTGTCGGCGGGCGGGGGAGGACCGGCGGGCCCGGGTGTGGGCGACCAGATGGCCGATCAGGTCAAGGACGCCGGCATGACCGGCCAGCTCGCGGTCCTCGTGATGCTGCTGATCCCATGGGTGCTGAGCCAGTTGGCGGCGGTGGTCGCCACGGTGGTCATGTACGTGCGTTTCATTGAGATTTACGCGCTCACCGCGTTCCAGTCGCTGCCGTTCGCCCTGCTGATGCACGAGGACACCAAGCCCATCGCAATCGGTTACTTCAAAAGCTATGCGCGCACGAGCGTGAACGCGGTGACGCTGTTCATCTGTATCGCCCTGTATCAGCGGATCGTGGTGGACGCGGTCAAGGTCCCGGACGGGACCAACGCCAAGCTCACGCAATGGGTCATGGGCAATTTCGGCAACCTGATGATGGCCGGGGTCATGCTCCTGTTCGTCGTCTCCGTGTCCCAACGGGTCAGCCGCGCCATAGCAGGCGAATGACGGACACAATGAGGGGGAGGGGATAAGTCATGGCGTTGCAGATGCGCGTGTACAAGGAGGTCGCCGGGGTCGAGGCCAAGGTCATGCTCGGCATGAGCTGGCGCCAACTGGCCGCCACGGGCCTGATGCTGTTGCTCGGCGGCGGGGAGAGCTGGCTGTTCTTCATGGTGCTGCACAACACCGATCTGGGCAGCGACCTGCTGGTGCTGGTCTGCCTGCCGGTCGCCCTGTGGGGGTGGTGGCGTCCCAAGGGGCTGAAACCGGAGGCGTACATCCGCTACATGCTGCGCCAGCGGTTCGGCCAGTCCGTCTTCCTCCGGGACGGCAGGACCGTCCTGCGCTCCACCCGCAGGCCCGGGACGAACGAGCACGCCAAAGACATGACCGGGGCCCATACCGAAAACGAAAGGGAACAGGACGATGAAACTGAAACACAACAGGAACAAGACCGGGAACAGCCAAGCCAAAAACGGTTCAGGGAAACCGAAGAAGCATCCGGCCGCCCACGTGCCGGGAACCGTAAGGGAGCTGATCGGCTATGACGCGATGCTACCCAACGGCATCGCCCACCTCGGCGACGACCGTTGGAGCGCGACGATGCGAATCGGGGACATCAACTACGCGATCAGCACGCAGGAGCACCAGATGGACATCGTCGACCGGTGGGGCCGGTTCCTCAACTCGCTGCCCGACGGGATGGCCCTGCAGGTCACGGTCACGACCCGCACCCTGGACCCGGAGCTGGTCAGCCGCCGCATCGCCATGCCCGAAAGGGGCGACCGGTTCGACGGGCTGCGCAGGGATTTCAACCGCAACGTGCGCCGTCTCCTGAACGGCGGCGGCGCGACCAGCAGCCTGACCGACAAGTATCTGACTTTCACCCTCACGGAACGGGACCGGGAGCGTGCGGTGACGCTGCTGAACCGGGCGTGCCTGTCGGCGCAGTCCCAGCTGCGCAGCGTCGACGGGTGCGAGGCCTGCAGGCTCGACCGGACGGAACGCTTGGGAGTGCTGCACTCGACGCTCAGACGCGGGCAACGCTACACATTCGACGAGGAATCGTTCGCCGCCCGACGGCACGCGTCGACCAAGGACTGGGTGGCCCCGTGGGCCATCGACACCCACGACCGTCGCAGGCTCCGCATTGACGCGGGAGGCAAGGAGACCTATACGACCACGCTGTGGGTCAGCGATTTCCCCGACTACCTCTCCGATTCCCTCATCGCGGGGCTTACCGACATCAAGGCCGACATCAGCGTCAGCATCCATCTCAAGCCCCGCACGAAGGCGGCCGGGCTGAAACTCGTGAACACCAAGATCGCCGAAATGGAGATGCAGGCCGCCGACGAACGCGGCAAGAACGCCAAACGCCACCAGCCCGACGCCTACCTGCCCCACGACCTGCAGGAGTCGTTGGAAGAGGCCGGCGACCTGCGCGCCGATCTGAAACACAACGGGGAACGGCTCATCGACTCGCTCATCGCGGTCAACATCGCCGCCGGCAGCGTCGAGGAACTCGACCGGCTGGCCCGGGACGTGATGGGCGTGGTGGACGGCCAGTCATGCGTGGCCGAAACCCTGACCTACATGCAGGTCGAAGGCCTCAACGCCAGCCTGCCGT
>SKEB01000074.1_pt1 | contig 133377 bp, 126 predicted proteins | sample 4826561 | NCBI WGS metagenome assembly SKEB01 (sample SAMN11008820, study PRJNA524170) | human gut metagenome | biome: Human fecal sample; material: Feces; isolation source: fecal sample from pouch patient p17 | host: Homo sapiens | place: Israel: Tel-Aviv | collected 2016-03-29 | reverse complement strand
GTATTTGAGATGCTGATGGTGCAGTACAAACGCGGGTTGGAAGTGCCTAAGGCACCACCGTTTTCCTGCAAGACTCAACTTAATGAGAGCGAAGGGGGAAGAAAGGCTTGTGATTCTCGCGATGATCAAGTTTTTTCAACTTCTCAAAAACGGCTCTTACGGCCTTGTGTCGGCTCAAAGAAGCAAATGCCATACGCAATGAATCGCCGGGCAACTTCACTTTGCGTCTTTCACTTTCTGATAAATCAACTTTATTTTATTTCCTCTGTTTCTGACAATACTTTTCAATCTCCGGCAAAGGCTGCGCGAAGTTTCTAACATTCATCAGAAAGATGTTGGGCAGCGACTGAGCCAGCGATAGCAGAAAGAGTTTGCCTTCATAGGTTGCATTACCAACTCATTGTTTTCGCAAAAGTAGAGTTGGCCGGCAAACTCAGGATATTTTTCAAGGAACTTCTTGCTGAAAGAAACCTTGCCAGTAGATGTATTCAGAGAGCCTACGTAAATACGTTCCTTAGGCTGGGAGCGTTTCTTCTCTTTATCCCATTCATTCCTATAGCGAACGACATAAGTAGTTCCGTTGGCATTGTGGCAGGTTGTGTAACGAAAGTGACCATCGGGGTAAATTTTTGGACGTCCCATGATTTAATAGAGTCGTAGATATTTATGTAGTCTGTTATATTACAAAAAAGAAAACTTGGGAATTTTTTTTATTTTTCTCAATTTTTCCAAGCAGTTATCTTTGAATTACAGGATAAGTTACAAAATTTACATTATCTATGAGTTTCTATAATTTTTCAAGATTTGGGCTTTACCAAAAAAAAACTAACCTCCTCGATTTTCCTCGAAGAGGTCGGGACTGAACGCTTAATCCGATATTAGACAGCTCAAGTTTGAATCAATATTTCAGTACCTCATCAATAAAATTCTTGATAGCTGCCCGTGCTACAGGCAAATTAAAGAGCGTATGAGGTGCGGTCGGCAGCAAAAGGATTCTTGCATTAGGATTGTTTTCTAACGCCTTTCCGGCATGTCCTTGAGCGTCGGGATTATTCAAATAAGAGTTCTTTTGACTGAAGAACTTATCGGCCGCACTCATAATATTCAAAACCGGCATATAGTCAGGGATATTCGTGCCGTGTGCCTTAACGTGATAATTGTCTTCGCATGGCCATGAGAAAATCATCCTGGCGTCTTCAGGATATTCTTCACGACTTTCGTACCGTGCAACACAGACACCGCCTTCGCTTGTCCCGGCAATGAATACTCGTCCGTCGTTAAACGGCAGATCAAAAATATGGGCCATCGCATATTCCAGCTCTTGAAGCCTCATCGCATGGATATCTTCATAATCCTCAGGAGGAATCGGAGAAGAATAGGTAATGCGGTCTGCGAGTTGCATGGAGTCAGGTACAACCATAGCAACACCGAGAGAATCGGCAAGCCAATTACCTAAGAGTCTCGTTTGTTCATTGACGCCGGAGCTGCCGTGCATAAATAGAACGACAGGATACAGGCCCTCAATAGGAGGGAGTGCGGCTAATTCACTGACAATCGGTGCGCCGCCGGGGTTAGGAATAACGCAGTAAGCATGATCGAATGTTGCTTTGAGAGAGTCATCGGTGTGCTTACGAATGGAGCCTTTGATAGAACCAGTATATTCAATCGTCATAACAAGCCTCAGAGATAAAATTACAAGAGGATTGTAGACCGAATCCGATGAAAAAAAGAATGATTATTTGATAGAAGTGGCGACGCTACGGGGATTCGAACCCCGGTACCGACCGTGAAAGGGTCGTGTCCTAGGCCTCTAGACGATAGCGTCAAGGACTTTTGTTGGTGGAGGTAAGCGGGATCGAACCGCTGACCTCTTGCATGCCATGCAAGCGCTCTCCCAGCTGAGCTATACCCCCAAACAACGAGGAGCGAATTTTATGGGATATTTTTCTCCTCGTCAAGTAGTCGTTTAAAAAACCTCTGCAAAAATGTAACAAAATTATTTTGTACGATTCTTCCAGTTAGCCAGCCCTTCCTCTAATTTGCTTCTAACTCTTTCTTTTCCCAAGAGTTCCAAAGTGGCATCAATAGATGGAGTATGTTTTTCGCCGGTGACCAAAACTCGTAATGGAATAGCGATATGAGGCATCTTAATTTTTAATTCTTTCATGATCGAACGAATTAAAGTGTTAAGTTCTTCTCTCTTCCATTCCATGTCTTTGCTGCGTTCCAAGAACAAACGGCAGGCTTCTTGGCTTGGAGCAGGCTCTTTGATGCATTCGTCTAAAACAGCCAAATCAATGGGATTGTCGCGATAAAAGAGCATGGCTCCTTCAGCAAGTTCCTCAAGGGTAGCTTCTCTCTCTTTCAATAAACCAACAATACCAGGCAGATTAAGATTTTTATTTAAATCGGCACCCTTGGCTTTCAAACGCGGCTCAATAAGTTCTGCTAAACGTTCATCATCTGTTTCTTTGATGTACTCATGGTTTAGCCAGCGAAGTTTAGCCATATTAAATTGAGCGGCGGATCGGCTGCAATCCTCCAACTTAAACCACTCGGCAAGCTGTTCTCTAGTGAATTTTTCAGCATCGCCATGCGCCCAGCCTAGGTGTGCCATATAGTTGAAAATCGCTTCAGGCAAGAAACCTAACTGTTCGTACATCAGTACGCTGACGGTTCCATTGCGTTTTGAAAGTTTCTTACCGTCTTCGCCATGGATCAGAGGTAAATGAGCGAATGTCGGAACCTCTCCGCCGATGGCCTTATAAAGGTTAATTTGACGGGGAGTATTGTTGATGTGATCTGCACCGCGGACTACATGGCTGATTTCCATGTCCATATCGTCAACTACTACAGCAAAGTTATATGTTGGGATGCCGTCTCCGCGCATGATGACTAGATCATCTAACTCCGAGTTGTCAATGGAAATAGGCCCATAAACTCCGTCGTTCCAAGTTACAGTTCCTTCATCTGGATTTCTGAAACGAATAACCGGAGAAATACCTTCCGGAATTGGCTTCCCAACGCTGTTTTCTGGACGCCAGCGTCCGTCATAGCGAGGTTTTTCGCCTCTTGCTTTCTGGTCCTCTCTCATCTGCTCCAGCTCTTCCTTAGTGGCATAGCATTTGTATGCCAAGCCTTTTTCCAAGAGCTTGTCGACGACTTCCTTATAACGGTCTAAACGCTGCATTTGATAAGTGACGTGACCGGCATTGTCGTAATCGAGATTGAGCCATTTCATCGCATCAAGAATGACCTGCGTTGCTTCAGGAGTGGAACGCTCTTGGTCAGTATCCTCAATTCTCAAAAGGAATTCTCCGCCGAAATGGCGCGCGACGGCCCAGCAATAAATGGCTGTACGAGCAGTACCCAAGTGCATCATCCCTGTAGGACTCGGTGCAATTCTTGTACGAACTTTTTTAAACATAATTTTCCCAAGTTATTTTTATTCAAACAAAAGGCCTAACCTTTTTGGCTAAGCTTTTTATTTTAGATCTTTAATAATTAATTTTCAGACGTATTGCCAAAGTATCAGAAGCACAAATTGCCCCGAAAGAATTCTGAGAAACATGGCTAAAGGATAGACGGTCGAATAGGCAATGACGGAACTATTTTTTTCTGACAAAGTCCCCGCATAAGCTAAAGTCGGAGGATCTGTGGTGGCACCGGCGAGCATGCCGACGATAGAGTGATAATTCATACTGTATTTTTTGCGTGCAATACTGCCGACAATCACAAGCGGGATAATGGTAATGAAAAGACCCAGACCGGCGTAAAGCAGCCCTTCCCCGTTCCCTAGAGCCTCGACAAAAGGTTTACCGGCATTTAGTCCTACGCTTGCAAGAAACAGTGCAATTCCAATTTCTCGGAGCATCAGGTTGGCAGACTCAGTCGTATAGGTAATCAACCGCAAATTGGGACCATAATATCCAAGCAATATTGCAACAATCAACGGTCCTCCGGCTAAGCCGAGCTTTAATGGAACCGGCATCCCTGGGATTGCGATCGGAAGGCTTCCGAATATGATTCCTATAACAATGCCTAAAAAAATGGAAACCAAATTTGGATGATAGAGCTTCTTCTCCTGATTGCCCAAAGTGTCTGCTAAACGAGCAACTGCTCTTTCCGGCCCAACACAGTAAACCCTGTCACCGAGCTGCAAATGCAGATTGTTGTAGGGGAATAAAGTTAGACCGGCTCGGAAAATTCTTGTGATGTTGATGCCGTCATATTTGCTGAGATGCAAATCGTGAACTGTCAGGCCATTGACCTCTGGCTTAGTGACGCGAATTGTTCTTGAAATGATAGGGGATGATTCTGTAACTAAATCGACCTCCTTATCTTCCTTTCCACAAAATGCAACCACCGATTCTTTGTTTTCCTCTGCACTGACAATTCTAAGAATATCTCCGGTATGCAAAACAGTTTCCGCAGAGGGAGAAGTGATTTCTCCGTTATGGAGCACCCGAGAACAAATAAATGGTCTGCCCACAAAATCTCTAACCTGACGTATCGTACGTCCTTCTAAAGCCGGGTTCGTGATGGCCGCATGAAAGAAAATAGGAGCGTCGCTATTGGCCTTTTGAGCATCTTCCCACTGTTTATCTTCTTCTTTCAAGTTGATTTTAAATATAATCCGCAGTGCGATTGCTGTCCCGATAGTTGCCGCCACACCAAGAGGATAGGCGCATGCATAGGCCACCGCAATATCTTCCCCGGTGTAATTTAAGACCTTCAAGGCTTCCTGTGTAGCACCTAGGCCGGGAGTATTAGTAACGGCACCGAAATACACCCCGAGCATTGTCGGCAAGCTTACTTTTGATTGAAGGACAAAGAAAAGAATAATCGTAACGGCCAAACTCAGAATAACCGTAAGCAAAGTCAGCAGATTTAATTTCAAACCTCCGCTCTTAAATGAAGAGAAGAAGGACGGCCCTACTTGTAGACCAATGAAGAAGACAAACAAGATAAGACCGAAATCTCTGACAAACGATAATACGGTCGAATTGACGGTAAAACCCGCATAACCGCAAGCCAGACCAACAAAAAGAATAAAGGTTACTCCTAGAGAGATTCCAAAAATTTTTATTTGTCCTAACAACATTCCCACGCTGATTACTAAAGCGTACACCACGAGAATGTGAGCGATTGAGTTTGTGTCGGTTAATAGATTGACAAGCCAGTCCATTGTCTTTTAATGATTTTATGAGAATAAATTGCAGTGCATTTTCTAACAATTCATTTCACATTGTGAGGTTATGTTCATTAAAAGCAACGGTGAACTGATATGAAGGAAGAGCTGAAAATCAATAAAACTATTTGATTTTCAATAGTTATAGTTTTGTAAAGCGTTCAAGCGATAAGTACAAATCTTGATAGTAATAAACCTGACAGAGAATCAAACGCTTGCATGTTTTTTTTTGTCCCTCTACCCGCCCTCGCACAAAAGTCAAAGTCAAAACGTGGTAGTAATCTATGAGCCGTACTTCATAAAATAAGCCCCGTACAGAGAGAAAAGCCGTAATAAGAATAGCTCATCCTCAGAGAGCACACGCTTGTTGTTTGTGACAAGCGTTATATGAAAATGTTTTCGCCCTTTTAACTTCTGTGTTACACACAAAAAAATTAGATTAGTTCAGTGTTCCAATTGGTATATTGAATTTTAGCGTCCAGCATTCGTGCTTCATAGGAAAGTTTATCAAGTTGTTTTTGATAAGGCTCTACGTCCACAGTTGACAGAACCAAAATTTCATTGCGGGTATATCTGTCAACTCTAGAGCTGGCTTTTTCTAGAAATTCTCTCATGATGGCAATACGCGTGATCATCAGATCTCGCTTATTAATCATTTCGGACAACGTCGAACCGTCAACAGAAACAGAGACATTGGTTTTATTTATGCGGTCAATGACATCTCTTAATCGGTCCAAGGTCTTTTCCAGATCCGTAATGAGAACCTTCGGATCCTCATTAGGAACGCTTCCTTCCTGAACAAGAGCATTATTCAATAAACGTTGCTTTAGCCTGGCAACTTTGCTTTGCAGCTCTTTTCTCTCAATTAAAGCTTCTGCTAACTTCATAAAAATCTCTTTAGAAATTTGGAGTGCTTTCTAGCTTACCTCTAGCGTTAGAAATTGAGTACCTTGTAAAAAATACCCATTCGAAATATTAACACGCTGTCGCAAACTTGAAGTTTTGCGTGTTTTTCTCGGTAAAAAACGTATCACTCCTGAAAAATAAGTAACAACGATTAAGCAGTAATACTTATAATAGACGACTTAGTTGGCTCGAAGCCTTCTTTTTTTATTTCGAAAAGGAATATCTATGACTCCAACCGCTTGGATTGCAATTCTTGTAATCTTAATCACGATCTACTGCTTGATTAAACGTTACGAAACCCGATTAGTGCTGTTTACTGCCGGTCTTTTCCTCTGTTGTGTCGGCATGCGCCCAATGGCCGCTCTGGACCAATTTGCTAAGAGCATGGCGAACGCTTCTCTAATTATGGCAATTTGCTCCTCCATGGGCTTTGCCTATGTTGTAACCACTACTGGCTGCGATAAGAATCTGGTTAAATTTTTAGCGGCTCCTCTGCATAAACTGGGCATCCTCCTTATTCCCACTACCACGATCATTACAAGCTTTATTAATGTTGCTATTCCTTCTGCTTCCGGCTGTGCTGCTGCCGTAGGTGCAACTTTCATCCCCGTCATGATTCGTGCTGGAATTCGTCCGGCCGCTGCCGGCGCCGCCGTTCTTATGGGCACTTTTGGTTCCAACATTTCTCCGGGTACCAGCCATAACAGTGTTGTGGCCAAAATTGCCAATATGGATATGATGGATCTCATCAGTCTTCATACCCCTTACTCCATTGCAATGGTGCTGATTGGAGCCGTCGGCTTAACAATTGTCTGTTTGATTCTTAAAGACAATAAGCCGACTCAAAAAGAATTAGATGATTACTACACCACTGCAGATAAATCTCAAGAGATTGTCCACATCAATCCGCTTAAAGCCATTGCTCCGTTAGTTCCTTTGGCCATTCTTCTTCTCGGCAACTCTTACATTCCTGTCATCAAGATGGGTGTAGCGCAAGCCATGGTCATCGGCGCAATCTTTGCCTTAGTTGTTTCCTGGGTCAATCCTCAGCAATTTACTAAAGACTTCTTCAAAGGCATGGGGGAAGGCTACGGCTCTGTCATGGGTATTATTATTACAGCAGGTGTCTTTGCCGCAGGTCTGAAGGCAACCGGCTTAATTGACGCTTTCGTAGAAGTATTAAAGAGCTCTAATGAAATCGCACGTTGGGGCGGTTCATTCGGTCCGTTCCTGATGGCTGCTATTACTGGTTCAGGGGACGCTGCTACTTTTGCCTTCAATGAAGCGGTTACTCCTCACGCTGCTTCTTTCGGTATGTCGATACCGAACCTCGGCGCCATGGCGTTAATTTCAGGCCAGATGGGCCGTACCATGTCCCCGATTGCCGGCGTGGTAATTGTTCTTTCCGGACTAGCCATGGTTCCTCCAATGCAGCTCGTAAAACGCACGGCTGTCCCGTTGATTATCGGCGTCATTGCATTAGCTCTGACGATCGTCTAGCACTAATCTAATCTTTTCATGGCACCTCGCAAATGCGGGGTGTTTTTTTTTTGGAAAATAAGATTTAAACCGCAAATGGTTGGGTAATACTCCCGAGGAGAACCTCCATTTTTCTTCCGATTACTCTACTTCTAGTCTTCTTCCTTCCCACTTAATAGACATTTTTGAACATCTTGATTGAAAAAGTATTACTATTTCAATAACTAAACTTTATATTTTGAGGCTTCTCCATTATGACTACAAAAACCACCCACCCTCGAGGGGGAGCAAGAAAAGGTGCAGGACGCAAGGGACTCGGCAATACGAGACGAGTTACTGTGTGCCTTACCGAAGAACTCATTCCTATTTTTAAAGAAAAAGGAGGCGCAAAATGGCTGCGTAATGAACTGGCTCAGACTAATAAATCTACCGACTCTGTTGTTTTCGACTCATTCCTTTTCCCTCCGGATGTTCCTACTTCCCTAAGAGTGCCTCTCTATCAGTTCGGCGTCCAAGCCGGGTTTCCTTCCCCGGCAGAAAGTTACGTAGATAAATCTCTAGATCTGAATGAATATTTAGTATCTAATCCTGCGGCAACGTTCTTCGTTCACGTGGTGGGAGACTCTATGAACCGAGCCGGAATGGAAGACGGTGATCTTTTAGTTGTCGATCGATCACTCCAGCCTAAAAACGAAGATATCGTCATTATGAGTATCGACGATGAATTCACCGTAAAACGCTACCTAAACGATGAAAACGGTCTTCGTCTGCTGCCCGACAGCTTTAATCCGATTTATAAACCTATCCGTCCGAAAGAGTTTGAAGAATGGAGGTTTATCGGCGTCGTAAAGTTCACTATAAAAAGCAATTAGTCATGTCATCTGTTTTTGCACTCGTCGACGGCAACTCTTTTTTCGCCTCTTGCGAAAAGGTTTTTAGACCTGATCTTAGGCATCGGCCTGTTATTGTTCTCAGCAACAACGATGGCTGCGTAGTTGCCCGCTCTAAAGAAGCAAAAAAACTTGGCATAAAAATGGGCCAGCCATATTTCGAAATAGCTCAATACTGCTTTTACAAAGGCGTAGAGGTGTTCTCCAGCAACTATGAGCTGTACGCGGATCTCTCCGGGCGCATGATGGCCACCATTGCGTCCATGGCAGATTGTATTGACCCCTACAGTATTGATGAATGTTTTGCTAACATGAGTGGGCATAAGCTCCTCGGCACCAACTTGACAGAACTTGGCCGCAAGATTAAAGACAAAGTTCTTCAAGATGTTGGTATTCCCACTTGCGTTGGTATTGCGCCAACTAAGACCTTAGCCAAATACTGCAATCATCTTGCCAAACACTACGCTGGGCTCAGAGGGGTATGCAATTGGCTGGATTTGTCAGAACCGAGGCGCGCACAGGCTCTAGATTGTCAACCTGTTTCTGAGGTATGGGGGGTTGGACGCCGCTACACAGCACGCTTAAAAATGATGGGAATTCACACAGCCCTTGATTTAGCCAAAAGCAATCCTGATCGCGTTCGGCAAGAATTTGGACTTCCTCTGGCGATGACCGTAAAAGAGCTTCAAGGAAGCTCATGCATTCCGCTGGAACTTGTTAAACCAAAACGACAGCAGATTGTCCGCAGCCGCAGTTTTAATCAACTTGTGACGGACGAAACAGCTCTGCTTGGAGCCATTACTTTTCACGCTCAGGAATGCGGGCGAACATTGCGCAAAGAAGGAACTTGTGCTCACACCGTCGGAATTATTTTAGAAACCAATTGGTTTCGGACGCAAGATGTACAGCATCACGTATTTCCGTGTCTTGGTCTGCCCTACGGCGTGGACGATACCCAAACAATTATTCATTACGCAGCTACGCTCCTGCACCGAAACTTCCGAGAAGGATGTCTATATAAAAGAGCAGGCGTCTATGTCGGCGAAGTGGTATCGCGCAAAGGCGAGGTACAAGATCTTTTCGAATATCAGGAAACTGCACCGCGCGCAGAAGTCTGCCATATTCTCGATATTCTTAATGCGCGCTATGGAAAAAACACAGTGTATTTTGCCTCCTCGCGGTTGGGCGAGAATATCTGGCATATGACTCGGGATCGCTTAAGTCCTGCCTACACCACGTGTTGGAAAGATTTGCCGAAAATAGGCGCCCTCCATAAAGAGCAAAGAGCTGGTTAAGCCACATTGGCGCGCAACCTCAGCTTATACACAGGGCAACCGTTATCAAATCGGAAGAAATCCGTATTTTTTCAAAATCCGCTGACCTTCTGAACTTAAACAGAAATCCAGAAATTGGCTGCCCTTCTCACTCTTCGCTATCCCAAAGCATTCGGTTCGAACTTCCAGAGAAGAAGGAAGTGAAAACACTGCCAAACCATCTGCAAGCCGTCTGCTCCTGGCACTAGACCCATACACAACCATCGCCTGGATCTTGCGGGTGTCAAGAAGATATTGCGGCAGCGTCTGACCAACAGGAAGTTTCTGTTCTAAGTACTCTTTGCCAATCACAAAGCACCGCTTCTTTAATGAAGCATAGAGCTCGGGATAAACCGAAGCTATCTTAGGAAGAAACTTTTCTGCCGCATACTGACCGGAAGGATCCAAGTTTGGATCTGTAAACCCAAGGATCACATTCGGATCGGCTAAAAGCTGTAGAGAATCTTGATGAGCTTCGTGCTCCTCCCGGGAAGTCAAAATTACCAAATCATTGCTGCACACCATATAGTTTTCAGACTTCCAAATTCTTTGCACTTCAACAGCCCAACGTTTGTTGGCACTTAGAAAAACATCTGCCTCCGAGCCGTTCTGGATCTTTTGAGCCATCAGTCCGGATGCGCCAACAAAATGTTCGGGCCTTTCTCTAAGCTTAAATTGTTCTTTGAATACTGATGCCAACTCTGAAATCACGAAACGAAAACAGCCGGCGCAGAATATTGTTAGATTTTTCATGTCAAGCGACCATCCAAATATTTGCTGTTAGGAATAAAAAACGTCAAACACCGGGACGAAGTTATCCACCAATTTATTGTCTGTCTTAAGAGGCATATTGATTATTTTCATACCGAAAAGTTTAGTCAGAGCCTCAGGAGTCAATACATCCTCTTTACGGCCACTCGTGTATGCATCCTTATCCATCAGCAAAACTTTATTGGCAATAGCAACGGTGTGGTTAGGCTGATGTGTTGTGAAAATAATAGTCAATCCTGTCCTCGCAGCAATATCGCGCAGAAGAGTCAAGACCTTGTTCTGATTTCCTAGGTCCAAGGCTGATGTCGGTTCATCCAGTACAATCGTATTGCTCTCCGTTGCAAGAGCACGGGACAATAGAACAAGCTGCTGCTGTCCTCCTGACAGCTCAGAAAAGATTCTGTTTTTCCAGTCGCTTATTCCAAGTGCATTCAGAGCATTGTCCGCAGCTTCTCGATCATGGGTTGTTGGAACTGAAAAAGTTTTAACATGCGTGGCTCGACCCATCAGAACAATGTCTTCTACGGTGTAATCAAAAGCAGTTGAAAATTTTTGCGGAACAAAACCACACCTCTCTGCCATTTCAATCGATCCTGACTGCGGTTTTTTCTGCCCCAGAAGAAGATCAATTAATGTGCTTTTACCACATCCATTGACGCCAAGAATGGCAAAAATATCTCCTTGTTGAACCTCAAAAGTCAAAGATTTGATGAGGTTGGGCAAGCGAGGATATCCAAAACACAAGTCTTGCACAACCACGGCAGCCTTACTCACTCCAACCTCTCTTTTTTAGTTTCAGAAGCATTAATGCGAATACCGGCGCTCCAATAGCGGCCGTAAGGATGCTGATTGGAATTTCTGCGGAAGATAAAGTCCTAGCCAAGGTATCAACCATGACCATGTAAATGCCGCCAATCAGCATAGCTGCCGGCAATAGCCTTTGGTGATTTGCTCCAACCAAAAAACAGCCTAGGTGGGGCATGATGAGACCGACCCAGCCGATACTTCCTGAGAGCGCGACTTGACATGAAACAAGAAGACCGCAAACCGACAACACAATCCATCGCATCTTCTTGACATTCACTCCTAAAGCCGCAGCATTTTTTTTATCTAAGGACAGAAGGTTAAACCTCCAGCGCAATCCAATTAAGATTGACGCTGAAAAAACGAAAGGCAATAAGAACAACAGTGCTTTTTCTGGATTAGCTGTAGCAAAGCTGCCCATCAGCCAGAACACAATTGTTGGCAGGACTTCTTCAGAATCAGACATGTACTGCATCAGACTTACAAGAGCGGAAAACAATCCTCCAACAATTAACCCAGCCAAAATAAGCATCAAAAGGGAATGTGGAAAAAATTTTTCTGTGACGATATAGACAACAGCTAATGTAAGCATGCCGAAGAAAAAAGTACTGCAGAGAAGCCCAAAAGAGCCGAGGCCTAAGAAAATTGCTAAGGTACCTCCGAATGCTGCTCCGGAAGAAACTCCAATGACCTTCGGATCCACTAGTGGATTTCGAAAAAGTCCTTGGAGCGCAACTCCGGAGAGAGCCAAAGCACACCCTACCATGGCGGAAAGAAGAATCCTTGGCAGCCGAACCGCAAAAATAACTTGATCCGCAACAGGATCCCTCTCTTGCAAAGTTAGCTGGGCCGCAAAAGCCTCCAGGACTTGGCTCAAACTTAAAGGATAGCGTCCAATGAATAAGGCAGCCGCACACGTTAGAAACAAAAATATTCCAAGAATCCAAATTATGCGGTTGCTCTCAGCGGGATTGGTTTCACGCATCCTTCTTAATCAGCCTAAAAAACTACTTCTGGTCAACAAGAGGATTATCCGGGATATACTCGGTTCTATAAAACTTCTTGTACCATCCTTGAACGAGCGTATCCAAATTTAGGTCTTTGAATTGTTCCGGATAAAGCGTTTTAGCTAACCACAATTCTCCAATTCCAATAGCCTCCGGTTCTGGATACCCCCATGGCTTCGCATACTGAGGCATCAGGAATACTTTACCGTTTTTAACAGCCTTTACGTTTTTCCACTCAGCACCGTCCTTAATCTGCGAAACGACTTGCGGATAGCGGTTCTGAATCCAAATCATCTCAGGATTCCATTTCAGCACGTCCTCCATAGAGACCTGTTTGTAGCCTTTGATTGTTTTTGCTGCAACGTTATACGCACCGCCTGCTTCTAGAAATACGCCGGTAAACTTTCCGCTCCCGTAAGTGACTAGATCCGGATTAGCAACATAAACTCGAGGCCGATCTTTTTCTTTTATCTTCGAAATCTTGTCTTCAAGGTACTTGCTGTGAGCAAAGGTTGCTTTAATAAGTTCTTTTCCGTTTTCTTGCTTATTAAATACATTAGCAATAAGCTCAATGCCTTGTTTCAGTCCTTCAGTGTAGGCCTTCGCGTCATCTTTCAAAGTCGGATTCAATTTTGAAGCTTCATCTTTAGGCCCGATACGCAGAGAAATTCCGATTACCGGAATCCCTGCATCAGTAATTTGCTGAATCATTTCTTTAGGAGCATAGTTTGTGACAAAGACCACATCCGGCTTCACTTTCAGCAGTTCCTCCATATTGACTGAAGTCAGATCTCCGGGAGTTGCCATTTTCTCTAATGCCGGATCAAGGCGTACATATCCTTGTCCAAGCTGTTTCTTCCAGGATTTTAAGATGCCGACAATTTGACTGTTCGCATCTAATTGATTAGCAATATTAAGCGTCTGGTGCTGAAGAATAACAGCGCGGTTCACTTGATCTGGGATAGTAACGGTACGTCCTAATTGATCTTCAACTGTTCTGCTTGCATAAGCAGATAAAGAAAAGGCGGAGCACAGAAACACTAGCGCAATTTTCTTGAAATGCATAATAATTCGTCCTCAAATAACTGGCCTTGGAGAGAGTTCTCCTCTTTAACCAGCTCGACCATTATATTTCGTTATTCTATTTAAGAATAGCGATATCAGCATTAACTTGAGATTATTAAAGATTAAAGGTTTAACATCTTGCAAGCGATTCTTAAGTTATGCCGGAATAAGAATAGCGATTTTCTTATTCGCAAAACATAGATAGTCATTCGAGAGCCCTCGAAAATCAAATTTTGAAAAAACAAGAAAGGCTTTTGTAGTTGCAACTAAAACTGATACTCCCAAGCTAAAACAGGACTCAAATCGATGTGGGAGAAACACGAGGTCTTTGTCAGATAGGCTTTCTTATTCAGGAGGAAGAAAAATATGGTGCGCGATGCTGGCTTCGAACCAGCGACCCCTGCCGTGTGAAGGCAGTGCTCTACCCCTGAGCTAACCGCGCAAAGAAGATTCGAATTGTACACCACCCAATATATATTTGGGATTTTATTTTCGGGCTTTTTTTAGAGCTTCCTCCACTCCGCGATTGGCAAGCATATCGGCCATCTCGTTACCTTCAATTCCTGCATGGCCTTTAACCCACTTCCACTCAATTTCGTGTTCATGCGTTTCTCGCTCCAGTTCTTTCCAAAGCTCAACATTTTTCACGGGTTCTCCGGCTTTTGTTTTCCAATTATTTTTTTTCCATCCGTGAATCCACATCGTAATCCCCTTCTGAACATATTGAGAATCCGTGTGCAGAATCACTTTACAAGGCCGCTTCAATAACCTTAGCGCTTCAGTCGGAGCTGTCAGCTCCATTTGATTATTGGTGCAGCTTAAACTCCCTCCACAGAGCTCTTTGGTGAAGGTGCCGGACTTTCCTTCCCATTTTAGAAAAGCTCCCCACCCTCCTGGACCCGGATTTCCTTTGCTGGCACCATCGGTCCAAATTTCTACGATATCTTTTTCCATTTCCATTTCATTCCTTTACGGCTTGCCGATGACTTTTTGCGCCGGCTTTTGTTCCAGCAAAAAAGAATTTTTTCTTTAAAACCTTTCCGACAAAAACACCGCTTTTGACTGTTTTCACTGCACTAAGAGCGTATAAGGCTCCGCATTGCGGCCACCATCGGTCCCCTGCCTTTTCTATCCACTCCGGATATTTGGCTCTCTTATTAGTTTTGTACCAACCGTAACAACCAAAGGCCCCTCTGTCCACATTAAATGACAAAAGCTGCAGCCAGTCCCGCACCTGAGGGACAGTCATAAAATTGCGTGCAGGTAAAAAGCGAGGCAGTCCGAACTTTTGCATGCCGACTCTAAACCCCCACAGGCTGGTTAAATTAAAACCAGTCAAAATGACCCTGCCTCCCGGAATCAAAACTCTGGCCGCTTCTCTGAGGACGCTGTGAGGATCCTCGGCCTGCTCCAAAGTATGAGGCAGAAGTACCAAATCAATGGATTCTGAATCAAACGGCAATGTTTCGGGTTGTAACCTTACACAAGAGGAAGTTTTGTCCGGTACATGGGTTAAGTTCCTCATTTCCCGATCTCCCGCTATCTTCAAAGCAATCCGGTTATTGCGGAGAAAATTGATGCTGGAAGCGCCGAGCTGCAGCGCATTGTACCCAAAACAGTCCGAAACCAATTTGTCAAATTCGTTTTGTTCCCACGCCAAGCAATACTGGCCGAGGGATGTTCGGTAAAAACTGTCTAAATCCTGTAATGCATCCATACCCGCTGGTCTGTTTAGTTGGTGATTAAAAAACTTCCTAAATTTTCTATTAAAGTAATCGCTATTCTAATGTGACTTGAATTTAATAAGAATGCTCTCCCGCTTTAAGCTAGCCCTCATTGCGCTGTCTCTTGTGACAGCCTCGCTTTGTCATGCACAAGATGCCAAAGTGCCTGACGTCATTGAAACGGCAGCGGCCCAAGACGATGATTTTTACACCGTCTGGAGTCGTATCCGTGACGGCTTCAAAATTCCTGATATGGATAATCAGGTTGTCCGCGACAACCTGCAAAGATACCTGAAGCGGCCTGACTATATTCACAGGATGGCTAACCGCTCTTCCCAGTACCTATACCATATTATCGAGGAAGTCGACGCTCGCGGTATGCCTACTGAGATTGCATTGCTGCCCTTTGTGGAAAGTGCTTTCGTCTCTAATGCAAAATCAAGGGCTAAAGCCGCAGGGTTATGGCAGTTCATGCCGGCAACCGGCAGGCACTACGACTTAGATCAGTCGTTATGGAAAGATGAACGTTATGACGTGCTCGAAAGTACAGGAGCTGCTCTGACTTATTTGCAAAGATTGTATGACGAATTCGGAGATTGGCAGCTAGCATTGGCAGCCTATAACTGGGGAGAAGGAAATATCCGCCGTCAAATTAAGAAGAATCAGGCTCAGGGTAAACCGACAGACTACATGTCGCTTAATATGCCGGCCGAAACCCGCAACTATTATCCTAAACTTCAGGCGATTAAAGAAATCGTTCAGAACCCAGATAAATATGGAATCAAGCTTCCGGTTATCTATAACGAACCGTCCTTCATTCAAATCTTTAAAGAACAAGATATTGATGTTAAGAAGGCCGCACACCTTGCCGGCATGAAGGAAGAAGAATTCACCGAATTGAACCCCTCCTTCAACCGCCCGGTTATCGTAGCCTCTCATCATCATTCCATGTTGGTGCCCTCGGATAAGATCGATACTTTTGTTGAAAATCTTGTTGCGTTCCGTACTTCAGGCAAACCTCTTTCAAGTTGGACTACTTATCGTGTAGGCCCCAATGAGAGCTTGGCAGCTATCGCACAGAAAGCTCATATGACTGAAGCTCAGCTCAGAGAGGCTAACCAAATTCCGGCGGGGCGCAGAGTCAAACCTGGCTCACTTCTTCTAGTGAGCAGAGCAATCGGAATTGGCGACGCAGAGGATATTTCCTCCGATACTATCGGAGCCACCTTCAGTTTGGCTCAGGATTATCGAAGAGTTTCTTACCGAGTCCGAAAAGGCGATACTCTGCCGCGAGTCGCAAAACGTCTCGGCGTCAGCCCTAGTGCAATAATGCAGAGCAATAAGCTCAAATCCAGGAAGCTGAGGGTGGGCCAAAGGCTTGTGGTCAATGTTCCTATCAGAATGCGTCAAATGGCGGAACACACTCCTACCAAACGGGTTGAAGTAGCTTCCGCCAACACTTCCCGCTTCTACGTTGTTCGCCGGGGAGACACCCTCTACAACATCGCCTCCAGATTCGGTGTACCGGTATCAGCTGTTAAAGCAGCCAATAACTTGAACAGCAATAATCTAGCGGTTGGAACTCGTCTCACGATTAACCAAGAAGGCACTCCGACCAGAAAGAATGTTGTTCTCCAAAAGCTGCCGGCTTCAGTGCAGAAGAGAGTAGCAAGCAGGCCGCTTAGCAATAAGTCCTACTACTCTGTTAAGAAAGGAGATACGCTGTTTTCGATTGCCAGCTCAGCCAATCTGTCAGTCAACCGATTAAAAGCCTTGAATAATCTGCGTTCTGCCAACTTAAAAGTAGGACAAAAATTAAGACTTAAGTAGACGGCCTATTCACTACTCACAACAAAAAGGCAAAAGTCGCTTAATATCTAACAATTGGTTTATTTATCTTTTCCGACTATGAATTTACTAAAAGACAAAAAGATTCTTCTTACAGGCGTACTGTCCAACCGTTCTATTGCTTACGGAATTGCTAAAGCATGCCGCAGAGAAGGAGCTCAACTAGCATTCACCTACCAAAATGAAAGATTCTTAGAAAGAATTACCGATTTTGCTAAAGAATTTGACAGTGATATCGTTATTCCGCTTGACGTAGCAGAAGACAGTCAGTTGGAACAGATGGCAGCAGTTCTCAGAGAAAAGTGGGGTTACCTTGACGGTGCAGTTCACTCTATAGGATTTGCACCCCGCGAAGCCATTCAAGGAGATTTCCTAGACGGTCTCTCCAGAGAAGCCTTTAAAGTTGCTTTGGACATCTCCGCATATTCCTTCCCGGCCATGGCAAAGGCGCTTCTGCCTTTGATGGAAGGACGCGCAGCTTCTCTTTTAGCTCTGACCTATATTGGCAGTGAAAGAGTCGTTCCTAACTACAACACAATGGGCGTGGCAAAGGCAGCCTTGGAAGCCTCTACTCGTTATTTGGCGGCATCCTTGGGACCAAAAGGTATTCGTGCCAATGCCATTTCTTCCGGTCCGATTAAAACTTTAGCAGCAAGCGGCATCAAAGACTTTTCTAAGCTTCTGAAAGAAATGGAGCACATTGCTCCTCTTAAAAGAACTGTCACAATTGAAGAAGTGGGCAATGCTGCAGCCTTTTTGCTTTCCGACTATGCATCCGGAATCACCGGTGACGTTCTGTACGTAGATGCAGGATTCCATGCTATCGCCGTAGCAACTCCCGGAGAATAAACAATATGAAACATTTCTGGTCATTCATCGGCTCTCTTATGCTTGCTTCCGGGATTGCTCTCGGGGCCTACGGAGCCCATGGCTTGCATAACATTGTCAGCGTGCAAAGGTCCATTGATGCCTTTGAGTACGCAGTTCTTTACCAATTAATCAGCGGACTTGGTTTTTTTGCAATTGCCTGGGGACTTAATCATTTCAAAGAAGGTTTGGTTAACTTAGCAGGTTTGTGTCTGCTCATCGGCTCATTAGGATTTTCCGTAAGCCTTTATCTATTGGTCTTAATTGAGTGGCGTCCATTCCCGTTGGTAACTCCTATCAGCGGCGGTTTCATGATTGCTGCATGGGTTCTTTTTGCTCTCGCCTCTCTGACACGCCATCCCAGAAGAAGCATCTTTTAAATAGAGACTAAATGTCTGCTTTACTGCCTCCTCCCATTATCTACGTCACCGACTATACTGCGCCGGTACCGGATGATGTAGCCCACAAGTATTTAACAAAGGATGTACTGGATTATTCAAAATTGATCCCAGAAGAAGAGGCACAGGCTTTTTTGTGGAGCAGACTAATTCTTCAGTCTGTTACCCAACAATTTCAGCCTTCTCTTGGCAGAACTTTAAAAGTAGTCGAGAACTTTACTAGTTCCTTGACTCTTGAAGGAGGTTTTTATAATTTTTGCTCAATCGATGTCAGAAACAAATATGTTGGGTTGGCTCTGTCGATTCTTCCTATCAATATTTGCCTGACCATGATCAAGGATTACCATTTCTGGGAGGAGCTTAATGCCGTCAGATTTCCTCCGATTTTTCTGAATTGGATTGAAAGGCAGCCGGATCCTCGCCTAGCCTTCAGCCAATTGTGGGCTGCAAAAATTTGTTTATTTAAACGAAATGATCCTACGATCCGATTGGCAATCAGCCCTGAAGATACTCTCATGGTTGAAGGATCTTGTGCTTCCATCCATGAGTCACTCTCTTTTTGGCAAGTTGATAATTGGCTCGCGACAGTCCAAGGGCCAGCCCTGAACTCCGTGCTGACTGAAATCAGAACTCCTGAAAAAACAATTGGATTATTGAAAGGCACATACGTTGAACCGAGCATTGAATAATACTTCTGCGGTAGTACAGAACGCAGAATTTAAGAAAGTTGCTATTTTCAGCCGTCGAGGAAAAGTTCTTGTAGAACCGATGAAAAAATTGGCTGAAATATTCACTAAAACTGGAAGAGAAGTCCTGCTTGAACATGAAGCCGCAGAAGCTTTAGGCTTCGAAAAAGGCTATACCCTTGCAGAAATCGGAGAGAAAGCCGACCTTGCGGTCATTCTAGGCGGAGACGGGACCATGCTCGGGATCTGCCGAAAATTAGTTTCCTACCGAGTACCGGTCATCGGGATTAACGCAGGACATCTTGGCTTTATCACGGATATCTGCTTTGACAATATGGAAGCAGAAATTAAGGAAGTTTTGGACGGTCACTATTTTATTGACTCTCGCATCTTTCTGAAGGCTGATCAAGTTCGAGGCAGTGAAACGATTTATTCCGGAATTGCTCTCAACGAAATTTGCGTAAGTCGAGGCATCTCGGGAGGCATGATCGATTTTTCCGTAGCAGTCAACAAGCTGCAGCTAAGTTCTCAGCGGGCAGACGGTATTATTTTTTCAACCCCAACAGGATCGACAGCTTATGCCCTAAGCGTCGGAGGACCTCTTATTACCCCGACAGTTCCCTGCATTTTAATGATCTCGGTAGCTCCTCACACCTTAAGCAACCGTCCTCTGATTTTAGCTCAAGAGTCTTTAATCGAACTAGACATTCTCGACATCAGAGACGCCGGACTCTACTATGATATGCAGGACTTCACTGAAGTGAAAGTCGGAGATAAAATCGTGATTAAACCCTACGAATATCCGCTCCACATTCTGCATCCCAGTTCACACAATTTCTTCGATACAATTAACAGAAAGTTACATTGGAATTTGATGCCGACTACGCGCACTCCGTCATGATTACTTCTCTGAATATAAGAAATTTTGTAATTGTTGAAAACTTAGAATTAGAACTTCCTTCGGGATTTACTGCTTTAACAGGACAGACAGGAGCCGGTAAGTCTATTTTGATAGATGCCTTGCAGCTCCTTTTTGGAGCCCGTTCTGATACTGAGTTCATTCGTCAAGGCTGTGACAAAAGCGATCTCTCCGCTTCTTTTTCGGTTTCTCCAGAAATTCAAAAATGGCTTCAAGAAAGAGATTTTCATAACAACGAAGATGAACTGATCATTCGGCGCACTCTGGACATATCCGGCAAAAGCAGAGCCTGGATTAATGGGTATCCTTCCACCTTATCTCAGCTTAAAGATTTAAGCAGCCTTCTAGTTTTAATTCACGGCCAACACGCTCATCAGTCCCTCTTGAGACGCGGAGCGCAATTACAGATGCTGGATGGCTATTGCAAACTCGGATCAAAACTTATTGAAATTAAACAGGCCTGGGAAACGTGGTCTGCCGCTCAAGCTAAATTAAAGAAAGCCAAAGAGGAGGCCTCGCTTAATGCGGAGCGTCTTGAGAGAATTCGTTGGTTTCTTGAGGATATGAAAGATTTGGCTCCGGCTAAAAACGAATGGTCCGCAATTAATGAAGAACATACACGGTTATCTCGAGCAACTGATATTTTAGAGGCTTGCCAAAGCAGCCGAGAGTTGTTGACGGAGGATGATAACAGCGTTTTAAGCATGATTGACACTGCATTAGACAGACTCAGCGATGTTACTGATACGGATCCCAAACTTGAGAAGATCTACAACGCTCTTTCTGATGCGAGAGAAATTGTTGATTCTGCATCCGATGACATTGAACATTATTTATCTAGAACTGACTTCGATGAATCTAGATTTTCAGAGTTAGACAGCAGGCTCTCCGATTACATCAGAATGGCTTCGAAGCATCACCTCGAGCCTGAAATGCTTTTCAGCGAATACCTTCAGGCAAAAAAGAAAGCCAATGAATTCGAAGAGCTCGGTGACCTTAGTGCCCTAGAATCTAAAGTTAAAGAGGCAAAAGAAGCTTATATGTCTCTCGCTAGTGCGCTTTCCAAATCACGCAAGAAAGGCGCTCAAAGCATGGAAAGGCAAATTACTAAAGCCATGCAGTCCTTAGCGATGGAAGGCGGTAAATTCGAAATTGCCGTTAAAGAGGCAGAGCATCCAGGGCCGAACGGCATTGACTCAGTAGAGTTTTTAGTCGCCGGTCACGCCGGAATGGAACCGCGTCCTTTGATTAAAGTTGCCTCAGGCGGCGAACTGGCCAGAATCAGCTTGGCAATTGCCGTTACCGACTCCAGTACGGCAACCGTTGATACTTTGATTTTTGACGAAGTTGACACCGGCATAGGCGGAGCGGTTGCAGAAACCGTCGGCAGGCTTCTGAAATCTTTAGGATCTAATCAACAGGTGTTGTGCGTTACACACCTGTCGCAAGTTGCAGGATGCGCAGAGAATCATTTCAGGATTGAAAAAGTTCAATCTGATAAGGACAAAGCACCTACTTCTCGTATTACTTTGTTGACTCCGGAAGAAAGAGTCGAAGAAATATCCCGAATGATGGGCGGCTTGAAGATTACTGAAGTGACCCGCGAACACGCGAAGGAAATGCTTCATCAAGAATGACCAAATAATTCTTCTGCTCTTGTGAAGTGAAAAGTAATTATGAATGCCGGTTTGAAGCTTCCTCAGCCGGCATCTTTCTTTTTTAGCATTTTCCGTTCTCGTCACTTCCAAGTGAAGAGATGACAGAACGCAGAATTAACCTATTCTCAGACTATCCAATTGTGCTTTCGACATACCTGGTATTTACTCGAGACGCAAAATATTTCTCTGTTTTGAATTTACCTTTCTTATTTTCTCGACAAGCGGTAGCTTCCAGGCGCTGTTTACGACGTGTGGCTTTATTCCGAAGCCGAAAACAAACCTATCGCAGGTTTTGGCACAGCTATGATTAAGTAATCAAGCTGTTTACTTTGTGGCTCATTTTTCGCGATGAGCCGCTTCCAGAATATCTACCTGATTGTCAAGAAACAACTTAATTACTACAAATCAAACATGAAGAGCCACGACTCCGTCTCTTTCGTCTTTATTTTCTGGCCCTCACGGTAGAAGCCGTCCCGCCTAAAATTTCATAACCAAGAGTCACAAGGTTAGCTCATCCTTGAATCTATCTAAGTTCGTCGAAAAAGTGGTTTAACAGGACGAGCTCCTTAGAAGAAGGCGGAGAAACCCTTGTCTTTAATGATAGGTCTTTATAAAAGCCCCTTCAGACCTTGTGAGAAGCTACAATAACTCACATTAAGTGCACTTTCGAAAACACGCTTAATCCAATGGAGAAAAAAATGACAAAGAAATCACAAGTTTTCCCAAAAACTAAGATATCAAAAATATTAACAATGATGTGTATTGTGGGGGGGGGTAAATAATCTCCTTTCCTCCGCAGGATTCTGTTCAGAGGATTTTCAACCTGGCTTAAATTTAAGTACTCAGACTGAATGGAACCTCACAAATAAAGAATACAAATTTGGGGTAAAGATTTTTTCTGAAGAAGACATCGTATCTAATGAACCATCAGTTGCAATCAAATTGATCCCAGAGACACCCAGCGCTGACCCGATTGTATTGAACTTATCCGATGGAGAGGCTGTCTTTACTACTGAAAAAGACACGACAGGAATTGGAATTTTCGAGCAGAACAGCAACTTAAAGATCAACGGAAATATAAAATTCACTGGTTCGGGCTACGATACTATGGCAGTTATTATGGCCATGCAATCTCACCTTACAATCAGTGGTACCTTAGACGTAGAAGCATCATCCCAAACCTCCCCTGTAATTCCTCTTCGGTTAGAAGAATCTAACGTCTCAATCGATAAAATTTATATAAAAAGCGGAGGCTCTCTTGCTGAGGGAGGAGTTCCAGGATTACCTCATAGTGGCGCAACCTTTATCATGGCCCATCGCGGCTCTCTGAAATCCGAAGATGTATTCTTTGAAGTTAAGGAAGATAACCGCGGCCCTATCTATGGACTGAATGTAGAAGAGACGAAGGTTGAGTTTTCAAACTTTAGAACTAATATCGACAATAAAACCGGAGATGTCATTGTTGTTAGTATGGCCTACTCCAAAGTGAATTTAGGTTCAGGTGAGATTATAGCGTCTTCGCCAAATGACACTGTAATAGGCATTGGTGGTTCCGGAGGACTTCTTGCTATGAATGGGGGCTCCATTATTTTGAATAGCAACGGCGACTCAGGATTTGCCAAGGGGATTGAAGTAGGTGCTGCTCAGTTAGATAATCTTACAGTCATTGTAAAAGCTCCTGAAGGTATCGCTCAGGGAATGTACTTTGTAGATGACACTACTCTCAATAACATTAACGTTAGGGTCGAGGGAAAGAGCGGTTACATCTACGGCGTAGAAACAGCTGGTTACGATGGAAAAGGTTATACAACAATAACAGGCCTTACAGCTTCGGTGACGGCTACGGAAGGGGATGCTAACGGCGTTTTAATTAATCGTGGTGCCAAGATCTCCTCTCTCAAAGTTGATGTCAGCCCGGGAGAAAACAAGGTCGGTATAGGGCTGCAGGCCGGCGGAACAAAGGTTGATCTCGACACCGTTTCTATCTCAGTTACCGGCACGAAAGGTTACGGAATAGTAGCCAGCTCCCCGGAAGTCAATCTGACAGGAACAAACTCTGTCACTGCCTCTGAGTCTCTAGCATCTTCCCCTAATTACGATGAAAACAAAGCTGATTCTTACAAAAAGTTTGCAGTAAATATTCTCGATGGAGAATCAACTTTTATAGGAAAAATTAATAAATTCCAAGGAACATTTAACGCTGTTGGCGGCACAACTGTTTTTTCAGATACAACATTAAACGGAGACTTTAATGTTGGTAACGCCATCGTGGTATTCGGTGACGAAAATTCAGACAAAATAAATGCAATTAAGAAAGAGAATGAACTTCAGACTCCTTTGCTTTACGCAGCCAAACCGGTAACTCTTCTGAAAGGCTCTCATCTGACAGTAGGAGGAGATTCAAAGCCGATTTTGGGAATAACCGGTGTGGTTATCGATAAAGGTGCAACCGTTGTCTTTAACAATTCTGAGGACAGCTACGCTTTCAACTCAGATGTGGAGGATGCAACCTTTACAGTTAAGGAAGGCGCAGTACTGTTTGCAGACAACCTCGTAGCCGGGCAGGACGTCAAGATTGCTAAGTTTGCTACACCGATTACAATCGAAGAGGGATCGGAGATCAAGCCGTTGTCTCGCCTGTTTGACCTAAAGCTAAAAAAAGATCCTCTGACAGGTGAGTTCGTTATGGAAGTAACTGCATCTCCTTCAATCGAACCAGATGTACCAGACGTTCCTTCCGTCCGCAATTTAACAACCCTTATCCCCAATTCAGTTCTTGCTACTGCTTACGGTACTCAAGGCACGGGCGCAGAGAGAATCTTAGCATTGAGCGACGTAACCAACGGTCTCACAGATAAACAATTTGTAGACGCCGTCAATAAAATTGCTTTGATGGGCACTGCTGGCGCCGCACAAAATATTTCTATCAACACTGCTTCTCTGATTGGCGAAAGCCTCACTCGTCACGGCTCTGTTCTTGCAGCAAGCAGCCATGAAAAAATCGGCGCCGATCTATGGATTGATATCAACGGCTCCTTCAGTAAAGCCACTTCTTTGGCTGCGGGCTCTGAATCCTATGGCTACAAGAGCGATATGAGCCTGATCACAATTGGCTCTGACTATGCGTTCGGCAACGGACTTGCAGCTGGTGCAGCCGTAAACTTCGGTAAAGGTTCAGTCAGAGGACAAGGAGCTGGTTCAGGAACTAAAAATAAAGTTGACTTCTGGGGCGTAAATGCCTACGGCGTATGGAGTACTGATTACGCAAACGTTGTCGGAACAGTTGGGTATCTCGAGTCCTCGAACGAAATTACACAGTCCGGTTACAAAGGTAAGCCAAAGGTGAAGGCATTTTCAACCGAAATTAGAGTAGAAAAGCCTATCGCTGTCTCCGACGCGTTTAAAGTGACACCCCATGTTGGACTTCGTTACTTACACTTGGATATGGACAGTTTCTCTGCCGGCGGCTTTAAATACGGCTCTGAAAAAGCGAACTTAGGTCAAATTCCGGTCGGTGTAGCTTTCAATGGAAATTTCAAGGCACCGTGCGGTGCAGATGTTGTTCCGTTCGTTGACTTGGAAGTCGCTCCTGCCTTTGGCAACCGAAAAGTCAAACATACCGTTGCGCTGGAAAACTCTTCTATTGCAGATTCGTTCAACACCAGAATTACCGGAAATGCGTTGTATACCGGACGTATTGGCTTGAGTGTCGCCAAAGGCAATCATTCCTTGGGCCTCTCGTATGGTCTGAGCGGCGGCAATGACGGACGTGTTGATCAAAATTTGAAAGCTAGATACCGCTACCAGTTCTAAGCTCTCACAGCTAAGGCAAGTTCTTCTAAGCTGTATTTGGTAACTAGAGGTGCTCGGTGTTAAGTGAGTTCGGAGCGTAAGCCGTTCTCACTACAATTCCGGCACCTCTTCTTATTTTCAAAATAACGGAATTGCTGGAGATTTATCTCGGGAGATGAGACAAATTTTCAGATCAAAAAATTGGAGGGGCGTCAGAAGACAACTCTTCTCTTTCCGCCCCTCTAATCTTTCTGCAAATCAAAGAATGCTTTATAACTTTTTACTTAGCTTCTTTTTTCTGGCAGTCTGCACATAGTCCATACAGAGCCATAGAGTGATGCACTAAACTGAAACCGTGTTTCTTGCTAATTTCTTTTTGCTTTTCTTCAATCTCAGGATCCACAAATTCTTCGACTTTGCCGCAGCTGACACAAATCAAATGATCATGGTGGTGATTGTCGTTAAGCTCAAATAAAGCGTTGTCTTTATCAAAGGTACGACGCACAAGAATACCTGCAGTTTCGAACTGAGCAAGTACGCGGTAGACGGTTGCTAAGCCAACATCTTCTCCTTCTTGGACAAGAGTTCGATACACATCTTCCGCACTCAAATGCCGTTTTTTCCCCTCTTCGGCATTCTTAATAAAAAGATCTAAAATTTTTAATCTGGGCCCGGTCGCCTTTAAACCAAGATCCTTAAGATCAAAAGGATTTGCCGGATTGAATGTTTTCTTTATCATTTAGCCTTTCCATTTCTATCCTTAGTTAGCTATCATACAACCTGTTACCTCTTTGTCTACTATAAATTCACTCATGAAACGAATTTTTGCAGTTGCGGCTATTTCTTCCGCATTTTTACTTGGCGGCTGCTCTACCGACAGCATACCTGGTTATTTGAAGCCATACCGTCCTGACGTCCATCAAGGAAACGTTGTCACGAGCGAAATGCTCGAGTCTCTTCATGAAGGCATGACTAAAAATCAGGTTGTATTTCTTCTCGGTACTCCTACCCTTGTCAGTACTTTCCACAAGAATGAGTGGGATTATATTTACTATTTGAACCCTCGTATTGGAGAAACACAAATTCGTAAACTCCAGGTCTATTTTGATGAGGACGGAAGAGTGGAGAGCTTTAAGGCCGATAAAATGCCTGACGAAACGGACGCCGATCTCATGATTTTGGGAGAAAGAGCCCGTGATACCTCGATTAAACGTAATCAGGAAATGAAAAAAGAAAAAGAGTCCGCTGTGGAAGATACAGCTCAGACGGAACCAGTTATTCAAGAACAAGATGCATCCGTTTCTCCCACAAACAAGGAAGTTGAACAATGATCAAAACAGCAATCTCTGGTGCTAGCGGGAAAATGGGCAAGATGCTCATTGAAGCAGTGATGAACAATCCCGAGTTTGAACTTGTTGCAGCACTGGACCATGCAGGCTCATCTGCTCTCGGTCAAGATGCCGCAGCCTTCCTCGGAAAAAAAAGTAATGTCATTATTACTGCGGATACAAGCTGCTTGAAAACTTCGGAAGCTCAAGTTTTAATCGACTTCACAAGACCTGAGGGTACTTTAAATTATCTGAAAGTCTGCACCCAAGACCAATTAGCGATGGTCATCGGTACCACCGGCTTCTCAACTGAACAACAAAAACTTATCGATGAAGCAGCAAGAGAAATTCCCATTGCTTTTGCCCCGAACATGAGTACCGGCGTCAACGTCACTTTCAAACTCTTAGCCGAAGCTGCAAAGCTTTTGCCTGAATATGACTGTGAAATCTTAGAAATGCACCATAATCGAAAAGTTGATGCTCCCAGCGGAACCGCAGTAGAAATGGGAAGGATCATCGCAGAGGCCCGCGGACAAAAACTTGAAGACGTTGCTCAATGGGCTCGTCATGGCCATACAGGCCCTCGTGTCAAAGGTTCTATCGGATTTGCGGTTCTTCGCGGCGGCGATGTCGTCGGAGATCATCGTGTCATATTTGCCGGAAAAGGAGAAAGAATCGAAGTTGCTCACCTCTCTGCTTCCCGCGAGGGTTACGCCCAGGGTGCCTTAAAAGCCGCAGCCTTCTTAATCGGAAAAAAGAAAGGTCTCTTTAATATGGCAGATGTTCTCGGACTAAAGGATAACTAAACCAGATGATTTCGGACACTGTTCGGAAACTAGAAGAGGCGGTACACCAAATGGCAATCCGCCTCCAGAACTTGCAGCTTGAAAATCAAAGATTGTTTGAAAAAGCGGCGAGGCAGAGTATCGAAATTCAAAAACAAAATGATGAAATTATTTCTCTAAGAGAAAAGATTGATATTGCTGTTAACGACATCAACGAAAACATCAAAAAAATCGACGCGTTAATCGAGTCTGCCAAATAAATACCATGACAACAGTTCCTAAAACATTCAATATTCAAGGCGTCCAATTAGGGCTCCAACTAGAGCAGGATGATCTTCCGATTATTGAAAAAGCTGTTAATGAAATTAACCAAGCTGTTAGAAACGTTAATCAAGGTAAAGATCTTCTTCTGACTCCTAACAAACAAACTCGAATTCTTCTTTACGCTTTTCTTCAACTCATTTATTCAAGAGAATCTGCCCCGGAAACTGTTTCTCCGGATCTTGAGAAGAAACTCGAGTCTTTGCTGGGGATATGTCAGGATGCTTTAAAGCGCACACAAACTTACTAATTAATTCTTCCGGCGAACTCAATTAGAGGCTTCATCTATTTACTTCCCTATTGTTCGCTCCTACAATATCTCCATCCCCTGCGGAATACGATTAGCGACCGGTTGTTCTTTGAACCAATACTAAATCGTATGGATGCTAACTTGGCTTCCTCTCTGTTGAGCGGCACGCGTTGCTGCTCCTAAGACTAGTCAGAGGCGTCCACCCTGAACCTTCGGTTCAGGACACACGTCGGACGGTTCAAGCGGGGGACCCAATAAACGCTTTGGTATAATCCAGAGCGTTTATTTTTTGCATACAAATGACTAATATGTCTCATAAAATTCAAATTGCAGATTCCGATATCAACTTCATCGCCGAAGAGGGAGAAACCATCAGCCAAGCTGCGGAAAAAAATGGCATCCTCCTGACTTTGGGATGCCGAATGGGTGCCTGCGGAGCCTGTAAGAGCAAACTGTGCTCCGGCAATATCACCAGCCTTTGGCCCTTACAGATGAAGATAAAAAGAATGGTCTCATCCTTCTTTGTAATGCTGTCCCGAGCGAAGACATCGTTATTGAAGCTAAAAATGCTAGAAGAGCAAAGAAGACCGCTAAACAGTTCGAAGTAAAAATTGTCAAGATCATCAAAGTCAATGAAGGCGTGATGAACCTCACTATCGAAAGAGTGGACGGACAAAAATTTGATTTCGATGCTGGACAGGTCATCAACGTTCTTCTGCCTAACGGAGAGGCAAGAAGTTATTCTTTTGCATCGGCCGCGACCGGACAAAAAACAGCCGACCTTTATATCCGTCATATTGAACACGGATTATTCACCGGTATGCTCTTTGAGGGAGCCGTCAAGGAAGGCGTAATCTTAAAAGTTGAAGCTCCTTTTGGAACTTTCATCTTTCAGACACCGAAAGACAAGAAAGCGGTATTCCTCGTCACTGGAACTGGAATAGCTCCAGCCATGAGCATTCTGCGCACCTTGAAAGCAAAGGACGACTTAGCGGGCAGAGACATCTCTCTTTTTTGGGGAGTACGGCATGCCAAAGATTTAGCCTTCTTATCCGAACTGGAAGATTTGGCTGAAAACTACCCTGCTTTCAAGTTTTATCCGGTCGTCTCCAGAGATGAAAAATGGCCTGGGCTCAAAGGAAGAATAACAAAGCACGCCGCAGAAATTATTGGAGACTTCACAAATTGTGATGCCTATTTGTGCGGAAGTACGCCAATGGTTAACTCAGTAACTGATTACCTGTTTGTCAGATGCGGTCTTCAGGAAAACAATACTTTCTCTGATGCGTTTGGCGGTTAAGCCTTCTCTTTCTTCCAATAAGCATAGGCCATTAAGCCAAGCCCGGCAGCGATTAGCGGTATGCTGAGCCATTGACCTCTCGAAAGTGAGAGGGCCTGCAGACCAAGGTAGCTGTCGGGTTCTCTAAAGAACTCAACGATAAATCTTCCTACGCCGTAAACCAAGAAAAAAAGTCCGGACACAGCCCCTCTTGGCCGCGGTTTAATTGAGTAAATCCAAACCACTAAAAATAGAACCAATCCTTCGGCCGTAGCCTCATACAGCTGAGACGGATGTCTCGGAATATCGTCGCCTGCTTGGGGGAAAATCATGGCTAACGGAAAGTTAGGATCCGCTGCCCTTCCCCACAACTCTCCGTTAATAAAGTTGCCGAGACGGCCAAAGAAAAAGCCAAGAGGAACCAACGGTGCCACAAAGTCACCGACTGTTAAAGGAGATTTTCCTTTTCGCCATGCGAAATAGCAAATGGCTAAAATCACGCCGATAAAGCCGCCATGAGCACTCATACCTCCTTGCCAGACTGCAAAAATCTGCAGAGGATGACTCAAATAGTATTCAGGTTGGTAAAAAAGAACAAAACCAAGGCGGCCGCCTAAAATCACGCCAATCATTCCTAAAAACAAAAGATCCTCTAGATTTTCAGGAGTGATATCCCTCCATGTCTGCCGAGTTCTATATCGGCCAAGGATGTAAAAAAGGGCAAAGCCAATCAGGTACATTAATCCATACCAATGTATGCCGAAAGAGCCAATCTGAAAGGCAATAGGATCAAATTCCGGGTGAACTAGCATCTTCTTCTCCTTTATTGAAGATCCTCTTGTAAACCTTCTCCATACTCTCTAAGCTCTTCTATCAGCTCTTCATTGACGCCTGATCTCTCTGAAAGTTCATCAAGAATTTTGAAATATTCCTCGAAAGTTCTGCTGCCGTTGGCACCTCGGATCAAATGTTGAGACTTGTACAAATACCACTCCGAAGAATCTTGTTCAGTCATGGCCTCTGGATAGTTTCTAGAAATAAAACGGCGAATTAGCTTATCCATCCCCTTATACTGAAAGTCTTTCGTCAAAGATTTTTCCGACAATTCAAATTCATTCATTGAACGAAGCTCTTCCAAGATCTTTCTATCCGGATCTTCTACGAAGCCTCCCGAATACAACGCCGTTTCTACATCCTCATCGGGCGGGATTCTTTCCTCAAACTTGGTTTTTCGGATCTCATTTAATTTGAGGTAAATATTGCCGACAAAAGACTTATCCATTTCTTTTAAGAACTTTGTTCTTCTAGCCAGTTCTGAACGGCTTAAGCCGAACATTTGCTCATACTCATCTTTAAAGAAAGGAGAAGCTTTTACAAGGAATGGGTATTTATTTGCCGCAATAGTCAGGAGAGGAAGCGGCTTCTTTCCCGCTTCTCTTTCCTCAGACGTCAAGTTTGTTCTTGCTTCTATTTCCGAATCGTTTAAAGACAAAAGTTCAGAGGGATCTGCTGTGAGATCCCAACATAGATACTCTTTACCAGCTTTTAAGATCGGGAAAAATACTCGCAGATTCTTGGTGGCAGGAATCGAATAATCTGCTATGCCAAGCAACGCTGTTTGAGAGTCCAGTAATTTTTGAACGTTTTCTTTGTTAGCTAGACTAACCGCATAATCCCAAAACTTCGGTTCGGTCTCTTTAATCTTTTTGGCCAACAGCGCAGTAGCTCTTGCATCTGATAAAGCGTCATGAGCATGGTCATGAACAAGCCCGTTTGACTTGGTTAAGTCTTCCAGCTTCATAGAAACTGAGCCGTTCTCCTTGAGAGGCCAATTCAGCGTCTCAGGTTTAAAAGCATAAAGCGCCTTAATTACTGTGAACATATCCATTCTGGAGCGCCCTTCACCGTATTCTCGATCATAGGGATTGATAAGATTTCTCCAGAACATAAATCTACTGATCTCATCGTCAAATTTAAGGTTGTTATATCCGAGAACAATAGAGTTGGGCTCTTTGAATTCTTTATAAATCTTATTAGCAAAGACAGCTTCAGGCTCACCTTCTGTCAGACACGTCAGTGGAGTAATTCCTGTCAACAGACAAGCTTCCGGATGAGGCAAATAGTCATCGGCAGGCGAACAATAAATCAAGAGATCCTTGCTTTTTCGGCGGAAATTTGCATCCGTTCTGAATCCTCCGAATTGCGCCGGACGATCTCTTTTCTTATCAGTACCGAAAGTTTCGTAGTCGTACCAATAAAAAGTAACCTCTGATGGTATGCCTTCGTGGGCCATGTAACTCTCCATTCCTTAGATAAGCAGAAGTAATGGATGCTCTGTTTCCTCTGCTTGTTTTTTCTAATACAAAACAGGCAAATTTTACCGTCAAAACTCAAAAGGAACTCAACGCAGAAACGTGTTGTCTCATTTCGCAACATCATTAGCGCACTAAAAAGGAACAGTCCTCACTTAGGGGGACTGTTGAATATGGCTCAAAGAAGGAGAGAGAAAATATTTACCAAGCTTCTCTTACCAGACGCATTACTTCAGAAGTCGCTTTTCGGTTTATGCTGCCTAAACGATTGCTCAAATCTGCCGGAGCCTCTTTGGCTTTTTGAACAGCCAAAGTGATTTCCTTCGCGACGAACTTGACATCTTCGTCGCTTGGTTCATCGGCCGAAGAGACTTTCAGCAGTTTCTCTAGAAGCCCCAATTCTGCATAATGCTTAATGTCATAGGCCATTGGAGGAACTTTTGCCGCAAATTTATCGAGTTCTGCAACGCTGCGAAGCGTAATACGGGCAGCGGACTCTTTCCCCATCGCATGAATCAATACTTTGGGATCATCTAAAGCCAAAATTCGATTTGCTTGATAACCGTGAGCAAGAAATGCCCCTGACATGGCTTTGCCTACGATTAAAGAAACAATAGGATGGCCTGCTTCACGGGCTTTTGCATAAGCTGCAACGGATCCCGCCAAGGCCTGGTGAATACCAAATGCTTCTTCTCTTCTGCCGTAAGCTTGGCTTGTCACATCAACTATCGCAATGATGGGACGCTTCACGGTCTTGGCTTCATCCTCTTCAACAATGGTGCTGATGGTCTTTGCCAAACTCCAGCCCTCCAGAAGACCAACTTCACCGGTTCTGGCGCGAGGATAATGATTGTCAGGATCCGGGACCACAGCAACGTATACCGCTCCATCCTGCTCTACTGCTTTTACAGAGTTAATCAAAGGAAGAAACGGAACTCTTGCAGGAGCAAGTTTTTCTAACCAAACACTTCCTCGGCTTTTTATGTTACTCATGCTTAAATCCTCCTTGGTAGAGCTTTTCTGCAGTTCCGGGCTGGGCTTGTTCAGTCGTATCGTACGAAGAAAGTTTCTCCAAAAAGAAATCAATATAGGATGTTCTGAACTTTTCGGGTACTCCTGCCGCTGCGCACTCTTCTACTGCCTTCTTGATTTCGAGGACGTCATCACGGACTAAATTATCTACGAATCCGCATTTAGCTCTCACTTCTCCGCCAGTCATCTGCCAGATAAAGGGTTTGTCTTTAGAGTTGTATTCACGGATTCCTGCCTCTTGTTCAATAACTTGCGGTCCGTTCAAGCCAAGACGGGCTTCCTTTGTTACAACAAGATAACTGCACAAAGCAGCTGCAATAGACATCCCTCCGAAGCAGCCTACTGTTCCGGCAATAACGCCAATAACCGGAGTAACTTCTCTGGCACGCACAATAGCCGCGTGAATGTCTGCAATTGATGCCAACCCTAGATTTGCCTCCTGAAGGCGCACCCCTCCGGTCTCTAAACACAATACAACAAGTGTAGGTTTACCTGAGCGGCAATCTTCAGCCGCTAAGTTGATGGCCGCCGCCATCTTAGCTCCGGACACCTCTCCCATGCTTCCGCCCTGAAAAGACCCTTCAATAGCGACCACTACCGCGTCTTTCCCTTCTATTGATCCCTTGGCAATTACCATTCCGTCATCAGACTGCGGAACAATTCCTTGAGGTTCGAGCCATGGAGATTCAACACCATCAAAGGGCCCTAAGATTTCTCTGAATGAGCCGGGATCTAAAATGGCTTTTGCCCTTTGACGAGCTCCCAGTTCTATAAAGCTCTCTTTATTTTGCATTTTCGGCCTCATCTAATACCTGTTCAACTCTTAAGCGCACAACTCCGGGAGAAGCTCCGAAATCATTAATCAGCATGCGTCCTGCCGGTATCTTGTTAAATTGTCCGATGCGGGAAAATAAAGCCTTCCAACGTTCTGCACTGTTGTCTACAGAACTTTTAATAATCACGGTTAAGACATCCGCATCCGAAGATTCAAATACAACTTCAAGATCGCCTGAACTAACAACGCCGTTTTGCAATTGAACTTTCTGGTTCAGTTTTTTAGGCGCGGGAAGGGTTAAGGTAACTTTTTCCATAATAGTTGACCTAATTAATCCTAATTGAACTAAATTTATCTATAAATAATGTGGTAGCCAGCAAGTCAGCCGCTCCTCCGGGAGAAACTCTCTGAGTTTTGCTCCAATCATCCAAATCCTCAAGAATTCTCTCTCCGGGTTCGCATTCCAATCCTCCGGCCTGCAAAAATTCAAAACTTCTTCTTTGGAGTTCAGCAAGTGCTCTCATTCCGCCGCGATAAGCAACACAGGTATCATTGACCGAGGCCATTAAAGCTAACAAACTGTTGATCCTTGCACTTTCTTCAGAGCACCCTTTCTTGCGGGAATGCGTCAACATGGGCAAAGATACAAACACTATATGAGGGAAGCCACCCTGAGCTTCCTCTTTGGCGCCTGCTAATCCATGAAGATCTCTAACTAATTGACCGTGTGTCATCTTCTCTGCAGGAGCGTGCCTATCCTCAATTGAAGCGAGCTTAGAAACATCACTAAAAAAACGCCTCTTTGAACATCTCATGCGATTAGAAGCTAATGCCGAGCAGCTAAGGCCCAACGACCAGATAGCGCCTTTATGAGTATTAACTCCCCCTGTAACGGTAAGCATGCTTCTTTCTGCTTCTCGGCCGATAAGCCCTACTTCTTCTCGAAGCTCCCGCCCGATCTTCTTTCCCCAAGATACTTTCGCCATCTCTAAGAAAAAAGGTTCCAGACACTGGGCGGACCGCTCCATTAGAGTCAGGTCCATGTCGAAATGACTGCCGGCTCCTCTTCTATCTACTAATCCGGGTTTCGGCGCCAAATAAGCTTCTTCTATTAAAGCCAAAGAAGCATTAGCCGCCAAGAGATGAAGATCAGAGTCAGAAGAGAACATTACCAACTCCGAAATTTCGCGGGGGGTTCGTATAAGCCGCCGGACCATTCGACTAAATCTGCAATGCTTTTGGCAGCCAGCATCGAACGAGTGGCACGTGATTTATCAATACCCAAATCCGCGGGGAAAGCAACCTTGCCGGCCTTGCGGAATTTCTCGACATCTTTCGGATCAGCCCTCAGACCAATGTCAGTAATGCCGGCAACTGCAGCTATCATCTTCTTTCGTTCTTCTAAAGAATCAGCCATGTACAGATAAGCAATTCCTTCTTCAGTCAGCAGATGCGTAACGTCATCGGCATAAATCATAATAGGTGCCAGAGGCATGCCTGCATCCTTGGCTACCTGAACAGCTTCAAGCGTATCCACAAAAGTTGGTTTGGCCTTGGCTTGAAAGGTTTCAACCATCTGAACAACCAGTTTATGACCGCGTGCTGTTGGATTAGGCTCCTTAATCATGTCAAGCCATGCCTTTGTTGCATGTCGTCTGCCGTGAGGATCGTGCCCCATATTCGGGGCCCCTCCAAAACCGGAAAGCCGTCCTTTTGTAACTGTTGAGGAATTGCCTTCAGCATCTATCTGGAGAGTTGAACCGATAAACATATCGGCTGCATACTGGCCTGCCATTTGGCAGAAGGCTCTGTTAGAACGCATGCTGCCGTCTGCTCCGGTAAAAAATACATCCGGACGGGCTTCCATATATTTTTCCATTCCCAGCTCTCCGCCGAATGAATGGACGCTCTCTACCCATCCGCTTTCTATAGCAGGAATTAACGTCGGATGTGGGTTTAAGCACCAATTTCTGCAGATCTTCCCCTTAAGGCCCAGTTCCTCACCGTAAGTCGGCAACAGCAGCTCGATAGCTGCAGTATTAAACCCAATTCCGTGATTCAAAGACTGAACCATGTGGTGTCCATAAATCCCTTTCAGAGCCATCATTGCCATCAGAACATGCTGATTCTTAATCTGGCGCGGGTCACGGGTAAACAATGGCTCAATAAAGAAAGGCTTATCGCTCTTTACAATTAAATCGACCCAGGACACCGGAATATCGACCCTTCTCAAGTCTTTGGGGTCTTCAACAATTTCATTGACTTGAGCAATAACGATCCCGTCATGGAAAGCCGCAGCTTCAACTAATGCTGGGGTATCTTCAGTACTCGGTCCGGTGTAGAGATTCCCTTCTTTGTCGGCCGCATATGCGGCCACTAACACGACATCCGGAATAAGGTCAACGTAGAGGCGAGAGTAAAGCTCGATGTAAGTGTGTACAGCACCAATTTCGAGGGCTCCGTCTTCGAGCAGCTGGGAGGTTCTGAGACTTTGGGCGCCAGAATACGAAAAATCTAACTTTCTGGCTATTCCTTTTTCAAAAACATCTAAATGCTCGGGAAGGCTCATGCTCGGAATAATCATATGAAGATCCTGAACCCTATCAGGGTTAAGCTCACATAATGAACGAGCCAAAAAATCAGCCTGTTTTTGATTGTTCCCTTCAAGAACCACTTTATTGCCTGGTTCAATGACCGCTTCTAAGGCATTAACAATGTTTTCAGTCGGAATTACCTTACCGTTTTGCTTTAAGCGGGATAACCGCTCTTTTTTCAACCGGCGGCGTTTGTCCCATACTTTAGGCTCTGAGCCAAGCTGCATTTATTGCTCCTTAAGAAATGACGTTTTTCATTCATTATCTAAAACTGACTTTCTGGTTTCAATAGTGAAATTCTCAACTTCATTACTCTGTAGCTAATGAAGAAATCTCTGTGTTTTCTTCGCTGCAGAGATAACCTATTGAATATAAATACAACTATCGATAACAAAAAAGTTCCTCTTTGAATACTTTATTTTTTTTGACAACTGAAACAATCCACACTCTCCTTTATTATTTCGGCATGAATAAAATAAACCTCCTCCCCCACGATCTCCTCTTTCTGGATCCCTGTGTAAATCTCCCAGAAAATGCGCCAGTCTGGGTAACAGACTCGATTAAAAGCAGACTGCCTTGCGTTGTCCGCAGAGACAGTTTTTCGTTTGAAAGAATTCCTGTAGGATTCAGAGGACGCAGCCGAGCTGAGAGATATGGAACATTTGTCCCGATGGTAAGCGTCCTAAGAACAGTTTCTCCGGAAGCAGCAGCCCAATTGTTAGCAGAAACCTCTCTGCATGCTCCTCAATTAGACTATCTGAAAGACTTTTCCTGCTATGTCCAATCCAAAGATGAGCTGCGAGACAATCTCCAATGGGGAATATCAGGATCTTTTGGGTTCTCTTTAGCAGTTGAAAAAAAATTTTTTCGAGACGATAGTGATATTGACCTAATCTTCAGAGCAAACAAGGCTGAACAATTAGAGCTCCTCAGTCTTCTCCATGATTGGATCGTTAACTCGGACTTTCAAATAGACGTGCAAGTCCAAACTTCTCGCGGAGGTTTTTCTTATAAAGAATGGCTCAAAACAAAAACTGTTCTGTTGAAAACAAACAAGGGTCCCTTCTTGACTGACACTCCTTGGTAAATATATGCGCAAAATTCTTTTTTCTTTTCCCGGACAAGGCTCCCAATATCCCGGCATGCTTGATGGAATTGCCAAACGCAGCTTCTATGAATCTCTCTCGGTGAAGACTCTTGGTAAAACCTTGGACGACTTAACTACCCCGGAAGCTTTGCAAAACAACGCTAATGTTCAAGCAGCTCTGCTTATCTGCGGGGTCAGCTGGGCCGAAGATTTTATCCAAAAAGGTCTCAAACCCTCCTTCACGGCAGGTCTGTCTATAGGAGCCTTTCCTGCATCTGTAATCGCTGGTGCTTTACCGATACAGACGGCTTTAAAGATGGTCTACAGACGCGGAACACTAATGCAGGATGCTTATCCCAGCGGATACGGCTTGACTGCTGTAGTGGGCCTGACGCTGGGAACTGTCGAACAAATTTGTGCAGACTGCAAGTGTTATATTGCCAATTACAATGCCGAGGACCAAATCGTCATTGCCGGCAGCGATGCAAACATGACTAAAGCAGCCGATGCAGCATTGAAAGCCGGTGCCGTTAAATGTGTCCGCATCAAGATTACCGTCCCTTCTCACTGCGAACTTCTCAATGAAGCAGCCTCTGCCTTGTCGGAAGAATTCGCTGATGTTGTCCTATCCAGGCCTCGAATTACTTATATTAGCGGTACAACTGGCCGGGCAATTTTTGATCCGGCAAAGCTTAAAGAGGATCTTTTGTTCAATATGTGCAGACGCACTCAATGGCATGAAGCCATGGTTAGCGTATTCCAAAGAGGATGCAGCGTCGCCATTGAAATGCCTCCAGGGGAAACATTAACCGGCCTTACCAAAAAAGCCTTCTTAGAAAGTTTCTGCGTCAGTGCTGCCAACATGAAGATTGAAGAAATCTTCGATCAGTTGGAATTTCTCCAATAAATATTATTGCCTCTTTAAGCCGCGGGCAAACATTCTCCCCTCTGCCACAAGAGCAAGAATGTTAGGTTCCCGCTGCCTGCTGCGTTTAAAGACCATAGTAATGTGCTGAATGCGGCGCATAGAACCCTGAAGCGGAATGAATCTAACCGTCTCAGGATATACAGAGGCCATTCTTCCCGGCAGAATGGATACACCGACGCCTGCGTTGACTAAACTGAGTGCCGAAAAAATATCGTTGACCTCGGTAATGTGCTTCGGCTGAATGTCTGCTTTCTTAAAAACTTGTCTGAAGTCTTCATAGGTCGCAAAGCCTGGGGCCAAAGTAATGAATCTCTCATTTTTTAAATTCGACAGATCCACTGCTTCTTGAGCTTGGATTTTCATCCACACTGGTGTCGCCAGGAACAGCTGATCGCTAAATAACGGCAGAGCTTCGAATTGAGTGGGCAATTGAGTGTGTTCATCTAAGGCAACTACAATGAGATCCAGCTCATTTCTGTCCAAACGAGAAAGAAGCATTTCATTGGAACCCATCGTCAGTTCAAATTCAATTCCGGGCCGTCTGAGTTTTGAAGCATTGATTAGATGAGGAAGAGTTCTGATTGTCAAAGAATAAAGAGTCCCTAACTTAACTAAAGGACTTCCAACTCCTCCGGCTATCTTGGTCAGTTCAACAGCTTGACACAAGTCGTCAACTATTTCTAGACAATGTGCATGAAAAATCTTGGCTGTTTCCAAAGGATACAGCAGACGCCCTCGGTGAGAAAACAGCGGACAGCCTAAACCTTCTTCCAAAGAGTGAAGAGCTCGATGAATACTTACCGGACTCATGCTCAAAGCTTCAGCGGCCCTTCCCATGTTGCCGGTCTCCATAAAAGTTAAGAAAATCTCTAACTTTCTTAAAGTTATTTCCTCGTTTAGACGAAATCCTTCAAAATAATTTTTCTTCATTTAATTCCTTTCATCTGACGGCAATTTCATTCAAACCGGTATCTTTCATCCCAGAGGACTGCCTGTTAAATTCAACTGACCGAGTGATCGATGCAGACAGAATTCTCTTATGTGCTTTGTTATCACTTTAATGACCCAAGAGGAATCAGGATTTATCCCATATGTTCTGTAATTGCCGTAACAAGCCTCTTCTAAGCGTTATATTCGTGCTTTATTCGTTTTCAATCACTTTCCCAAACATCGAGGTCCAAGTGGAATTAGAAATAATCGCGCTCCTGGCACTATTGGGATGCTGCACAGGTTTTTTAGCCGGTCTTTTAGGCATCGGCGGCGGCATGATCATGACTCCTTTCCTTATCATGCTTATTCCCGAAACTCTTATTCCTCACTCTCACATCGTGCACGTTGCCATTGCAACTTCTCTGGCCACTATTACATTTACCTCTATCTCTTCGGTCCGAGCTCACCATAAAAGAGGCGCAGTATTATGGAACGTTGTTTCATCAGTTGCCCCCGGCATTCTTTTAGGTGCATTACTGGGCGCCCAAATCGCCAGTTTTCTCTCGACTTTTTGGATTTCCCTTGTGTTCTGCTGCTTCGTCGGCTTCTCAGCTTTTAAGATGTTCATGAATAAGCCTCCGAAACCCGATAGAGAATTACCCGGCAACATCGGCCGTATCGCCATGGGAACTTTCATCGGTGCTTTATCTGCTCTTGTTGGTGCGGGCGGAGGATTTATTTCCGTACCGTGGATGGTTTGGTGCAATGTCAAAATGCATAACGCAGTCGCCACAAGCGCAGCCTTAGGCTTTCCAATTGCTTTATTTGGGACCATGGGCTACATCATCAGCGGCTGGAATGTAGAAGGTCTGCCTTCATGGCCCATTGATCTTGGATACATTTGCATCCCAGCTTTGTTTGCTCTGGCCATTCCAAGTGTTCTTCTTGCACCTGTTGGGGCAAAAGTTGCTCACTCCATTGATGTGAAGCCTCTCAAGAAATGCTTCGCCTGTCTTCTGTGCGTTCTTTGCGTTTATATGATTAGACAAGCTTATTTGGCTTTTTAAAAAAATTCTGCCTAATTGAAGCACCAGGTTGTCCTTTTTTGTATTTTTTACTTGAGTTGGACTTAAACTTGGTGCTTTATTTTTTTTAACCTGCTAAAAATAATGACCACTGTCCAGTTATTTCCCAACTCTTCGGTAGTTGAATTCTTAAGCCTCCTCAGAAGAAAGAATCCTTTAGTTCATTGCATTACCAATGAAGTTGTTCAAGAAATCACCGCCAATGTCTTGTTGGCCGCAGGTGCCTCTCCGGCAATGGTCGTAGGAGAAGGAGAAACCGAAGATTTCGTCGGCATTTGCGATGGGCTTTCCGTCAATGTTGGAACACCGTTTTCAATGCGTGTGCAAATCATGAAAGCCGCAGCACGAAAAGCTAGAGAATTAGGTAAAACCTGGGTGTTAGATCCGGTTGCCGCCGGTTCATTGGTTTGGCGCGACAAAATCATTTTTGATCTGATGAGAACAGGTCCCGACGTCATCCGAGGAAATGCTTCTGAAATAAAATTTCTTTCGGGAAAAGGCTCCGGCGGAAAAGGAGTTGACAGTACAGATTCCTCAGAGTCCGCATTAAACGGCGCCGTTGAACTGGCAGACCATTATTCAACTATTGTTGTCGTCACTGGAGAGACTGACTTTATTACCGACGGAACCACCACTTACTCTGTCAAAGGCGGCAATCCGTTAATTACCAAAGTTGTCGGCACAGGCTGTTCTCTCTCCACTTTGATTGCCGCTTTCACTAGCTGTACCGATAAAAAGCTGGAAGCGGCTGCCGCTTGCTGTGCTTATGTAAAAAAAGCATCCGAAAAAGCGGCCGCAGAGTCAAAAGGACCTGGTTCCTTCCATGTCGCCTATCTGGACGCCTTGTATAACCTGAAACCTGAAGACTTTAATGATTAATTTGATTGATCTGACTTTATATCTGGTTTTAGACGCTAACCTCTGCCCCACCCCTGAAAAAATGGCTAAAACTGCATTAGAAGCGGTACGCGGCGGGGCAACAGTGGTACAGCTTCGTGCACCGGAATGGAAAAAACGTAAGCAGCTCGAAGCCGCGCTCTTGCTCAAGAAAGCTCTTTATGGAACTGGTGTTCCTCTCATTATTGATGACCACCTGGATATCGCCTTGATTTGCCATGCAGACGGCGTCCACGTGGGGCAAGCCGACCTGCCGGTTTCAGAAGTTAGGAAATTAATGGGACCGAAAGCCATCATAGGACTTTCTGTGGGTACCCCGTCAGAATTAACAACCGTCACTCCAGAGGTAGATTATCTTGGCATTGGCCCGGTTTTTGCGACTTCAACTAAAAAAGATGCGGGTAAAGCCATTGGAATTGAAGGCTTGCGTGAACTGGCCGGACAAACGAATTTGCCTATTGTTGCTATTGGCGGGATTAATTCGTCAAACGCCCGAGAAACAATGGAAGCAGGCGTGCAAGGAGTAGCAGTCGTATCGGCCATTTGCGGCGCTCCCTCTCCTTATGAAGCAGCCAAAATCTTGTATTCTGAAGTCTGCTCAGTAGATTAGGTTCAGTCCTTATTCTTTCTGTTCAACAACTTCATCGCACTAAAACAGACAAGCAGTATCACTATCCAAGCTGCTATAAATTGAAAAGTCAGCCGAATGCTGGCTTTTCTTGCTTGGGTCTGAATAAACAACCCATAAGCAGCCTTTGCCTTCTCTAATGTCGGAGAGCAAAACAAAGGATTGTCCTCGGAAAAGGGTGGTTCGGCATAAACCGCAGGTACCTTCTCGGAGGATGTCAGGCCTTGCGCTTGGCAGAAGGCTTCTAGAGACGGAAAATCTTTTTTGACAGCGTACTCCCAATTTGCCTGCCCAATTTTTTCTCCGGCTCCATAGGAGGTCATAGAGTTATACAAACTCCAGGACGCAACGGCCAGAAAAGAAATCAAAAACCAAATTTGCCAGCGGAAAACCATTGAAAAGACCTTTAACAAAAAAACAATTCGAGTGTTCTTTTTGAGAATCAGAACTCAAAGCTTGTACACAGAACGTGTACGCTTCCCATGTCCGATAATTAAAGAGGAAATTTTATTATGTATCAGAAGACTTTGCTTGCCTTGATTACAGCTGCTGCGCTGTCTTCAGTTCAAGCTCAAACCGCTTCCGAAGCACCGGCAGCAGTCCAAAGTGCTCCTGCTGCGGAAAGCCTCGGCGAAAAAGCTGCTTCTTTCTTGGATTCCTTGACCGATACCGTAAAAGGCTGGGCGGATAAAACCCCTGGTGAAGTTGATAAATATTCTCAAGAATTAAAAGAAAAGTGGCCCGGCATTAAAGACCAATTTAAAGAAAAATGGCAGCAAGGCCTGCAAAAAGGCGGAGAGGCCAAAGACCAAGTTACAAAGTGGATGAATGATACTTTCAGTAAAGAAAGAATGGACAAAGCTGAAGCTTGGATTGACAACTTCAAAGCCGGAACCGAAGAGAAGGTTATCGATCCTCTGGTCCCTTATCTCCTGGCTGTGCGTTATCCAAATCCAATGGACGAATGGCAGGCCGGCTATCGTAAAATTGTCAATGTTCAAATCAAAGGGCTCGAAACTCCTTTGACCTTGCAGCTTCCTATCTCGTGGGATGTCAGCCAAGATTTGAACGCTAACGGCACCACATTGATGACATGGAGAAGCGAGTCTGGCGAGGGTCCTTATGCAATTTCTCTTATTAGCACACCGGCAGGTGCAACAGTTGACAGCATCATGGCTGCACTTGAGAAAGACAAATCGGGTACCCGTGCGAAAAAATTAGAAAATTCGCAGATTCAATACTTGCAATACCCCGTCTCGTCTGAATCTTCTAATGCAGTGACCTATTACGCCGTCCCTCTCGAAGGCAAAACCATCTTGTTAGCTGCCGAGATTACAAAGAAATCCGGACAGACTGAACAGCAGCTTCAAGAGGCCATGCAAAAGGCTGAACCCTTCTTTGCTCTTGTCTCTCAAAGTGCTTTCATCAAAGAGCAATAACCTCCTTTTACTGGCAGGAATTTTGAAGCTCTGAGCTGGTTATTGAGGAGTTCGTTTAATTAAAATGTGCACCAAAGACGGTGCACATTTTTTAATCGTCAACTTCATTTCCAACGAGGACTTTAAATGGCCGAAATTGTTAAAACCTCTATCAAATCCCTCCCCTTAGTCTATAGAGGAAAAGTTAGAGACAGTTATGCTGTCGGAGAAGACAAACTCTTAATCGTTGCCAGCGACAGAATCTCTGCCTTTGACGTAATTCTTGATGATCCTATTCCGAATAAAGGCAAAATTCTGACGGGATTAACCGATTTCTGGTTCAAAGAATTAGATGGTATCGTACCTAATCACTTAACGGGAATCGACCCAGAGTCCGTCGTAGCTCCTGAAGAAAGAGAACAGGTAAAAGGCCGTGCAGTTGTTGCCAAGAGGCTCAAGCCAATTCTCGTTGAATGCGTTGCCCGCGGCTATTTAGCCGGCAGCGGTTGGAAAGAATATCAGGCCAACGGCACAGTCTGCGGAGTTAAGCTCCCAGCGGGTTTAAAACAGAGTGAAAAGCTTCCCGAACCAATCTTTACTCCGGCTGCTAAGGCAGAAGCCGGTCATCATGACGAAAACGTTTCGTTCGAACAGGTAGTCGAACTAGTCGGCCCTGAAATCGCAGAAAAAATCCGCGATTACACATTAAAACTTTATAAGAAAGCAGCTGACTATGCCGCCTCTAAAGGCATCATCATTGCTGATACAAAGTTTGAATTCGGGTTAGATGAAAACGGAACTGTCGTTTTAATGGATGAAATCTTGACTCCGGATAGTTCCAGATTCTGGCCCTCGGATCAATACAAGGTCGGTCAGTCTGAACCAAGTTTCGACAAACAGTTCATCCGAGACTGGCTGGAAACTCAGCCTTGGAATAAGAAAGCCCCGGCTCCTAGAGCCCCAGCTGAAATCCTTAAGAAAACCAGCGAAAAATACGAAGAAGCTTTAAAGCGCTTAACCGGAAAAGGCGTTGACGCTTAACCTGATATAGACTGAACAAGGCGCATTTATGCGCCTTCGTCGCTATCTAGAGGAATAAATTTATGACAGAAAAGAAATCCCCCGTAGTAGGCGTTTTGATGGGTTCCAACTCCGATTGGGATGTTATGGGCAACGCTGTGGAAATGTTGAAAAATTTCAATGTTCCCTTTGAAGCGAAAGTAGTTTCAGCGCACCGCATGCCCGACGAAATGTTTAAGTATGCTGAAACAGCTAGAGAACGCGGAATTAAGGTCATTATCGCAGGAGCGGGAGGAGCAGCTCACCTTCCGGGCATGCTGGCAGCTAAAACGACTCTGCCTGTTCTCGGCGTGCCTGTTCCATCTCGTTACTTGAAAGGTCTTGACTCTTTATACTCTATCGTACAAATGCCGAAGGGAGTTCCCGTCGGAACATTTGCAATCGGAGAGGCCGGCGCAGCCAATGCTGCTCTTTTTGCGATTCAGATCTTAGGTACCACTTGCCCGGAATTGGCCGAAAAGCTGGCCGAATTCAGAAAAGCGCAAAATGCTAAAGCACGCGCTATGGAACTTCCCGTCTGAGAGGATACTATGAACCATGAACCGATTTTGCCGGGTGCTTGGCTCGGTCTTCTTGGAGGAGGTCAGCTCGGCCGCATGTTTGCCCAAGCAGCAGCAACTTTAGGATTCAGAGTCTGTGTCTTGGAAAAAGATCCACACGCACCTGCCGCAGCAGTCAGCGAAATGCATTTGTGTGCTGCCTACACTGATCAATCGGCCCTAGAAAAGCTCGGAGAAAAGTGTCTGTCCGTCACGACTGAGTTCGAAAATGTTCCTGCTGACAGTCTTGAATTTCTCGCTGGAATGACACAAGTTTCTCCGGACGCAAAGGCTGTTTCCATTACACAAGATCGTCTTGATGAAAAATCATTCCTAAGTTCCATTGGTGCTCCCGTAGCTCCTCACCGCTTGATTGCAAACGGGCAGGATATCGAGAACGCGGATGATAATCTTTTCCCGGGAATCTTAAAAACTGCTCGTTTGGGTTATGACGGAAAAGGCCAAGTTCGGGTAAAAAATAAGGCTGAACTTCGCCAAGCGTTTGCTGAGTTAGGCAAAGTAAAGTGCGTCTTAGAAAAAATGCTGCCGTTGTGGAGAGAAGTTTCCGTCATTTCTGCCCGCAATACGATGGGCGAATCGACTACCTTTCCAGTCTCTGAAAACGAACATCGCGACGGTATCTTAGCAGTGTCTATTATGCCCGCGCGAATCTCTCAAGAGCAGGCGGAAAAAGCTCGTGCCATTGCCAAAAACATTGTTAACAGCCTGAATTACGTAGGTGTTCTTTGCGTGGAATTTTTTATTCTCGAAAACGGCGATATTGTTGTCAATGAGCTTGCTCCGCGTCCTCATAACTCGGGACATGCTACCATTGAAGGCTGTATCAGCAGTCAATATGATCAGCAGATCAGAGCCATGACAAATATGCCGCTTGGCGACACCACGCAAATCCAATATACAGTAATGCTGAATATTCTTGGCAACTTGTGGTTCAAACCCGACGGCAATAAATTTGAGCCGGATTGGGACAAGGTTCTAGCTTTCCCGCACGCTAAACTTCACTTGTACGGCAAACTGGACGCTCGGAAGGGGCGAAAGATGGGACACATCACTTGTGTCGGCGCCACTGCAGAAGAGGCTATGCAATGTGCTCTTAATGTATGTGAGGCTATCGGCCTTCCCAAACCCGAGCATATTTAACCCTAAGCTCTCAATTCAAACGGCCGGTACAGTTACCCGGCCGCTCTGTCATTAAAATCTCCTTCACTGATTTTTTTTGTTAATGGCCATGGTTGAAAACGATCTGCTTCAAAAAGCTATAGAAATTTTGGATAAAGGAGGCTTGGTAGGCATTCCGACAGAAACGGTTTATGGATTAGCGGCTGATGCTGAGAATAAAAATGCCGTTGAGTCAATCTATAAAGCAAAAAATAGACCCTCAAACCATCCCTTAATCGTTCACCTAGCTAATGCTCAAGCTATACCGCGTTGGGTAACAAAATTCACGGAAGATGCTAAAAAGTTAACTGATGCTTTTTGGCCTGGGCCTCTCACGATTATTCTTAAAAAATCAGATGTTGCAGGAGATTTTGTCACCGGAGGGCAAGATACGGTAGCATTGCGCTGCCCTTCCCACCCTCTCGCTCATCGTCTTTTAGAAATCTTTGATCGCGGGCAAGGAAGAGGGCTTGCGGCTCCTAGCGCGAATTCCTTCGGTTCCATCAGTCCCTCCACAGCCCAACATGTGCGAGATGATTTAGGAGAAAAACCTGACGGTAAGGTAGATCTTATCCTCGACGGTGGTCCCTGTGAGGTGGGTATTGAATCCACAATTCTTGATCTTTCCGGCGAAACTCCCAGAATTTTACGCGAAGGTGTCATTGATTCGGACCAGATCTCCGCAGTCATCGGCAAGCCTGTTATGCATGGTACCGTATACAACTCTCCTAGAGTGTCCGGCACTTTGAAAAGTCACTACGCACCAAAACACGTCTTGGAAATGGTTAGTGAGGCCGATTTACCGGGTCAAACTCAACGCTTAGCAAGAGAATTTAAGACCTTTGGTTTAATCGCACCAAGCAAGATCGCCAACAGATTCAAGTCAGTATCAGAAAAAGCTTATGCTTACTCCTCAGTACCTGAATTGTCTGCTCACCTTTATCAGTGGATGCATGATTTAGACAAAGAGAAAATCGACAAGATTTTCGTAGTTGCTCCCGACTATTCTCCGGCTTCTGCAGGTGTTCTCGATCGTTTAACAAGAGCCTCGGCTAAAAAGGAGTAAAAATGTCAAAACAAGAGAACTCCGGAGACACCGGTTTGGTGCGGCTCTCCAAAAGAATGGGAGAACTTGGCATTTGCTCCCGACGAGAGGCAGATGCTTGGATAGCAAAAGGATGGGTCTGTGTGGACGGAGTCAAGGTGGAGGAGCTTGGTACTAAAATCCGTCCTGATCAAAAAATCACTGTTAATAACGCAGCAAAAACTGAACAGGCGGAAAAAGTTACGATTCTTCTGAACAAACCGCTAGGCTATGTCAGCGGGCAAGCGGAAGATGGCTATGAGCCTGCCAAAGTATTAATTACAGACGAGAATCATTGGTCCGAAGATCCAGTTAAAAAATCATTTAGACCGTTCCAAAGGAAAGGATTAGTGCCTGCAGGCCGGCTGGACATAAATTCCACCGGGCTCCTCGTTCTTACTCAAGATGGCCGAGTTGCTAAAATGCTTATCGGGGAAGAAAGCTCTATCGATAAAGAGTATATCGTTCGAGTAATTCCTGTCGACGGAACTTCAAACGCAGATTTCCCGGAAGAAAAACTTAAGCTTTTGAATTTCGGCTTAGAAATTGACGGTAAAAAACTTCTTAGAGCGAAAGTTGAGTGGATCAATGACAACCAACTTCGTTTTGTACTGCGGGAAGGCCGAAACCGTCAAATTCGAAAAATGTGTGAAGCTGTCGGATTAAAAGTTCTTCAACTTAAACGGGTAAGAATCGGAGCTATCAATCTCGGCAAACTGCCTATAGGCAAATGGCGGTACTTACAAGAAAACGAATCTTTTAATTCAGCTGATCCTCATCACAAAAAAACTAGTTTTTCTTTCTCAAAAAAACCAATAAATCCCAGGAGAAACTCATATGGAAATAGGAAAAAGTTTTAAAGGCATATCTCCTGAATGGGGATTAGTTTCAGTCTGTTTCCTTTGGGGAAGCTCCTTTATTCTGATTGCGACGGCTTTAAAAAATATCTCTCCGGGTCTTCTTGTGACCGTGAGATTTGCATTGGGCGCTCTTCTGACTGCGATTATCATGGGCAAAGAGCTTAAGAATATTACTCGGGTTGACTGGGTAGGAGGGCTTTTGGCTGGGACTTGTATTTTCTTTGGATACTTCCTCCAGACCGTCGGTTTACAGACTATTCCGAGTTCTATTTCAGCTTTTTTAACGGCCCTATATGTTCCTTTTGTACCCCTTCTGCAGCTGATATTTTTTAGAAAGGTGCCGGAGATAACCGTCGGGCTCGGTATTGCCGTAGCTTTCGGCGGCATGCTTTTAATTCTCGACCCAACGAAACTCTCTTTTTCCGGCAGTTTCGGTGAATGGCTTACTATTGCTTCCGCACTGGCTTGTGCTCTGGAAATTATCGTTATAGGAAAATTTGCAACTCAGTGTAATCCAAAAGCCTTTTGTTTGACTCAACTGACTGTCGTTGCCGGTTGGAGCGCGGCTTATACGCTTGCGTTTGAAGAGGTAAATGTCACTTGGAGCCCGACCCTTCTGTTTTGTTTGGCTATCTTAGCTGGAATGATTGCTTATAACCAAATCGTCATCAACTGGGCGCAAAAGACTGTTTCACCCACGAAAGCAGTGCTCATTTATACTTTGGAGCCCGTCTTCGCCGGCATCATTGGCTGGCTTGTAGGAGAGAAAATAGGCCTGATGGCTGCCTTAGGAGGAGTTTTGGTCGTAGTCAGCGTCATCATCAGCTCATGGCTGCCAAGATACCTTCAAGAGAGGAAATTGCAGTGCAGAAAGGATTAATAGGTATTTTTGACTCAGGATTGGGAGGTCTTTCAATTGCCAAAGAAGTCAGAAAAATTCTCCCGTCTGAAGATATTTTGTATATTGGCGACTGTGGCCGCGCGCCATACGGAGACAAAACGGAATCTTTTGTAATTGAACGAGTTTTAAAAATCTCTGACTTCTTTATAAAGCATAACGCCAAGGCTATTGTTATTGCATGCAATACAGCCACAGCCGCTGCAATTGACCTGCTAAGAACAAAGGTGACAATCCCTGTTGTCGGAGTTGAGCCAGCATTGAAACCAGCTGTTCTCAATACAAAGACAGGTGCTGTCGGAGTCATGGCTACCACCCGGACGATTTCCAGTGAACGCTATAAAAAACTTTTAAATACCTACAACCCTGACAATAAGGTTAAAGTTGTCTCCATGAAATGTTCCGGATTAATGAACTGTGTGGAAAACGGTGCCTGGGACAATCCGGAGACCTTGGCCTTAATCGAGAAATACACGAAGCCCATCAAAGAAGCAAATGCCGATTTTGTAGTTCTCGGCTGCACTCACTACCCTTTTCTCAAAAAGCAGATATCGAATGCACTCGGACCCAACGTTGTTGTCTATGATCCTAGTCCTGCCGTAGCAAAACAAGTTTTACATCAGTTGACAAAACTGGAAAGTCTGGAAAAGGACAAGGTTGGAACAGACAGAATCCTAATCACTGAGTTAACTAAAAAAAATCAAGAAATCATAAACCTTCTCTGGGACCACGCTATAGAGGCTGAAAACTTAGAAATTTAGCTGCTCGACGTTTTTTTAATAGAAATGCTCGGACTGGAGAGGCCTCTGCCGTCCTCCATTTTAACGGTGCGGCACTTAAAAAATAGATTCCGGGATCCGTTCTCTCTAGAACCAGATTTTCAAGCACGCAGATTCCTCGGCCCAACAATAAATGATGGATGGGAAAGTCCTCGCTGTCCTCATTATCAATAGATTCGCTGTTCGTCCCAATCAGGTGGAATTGGTCGTTAACCAACAATTCTGCAACGTCCAATCCCAAACCTTGGGTTTTATCTTCGAACTTGAATAAGATTTTTCCGCATTCTTTATATTTTTTAAAAACTTCCCACTCTTTCAAGGACTGCACGTCCACAGCCAATTCAGCCGGTGCCACTAGGCAGTCTCCCACAAACATATTTAACGGAATGTCACCGATTCCTTCCGTCGAATAAGAAAAATGCATCGGCGCATCCGCATGAGTCCCTACATGAGGCGTGACGCAGATTTCAGAAGTCTTGATTTGAAGGTTAGCGAGCCAGCTAAGACTAAACGGTGTATCGCCGAAGTAAGCCGGAGTACTTGAATCTACTTGCTGAGAGATGTCGATTATGTCCAATTCTGTCATGCTGTTTGCCAATTCAAAAAATAAGTACCCGAGTTTGTGCGGCCTCGAGCCTAACTTCTTTTGAAGCATTATGCTTCAATTTTCAATATATAAGAGAATAAATATGGCAGAGGAATACTATCTTTGGCAAAAGCTTGCCCAACGCCGATCAGTCGGTGCAAAATATTTAACAAATCCCGTCCCTTCCCACACAGACTATTTAGAAGCACTTAGTGCAGCCTTGGCTGCTCCGAATCATCTGCGGGATAACCAATGCAGAATCGTCCTGATTAATAACAGAGAAAAACTTGCCGATTTCTTCGAAGCAGGAGCTCTAAATAGGGGAGCGACCTCAGAAGAAGCTCAAAAATCCCGTTCAAAGGCATTGAAAGCACCAGAATTACTCGCAATGATCGTCAAAATTGAGCAAGATAACACCCGGGTCCCTATTTATGAGCAATGGATGACGGCCGGTGCCTTTCTAATGCAGTTTATAAATGTTCTCGAAAATAAAGGCTTCAGTCTCAAGGTTGTCAGCGGCTCAAGTACCGAATACCCAGATGTCATCAAGGCTCTATGCCGCAAAGATGAGAAAGTCGCATGCTGGATTATGGTGGGCACTGCATCGGAGACACCCGAGAGAGCAAAACGGGCGAACCCTGCCGATATTCTTTCTATCTATTAATTAAAATTTGTAAATACATCACTTAAGAGTTTTCGCTATGAAACGCCTAATTCTTTTATTTCTGAGTCTGGTTATCTCCTGCTCGATGCTCTCCGGATGCGGATATAACGAACTGCAATCCATGGACGAATCCGTCAATGCTGCGTGGAGTGAAGTTCTTAATCAGTATCAAAGAAGAACTGACTTGATTCCCAATGTCGTTAATTCAGTCAAAGGGGAAGCGGATTTTGAGAAATCGACTTTAACGCAAGTTATAAATGCCCGCGCAAAGGCAACATCCATTCAAGCCACTCCCGAACTCTTGAACAATCCTGAAGCTTTTCAAAAGTTTACTCAGGCACAGGGTGAAATTGGAAATGCCCTTTCAAGATTGCTTGTAACAGTTGAACGCTACCCTACTCTTCAAGCCAATAAAGCTTTCCAAGAATTGAGAGTGCAGTTAGAAGGTTGCGAAAACCGTATCGCCATCGCAAGAAATAACTACATCAAGACAGTTCAAACCTACAATACTTGGATTCGTCAGTTCCCGCAGTTAATCTGGGTGAAAATCTTAGGTTACAAGCAAAAACCGCAATACAAAGTTGCTGATGAAGCTGCAGTAACAACTCCTCCGGTGGTCGATTTTGGAACAAGTACTCAAAAATAACTTTGGCCGTTGGCTTATCGGCTTGGTACTAGGGCTGACGCTGTTAGTTAGCTCTCTAGCGGCGCAGGCAGAACTTCTGCCTGTCCCTAAGTTCGATTATGTTACCGACACCGCCAACCTCTTTACTCCGGAGCAGAGAAAAGCTTTGGAGGATAAGCTCTGGGGCTTTGAAAAAAAGGTTGGTAGTCAGATTTGCGTCATCGTCGTTCCTTCAACAAATGGAGAACCCATCGAATCCTATGCACACCGGGTAGGAGCTGAATGGAAACCGGGGAGGAAAGGTGTAGGTGACGGATTGTTGTTTGTTGTTGCACTCAATGATCACAGAGTCAGAATCGATGTGATGAGAGCGCTTGAGGGAGCCATTCCGGATGTAACCGCAAACCGAATCCTTCAAGAAGCTGTTCTTCCTTCCTTTAAAGCCAACAACTACTACGAAGGCATTAACAAAGGCCTGGATCTGATATTCAAACAAATAGAAGGTGAAGGATTGCCCGCACCTGCAGCTGCCAGTTCCGGCAGCCAATCTGCCTTTGAAATGGATGGAGATCCCTTATGGGATCAGCCCTGGGTAGCAATCATCTTTATTGGCTTTGTGGCCACAATGATGTTGCGTCAGCTTATGGGTAGGAAATCGGCTCCAATTGCCGGTGTCGTTGTTGGAGCATTCGGTGCCTTTGTAATGCAGTCCTGGATTGCCGGTTTGATTATTGCCTGCATTGTTGTCACCGCAAGCCTTCTTGTTCCCACAGAGGTTTTGGAGGCCGGAGCCCGCAGAACCGCACGGATGAACAATAGAACTAATCGCCGCTTTAGAAATTCCGGCGGATTCGGAGGTTTTGGCGGAGGATTCGGCGGAGGCTTTGGCGGAGGCGGAGGATTCGGCGGCGGATTCGGAGACGGTCCGTCCTCCGGAGGAGGCGGTGATTCCGCCGGTGGCGGCGCAAGCGGAGGTTGGTAATGGCAATTTTACGCACATTAAAACATTGGGCTATGTCGCCTCTTCCGGTAAAGTATTCTTTCCCGGCAGAGGCGCTTCCCAAGATTACTCAATGTATTGAAAAAGCTGAGACAACGACGTCTGCAGAATTTGAAGTTATTATTGAGAGAAGTCTTCCAATGGAGATTCTTCAGTCAAATTCCGTCGCTCTTACCCGCGCAGAACAATTGTTTTCTCAATATCGTGTTTGGGATACGGAAGACAATAACGGCGTTTTAATCTACTTAAACCTGACGGATCACGCGATCGAAATCGTCTTGGACAGAGCGGCTGCACGGATCTTCTCTCAAAAACAATTGGACGATATCGTCTTTCAAATGGGTGAGAAATTCAAACAAAAACAATTTGCTGAAGGCATTTGCGAGGCCATCATGGAATTAGCCAAAGTTCTTTCCGTGCACTTCCCTAATAAGCCTGTCACGGATCCTCTCCCAAACGAACCAGTTATCCTGTAAAACAATTTTGTTCCCAAGCCAGCTGTCTTCTAACTGGCTTGTTTTTTTTTAGAATATGACATCTTTAAATGTTTTCTGGAAAACAAAATGGAACTTTCCTCTTTGAAGGCTTTGTCTCCTCTTGACGGCCGCTATGCAAAACAAACTGAAGTTTTACGTGATATTTTTTCTGAATTCGCTTTGATGCGCGCGCGTGTCACAGTAGAAATTGAATGGATAATTGCCTTATCTGAATTTAAGCTTCCTGAATTAAAAGAACTTTCAGAAAAGAACAAAGATTATTTAAGAAGTCTGGTTTCTGATTTCTCTTTAAGTGACTGCGAAGCCATCAAGAAAATTGAAGCAACTACCAATCACGATGTAAAAGCAGTTGAATATTGGATAAAAGGCAAGATGGAAAAAAATGAAGAATTGGCCTCAGCAAGCGAATTCGTTCATTTTGGATGTACCTCTGAAGACATTAATAACACGTCCCACGCTCTGATGCTTTCTTCCGGACGTCAGGTCATTTGCTCTTATCTCCAGTCAATTACTGACAAATTAAAGAAATTTGCTCATGATTGGGCTTCTGTCTCGATGTTGTCCAGAACTCATGGTCAGCATGCAAGTCCGACAACTGTCGGCAAAGAAATGGCAAACGTTGCATTCCGACTCGAAAGAGCCATTAACAATATAGAAAAAGTGCAGCTTTTGGCCAAAATGAACGGAGCCGTCGGCAACTTCAATGCCCACTACATTGCGTATCCTGATAAAGATTGGCCTGCTTTTGCTCAAGATGTTATTACCAATAGACTTAATCTGGAATACAACAAGTACACCATTCAGATCGAACCTCACGATTACATGGCCCAGCTGTTCGATGCAATCGTATGCGCTAACACTATCTTGATCGATTTGGATAGAGATATCTGGGGTTACATCTCGCTGAACTATTTCAAACAACAATTGAAAGAAGGAGAAGTGGGCTCCTCAACTATGCCGCACAAAGTCAATCCTATTGACTTTGAAAACTCAGAAGGCAACCTTGGTATGGGAAATGCTTTCTTAACTTTCTTGGCCCAGAAGCTGCCAATTTCTCGTTGGCAAAGAGATCTCACAGACTCCACTGTCCTTAGGAATATGGGAGTAGCATTCGGTTACTGTGTTGTCGGCTACAACGCCTTGACTAGAGGTTTAGGCAAACTTCAGCTTAATGAACAAGCTGTGTCTGCAGACTTAGACAACTCTTGGGAAGTTCTTGCAGAAGCCATCCAAACAGTCATGAGACGTTATGGCGTCCCTCACCCATATGAACAGCTCAAAGCCTTAACTAGGGGTAAAGGAATCACTCCGGAATCCTTGCATGAATTTATTGCAAAACTTGAAATCCCTGAAGAGGCTAAGGAAAACCTTCAGAAATTGACTCCTCACACCTATATCGGAATTGCTGATGTATTAGCAAAAGAGATCTAATTCAGAAGAGAATAGTACAAGGGGCTGTTGCAAAATTCCCTCCTCCTAAGAGGAATTTTCACAGCCTTTCTTCTATCGACCAAAAGTATTCTATATAAGAATTATCCCGTTGATTTAAAAGCAAACAGAGGGAATCGAACCCCCTGTATGCTATGGTGAAGTGTTCTATACCAAAGACACTTACCATGACCAATTTTACTGTTTCTGAGGACTTGCTTTTTTATGCCTGTCCCCTTCCGCTATCTAAGCGTAAAAAGCTTGACGCATATGTGTTACTTTTAGAGGAATCATCTGCTGGAAAATACTTAAAGCAGATAAACTTCGATTCTGAGGCTGACATGCCAAAAAGAATGGAAAAGAAGCGAAAACTACAACCTAACGAGGTAGCTAAAAAGAGCTACAGAAGAAAGGGGAAGTGCTAATTCGAAAAATATCGAATTTTGCAACATCCCCTTGTTGCTTTTGCGGCCGGAGAAAAACTCCGGCTTTTCCTTAATATGTTTGAAGTGTCTTAAAGAAAGTTGTGTACCAAGACACTAATCCATGTAAGAGCACAAAGAATTAGAGCCAGTAGGACCGCCAGACTTCCTAAATCCTTTGCCTTGCCGGATAGCGGATGAATCTCAGGACCAAATCTGTCGACGACAGCTTCTATCGCCGAATTTAAAACCTCCGTAATAAGGACAATAAAAACCGAAGCCGTCAGTAAAATCTTTTCTAGATAATCAATCGGAAGCAAGATCGCAATGGGAATCATCACACAGGCAAGAATGAGCTCCTGCCTCAAGGCCTCCTCGCTCTTCCAGCCGGCAACAAGGCCTTGCTTTGAATACTTCGCTGCATTGATAAGTCTAGTTACGCCTGACTTTCCCTTCAGATCAAATGCGTTCTTAGGCTGATTATCCATTTCTTAGAAGTTTACTTTCTGTCTTAAAACGCCTTCGGAATAGAGCTTAGCCATCTCAGGCAATGGAAGCGGCTTGATCTTTGAGGCTTGACCTTCGCAGCCGAATGCAATGTAGCGGGACTTACACATCTCAACTGAGGCTTGCTTAGCAACTTTCAAATAAGCGCGCGGATCAAAAGCTTCCGGATTTTCAACGAAGTATTTGCGGATAGCTGCAGTCATAGCCAGGCGAATGTCAGTATCAATGTTAACTTTACGGACACCGTACTTTATGGCCTCAACAATCTCTTCAACAGGCACTCCGTAAGTTGTTTTGAATTGGCCGCCGTATTTTCTGATCTCTTCCAGGTATTCTTGGGGAACAGAGGAAGAGCCGTGCATCACCAAGTGAGTGTTAGGAATACGAGCGTGAATTTCTTTTACTCTCTGAATAGAAAGAATGTCTCCTGTAGGCTTACGGGTGAACTTATAGGCACCGTGACTTGTTCCGATAGCAATGGCCAAAGCATCAACTTGTGTTTGCTCAACAAACTCTGCAGCTTGATCAGGATCTGTCAAGAGCTGATCTTTGGTCATTGTGGCATCGGTACCATGGCCGTCTTCTTTGTCGCCCTTCATGGTTTCAAGAGAACCCAAGCAACCGAGCTCACCTTCAACGGATACACCGACTTTGTGGGCCATATCAACAACGGTCTTTGTCACATCCACGTTATATTCAAAAGAAGATATCGTTTTGCCGTCGCTCATGAGAGAACCGTCCATCATGACGGAAGAAAATCCAAGGTTGATAGCACCTTCGCAAACCTTCGGGCTCTGACCGTGATCCTGATGCATACAGACAGGAATTTCCGGGTACGTTTCAATAGCAGCTTTAATTAGATGCTCGAGGAACTTTTCTCCTGCATATTTTCTGGCACCAGCAGAAGCCTGCATGATGACAGGAGCGTTGACTTCACTAGCCGCCTGCATAATAGCCTGCACTTGTTCCAGGTTATTAACATTAAATGCAGGGATACCATAATTATTTTCGGCCGCGTGATCTAACAATTGGCGCAACGAGACGAGAGCCATACTTATCTCCAACTCATAAAAGAAAATGATTTTTTGATTTTAAACTAAAACTCATTTACCTTAAGACAAAGTTCCGGAACGTCCGAACCCTTTCAAAATCCCATTTCCAATCGCACATGCCACCTTTCTCTGGAAAGCTCGTGTACGAAGTTTTTGTTCTTCTTGGGGATTCGAAATAAAAGCTGTCTCAACCAGTACCGACGGAATGTCCGGAGCTTTCAAAACGGCAAAATTAGCTTGCTCAACTCGAGACTTGTGCAGAGTATTAATCTTGGCAATTTCGGTCAAGATTCTCTTTCCGTAAGACAAACTGTCCGAAACTTGAGCTGTAAAAGACATGTCTAACAAAATTCTTGCGATTTGCTTATCGTGCCGGGTTACGTTTACGCCTCCGATAAGGTCAGCGTTATTTTGATTTCTCGCTAACCATCTGTTCTGTGAAGAAACCCGCCCCCGAGTATCCAGAGCAAAGATAGAGGATCCCTTAGCGGTAGGCTTTATCCATGCATCAGCATGAATAGAAACAAAAAAGTCGGCCTTAGCAGCTCTTGCCTTTTGGACTCTTCTGTTTAAAGCCACAAAGTAGTCACGATCTCGGGTCAGCATTGCTTTGAAGCCTTTCACTTTATTAAGCTCAGAGACCAAAATTCTAGAAATAGATAAAACTACTTCTTTTTCCTTTGTACGATAACGTCTTCCGACAGCACCCGGATCCTCTCCTCCATGTCCAGGATCGACCATCACAACCAAGACCCTTTCCTTAGATCTCCTCGGCGTAATAGGCTTGGGTTGCTTCCCTGGCTGCGGAGTCTTAGTAGGTTTAGACGGCTTAGATATTTCTTTTGTCGGTGGTTCCGTGTAACCTAGATCTCCTGGCCGCATTGGAACAACATTTCCAGAAGTGATACCAGCAATCAGATCACCAATCGAGTCACGCTCTGCGTCTAAACGATTCTCTTCCATTCGTTGCTGACCTTCCGCAACTTGCGCAAGAATTCGTCCGATTGCGTCAGGTTCACTTTCTTCTTTGCGGATCAGAGCCATGATAGGATCTTTTTCCACCGCAGGATAAAGATCGAAAACCAGTCTATATTTATACTCGCCGAAAGGCTTTAAGGAGAACACCTGCGGGTCAACATCTTGTTTAAAGGCGATAATCAGCTGTACTGCCTTCTCGCTGTGTTGAGACGCTGTAATACCCGAAATATAAGGATCGTTTGGGAGAAGCTTTGCAATCAAGCTTTTTAATTTGGAGGTCAGCTTCAAACCTTCTATCAGGACAACCATTTTTACCGAGGAGCCATTACGCACCATACTGTACTTAAATGGAATAGGTACATCATGTTCCAGCGTAATTCGCGTATATTCGGGAGAGGGCCAAATTCGGAGATCGACAAGTTGTGCCGCTTTTACCTGAGAAACCGGCAAAAAAGAAAACAACAGCAAGCCGCCAACTTTATGAACTAGTTTTCTTCTACTTATTCCAGTCATTATTTACTTTCGCTAGGAGTTTTTGACCAACCTCATTATTGGCTGAAATCTTTACTTCTCGTTTTTCTTCTTCGTCACCTTGTGTGATATCTATTTGTATATCTGCTTCTGGGACGTATGGTTCTGCTTTTGATGTCCATTCGGATATAGTGACTTGTCCAGGACCAAAATTTTCTCTGAATCCGGCATCTTCGAATTCCTCAGGACTTTCGAACCTATAGTAATCAAAATGATTTAGAGTGAAGTCCTTGAGTTTATATATTTCTAGTAAAGAAAAAGTGGGACTCTTCACTCTTTTTTGATACCCCAAGCCTCGCAAGATTGCCCGAGTAAGTGTGGTCTTGCCTGCTCCCAAATCTCCATTGAGCCTAATTATGAGGCCTTGTTCTTGAATCTGTTCGGACATTTCTCCCAAAGCTTTTGCCAGAACTTGACCAAGAAATTCCATTTCTTTCTCATGGAAAAGATGCAGTAAAACAGGTGTTGTCATATTTTAGAAGAGGTCAGATGCCGTGTGATAATGATAACGGTTAGAAAGATCATGATTCTAAAGAGTTACAATTTTTTTAATTTTTTTCACTATTTCGATTTCTCAATCTGAAACATACCTCAGATTTTTTGCCAGCCTTATCTTTCCGTTATCAAACGAAGTTCTTGCTACAACTCACTCTTTTTCTTGTGTTGTCGTCATAGCATTCTCCTAACCTGTGATTGTGAAATTCGAATCTACCTAAGCGCTTCTGACCTTACCGTATCTTTTCTTAAAAATCAGTGTACTAACGATGCGTCGGCCGTAACGACAGGCCCAGTTGTAGCTAATCTTAAAGATTACCAAAAGTTGCAGGATGAAATGCTGCCGAAAGCGGACACTCGACCTCTTATCGCAGGTCGTTTGTTTCTTCGTCAAATGATTAGTCTTCCCATCCTTCAACTAAGTCACTTTAAAGTGAGAATAAAGCTCTGGCAACTGGAAAAGTTCCATACTCCTCGAAGGTTCTGTATAACGCGGCATCTCATGATTTGATTAAAAAAACTACGTTAATTGAACACCATGAACCATAGGATGGTATCCGAAATGGCGGATTAGAGACAACCAGAGGTACCTCTCTAATCAAGAAAGAATTGCATATTCTGTAAAAAGCAATTGGCCTCTTATCTCTGACGTCTTCGTTAAACAAATGAAAACTTAGCTTCTTGCTAAGAGAATTTTTCCTACTATATAATTGCTCTCTAATGCCGGTATAGCTCAGTTGGTAGAGCAGCGCATTCGTAATGCGAAGGTCGGAGGTTCGACTCCTCTTACCGGCACCACAAACTATCCAATTCTATCCTTCACTACCCCGCTAATTCCCTCTTAATCCCATATAATGCGTGACGATAACCCAGGAGCTTATCGGAGCCAAAGAAAATGAGATTACTCACTCTTCTTCTTTAATTTCCAGCCTTTGTATAACCGGCGCCATTGTCATTGCTGATGCTCTTAATACCCAAAAACAGTTTGCGTCGGCCATTATCCAAGGAGTAGCTGATCACGTATTGGCACTGAAGGCGAACCAGAAAAAGGTGTACAAATACGTTAAGGGCCTGTTTGAAATGAATGCAAAAGGTATTGTTTGCGGCCCTCAGAAAATCTCACTTGAACACGGAAGAATTGAATCTCGTTCCGTGAAAATTCTGTCAGGAAGCCGCCTGTCGGAATCTCTGACAAAGAATTGGATTGGCCTGGAAGAAGGATGCATTATCGAGGCCCGGACCGAGTCCGAGGTCAAGAAGACCGGAGTTAAAGGGGTTGAACTCCGGTTACTATATTTCCTCAATAAATTACGATGAGAAAGACCCAAGGCTTGCAGAGCAAATTGGTCAATACATTAGAGGTCATTGGCATATTGAAAATAAAACTCATTGGGTTCTCGATGTTGTATTCAACCAGGACCGTCTTCAGACTTTGAACCCAGAATATTTAAAAGGCAGAACCAGTTTGAACAAGATTGCTCTGAACATACTGGAGAGCTATAAAAAAAGACTTGCTGCTCAAAGTAGTAAAGAGCCTTCTTCCATAAAGAGCCTTCAAGTGATGATGACAAATATCGATGAAGCTGTGAAATGTCTTTGCGAGACATATAAATAAGTAAAGGGGTGAGTGTCACAATCCTATTTTTTCATGCGTAGGCCGTGTACACCGTTTTCGTCAGCATGAAAACCGCTAGGAAGTTTGGGAAGGTCTGATACTCTTGGCTTTGCCATAGAAGTGGCACACATTTAATGAAATTTTTGAGAAGTGACCACTTTGTGTACCTCTTGACAAAATATTTTCCGACTACTTAGCCTTCTTATGGCCTTCTCATTGTCTCTGTTTATTTGATTTAGGCCTTGAAAACCAACGCCTTTGGCAGTCTCATTCAGTCGTGAGCAGTTTTTGAAAAGAAGCGGATTGGTGCCCGGGGAGAGACTCGAACTCTCACGCTTGTTGGGCGAGGGATTTTGAATCCCTTGTGTCTACCATTTCACCACCCGGGCAACAGCGATTCGAGGATTCTATCACTCCATGGATAAAAAAGAAAACTTTTGCTCAAATTTCGCTTAAAAACGTTGTAAGAAAACAACTTCCCGTTTAAGTTACTTACGGATCCACTGACAGCGGCCTCTTTGTTATTCTGCTTCTAAGCAAATATTTAAGGAAAATGTTCTTGTTGTAGCTATGGAGACTTGGTCAAATTTTAAAGCGCATGGATTAACCCTCCAAGGAACCTTAAGGGTGTTTATCCTTATCCTATCCCTAATCTTGATAGGGTCTATCTCTTACGACACTTTTAAATTCAACAATCCTTTCTACGCAAGTCCTATCTACATGGAAATTCAATTTTGGGTTTGCATTTTCTTTCTCATTGACCTAAGTGTTGAGTTTTTCCTTACTAAAGATAAAGCTAGGTATATTTTCAGGTATATTCTCCTTTTCCTTGTATGTATTCCCTACCCTACTATTCTGTCTTCTTTCAATTGGAGCGTACCCTCCGAACTGTCCTATATTTTCAGATTTATTCCTTTGATTAGAAGTGCCTATGCGTTAGCTATCGTTGTTGGATGGTTTACTTTCAGCCGCACCTCTACTATCTTCGTAACCTATCTGGTAATTCTTGTAACGTGTATTTATCTCGGAAGCCTTGTTTTCTTTGTCTGTGAAGTAAATGTCAATCCGCTCGTTAAACATTACAGTGATGCTCTTTGGTGGGCGACGATGGAGGCTGTAACGGTTGGCTCAAATATTCAGGCCGTCACGCCTATAGGCAAAATTGTTTCGGTTATAGAGGCAGTCTTTGGAATGTTAATGTTCCCAATGTTTACTGTTTACGTAACTAACATTGTTGGAACTTTTCAGAAAGTAACGACAGATGTCTCTGGTGAAGCTTTCATGAAGCAAGAAAAAGCATCTTCTAAATCAGAAGACGGCAAAGGTGCAGACGAAAAAAAGGCTACTTAGGCTTCTTAATTTGTTTTCCGGCCTCAGGAAAGAGAAAAGCCTTCGAACGAAGTTCACATGAACCCGCTATGTTGGCCAAGGCCGCGCTTGGCAAGCAAAGCAACAGAAAATCCAACAAGTAAAACTCTCTTCCAAAATGGGAAAGCCTCTTTGGGCCTCTACACCAGTCTAAAATTTGTTCGCACTGAATAGAGTTCTAAAGTCCTACGATTTTGGGCTTAGTCTCGTAGAACTCCTCAGTATTCCGGATATCAGCAAAAAATTGTCACTTAGAAAAAACTAACCGCATCTGATACCATTTTTCGCCTCCGTGAGTGGATACAGAAACTCCTTCGTCCTGGAATCCGAAACGTGAATAAAAATCTCTTAAATGTTCTTTACAGGTCAGAATCACGCCAGTCCTTCCTCTCGCTTTAGTATCTTCAAGAACTTTTTGCAAAATTCGTGAGGCGACCTTTTGCTTTCTGAAAGCGGGATCCGTAACAACGCTAAATAGCAGCAGCCACTTTCCGTCAGGGTTGTGATAGCTTGTGTCAGCAAACATTTCATCGACTAAGACTTCTTCATCTGAAACCAACCCGCAAATAAAACCTTTAGTTGTCCCGTCTTCCTCAAGAAGCCAAAAACAATCAGGGTAGGTAGCCACCCTTCCTCGGATTCTCTCTTCAGAAGCAGCTTCAGCTGCTGGGTAAGAAGCCCCTTCAATTCTTGCTAGCTCTGAGACGTCCTTTGAAGTAGCATGCCGAATATTCATCTTGTTCTTCCTTTATTGTTGTTTGAAAGCACCGACTATTATAGAAAGGTGGTCCTCAGCCAACAATCTTTCCGAGGCGATATGACGTATTCGAACTAGTCAAATTTGTGAATCCTGCGGTCCCGAATATATACTTCTCAAGATTAGTGAGGTATACATGTTTCAAAAGATTTGGCAAAAATTTGGAGAGCCGGAAGAGAAAAAAGCTTTCGACAGTGTGCTGCGAACTGTCTATACGATCTGCTTAGATAAAAGCGGAGAGGCGCGGCGTAATGCACTTCTTGATTTTCAAAAAATCTTGCTTCGACCAGTTCAAAACCTGGCCATCCGCTCCTGCTATCTTTTTCAAGATACTCCTGAGCCCGCAACGTTTGACTTCAATTCAACTTTCGGCCTTAGTCAATCTACGCTTGAGGAATATGGAGCTCACATGTCTGAATCGACTGAAAATCAAATGCTCCAAATGTGCTCGGAACTGATCTTCTATCTTCCGCACCCTAGCGTCAATTTACAAAAAATGCTGGGTCAAGTCGGCAGCGACGGTAGACCACTGGGAAAATTTCAACAAACAGAAAAACAGTCAATTCTTTGGATTAGTCCGCTTAACATTGGATTTGCCGGCGGCGAGACTCTTCCACTATGCATCGCTTCCTTAAACGAGAATGCTGTGCTTGTTCCAGAAGAAATTTTCGATATTCAACCATGTCTGGAAAATATTCGTTATAACGGAGCCCATTGGGTAAATGAAAACAATGAAGTCCTCGGCAAACCGGTATTTCCTGAGTTTGGCTGGGTATGGGAGATCCACCGAAGAAGTCTATTCGAATTTCAATAGACACAACAAAACTGGACCTTCCCACAGATTTTCTTCATTCCCGTCCTCTCAGAATCGATCGTTTCCCAGTACTTGTGGGTTTAGAGACAATGCCCGCTTCCTCCATTGCTTCGATTAGCTTAGCCGCTCTGTTGTAGCCCACCCCTAGCTTTCTCTGCAAATAAGAAATGGAAGCCTTTCCATCCTCCAAAATAATCTGAACAGCTTGATCGTAGAAAGGATCTCCCTCTCCCCCCGGCGGTCTTGCTGTGATTTCTTCTTCTGCTGATATGTCTGCCTCAGGAGCGTCCGTCACTCCGTCAACGTACTCAGGCTCTCTTTGAGCTTTAATAAAGGATGTTACAGCATCAATTTCTCGGTCTGTAACATTTGCTCCATGGACTCTTTGCAGCGGAGTACTTGGGTTCATATAAAACATATCCCCGCGCCCCAAGAGTTCCTCCGCTCCCGGCTCTCCCAGAATTGTTGTAGAGTCATAACGATTAGAAACTTGGAAGCTGATGCGGGAAGGACAGTTGGTTTTAATAATCGGCGTAACGATATCCGTACTCGGACGCTGAGTAGCCAGAATGAGATGCATACCTGCAGCTCTTGCCTTTTGAGTCAAACGAATGATCGATCCTTCTACTTGTTTGCCGTTAGTCATCAGCAAATCCGCAAGTTCATCGATAATAATGACAATGTAGTGAAGTTTCTTCAAAGGCTCAGGCGACTCCGGCGTCAAGCTAAATGGATTGGCAATAAACGTTCCCTCCTCCTTAGCCTGATCAATCTTCTCATTGAAGCTGTCAAAGTTTCTCACTCCGACGGCTTTCATTAGCTTGTAACGCTTATCCATCTCTCGGACAGCCCAGTCTAAAGCGTGTCCGGCTTGAACCATGTCTGTAATGACAGGTGTAAGCAAGTGAGGAATATTTTCGTAAGGTGCGAATTCGACTTCTTTAGGATCTATCAAAATAAGTTTTAATTCGTCCGGAGTATTCTTGTAAAGCATCGAGAGAATCATGGCATTAATACCAACCGACTTACCTGAGCCTGTAGTACCTGCAACCAGTAAGTGGGGTGCTTTCCCAAGATCAATCGTCACTGGATCGCCTTGCACATTCTTGCCTAAGGCTAAAGTCAATCTAGACTTGCCCGCTCTAAATGTATTACTGCCGATAATTTCCGTTAGGTAAATCATCTGAACTGCCCCTGGAGGATTCGGAACTTCTAATCCTAGACAGTCAACTTCCCGCAAATTTTCAATAACTCGAATGCTTGGCTGTCCGAGCCCTCGGGCCAAATCCTTAGAGATTTTGACAAAGCGGCTGGACTGTACGCCTGAACCAGGCTGTACTTTAAAGCGAGTAATAACTGGCCCTCGCATGGCAGATAGAACTTTGGCTTTAATCTTGTAAGTGGCCAAAATGTGTTCGATTCTGTCAGAAGTAAATTTAACCTCCTCTTCGCTGATTTGCGGACGGTCATAAGGAGGAACATCCAACAACGAAGCCGTTGGCAGTTCGAAATCAGCTTTCTTCTCTTCTTCTTGAGGAACTTGACCAGCTAAAAGAGCATCTGCATTCGGCACCTCTTCGAGTTCCAGTTTGGTCTGTTCAGGTTTGGGTGCAATTGGCTCAGTTACAGAATGATGAGTAATAATAATCGGATCTTTCTTGATCTCTCGGATAGAACTACGCTCAACAATATTGGGAATTGACGGTACAGGAACTTTCCGAGGAACCGCAGGCGCTGCGGAAGGAGGCGACTCTCTGTTCTGAGAAAGTTTCTCTTCTCTGAGTTTCCTTTGGGCGATTCCCTCTTCTTCGTCTTCTTTTGTCTCCTGGGTCTTTCTTAACCTCATTAGGACTGACTCACAGCATCTGCCCAAATTTTCCATCAGTTCCAGCCAAGAAAAATTAAAAAAGATTCCGAAAGTTACGATCACGGCCGCTGCAGCGATCAATGTGCTGAAATTTAATCCCACACTATGAAGAAGCTCTGTTCCGATCGCACTCCCAATAGCTCCTCCAGATGTGCCGGGAAGATCAGACGAAAAAGAATGCAGTCTCAAAAATAATAAAGTACTGCAAGAAATAATGAGCAAGAAAAAGGCAATTACCCGCAGACCATTAGGATATCTATAGGAATAGATGCCGTTAAAAAACATTTGACCTGAACGAATTAAGGTAAACAAGGCACCCGCAACCAACAGCCATGCCGCCCAACCAAACAGCAAATACAATAGATCCGCAATCCACGCTCCTGTGACTCCAAACACATTACTAATGCGAGTAAAACTGTTTGCCATGGAAAAACCAGGATCCATCCCGCTGAATGTCGCCAAAGAAAGAGTAAGAAAAACCGTTCCGACTAAAGACAGAACGAACAGAATGGAACCAAAGAATTTTGAAGCTCCGGACGGCTCATCTTTGCCTTTTCTTCGGAATACCTCGATGCCTGACGGTCCGAAACTATGACTTATTGAATTACTCATTGCGTGCTACCTGCGGGGGTGCCAATTCATTATTTCTATCGGCAATACTTATAATTTCTTTCTTATAAAGTTTATATCTTAAAGGAACAAATCAATGTCCACCATTGTTGAACACTCCAAAGTACTTATTCTCGGTTCAGGCCCCGCCGGCTATACTGCTGCTATTTACGCGGCCCGAGCCAACTTAAAGCCGACTCTCATTACAGGTATGGAACAGGGCGGTCAATTAATGACTACAACGGAAGTCGATAACTGGCCTGGCGATCCTTCCGGAGTTATGGGACCTGCTTTGATGCAAAGAATGCTTGAGCATGCTGAAAGATTTGAAACCAAGATTGTTTTCGATGAAATCCATGCTGCTCATCTTAACGAAACCCCTATCCGCCTGTCTGGCAACAATGGTGATTACACTTGCGACACTCTCATCATTGCCACTGGTGCAAGCGCTAAATACTTAGGCCTTCCCAGCGAAGAAACCTACAAAGGCAAGGGAGTCTCCGCTTGTGCCACATGTGACGGGTTCTTCTACAGAAATCAAGAAGTTGCTATCGTCGGCGGAGGAGACTCAGCCATCAAAGAAGCTATCTACCTCTCTGGAATTGCCTCTAAGGTTCACATGATCCACCGTCGGGATAAGTATCGCGCTGAACCAATTATGATCGACAGACTCAAGAAAGTTGCCGCTGAAGGCAAAATTGTTCTCCATGAGTTCTGTACTCTTGATGAAATTTTGGGTGATGATAAAGGTGTTACCGGAGTCCGCATTAAGAATGTTCAAACTGACCAGACTGAAGATATTCCAGTCATGGGAGTTTTCATCGCTATTGGTCATAAACCTAATACCGATCTTTTCGAAGGACAGTTAGAACTTCAAAATGGCTACATTGTCACTAAGGGTACTGCTTCTAAGACTTCTCAAGCGACAAGTGTTGCAGGTGTCTTCGCAGCCGGTGACGTCCAGGACCAGACATATCGTCAGGCTATTACCTCAGCTGCCTCAGGCTGTATGGCGGCATTAGATGCCTTAAACTTCTTGGAAACAAACGGTAAGGCATAACTGCACCATGAAAGGTAAAGATCTCTCGTCTCTGCTGTCTTTGAAGGACGAATTGAAAAAGCAGGCGCAAGAAAAAGAAAAAATTCGCTTGGCTCAAGAAAAACGCCAGAAAGAGCTCCGTGCTCAGCAGGTTTTCTTTGAGAACGAAATGTCCAAGTTAGGCGTATCTAAACAGACATACGCTAAAAACCTTGCCGATATCAAGCGTCCTAAGCCTGCTCCTTTACCTATCCAAACTGCTAAAGACAATAAAGCAGTGCTTGAGGACTCTTTATCCGATGAAATTGGCATAGATCATCTTTTGGCAAGCGATGACCGGATTTCTTATGTCCAAAAAGGTGTTGCACCTAATATTCCGAAGCACCTCTATCAGGGGAAATGGTCCATTAAAGGGTCTTTGGATTTACACGGTTATACCTCAGATGAAGCAAAACAATTGCTTATTTTGTTCATCAATGAACAAAGAAAAGCTGGGCACAGAGCAGTCAGAATTATTCATGGGAAAGGGTTTGGTTCAGTCGGCAGGAAACCGGTCCTGAAGGAAAAAGTTCCCGTCTGGCTAGTTCAGAAAAAAGAAGTTCTTGCCTTTGTACAAGCTCCTGAGCATGACGGAGGAGAAGGTGCGCTGCTTGTTTTGCTTTCAGCGCCTTGATTCGAGAAAACAATTATGGGAGTCCGCTTAATGCGGACTCTTTTTATTAAATTGCGGCGTTTCCTGTTTCACCAGTTCTGATGCGGATAACCTCTTCTACAGGCATTACGAAAATCTTACCGTCCCCAATCTTGTTGGTGCGGGCTGCTTTCATAATCGCCTCGATTGCCATGTCTACCAGCGCATCATCGACCACGCATTCAATTTTCATTTTCGGAAGGAAATCAACAACATATTCTGCACCTCGGTAAAGCTCAGTATGTCCTTTCTGTCTTCCGAATCCTTTTACTTCAGAGACTGTCATGCCTTGTACGCCAATATCTGCAAGACTCTCACGCACTTCGTCTAGTTTAAAAGGTTTAATAATGGCTACTACCTGTTTCACTGCTGTCTCCTATTTATTTCCTAAAGCTGTTCTTTGAATTTGTTGGTAATTGGATATCTCCAATCTCTTCCAAAAGCTATACCCGTCATTTTAGGACCAATTGGGCCCTGACGCCTCTTATATTCGGCTCTTTTCACCAATGAAATGACCTTTTTCGCGGTTTCTTCGGCAAATCCCTCTTGAATGATCTCGGAAAGAGCTTTCTTTTCCTCCAGATACTTCTTAAGAACAGCATCTAAAGTCGGATAGTCCGGAAGTGAGTCCTCATCTTTTTGGTTTTCTCTCAACTCGGCTGAGGGAGCCCGAGTCAGAATGTTTTCTGGAAAAACGGACGGTGAAGTGATGCGATTTAGCCAATTGCAAATTTCATACACTTCGGTCTTATACACATCTTTTATTACAGCGAAACCGCCGGCCAAATCCCCATAAAGAGTGGAGTAGCCTACGGCCATCTCACTTTTATTCCCTGTAGCAGCAAGCATCAGACCTTTCTTATTGGAGATCGCCATCAAAATGACGGCTCGGATGCGTGCTTGCAGGTTCTCCTCGGTTAAATCCTTTCTATATCCTTCAAATTCATTTTTTAAAGCCTCCTCAAAAGCCAAGTACATCGGCTCTATCGGGATGACAGAATATTTTACCTTCAGCCGCTTGGCGAGTTCGGCGGCATCGTTCCTGCTCATATCTGAGGTGAATTTAGAAGGCATCATAACGGCTTCAACTCTTTCAGCTCCCACAGCATCAACAGCTATCTTTAAAACAAGCGCTGAATCAATGCCGCCGGACAAGCCCAGGACAACACCCTTGAAGGAATTGTTTTCTATATAGGATCGCAAGCTCAGGACCAAAGCAGAATAAAGCTCGGAGATGTCAAGAGAAGAGCTAAGCGGGGAGTCCTCTAGGAGGGAGCCGTTTTTACACTGAACAATGGTGTAAGAGGCCTCGAAACCCGGCATTTCCCGACCCAAGCCCTGTTGAGTAAGGGTAAAAGAGAACCCATCAAAGACGATTTCATCTTGAGCTCCTACAGCGTTTACATATACTGCATCCATTCCTTGGGAACAAACGTTCTTTCTCACGCATTCTATCCTCTGCTGCCTTTTGTATTTTTCGAATGGGGAAGCATTCAAAATAAGTAAAACCTCAGCTCCAGCTTTTTTTGAAGCCCTCGGAGCCTCGGTATGCCAAATATCCTCACAGATATTGACACCGAATTTGGTTCCCTTAACTTCAAAGACCAAGGGTTCGTCATTTTTACCGGAAGCAAAATACCTTCTTTCGTCAAAAACTCCGTAATTGGGCAAATTATGTTTTTTATATCTGCCTAATAATTGACCGTCCTTGATTAAAAAGGCTTCATTGAATACCTTATCCTCTTCTCGAACCGGAAGACCAATCAGAAGGTATGTATTTGGGAACTGTTTGGACGCTTTAATCAGCTCTTGTGCACAACTAAGACAAGAAGAAAGGAAGCTTTTATGGAAAATGAGGTCTTCGGGAGGATAACCGCATAAGGAAAGCTCCGGGGTCATCACAATATCACAGTCTTTATGTGATAGACAAAAACTAAGAATTTTGTCCTTATTTCCATCCATATCTCCAAGGATGGAATTCATCTGGAACATAGCAACGGAAGCTTTCATAGGCATCTCTTCAAAAGAATCTTCGTTAATTGTAGAGATTGAACTATCCTCTAAGGGATTCTCGAATTGGAAATTCAAGAACCAAGTTCTTCTTTGATGAGTCGAACTAAGTCGTCCCTAGTGCTGTCATAAATTGTTATGTTTTGGGCACCCAGCGCCTTGAGACGATCGGCTATTCTTTGATGAATCGTAAAGTAGCATGCTCTTTTAAGAGAAGCATCGAAGTCCTTTCCTAAGCCATTCCATAAATGATTTACTGCGTCTGTGCTGGTTACCAAAATGATCAGTTCATCTTGAGGGTGCACTCTGGACCTCTCTGACACAGAAATTTCAAAAGGAATTCTTTCGTAGATGACAGCCTTTCTAACTATGACTCCTTTTTCACTCAGAGAATCGTAAAGAAACTCTCGGCCTGTCTGCCCTCGAGCAATAACTACGCGTTTAGGCAGCCCTTTCGAAACGAATAGTTCAAAGAGTCTTTCGCTTCCGCTAACATCAACAGTCCCGGGCGGATAAAGGACTGGTTTAGAGGGTTGGTAAAGTTTGGATATTTTTTTTGCGGTCGGTTCTCCGACTGCAGCAAATTGAGTATCGGAAGGTAAATCCGGAAGTTCTTCATACAAGAACTCAGCGGCAGTAGGACTGACAACAACTACCACTGCTCCTAATTCAACCTCCCGACGGACAGTCTCAGTATCTGGCAAATCGGGCTTGCGAAAAGAAAATGCCGGCCATACTAGAAGGTTATCTTTTGACAAACCAGCCTGGACAAGGCTATTTGCAATTTTTTTTGATGCATTACCAGGCTTTGTCAAAATTACTTTCTTCATGCTAGTCGCCCAAAACTTCTTTCAAAAGTCTTTCACCGCCCTTTTCTCTAAGAATTGTTAAAGCTGCTTGTGCATTCTTTTCAGGCTCTTGAGCGCTGCCAACAACATCAGCACTGACGAACTCCCCGGTTTTATGATTGCCGACCAAAGCACGAAGATGCATCTGATCGCCGTCAATAGTTGCATAGGCTGCAAGGGGAACTTGACATGAACCGCCTAATGCTCGTGATACCTCTCTTTCAGCTTTTGTACAAAGGCGAGTTTCCTCGCTATTGAGAAAAGAGATGAGTTCTTTGGTTTCTTGGTCTCCCTTACGGATTTCAATACCGATCGCGCCTTGTCCGGGAGAAGGTAAAGACATGTCCGCAGGAATAATCCCTTTGATTCGGTCTGTTAAGCCAAGCCTCTTCAAGCCGGCGGTTGCCATCACTACCGCATCAAATTCCCCTCTGTCGAGCTTAGCCAGTCTGGTGCCTACATTTCCTCGAATGGTTTTAACCTGCAAGTGAGGGAAGTGAGAACGAACAAAGAGTTCTCTGCGCAAACTTGCAGTACCCACAACGGCACCTTCGGGCATTTCTTCAAGACTATTGTATTTAGGAGAAACAAAAGCGTCTCTTGGATCTTCCCTCTCCAAAACCGCTCCTAATTCGAACTCGGCTGGAAGTATCATTGGAACATCTTTAAGGCTGTGAACGGCAATATCAGCTTCTTTGTTAAGCATAGCCACTTCAAGCTCTTTTACAAAAAGGCCCTTCCCTCCTATTTTGGATAAAGTGACATCAAGAATTTTGTCGCCTTTTGTAGTAATGCCAAGCAACTCCACGTCTAAGTCTGGATACTTCTCTTTGAGTAATGATTGAACAAACTTGGTCTGCCACAATGCCAAAGGGCTTTCTCTGGTGGCAATAATGCATTTTTTGGAAGTCATGATTCTTATCTCTTAGAAAGTTGACCAAGTCTAGTCAACACATTTTAACTATCTCTTAATCTTGGAGCACTGTTCGTAGAAGCCCGAACAGTATTAAAAGACCTGCGCTTAGGCAGGTCTTGAGTTAAGGATTATTAAGCAAACTTCTTTTGCAGAGGCGGCACGATCTGCTTCTTGCGACTCAGAACCCCATCCATCCACATTTCCTTATCTGCACCTAAGGTCTCGGCGATAACCGCAGAATCCGGACCGACAACCAATAATCTGGAACCTTTCTTAAGAATATCTGTGATAACTAAAACAACGTCATCGCGGCCTTCTTCCTTTGCTTTTTCCATTTCTTCCAGAAGTTTTGTCTTGAGTTCCGGAGTCACCATATCTTCAGCGATTAATTCGAGCTGGCCGATGCCAATCTTCTTTTCTCCCATTTCGAAATCTTTGAAATCACGGTTGAGAAGAGCTTTCGGGGAGGCATTCAAATTACTCTTAGCTTTAAACATTTCCATTCCAAGAGCTTCGATATCTTCAACTTCAGCGATCTCAGCCAATTCCTGAACAACTTGTTTATCCAAAGGAGTTGCTGTTGGGCTGTTGAAAATCAATGTATCTGAAAGAATTGCACACATCATCGCGCCTGCAATATTCTTAGGGATTTCCACGCCGTAAAAATCGTGCATGACTTTAACGATGGTGTTGGAAGAACCGACCGGCCAAATCCAGCATTCCAAAGGTGAATCCGAGCTTACGTCCCCGAGTTTATGATGATCTACGATACCAAGGAGTCTGCCCTCCTTAAAGTCTGCAGGTGCTTGCTTAAGGTCTGCGAAATCAACTAAGAAGAAATCTTTACCTGCAACACCCGAAACAACTTCCGGAGCTTCCAAGTTGAACTTCTCTAATACAAATGCTGTTTCCGGAGCTGGCTCTCCTTGGGCAACAGGCTTAACATCGTAGCCTCTGCCTTTATAAAGGTTAGCCGCGGCTATTGCCCCAACGATAGAATCTGTATCTGGATTCTTGTGGCCCAAAACGTAAATAGGACCGTTTTCACTTTGAATAGAAGCCGTAAAAGCTCCTGGAAATTTAGTTAATGTCGACATTGATCTTTCCAAAATAAAAGGTGCCTAACTAAGGCGAAGAATCACAAAATTTTAACAGAATAAGGTGTTTCAGTTAAAACAGGTTAGGCCTAGTCACACCGTTAATATCTTTTCCTATCAATAGTCCAGCATAGTACTAGAGCACTCATCATGAAAAAAAAGCACAGAGCAGAGGACACGATTCTGATGTCTCCGAGTGTAGTCAGCGGAGAGGCAATACCTCCGAAAATAAACCCGAGGCAGCCCAGAATGGCTGAGGCGACTCCAGCATAATGCCTTCCTATTGCCATGGCCTTTGTTGTAGAACCGGTGAACAGAAAGCCCAAGCCGAAGAGCATCAAAATAAGAGGCAGAAGGTATCCAAGGAAGGAGTCCGTTGTTAAAGCCAGAACAAGTCCCGCAAAGGATCCAACTACACCAATCCAGATTCCGATAAAAGTACAACTCTGAGCTGATTTCAGGCGAATAGACAAAATTGAGCCGATTGCTACAGACACCGCATTAAGAGCAAATATCACAGAAAAATGGACTTCGCTGAAATGATAAATTTTCTGAATAATGAAAGGTGCGGCCGCAATGTATGAAAACAAGGTAGCCATCGTAAGAGAAAAAACCAAAGTATATAAACTAAACCCAGGAATCTTGATTACGGTGAAATAATTCTTCAGTAACTGCACAATATCACCTTCTATCCTATTGCCTTTTTGAAGGCTTTCTTTGAAAGGAATGTCAGCAAAGAGCAGAACAACGCCGAGAATCAATAAGGCAAAAAATACTCCTCTCCAACCCCACCACCCAGCAATGAAGCCGCCTAATACTGGAGCGACAATAGGAGCTAAACCATTCACGGCACTAATCATACCGATGATTTTCGTTAAAGATTTGCCGGAGTAAAGATCGGTTGCCACCGAACGAGATATAACAATTCCCCCGGCAGCACCGAGTCCTTGCAAAAATCTTAGAAAATTAAAAAAAGCAATGGAGGTTGAATAACAACATCCGATCGTTGCCGCAATGTAAAGCACCAAAGAGAAAGTTAAAGGCCACTTTCTGCCATACTTGTCACTAATTGGTCCAATAATAAGTTGGCCCGCGGCCAACCCAATTAAACAAAAAGTCAGACCAAGCTGAATTGTTGCGCTAGAAGTATGAAAAACAACCGACATCTCTGGAAGTGCCGGTAAATACATATCTATTACAAATGGACCGAATCCATTCAGCAATCCAAGAAAAATAATAAGGTACCAAAAATACACTGCAGAGAAATTCCTATTCTTCAAAACAACAATAGTAAGACGGAGAGAAAATAGTGATTCTCATCCACAGTTATTTTAAGAAATTGAAATCCATTGATTCACAACGTTCAAATCAAATATGAGAAGTAATGAATGAGGAGTCTTTATGTCTCTGTCATATCGTTTCAGTCTTGACTCGTGCAGCATTGAGATTTCGGCCAAACAATCTGAAACCGCCGCCTAGGCACCCTCTTGCTGCAAATGGACATCATGGATCACATAAGCGCACTGAATTATGACTTAGAACTTGAGTTGTACACTTTTATGCCTGCCGGAAGAGTGTTCGATAATCTTACACAGTCTAAGTCACATCTTTTTTCGGAATTAATAGGTCTCAGCGGGACTTCTCCGCCAACCTTACTCCTCCTTTCAAAGCAGTTAAAACCTCAGAATTTTCATAACAGGAGATAGAGGAATGGAAAGCCTTAAAAAACAGCTCGCTCAACTCCTCCAAGGTGGTTCTTAGCATAGGACGATCGCTTGCAATAAAAAGGCACTTGGCCAAATTTCTTTCGTCTATCTTCCTCACAGAAAGCAGAGACGGGTCCTCCCCTTGGAGGATATTGAGAGGAGGAAGAATCGTCCATCCTAAACCTTTCTCCACGGCTCTTACGACCGATTTTGTATTTTCTAACTCATATCTAACAGTCGAGTTCAATCCAATCTTTCTAAGAAAACTCTGTGCCTTACGTCGATCTGCAGAGTTAGCACGGTAAGAAATAAACGGTAGGTTTAAGGCTCTGAAAACGTCTTCTTGCTCAAAATTCTTTAATGCGCCTCCATATTGTTTATGACAGACAACAAAATAAGACTCTTCTAAAATCAGATGACGTATTCGCGCTGGCCGATCGGAGATATCTGGAGCAATCGCGATATCCAATAATCCATTTTCAAAGTCCTCGAGAATTTGAGGGATAAGACCGGTTTGCACTTCCAAAGATTGCAGTTTAGGAATCAAATGCTGCTCAAGCATAGCTGAAAAAAAGCCGTCAACGACCTCAGACAAACCAATCTTCAATGATCGCACCTCTCGCTTTTCTCTGAGGTTTATTGAGTTTTGCATAATCCTTGCCTCTTCTACAAAACGTTGGGCATGTCGCAAAACCTCTCTTCCAAGGCTGGTTAGAACCAGTGGTCTGGAATCTCTGTCAAAAACGGAGTCGCCTAGCTTGTTCTCTAGTCTTTCTACAGTTTGAGACACTGCTGATTGAGAAACTCCTAATTCTTTGCTGGCAGCCGTGAAGCTTCCACGCTCCGCAACCTTAATGAAGGTTAAAAAAAGTGACGGTTGAAGATCTTCTAAATTCATATTCCAGACTCGGTTATGAGAATTAATAAGGAACGCTTTTACTGCTTGTAGATAAAAAAATGAAAGACTAAATTTTCCTCAAACATATCGAATGAACGTAACTATGACCTATCTAATCACAATAATTTTGCCTCAATTTTTACTGATTCTTTTTGGATCCGGGTTGAGGAAGATGAAATCTTTCACTGAATCTTTCTGGTCAGGCTTGGAAACAATGGTTTTTTACGTATTGTTTCCTCCGCTCCTTTTTAATTCTGTCTATAAAAGCCAATTCAACCTTGAAGCTTCGGCTTGGTTTCTTTTAGTTGCTGTCTCCTGCATGTTAGGTGCGGTATGCCTTTCGTGGCTTGTAAATCAGTTTTATCAGGAAAGTGCATGGACAAAGTGGTCAGTTTTTCATTGTGGTTTTAGATTCAATACATACATCGGATTTGCTATCTGTCAACCTCTTTTAGGCAACGAAGGATTTGCTCTTCTCTCTTTACTCATTGCCATTTGGGTACCCATCAGTAATACTATTGCAGTGGTAACTCTTTCTTTTGCAACTAACTCGGAGTCCAAATTTAATTTCTTCAACCGGTTAAAAACGGTAGTAAAAAATCCTCTTATCATTGCCACTCTTACGGGATTGTTTTTCAACCTATTGAAGATTCCTCTTCTTCCACTCATCGATATTTTTATTGGATACCTGAGCAGTGCCGCCCTGGCCTTAGGACTTTTGTGTATTGGTGCAGGTTTAAAGTTTGATGATGTAAAAAAATATAAAACACTTATTGCTTGGTGTACTCTGGAGCGCTTGATTCTTGTGCCGTTCCTGGCAATTTGCCTTTCCATCTTGCTTTTGCCCAACCCTGTTGAAGCCTGTGTACTAATTTTGTTCGCTGCCCTTCCAACCGCCCAAAGCTGCTATGTGATGACTTCTAAAATGAAAGGAGACGGAGCGGCTGTGGCAGATTTAACAAGCTCCCAGACACTGCTTTCCATGCTGACTTTAACAGGATGGGTTTTATTAATGAAAAACTATTTTTTAGGTTAGGTGAAGAAACAACCCGGATATCGAAATATTTCCCGTCCTCTACAATTTTTTTTCAACAAAACTCTGCGTAAATCATCCACTCATTTCTTTTGGTCACTCCAAAATTTAGCAGATGTTAGTAGATATTAGTAGAGGATAGTAGGAATTGAGTTTTAGGAGATTGGTGGCCCCAACTGGACTTGAACCAGTGACCAATCGATTATGAGTCGACTGCTCTAACCAACTGAGCTATGGGGCCTGAGAAAAGTAAGGCTTTTCTCTAAAAGAGCGACGATTTTAACAGAAGTCAACCAAACGTTCAAATTCAACTTGTACGAAGCGTTGTACAGATGGTGCGCTCTACTGGGCGTACCATCAAGAAAAAACCGAGAAGGTCAATTCTCGGCTTTTTGTACTTAGGTGTTTAATTTATGAATCGCTGCCTCCTTCTAGGAAGCTCTTTAACTTCTCAGCGCGGCTTGGGTGACGAAGCTTACGCAACGCTTTCGCTTCAATCTGGCGAATTCTTTCACGTGTGACATCGAATTGCCGGCCAACTTCCTCAAGAGTATGGTCCGTATTCATTTCAATACCAAAACGCATTCTTAGAACCTTTGCTTCTCGCGGAGTCAAAGAACCCAATACTTCTTTGGTAATTTCTTGAAGACTGGAATGCTGGGCAGCTTCAGCAGGAGCAACCGTTCCAACGTCTTCAATAAAGTCACCAAGATGAGAATCCTCATCATCTCCGATTGGTGTCTCCATGGAGATCGGTTCCTTTGCAATCTTCAGAATCTTCCGGATCTTGTCTTCGGGCATATCCATCTTCTCGGCCAACACGGACGGATCCGGTTCAACACCCGTTTCTTGCAGAATCTGGCGGGAAATTCTATTCATCTTGTTGATGGTTTCAATCATATGAACAGGAATTCGAATTGTCCTAGCTTGGTCAGCGATAGAACGGGTAATGGCCTGACGAATCCACCAAGTTGCGTAAGTGGAAAACTTATACCCTCGACGGTACTCAAATTTATCCACCGCTTTCATTAAACCGACGTTTCCTTCTTGGATCAAATCAAGGAACTGCAAACCTCTGTTGGTGTACTTCTTGGCGATAGAAATAACCAGTCTCAAGTTGGCTTCAGTCATTTCTCGTTTGGCTTTTCTTGCTTTTGCTTCGCCGGTTGCCATTTGGTTGTAGACATCCTTGAGATCTTTCAATGGAAGCGTCACTTGATTCTGAACGGTCGCTAATTGAGATTGAAGCTGCTGAATTTCCGGAAGATTCCGCTGCAGAATCGCTGCGTATGGCTTGCCAGAATCAGCCTCTGCAGAGGTCCACTCAAGCTGCGTTTCCTTGCTGAAGAAATTATCTAAGAAATAGTCTCTCGGCATTTTTGCTCTATTGACCATAATGTCATAGATTCGAGATTCAACTTTTCTTACGCCTTCAACCTGAGTTTTAAGCAATGTGCACAAACGTTCCACAGTATTTGCGGTAAAACGCAAAGTAAGAAGCTCTTCCTGGATTTCATTCTGTGCCTTAATGTAAGCCTCTGAGCGATATCCGTCCTTCTGATAGGCCTCTTTGAGTTTTTCATAAAGAACCGAGCAATGGTCGAGTTTTTCCAGCACTCTGTTCTTCAACTCGTCAAGCTGTCCCGCAGTCATACCGGATGCGCCGATATCGGTACTCTCATCGTCATCTTCCGGTTGATTGATTACTTCATCGTCCAAACCGTCAACCAGACCGTCGACAATCTCATCAATCTGGATCTGGCCTTCACGAACTTTTTCACCAATTTCAAGAATTTCTGCAATTGTAGTGGGGCAGCCGGAAATCGCATGAACCATGTGCTTGAGACCGTCTTCGATTCTCTTTGCGATTTCAATTTCACCTTCACGAGTCAGTAATTCAACGGAACCCATCTCCCTCATGTAGAGACGCACAGGATCCGTGGTACGACCGAATTCCGGATCGACTGTGGCTAAAGCGGCTTCCGCTTCTTCTTCAGCAGCATCATCCGTTGCTGTAGGAACCGAATCTCCAATCAGCAAGTCATCTGCTGTCGGGGCTTGTTCATAAACCTGAATACCTAAGTCCGCTAGAGTAGAGACAATCTGATCGATCTGCTCGGGCTCGACGATGTTCTCCGGCATGTGATCGTTGACTTCGGAGTAAGTTAAGTAACCCCTTTCCTTACCCATCCGAATAAGAGCACGCAGCTTGTTGAGCCTGTTTTCCTTACTATCTTCGTCATGATGGCTGAAGCTTCTGGAAATAGCCTCTTTCATTGCTTTATCTTTTGCTCCCTTACCCCGGCCTCGGCGAGAAGTAGAAGGAACATAAGCTTCAGCAATTGCGACTTCATCATCGTAAGCGTCATCGTCAGCCTCTCCAACCAAATCGTCTTCATTCGATTTTGAAGCTTTAGAAGCTTTGGTGCCTTTAGAGGCTTTTGCAGAATCAGTCTTTGGTTTTCTTCCTCGTGTGGATTTCTTGACAACCGGCTCCTCGCCAGCTTCCTCTGCGGGCGCATCCTTAACAGCTTTCTTTCGGCCGCGAGTAGACTTCTTTTGGACGTCTTCTTCCGGAGTTGCTTCTATTGGCTTGACAGCTGGCTTACGGCCACGTGTTTTTTTAGGTGCAGGCTGCTCTGCAGGAACCGACTCTTGTGTTGCTGTTTCAACTTTTTCTTCAGACGCCTTCACGGCTCTCTTGCGGGTTGGTTTTGCCGCAACCGTCTCAACTGCCGTTGGCGCCTCGACAGAAGTCTTCTTAGTAGTGGTTTTTCTTTTTGGTTTAGCTGTTTCAGCTGTTGTCGACGTTTTTACGGCTTTTTTAGCACTATCCTTCTGTGCCTTGTCTTCAGCTGCTTTTGTTGTTGATTTAGTAGAAGTAGATTTTTTGGCAGTCGCCATTCTTTCACCTTCAATTAGACTAATTGTCTTTCTCTAACAAGCATCCCATCAAAATGAATCCTTGTAGGAAAACCTTCAATCCATCCTCTGTCAAAGCGAATACGCATACCTGCTGCCTTACTCGGCCTTTACTGCTTTTCTCAAGAATCTCATGAAGGGTTAAAATGCCTCCGATCTTCCGCGATCTCCTGGGCGACAATATCTCAGAGATTGTCTCTGAAACTTTTAATTATACTACTTTTGTTAATTAAATTTAGTAACGAAATTTTTCTAATGATGCAAGTCTTGACTTATTTTTTTCGTGAGTTCCTGAATTTGAAGCTTCAAAGTTTTAGCCTTGTTTTGATAGATCCTTAAGAGATCTTTGTCTTCTTCAGTTAAGGTCCCGGAAAGTATTTTTTTCTTTTCCTCTTCCACATGTTCTAACTCAAACTTAAAAAATATCATTTGAGTTTCTTTTTCAGCAGCCAAATAGTTAGTTCCCAAGTCCCTGCCTCGAACTAATTCTTCTTGAATTAGCTCTCTTCCTTCTTCCAGAGATACGATAGTGAGGATTAAAGATCGAGCGCTCTCAACCTTTTCTTCAAACTGAGAAGAAAGGGGATCGGGAATGGAGATCAAAGAATTTTGTATCGAATAGCCGTCTTCGCTTTCTTTAAAAATGACAGCGATAAGACTCAGAATTGTTTGAGCAGTTTCATTCTCAATGGAAGAAAATAATTCAGTTGCCGCTTTCTCATACAGGACAGCTAACTGGGGATAAAGCACAAAATTCCTCAATAGTGTACGGAGAAGCCGATCCTTCTCTGGAGCAACTCTTCTTCGGGCAAAGCCATAATTGGTTTGAAAAGAATCTTGTCTTTGCCATTGCTGATAGCCGCCCCGGAAGCTGCGTCCCTCTGTGGGCGCCGGCATAGAAATACCGAGCTGAGCACCCAATACTCGAACATCTTCCATAGATACAGCTTTAGCAATGTTGCTAAGAACTGCTGTCCGGTATACGGAATTAGTAATAGAACGGACAAGAGGAGCGGCCGAAGACAGAAATTCACTCTTATCCTCCGGCACTTTAAGATCCAGACCTTCCGAGAGATTCTCGATTAAATAGGAAGATAGAGGCTGGGACTTACTTACTAACTTTTCAAATTCGGACGCCCCGAACTTTTTTACATAGCTGTCGGGGTCTTCTCCCTCGGGAAGAAATATGAAGGAGGCCTTCTGCCCCTGCTTAAGCAGAGGAAGAGTGAGTTCCATGGCGCGTCGAGCTGCTTTTCGTCCCGCATTGTCCCCGTCAAAAGAGAAAATAATGTGATCGGTTATCTTAAGCAGTTTTTCAACATGTTCCGAGCGGATTGCTGTTCCTAATGGTGCACAGGCTTCTTTAAAGCCAGCCTGAGAGAGCTGAATGACATCCATTTGTCCTTCAACGACAATAGCCCTCTTTTTTTCGCGGATTGAGCGTTGAGCCTCAAAGAGACCGAATACTTCACTTCCTTTTTTAAATATAGGCGTTTCACCAGTGTTGATGTATTTGGGCTCTTCGCCCGTCATCGTCCTAGCACTGAAAGCGATTATCTGTCCCCGAGTGTTGCGGATAGGAAACATGAGCCGGTTACGGAAGAAGTCGTAAGGCTCGTTTCCATTTTTTCCTTCTCTTTGAAGTCCGGCCTCTATTAAATATTTGCTTTTTCCGGGCCCAATAACTTCTACCAGATTTCTCCAATTATCCGGAGCAAAGCCAATTCCGAATTTTTCAATAGTTTCAGGGGTCAGGCCTCTGTCAGTAACATATTTAAGTGCTTCTGGACTTGTCTTTAACTTTGAACGATAAAACTCCTGGGCTTGGGTCATCAAATCGACCAAACGAGGAGCTTCCGGATTTCTTTTCTCCGGCTTGCCTTCATATCGAACCTGAAGACCATTTTCTTGTGCTAGTTTCTCAACGGCGGACGTAAAATCCAAACCTTCGTACTTCATCAAGAAAGAAATGGCATTTCCATGTTCGCCGCAGCCGAAACAGTGATAAAACTGTTTTTGTCGACTGACGGAAAAACTTGAGGTCTTCTCGTTGTGAAATGGACAGCAGGCCCAGCCGTTCTCACCTTTTACCTTTAAGGCAACTCTGCGGTTAATCGTGTCAAAAATATCAACTCTTTCAAGAAGATCTTTGATAAACGACTGAGCTATGAACACAACAATTCCTTCGAAAGAAAAGCCTCGAAGGAATTACCCAACGAGGCTTGAATAGGTGTAAGAAAAAAGCTACTGAGCTAATTTTGCTTTAACTAAAGCACTTACTTTTCCCATATCAGCTCTGCCAGCCACTTTGGGTTTAATTAAGCCAATTGCTTTTCCCATCGCAGCCATTCCTGTGAGTCCGCTGTTCTTAAGAACTTCCTCGATAACAGCAACGATTTCTTCATCAGTCATCTGTTTTGGAAGGTAAGCACTCAAGACCTCAATCTCAAAGGCTTCTTTATCAGCCAAATCATCTCTGCCGCCGGCTCTGTATTGTTCAACAGAATCACGTCTCTGCTTTATTAGCTTAGCAATGATTTGCTGGATTGCTGCGTCGTCAGCAACGATGCGTTCATCGACCTCTTTCTGCTTAATAGCAGCCAGTAAAAGACGGATCGTACTCAAACGTGCCGCATCATGCGCACGCATAGCAGCCTTCATATCAGCTGTTACTTGATCTTTTAAACTCATCGTACTTCTGCGAAAAATTAGTAAAGCTTCTTCGGAAGCATCATGCTGCGGAGACGCTTGTAGTGACGCTTGATAGCAGCTGCTTTTTTACGCTTGCGTTCAGCAGTCGGTTTTTCATAGAATTCACGGGCGCGGAGCTCTGTGAGCAAACCGCTCTTTTCAATAGTGCGCTTGAAGCGGCGAAGAGCAACTTCAAACGGTTCGTTTTCTTTAACGCGAATAGTGGGCATCTAGCACCTAAACTAAAATTAATTAACTAAAAAGTGTACTTGTTTGAGTCAACTATAAGAATCCAGCGGACTTTTATATGACTCGAAAGTTTGCAATTGTAATCCAAATTCAAATTTTTTTCCCTTGATTCCTATAAGAATATGTATTTTTTATGTAACGAAGGAGAAATACGCCTTTTGAGGATATTCCGGTACCTACACCTGCACCCCGTATAAAAGGAAAGCTTAAAATACTTGTTCTTCTTATAAGGCAGAATATGATCATTTTAGGAATTGAATCCAGCTGTGATGAAACAGGCGTCGCTTTATACGATTCAGAAAAAGGGCTGTTAGGCGCCGCCCTTCATTCGCAAATTGACATGCACAAACTTTACGGGGGCGTCGTTCCCGAACTAGCCAGTCGCGACCATATTAGGCGCATAATTCCTTTACTGGATCAGGTCCTCGCGGAAGCTAAAATTTCCAAAAAAGATATCAATGCGGTTGCCGTAACCGAAGGTCCAGGACTTGCGGGCGCTCTTCTGGTCGGCACCTCGGTGGGCTACGCTATTGGCTTAGCTTTGAATATTCCCGTGATCGGCGTGCATCACATGGAAGGCCATCTCTACTCCTGCCTTCTTGCCGGAGAGGATCTGAAGTTTCCGTTCATAGCCCTCTTGGTCTCGGGCGGTCATACTCAAATTATGAAAGTTGCTTCTCCCGGCAATTATGAACTTTTGGGGGAAACATTAGATGATGCTGTTGGGGAAGCATTTGATAAAACGGCTCAGGCACTTGGAGAATGCTATCCGGGAGGTCCGGCTGTTTCCCGTTTCGCAGAAGAAGGAGCCTCTGGAGTCATTGAACTGCCGCGCCCTCTTCTTCACGCTGACAATCTTGACTTTAGCTTTTCAGGACTCAAAACTGCAGTGATGAATACCATCAGATTAGCACCTGATCCCACAGACCAGACTTTCAAAAATAATCTTGCCCGTGCTTTTGTTGATTCCGTCACTGAAGTTTTAGTTAAAAAGACGGTCAAAGCCCTTCGTAAAACCGGTTACAAATCTCTTGTAGTTGCCGGTGGAGTCAGTGCAAACAAGCAACTGAGAGAAGGTCTGATTCAAGCCTGCAAAAAAATTGGTGTAAAAGTTTACTTTCCACCTTTAGCTCTTTGTACAGATAATGGTGCCATGATTGCAGCCGCCGCAGCTGCTCATCTGAAAAATATGGAAGCCTCACCGAAGGAAGGCTTCTCAATTAAACCTAAATGGCAGCTGGAAGGTCTTCAATAGTTATTTAGGATTAGCGCAGTTGACTGCAACTGCTTTCAATTCTTCAACCAGGACCTTCGGATCGAGTTTTACGTTGTATCCTCTTCTGCCCCCATTAATATAAATAAACGGCAGCGAGAGGATGCTTTCTTCAACGAAGATCGGCATTTCCTTCTTTGTTCCGAAAGGCGATGTGCCTCCAACCTGATATCCGGAGTTTCTTTGAGCAACTTCGGGTTTGCAGGGCTGAATATGCTTCTTTCCAATCTCTCTGGCAAGATTCTTCGTTGAAACCTCACAATCCCCGTGCATCAAAACAACCAATGGCTTCTCATGTTCGTCTTGCATAATTAACGTTTTGATGACGTTATGCTCATCGACTCCAAAACATTGTGCGGCCTGACTGGTTCCGCCATGCTCCACGTATTCATAAATCCCTTCTTCAAAAGGAATTTTTCTAGCTTTCAACCAAGCCGTTGCCGGTGTTTCCGATACTGTCTTCTTTTTACTCATACTGAACTCGTATTTTAAGAATCATCTAGACTAAAAAATTATGAGTCTTGCATCCTTTAACTATGCATTACATTTATTTTGCGCTTTCGCCTCTAACAGATCTCTTTTCCAAAGTCCCTTTGGAAGAGGAAACTCAACGTTCTCTTCGACTCCTTCCATTGTCGTGACTTCACACGGCTCTATTTCTTCGAGCCTTTGAATGATTTCTTCTACAAGAATTTCAGGCGCACTAGCTCCTGCAGTGAGACCAATAGTTTTAACATTTTTCAACCATGAAGGTTCGATTTCAGAGGCATCATCGAGAAGATAAGCTTTTGTCCCCACGCCCTCCGCAACTTCCCGCAAGCGATTTGAATTTGAACTAGATTTGCTCCCCACCACTAAAATCAACTCAACTTGTTTTGCCAATTCTTTCACAGCATCTTGTCGATTCTGGGTGGCATAACAAATATCTGCTTTCTTGGGCTCAAGAACTGAAGGATATTTTTTCTTTAAAGCATTAATAACAACTTTGGAGTCGTCGCAAGAAATAGTGGTCTGACTTACATAAGCTACTTTCTCAGGATTTTTCAGCTGGAGCTTCTCAACTTGCTCGGCCGATTCAACAACTTCAATGTCCTGCTCGACCTGTCCCACCGTGCCCTCGACTTCAGGATGGCCGACATGTCCGATCATTACGATTTCGAATCCCGCCTTATGCATCTTAGAGACTTCTGCGTGAACCTTTCTGACTAGCGGGCAAGTTGCATCGTAAATCACCAAATCTCGGGATGCTGCTTTTTCAGCAACTTTCTTAGGAACGCCGTGAGCAGAAAAAATTAATACAGAACCGTCCGGAACTTCATCAATCTCGTTAACAAAAATAGAGCCTTTTTTCTTCAATGCGTTCACAACATATTTATTGTGCACAATTTCGTGACGTACATAGATAGGTGCACCGTGTACTTCTAATGCTCTTTCAACAATCTCGATGGCTCTTTCGACCCCGGCACAAAAGCCTCTGGGCTGAGCTAATATTATTTTCATGGGCCTCTCCATAAGAGCCTTAATTTTAGTCAAAGGTCAGCCGTCTAATCTCCTCCCTCCGAAAATAAGGCCGATTTTCATTTGCAACATGTTATTTCCAAATCTCTGCAAACTCTGACAGAGAGTTGCTTACAAGACCGAGGAAAATTTTTTATGAAGTTATGCAAAGTAAAAGAAAACAACGTATAATTTGGTGTTTTAGTCCCTAGCCAATTCACCTTTGAATTTGCCAAGGGTAAGTTTTAAACAATTTTATTTCTGGAGAGTTAGCGATGGCACGAGTGTGTCAAGTCACCGGCAAAGCTCCAATGGTCGGCAACAATGTTTCGCACGCAAACAACAAAACAAAGCGTCGCTTCATGCCCAATCTGCAGTATCGCCGTTTTTGGGTTGAAAGCGAAAACCGCTGGGTTCGTTTGCGCGTGACCAATGCAGCCCTGCGTACAATTGACAAGAACGGCATTGATGCTGTTTTAGCGGACCTTCGCGCCCGCGGCGAAATCTAAGGAGTTCACCATGGCGAAAGGTATTCGTGAAAAAATCAAATTGGTATCCAGCGCTGGAACCGGCCACTTCTATACAACCACTAAGAACAAACGTAATCAAAGTGGCAAAATGGAAATGAGCAAATTCGACCCTGTTGCACGCAAGCACGTGGTCTACAAAGAAACTAAGTTGAAGTAATTCAACCGAATTCTTTGCAAAAAACCGAGGCAGCTGCTTCGGTTTTTTGTTTTACTTGGCGGCGATGATTTATTCCATCGCCGTCTTTGTTTTCTGCTGGTTTCCTACTCCGGCGTATCCTCATCTTTAGCTTGGCCGGAGGGTGCAGACAGTTCTGCCGGTTGTTCCGACTTTTCTTCTGCCCAATGCTTATTGTGCTTTTCTGCCTTTTTCTTCTGCAACACAGCGCCGAAGAACCCATCGGTCTTGTTTAAATGAGGCAACATAACGAAATACTCTCCAAACCGTTCCTTCTGATATGGATTGATTTCTACTCCTTGTTTTTGAAGAATATCAAAAGCATCAAGAAGTTCAAAGTCCTCATTCTCTTTCAAAAATTCCTCAATAACGTCTTGATTTTCACGTTTCAAAATAGAACAAGTGGAGTAAACCAACCTGCCGCCAGGTTTCAGCATCTTTGCAGCACTGCGGATAACCGATTTTTGGATTTCATTAATCCGAGTCAGCTCTTCTTCTCCAAATCTCCATTTCAAATCCGGATTTCTTCTATAAGTTCCCGTTCCGGAGCAAGGAGCATCGACAAGAACGCGATCCATCTTGCCATACAACCGTTTGATATGTTTATCGTGTTCATCTCGAATGACTACAGGATAAATATTACTCAAACCCGCTCTTCTCATGCGGGGAGGAAGACCGTTAAGACGCTTTTCGTTTACATCAAAAGCATAAATGCGGCCGGTGCTCTTCATGAGGGCACCGAGGGCTAATGTTTTTCCGCCCGCTCCGGCACAGAAATCACATACCATTTCTCCGCGTTTTGGCTGAAGTAAACGAGCAATCAGCTGACTGCCCTCATCTTGGACATCAACTTTTCCTTCTTTGTAAATCGGCCATTGAGTGAGAGCAGGTTTAATAAACAGGCGCACACAATCTGGACTGTAAGTTCCTTTTTCAGCTTTCACGCCATGCTCTTCTAATTCTTTGATAACGTCCTCGGGAGTGCTCTTCAAGCTGTTTACACGAAGGTCCAATGGAGCTCCTTCCTGCAATGCTTCAAATAATGCCTTATGGTCGGTATATTGAACAACTGCCAGATCATAAAGCCACTTTGGAACCTCAGCCTGAATCTCTTTAGGAGCCAACGAACTCTTCGGAGCAATCATATTCTTGATGGTTTCTTTTTCCTTACCGAGAATTGGATCGGCAATCGTATCCAAGCCATGCTGGAGTGCAAGCGCAACTAACCCTGTAAGACGTGGTGCCTTGTCAGGTCTGACGGGATTCATTCTCCAGGTAATCATGGAAAGATGACGCATGGTGAAATAAATTCCCTCAGCTATGAGAGTTCTTTCCCTTGGACCCAAATGCTTTGCTTTCTTGAAGTAAATACTCATCAGGACGTCTGCCGGGCCGTCAAGCTTCAGAATGGTGCGCAGCGCTTTGCCGAGTTCATCCACTACTAAAGAGGTGATGCGAACTTGGCCCGGATGCTGTTTCTGCATTCGAGGGTTAGGAGCTTTGTTCTTATCATGGGTCTGCCTCTCCTCGGGGGTCATCTTTGCCCAACGTTCTTTAGCGGCCTTTTGCCTATCAGTTAGTTTACGTTTCGGCGCATCAGGGCGTTTGTATCCGGAACGTCTTGTTGACTTTGGTTTCTCTGTTGCCATTTTTAAGTTAGAAAATTGCTAATTGCTCACTGGATTCCAAATCCATTTTCACTGAACCCTCGTCCAGCTTAACCTTATTACAGGCTACCAGGCGGATAGCTCTCGGATAAAGAATATGTTCTTTTTTGAGTACTCTTTCTGCAAGTTTATCGGGCGTGTCCCCTGTTAGAACAGGAACAGCAGCCTGTCCGATAATTTCACCGCCGTCTAAGACATCTGAAACAAAATGTACCGTCACTCCATGAATTCGCACGCCGGCTTCCAGAGCTCTCTCATGAGTATGTAATCCTGGGAAAGAGGGGAGAAGCGCGGGATGAATATTAAGAATTCTTCCAGAGTAGCGACGGACAAAAAACGAGGTCAAAACACGCATAAAGCCGGCTAGAACAATGAGCTCTCCATTGAAAGCTTCGATTTCTTGAATTAAATCTTTTTCAAAGCTTTCTCTGTCTTCGTATTTTTTATGATCAACCACGGCCGTAGGGATTCCAACGCTTTGAGCAAAAGCTAACCCAGCCGCTTCCGGTCGATTGGAAATGACGCCAACAATCCGAATACCCCAAATTTCTGACCACTTTTCTTTTATGCTTGTTTCGTAAACTGCTTTAAAGTTACTTCCTCGACCGGAAATGAGAACGACGATGTTTTTCATATGATTGAAGTGAAAGTTAGGATGGCCGATGGCCTGTGTAATGGTAATCTGATTGAGTATACACAATTAGATCCTGTGAAACACAGGCTCAATCTTTACTTCTCGTCTTAAGAAAAGAGCTAGCTGCTTCTCTTTCAGCGTTCCTACTCTCATATCTAATCTCGGCAGCTTCAACGACATCCATAAGAAATATCAAGAATTTTGTCTTATAGAAACCTCTGCCGAGATTTTTTCTTGAAAAGTTAGCGCAACATTAATTTGTAGAATTGGACTCTTGTCTGAATGAAAACCTTAAAGAAGCTGTTAATGTATCCTCATCCACAGATGAGACCATCTTTCAGCCTTTTTTTTTATTTAAGAATCTAGTTCTTAATTGCGTTGCGAGCAGCAACACGCCCGAAAACAATACAATCTGCAATTGCATTTCCTCCTAGGCGATTGTTGCCGTGAACACCTCCCACAAATTCACCAGCCGCAAATAAATTCGGTATAACTTTTCCATGGATATCGATGACCTGAGCCTTCTCATTAATCCTTACGCCTCCTTGGCAATGGTGAACGCTCGGCCACTGAGCTACGGCATAGTAAGGACCTTCAGTCATTGGCTGCATTGAAGCAGTAGTAGGTTTCCCAAATTCATTATCTTTCTTTTCAATAATGGCCTTATTATGTTTGTCAATCGACTGCACTAAGGCCTCTGCAGGTACTTCCATTGCGTTAGCCAAATCCTCAATGGTCTTTCCGGTTTTAAGGCGCCCAGACTTAACAAAAGATTCTATCTCCGCTTTGTCCGTCAAAGATTTGTAGACTTGAGGATTGAATACACACCATGTATTTTTATCTCCCGTTGCCAACTCGGCTTGAGCTACCACGTCTCTTCGTTCGAGCTCAGAAACGAAGCGTTTACCTTTGTTATTGACGTACACTGCACCAAATCCTGGAAATTGAATCGGAAATAAGGCTGGCCGATCGATAGCGCCGGTTTTAGGATTAGCCGTTGGAAAAAGCTGAATAAATTCAAGATGGAGTGTGTCAGCTCCGATCTCTCTAACCATTTTTAAAGTTTCCGCTGTTGCGCTAGGTTGGTTTGTTGTGTTGTACGCGGATCCAAGAGTGGGAACTAGAGAGGTGCGGAAAGCTACGTCTCTTCCAAACCCACCTGCGGCGAGAATTACACCTTTATCCGCTCTGATATTTATTATTCCTTTTGGTGTTTGGACCTGCACTCCTTCGATTTTTCCTTGAGAGTCTCTCCAAAGTTTGGTCACTTTGGACTGGGTTCTAACCTTATCAAATCCATGTTTTTTGGCAATATTCAGCATAGCGCGCAGATATCTTTCTCCGCTTGCCATGTGATCACGATAGGCTGAGTGCCCCCCAACACGGCCTAGACCTTTGTTGAGCGTAAGACCTCCTTCTTCTATCATCCAGTTCATTGCATCCGGAGCTTCTCTTACCAATACGTCGACCAATTCAGGAATATTGTAGAAATCGCCGCCTTTCAATGTATCGTTTTTATGTCTTTCAAAAGAATCCTCGCCTAGACCTAACTTTTCTCGTAATTTCAAGTTGTCTGTCCATGCAGCAAATCCTCCTCCGGCTGTAACGGAATTGCCTCCTTGAACTGGCATTTTTTCTAACAAAACTACTGTTGCGCCATGTGAGAGAGCTTCGGCAGCCGCGGCTGTGCCGGCAAAACCGCTGCCAACGACGACAACATCATATTTTTCATCCCAATGTGAAGGAAGTTCCGGTAAACATGTTGCCGCAGCCCATGATGAAGCGGAAGAAACCATTGCAGCGCTAAGCATTGCAAATAATGAAGAAGAAAGAAAATTTCGACGAGACAGTTTCATAATCATTTCCTTGGTTGTTAACACTGTGACGAGGAAATGTTAGGAATTATTTGTTTTAAAATCAATGAGTTCAAGGGAATATAATAATTTTTTTCATATTGATTGCAGTTAGTGCAATTATTGAGGCTCATATGTCTAAACAAACCTATGACTTGTTTTCCTGGAAATGTTTGCAAGCTGTCGTTAGATGCGGTTCGCTGAAGGAAGCTGCAAAAGCCTTGGAAATGGAACCTTCCTCTGTAACTAGAAGAATTAAGCATTTATCGAAAGAACTTGGTTTTCCACTTGTAGAAATTCACGGTCGTAATCTTTGTCCTACAGAAAAAGGTAAAGCCGCCCTGCGCAGTTTCTTACCGATTCTAAAAAGTTCAGAAAATATCCTCACGAATCTCCATGAAGGTCGAGATCAAGAAATTACATCTTTTCATATTGTGTCGCCCATTGGTTATGCTATTCATGTTTTGAGCAGAGCAGTCAATAGATTTAGAGAGAGGCATCCGAAGAGCCGATTCTGGATTGAATCCGGCTTGTATGGAACAGAAAATTTCGAGAACCTTGGTCACGGTATTGACGTAATTATTAGTACTATCCCCAGAGAAAATTCTTCTTTTATTAAGAAAGAAATATCGACACATGATTCACTCTGTTTTGCTAGTAAAGTCTTTGTGGACAAACATAGAATAAATTCACCCAGAGATCTACTAGGACTGCCTCTAGCCGGTAACTCTCAATTCATAATCAAGCAGTACTTCGAGCACATAACAACGAAAGAAAAAATTCCAATGCCTATAGATTTCTGTCTTGAAAGCGACAATACTCATTTGTTGATGGAGTGGGCAGCTCAAGGAAACGGCATACTTTTGGGCAGTCCTTACACAGCGGCGGCTCCTTACGTCCGTAGAGGTGAACTTGTAGAAGTTTTATCAGATTGGCATTTGCCTAAGAATCACGTTTATGCTTTTGCTTCTGCCAGGGATTATCAACAAGAAGCTAGCTTGTTACCTGAGTTTTTTGAGGAACTTTCTCATGCTTCTGACCAAGCAGCAAAAGAAGCCGACGAAATATATACAAAAATAGAAGAAATGAATCGCCTCGCACTCATTCGTTAGGCTTCTTGTAAAGCCTCCTCTGCTTTTGCATATTTTAAGAATCCGGATACCTATCAGGCCTCTGACTGCGGTTCTCTTGAAAAGTTCCTGCAAAGTTTCTTACATTCAAAAGAAGGAAAACGGAACGCTTCAGCTGGCATAATTAAAAATTCGAGATAATTTTGTTGATTAGTTAAAAATGAAAGTTTACCGAGGATTGCCAAAAACAGAAGATAGACTGGATTGCGCTGTCGCCATTGGTAATTTTGACGGTGTACATCTCGGCCATCAAGCTTTGATCCGCGAGGTGGTCCATGCAGCTCACGCCAGACTTCTGTGCCCTGCTATTCTGACTTTTGAGCCTCACCCGAGAGAGTTTTTCAATCCTGCTGCGGCCCCTGCCAGAATTCTCAGCCTCCACGATAAAGTCGAGGCTTTAAAAGGGAGCGGAATAGAAAGAGTCTATATTCTTAAATTCGATGAAAAACTTGCTAATTTAACGCCTTACGAGTTTGTCAAAGACCTGCTTGTAGATGGAATTCACGCCAGATGGGTTACCGTTGGAGAAAACTTCCATTTTGGGGCCAAGCGCGCCGGCGACTTCCATACTTTAGAAGATCTCGGAAAAGAATTTCATTTTGAAGTCCATCCGATGCCCATGATTTATCATGGCGAAGGTCCAATTTCCAGTTCCCGTATTCGTCAAGCACTGGCCAGAGGAGATATCGCCTCTGCCAACTACATGCTCGGACGCCATTACAGTTTGTCAGGGAAGGTTCTTCATGGAAAACAGCTAGGACGCAAGCTTGGGTTCCCGACTATTAATCAGAGGATTCTTCCTGCTTATTCTAAGGCTCGGCCCGCGATCACTGGAGTTTATGCCGTAAAAGCTCACGGAATAGCTCCTCGGCCCATTGAAGGAGTTGCTTGCATCGGAAAGAGACCCACGGTCGACGATCATGGAGAGTATTTACTCGAAACGCACTTATTTAATTTTTATGAAGACCTCTACGACAAGATTGTCAATGTAGAATTCTTTGCCAAGATTCGAGATGAGAAGAAATTCAATTCTCTTGAGGAACTGCGGGCAGCTATTGCCGAGGACCAGAAAAAGGCTAAGCAAATTTTAGGGTTGTCCGTTTAATTTTTATATTAACCTTGAAGAGCCCGAGGGGGCCAAGGAACTATGTCTAAAGCAAACACACACAATTCGGAAGCGTCCGAAGCTAAAAAATTTCCGTTAAATTTACCGGATACCGAATTTCCTATGAGAGGAAACCTTCCTAAACGTGAACCTGAGTTCATCAAAGAATGGGAGGCTAAGGATGTTTACGGAAAAATTCGAGCCGCTCGCAAAGGCGCACCTAAATTCCTTCTTCACGACGGGCCTCCGTATGCTAACGGGAACATTCACGTTGGCCATGCCGTCAATAAAGTTCTGAAGGACATCATCTGCAAGACCCGCACGTTGCAAGGTTTTGATGCTCCTTATGTCCCTGGCTGGGACTGCCACGGAATGCCGATTGAAATTCAAATCGAAAAAACTTATGGCAAGAATCTTCCGAAAGAAGAAATCATGGCTAAATGCCGGGCATACGCTAAAGAACAAATTCAGAATCAAATGGCAGGATTCAAGCGGCTGGGCGTTCTAGGAGACTGGTCTGATCCTTACCTGACAATGCGTCCTAAAACCGAAGCCGAAGAAATCCGTGCATTAGGCATCATCCTGGAAAAAGGTTACGTTTATCGCGGACTCAAGCCAGTAAACTGGTGTTTCGACTGTAAGAGTGCCTTAGCAGAAGCCGAAGTTGAATATGCAGACAGAAACAGCCCGGCAATTGATGTAGCTTTCCCTCTCGCAGAAGAGGATCAAGAAAAAGCAGAAAAGCTTTTTAATACTGCTCTTGCTAAACCAACAGCTACTGTAATCTGGACGACAACTCCTTGGACTATTCCAGCTAACCAAGCTTTAAACTTCAATCCTGATTTGATTTATGTGGTTGTGGAAACACCGCATAGAAACTTTATCCTTGCAGAAGGCCTCTATGAGGAAGCCCTAAAACGTTACGGTCTCGAAGGGAAAGTCATCGGAAAAGCTAAAGGACAAGATCTTCATCATCTTCGTTTCAAACATCCGCTTGCTTCTCTGGACAAAGGCTACGACAGATTCGCACCAGCCTTAATTGCAGATTATGTTGATGCTTCGGCCGGTACAGGCATCGTACACAGCGCTCCAGCCTATGGTGTTGATGACTATATCTCTTGCAAAAAAGACGGTATGAGCAACGATGAAATTCTCAATCCTGTCCAAGCTGATGGTATTTACGCCTCGTGGCTGCCGCTGTTCGGCGGCATCAATGTCTGGCAGGCTCAGCCGAAAATTCTCGATGCATTGACAGTTGCAGGCAATCTCCTCAATCATGAAACTATCCGGCACAGTTACATGCATTGCTGGCGTCACAAAACACCACTAATTTACAGAGCCACAAATCAATGGTTTATCAGAATGGATGAACCGGTAGCTGATTCTGAAGGTGTTATCAAACCGGTAGAGAAAGAACCTGTTCTCCGCAAGGTTGCCTTAGAAGCAGTAGAAGCTACCACCTTCTATCCTGAATGGGGTGAGGTCAGACTCCACAACATGATTGCCAATCGTCCCGATTGGTGCATCTCAAGACAAAGAACTTGGGGCGTCCCTCTTCCTTTCTTAATCCATAAAGAAACGGGAAAACTTCATCCCGACACACTTAAAATCTTAAGAGACGTAGCCGATAGAGTTGAGCAAGGCGGTATTGAAGTATGGACCCAACTCAAAGTATCCGACCTCATCGATAAAGATGCCGAGATGTACGAAAAGTCAACTGACACTTTAGACGTCTGGTTTGACTCTGGTACAACACACATGACTGTCATGCGCGGCTCCCATGCCTCCAAGCTTGGATATCCCGCAGATCTGTATCTGGAAGGCAGCGACCAGCACAGAGGATGGTTCCATTCCTCTTTACTGACTGGCTGCGCTATCGACAAACGAGCTCCTTACAAAGCATTGCTTACACACGGCTTTACAGTTGATGAGCAAGGCAGAAAGATGAGCAAGTCCTTAGGCAACGTCATTCTGCCTTCCGAAATTGCTGACAAATATGGTGCAGAAATTATTCGATTATGGGTTGGCAGCTCTGACTATACTGGTGAGATTTCACTTGGCCAAACAATTCTGAAAGGTACGGTTGATTCCTATCGCCGCTTCAGAAATACCATCCGTTTCCTCTTGGCAAATACAAACGACTTTGATATCTCCAAAGACGCGGTTCCCGTTGAAGAATTGGCAGAATTGGATAAATGGGCTATAGCGAGAACTCAACAGCTGCAGGACGAAATTCTAGTCAAGTACGATGCTTATGATTTCCACATGGTGTCTTCTGCATTACAGCTGTTTGCGAGCGATGATTTAGGAGGCTTCTATTTGGACATCCTTAAGGATCGTTTGTACACTACGGCAGCAAACTCGAAAGCACGCCGTTCCGCACAGACAGCTTTGTGGCACCTGACTAACGCCTTCTTGAAGATGATTGCCCCGATCCTTTCCTTTACAGCAGAGGAAGCCTTCTCTTACTTTAAACCAAGTAATTCCGGCACCATCTTTACCGAAAAATTTGAGAAACTTCCCGTTATCAATGAATCCGTAGAACTTCTCAATAAATGGGCTGTCATCCGTGCAATTCGCTCGGATGTTCAAAAGGAAATTGAGGTATTGAGAGCTGAGGGTAAAGTCGGTTCCTCATTACAAGCGGCTGTCGAACTGAAGGTACCTCAAACCGAATACGATATTCTCAAAACTTTGGGCGACGAACTCCGTTATGTCTTCATCACAAGTTCCGCAAAACTTGTGGGTGTTTCCGACAAGCGTGAAATTATCGTTAAGCCCGCCACCGAGAATAAATGCGAGCGCTGCTGGCAGTATGTGGAAAGTGTTGGAAAGAATAAAGACTACCCCACACTGTGTTGTCGCTGTATTGGTAATTTATTCGGTGTTCCTGAAGAACGAAGATTTGCTTAGTGAATGGCTTCAACAAAAAAAATAAATAAAAACTGGAATTGGACCGCAGTCTTCCTGTGGTCCATCTTTGCTGCGCTGCTTATAGCCCTGGATCAGTGGACTAAGCATTGGATGATGCATCGCATGATTGTTGGAGACTCTGAAAAGATAACCGACTTTTTCAACCTGGTTGTTGCTTATAACACCGGTGCAGCTTTTTCATTTCTTGCAGACGCAGGCGGATGGCAGCAGCCTATTTTCTTGGTTACTGCCCTTGTTATTTCCGTCATTCTTTGCTGTCTCATCGCTAAAAACAGTGCGCATTCTTTTCTGTGCTTCGGCCTCTCGCTTGTCATGGCGGGCGCGATTGGAAATGCTTACGACCGCATGACTTTGGGATTTGTGGTCGATTTTCTAGATTTTCACGCTTTTAATTATCATTGGCCGGCATTTAATGTCGCAGACATTTGTATCTGCCTGGGTGCTTTCATTGTCATTGTTTGGGAATTTTTCAAATCCAAATAATCTTTTCGCGAGCTTCTAATGAACATTCTGAAGGATAAAAAGATACTCCTTGGTATAACTGGAAGTATTGCTGCGTACAAGGCCTGTGAACTGATCCGCTTACTTGTTAAGAGAGAAGCGCAGGTTCAGGTGGTACTCACAGAAGCAGCTTCTCATTTTGTCGGTGAGGTGACCTTCGAAGCGCTTACCAGAAAAAAAGTTGCTAAGAGTATGTGGGAGTCTTCCAACAGTACTATCGCCCATATCGATCTAGTTGATTGGGCTGATCTTATTGTGATAGCCCCGGCAACAGCTAACTTTATCGCCAAGCTCTCATCAGGAATCTGCGACGACCTTCTCTCTAGTCTTTGCGCTGCCCGCAAAACGCCCCTCATCATTGCACCTGCAATGAACACCTTCATGTGGAATAATCCTGCAAATTTAGAAAATGTCCGCAAACTCCAATCTTGGCCGGGCATTTCTTTCTCCGGACCGGCTTCCGGAATTCAAGCTTGCGGTGATGAAGGAAAAGGACGCCTAAAGGAACCAAAGGGTATTATCGAAGATATAACGAAAGTTTTTTATCCGAAATCGCTTGAGGGTAAAAAAGTGCTGATTACTGCCGGCCCTACTTTTGAAGCACTTGATCCTGTGCGAGGCATAACTAACTTCTCCAGCGGTAAACAAGGCTTCGAGATAGCTTCTGCTTGCAGCCGTCATGGAGCGCATGTTTTTCTTGTTTCGGGCCCCGTTAATCTGGAAACACCTGAGGGAGTTGAAAGATTTAATGTGACTAGTGCCGAAGAAATGAAAGACCGCGTTCTAAGGCTCGTCAAAGAAACAAAACCTGATGTTTTTGTTTCAGTTGCCGCTGTTGCAGATTACCGGCCTGCGCATTTTTCAGTGCAGAAAATCAAAAAAGAAGTCTCTTCAGATAATTACACTCTTGAGCTGACAAAAAATCCTGATATCTTATCGATAGTAGGTCATCTTGAAGATAAACCTATTTGCATAGGATTTGCCGCAGAAACCAACGGTGTCATCGAAAACGGAAAACGGAAACTTCTCTCTAAAGGTGCGGATATGATAGTGGCCAATCCAGCGGCCGCCATCAATTCAGATTCTAACGATGCTGCTTTTATTTCTTCAGATAAAGTTATGCTTCTTGGACAAGGAAGCAAAGAAGACTTGGCCTGCAAACTAGTTGAAGAAATCACTCGACTGTTAAAGGAAAGACACTGTGAAAGTTCAAATTAAATATTTAGATCCGAGAGCTAAGGCATTTAAACCTTCTTACGGAACACCGGGTTCCGCCGGCATTGATTTAAGAGCCATGATTGAACAGCCGATTGTGATTGAACCAGGGGAAACTTATCTTATCGGCACAGGCATCAGCATCTATTTAAAAGACCCTAACTACGCAGCTCTCGTTCTTCCTCGCTCGGGTTTGGGACACAAGCATGGTATTGTCCTTGGCAATCTAGTTGGCTTGATTGATTCCGATTATCAAGGTGAGCTCAAGGTTTCATGCTGGAATCGATCCAGCGAAGCATTCAAAATTGACCCAATGGATAGAATTGCGCAAATGATTATCGTACCGATAGTCCATGCCGAATTTGAAGAAGTAAAAGATTTCGAGCAAACAGAAAGAGGAGCCGGAGGCTTCGGTTCCTCTGGAATCGGATAATTTATTTACTGAAAAGCCGCTTTCCGCGGCTTTTCATCTTACTGCTCGGGCTATTTATTGGACTGAGGCACTTGTACCGCGATTTCCTCTGCAGCCTCCTCAACCTCATTTTTGGAAATTAGCGGAGCGGGAACAATATCCAAAGTTACTTTTTCCTGATTGTCCAATCCGATCTTAACCTTGCCTCCTCGGCTCAGCTGTCCAAACAGCAGCTCATCGGCTAGCGCCCTTCTTACGGTCTTCTGAATTAAGCGCGACATAGGTCTGGCGCCCATTTTTGGATCGAATCCTTTCTTCGCCAAATACTCCTTAAGCTCTTCCGTAAAAGTTGCTTCAACTTTCTTCAAATGCAGCTGGGTTTCGATTTCCAGCAAGAATTTATCCACAACTTTTCTGATTTCATTGGTGCCAAGGGCTTTAAAAGAAACAATAGCATCAAGGCGGTTTCGGAATTCAGGGGTAAAAGTCTTGTTAATTTCAATCTGCTCGTCTCCGTAATGAGTCGAATCTAAGAACCCAATTGAAGTTTTACTTAAGTCTCTCGCCCCGGCGTTGGTCGTCAAGATCAAGATTACATTTCTAAAATCAGCTGTTTTGCCGTTATTATCAGTCAATGCACCGTGATCCATCACCTGCAGCAGAATGTTATAGATGTCTGGATGTGCCTTTTCAATTTCATCAAGAAGCAACACTGAATGAGGATGTTTTCCAACTTCTTCGGTCAGCAATCCGCCCTGATCGAAACCAACATATCCCGGAGGAGCACCAATCAGACGAGAAACGGAAAACTTCTCCATATACTCACTCATATCGAAGCGTATTAATTTCACTCCCATTGCAGATGCAAGCTGTTTTGCTAATTCCGTTTTTCCAACGCCTGTAGGCCCTGTAAAGAGAAAAGCACCAATTGGCCTGTCCGTCTTGCCCAGACCGCTTCTAGATAGCTTTATAGCGTCAGAAATGGCATCAATCGCCGGGTCTTGTCCGAAGATCACATTCTTTAAAGTTTGAGACAAAGTCTTCAAACGATTCTTGTCGTCAGAAGAGACTGTTTGCGGCGGTACCCTTGCAATTTTCGTGATCACCTCTTCAATATCTGACTTCGTAATAACATTGCTCTTTCCGTCCTGATGCAAACGACGTCGGGCGCCCGCTTCATCAATCACGTCAATGGCTTTGTCCGGAAGTTTCTTGTCAGAAATATAACGGTCGGAGAGTTCAACCGCTGCGACGATTGCCGAATCTTTATAGACGACCTTGTGATGCTCTTCAAACTTACTTTTAAGTCCTTTCACAATGTCTATTGTCTCTTTAACTGTCGGCTCGGTGACGTCAATCTTTTGAAAACGTCTCATCAACGCAGAATCTTTACTGAAAATCTTTCTAAGTTCATCGTAGGTGGTAGCTCCGATGACGCGTAGAGTCCCTTTTGCCAAGTGAGGCTTCATCATTGTGGCTGCATCAGAGGCGCTGCCTTCAGAACTCCCGGTCCCCAAAATTTGATGAATTTCATCAATAAAGAGAATGGTTTTGGGTCTTGCCTCGACTTCTTTGATGAGATTTTTCATTCGCTCTTCGAAGTCTCCGCGGTAATGCGCACCCGCCAGCATTGAACCAACATCGACAGAAAAAACTTCAAACTCGGATAAGAACTTCGGTACCTCGCCTCTAACAATCTTGCATGCAAGTCCTTCCCCAATGGCAGTCTTACCCACTCCTGCTTCCCCTACGAGAATCGGATTGTTTTTTCTTCTTCGAGCTAATACCTGAATCACGCGTTCAATTTCTTCACTGCGTCCGATTAAAGGATCGATACGACCCTCCTTAACCTCATTATTCAGATTAAGAGCATAGGTATCTAAAGCAGATTTGCGCTTTTTGCTCTGCCGGGCGTCTTCCTCAGCCTCTGCCGCCCCCATTTCTTCGCTCTCTGCAAGGATAGTTTCAATGAATTCGGAAAGCACATTTCTATCGATGCCATGCTGGTTGAGCAAATAAACAGCTTCGCTGTCTTTCTCCGCGAGGAGGGCATCAAGTAAATCTAAACTATCAACTTCTTCTCGATTTTCTGATTGAGCCTGCATAATAGCTCTCTGAAGAACGCGAGAGTAGCCGACTGTGACGTCAGGATTTTTGTCTTTGGCCAATTTATTTTGCTCAGCCATTTCTTTCGAAATAACTAAGTTGATTTCGTTCTCAAGCTCATGAACGTCTACATCTTGATCTACTAAAAACTCTTCAACCTCAGCAGCTTGAAGAAGACCCCACAACAAATATTCAAGAGTTAAATACTCGACACTGTCACTTCTTCCGCGAAGAAAGACAATCATCATCAATTTTTGAACTTCTTTACTTAAACTACTCATTTTCTTCTATGGTTATCTTTAGTGGAAAGCCTTCGGCTCTTGCCATTTCGCGAGACTTAACCATCTTAGTTTCTGCTAAATCTTTGCTGTAAATCCCCGCAACTCCTCGTCCTTCTTCATGTACTTTCAACATGATTGTCATCGCGTCTTCCGTAGATTTCCCAAAAATTTCTTTTAGAAGCTTCACAACAAATTCCATAGTCGTAACATCGTCGTTGTGAAGAATTACGCTCCAACGATTAGGTTTTTTATAAGGTCTGACCTTTGGTTTTACCTTCGTGGAAGATTCTGTTTGAGACCGAGACATATCACTATTCTTTGTGGTTAGATAACAACAATTAAATGCGGAAAAACCGCTAAAAGACTTTTACTTAACCCGTAATTTGTTAACGGATTATTTTGACTAAATAACGAGTAAATAAGGGTTACAAAGCATTTTTTCTGTAATAAAGATTTTCTTTTCCTCATACGCACCTTGTTCAATAATACTTTGTCCTCGTTGACAATTCTCTCATATCCATTAAAAATCTAGTTACTGTCAGTCTTTTCTCACAGACAGTAGGGCAGTACCGCAGTAGTAGTAAGGTTTCAACAAAAGGTCGTACCGGTTGTGAAAATCCAGCTTATCGAACTGTCAGTTAACACAATCAGTGGCGGGTGAGTACCAGAGACAACGCCGTTAAATTTTTGGAGATATTAAAATGGCAACAGGAACCGTAAAATGGTTTAACGACGTAAAAGGTTACGGATTCATCACCCCCGATGACGGCGGAGAAGATCTCTTCGCTCATTTCTCTGCAATCAAAATGGACGGTTTTAAGACACTCAAAGAGGGTCAGAAAGTCTCCTATGACTTGAAAGTTGGCGAAAAAGGTAAACAAGCTGACAATATCAAACCCGCTTAATTGAAGGTCTTTCTTCGAACAAACTCGGCCCTGCACCGAGTTTTTCTTTTCTATGAAATTCTTAATAATCACTGCTTTTTCTTTTTTCCTCTCTTCCGTTTTAAATGCGGCTGACTTGCGAGTTCTTCAGATCAACAACAAAAAAATCACGGTGGAAATTGCCTCCACCAGTCTAGAAAGAGAAATCGGACTCATGTATAGGAAAGAGCTTCCTGCCGAACAAGGCATGCTCTTTAAGTTTGAATTCCCCGATTCCGTCTGTATGTGGATGAAGAATACTTACATTCCGCTGTCGGTAGCCTTTATCGATAAAAACGGGATTATTATCAATATCGAGAAAATGGACCCGCTGACTGAAAACATACATTGCAGCCGTGGGCCAGCGCTGTATGCTCTCGAGATGAATCAAGGATGGTTTCAGAAATATAAAATAAAAAGCGGAGACAAAGTCTCCAGCCTAAAATAAAGCCGTGAGGCGAACTTCACGGCTTCAAGGATTTGAAACTTAATCCGTTATTGCATGTTCTTTCCTACGAATTCCCAATTCACGAGATGTTCAAGGAAAGCAGTAACAAACTGAGCTCTGACGTTGTAATAGTCAAGATAGTAAGCGTGTTCCCAAACATCGCAGACCATCAAAGGTTTAGCTGGTGTGGAGATTGGAGAACCGGCATTGCTGGTATTAAGAATGTCTAATGTACCGTCTTCATTTTGAATGAGCCAGGTCCATCCGGAACCAAAGTTGCCTGCTGCGCTCTTAATGAACTGTTCTTTGAAAGAGTCGTAGTTCTTCCATTTAGCTTCGATTGCATTCAGGATACTGCCGGTTGGCACGCCGCCGCCATTAGGAGTCAGGCTGTTCCAGAAGAATGTGTGGTTCCAATTTTGGGAGGCGTTGTTGAAAATAGGACCTTTTTGAGTAGTACGGATAATCTCTTCTAAAGGCATTGATTCGTAATCTGTACCAGCAATCAATGTGTTGAGGGTATCAACATATCCCTTGTGATGCTTTCCATAGTGATAGCTCAGAGTCTTTTCACTCATGTAGGGCTCAAGTGCTGTCATCTCGAATGGAAGAGGCGGAAGTGTGAAAGCCATGTGGGGTCTCCTAGTGTTTATTATTTCTCGGTGCATTATGCACAGATTTAAGAACTTGTGCTAGTCTTCCTCTCAACTCGGGCATTAATTGCTCCATCGGAGAAGAGAACCTGAAACTCTTGGCCTTCCTTCAGTTCCTTACCCCGCTTGACTACCTTATTATCTCTCCTCACGATGGCGTATCCCATCTGCAGTAATCTGTTTGGATCGAAGGCTGAAATTTTTGTTTCGAGATTTAAAAGAAAAGAACGCTTAACAGTCAATTTCATTCGGCTTTGAGTTTTTATTGATTCCGCCGCTACTCTCAGAGCATCTTTCTTCACCACAGGTTTTAGCTTTTGCAAGCTTTTAAGCTCATTAAAAAATTTAATTCTCTGGAATTTAATTTCGCGAGAAAAACCAGTGTTCAAGCTGGCTTCATGATTAGCTAGTTTCCTTTTGGCTTCCTCCAGTCTCCCGCCAAGACTCTCGGGCATAAGAAGCCGAGGCACTTTTAAATGAACAAAGAAAGCCTCTTTTTGAACTTTCATTGCCTGCAGAAAGTGCACTAATTCTTTTGACTTGTCGTTAATAGAAATTTTATTTTTAAACGCTGAGACTTCATAGAACAAGCGCTGTCTTTTTCTTGATTTAACCTCTTTGAGATTCTTTGAAAGCTCATGCATTACAAAAGCAAGTTTGCTCTGATGACCGGCCAGGATAAGATCGAGCGGAGGAAGTTCTATTCTGAGCTTGCGTTCTCTGAATAACATCTCTTGGTTTACAGCGTTGGAAATCCGCGCTAAGCAAGCAGCAAACTTGGATGCTTCAGGCAAAACAGAAGATCGGCTCAAGGTATGAAGATTGCCCTGTAAGTCATTTTTCGCATGAAATAAAAATTCGTTGGCACTTCCTTTGAAATTAAGCAGATCTTTTTTAAATCGATTGGAAAAATAATTTAAAAAAACATCCGGAGATTCAAAAAGTCGGGAAGCATAGGCAACTTCATTTTCTGAGCGGTTTAAAAAATTCTCCATATCTTTATGGATGGTTTTATAAAGCTTTTCAACGCGCAGGAGAAGTTCGTCTCTGGGGGCAGCTGCAGCCACTGCCGCTGCCGTAGGATTTGGCGTCCAAATATCTGCAGCAAAATCTGCAATCGTTTGATCACTGTCATGGCCGATACCCGTTATAACAGGGACACAGCATTGCCGAATGGCCCGGGCAACTCTTTCATCATTGAAGCACCATAAATCTTCTATGGAGCCCCCTCCGCGTACGAGAAGTAAGACGTCTGCCTCTTTTCTTTCTGAAGCTATTCGAAGAGAATTAACAATTCCTTCAGCAGCGGCTGCCCCTTGTACAAATGTCGGGTACACGATGATATTTACATAAGGAGAATAATTTTTGAGCCGAGTAAGGACATCTTTTAACGCTGCCGTCTGCAGCCCGGTCACTACCCCTACTGTTCTTGGAGCCAACCGCACCGGACGCTTGAGTTCCGGCCGGAAAAGACCTTCTTCAGAAAGTTTCTTCTTTAAGGCCAGGAATTTTTCGAAGAGCTCGCCTTGTCCGCTTCTTACCATTCTGCGGACTTCAAGAGAGAGGCGCCCAGTTTTATTGTAGAGACTAAGATTTCCTCCAACCTTTACTTTATCGCCTACCGCAGGATTAAAAGTGACGGCATAATTTTTTGAGGCAAACATCATGCAATTCAATACGGATTCCTCGTCTTTGATTGAGAAATACCAATGTCCGCTTGCACGATTGTTGTTAAATGACGAAATCTCTCCTTCGACCAAAAGAGTTCTCATCGACTTAACTGTAAAGTCGATCTTTTGCACTGCTTCCGAGACCGACATAATTCTCGGATCTTTTGTTGGAATAACTGCCTCGTTCAATATTGTCTCCTTGATGCCTGAATATTAAGCCAATTTAATTTTCTGTTTTGTTCTGCTCAATATTCAGGAAAGATATTTTGAAGTTATGCACAATATCCACAAAGTTATCCACAATGTTATTCACCACCAGCGAGAGAGCCGATTACTTGTCGTATCTGTTTGATTATTAATGATTTTTGCTCCACTTAAAACTTAGAATTCAAAAAAAATTCTTTTAAATTCATAATAGTTATGCACACTTTCCAGAAGTTATCCACAAAGTTATCAACATATGTGGATAACTTCTGTATAACCTGTGGAAAACCACTAAATATCGTGTTGATAAAATTTTTTTTATTCATAAAAAACCATATTTATCAACGTTTTAAGATGTTGATAAAGTTATACACATTGTTTTTTCATTGATTCTACAGCTTTTTTGATGTAAAATGTAATGGAGAGACTCTACCATTTTTAGAGTTATCCACATTATTTTAGTACGAAGTTAATAAAAAGTGGCTGTTTTTCACTTTTTTAACAAACAGTTGCTGAAAACATTGTATTTGGGTAGGGGAAAGTCTGCCCTAAAAGCCATAGTCAGGAGTTGAATGTGGATAAGTCCTGAATTATTTGCGCTGGATTTTCAACCTTTCCATTATAATTTTAAAAAATTAGGAGTTACTATCGATGAACATTGTAGAACAAAACTGGGATCAGGTACTAAACAAGATGAAGCTGGAATATTGCTCATCTAATATTTCTTATACTACATGGATTGCACCACTTACTGTTTATGAAGTCAAAGACAATACCGTATATATTCTCGTCAAACTGAAGGCGAGTCTTGAACATATTCAAGATAAATATCTGCTTCCTTTTAAGGTCTGCATCGCCGAAGTAACCGGTACAGAATATGAAGTGGAATTTGTAACCGACAGCCCGAAAGTGATTAAGGAAAAGAAAGAGTCTTCCGTCCAGAAGACCCGTATAAATGCGATTTATGAAAAGGCAAACTTAAATCCAAAGTATACTTTCGACACATTTGTCGTTGGAAGCAACAACAATTTCGCCCACGCTGCTTCCCTCGCAGTTGCCGAATCTCCGGGAGAGATCTACAACCCTCTCTTCTTATATGGAGGTGTTGGACTTGGAAAGACCCATTTGATGCACTCCGTGGCACATTACATTTTGGAACATGATCCCTCCAAAAAAGTACTGTATGTCACAAGTGAAACTTTTACGAATGAACTGATCGATGCTCTTAAAGTAGGTAAGAACGGAAATGAACTGGCAATGACCACATTCCGCGAGAAATATCGTAATAATGACGTTCTTCTGATCGACGATATTCAGTTTATTATAGGAAAAGAAAGTACACAGGAAGAATTTTTCCATACATTTAACCATCTTCATGTGTCAGGAAAACAGATTATCATCTCCAGTGATAAGCCTCCGAAGGACATTGAGACACTGGAAGCCAGACTTCGCACACGTTTTGAGTGGGGTCTGATTGCTGACATCTCCTCTCCTGACTATGAGACAAGAATGGCGATTCTTCGTAAGAAAGAAGAACTCGACGGACTTGAGAAATATCATATTCCGGATGAGGTTATGCAGTACATTGCCAATAATATTAAATCCAATATCCGTGAGCTTGAAGGATCTTTGAATAAACTGATCGCTCTTTCTAATCTGGAGAATAAACCGATCGACATTCCTTTGGCTGCTGAGGCCTTGAAGGATATGATCTCACCGGATGATACCCGTGCAGTTTCACCAGAACTGATCATGGATGTGGTTTCTGAACACTTTAATGTGCCGGTAGCTGAACTAAAAGGAAAAAAACGAAACGCTGAGATTGTTCTTCCACGCCAGATTGTCATGTATCTGTGCAGAAATATGACCGATACACCACTAAAATCCATTGGTGCCCTGCTCGGTGGTAAAGATCATGCTTCCATTAGCCATGGTGTACGCAAAATTGAGAATGATCTGAAGACAGATGAAGCTTTAAACAACACTGTGAATATAATTAAGAAGAAAATCAATCCTGTATAAGGAAGATAACTCTATAAAATGTGAATAACTTGTCAGTTTTTCGCGTTAATTGTGGATAACTTTGTAGAAAACCTGTAGATTTCTATGTGAATAACGTTGGGATAACAAAAATGTGGATTTTTTGCCAAATTTTTTCCCCACAGTTTCAACACGTTATTTTTCTGTAATCTACATAGTTATCCAAACCCGCAACCCCTTGATTTTAAAGGGCTGCAGGTACTTATCCACTTATCCACACCCCCTAAGGCGGAGAAGACGGAATCGATTTATATAAATATACATAAATTACGCGAGAAAAAAACGTTATCCACATACCAACCGTGACCTTGAAACCTGAAAGGAGTAATCATCAACATGAGAATCATATGCAAAAAATCGAATCTCGTAAAAGGAGTCAGTATTGTTTCCAAGGCAGTACCCTCTAAAACAACAATGCCTATTCTTGAATGTATTCTGATTGATGCAACAACAGATGTAATCAAACTGACTGCCAATGATATGGAACTTGGAATTGAAACTACAATTGATGGAATTATTGATTCCAGAGGTATTATTGCATTAAATGCAAAGATTTTTTCAGAAATTGTCCGTAAACTTCCAGACAATGATGTTGTTATTGAAACAGAATCTGACAATCAGGCAATTATTACTTGTGAAAAAGCGAAATTTAATATCGCAGCCCAGTCAGGAGACGATTTTTCTTATCTTCCGGCGATTGAGCGTGAAGATTTTATTACTATTTCCGAGTTTACTTTGAAAGAAGTTGTTCGCCAGACTATTTTTTCAATTGCTGACAATGATACGAACAAGATGATGACTGGAGAACTTTTTGAGATTGACAATGATGTTCTCAGAGTAGTTTCTCTTGATGGTCACAGAATTTCAATCCGGAAAATCGAACTGAAAGATGCTTATCAGCCGAGAAAAGTAATTGTTCCTGGAAAAACTCTTCAGGAAATCAGCAAGATTATTGGCGGTGAAGCGGATGCTGAAGTTGAGATTTCGTTTACAAAAAATCATATTGTCTTTGAATTTGACAGAACATTGGTTGTTTCCAGACTGATTGAAGGTGAATATTTCCGAATTGATCAGATGCTGTCCAGTGATTATGAGACAAGAGTACATGTGAATAAAAAAGAACTGTTAGATTGTATTGATCGTGCAACTCTGCTTATCAAAGAGGGAGACAAAAAGCCGATTATCATTGACATCAAGAATGAATCAATGGAGTTGAAGATCAAATCACAGATTGGATCTATGGATGAACTGATTTTCTGTACAAAAGACGGAAAAGATCTGATGATCGGATTTAATCCAAAGTTTTTGATCGATGCACTTCGTGTGATTGAAGATGAAGAAGTAGACTTGTATTTTATGAATGCAAAAGCACCTTGCTTTATCAAAGATGAGAATCAGTCTTACATTTATCTGATTCTTCCAGTCAATTTTAATGCAGCTGTCTAAACTTAGAAAATAATAGATTATGCGGAGCAGACGCCCTGCTCTGCAATTTTTTGACTTTTAGAAATCCAGAAAATTAAAAGTTTAAAAATGTTTAAAAAGTTTAAATAAAAACAAAGATCAAAAACAATGATAAAAATTAATTAAGGAGTGATAAGAAATGGAAATAATCAAACTGCGCCCTCAGGATGAATTCATTAAACTTGGTCAGGCGCTCAAGGCAGCCGGGTTAGTTGAAAGTGGTGTTGAGGCTAAGGACGTAATTCAGAACGGGCTTGTTCTTGTAAACGGAGAAATTGATACGAGACGCGGAAGAAAGCTTTATCCGGGCGATATAGCTTCTTTTGACGGAAATGAAATAAAAATTGAAAAATAATTAAAAAACGTGTAGAATAACATGTGAGAGGTTTTCTCGCTCGTGTTATAACGTGATGGCGGGGAAATTATGATAATCAAGTCTTTAAAGCTGAAAAATTACAGAAATTATGATTTATTAGATTTGACCTTTGATCCGAAAACAAATATTTTGTACGGTGACAATGCTCAAGGAAAGACAAACATACTGGAAGCATTGTATTTGTCTGGAACGACGAAATCTCACAGAGGAACGAAGGATCGGGATATGATACAGTTTGGGTATGATGAATCCCATCTGGAGACAGTAGTTGAGAAAAAGGGAATCATTTTCCAGATCGATATGCACCTGAAGAAAAACAGTCCGAAGGGAATTGCAATCGATAAGGTACCGATTCGCCGTGCAAGTGAGTTATTCGGTATTGTCCATTTTGTTTTCTTTTCTCCGGAGGATCTTAATATTATCAAAGAGGGTCCGGCAGGAAGAAGAAGATTTATTGATCTTGAGCTTTCCCAGCTTGATAAGATCTATCTGAACAATCTTTCGAACTATAACCGTATTATTAACCAGCGTAATTCACTTTTGAAGGATATCTATGGCTCGAACCAGCAGCATTTGCTGGAGACACTGGATATCTGGGATATGCAGCTGGCTTCTTATGGAACAAAGGTTTTGGACAGAAGAAAAGAATTTGTACGACAGGTGAATGAGATTATTTCAGAGATTCATTTCCGTCTGACAGGCGGGAGAGAACGGCTGTCATTGATTTATGAATCAAGTATTGGTGAGATGTCGATGGAGCAGGCTCTGAAGAAAAACAGAGAGAGGGATCTGCGGATGAAAAGTACGTCTGTAGGTCCTCATAGAGATGATCTGTGTTTCCTGTCAGGAGATTTGGATATTAGAAAATTTGGTTCTCAGGGACAGCAAAGAACAGCTGCGCTGTCGCTGAAATTAGCTGAGATTGAACTGGTGAAGCGGATCATTGGGGATACGCCGATCCTGTTATTAGACGATGTTTTGTCTGAATTAGATAAAAACAGGCAAAACTATTTACTGGATAGTATTCATGATATACAGACGGTGATTACTTGTACGGGACTGGATGAGTTTGTAAATCATAGATTTTCTATCAACAAGATATTCCATGTGAAAAGTGGACATGTAGCAAAAGAAAACTAGGAGGTTTAAGAATGGGTGCATCAGGTACAGAATTTGACGCTGAATACGGAGCGGACCAGATTCAGATTTTGGAAGGATTGGAAGCCGTAAGAAAAAGACCGGGTATGTACATTGGCAGCACTTCCGTCAGAGGACTTCATCACCTGGTTTATGAGATTGTAGATAATGCGGTGGATGAGGCTCTGGCCGGATACTGTGATAAAATTCAGGTAGACATTAACAAAGACAATTCGATAACGGTCACAGACAATGGGCGTGGAATTCCTGTAGGAATCAACCATAAGGCAGGACTTCCTGCAGTTGAGGTTGTATTTACAATCCTGCATGCCGGTGGTAAATTCGGCGGTGGAGGGTACAAGGTATCCGGAGGATTGCACGGAGTAGGTGCATCTGTTGTTAATGCTCTTTCTGAGTGGCTGGAAGTAGAGATTGCCAATGAAGGCAAGATTTATAAACAGCGTTATGAGCGTGGTAAAGTATGCTATAAACTCAGAGTTGACAGAGAATGTGAGCCGGAGATGAGAGGAACAAAGGTTACTTTCCTTCCGGATAAGGAAATCTTTGAGGAAACAGTATTTGATTATAATACACTGAAACAGCGTTTCCGTGAGATGGCATTCCTGACAAAGGGATTGAAGATTCACTTAAGAGATCTTCGTGAGGAAGAGATCCATGAGCATATATTCCACTATGAAGGTGGTATTAAAGAATTTGTAACATATCTGAACAAGAGTAAAACTGCGCTCTATGAGCAGATTATTTACTGTGAAGGTATGAAAGATAATGTTGCAGTTGAGGTTGCTATGCAGCATAATGACTCCTACAATGAGACTACTTACGGTTTTGTAAACAATATTACAACGCCGGAGGGTGGTACTCATATTGCGGGATTCAGAAGTGCATTGACCAAGGTATTCAACGATTATGGAAAGAAAAATAAGCTGCTGAAAGAGAATGAGCAGCTTTCAGGAGAGGATATCCGTGAGGGATTGACTGCGATTGTCAGTGTCAAGATTGAGGATCCCCAGTTTGAAGGACAGACAAAGCAGAAACTTGGAAACAGTGAAGCACGTGGAGCTGTTGATAATATCGTCAGAACACAGCTGGAGATTTTCCTGGAGCAGAATCCAAGTGTTGCAAAGATGATCATCGAAAAGTCTGTTATGGCACAGCGTGCCCGTGAAGCAGCCAGAAAAGCAAGAGATCTTACAAGAAGAAAGTCAGCTCTTGAGGGAATGTCCCTTCCGGGAAAACTGGCAGACTGTTCAGATAAAGATCCGTCTAAGTGTGAGATCTATATCGTCGAGGGAGATTCCGCCGGCGGTTCTGCGAAGACAGCCAGAGACCGTGCAACTCAGGCAATCCTGCCACTTCGTGGTAAGATTCTGAACGTAGAGAAGGCACGTCTTGATAAGATTTATGGAAATGCTGAGATTAAGGCAATGATCACAGCATTCGGAACGGGAATCCACGAAGATTTTGATATCAGTAAGCTGAGATATCACAAGATCATTATCATGACCGATGCCGATGTCGATGGAGCGCACATCAGTACACTTCTTTTGACATTCCTGTATCGTTTCATGCCGGATCTGATCAAAGAGGGATATGTATATCTTGCGCAGCCGCCGCTGTATAAGCTGGAGAAGAACAAGAAGGTATGGTATGCATACAGCGATGACGAACTGAACCAGATTCTTACAGAAGTTGGTCGTGACAGCAACAATAAGATCCAGCGTTACAAAGGTCTTGGAGAGATGGATGCAGAGCAGCTTTGGGAGACAACTATGGATCCGGAGCACAGAATCCTTCTGCGCGTAACGATGGATGATGAGACCTCTTCCGAGCTCGATCTTACTTTCACAACCCTTATGGGAGACAAAGTAGAACCAAGAAGAGAATTCATCGAAGAAAACGCAAAGTATGTACAAAACTTGGATATATAGTAGTTATAGCGACACAACAGGTAGATTCAGTCAAGCATGTTTCAAGTTTACTTGAAAGCATGATTGGATGAATCTATCTGGGTTGGCATTAGAAATGCCAACCCAGCGAAAAAATCGTCAGATTTTTGAGCTGGTGTGGAGCGTAAGAACGCGAAACCCAGTCAGATTTTGAGCTGGTGTGGAGCGTAAGAACGCGAAACCCAGTCAGATTTTGAGCTGGTGTGGAGCGTAAGAACGCGAAACCCAGTCAGGTTTTGAATATGATAGACTGACCCTAGAAAAAAGGAGACAAGTGATGGAAGACAATATTTTTGACAAAGTCCATGAAGTCGATCTGAAAAAGACGATGGAGACTTCATACATCGACTATGCCATGAGCGTAATCGCTGCCCGTGCTCTTCCGGATGTTAGAGACGGACTTAAGCCGGTACAGAGACGAATTCTGTACTCAATGATAGAATTAAATAATGGACCGGACAAACCGCATCGTAAATGTGCGCGTATTGTCGGTGATACGATGGGAAAATACCATCCTCATGGAGACAGCTCGATTTATGGAGCTCTCGTTAATCTTGCACAGGAGTGGTCTACCCGTTATCCTCTTGTAGATGGACACGGAAACTTTGGTTCAGTGGACGGTGATGGCGCTGCTGCAATGCGTTATACAGAGGCACGTCTGAGTAGGATCTCCATGGAGATGACGGCGGACATTAACAAAAATACCGTAGATTTTATCCCGAACTTTGATGAAACAGAGAAGGAGCCTACTGTACTTCCGTCCAGATTTCCGAATCTTCTGGTAAATGGAACATCAGGTATTGCAGTAGGTATGGCAACGAATATCCCGCCGCATAATCTGCGTGAGGTTATTTCAGCAGTTGTTCAGATCATAGATGATCAGATTGCAGATAAAGAAGAGACGACAATCGAGGAAATTCTTGAAATCGTGAAGGGACCAGATTTCCCTACAGGTGCGGAGATCCTTGGTACAAGAGGAATTGAAGAGGCATATAGAACAGGACGCGGTAAGATCAGAGTGCGTGCGGTGACAAACATTGAGCCAATGCAGAACGGAAAGAACAGAATTATTGTTACTGAGCTTCCGTATATGGTAAATAAAGCACGTCTGATCGAAAAGATCGCTGAACTTGTAAGAGATAAAAAGATTGATGGAATCACTGATTTAAGTGACCAGTCTAACCGTGAAGGTATGAGAATCTGTATTGAGCTTCGTCGCGATGTGAATCCGAATGTAATTCTGAATCAGTTATATAAACATACACAGCTTCAGGATACATTTGGTGTGATCATGCTGGCGCTCGTTGATAATCAGCCGAAGGTTATGAATCTTCTTGAGATGTTGCAGTACTACCTGCGTCATCAGGAAGATGTTGTGACAAGAAGAACACAGTATGACCTGAATAAAGCACAGGAGAGAGCTCATATCCTGGAAGGATTACTGATCGCTCTGGATAACATTGACGAAGTCATCCGCATCATCCGTGGTTCTAAGAATGTTCAGGAAGCAAAAGCAGAATTGATCAAACGCTTTGGACTCAGTGATGCCCAGGCACAGGCAATCGTAGACATGCGTCTGCGTGCACTCACAGGTTTGGAACGCGAGAAGATTGAAGCTGAATATGCAGAGCTTATGAAGAAGATTGAAGAGTATAAAGCAATTCTTGCTGATAAAAAACTTCTTCTTGGTGTGATCAAAAAAGAGATTCTTGTAATTGCTGAGAAATACGGTGATGACAGAAGAACTAAGATTGGATTTGATGAATTTGACATCTCCATGGAAGATCTGATTCCGCGCGAGAATGTCGTAATTACAATGACAAAACTTGGATATATCAAGAGAATGTCTATGGACACATTCAAGAGCCAGAATCGTGGTGGTAAAGGTATTAAGGGAATGCAGACTCTGGAGGATGATTACATCCGAGAACTGTTTATTACAACCAGTCACCATTACATTATGTTCTTTACAAACACAGGCCGTGTCTACAGACTGAAAGCTTACGAGATTCCGGAGGCAGGAAGAACTGCGCGTGGAACAGCAATCATTAACTTACTCCAGCTGATGCCGGAAGAGAAGATTACTGCGATCATTCCGCTTCGTGAGTATGAGGAAGGTAAGTATTTGTTCATGGCAACGGAGAAAGGTCTTGTGAAGAAGACTCCGATTCAGGACTATGCAAATGTCAGAAAGACAGGACTTGCGGCAATCGTACTGCGTGAGGATGATAAGCTGATCGAAGTTAAGATCACAGATAATACAGAGGATATTTTCCTCGTTACAAAATACGGTATGTGTATCCGTTTCAATGAGACAGATGTACGTTCTACAGGCCGTGTTTCTATGGGCGTACGTGGTATGAACCTGACAGATAATGACGTTGTGATCGGTATGCAGATCGAAAGCCAGGGCAAAGATATGCTGATCGTATCTGAGCGTGGTATGGGTAAACGTACAGACATGGATGAATTTACTCGTCAGAATCGTGGCGGTAAAGGTGTGAAATGTTATAAGATCACAGAGAAGACAGGAAATGTTGTCGGAATGAAAGCTGTAGATGAAGACAGTGAGATCATGATCATCAACACAGAGGGAATTATTATCCGTATGAAGTGTTCTGATATCTCTGTTTACGGCAGAATCACATCAGGTGTAAAACTGATCAACCTGAAGGAAAATGACACTGTAGCGAGCGTTGCGAAGGTGAGAAAGGCTTCTGCCGAGATCGACGGTGAAGAAGTTGAGATCTCTGATGAAGATGAGTCTGAAAAATCAGAGGAAGGATCAGTTTCTGAGACAACTGAGCAGGAAACAACAGAGGAATAAAGTTGTTATGTTTTACAGAAGATTGTAAGCTGTCCTGAAAAATAAAAAGATAAGAGAAAGTGGATGGAGTTTACTTGATTACAGTGAACTTTATCCGCTTTCTTTTTTGAGTATAAAGAATTGAAAATGGAATCAAAAGGAATAAAAAAGAGACGGAAAAAATAAAATAAATCAAGTAAAACAGATTGGAAGAGTGAAATGAAAAAGAAAACAGGATACTTTTTTCTCAAGTTTTTTATACGTGCAACCATAGGAATGGCGTTGATTTTTATAATAAACAAATATGTTCTTCCAGCAGATTCTTCAATTAATGTCGGTTTGAATCCGATGACCTTTTTGACATCCGGAACCCTTGGAATTCCTGGGGTTTGTCTTCTTTATAGCATTACATGGTATCAATTTTTGTAAGTTTTTTACAAAAACATTATATTTTTAATTTTGGTATGGACAAAACAGAAGTGCCCGTATATAATCTCACTTACCAACAGAAAATCATCTGTTGCAGCATCAGTGAATTGGGGAATTACTGATGTATCTTTTGCATCGAAGCGTTGGACCTTCGGTACAATTTCTTTATTCAGGCTGTATGATCGCAGCAAAGTTTCGAATTATGACAATTGAGCAAAGAGCAGTAAGAGGAACTGCTGAGAATTTTGTGATTTGTGATACACAAAAGAGTTATTCAGAAAATCTGTTCAGAAGATTATCTGAGAAATTATCCGGTTATTTTCAGTTTCATGTATTTCATGATATTGAGAATCTGAAAATAGCAGCCAAGAGTATGCAGGTAAATATTCTGCTGATCGGAGAAGAGTATGGAAAAGAAGACCGGGATGAGATTCCGGCAAGACAGAAGTATCTTCTGATCGGCGAGAAGATTCCGAACGAGAGAAGTCCCACAGAGATTCCATTCTTCCGGTATCAAAGTGTCAGCAGTATGCTGGAACTTTTACTTCAGGAAAAAGATCAGGAAAATTCAGAAGTACAGACGCATCAAATCCAACTCGTCTCAGATAGATCGCAGACAGTGAAAGCAAATGTAAATGGTCTGATCGGGATCTATTCACCGGTTCATCGAATCGGGAAGACAAGGTTTGCCATGCGTATGGGACGAGTTCTTTCAGAATCGATTCCTACGTTGTATCTGAATCTGGAAGGGTATTCAGGATTAAATTATTACCTGCCGGAAGAATCCGGAATGAATCTTGGAGATCTGCTGTATTACATGAAGCAGGAAAGTATCAATCCGGTATGGAAGATCAGTACTTTGATCAGCCATATGAATGGGTTGGATTATATCGCACCGATCCGGGCAGAACAAGATTTCAGAGAAGTGACAAAAGAAGAATGGAATCAACTTTTGGATCTGATTCTGGAGAAGAGTATTTACAAAGTGATCATTCTTGATCTTGGAGATACGGTAGACGGTCTGTATGATCTGTTAGGAAGATGCAGTAAAGTTTATACGCCTTACATTGAGGAAGGTGCAGCAAAAGCAAAACTCAATCAGTATGAAGAGAATCTTAGATCAGCAGGATATGGCGAGATTCTTAAGAAGACGGTAAGACGCAGAATGGGAAAGCCAAGAAATCCTGTTGCTTTAGAAGCATCTGCAAGTAAAATTACAGAATTTCCGGACAGAGAAAGGAAGTCGTAAGGATGATTAGAAAAGAGCAGCTGTATGAACAAATCCTGGAACAAATCGATCTTACGAAGGAGACGGATGATGAAGAACTGCAGGAGCTGATTCGCACAGTATTGGATGAGGCAGCAGATGAAGAATATATTTCGTTGAGTGATAAGATCAGAATCGGGCGTGAGTTATTCAACTCTTTTCGTAAACTGGATGTTCTGCAGGAGCTTCTTGAAGATGATTCGATTACAGAGATTATGGTAAATGGAATCGACCATATCTTTTATGAGAAAGAAGGAAGAATTTTCCGGTCTAAGAAGTGTTTTTTGTCTCAGGAGAGATTACTGGATGTGATTCAACAGATTGTAGGTGAATCGAACCGTTATGTAAATGAGGCCTCTCCGATTGTGGATGCAAGGCTGAAGGATGGATCTCGAGTAAATGTTGTATTGAATCCGGTTGCTGTGAATGGACCAATCCTTACAATCCGAAAGTTTCCATCGGAAGCAATTACGATGGAACAGCTGATTCGTATAGGCAGCGTAACTGATGAAGCCGCTAACTTTTTGAAAAAGCTGGTAGCAGCAAAATATAATATTTTTGTTAGTGGTGGAACAGGAGCGGGAAAGACAACTTTCCTGAATGCGTTGTCGAACTATATACCAAAAGGAGAACGCCTGATCACGATCGAGGATAATGCAGAGTTACAGATTCAAGGAGTTCAGAATCTGGTGCGCTTAGAAGCACGCGGACCGAATGCAGAAGGAGAAGGGGCTGTAACCATCAGAGATTTGATTAAGTCAGCACTTCGTATGAGACCGGATCGAATTGTTGTAGGAGAAGTAAGAGGAGAAGAGACGGTAGATATGATCTCTTCAGCAATGTTGAATGGTCACAGTGGTTCAATGTCAACAGGACATGCCAATAATCCAACAGATATGTTACACAGACTGGAAACAATGATGCTGATGGGGATTGATCTTCCGTTACAGGCAATTCAAAGACAAGTTGCATCGGCACTTGATATTATCATTCATCTTGGAAGACTTCGAGATAAGACAAGAAAGGTTTTGCAGATTGTAGAAGTGGAAGGTTATGAAGATGGAAGGATCCAGACAAAGGTTCTTTATGAATTTAAGGAGGAGGGGATGAAGAATGGAAAGATACAGGGATGCCTTATGAAGAAAAATGAAATCACGAATAAAGAAAAGCTCCTGGCTGCAGGATATCACACCATCTGAATATACTGTCGGAATCATAAAATGTACGGTGAGATTTCTTCTGATTTTGTATTTGTTTTATGAATCGATACTTCCGGCAATTCTCCTGTTCCCGTTATGGTTCTTATACATGAAGGAGTGGATGGAAGAGAAAGCAATCGGAAAAGAACAGGAATTCAGGAGGCAGTTCAGAGATAGTATCCAGACAATGGCAGGGGCACTTAAGGCAGGATATTCTGTAGAGAATGCAATCAGGGAAACAAATCGTGATCTAATCGGAATGTATGATGCGAATACAAGGATTCGAAAAGAATATGGTCAGATGGTAAGGAAGCTGGATCTGAATCTGTCAGTTGTAACCGTATTGAATGAATTTGCGGCTGAAGTAAAGCAGGAGGATGTGACAAATTTTATTACAGTTTATGCAGCAGTTAAGGTCAGTGGTGGGGATTCAATTGCGATTATCAGAGATGCGGCCAGAACAATCGGAGAGAAGATCGATACAGAACGTGAGATACAGACCATGCTGGCTGCGAAAAAGCTGGAATTTGAAATCATGAGCGTAATCCCATTTATAATGATTCTCTACATGAAGATGACATTTGGTGAATTCTTAAGTGTCCTGTATGGTACATGGACCGGATGTATCGTAATGAGCATTTGTCTTGTGCTTTATCTTGGAGCATATAGGTTTGGAAGGAGGATTCTACAGATTGAGATTTAACAAGAAGTGGAAAAAAGTACTTCAGCCTGACAAAGGAAAATATGGAATCTATAAAAAGGCCGGAATCGTTCTTTTATTGTCAATCGTAATGTTTAGTGCAGTGTATGTCACAGATAATCATCGTCAATTAGCACAGGATGAAAATGGAAACCGGATTTTGGAAAGAAAAGGACAGGGAGAAGGAAAAAAGACAGAAAAAATCCAGATGGAGACAGGCGAGTGGAAAGAGAAGATGAAGGTTCAGATTTCGGAAAAGAAGTATGCAAAAGAAGAGATTGGAGAACAGCTTTCTAAGGCGGCAGAAGAACTTCCGGCTCAGATCCTTGGTGAAAACAAAAGTCTGGATGAGGTCAAGTCAGACCTGAATCTTATTATGGAAATTCCACATACGGGAATCAGCGTGTCATGGGAACTTGATAACTACGAGGTTATGAACAGCAGAGGTGTTTTAAAGCAGGAGAAGCTGACGGAAGAAGGAACACTCGTCAAATTAACCGCTGTCCTTCGATATGATGAGGAAAAAATGTCCTGTGAATTTTATGCACACCTGTTTTCAACACCGTTGTCAAAGAAGGAAGGTGTTCTGAAAAAGATATCCCAGGAAGTAGAAAAAGCAGATCAGGAACAGCGGGAAAAGGATTACCTGATATTGCCAGATCAGGTAGATGGAAGAAAATTATCCTGGAAGCCTGTGAAGGAAATGAGAGCATTTGGAATTCTTTTACTTGGCGGAGTGATGATTGTATTCCAGTTTACAGCAGAGAAACAAAAGCAGAAAGAACAACGAAAGAAAGAAATCAGACAGATGCAGTTTGATTATCCGCAGCTGATCAATAAATTCAGTTTGTATATAGGGGCAGGAATGACAGTGAGAAGAGCCTGGATCCAAATTGTAAAAGAATATGACAAAGAGAAACACTATCTTGGAGAAAGAACAGTGTATGAAGAGATGAGATATACAATGAATGAACTGAAGAATGGAAGACCGGAAAGTGAATGCTACGAGGCATTTGGAAGGAGATGCGAAAGTCCGGTTTACCGAAAGTTCGGAATGCTTTTAAGTCAGAATTTAAGAAAAGGAACCAAGGGACTGACGAATCTGTTACAAAGAGAGGCGCAGGAAGCTTTTGAGGAACGGAAAAATATGGCAAAGAAACTTGGTGAAGAGGCAGGAACAAAGTTGATGATACCGTTGTTTCTTATGTTGGCAGTCGTGTTCGTGATCGTGACTGTCCCAGCGTTTTTGACGATTCAGATTTGAGAAAAAAGAGAGAAAAGAAGGAGAGATACAAGATGAGAAAATTATTGATAAGAAAAAATAAAGATAAGAAATATGTTGCCGCGATCACAACAATTGAACTGGTTTTAATTCTGGTTATATTAATTGCGCTTCTGCTGATTTTTAAAGAACAGTTGATTAGTTTGATCACTACGATTTTTGAGAAAGTGACATCAGAAAGCTCCGGCATATAGCATGCGGTCCGTAAAAGGCGAAATTACTGTATTTTTAAGTTTATCATTTACTTTGTTACTTTCATTTATCTTTGGAATTCTAGAGTCTGCTGTGATTCAAGGATCAAAAAATCTCAGCAGAATTGACACAGATCGGGCAATCTATTCCGTTTTCGGAGAATATCATCAGGAACTTATGGAACAATATCATGTTTTGGGAATTGATCTTGGTTACAGGACAGGAAATTATGAAGAAGAAAATCTGATTCAGCGTTTGCATTATTACAATTCTGGTTCTACAGATCATCAAATCAAGGGAATTCAGTATTTGACAGATCAATCCGGACAGGCATTTCGAGAACAAGTGCTGGCTTATATGGAACAAAGGTATGGAATGGATCTGGTTAAAAAGTTTACCGGAACAACAGAGAAATGGGAACAGACAGAGACAGAAGAATTTGATATGGAAAAGAAAACAGATGAAATGACAGATGCAATGGAACGGGTGAATGACAGTCTTGACGCATCCGGCAGTCAAACGGAAGGAGAAGACGTGGAAGAAGGTCCAAGTCTGCCAGATGAGGAGAATCCGTTTCGTATTATGCAAAAGATAAAAAAAGAAGGAATTCTTTCTGTTGTGATTCCGAAAGGAAAAAAAGTATCTGAAAAGAGTGTTGATTTGTCGGGGCAGGCATCAAAGAGAACTTTGAAAAAAGGATATGGGACATTCCCAACAAGAAAAGGACTTGATCAGACAACGGAGAAACTTCTGTACAACGAATATCTTCTCAAAACATTCGGCTATGCATTTCGGCAGGATTCAGAACGATCAGAAGGAACGGATGAGAGTGGAGAGAAGGAATGGCAGTCTGATCGGTCAGATGCTTTAGCATACGAACTGGAATATATTCTACAAGGAAAAGGATCAGATAAAGAAAATCTGGAATCCGTGTTATTTCGTCTTTTTCTTCTAAGAATATCAGGAAATTATGGCTGTCTGGCAAAGGATATGGGACGAGTGGCAGAGGCAGAAGCGCTGGCTGTGACAATATCTGCACTACTACTGATGCCTGAAGCGGTAGAAGCTTTGAAACAGATGATACTTGTTGCGTGGGCAGGAGGAGAAAGTGTTATGGATCTTCGTTGTCTTTTGGATGGAAGAAAAGTTCCACTGGTAAAAAGTGCAGATAAATGGGTTGTTTCTCTGTCACAGCTGCCACTTCTTCTGACAGATGGCGGAAGTGTAAGGGGAAATGATTCAGGAGAAGGAGTCGGATATTCCGATTATATCAGGATGTTTCTCTTTTTGAAATCGGTGCCGGAAATTACAATGCGGACTTTAGATTGTGTAGAAGAGGCACTCCATTCCAAACATATTTTGTTTCAGGCAGATCAATGTGTGACTAAATTAGAAATACAGAATAAGATAATCGTTTATAAAAATCTAAATTACCAATATCCGGTTTATTTTGGATATGAATGAAGCCAGAATTACCCCCGGTGCAGATGCCCTTTCAGACCTTCTTTTGTACACCCCAAAACGTACACTCAGAATCCTGCAATCCCTCTTGCAGGAAACCCACACACTTTAGAAAGGAAAAGCTGCGATGTCAAATAAACAGGTAAAAAATACCAGTCCAACAAGAGAAAGGGCATCTGCACCGGGGGTAAGAGCAAGTGTAACAATAGAAGCTGCATTTGCAGTTCCCCTCTTTATGTTTGCAGTATTAAGTTTGATTTTTTTAATTGAAATCCAGAGTATACGAGGCTGCATCCATGCAGCAGGAAGTGATGCAGCCAAACAGGCAGCAGAGTCAACGGCTGTCCTTCCTGTATTGAATACAATTCAATTAAAATCAGATTTGGTGAATCTGATTGGAGAAGAAAGAATTGAGAGAAGTATTCTGAATGGTGGTACATCAGCTATCAGTTGCTGGAAGTCTTATTGGATTCCGGGAACAGAAGAGATAAATGTTGTTATCGAGTACAAGATAAAGATTCCGGTTCCATTAATGAAAAGTCCTTCGGTGAAGTTGAAAGATGAGTTTAAAGTCAGTGCATGGAATGGTTATCAAAAAGATAGAAAGGGAAATGAAGACGGACAGATTGTCTATATCACAGAAAAAGGAACAGTATGGCATTCAGATTATCAGTGCAGCTATCTTCAATTATCTATTCAATATGTTCAATACTCAGAATTACAAAATATGAGAAATGAAGGTGGAGGAAAATACCATAAGTGTGAGCAATGTGTTTATGGACAGGCAATGAATGGTGTATATATTACCAGTTATGGAAACCGGTATCACAACTCATTGAATTGCAGTTCTCTGAAGAGAACAATACGTGCAGTTCATAAAAGCGAAGTAGCAGGAAGAGGAGGATGTTCTAAATGTGCAAAATAATGAATGTATTCGGGCAAAATGGAAGGGAAAATCTATGGATGTTTTTTCAAGCTGTTATAGCAGTGTATCTGTTGGTTTTGTCTGTGATAGATATTCGTTGGAAGAAAGTAAGTGTAAGAAGTCTTTTGATTTTGCTTGCGATTGCAGTTTTATGTCAGGTACTATGCTGCAAAGGAGAACTCAGGATGATGGTAGCCGGTGGATTGTGTGGAGGAGTATTTCTTTTTTTAAGTTGGTTCACACAAGAGTCATTTGGTTACGGAGATAGCATATTGATTCTGATCCTTGGAATTTTATCTGGTGGATGGAATCTTCTTTGGATTCTGTTTGCTGCATTTCTGATCGCATCTGTTTACGGAGGAATTATGATCGCACGAAAGAAGTATACAAGAAAAAATTCATTTCCATTTATTCCATTTCTGACAGTTGCTTATCTGGGAGGCATGATTGGTGGAGTTTACTGAAAAATATACGAAAAAATACGTGAAAGGAAGTACAGTGGTAGAGATGTCTTACCTTATTCCTTTTTGCTTAATTCTATTTTTTCTGCTCATCACGATCATTTTTTACTTTCATGATAAGGCAATTTTAAACGCAGCGGCAGCGGAAACGGCTGTGACAGGAGTTGAAATGGACAGGAAAAAGATAGAAGACGCAGATCTGGATGCTTTTTTCCGAGAAAGGACGAGTGGAAAATTGATTTTTCTGGAAAATATAACAACCAGAGTTGATCTATCAGGGAAGAAAATAGAGGTAGAAGTTTTTGCATCAAAAGGACGAATGAAGATTCATCTGATACAACGTGCAACGAAGGTGAAACCAGAAGAAAAAGTCAGATGGAAAAAATAGATTTCTGTAAAGCTGAAAAAGTGAAGGGAGAAGAAAATCAGATGAAAGAAAAAAAGACAAATCAGCAGAGCAGAGTGGCAGAATCTGAAATCATAATAGACAGCGTACAACCGTATCGGGAGAATTATCAGATGCGGATGCTTAAGAATAATCGGATTCCCGGATTATTGAGAGTAAGTGGATGTGGAATGGAAGGTGCAAGTAGATATTATTATCATACAGGACATTCACAGTCGTTGGAGACGTATTATAAAAATAAAGATATCAGAGCAGAAGAGATATTAAAACTGACAAGACAATTTCTCAGTGTTATGGAAAAAATGAAAGATTATATGTTAGAACCAAATTATCTGATGCTTTCAGAAAAATATATTTTTGAAAAGAATGAAAACTATTTTTTCTGTTTTTTTCCAGAGAATGAGAAGACCTGGCAGGTGTCTTATCATGAACTGACGGAGTATTTTGTAAAGAAAGTTGATTATCAGGATTTGGAGAGTATTCAACTTGCCTGCATGCTTCACAAAGAAACACTAAAAGAAACCTATGATCTGGAAAGCATACTGCAGCAGTATGAGGAAGAAGCAAAAAACAGGGAAGAAAAGTCCAAAGAAGAGAAAATCAGAGAAGAAAGTAAGAGAGAAAAAGACAGGAGAGAAATGGAAGAAAATCAAAACATTGAGATACAGGAAAACAGTTATTATAACAAGTCGAGAGAGAATTATGCAGTGATGGAAGAAAAGAGATATGGTCCGATCAAGAAATTTGCAAAACGCTTTAAGTCTGGAAAATGGGGAGAATGGGAAGATCTGATAACGGAAGCTGATGACTATGAATGATATATAGGATGTGGTATAGTATACGCAGATTCAAAAACATATCATAGAAGTCAAAAGGGAGTCAGGAAGAATGAAAGAGAGACCAAAAGAAATAATGACGATCACGTTGATAGGAATCAATATTCTGGTGTTTATTGTTCTTACTATGATCGGACGGACTGAGGATGGTTATTTTATGTTGCAGCATGGAGCAATGTATGAACCATATATTATAGAAAATCAGGAATACTATCGGCTCTTTACCAGTCTTTTTCTGCATTTTGGAATCTCACATTTATTAAATAACATGGTGCTTTTGTGGGCACTTGGATCGATTTTTGAAAAAGAGGCCGGTAAAATTCGGTTTCTGCTCTGTTATTTTATCAGTGGAATAGGTGGTAATCTGCTGTCTTTGTACTGGAATACCATGCACGACAGACAGATTGTATCTGCCGGGGCATCGGGAGCAATTTTCGGACTAATGGGAGGGTTGCTTTGGATTGTATTTGCGAACAGGGGAAGGCTGGGAACACTGTCAGGAAGAGGCATGCTGATTATGGTTGTACTGAGTCTCTATTTTGGATTTACCAGTACAGGTGTAGATAATCTGGCTCACGTAGGCGGATTGATTTGCGGTTTCCTGACAGCGCTGCTAACCTATCGAAGAAAAAATCAAAAGATCCTAACGGTATCTGATATTAACGATATCTGATATTTTACGCAGGAAGTGTGATCGATACGATTGTTCCATTGGTATGGTCAGATGTAATGTCGATTGTTCCATTATGTGCTTCAATGATTCTTTTGGAAACGGCGAGACCAAGACCGGTACCGTTTTCTTTTGTTGTAAAGAATGGTTCATAAAGCTTATCAACAATTTCAGTCGGAATACCACAGCCGTTATCCTGACATTGAATCAGAATTTTGTCGTCAAGCTTCTTTGCGCGAAACTGCAGACGTGGGGCATACTTACAATCGGCAAGAGCGTCTTTGGCATTTGTAAGTATGTTTAAGAAGACTTCCTCTAATTTGGTGCGATCACCATTGAACCTTTTTATATTCTTGTCAATACTGGAAGTCATCTCAATCTTTGATTTTTCAAAGTTGAGAGACATGGCGAACAGAACAGCAGAGTTGCGAAGAACATGTCCAAGAGGAAAGGAAGCACGGTTTAACTGGTTTCCGTTGTTGAGTTCTGTCAGATCATCCAGCAAATCACACATATGTCTGGCGCCATCCATGCATTCTTCCCAGACACAGGAACCTTTGGCAGTTTCAGCATAAAGAGAGCTCATTAATTGCATAGAAGAATAAAGAACCGTCATAGGATTGCGGATCTCATGCGCAATTGTAGCAACAGCAGCATCATGGTTCTTCAGAAGCTGGGTGATAATCTCTTTTGCATCTTTGTTTGTTTCCATCAGGTGGTTCATTTTTTCAAGATCGATATTTGTTAACATAATACTTACTCCTAATAGTTAGATTTTCTTGAGTTCGGTAAGAGTGTAGCACCACCGAAAACAGCATTCAATAAAAATCATTCGACTATTTTCGACCTTTTTCGACCTGGTGTCTGAAAAATGTATTCTCTTTTTCTGAAAAATGGTCTATACTACAGATAAAATAAAATGGAAAGAGGAAAGATCATGAGAGATGATAATTGTATTTTCTGTAAAATAGCAAATGGAGAGATTCCATCAGCAACATTATATGAGGATGAGGAGTTCAGAGTAATTCTGGATCTTGGACCGGCATCAAAAGGACATGCGCTGATCCTTCCGAAGAATCATTACCGCAATCTGTATGATATTGACGAGGCAACAGCTTCAAAAGCAATCTGTCTGGCGAAAAAGATGATTACAAAGATGACGGATGTACTTGGATGTGATGGTTATAATATCGTTCAGAACAACGAAGAGGCAGCTGGACAGACGGTATTCCATTTCCATATGCACTTAATCCCAAGATATAAGAATGACAATGTAGGTCTCGGATGGCATATGGGAGAACTTACAGAAGAAGATAAGAAAGAAATACTTGAAAAATTAAAGTAGTACTGGAGAAGATATGTTAACGGAAAATCGCGAATTCAATGAGATTTATGAACAATATAAAAATCTCATTCTAAAAGCGGCATATACTTATTCGGGCAGTTATAATGCAGCGGAAGATATTACTCAAGACACTTTTCTGAAACTGTATATGGGATATGACAGCATGAAGAAGAAAAATATTTCTTCATGGCTGTTTACAGCGGCAAAAAATGCGGCATTAAATTACAGGAAAAAGCATAGCAGGGAGATCTTCGAGATTGATGAGAATTGGGACAGTGAAGAGGATACCGAGAAAAATGAAGCACAGGTAAACAGTGCTGAGGAACAGTTTCTGGAAGACGAGCTTCAGAAACAAAGGTTAGAGCTTCATGAAAAGATTTTCACCAATTTGATGGAAAAGAATGAAAGATGGTACGATGCTATTGTCCTTGTATATTACATGGAGATGCCTCAGGCAAAAGCAGCAGAATTAATGGGCATTCGACTCGAAGTGCTTCATAGTCTTCTGCACAGAGCAAAGAAATGGATTAAGAAAAAGTACGGAACGGAGTACGAAGAAATGAACCGGGAAGACTAAGAGCAAAACCAAATGTTTACTGTTCAATGTACAAAGAAAAAGTGTATGAGGAACAGTGGTGCCGATAGTTTCCCGGTATCTTTTTGAATACTGTAGTTTTATGAAGAGTGTTGCCGGTAGATGAACTACATTATTTTGTGGCAGCTTCTTCAATGAGGCCGATAATAGTAGCAATCGGATCCTGCTGACCAGAATTGTGCATTGCATTTATGAATTGCTCACGGTTTTCGTACAGGTTATGAACTGCATCCAAAAGCGTTGCATTCGTAAGCTGTTCTTCCTCGATTACAAGACTGAATCCCTGACGTTCGAAAGAATGTGCGTTAAGAATCTGATCGCCACGACTTGCACGGGCAGAAAGCGGAATCAGAAGATTCGGTTTTCTAAGAGCAAGCAGTTCACAGATTGCATTCGCACCGGCACGTGAGATAACAACATCTGCAAGAGCAAAGAGATCACGCAGTTCGTTTTTGATATATTCAAACTGACAGTAGCCTTTAATTTCTTTCAGAGAATGATCAACCTTTCCTTTTCCGCAGAGATGGATGATTTGGAACTGTTTCAGCAGTTCAGGAAGGGCAGCACGTACCGCCTCGTTGACAGCTACAGCACCAAGACTTCCGCCGATTACGAGAATGATAGGTTTTTCATCTGTAAAGCCACACATCTTTCTGGCAGCATCCTTATCACCAGTAAGAAGTTCCTGACGAATCGGAGAACCGGTAAGAACAGCTTTTCCCTCCGGAAGAGCATCTAACGTCTCCGGGAAGTTACAGCAGACTTTGACAGCAGATGGAATTGCCAGTTTATTTGCCAGGCCAGGTGTCATATCAGACTCATGAATAATGACCGGAACTTTGCATCGCTTTCCAGCAAGAACAACTGGAACCGAAACAAAGCCGCCTTTAGAAAAAATAACATCAGGCTTTAAGCTTTTGATTAACTTACGGGCTTCACCAAAGCCTTTGATCACACGGAATGGATCTGTGAAATTCTGCAGACTGAAATAACGGCGCAGCTTTCCAGAAGAAATTCCATGATATGGAATTCCAAAAGGTTCAATCAGTTCCTTTTCGATTCCATTGTAAGAACCTATGTATTGAATATCATAGCCTAATTCTCTAAGCTTTGGAATCAGGGCTATATTCGGAGTGACATGTCCGGCAGTACCGCCGCCGGTCAATATAATTCGCTTCATAAATTAACCTCCAGATTTAGTGTAGAGTGCTACTGTTCGAAGTAAATTGAGAACACTAGCCTTATAGCATCATATTACCCTTATTTGAAAAAATGTCAAGAAAAACGGGACACACAAACTGGAGAGAATAAGGTAAAGAAAATGAAAAAACTGAAAAAATTATCATTGGAAAATGAAATGAAAAAAGAAGCTGAACAGATTGAAAAGAAAGTCCGAGAGGACAAATCACTGGATGACATCACAGTGTCTGATGAGATGGAAAAAGAGCTTTTCAATAAGATTCAGGATTACGAATACGACAAGAGGCATAAAAAAGTCGTCCGCAAAAAGAAGAAAAGCAAGCTTGTAATCGGAGCACTGGCAGCAGTGCTGATTTTGGTGTGCGGAAGTGTGATGACCAGCGTGGGGAGTAAGTCGTATTGGAAAGTTCTGTGGGAACGGATAAGTGGAGAAGAAAAGTATAATCTTATTAACGTTGAAGATATGGAAACGAAAGAAACGGATGACATAGATGAAATAGAAGTATATAAAGAGATTGCCAAGGTGATGGGAGATTATTTGGTCCGAATAGAATATAAGCCGGAAGAGATGGCTTTAAAAAAATATAGTGTTGATCAGAATCAAAGAAGAGCAAATCTCTTTTATCAGAACGGAAAAGAAATACTACGTTATTCAATGTATATGAATTCAAAAGATTCTTCACTGGGACAAAAAACAGTGGATAATTTAGTGGATGAGTATGAAGTTGAGAATGAGGGGAAGAAAATTCAAGTAGAGGAATATGAAGTGAAGAATACAAAAGAAAAAAGGTACATAGCGGAATTTGAATATAAAGGTGTTCAATATCAGTTAAAAGGTATTATGGAAAAAGAAGAATTTGATAAAATTATAAAAAATTTATTTTTTATGTAAAAACGCGTAAGTTTTTTGTGACTCGGTTGTTTACTTATCAGAAGACGATAATAAAAAGAGGAGGAAGATAGTTTTATGATAAGTAAGAAAATAACGTCGATAGTTGCAAGTGCCATGGTATTTTGCTTTATAGTATGTGTATCGGTGACGGGGGTTAAAGCAGATGACAGTGAAGTTAAAGCTGTTGATGGATCTTATTTAACTTCTGCAGATTCATCGACAGGCTATACACCGAAGAGCGATGAGCGTGGTGAACATCTGATGGACGGGGAATGCTCAATTACAAAAGCAGGAACCAAGCGAATTTATACATATGGAGCAACGACAGCAAATCATACAGTTGATGCAATAGCTGTAATCGTATATGTGGATAAATATAATGAGAAAGATGGAAAATGGCATCAGATTGATGCTTTTTCAAAGAAAATAGAAAATGATTATTATGTTGCTACATCTAAGTCAATTCAAGTTGACCGAGGATACTATTACAGAGTACATGCGGATCATTTTGTAAGAATGGGTGAAGAACCTATTGAAGAAACTTGTTCATTTACTGATGGCATCCTAGTCCCATAAGCATCTTTCTCCCACACCAACGGCAGAAGATGCAGCCCGTGGGCTGGCCTAACAGCCGCTGCGCGGTGGTTCGCTCGGATACTCACAAATTAGATTCTAATAGATAAAAGTGAGAGCCTTGTTCCTTGATACACCACAATTGAATAAATGAGCATATAATCACCATAAGCGGCTGTTAATCAGTCCATGGACTAGTAGGGCAGAAGGGAAGGATTGAATCAAGAGTAGCGATCCTTCCCTATTAGTTTGCCATTTTTTAAGTTATTTTCCTGTTGCTTCTTTCAGTGCCTGAGCAAGCTGATCCGGACAGGAAGTTTTCTTGAATCCACACTGGATTCCTTCCAGGCGTGAGATGACCTCATCTACATCCATTCCTTCAACCAGGTGGGAAATTCCCTGCAGGTTACCGTTACATCCGCCAACGAAGGAAACATTATGAATCTTGTTATCTTCGATATCAAAGTGAATGCTCTGGGAACAGACACCTTTTGTTCTATAATCCATATCTAGATATCCTTTCTTTTAAATTTTTAGATCTTTTAGTTACCTTTTGAATTATAGCAAATCAAATATAAAAAAACAATTTTTCTTTTCACATCTTTCAGCATAATTTTCCTCAATACGACAATTTTGATTTTTGCTGTAGAAATCTGTAGAACGATTTATGCGGACAGAATATAAAATCAGGTTTATAATATCTACAAACGTAACGAAGGGTATGCCCGAACAGTTACGCGCAATATTTTTAAAACCAGGAGGGGTTGCTATGTTAAGAGAACTGGCAGTGAACACAAGAGTCATCTATTATCTGATGGCGCTTCTGGGCATGATCGGAGTGCTGGCAAAAGCAGTGAATCAGCAGACATTGAATCAGATGCTGAAGGCGGCAGGGAATATGTCCAAGAGTACACACCGACTGATAAAACTCGTAAGAGCAAAATACGAACATGCATGTATGGTGCATGACAGTGTAGAGAATACGAATGCATTTGTGGAGAAATATATTTATGAATATAGAGGATTTTTGTTTGGGATTCATACCTGGAGACAGATGGAATTGCTGACGGTGTGGTTTGTTGGAATTCTTGCAGCTCTTGGTGCATTCGAATGTTATATTACTTATGGATTTTCAGATGCGGCGTATCAATATATAGAAACAGGATTAGCGGAGATGGTACTCCTTTTTGTTATCAGTCATCTTTCGGACGAACAGTACAAGCTTAATGCTGTCAGGATGTATATGGTGGATTATCTTGAGAATAATTGTGCATTTCACGTAAAGAGACAGCGGAGTACGGATAGAGAAGAATTGAATGTGATCGCTGCAGAGAATACCGGAAAGCAGGAGTGGGAAGAAAAGAAAGGGGAAAGAGAGATTCACAGAGAAGACAACGTACAGAATGGAAATAAAACAAAAGCAGAGAGGACGGAGCTGCCGATTAATATCGAGGGAGAAGCAAGATCGGTAGAGCCGGCAAGGAATCCGAAAGGAAATTCAGAGAGAGACGTAGATAGAGAATCGGAGCGAGATTCAGGAAGAAATGCAGAAAGAGAAGCGGCGATTCGTCAGATTCTGGAAGAATTTTTAACATAACGAAAACTAAAATTTCTTGAGCAGCATTTGTAAATAAGGTATAATAAAAAGCAGTTGGTAGCCGCCGGTCATGGAATATCAGGAATGGCGGCAGGGAAATAAGAACCAACTGCTTTTTTAGGGCTTATAAACAAGAAAAGAAAGTAACTGATTAAGACAGGTGCAAAGAGTAATAGGAGGAGTTGCTATGTTAAGAATAGGAATGTTGACCAGCGGTGGAGACTGCCAGGCACTTAACGCAGCAATGCGCGGTGTTGTAAAAGGAATTTGCAACAAGCGCAAAGATGTAGAAATCTATGGATTTAAAGATGGATACAAAGGTCTGATCTATTCGGATTTCAATATGTTGACATCAAAGGATTTCTCGGGAATTCTGACACAGGGTGGAACAATTCTTGGTACATCCCGTCAGCCGTTCAAACTGATGCGTGTGCCGGATAAGGATGGAATAGACAAGGTGGAGGCAATGAAGCACACATATCATAAGCTTCATCTGGATTGTCTCGTTATTCTTGGAGGAAATGGAACTCATAAGACAGCAAATCTTCTTCGTGAGGAAGGACTCAATGTAGTGACACTGCCGAAGACGATCGATAACGATCTGTGGGGAACAGACATGACATTTGGATTCCAGAGTGCAGTTGATATCGCAACAGATACGATTGACAGAATCCATACGACAGCAACTTCCCACAGCCGTGTATTTATTATCGAGGTTATGGGTCACAAAGTAGGTCATGTAACTCTGCATGCCGGAATTGCAGGCGGAGCAGACATAATTCTTCTTCCGGAGATCCCATATGATATTAAAGCAATCAAGAATGTGATCGACAAACGTACACAGGCAGGTAAGAGATTTACAATCCTTGCTGTTGCAGAGGGTGCGATTTCCAAAGAAGATGCAAAACTGAAAAAGAAAGAATACAAAGAGAAGCTGGCAAACAGAAAATATCCTTCTATCGCTTACGAACTGGCAGAACAGATTGAAAAAGAGACAGACAAGGAAGTTCGTATCACAGTTCCTGGACACACACAGAGAGGTGGCACACCTTGTGCTTATGACCGTGTATTTGCAACAAGAGTCGGAGCGAAGGCAGCAGAATTGATCCTGAATGAAGAATACGGATATATGGTAGCCATGAGAAATGGTGAGACAGTGAAAGTTCCGTTGGAAGAGGTTGCAGGAAAGCTGAAATATGTTGATCCGAACTGTGGTCTGATCAAAGAAGCGAGAACAATCGGTATCAGCTTCGGAGACGAGGTGTAATTCATGTCATATACGGCGCTATACAGAAAGTTCCGTCCTTCTGAATTCGAAGATGTAAAAGGACAGGATCATATTGTTACAACGCTTCAGAACCAGATTAAGGCGAACAGGATCGGACATGCGTATCTGTTTTGCGGAACGCGAGGAACCGGTAAGACAACGGTTGCGAAAATATTTGCGAAGGCAGTAAACTGTGAGCACCCGGTAAATGGAAGTCCATGCGGAGAGTGTGAGATGTGTAAATCTATCGCTGCCGGCACTTCAATGAATGTGATCGAGATCGATGCTGCATCGAACAATGGTGTTGATAATATCCGTGAGATCCGGGAGGAAGTGACATATCGACCGACAGAAGGTAAGTATAAAGTATACATTATCGACGAGGTGCATATGCTTTCCATCGGAGCATTTAACGCATTGCTTAAGACACTTGAGGAGCCGCCGGAGTATGTTATTTTTATTCTGGCGACGACAGAAGTGCATAAAATCCCAATTACGATTCTTTCCAGATGTCAGCACTATGATTTCAAGAGAATCAGCATTGAGACAATTACAGACCGTATGCGTGATCTGATGCAGACAGAACAGGTAGAAGTGGAAGAAAAAGCACTTCGCTATATCGCAAAGGCGGCAGACGGATCTATGCGTGATGCACTCAGTCTGCTGGATCAGTGTATTGCATTTTATCTGGGACAGAAGCTGACGTATGATCATGTGCTTGAAGTACTTGGTGCGGTGGATACGGATGTGTTCAGCCGCCTGCTTCGGAAAGTATTGGAAAGAGATGTTGCCGGAGTTCTTGATATCGTGGAAGATCTGGTTATGCAGGGACGTGAACTGACCCAGCTGGCCGCAGATTTTACATGGTATCTGAGAAATTTGCTTTTGGTTAAAACTTCTGATAATATAGAGGACGTGCTGGATGTGTCTACGGAAAATATGCTGCAGCTCAAGGAAGAATCAAAGATGATCGAACTTGATATGCTGTTGCGTTATATCCGTATATTCTCAGAACTTTCCGGTCAGCTGAAGTATGCAACGCAGAAGAGAGTACTTCTGGAAGTTGCACTGATCAAGCTTTGCACTCCGGCGATGGAGACTGGTCAGGATGCACTTCTGGACAGAATCCGTGCGGTAGAAGACAAAGTAGAGAAAGGACTTGCTGCAGCCGCAGATATGCCGCAGCGAGTTGTTTACGCGAATGGAGATGATGCGTCATCATCCGGATCAGGCGTTGCGGGAAGCAGGAAGGCGAAACCGGAGCTGCCGAATGCAATTCCGGAGGATGTGCAGGAGGTGGTGAAGAATTTCCGTTCTATCGCAGATGAAGCGTCAGGTATGATCAGAGGCTTTCTTAAAAAAGCAAGACTGAGTCTTGGTGGTGACAATCGCTTGCTGATTGTACTGCCAGATGCTATGTCGGCAGATATGGTTGGTAGAGAAGATCATGTGCAGGAACTTGAACAGCTCATTGAAGAGAAGATTGGAAAGAAAGTCGAGGTGGATGTCCGTCATGTAGAAGAGGGCAGACACTTTGAGGATACATTTGTGGACATAGAACAGAAAATAAATATGGAAATAACAGTGGAGGATTAGACATGGCAAAGCGTGGAGGATTTCCAGGCGGCGGAATGCCGGGAAATATGGCGAATCTGATGAAGCAGGCACAGAAGATGCAGCGTCAGATGGAAGAGCAGCAGAAAGAACTTGAGACAAAAGAGTTCACAGCAGCTGCAGGCGGCGGAGCAGTAGAAGTAACTGTATCCGGCAAAAGAGAAGTAACAAAAGTAAAACTTGCAGAAGAAGTTGTAGATCCGGACGACATTGAGATGCTGGAAGACCTGATCGTAGCAGCGACAAATGAAGCACTGCGTCAGGTTGAGCAGGAGACAAATGCAGCAGTATCTAAGATGACAGGCGGATTTGGCGGTCTTGGAGGCGGAATGTTCTAATGGATTACTACAGTAATCAGATCAGCCGTCTGATCGAGGAGTTCTCGAGACTTCCGGGAATCGGGAATAAATCAGCACAAAGACTTGCATTTCATGTGATCAATATGCCGGTAGAGCAGGTAGAAGGACTTGCGAATGCAATCGTAGATGCCCGCAAGAATGTCCGTTACTGTAAGGAGTGCTGTACGTTGACGGATAAGGATATCTGCCCAATCTGCAGCAATCCGGACAGAGATCATAAGACAATCATGGTAGTGGAGACACCGCGTGATCTGGCAGCGTATGAGAAGACCGGAAAGTACAACGGAGTCTATCATGTACTTCATGGAGCAATTTCTCCAATGCTTGGAATCGGTCCCGGGGATATCCGTCTGAAAGAATTGATGGAGCGTCTGCAGGGAGATGTGGATGAAGTGATCATTGCGACGAATTCTAGTCTGGAAGGCGAGACAACAGCAATGTATATCAGTAAACTTATCAAACCGGTCGGAATCAAGGTGAGCAGGATTGCCAGTGGTGTTCCGGTTGGTGGTGATCTGGAATACATTGATGAGGTAACACTGCTCCGGGCATTAGAAGGAAGAACAGAATTGTAAAAGCATTTGAGACACCGGCAGGAAGGACTGGCTATGGCGAAGAAAAAAGTTACATCTTCAGATGTGGCAAAGCGCGCGGGAGTTTCACAGGCAACGGTCTCGATGGTACTCAATAAGAAGTATAACGTCTCTTTTTCAAAAGAAGTAATCCAGAAAGTGGAGGCAGCGGCGGAAGAACTGGGGTATGAACTTCCGAAACGCAGAACACAGCGTGGAGAGCGACGAGAAAAACTGCTCGTTGTCATCAGCCCTAACCTGACAAACCCATACTATGTAATGCTTTTGCAAGGAATTGAATCAAGGGCAACAGAGCAGGGGTTCGGAATCTTTGTCTGTAATACACAGAGAGATTTAAAACTGGAAGAGCGTTATCTGAAAATGATCTCGACTCTGAATGCACAGGGAATTATCTATATGTGCAATCCGGGAAAATGCTTTCTCGGACAGCTCAAAGAAATGTCTGAAAGGATTCCGGTTGTTGTGATCAATAACCAGGAGAAGCATTTGGATGTAGATGCAGTGGAGTTGGATAATACAAAGCTTGGAAGATTAATGGGCAGACATCTTCTGGAGCTGGGGCATCAGCATGTGGCATACATTACACCGCCATTAACTGCAAGACAGAAGCAGAGATTCCGCCGGGTAGAAGGTTTTCTTGATGAATTCAGAAAAGCCGGATATGGCGATCAGGTGATTGTAAAAGAAGCAGATGAAGAATTTGACCGGAATGTTCCGGGAATCGATTCAGAGTACCGCATCGGATATGATCTGACAAAAGAACTGCTCCGGACAGAAAAAGATCTCACTGCAATCGTGGGGCTGAATGATATGATCGCATTTGGGATTATGGATGCACTCCAGGATATGAAGTATAAAGTACCCGGAGATGTCTCGGTTATGGGATGTGATAATACTTTATTTTCCAAAGTTAAGAAAGTGTCACTTACAACGATCGAGCATTTTGTAGTTCACAAAGGAATGGATGCCTGTGATATCATCATGAAAAAGATCAGTTCAAGGGACTGGAAGTATACGGAATTTGAACCGGTCAGTATTTATCATGTGGAATATGAGCCACAGATCGTGGTTCGTGGAACAACGTCTTATGCGAAGACAAAATAGTTGATGTATAGACGCTGGATTATTTAAAATTAATAAAAAATAATAAAATTATTACTAATAAAAACAAACGATTCTGATTTTAGAAAATGTTGATAAAGCCTTTAAAAT
>SKEB01000073.1_pt1 | contig 134854 bp, 118 predicted proteins | sample 4826561 | NCBI WGS metagenome assembly SKEB01 (sample SAMN11008820, study PRJNA524170) | human gut metagenome | biome: Human fecal sample; material: Feces; isolation source: fecal sample from pouch patient p17 | host: Homo sapiens | place: Israel: Tel-Aviv | collected 2016-03-29 | reverse complement strand
CCCCGCAGTTTTAAAAACCCCAGAAGGTGAGTCTTCCACTCCTTCTGTAGTATATTTCCCTCATACAGATGGGCAGGACAAACCCACTGTGGGCACTGTTGCAAAGCATATGGCTGCAGCGGATCCGGACAATGTAGTTCAGTTTGTTAAGCGCCATATGGGGGAGCCGAATTGGCGATATGATTCTCCCGCCGGTCAATCGTACTCACCCGAAGAAATTTCGGCTATTATTTTAAAGCATCTCAAGCAGGATGCCGAAACGAATCTTGGTAAAGAAATCACCGATGCAGTCATCACGGTTCCTGCTTACTTTGACGATGCTCGTCGAACAGCCACAAAACAAGCCGGTGAAATCGCTGGTTTCAACGTGCTGCGCGTCCTGAACGAGCCGACTGCGGCGGCAATTTCCTATGGTTTGGACTCTCAGAAAAAGGGAACCATCCTTGTTTATGACTTGGGCGGTGGCACGTTTGATGTCACCTTGCTCAGTGTCGAAGATCTCACGTTTGAGGTTATAGGAACTGACGGTGATCGCAACCTCGGAGGCTTCGATTTCGACAATGCACTAATGAAGCTCATAGCAGCCAAGATATCCGACCAAGGCGGTGAAGGACTGCTCGACGACTTCCAGGCGACCGCTGATTTGCGTGAAAAAGCAGAGATAGCCAAGCGAGCCTTGAGCAAATTCTCCACCACCAACGTTTTCATAACCTTCAAAGGGAAAAACTACAAGATAGCCATAACACGCGAAGAGTTTGAACAAGCTACGCAAAGTCTGCTTGCACGTACTAGGGATCTGGTTCAAGATGTCATGGATGAGGCAGATTTCGACTGGAACGACATTGATTACGTCCTCCTCGTAGGGGGGTCCACTCGAATGCCGATGGTGCATCGGATGATGGAAAAGCTGACAGGAAAAGAGCCTCAATCCGATGTCAATCCTGACGAAGCCGTCGCCAAAGGTGCTGCTGTCCAAGCTGGTTTGGAGGAGTCCAAACTGCTTGAGGCGGAAGGCAAGGATCCGGCTGCCGAGGGTCTGCCTACTTTGGGCGGAGCTGTTCAGATCCAAGATGTTGCCTCTCAGTCTTTAGGTGTGCTCGCTGCCAATGATGACACAGATGGCCTGCACAACAGCATTGTCATACCCAGGAATTCAGCTATACCAGGTTCATATTCTAACGTTTTTTACACAATGCAAGACAACCAGGAATGTGTTAAAGTCGAGGTCACACAAGGTGATGACGAGGATCCCCGGTTCGTCACGATCATCGGCACTAGCACATTGAACCTGCCTCCGCATCCGGAGAATTCCCCGTTAAAAATAACCTACTATTACGACATTGATCAGACGGTGCAAATTGAGGTCACGGATCTGGTGACCAATCAATCACTGGGGTCTTTTGAAATCGACCGTGTAGCCAATCTTGGCAAGCAGGAGATGGCCGATTCAGCAAACAAGCTGAATACATTGTCCATCGACTAAGCCCCATGCGTCAGAAGACGACAAGCACAACAAGCATAACTAAGAATAATACACCTGAACGATACTCAAGGAACTAACTATGATTGATTATTATCAGCTACTCAATATTTCACCTGATGCGACCGAAGCAGAAATCAAGAAAGCCATACGTCAGCAAAGGGCCAAATTCCGCCGACGGGTAGATAGTTCTCCTGACATCGACACCAGAAGCATGGCAGAGAAGAAAGTGGAGCAGATCGGGGAAGCAGAGAAGATTCTCACCGATCCTGAAAAACGCGAGGCTTATGATCAACAACTTGAATCTGCTCCACCGGACACCTCTGCAGATCAGCCTACAGGGAGTGGGAGCAAGGACTGGCTGGCTGTTGCAAGCCAGTACTACAAAAACGGTGACCTGCGCAAAGCTTACGCCGCCGCCAAGGAAGCGACAGACGTACAAAGCAACAACGTGCGCGCCTGGACGTTACGTGCCATGTTTGCTTCTGACTTAGACAATTACGACGACGCAGATTTTGCCATCGACCAGGGCATGGTAATCGATCCTAAATATCCTGTTCTCCATTCCGTAGCGGCAATGGTCGCCTACGATCAGAGGAAATACGATACAGCGATAGCAGAATATCGAGAAGCTTTCCGGTTAGATCCGACAGATTACTCCTATGCAATACGAATAAGTTATGTGATGGCAGACGCCGGTAGAAAGGATGAAGGTTATAACCATCTCAAATCTCTGCATGAGATAAATCCTGATAATGCAGAGATTTCTGAGAATTTTGTAGAGTATGCACTCTTACACCTAGATACAAAATGGAGCGATCCTAATGGCAAATTCCCGACTTACAGCATCCCCACCAATAAAACCCAAGTAAAAGTCGGCGTCGAAATCATGAATGATATCGAATCACTTGATATCACCAACGATGACGTCAAGGAAAACAGGCAGAACTATATAGAGGCACTTGATTATGCAAAACAGCGTCACTTTGAAAAAATTAGGGTCTTTACTGTCATAGCAATATTCATGTTTTGGGCCTTCATGATGATAATCTTAAATAACCTTTTTCATGGTTTCGCTCACTTTTTATTCGTAGTCCTAGGTTTTGGTCTCTTTGCCTTGATCGTATATCTGGTGTTGTTCCCTTATGGCTATCAAATGAACAAAGAAAAAGTTGGCGAGTCGGCCGCTAGGACGGGCCTGCAAGATGACTGAAAACGATCAGAGCCTAGAGGCAATATCCCAAGGCATAACAAGCCTGCAGGATCTATTTGTTCGCAGACTATCGGAGGATAAAAACACCAAGCAGCTGATCCGCTCATTGGAACAAAGCCTTCGTGAACGCGATGATCTGGACACCCATAAGGCGTTTGCGCCTTTGTTCAAGGAGCTCCTCCTAGCTGTCGATCGCCTACAAACCAATGATCCTTCGCTTGAATTGAATCGGTCTGTCGCTGAAGAAATCCTTGACCTGCTTTCACAGTATGGGTTGAACCCGATAAGTACCAATGGTTCAGTCGATCCGCGAGTCCATGAGGTCGTAGGCGTTGCAGGCAATGACAAGAACAAAGACCAGACCACAGCCGAGCCTGGCTCAATATGCAAGGTGATTCGGCCGGGATATCTGATGGGCAACATGGTTTTGCGGCCAGCTCAGGTAGTTATTCAATCTCGTTTGGATGATTCAACACAAACAGGAAATGAAAGGAACTGAACAATGGGATTTTTCACAGATGATCGGCAGTACAAGGTGGTAGAGCGCCATTTTCTAGCGCCAGACAAGGTGGTGCTCAACGAGGTGACGATGGATGAGGCGAAGCAGTTCGTCCGTGGTGCTGACAGCAGTCACGACTATGTAATTGAGCATGTCTAATTGAAGTTTGGACTTTCAAGGCGATTCATCGAATAGGAGACACCAGTGCCACGGTTTCATTTTCCCGGGACAGCCAGGAGCAAGGAGCGATCCGCGCCCCTCTGGTCTGCTGCCCGGGATGATGAGATCGACTGGAATGCTGTAAAGAAACCCACGGAGGAAGAGTTAAGAGAAGCCTGGGCACAGGCAATCTCCCGCTACCAGCTTCAAACGGCCACACCCGGGATCCCTGTCATTGATGAAAGCTTGGTGCCGAGGGCTTCACAAAAAACCTTGAAAGCCTATCACGACATTTGTAACCATGATATTCATGGAGCTCGAATATACGGCCATCCAGGTTCAGGTCTCGCAGACAGCGGATTCGGCAAAACCGAAGTTCGCACTGGTACGAAAGGCGAAGAAATATTCGCCAAACTCCTGACCTGGGATGGCATCTTGGACCACTGTGTATCATTCTGGTCGGTTTGGAATCCCGAAGCCGATGGACATCGCAACACCAGAGGCACCGACATTGATTGCATTCTGATGTTCGGATCACACATTTTGTTGGTCGATGTGAAAAATTACCGAGCTGGCATCGATTACCACAATCTGGTACCGGGAAAAGCAATGTTCTGCATGTATCCAAAGGCCCGAGTCGTAGCCCATGAACCATACATATTCAGCGCCAATATGGCTTTTGCCCAGCACAACTTAAGCACCTATCTCCGGGCCAATGGAAGCAGTAGCACAGTTGAGTCCTTTGTCGTTCTGGTGCCGGCCTCAACCGGGGAAGCAAAACTTGACTCGGATATCAGCTGGCCAGGCGATATCCATGCCATGGCTTATTCGGACTTCGTCGGCATGATGAAGCGAAGAGCCCTGGATGATCCCTCCTATATAAACTTCAAGCCAGAAAAAACGAAGGAGGAAGGGTATCTTGCCTCCCTAGTCAAAAGCTACGGAGAAGTACCGCTATGCTCCTTGGAAGCGCCCACTGATCAAAACCAATGGCCCATCCCGGTCTACGATAAGCTGGCTGGTATCGCCCCCAAGGGTGCTAAGGAAAAGCAGCCTAGAAGGCATTATCAGAGCCGCCACTTAGACAAGTCCAATTCACCTGCCAAAAAACCAACAGGTTTTATTGGGAAAATACCTGCCTTCAACTTGAGCAAGGGTTCAATTGCCTGTTTAAGCGACAAAAGCGGCTCACTCCGTTACTTGAATCTCAAGGATACAGGCGGCCTGCTTGCTGCAGGAGAACATGGATCGGGATCAGTCGTCTGCATGACCAGCATCATGGCTTCCCTTGTCGCAAGCCGAAAGGTTGACCTGCGCATTATCGACTGCAACGGCACTTCCAATTTTGAACGATTCACTGATTACGTCACCTCGTACACTCATCTGTCGGATGGAATTGATCTAGCCTGCAGCGAAATTCAAGAGGTCTATACCGCTATTCGCTCTCGACAGATCACCATGCGCAAAAGCGGCCTGGACGATTACTGGCAGGCTGCCGCTGATTGCCCATTCGGCTTTCAGGTGCTTTTCATCAATGAATGCTCACGCCTTTTCGCCAATCCTCACATGCCCAAAAACGATCAGACCTACTTGGATGACATAAAACGCTATTTGCAAACCATCGCAAAGAAAGGGGCGAAAGTAGGCATCTGTGTAATCATTCTGACTCAAAAGCCATCCGTCAAAGCTCTTCCCGCCAACCTCACTCAGGCATGCAATCTGCGTGTTTGCTTTCGTGTGGCAAGAGTTGCAACCCGGAAGTTGATACTGGGATCTGACCTGCAAAAGAAGGTCAGTTTTGACCCCAATCCTCGACGCGACATAGGCATGGCCTATCTAAGACGCGGTCGTCAGAAGCCGATAAAGCTCCAGTTTCTTCGGGCCAGACCTGAGGTTATGGATACGGCTTACCCCTACTAGTTATGACAAATCAATGGAACTGCTAACTCGAAAAGGATTATGGGGTCATGGAAGTCATCTTTTTCTTAATAGTGCTGGTTATTGTGATAGCACTTATTTGCGCTGCCATTGCATTTGCGCTCCCTTTTATACTCATGGCTTTGATCATGGTGCTATTTGTCGCCTTCTTATACGGTATCGGCAAAAGCCTTATCGGATATTACTCAGCCTTGATTACAACATATGGAAAAAAAGTTGGAATTACTATAGGAGTCACGCTGACTCTCTTCTGGCTATTCTGCTGCCTTTTCGTGGGCAGAAAGATTATTGTTCCCCTGTTGGCCTCCATTGGCGTTTTACAAGGAATCATATAAGGGATTTGAAGCACTTTGGAGAGTGAGGATACAATATGAGCGAAGCCGCTAAGGAGCCGGCCAAGCATTCCTATTATTTTGGACCAGGTTTAACGGATCTGAAGCAGGTGGTCACTTCTGCTCTGAAGAACATCGAAGAATCTCTATTTTCTTTGGCCGATACAATAGATTCGCCGAATTTCATGAGCAATGTTGACAGCGTCATTATAAACGTCTTGTGGTGGATATTCAGCTACACTTTTTGGATAGGTGCAGCGACTATGACCATCTTGGCCGGTGTCACTTTCTGCTTCTTTATGCTCGTCCCTCACATTGCTGTATTCCTTGTCGTCGACATCATCGGCATAGCTTACACAGGCATCATCTTTGTCATAGAGCTGGTGATGATGAAACTGCGCAGGGTTTCACTTGTTTGCGACACCTGTCACACGCGGTTCGCATACCCGGTTTACATCTGCCCCTCCTGCGGGGCCAAGCATCAAGAGCTGTCACCAAATGTATTTGGTGCCCTGCATCACAGATGCACATGCGGAGCCAAACTGCCTTCAAGTCTCCTTGTTCTGAAGAACCCCCGCAGGTCACTTGATGCCATCTGCCCCAACTGCTGGAAGTCGGGAAGAGAAGTAACCGTGCAAGGTGCTGGTAGTCATACCGTGTGTATTCCCGTCGTGGGAGGCGAGTCGGCTGGTAAAAGCGCCTTCATTACTGCCTACGTCAAGGATCTTATCGACCATCAGGCATCAGCCCATGGATTGACGACACATTTCTACGATGACAGCAAGAAGAGCATGTACAGCGCTATGACCATGGACTATCAGAATGGCACCGTAAAAAAGACGGCTACCGTCACACGCACCGATATCTCCAGCACAATCTCCTTCAGCTTTTATCTTGAAGGGGAGAAGCTGAAGCCTCGTCGACTGATGCAAATCTACGACATCGCTGGAGAGACCTTCGTCGGCAACAGCGAAAACGAGCAACAACGTCAGTACGAGCACTGTGATGGCATTGTTCTGGTTATCGATCCCATGTCACTGCCCAAGGCTCAGGCGCTATTCGGGAATCAAATGGATGCCGGTGATCAGAGCGCTGTCAGCTCAGCAAGCTTGGAAGATGTGATGAACGCTCTCAACAATGACCTGCGCGAGAACACGAAAATCGATAAAAGCGGAAAACTCTCCATGCCACTTGCGGTTGTCCTCAATAAGGTCGACGAGGCGGAAGGGTTGGATGATCGCTTCGGCAACAAGGGCGTGATGAAAATCAGAGCAGCGAACACGGAGAGATTCACTGATGATTTCGACCTCATGGACTTGCTATGCCGACAGTTCCTGGTGGACATGGATATGCCCGAAATCGTTGATCTCATTGAGCAGAATTTCAAGAGTTCGCGTTTCTTCGCAGTCAGTGCAATAGGCCATACGGCTGGGAATGGCAATGCCTTTAAACCCTTGAATGTCAACGCGGTCATGAGCTGGATCCTTCAAAACTGCGATCCGAATTTGGCTAAGAACCTCAGCATGCAGACCTTCTCCAAAGCCAGCCTGCCGCTGGAAAAACCAGTAGCTGGCCTGTACGAAGAGCTGCTGGCCGGACAGGGGGGAAGCAAGCAAAGGAGTCAATGACATGAAGCAAGCGACCGCAATTGAGCGGCCAACCGTCAAATAGACGTGATGCGAAAGGCGATAAAGGAGCAGAAACAATGGAGAACCGAGAAGCAGAGGAAGACATGCCTTTGCCGAGTTTCCCACCGGAGCCCAGGCAAAAGGCAGCGTACAGCACGGATGCTCCTGTTTCCGGGCCTAGGGTAGCCGAGACGGCTGCAGAACCTGACCATGCAGAAGCTGTTCCGGAGTCCAATCAGGTCAATGGCAATCCGAAGGCCGTGGCCATGGACATACAAAAGTCAATCGATTCCTTGGTTAAGGCAATGGATCAGCTTCAAGCTCTGTTCAGCCAGCGGCTGCAATATGACCAGACCAAAGAGACGGTCATAGATCGACAGCACCAGGAGTTGAAAGCGCTCCGTGAGGGGATCAAGAACGACCTGCTGAGGCCGATTCTTTATGATATCGCTGCGGAGTTGGACGACATTCGTCAGATGAAAATGGGGCTGGGAGACCAGCCAGGTTCCCAGCTGGCTGCGGAGCAATTGACCAATGTCGAAGATGTCCTGAAGGACATACTCAATAAAAACGATGTAGAGCAGGTGTCCAGCCAGCCAGGAGAGCCCTTCCAAGGCAAGTGGCAACGAATGGTCAAACCTGTGGACACCGATGATCCTAATAAGCACAAAACCATTGCCCAGTCGTTGGCGCCCGGGTACAAACGCGGCCAGGAAAGCGTGTTCAAAGAGAGGGTAACCGTGTATCGACTGCTGCCGTCCAGCCACCGGCAGCATCAGCCAGGCGACCTTGATTCCAACTCCAGCATTGGGACCGACAGCGCTGTTCCACCTGAAACGCAGACATCAGAACCAAGGGCTTAGACAAACCAGCCAATCAACGTTTAAACCAGAAAGAAGCAGACAGCATGTCAAAATACGTATACGGCATCGACCTAGGAACCACCTATTCCTGCATTGCCTATCAAGACGAGGATGGTCGTCCCACGGTAGTCAAGAATCTTGACACCAATGCCGATACCACTCCATCAGTGGTGCAGTGGGACACGGATGGAACCCCGGTTGTGGGGCAAGAAGCCAAGGATTCGGCAGTTTTGGAGCCTGACAGAACCATAGCTTTCGTCAAACAGCTCATGGGCAAGAGCAAGATCGCCATCAACATCGACGGCAAGGACATATCCCCCATTGAAGTATCCTCCTACATACTGAAGGAATTGGCCAACCAAGCCAGCAATCAGCTCAGCGATGACGTGAAGGATGTCATCATCACCTGCCCTGCATACTTCGGTGAGGCAGAGCGTACGGCTACCAAGCAGGCAGGGGAGATCGCCGGCCTCAATGTGCTCGCCATCATCGAAGAACCTACGGCTGCAGCCATCTGCTACGGTGTAACGACTTCAACTGAAGACAAGAATGTCATGATCTACGATCTTGGCGGTGGCACCTTCGATATCACCATTATGAAGATCTCAGGGGGCACCATCAGGGTGGTCACCACCGAGGGCGATCACGAGTTGGGCGGAAAAAAGTGGGACGAGGCTATGAGTCAGCTTTTGGTGGACAAATACATGGAATCCACCGGCAGTGACGAGAGTCCAATGGATGCCGACGATAATGAAACCTTCCTTCAGGATCTTGCCATCACGGCCGAAAAGACCAAACAGACGCTGAGCAACAAGAAGAGCGCCAAGGCCGTGCTCAACTTCAATGGCAAAAGGGCGCAGGTCGAAATCACTCGCGAAGAGTTCGACGATGCCACAGCAGCCCTGCTGGATACCTCCCTGGACTTATCGGAAAAGGCCATCAACACTGCCAAGGCCGAGGGAGTAAACGTCGATGAGATTCTCTTGGTGGGTGGCTCCACCAAGATGCCTCAGGTTCAAGAAGGAGTCAAGTCTCGCTTGGGAATAGAGCCCAAGGTGTATGAGCCAGACGAGGCTGTCGCCAAGGGCGCCGCTATCTACGCCATGCTTCAGGCTGACGAACAGTCCAAGCTCAGCGAAAACGAAACCAAGTCAACCGATGCGGAAGGCAACGAAGTCGCCGTCAACAAGGAAACCGGTGAATCGCGAATCCTGCCCACACTTTCCGGCGGCGGTTCCGCCATGCCGACGCTTTCCAGCGGAAGCCTCAAGGTCGTGTCCGTTTCCACCAAGAGTTTTGGAGTCAAAGCCACTGATGCCAAAGACGGACAGGAGAAAATTTTCAACCTGATCAAGAAGGATGACGAAATACCAGCCGAGGTGACTCAGCAGTTCGGCACAGCTGAGGACAACCAGATCAAGGTGGAGATCCGCGTCTATCAGACACCCGACAAGGTAGACACCTACCCGGTTGATGAGGATCGCTTCCTAGGAACCGCGGAGCTTAACCTCAAACCCAACACGCCAGCCCAGTCGGTCATCTCCATCACCCTGAAGCTCACCGCTGACGGCATGGTCAAGCTGCATGGGAAGGATGAAACGTCCGGGAGCGATATCGATGCCGAATGGAAGGCAGAGAACGCGCTTGACGATCAGGAGCTCCAGGAGGCCAAGGAGCGTGTAAGCACATCCACCAGTCTGTCGATGGAATAAGTGCATCTATAAGTCGGTCAGCCTTCCGGGAGGCTGACCGACCATTCACCATCTGCCGGTTCAAGGACAAGCCCTTTTCAATTCGGCAGGGAAAATGAGCAGGCAGCGAAGAAAGGCTTGAAGACGATGGGTATTGCAGTCGGAATCGATCTGGGAACTACATATTCGGCAGTGGGGCGCATCGATCCCACCACGGGTCACGCCGTCATCATCAGAAACCCGGAAGGGGAGGCCGTGACCCCATCCGTGGTCGCCGTCATGCCTGGAGGTAAAACCCTTATCGGTGCAGAAGCCAAGGAACAGCAGGAGTTGGGCTATACCGAGACCGCTGCCTTCTTCAAACGCTCAATGGGTCAAAAGGACTTTTCACTGACACTCTGCGGCAGCCAGTATTCTGCCAGTGACCTGGCTGGAATCCTGTTGCGCGGGTTGGTTCAACAAGCTCAGGAAGTATCCGGCGAGACCATAGACGCGGCAGTGGTGACTGTGCCTGCCTATTTCAAGAACTCCGAGCGAGAAGCCACTTTGGAAGCTGCCTCCAAAGCGGGCCTGAAAGTCCTCGGACTGCTCAACGAGCCGACGGCAGCCGTCTTTGCTTACGGTCTCAACGCGGACGGAGCTTCCCGCAAGGTCCTGGTTTACGACCTTGGCGGCGGTACCTTCGATGTGACCCTGGCACAGGTGGACGGCGAAGAGATCAGAGTCCTAGGCTCGGATGGCAGCCACATGCTGGGCGGCAAGGACTGGGACGATGCCTTGGTTCGTTGGATCACCGACCAATTCTCGGACGAGTTCGATGTTGATTTGAGCGACGACTCAGAGCAGATGGGTCAACTGGCAGTAGTGGCGGAAAAGGCGAAGAAACGCCTTTCCAGGGCCAACTCTGCGCCCATCCGCGTCTCCTACCAAGGGCATATCGGCAAGTATGAGCTGACCCGGGATGAGTTTGACGATATTACTTCTTTCATGCTCCAGGAAACCTCGGATATCGTCGATAGGCTCTTTGCCAGCATGGATCCACCCGTCAGCTGGCAGGATGTTGACGGAGCAATCCTGGTGGGAGGATCCACCAGAATGAAACAGGTCCACGACTACATCGAACGCATGTCCGGCAAGCCTCCTCTGGGCGGCGTGAATGTTGACGAGGCCGTAGCCCTAGGCGCAGCAATCCGTGCCAATCAAAATGCTTCAGGAGCTCCAACTATGCTGCTGGGTTCCGGATCCTCAGCCAGTCCATCTGATGGGCCAAGCATGCTCCTAGGCGGACGCAAGGTGACCGACGTCACCTCGCACAGCCTAGGAATGATTGCTGAGTCATCGGACCGGTCCCACTACGTTAATGACATCCTGATTCCCAAGAACTCGCCCATCCCCGCCCGGCAGACCCAACGACGTGAGCTGCGGGTGCCCACTTCCGGAGGAGAGCTGGAAGTATACCTCCTCCAAGGGCAGGAACCCGCACCTCTGGATAACGAGGTGGCCGGCAAGTATGTTTTCACCGATATTCCCTATGTAGGCGACGGGCGCACACTCATCGACGTGACCTACAGCTACGACGAAAACGGGGTCATCGCAATCAGCGCGGTTCAGACCGAGACCAATACCTCGTTATCCATGCACCGCGAGCCGGTGCCTGAGGACATGAGCTGGGCCACCCGTTCTCCTCTGGAGAATGATCGAGTAGAGCAAACAGCTAATCCCGGCATTCCCAGCACAGGCGAGATTTATATATTCATCGACATGTCGGGCAGTATGGCTGGTGACATTGGCGATGCCATTGAAGCTGCTCAACGATTCGTTGATCAAGTTAATGTTCGATCCATGCATGTAGGAATAGTCGGATTTGGTGATACTACTCGAATATTCCAAGACGCGACATTTAAAGAGCATAGGTTGAACACCATTATCTCTAAAATCAATGATTACTTCAACGAAGGTGTATGCGGCTACGGGACGAGTAACCCATTAGGTTTGTTGGAAACTATTTTTTCTGACTATGGAACAAATAAGTTGGCCCTTATTCTGACTGATGGTGTGTGGTTTGGCGAGGATGAAGCAGTCCAGGATGCCCAGTCTGCCTGGCAACAAGGAATAAACACTATCGGCATAGGCATCGGGAGTGCTAATGAATCCTTCCTGAAGCGGATCTCCTCCATCCAGGACCTGTCAGAACTGACAGACGCCAGCCATTTGGTCGAAAGTTTCTCCAAGATCGCCCGAGTCATCAGCAGTGGCGATGGGCTGGTCAGATAGGAAACCGGCACCATGCAGAATGAAACAAATTACTACCTGCTACTTGGTCTCTTTGACTTTGCCAATGACCTAGTGGGCTCCAGTGACGATGATCCCGCCTTCGAAGCCGCTTTCAATGCCGCCAAAACACAAAAGGAACGGCAGTGGTCCTCAGACAAAGTGAAGAACTCTGCCAAGGCGAGCCGCGCAGGGCACAGCCTTGACCTCCTGCCCAAGGCCAAAGAGCACTTGGACACTATGGAAAAGCGCAAGACTCAGTGGGAGGATGCCAAAAACCAAGTAGAGAAAAAGATCCGACAGCAAATCAATGTCTTCGCCTTGGCCCATTCAGGTGCTTACCTGCTCCAGGGCGAAGTGGATCTGGTCATCAAAAAGGTGCAGAAGGATCTGGACTTGACCATAGACCAGGCTACTGTACAACGCTTGGCACCCTCTGGCATCGAGATCAAACAGGGTGAGCAGGCGCCCGCTGGCAAGGATCTGTCGAGACCCAAGGGTTACACGACCTTCCATAACACCCAAAGCACACTGGCTGCATACGGTTATTCAGATTTCTACGACCTTCTAGGCAAGGATCGTGGCGTTACCAAGATCAGGAGCACCCCAGCAGGGCAATGGGCCAAGTGGGCCCAGGAGGATAAACAAGCACTACCCAACAAGGCCACCACTGAAGTGGCGGATCGGCGTAAACTCTATGGGGAATGTGCCCGCATCTTCGCCAGCGAAGACAAGCGCAGCGAGTATGACAACTACATGTCCTACTGCAGCCTTGACGAGGTTCTCACCGAGATGGCCGAGGGCTGCTCGGTATCTAAGCATTTGGATGCATCCACGGCCGAGTCATACGCGAACAGGCTGGTTGCAAGCGCCGCCAAGCATGGCATCCCTTTGGACGAAAACGAAGCCATGGACTACATCCTGGGGCGTTGTGTAAAGCATGGCATTGCCTTTGCTCCCCCCGAGAAAGAAGGAGCGGATACACCTGCTAAGAAGGAGGTCTGCTTCTGGTGCGGCACGCTGATCGACCAGGGGCTGGCAGTCTGCCCAAGCTGCGGCGGGAAGACCCATATCGACTGTCCCAAATGCGGGACGAGCAACCCAGCCTCGGCAAAATTCTGCACCAAGTGCTCCATGGACTTCGGCGATCTCGGACGCGCATCCTCCTTATGCGACGAGGCAGCATCCGCCATAGACCACTTGAACTTCGACCAGGCCCAACAGCTACTGGCTGACGCAGAGCAACTTTGGAAGAATCTGCCTGACATCGCCAAATGCAAGGCACGTCTTGAGCAGGGCATAAAGCAATTTGGCTCGCAAGTACAAAGCCTGCAGGAAGCCATAAACGCCAACCATCTGGTCGAGGCGAAGAAGCTCTATCAGGACATCCAGAAGCGAGCACCCCAATTTGACAGACAGGACCTGGTCGAGCGGATCGACACTGGAATCAGCACAGCCCAGTCGATCATGGATGGAGAAGATCCCAAGCATCCTGATACCCAAGCCGTCGTAAGGGCTTATGAAGCTTGCGCTGATTACCCTGGTCTGGCTGTTGCTCTGGCCTCCACACCGCCACAGGCTGCGGGAAAAGTGAGCGTCAGGGTTCAGCAGAACAGCCAGTGCAATGTCATTACCTGGTCACCCTCCAAAACGAAGCAGGCCTCTTACCTGCTCGTACGCAAGGAGGGGTCACGCCCGCTCGATGTTGAAGACGGCGAAACGTTGGTCCGCACTGCTGGCACAAGCTATACGGATCACAGCCTGAAAGCGAATACCGACTACTGCTACGCGGTTGCGACAGTACTGGGCCCGCTTACCTCGGATCTGACCTGTTCCCAACCGGTCAGAAACCTCTTCGACGTGCATGCAGTCGAGGTCAGCGCCTCTGAAGGATCCATCCAGATCCGTTGGGCTGGACCTCCCAAGCCGTCAGAGGTCGAGGTTTGGCGAGATGAACACTCCGCACCAGACAAACCCGGAAAGGGCAAGCGGGTTACCAATGTTGCCGAAGGAGGCCTTCTGGATCAGGGTCTGAGCAACGGCGTGACCTATTACTACACCATCTTCGTCAAGTACCGCACCAAGGACGGTGGCACCGCTTACTCGAGCGGTCAGACCTGCTCAGGCGTACCCAGCGCGCCGCCGGATCCAATTGATTTTATGCTTCCTCAGCTCAAGGAGGACGGTTCCTTTGATCTGGAATGGGACAACCCTGATAAGGGTGAGGCACATTTCTACTACAGCCCAGAGAAAGTCGAGCTGACTTCTGGCGACATTATGCCAGTTTCAGAACTGGAGACCAAAGTCCTCCCCCTCTCCTTAACCGTCAAGAGCGTAGGCAAGGGCACATTTACCCTTCCGGACGACCAGGTCTACCAGCTGATTGCGGCCACGGTTCGTAATGATACGGCCCTGGTGGGCTGCTCAACCATGGTGACCAGCAAACAAGCCGTTTCAATAACCAAGGTGGTGGCAAGCGGAGCCAACGTCGACATCATCTTTGAGTGGCCCGAAGACAGCGAGAATGTGCTCATAGCCTGGAGGACTGACCGTTTTGCCAGTGCAGCGGGGGAGAGCGGCGCGGCCAGCAAGCTAATCAACAGAAAAACCTATGATCTCCACAAAGCCATCGAGCTGGAGGGCCTGGAACTCGGCGTAACCTACTACTTCAGTCTCTTTGCCCAACTGGGCACGGGAGACTCCGCATCCTATTCCGCACCAAGCTTCAAGACTTTCTCCTTCGGCGGAGGAGGCAAGGCGCATTACAGGGTTGAGGCCAAGTCTTTCTTCGGCAAGGTCAAGTCCGCCAGGCTGGTCCTGTCCAGCGAGGTGGCTCTGCCGGCCTGCACCCTTCGCGTCCAGAAGGAAAGCATCCCTGTTTTCTCGGGTCAGGGAATCGAGCTGTTCCACGTACAAGCCCAGGCCGAAGCCGGGAACTGGGCCTTTGACCTACCCGCACAGCTACTCAACAAGGGGCTCTATTACAAGCTGTTTTTCGATGACCCTTCAGCATACGACCGCATCGACCTGCAGCTCACCCCGGGAACACACCCACAGATAGGAAAATAAGCATGAAATTGCACTATGTATGCCCCTTCTGCTTCAGCGAACACAAAATCTATGATGTTGAATTCGCCTGTGACATGCGCAAGATCTGCGGCAAGAAGGATGCCGATGGCAATGTGCTGGTGCCTGCCGGCGCCGGCGAGGACGATCCTAAAATGGCTGCCTACAAGGGTGTGCCCCGAATTCAGGGGCCTCACCACTTTCGCGCTCCCAGTTCGGCATTCACCAAGTTCTCCATGCCCGATAAGGCTGTCTGCGACTGGTGCAACCAGGTGAGTCACACTCGGGTGTGTCCCGACTGCCATAACCCCCTCCCCGTCACCATCGACACCGATCAAGAGGCCATCGTCGCCCTGATTGGCACTCGAGGCTCAGGTAAGTCCACATATGTGGGTGTGCTCATCCATGAGATGATGAAGCGTCTTTTCCGCCCATTCAATGGAACCTTCCAACTGTATGGCCCCGAAGACCAGCAACAGTACAAGGAGCGTTTTGAAGAGGATCTGTATCGGCTGCATCATCTGATTCCACAGACACAGAGCCACATCGCTGGTCAAACAGTCACCGAGAACCGACCGATTCTCGGTACGCTCAAGCTCCAGTCCACCGGACTGTTCAAGAAGATCCAAGCGATGACTTTGGTCTTCTTCGACTCAGCTGGCGAGGATTGGGAGAGCGAAGAGGCGATCAGAATCCTGGCTAAGTATGTCTCGCATTCCTCTGGCATCATTTTCCTCATCGATCCTTTGGCCAACAGTGCCGTTCGCTCGGCCATCGATGACGAGGAGGCGGTGAGGACCTCCACTTCTGTTGACGAGGGCGAAGTATCCGAACCAGCAGAGGTGCTCAATCGGGTCGCTGATCTGATCCGGCGTGATCGGAACATGAAGCAGACTGACAAAATCGACATTCCGGTGGCTGCGGCTTTTTCAAAGCTTGATGTCTTGGAGGATGCCGGCATTCTGCCCCCAGGCTCTGCTTTAGCCCAGCCATCACCTCACGTTCAGCTGGGAAAATTCGATGATGCCGATCGCCAAGCAGTCGACCAGGAGATGCGCGGGCTGCTGTCAACCTGGAACCAGGGAGATTTCCTTTCCGCTTTGGACATGAACTATACGACCAATTCCTGCATGGCCTTCTCCGCCATCGGCAGGGCGCCTGAACAGAACAACGAAATAGCCCCGCCAGTGCCTAAACGCATCGAAGATGCCATGTTCTGGATTCTGCACATTCGGGGCTTGATATGAGCGAGCAGGATCAGCGCCTCTTGTCATCGAACTCGGCTGCATCGGAAAGGACCCACTATGAAGGCTGAACAGATCATCTATACTTCCTGCCGGCGCGGCATTTCCGGGACCTCTTCAGGCTTTCAGAATTACTCCTATTCCCCTGAGATGGGCAAGTGGATCAACAGCGGCGATGCCATCGGACTGCTGCAGTCCTATCAACCGCCCCGTCAAGCGGACCTGCCGGCCCTGCCCTCCAAGGAGGAAGCGCAAAGTCTCTTCCCCAGGCGAGAGTTCTTCGGCCCATTAGAGGGTCCAGATCATCTCTACGGCATGGCCTTGTGTTCGTATATAGGACGGGACTACCCCGAAGGATCCGTCCGAGGGGGCAATTTCATCAGCCACGTTCTCGCCCTGCCGATCGAACAGGTAAAGGGTTATCCTTGTGAATACATCGATTCTGCTTCCTTCCTGACGTGGATGGACGCGGACCTGGCCCGTTCACAGACAACCCCCGACCCTCTGCCTTCGCTGTCGATAGAGAGCAATCCGAACATCAGTCTTCAGGCTGTTCAAGACTTTCTCGAGGACGATCGGTCTGATGCCTTTGAGTTGATGCTGCGATGCCTGTTGACACGCAACGAAGGCGGCTACCCCCACAAACTCGTCATCGTTGACAACGAGGACAATTTTGCACTCTGGGTGGCTGCGCTGGAATACGCTCTTCCAGTCAGACAGGCACGCAGCTATGCATTCTCCTCCTACGAGTATGATCTGCAAATCACGCCTGCCGTGGTTGTTCGGGCCGTAAAAGGCTGTCTTCATGGCATTGGCGATGCCTCTATGGCCTATAACTTCGTTTTCAATTTTGAGACAGGGGAGCTGCCCGCCCCACCGGATGCCAACGAGGATGTCGATGCCTTCTGTGAGTTTGCAGCATCGGCACTCTGCTACGCGCCAAACAGCTTGTCGGTAAACAACAGCTATCTGGATGCGACAGAATATGCGGATGTCGATGCCCGTGTCGGCACCGGCTATATTCTATGCCAATTGGCTGCAGGGACCATGGCTGCTGTTGATTGCACCAGTGATCAGATAAGCAGGGGATGCAGCTTTCTGGTTGATTTCGGCACACCCGAACAGTGCAAGTCCATGGTTGACAGCCTTATTGAATCCGCTGGCGCCCAAGTCATGCCGAAAGAATGGACGGATGCTGTGGAAGGCGGCATCCAAGCCATAGGTAAAGCGCATCCGAATGTAGCCGCCCACGCTGCCACGGAGCTGGTGAATCGTCTGAAAACCATGTTCACCGCCAGCAATGTCAGCGAAGACCTGTATCAGCAGAACCGCAGCCTGGCTCAAATTCTCAGCCAGGTAACGGGACGGGATTTGAATGTGGAACTCTTCCGCCTGCTGACAGAGGATGGCAGTGCCGCCCTCGACCTGGGGCAGAGCAACGGGCAGGTTCCATGGACTGTGAGAGCATATGCGTCCATTCTTTCATCGTCCTTGTTGTCTTCCTTCACCCAGATTGGCGGTTTGCCACAAGGGGTTTCTGGACACGAGATGCTGGCAAGCTTGGGTCGTGAGAATGCGGCAGCGGTGAACAAGCTCGTCACCAGCCTGGCAACCAGCTCGGCCAGCACCGGCAGCGCCATTTTTGAGTCTCTTGTGTCGCAGTGGGGACAGGATCCTGCTCTGGTCTCGATGCTTGGCTTCTTGGTCGTAGAGGCCCGGCCTACCGCAAAGGACGTGGAGAATCTGGCAGTGGCCAGGCTCTGGCAGATATTTCTCCAAGAGCCCGAACCGAACCGCATCAACCATATTGCTTCCCTCTTGAAATCTGGACGCACGGACGTCGCCTTGGACCACCTGCTGGCTCTGGGCGATCAGAGCCACTCGGATCCTGTGCCCTATTACCGTTTCCTTGCCCAGCTTCTCCATTCGCCCATTGGCAATTTCATCATCACCCAAGCTGACGCCCTCCTGGACAAGTCCTGGTCCCTGCATGGACAGTCAGTCGCTTGGGGGGTTGCATGCCTGTCGCTGATGAGCCAGCTGCCGGGGATGACAAAGTCGGAAGTCTGGCAGAAAGTGCAAGAACTTGATCAGCAGGTCAATTTCATACCGAACACTCAGTCGCAGGCCCAGGACGCTCAGACGCTGGAGAAGTTCTGCTCGGAAACCGGACTGGCAATACCCGATCATGTCAATCTGTGCATGCAGGCCCTCCGATTGAGCCAATTGGCACAGGCCGCTTCCAACCGTCGTCAGGATCAGATTCTGATTGATGCCCTTTGCAAGAGCATCCGTCAAGCAGGACCAAAACTAGCTGTCAACAAGGCCGGTAATCAGCTGAATGCCTATATTGAGCACTTGGCTATCAGTATTGCACCAGTCGCTACCGAAAGCGGGCAGATTGAGACTGCATGGATGCAGTCGATGCCGATGCAAACGATAGCCACTATGCTCTGTCAGGTGCTCAGGCAGGTCGCGGCATTGCACAATGAAACTGAGATCATGCTGCTCCTAGCCACCTACCTGCCTTATGTGTTGAACAAGTCACGGCACGTCCTCATTCAGGAAGGTCCATTCATCAACTTTGCAGCCCAACAGATGGGTGATGCAGGATTCAAATCATCTTCGATCAATAAGATGCTGGAAGATGATCGTCAACTCAATAAATTGATCGACCGATATCAAAAGCGATTCGGTTCCTCTTTCAACAGCGGCGACTTCAGATCGTTGCTTTCGAAGATCCATCAAAAGATGCAGGCAAACGAGAAGCAAGACGGCAGAGGGGGCTTCTTCTCAATGTTCAGACGGTAGTGAACCAGGGAGCTTTAACAGAAGAGGCATAGAGAGGCAATACTATGAGCACATACAATACATCCGGGCCAAGCACGGGGGGAGCGCCTTCAGGGTCGCCATACGGCACTTCAGGATCGCCGTATGGGTCATCATCGTCTCCTTATGGCTCAAGCCCTGCCGCAGCTCCTAGCAGCCCCTCCAGCAGTGGTCCTTCCAGCACTAGCCCTTCTGGAGTTGGCCCCTCAGCAGGCTCCGGACCATCAGGCAGTTCGCCATATCCGTCTGCACCCACATCCCCGGCTGCTGTTCCTTACAGTGACAAAGCATACCTGTCGTTTACTTCAATCGCCATCGCTGTCATTGTCATGGCCCTGAACGTCTATATCACACCCATATTTTTGTCTTCCACTGGGGACAACCCGATTGCTTCAAAAAGCGCCATCAAAACCATTCATACCTTTTTGAGCACGCCTTTTTATGTGCAACAAACCTTGTTTACATCACTATGTTTGCTCATAGCTTTCTTGGTTTGTTTCCTCACATGCAGATACGCTCCAGTTTTTTGTGATGACGTGGGTCGATACGCCGTTTCTTACGTCATGATGCTCCTCATTGCCGGATGCTGTGTGGTTTTTGCTGACTCGAACCGGTTGGCGCATCCGCACATTGTCTATTCGCTACTGTGCACGCTGGCCCTAGCCGGTTCAGCCTATGTCACCCATGTGATCGAAGTCGATACCAGCATAGGAAAGCGGCTGCTGATCTGGCTCCTAGAAATCGTCCTGATTGGAGCCGCGCTGTTCGTACACCAGTACAACATCTGATCGCGAACGGGAGGATTATACGAATGAGTGAATGGTATAAGAAAGTCGGAGTGCTTGTTGCCCTGATTCTCGGACTGGGTTTGGGATTCGTGGCTGTTCGCGGCTCAATGGACTTGGAAACGGCAAATGAAATCGCCTCCGGGCTCTCTGTCCTTCCTTTCAGCGATTGGCTCCTGCGACTGCTGAGAGGTATGGTTCACATCGATCCCGCATATGTAATACAAGTTCGAAAACCATGGTTTACCTCTCTGCTGATCCTGTTTGTGCAGACCTTGATACAGTCGCCGATTCTGCTGCTGCTGAATAATGCCATGGGGCCCGTATTGTTTCGCACCAACGCCAACGAATATTCCGTGGTGGGGGATTGGAGCGCAAGTCGTACCAAGGACAAGATCCTGCGGCGTTTAGGCAAACTCGTATTGGTCATCATCCTGGTTCCTCTTATTGCCTTTCTGGCAGGCTGGATGATCTCCACTGCTCAAGAATGGGTAGGCAAGCGACCCACATGGTTGCAGGTCATTATTTACATTCTGGTTTTCCTCGTTGTCGTAGCACTTGCCTGTTTGCCTATTTGGATGCATCCAAGAGGATTCTCCTATGGGGTCTTTCTGGCGAGCGCCGCACAGCGAATCATCTATGTGCTGATCACGAATTTCCTGATTATTGCTGTGGTTTCCATCCTGGTTGCAGGATCTTCAGGCTGGCATTTCATGCTTGCTCTGCTCATATTGCTGGGGTGGATGACCATCTACTCGGACACCGATGGGTTTCTGGCCCACAAGCTGGTGTCCGCTCGATGAACTTGCGCTGTCGTACCTGGCAGCGCAACTGTAACGGTCAAAATGGCCGCTGCAGCAATACAAAGAAAAGAGGGTGCAGTTATGTTGAAGGAAAAAGACATGGAGGACTTTCATAAAACCACTTACATCGACGATGAAGCGGGAGTCACTTCCCTAGATACAGTGCAATCTGCCATTGAACAGGTTGCTGGGAATATGGGCATTCCCGTGGCTTTTTCACGAGATCAAGTCAAGGGAGGAGGGCTGTTCAACAAGACTGTTGATGATTGTATAGTGTTGTATCACCCTGATCACAAAAGAGATTACTACAACTTCTGCGTATATCTTTCACGCCAGGGGAATAGGGTCTTCATTTATACCAAGGTGTTTGGCCACAGTAAGCAGTTCAAGAAAGAAGCTCGCTCAGAGGCCGCAAAGGCTAATAGGCAGGGCAAGGAGCTTGCTTATCAGCTAGGCTCGGTAATCGGATCTGGCATACGTAACATCGGCAAGAGCCAGAAAAAACTCGAAGAAGAGCAAGAGTATTACGACACTCTTGATGAGGTTTTCGAAAAAGCATACTGATAAATTTCCGCCATAAGCCCCTCCTCGCTGAGGGGCTTTGTGTAAGAACCATCCAAAATGCATGATGTCCCCTGCAGGGGACATTTTCTTTTACTGCCTTGAAGGCCTTTGCGCGCCGAACTTGCATAGTAAACAGCTGATTTCCTATGGGAAGGGGAAGCGCCATGGCACACACGAATAGAAGCAACCACACTCAACTTGCTGTGGCCACACAGGGGTTGGTCAAGGCCTATGGCGGATTTAAAGCCGTGGATGGGCTGAATCTACGGGTGCCGGCTGGCGAGGTCTATGGACTGTTGGGACCAAACGGAGCCGGAAAATCGACCACCATGAAGCTCCTTCTGGGATTGACAAAACCGACTGCCGGAAGCATGTGGCTGCTAGGACAGCAAGTCGGAAAGAAGACTACGATCCAGCCGGGCCGTGTGGGCTCCATGATTGAAGGACCCAGCTTCTATCCAGGCCTGTCGGGCCTGGACAACTGCCGCATGGTAGCCGATTATCTGGGTCTGCCAGTTTCAGCTGCCTCAGAAGTGCTCACCAAGGTTGGATTGCGGGGATACGAGAAGAGGAAGGCGGGCGCCTACTCTCTGGGGATGAAGCAGCGGCTGGGCATCGCCATGGCGCTGATCTCGCATCCGGAGCTCCTGCTCCTGGATGAGCCCACCAATGGCTTGGATGCCGAGGCAGTGGTCGAGGTGCGACGAATGATTATGGACTTGGCCGCCTCGGAGGGGGTCACTGTCATCATCAGCAGCCATATCCTGTCGGAGATTGAAAAGATGGCTCCGGTGGTTGGCATCATTGCCGATGGTCATTTGCTCTACCAGGGAACTTTGAAAAACCTGCGGGAAGAGGGTCATATCGATCTACGTGTGTCCGATCCTGGGCTCGCGTCAGAGATACTTGAAACTCAAGGCATTCACCACGAATATATCTGGAAGAACGCAACCCTGCGCATTCCCGAGATACCCGATCCGCAAATCGGAGCGCTGGTGACTCGACTGGTATCGCATGGTCTGCAGGTATACCGTGTCGCTTCCGAATGCAAGAGCTTGGAAGAGGCCTTCCTCGAACTAGTGGAAAACCCGCAGAGTCATGCAGCGCAGTGCCCTATGCAGCCGTCCGGTCATAAACAGAGGAGCATACGATGAGCTCTGTCGAATCAATCTCCATGCTGTCTGAAGAATTTCGATTGGGGAAACCGCCACGCTCATCCCATCCTGGAGGGCTACTTACTCTGCTTTCGATGGAGCTGCACAAGTTGAAAGGCTCATCATTCTGGTGGATGGCCTTGGGCATGATTGCTCTAGTTTCGGCATGGTCGGGCTTGGCATTCATAAAACGAGCTGAATCTGCGAACCCTTCCACACGTACCATAGCCCTTGCTCAAGGTGAGATCTACCAAGCTGTTGGCCTACTGGCACCCATCCTTGCCGCTCTGCTGACCAGCCGACTTGCTGTCCTGGAGAGGGGCGAGCGCATGGATCTCAAATGGCGCTCCCTAGGACAGAGTGCGACCGGGAGGTTTCTTGCCAAGCTCATAGTTGCTGGGTGTGTGAATACGCTATGTTTCGTAATTCCTCTGATGTGGGTACCGCTGGCAGCTTCGGCACAAGGATTCCATCTCGAGGGCAGTCTGGCCGAATACATACTCGTTCCGGGACTGATTGCCTGCTTCTCAACCATGGCGGTCACAGCTATACAACTCGTCCTCTCGCTGACGATAGATAAACAAGCCATAGGACTGGGTCTGGGTGTGATAGCCGGTCTGATCGGGACTGGACTGGGCCCGATGAATATGCCAGGTCTAGGCTGGCTCTTCCCGGCAGGAATCAGTTCCGCCGCCAACCCCTTCCTGTCTTCTGCCAGTATGACCTTGGTTGCCAATTCCTGGACGAAGGTCCTGACCAGCCTTCTGGCATGCATTATTTGGTCGGGAATATCAGCATTCATCGTCAAGGCCAAGGAGTTATGCCGATGACTAGGCAGTACCAAGCAAACGCTATGACTATCACCCTGATGCATCGCCACAGGCCATCAATCATTGCCGCTTTCAAATGGGAGATTCGCAAGGCCGGCAATATCTGGTACTGGCTGGCCACCATGCTCTTCGACGCCATAGGAATCTTCAACGGTTGGGACCAGTATCGGAGCTACAGACCGGACTTCCAGGCTCAAGGGGTGACCTGGGCAGCGGTCTGGGGGCAGGCGATCCTTCTGCCAAGCATGGTCTTCATGCCAGTCCTGGTCGCGGCCTTTGCTGCCCAAATTGAAGCCAACGAGCACAAGGGCCGCAACTGGCAGCGTCTTAATGCCTCCGGCATGGTTGGGACTGCCATAGCCGGGAAGATGATGCATGGACTGCTGGCATCCCTCCTTACCGTCGCTATCTTTGAATCCGAATTCATACTCGTGGGTGTTCTGGTAGGAGGCTTCGACCCAGCGGAACTCGGTCCCTATCTCTTGCGTGGCGTACCAATGACGTTAGCAGTGTGGGCGATTATGACTCTGACCCAGGCCATAGCCGCCGGAGCCGAATCCTTCGCCTCGACTATGAGCATCATGTTTCTACTCACCCTGGCAGGCTGTGCGCTGTCAGTTGCCACACCGGCCTTGGCGCTGCCGTATCCGCTGGCCTTGATCACCACTGCATCCGCAGCCCGTGACATGGGCAATATCGCATCCACGACCTCTACGGCAAGCTCGTGCATGGTGGCAATCCTCTGGGTGCTGATCAGCCTCCTTATATTCCGGCACCAGGCTCGCAGAGCCATCTGATCTTAAGCGCAGAGTCAATAAAGAGAGGATAACGCACTTGCCAGGCCGCACATCTCAGTGTCTGACAGCATAATGGAATACCGACAGTTATCAGGAAGAGGCTCACCGATGAGAGCAGGCAAGAAGACTCAAGGCTGGATTCAGTTGTGGAACCGGCCATATATGACCTTCGTGGCAGTCTTTTTCTGCGCCCTCTACGAGACAGGGATGCTGACCAGGCTGATCCTTGCCCCAAGCAGCGCCAACCAGACCCTCTACCAGGTCATGAAGTCTGCCAGCTGGGGCTTGCCCCTGTTTGTGGTCATTATTTTTCTCGCACTTGTCACCCTATGCCTGCGCCGTCTATATCCTATGGCGACCCTGCTGGTGGTCAGTGGCCTGCTTGCCCTGACTGCCGCAATCTATGGCTCGGGATGCACCTACCTGATCATTCCCTGGCTCGTCAGCCTCTACGCCTGCGCGGTAGAAGCCAAGAGCATGGCATCATTGACAGCTGGGCTGGGCATTTCCGCCATTCTGGGCCTGCTCAGCATTGCATTCTCTGCCAATTGGCATCATGATGTCCACTTCACCGACCTTCTGTATCCGACTGGATTGGCTTTCGCCCTCTGCCTGACAGTCGCCTTCCTCTCACGCTCCGTAAGGCAATCACGCTTGTCAGAGCAAGCATTGGAGGAGGAGCGCTCTCATGCTCTGACTCTGGCCCATGAGCGGGACCAGGCCATGCATCAGTCCAGGGTTGCCGCCCAACTGCATGACAGCGTGGGTCACGACTTGACCGCCATCATCGCCTTATCCGAAGGACTGGATCATGCCAGCGGAAAACCGGAAATCGATGAAGCTATCTCGATGATTAACGACCTGGCACGGCAGGGACTGGATGACACCCGAACTGCTGTCAAAGCCCTGCAATCACAGACAGATCCAAAAAACGACCCACAGCCGGCCACAGCGGAGAGGCATGGCTGGGATGACATCAAACCCATCCTCGACCACGCCCGGCATGTCGGCATCAGCACTGCCTTGACGGAGACAGGCCGTCGGCCACAGGATTCCGAACAGGCCGACCTGGCTTTCACCATCACCAGGGAGGCGATTACCAACGCTCTCCGCCACGGACAAGAGGTCAACCGCATTGTGGTCTCCTGGGATCACAATAGCCGGGGCGGCATAGATATCATCGTTCGTGATGATGGACGAATCTTGAATAACGAGGCCGACAATATCGGTAGCAATGGTACAGGTCTTGCCAGGTTAAGAGCCGAGGTGCAAGCTCATGGTGGCAGCTTCCATTCGGGTCCTGGTTCTGATGGTTGGACCTTGCAGGCCCACATACCCTCGCTAGCCGCAATGGCAGCTAACAATATAGGCATGAAGGAGAACGCATGATCCGCGTCATGATCGTCGACGACCAGCGACCGACCCGCATGGGACTGGCACTCATGGTCGCTAAGGATCCAACCTTACATGTCGTTGCGCAGGCGGCCAACGGCCAAGAAGCTTTGGATAAACTGGCCACATCCGCCGAAAATCAACAGCCTCTGCCTGATGTGATTTTGATGGACGTGCGCATGCCTGTCATGGACGGGCTGGATGCCACCAGTCGTATCAAAAAGCTCCATCCTGAAATAAGCATTCTCATTCTGACCACCTACGACGAGGACGACTATGCCTTCACCGCTCTAGGGGCGGGGGCCTCCGGGTTCCTGCTCAAGGATGTCAAGACAGCCGATCTGAACAGAGCCATCCATGCGGTACATGCAGGCGATGCCATTCTCACGCCGCGCATCACGGCCGAAGTGATCAGGAAAGGAGTTCCTAGGCCAAAAGCTGATGATGAGTGTAAGGCTCGCGAGCAATTTGCCAAGCTGGGCAAACGCGAACTTGAGGTCGCTTCGCTGGTCAGCCGAGGCCTGACGAACGCAGAGATTGCCGAGCGCCTCCAGCTGCAGCCTGATTCGGTCAAAAAGACCGTCAGCCGCATACTGGCAAAACTCAAGGTCAGGGACCGAATCAACATCGCCGTTCTCTGGTATCAGGCCGACATGACGAACCAGTAATCGTATTGAACGCTGGCTCGCTCATTCGTCGACGGAAGAGAACTACATCCGGCTGTATTTTGTGCGCCTAAATCCATAATTGGCGATAGAGTTCCGCCATTTGCAGGAATTGCTTATTACGGTGCAAAGCAAACGAATGCAACGAAATCAATAGCTCTATTTAGTTTGATTTGATGTGATCTGGCCTGCAATGCAGGGTCTTGCAATAATCAGATCTGAATTCCTGCGCGAACTTGTCGATATAAAAATGAGCGGGTTGAAGTATTATCGGTCCGCTCGCTGCTTTGCACTTTTGCGCTACATAAAAGATGCAACTACTCACGACCTACAGATTAGAAGTCAGTAGCTCGTCTCGTCTTTATCTTGTTACCGCAAACCTGGGAGTAACTCTTAAGCAAAAGCTGCTTTCACCGCTCAGCTGGCCTGCTGCTGCGTCAGATCATACACAGTGACGCCATCAACCGTGGTTGCGGTGTAGTGTTTGGCCACCCACTGTGAGATTTGCGTGGCAGTGTTGGAACCTCCCATCTGATGGCCACCCATCTCACCAGCTATATAGTAATGAATCTGCTTACCCTTCACGTACTGCTTGAACTGTTCCAAGCTGGGGTAGGGGTCGGAACCATTGAACCCACCAATGGCCATGACCGGCTTTTGAGAATCCAGCTGATAGCCCGCCGCCTGCTGGGATCCATTCGTGGCAGCAGCCCAGCGATAGGAGTCGGATGACATTTCCAGCTTTACGACGATCTTGGAACTGGACCGGCCTCCACCAAGCAGACTTCCTCCTTTCATCCTCCCTCCTTCTGATCCCCCATGGAATCCAGATTTGCCCCTGCGCTGTGAACGCATGGAGGGCGCACCCGAAGAGCTGGATTCCCCTTTTGGCCCTGAAGAATCCTGGCCCATGGAACCTGGTCCTTGAGAACCCATGCTGGGAGGCTGTTGACTATTCAAACTGCCACCAGGCATCTGGCCCTGCTTGCTCGACTGACCCTGCTAATTCATCGGGTCTTGGCCCATTTGGTATGAGCCCATGGAACCGCCGTCACCACCAGGTATGCCTTGCTGCATATTGCCAAGTGCCATGCCGTCTGCCTGACCACCACCATGCTGGCCACCGCCAGGAGCACCCCCGGGCATACCACCGGGGCCACCACCCATGCTCCCTGAAGTCAGGCTGGGTCCGGCTAGGACGATTGATCCCATGTGTCCTTGGGATACGGTGTACAGCGTCCATGCAGCAGGACCAGCCATAAGCTCTATGACTGAGAGAATAAGGGCCGCAAGAGCGAGTCGTCGTATTCGCAACAGTCCAGCCAGGGCAAAACCGAGGGCTCCCATGAGACCGATTATGAGAATGGCCCACTTAAGCCAGGGGAGCCACTGGGAGCGACTTGCCAGGCTGAAATCCTAGAAGGCCGTGAAGGCGACAAGAATCGGCGTGACGATCCTGGCCCAGCGCTTGTCCCGGGCAATCCACAGACTGAATGCGCCGATGGCCACCAAGGCAGCCAGGGCTGGAGCCAGAGCCACGGTGTAATACTGGTGGAAAATGCCAGCCATAAAGCTGAAAACGAGCCAGGTGACGGTCAGCCAACCTCCGAAAGCAATGACACTGGCCCTGCGCACATCTGTACGGACAGCTCTGCCGATAACCAGCAAGCTGATGACAATGCCTGCGAAAGCCAAAAGAGCCAGCCAGGAAATCTGCGTGTCGAACTCGCCGCTGAACAGACGGTTAAGGCCAGTCTGGCCCCACATGCCACCACCGCGACCGCCGCCAGCCGGCATGCCGCCTCCTTCATGGCCGTGGCCAGGTATGACGGATCCTTCTTCGCTGCCGGTCAAGCGTCCAAAACCGTTGTAGCCAAAGGTAAGCTCAAGGAAGGAGTTGCGCTGGGAGCCGCCTATATAAGGTCTGTCGCTGGCTGGCACGATGACCGTCAGCAGCACCCACCAGCCAGCGGCGACGATCATGGAAGCAATGGCAGCCAGTGAATCCAGGATGCGACGAACCATGCCTGTAGGTGACGCCAGAAGAAAAGCCAGGGCAAAGCCAGGCAGTACGAGCAGCACCTGCAGTTGCTTGGTAAGGAAGCCAAACCCGATCAGAGCCCCGGCCAGGACCATCCACCAGGTACGCTTTCGGTTGCCAGAAGGATGGTTGGCATACTCCAGGGATCTGAGGAGCGCGTGAGCGGCACCGGTCATCAATAACACTAGCAAGGCATCGGGGTTGTTGAAGCGGAACATGAGCGCGGCTACCGGAGTGAGCATGAAGATGAAACCGGTGACGATGCCCGCCCAGTTGTCCCAATACCGTCGCACGGTGGCATAGAGCAGGTAGGTGGTCGCCACCCCCATCAGCGCTTCCGGCAGGAGGATGGCAAAGGAATTCAGACCAAGGATGCACACGGAAAGCGCCATCAGCCAAAGGGCTGCCAGCGACTTGTCCACGGTGATGGCGTTCCCCGAGTCCAGGGACCCCCAGAGAAAGGCCTTCCAGCTGACCGAGCCAGCCTGGGCCGCAGCTGAATAGAACTCGTTGGCATACCCGGAGGCCGTAAGGTTGATGAAGAATATTGCACAGGCTGCAAGCAGCATGGCTCCAAGTGCCACCCAGTCTCCAGGGGTCCGTCGCGGCAGGATATACGCGCGGGAAGCGTGCTCATCAGCGACTGCTTCTGCGCTTGCTGATCGTGGCGGATTGAGAGTCTGTGAATGCGGGGAGAAGCCATAGCTGCTGTTAGAAGCCAATGAAGCGTTCATGATAGGTGAAGTTTGCTCTTTCTGTATGAGATTTCGTTTGCTGTCAGCCGCTCAACAAGTGGCAGTCTCTTTGCCTGGATTCCGCATAGGTGAATGCGAACCCTCCTCTTCTGCAGGCAAGAGGGATCCGCGCAGCTCATGCTGACGTATCTGTTCCCAGACGGCAGGGGAGTCCAGGTCGACGCGAAGCCCCTCGACCGCTCGGGCCTCCATACCCTCCCTGACCCGGCGCATGCCTTCCAGATCCTTCTTCACCGTGTCTGGAATGTCGACCGTCGAGCCTGTATCCTCCACCCAGCGAACAGGAAGCTCCAGCATGGTCATCTCGGCCTGCTGGGCGCGCACAAGCAGCTCCGTATCGAAGAACCACTCGTCATCCTTCACCTGCGGCAGCAGGACATATGCAGCCTGGGCAGTAATGGCCTTGAAACCGCATTGGGCATCATGAAAGGAGACCGCCAGATATGAGCGGAGCATGAAGTTGTAGGTGCGCGAAATGAATTCACGTTTGGGGGAGCGGGTGACCCGAGATTGCGGCAATAGACGCGAGCCAAAGGCGATGTCGGCCCCGCCCTGGAGCAGGGGAAGAATAAGGGTGCCCGTAGAGCCGATGTCAGTGGATAGGTCCACGTCCATATATGCAACGACTGCCGCCCTGGAGCTGAGCCAGGCCTATTTCAGGGCGTACCCGCGGCCCTTTCTCACGAGGTGCAAGGCACGAACCTGGTTGGGGCACCAGTCGCACAAAGCCTTGGCTATCTGCCAACTGGCATCAGTGCTGGCGTTGTCCGCAATCACGACGTTCCAGCTAAAGGGTGTCAGATCTCTGGCGTGACGATCCAGAAAGCTACATAAAGTGGATACGGAGTCAGCCAGCTGAACCTCCTCGTTGTATACGGGAATGACGATATCGGCGTCGACCGGTTTTGGACTGCCGTAGTAGAGTGGCGAATCAACCTCACTCAGTGGGATTTGCCCGCTGCCAGAAGAGCGCCTGTCAGGCACATTGGACTGCCCGCTAATGTTTCTTTCGAGAATGTTCGCTGTGTTCATGACTCATAGTAAACAGCGGCTTCTTGGGCTATTTCTCAAACTTATCTTTATAAACTGATTGGACTCCTTAAAAAGAATCATGAGGATTTCTCAATATTTGCTGATACAACTGCACTAAATAGCCGTAGTCAATGCCGCAGTGTTCTCGGCTACTACGCAGCTGTAGATAGATTGCTGCTCAAAAAAGTACCACGGACAGAGTTACCACTTAGTATTGTTCAGCGCTTAACGACGGCACCTGTTTGAGGATATTAGTACGAATATGACATACATATTGAGAAATCAAAACCGTGCATTTTAAATAGAGAAGATAGAAGACTCTATTGCCATATGGGCAGCTTCTGCCAGTCGTCCGGGAAGCCCATTGGTTTGAGTGGAATGCCAGGATAGCGGTTCATCAGGTCTATGAAGTTTGTACGCCAATGAGTGACGCCCAGTTGCTTCAGGAGGAAGTGTTCCATGGTCAGGAATCCTGCAGGACCTTTCGACTCCGGTCGGCGGAAGGGCTCCCATTCGTTACCCCACCAGTCGGCATTTGTGGGATACAGCTTGGGTTTGATGGGTGTCATCTTCGGGTCTATGCAGTTCCAGAAGCGGTCATGGTGGGCGGTCTTGTTGCGGGCAACACGGATATTCTCGAGCCAACCGCGCAACAATTTCTCATTGCCGACACCGGGCTTGTTCGACATGATTCCCAGTTGCAAGGCCAACCTGCGTTTGATGGCAGGGTCAGCACCCTTGTAGAAGATCTTCTTGAAATCGCCGTAGGACAGGCAATCCACTATCATCCAAATGGGCGGCAGCGGGTCGCAGTAGGTGCTCTTGAAATGCTTAAGCTGTGGCAGCGAAGATCGCTTATAGTCCTTGGCTATGTCGGCAATCGCACTCTTATGCTCTTCGGCGCTAAGTCCAGGCAGACCGGCAGGCTCAAGGTAACCGAACGGACCCGTTGCTTTGGCAAGTTCAGCAGCCATATAGCTTTTGAGGAAGACCTCGATGCTGACAATGCCATCGAAGACGATGTTACGTAGTTCCTGGTCGAACACGTACCGTTCCCAAATGGGATCCCAAGCAGTCTTCAGAAGAAAGGGCAACTTTCGTTTACTGCTACCCGTCATAGGAGTAAGGAAAGGATACCAGTAGCCCTTGAGGCGATAATAGCCTACCAACTCCAAACGATCTGCAAGGTCCTGCACGCTGATGCCTGTCAACCCGTTATCCAGAAGCAGTTGGGCCAGGTCTGCAGAGTCGCGGTAAGGATGGCTGGGGTATGGGGGCAACTTGGTTGCAGTTGTGAATCCCATGTGCCCTCCGGGTAAGAAAATACCGCCATAGTATGCGTTCCACCCCGAAAGGCAGTAGAGGCAGTGGCGGCTTCTAACAGCACAAACTCTACATCGTGAGGGCGCCGAACGCAAAACTTCAAGACTCGATTGCCGCTCAGAGCTAAGGCTGAGCGTACACGGCACTCAACGAGATGACATCTCGGGCCAGACCCAGGGCGGTGGATTTGATTATGACCCTCTACCAGACTCCCGCAGTTGCCCTGGGTACGCTCCTTTGTGGTTCTGCACAGAACAGGAGGATACCGGCGACCTCAACCCTGACCGTCCGCCAGGCCGAAGCCAGCCACAAACGTCAACTGATCCAGGTTGACTCCACGACCTACGTGATTGGATGGAGGAGGATGGCGTAGAGAACTTGCGCCTGTATTAGCGCAGGAATGCATCCGCAGAGACCATCAGCATCAAGGGAAGGCGCGGCCGCGTTGCCGTGGACTCTGAGAAAGAAGCTGATGACGGCTTACGCTCAGCTCAACGCCGACCCCGAAGATCTTCTGGCCGATCATGAACTCACAGCTGGCGAATGAAGGGAAACGTGAAGAACGAGCGAAGCGACGAATATATGCAAATAGGTATCAAAGGGCCTGGAACTACAAATAATTCCAAGGCCTAAGACCCTGGAATCGTTGCTATTTGGTCGGGCCGGCGGGATTTGAACCCGCGACCCCTTGACCCCCAGTCAAGTGCGCTACCAAACTGCGCTACGGCCCGACGGTGCATCAGCACCGAGTAGAGATAGTAGCACAGCGTGGCGGGCCCGACAATGGTCCGGCGAGTCCCGGCAAACAAGTCCAGACAGATCGGGTCACATGATCGACTTGCTATCATGATTCTGGACGGTCGGCGCAACCCGCGTCGGCCGCGAGTCGTCCCAGCCCGGAAGGGGTTCAATGAGCACAGACGTTTTCGACCTTTCGGCCGCAAAGATGCGCGACAAGGGCATGAGCGAAGTCTCCATCAACCAGTTCAGGCACCTTTACGAGAGCTGGAGGCGGGGAGATGCCAAAGCCTGTGTGCGCGAGAAGGATGTCACGCCGCTCAAGGACGTGCCCCGCACCAAGGACATCCACGATTCCATGGATATGGACATGGCCTTGGACGCATTCTCCCGCACCGCCTTCATCAAGCTCAACGGTGGGCTGGGCACCTCCATGGGCCTGGAAAAGGCCAAGTCCCTGCTGCCCATCCGTCGCCACAAGGCCCGTCGGATGCGCTTTCTGGACATCATCATGGGCCAGGTGCTGACGGCCCGCAAACGCCTGGGGGTACCCCTGCCGCTGATCTTCATGAACTCCTTCCGCACCTCACGAGACACCATGCGCGTGGTCAAGCAGGACCGCCGCTTCGTTCAGAATGATGTGCCCATGGAGATCATTCAGCACATCGAACCCAAGATCGACGCCGAAACCGGACGTCCGGTCGACTTCCCGGCCAAACCCGACCTGGAATGGTGCCCTCCCGGCCACGGCGACATCTTCTCGACCATCTGGGAGACCGGCCTTTTGGACACACTCAAGGAGCAGGGGATCGACTACCTGTTCATCTCCAACTCCGACAACCTGGGCGCCAGGCCTTCAAGGACCCTGGCCGGTTATTTCGCACAGTCCGGAGCGCCCTTCATGATCGAGGTGGCCGAGCGGACCGAGGCTGACCGCAAGGGCGGCCACATCGTCATCGACAAGGCCACCGGACGCCTCATCCTGCGGGAGATGTCCCAGGTGGATCCGCATGACCGCAGCTCGGCCATGTCCATCCGCAAGCATCCCTACTTCAACACCAACAGCATCTGGGTCAGGGTCGATGCCCTGCGCGACAAGCTGACCGAATACGACGGGGTGCTGCCCCTGCCCATCATCGAGAACCGGAAGACCGTCGATCCCACCGACCCTTCCACCAGACCCGTGGTGCAACTGGAGACCGCCATGGGTTCCGCCGCCACGCTCTTTGAGGGAGCCATCTGTGTGCAGGTGGACCGTATGCGCTTCCTGCCCGTCAAGACCACCGACGACCTGTTCATCATGCGCTCCGACCGTTTCCATCTGACCGACTCCTACGAGATGGAGGATGGCAACTACGCTTTCCCCAACGTCCAACTGGACGAACGCTACTACAAGTACATCGCCGACTTCGATGAGCGCTTCCCCTACGGGGTTCCCAGCCTGGCAGCCGCCAACTCGGTCACCATCGAGGGGGACTGGACCTTCGGCAGGGATGTGACCCTGTATGCGGATGCCCATCTGAGCGACCAGGGGCGTTCCTCATACGTGCCCAATGGCCAGTATGTGGGACCCCAGGGTATCGAACCGGACGAGTGGGTCTAAAGCAAGGTGCAAGAGGGTTCAGCCTGTCAAGAAAAGGGACCGTATTTGAGTGTTTGGCTCCCACGTTCCTGAAAATGAATCTATGATAGACAGATGTGCGCTAGGCACACTAATAGTCAAAATTTTAACGATACGCGAGGACTGATGGCAGAAGGTACGAACGGAAGACGGCGTTTCTCTGATAAGTGGGGCAAACACGAACTCGATGTCCTGGCCGTCTTATCGTCCGCTTTCCCTCAATGGTTGACTTCTCGGCAGATAGCGCAGCGGGTCAAGGCCTATGCCGACTCCTATGGCGAGCTGGCCGATCAGGCCGCCAAGGCCGCCTTTGCCAAGCAGTTCCAGCGTGACCGAGCCAAGCTGGCAGCCATGGGGATCGCCATCGAATCCCGTCAGCCCGAGTACTCCTCCAAGTCCGAGGGGCAGGATTTCGCCTCCTACCGCCTGCAACTGGGGGACGAGCCCCGCATCCGTATGCACTTCAACCAGGAGGACATGCCGGTGCTGGCCGCAGCCAACTATCTGGCCCGATCCATCGCCATGTCCCAGGAGGCATGCGAGGAGCCTGTACGCCCGGCCTCGCGCACCACTCCTCGGGTGCCGCAGGTGCCCATCCCCGGACTGGGCCTGGATTCCATAGCTCCGGGACTGGGAACCCAGCGCATTCCCGACAATCTGGTCAAGGTCATCGACTCCCGCCGCTTCGCCGCCACGGTGGACGTGGACGGGGAGAACCTGAACGTGGCCTATGCCGATTCGGACGATCTGGCCATGTTCGTCCTGGAACACCCCGATGCCTCCATCGTCAGCCCGCAGGAGGCCGCAGACGCCTTCCGGCGGCGCCTGGACGCTGCCGCCCGCTTCAAGCTGGCCGACGAGTCGATAAGCCCCGGAGCGGCAACGGTGATTTCACCGGAGATCGCTCGCACCAGCGTCGAGCACTTTGCCACCGACCTCAGTGATGACGACACCGACCTCCGGCACGCCCGTCGTGCCAGCGCATCCTCCTTCCAGACCGGATCCGAGGTGGATCGCCGCCTGCGGCTCATGCTCTTCCTGTCCGCACACCTGGGCGAGGAGTTCTCCCTGGCCGAGCTGGCCGAGCGCTTCATCGGCCACCCCAACAGCAAGGAAGAGCTGCGCAAGTACGTCAATACCATCCACAAGGACATCAACACCCTGACCACGGTCTCGGACGACGGAGAGATGGCCGGCAGCCAGTTCTTCGACATCGACTGGTCCCTGCTGGATGACAGCGGCATCGTCTCGGCCACCAACTCGCTGGGACTGGAACGGCTGGCCGGCATCTCACCCCAATACCTGAGCATGCTGACCGCCTCGCTCAACTACCTGGCCCACTCGCCCCTGCTGCCCGAGCAGTCCCGCACCCAGGCCGAGTCGCTCTACCAGCGCCTGCGCACGCACGTAGGTCCGGGCGAGACACCCTGGCTCTCCCTTACCGGGTATGAGACCGAACCCAAGAGCTTCTCGGTGGTCCGCCGGGCCATCAAGACCGAGTCTTTGCTGGACATGGAGTACACGGATGCTGCCGGCCGGACCCGCCGCAAGGTGGTGGCACCTGCCAAGATCTTCGTGGACGAGGGCGTCTATTATGTCGCCGCCTGGACCGATATCGGCGACGCAGCAGAGGGCACCGAGGCTGCGGATGCGCCCTCGGATTCCAGCCGCCACCTCAAGCAGGGCACCGGGCGCAACCGGCAGTGGCAGGTTCTGCGAATCGCCAGAATCGAACATGCGACCATCGTCAAGCCCAGCCACAAGGTCGAATTCCCGGATGTGCCGGTCAGCGAGCTGCGCAAGTGGTCCTTCGACAACGGCACGGCCGCGGTCTTCATCACCGACCGTCCTGACCTGCCCTACATCAAGTCCCTGCCAGGCGCCTCGGTGGAGCCCTGCGGATCCGGACAGAAGGTCCACCTTACCGTCTCCTCGGACTCCTGGTTCGTGGCCTTCTGCATCGCCCACGCCAAGCACATCACCGCAGTGGCGCCCAAGACCCTGCGCACTATGATTCTGGCCCGCGCCCAGCGCGAGATCACCATCAGCGACGCTCACGACAAGGAGCAGGACCGGCACTAGTCCCGGTCGGAGAGGAGTTCCATGCCTGGATGGATCTGGATCCTTCTGGTGATCTTCATGCTGGCCATGCTGATCGGCGGAGCCGTCTACGCCGTCCGTCACGCCATGGCAGCCAGCCGCTCCATAGGGCGGGTCTCAGAGGATCTGAACCGCCACATGCCCCAACCCCCGGCGGCAGGGCAGTCCCAGGCAACGGATAGGACTGAGGGACCGGCCTTCGCCCTGCCCCTGTCGCAGTCAACCGAGCGATACAGCCAGGCACATGCCCTGGTGCTGGAGCGCAAGGAGCAGCGCAGGAGGAACCACGGCCTCATCTGGCGGCGGTGGAAGCATTTCAATAGGTAGTTCTTGGAGGAACATGTCAGGTCATCGTCACCACGGACAGGATTCATCAGCATCCGAACCGGGGCCGGCGGAACGCTATGCCCGTTTCAATCGTCACCGCAAACGCATGACCGGTGCTCCCGCACGCTTTCAGTCCAAGCTGCCCTTCCCCCTGGATGACTTCCAGCTGGAGGCCATCACCGCCCTGGAGGATGGCGACAACGTCCTGGTGGCCGCTCCGACCGGCGCTGGCAAGACCATCGTGGCTGACTTCGCAGTATTCCTGGCCCAGGAACAGAACGTCAAAACCTTCTACACCACTCCTATCAAGGCCCTGAGCAACCAGAAATACCATGACCTGGTCGACCGCTACGGCGAGGATCGGGTGGGGCTGCTGACCGGCGACACCTCCATCAACTCCGAGGCGGACATCGTGGTCATGACCACCGAGGTCCTGCGCAACATGCTCTATGAGCAGTCCTCCACCCTGACGGCACTGAAGTACGTGATCCTAGACGAAGTCCACTATCTGGCCGACCGCTTCCGGGGGCCCGTCTGGGAGGAGGTCATCATCCACCTGCCGGCCTCCACCCGCATTGTGGGACTGTCAGCCACCGTGTCCAACGTGGAGGAATTCTCCGACTGGATCTCCTCAGTGCGCGGACGCACCCATCTGGTAGTCTCCGAGCGCAGGCCCGTGCCGCTGGAGCAGCACGTCCTGGTACAGGCCGACAGGCACACCGAGCCAGAGATCCTGGACCTGTATCGGCACGACGGCTCAGGACGGCAGACCCCAAAGATCAACCCGCGTCTGGTCTCCCGGCTGGCCCAGCTGGACAAGGCCGGACAGGAGCATGCCCAGGCCCGTAACCAAGGGCATCATCATCGTCATGGTAGGGGTGGCAGGCCGGAGCGACGGATGGGGGAGCGGTATCGTCCAAGCCGGGCCGACGTGGTCGATGAGCTGGACTTCATGGACATGCTGCCTGGCATCTACTTCATCTTCTCCCGCACCGGCTGCGACCAGGCCGTCCAGCAGTGCATCCGGGCAGGGCTGCAGCTGACCACCGACGAGGAGGCCCGCCGCATACGGCACATCGTGGACTCCATGGCAGCCGGCCAGCTCAGCAAGGAGGATCTCAAAGCGCTGGGATTCTCCCAGTTCCGCTTCGCTCTGGAACAGGGCTTTGCAGCACATCACGCCGGCGTGGTCACCCTTTTCCGGCAAATAGTCGAACATCTGTTCGAACTAGGACTGCTTAAGGTGGTCTTCGCCACCGAGACTCTGGCCCTGGGCATCAACATGCCCGCCCGCTGCGTGGTGGTCGAGAAGCTGGAGAAGTTCGACGGCACCGGCCATGTGGCCCTGACGCCCGGCGAGTTCACCCAGCTGACCGGCCGGGCCGGCCGGCGCGGCATCGACGACATCGGCCATGTGGTGGTCGTCGACCACCGGGACTTCAGCCCCAAGACCATGGCCGCCCTGTCCAGCAGGAGGGTCTACCCGCTGCACTCCAGCTTCCGGCCCACCTTCAACATGGCCGTCAACCTGCTCAACTCCTCCAGCTACAGCCGGGCCCGGGACACTCTGGACCACTCCTTCGCCCAGTGGGAGGCCAACCGATCAGCCTCGGAGCTGGAGGAACGCATCGAGACCCTGACCAACGGCCTGGAAGACTACCGGAAGGCCGCCCAGTGCAGCCGTGGCGATCTGATCGAGTTCATGCGCATCCGTACAGCCCTCTCTTCGGCCCAGAAGAACGACCGCCGCCGTCTGAAGCGCCAACGATTCACCAGCGAGAAGGCCCGCGACCGGGCCTTCCGAGACCTTGACCGGCACATCGATCAGCTGCGCGAGCAGGAGCGCAACCATCCCTGCCGCCAGTGCCCGGATCTGCCCAAGCACCTGCGCTGGGGGAACCGGTGGATCCGCATGGACAAGGAGCTGCAGCGCACCCGGGAACAGTACGAGTCCAAGACAGGGTCGGTCTCGCGCCAGTTCGACAGGATCTGCCAGATTCTGGCCGACCTGCGCTACACGCGACCTGTGGATCCTGACGACTGCCGACTGACCCGGAAGGGGCAATTGCTTCGGCGAATTTACAGCGAGCAGGATCTGAGTCTTGCCGAGATCCTGGATCGTGGCATCCTCAACGATCTGGAGCCCGCTGAACTTGCAGCGGCCGTCTCCGGACTGGTCTACGAATCCCGCCGTGGGGTAGGGGAGCAGCCGGGGGAGAGGGCCGGGTATCGGGCTCCCAGGCTGGTTGACGCCATGGAGGACATGAAACGTCAGTGGTCCCAGGTGCAGGAACGCTGTGATCAGGCTGGACTGGAACTGCCCCCTGAACTCGACTTTGGCTTGGGACCGACCATCTATGACTGGGCCTGCGGCGACTCGCTGACCACCATCCTGCGGGACAGTGATCTGACGGCGGGGGACTTCGTGCGCAACGCCAAGCGCCTGTCAGATGTGCTCACCCAGATCGTCCAGGTGGAGCCCTACCTGGGCAGGGGAGGGCATCACCTGGCCAGGACTGCCAGCATCGCCGCCGACCAGGTCAATCGCGGCATTGTGGCTTATACGGGCGTGGAGTGAACACGGGACCAATCAGGGAATAAGTTTCAGGTCAACACTGTTCTGTAGCTTGGAGGCAGTGACGGACACGAGTATGGAGGAATCATGGCAGAGCGCAGTCTTCGCGGCATGAGTATTGGGGCAAAGTCCCTGGAATCCGATCAGAATGTGGATTTTGCTGCACGCAGCGAGGTCGCCTATGTCTGCCCCAAGGGCCATCGGACTATCCTGCCCTTGGCTGAAGGCGCTGACGTACCGCAGGAGTGGGAGTGCCGCTGCGGGCAGATCGCTCATCTTGAGGGGCATGACGAGCAGGAGTCCGGCAAGACGGGCAAACCGACCAGGACCCACTGGGACATGCTGCTGGAGCGCCGGTCGGAGGACGAGCTCAAGGCTGTGCTTGACAAGCGTCTGAAAATGCACCGTGAAGGATGGTTCCCCGACTATGAGTAAATCACCGCGCCGTCTGGTTCTGCTGGATCTGGACGGCACCCTGACCGCCTCGCATCCAGGCATTATCGCCTCCGTGGTGCAAACCTTCAAAGAGCTTGGTCATCCCGTGCCCGACAATGAAGAGCTGCGCCGATTCATCGGACCGGCGGTCAGCGAGTCGTTGCGCCGCAACAAGGTCAGAGACGAGGACATCGATAAGGGCGTGCAGATCTATCGCCGCTATTACAGCGGGATAGCAGCATTCGAGGATCCGGAACATCCTGGCCAGCACATTCCTGGATGTCTGCTTGCCAAGGTTTTCGATGGCATTCCCGAACAGCTGAATCGGATGCGCAATCATGGCCTGACCTTGGCCGTAGCTACCTGCAAACCCGAGTATCAGGCTCTGCCGGTCTGCGACCATTTTGGTCTGACACCCTTGGTAGATGGTGTCTACGGGGCCAGCAAGGACTCCTCAAGGATCACCAAGGCCCAGGTGATCACCTACGCTCTAGAAGATATTGGTTTCGATGCCAAACGCGACGACCGTGCCCTTATGGTAGGCGACCGCTGGACCGATGCCGATGGTGCGCTGGAAACCGGTCTGGACTGCCTAGGATGCGGCTGGGGCTATGCCGAACCCGGAGAACTGGAATCTCACGGCTGCTATCGAGTCATCGACCAGGTTGACCGATTGTGCCAAACCGCTGACGATTACTTCGGCAACAATCAGACTCAGCATTGATTCGGTTGGAACTGTATCTTATCCTGTAGGGCCACCCGGATGAACTTGGGTGGCCTTTGCAGCATCACCAAGTTGACCAGAAATGAAAATCGCAATCATGACCTAGTAAGCCGATAATGTACGTTATGTCAGATTATCTATCGTTTTTCTCCCCTGTTCGGCTTCCACAAGCCGCTGGTGCGATTTCGCCATCGCGGGGTTCATGCAGCCCGTTGACGCTGCTCGTGCTGCTGCTCCAAGCGCTGACGCAGACGCATAGCCGTCAGCTCGTCAATAGGCCGCTCAGGAAGACCCGGGGTCAGCTGTCCAGTGGTCAAATCCACATGGTCACAGGTCTGCAGCTCCAGATCCATACGATGCCAGATAGCACCCACAGAGATAGCAAAAACGGCACGCCCGGACTGCATCAGCGCAAAGACCTGATCGGGTCCTGAGCATTCTGTGACCTGATCACCATCGCAGACCACAGTCACATGCTCAAGTTGACCGACAGTCCGACGCTCAAGATAGTTCACCGTGTTCGTGGCATTGACCAAATTGACACCGGCATCCAAGAGGCGCTTGAGGACGGCCAGGATGACCACATCCTTGAAGGAATAGAGCCTGCGGGAGCCTGATCCGTGCGAGGCCTTGATCGACGGCTCGACGATTCGCTTGCGGGCCCAATAATCCAGCTGCCGATAGGTGATGCCGGCCACCTTGGCCGCGACCGTTCCCCGGTAGCCCCGGGTCGTGCCCTCGGCCTGCTCAGGCGAAAAGAGTTCCCCCTGCACCAGCGTCGGCAACTCTTCAGCCATGCCATGCCCCCTGTCAGTTCTTGGCGATGACTGCTCGATTATCGAAATATACCAGCCTGAACTTGCCGATCATGATCTCGTCGCCGTTGTGCAGGTCGGCCTGGTCCACGCGTTCACGGTTGACGTAAGTGCCGTTGAGGCTGCCAGTATCCTCGACCCGAAAACCATGGTCAGTCCGTACGAATATGGCGTGCGCTCTTGAGACTGTCGAATCGTCCAACAGAATGTCCGCCTTCGGATCGCGACCCACGCTGACCTGATCCTCGTCCAACAGATAACGCGATCCTGACACCGCTCCCCTGGTAGAGATCAGCAGCGCTGTGCCCTCAGGCAATCGTGCCATGGTCTCCAGATCGTCCTTGGTCAGTGGACGGTCACCGTTGGAGGTGACTGGAATGTTCAGGGCCGGCATGCCGATGATGGTCGTCTCGCCCGCAGTGGGAATAGGATCTGTCATAATTGCCTATTCTACAGGCTTTGCATACTGGTAGTCCTGCACGCGTCGAACCTGGTCGATTCTGACACTATTGGACTGCTCCACGGATACGGTCGCATGGAACTGCACCTTGATCCGCGAACCCACTCCCCCGGCGATCTGAACGGCATTCTGCAGGCTGTCCGGATCCCCAATGGCCTTGACAATGTAGGGGCTGCGCAGCTTGGCGTGGTCGCATTGCAGACCGGTGCGGGTGTCCAGCAGATAGGTGCTGGTAACCACTCGGACATCGTTGAAGGATATGACCTCGGCGCCAGCGTTGCGCAGTTCTTCGATCAGATTGAACATGGTAGAGGCGTCCACCCGGTCACTGTCCTCGGTGACCGTTACCACCACTCCCCTGCCCTGGGCAGGCAGCCGTCCGGCCAGGATACCGCTGCTCTGCTCATTCTGCTGGGCTATGCGGGCGGCCTCCTTCTGCTTGTCGGCAGCTGACTTGATGGAGGTCAGCTGCTGGTTGAGCTGGCTCTTGCGCTCCTCCAGCTTATCGACCTGGTTGCTGGTCTCGTCCAGCACCCGTACCAGCTCCTCCTCGGACAGACTCTGGTAGGAGGACTGGTTATTGTGCACCTGGACCGCATACCCGAAACCCAACAGGGCGCACATCAGGGCCACCAGGACGCTGGTAACCAGTCTGACCCTGGTGGCGTTGGAATTGAGGGTGCGCAGAGGCCGACGGCGAACCACCGGAAAAGCACCGGTCTGCGTATCGTCGGCTGGAGCCCTGACCCGTCCGGGCCTCCTAGGCGGAATGCTCTTGGGCATTCCCTCGTCGCGCTTCTTCCTCAGGGTGTGTCTCATATACTCACCCCTTGAAAATGAACCGTCGAATAGCGGAAACGTTGGAGAAGATCCGGATGCCCAGGACCACAATGACGGCCGTGGACAGCTGAGAACCCACGCCCAGCTGGTTGCCCAGGAAGACCAGAAGAGTGGCCGTGATCACATTGGAGATGAAGGAAACCACGAAGACCCGGTCCGAGAAGCTGCGTTCGAAGTAGGAGCGGACTGCGCCCATCAGGGCATCCAGGGCGGCCACCACCATGATGGGCAAATAAGGCTGCAGGACAATGGGAATGTCGGGCTTGAGGAAGATGCCCGCCACCACGCCTAGGATCAGGCCAAGAATTGCCGACATGTCAATGACTCCTTCCGGCATAGGACAAATTGGGCAAACTCACTGCATTCAGATTCAGACGCCGCTGCTTGGCCACATTGACAGTGATGTTCGCCCTTTTGAGGTCACGCAGGCGGCCCTGCAGATCGCTGCGAACCATCAGATCGGACAAGGCGCCTTGGTCGCCGATGGCTTCGATCTTGTAGGGTGACTCGATCGAGGTGGTTCCCACCAAAATGGTCTGACCGGCTGTACGCACTGATGTCTGTGTTCCTATTCTATTGCCGTTGATGGCAATGGCTTCGGCCCCAGCAGACCAAAGCTTGGTCAGGAACCACTGCAGGTCCTGGTCGGTGAGCAGTTTGATCTGATCGGCATTGTCCCGGGAATCCTTGGAGGCAATGGGGTTGGCCAGGGTGATGACGACGCCCTGCCCCTGCACCTTGCTGGTGCCGTTGGTCAGATCGTCAGCGGTCTGCGTGCTGTTCTGCCCTTGGCCGCCCTCCTGAGCCGAGAGCGTATCGATATTGCCGTTAAGGTCCGATATCTGACTGTTGAGGTCATTGGCACGCTTGCTGACCCCCTCCACCTGGGAGATGAGCTTCTCGCGTACCTTCTGACGCGGGTCCCGGTGCAACACCTGAACGATACCCGTGCCCGCCAGGCCGACCAGCACGCAAATGACGAAGACCAGTATCCGATTGACCCAGACGCTCAGCGGCGATCTACGCTCAGCGGGCAGCAGACGGGCATCCTCGAACATGGGGTCCATGGGACGGTTGGTCAGGTCGTCAATCAGCCTCAGTGACTCATCAGCCATGCGCCGACGCATGGATTCCTGGGCGGGCTCCGAGCTTTCCTGGTCCACATAGTGGCGTTCCAGACCTGCGCTGGAATGCGAAAAAGCCGCCCGGCGGTGAATCAAGGCACGGTCAGGCGGCACGGGGAAGGATTCGGGGGTCATCTGCGGTTCAGTCATGATGGCGGTCCTGACGAAGCAACCCGATGCCCTGACGTGCGTAGATCAGCCCTGCCAGCCAGTAAAGGCCAACCCCCCAGATGACAGCCGCAAGAGCCACCAGGTGGAAGAAACGGAAGAAGGCTGAAGTGCCCACATCCGCAAAAATCAGGGCCGGTATGGCCAGCATGAGCACGGCCGTGCCGGTCTTGCCAGCGAAGTGCACCGGCAAGGGGCCATAATCATGCTGGGCCAGCGCCAAAACCAACAGCCCCATGAGCACATCCCGGGCACCGACTAGGGCCAGAAGCCACCATGGGAGTATGGAGGCGATGCTCAGGGCAAGGACGGAACAGAGAATCAGCAGCCGATCGGCAACCGGGTCAAGGATCTGCCCCAGCTTGCTGACCTGGTTGAACCTGCGGGCAATGATTCCATCCACACCGTCTGAAAGGGCCGAAATCAGCATGACCACCAAGGAAATGATCAGATGCCGGTTGGCGACCAGATAGGCAATAAGAGGTATGGATAGGATACGAAGCAGGCTGATGACATTGGGTACGGTGAGAATCACCGACCGTGGCTCAGGGCTGTACCTGCTGCGTGAAATTCGATCAATCAGTGCCATCCGACTACATTCTAGAAGCTTGAAGGGCAGTTACAAGGATGGCACGCGCACCGATCTCATAGAGGCGGTCCATGAGGTTGTTCACCTGGTCCCTGGGAACCATGGCCCTGACTGCCGCCCACTGCTTGTCGTGCAGGGAGGAGACTGTCGGCGACTCATAGCCGGGCGTGATGCCCACCGCCATGGCTACGCGCTCTACCGGGATGTCATAATCCATCAGTACATAGCGGCGGGCTGTCAGCACGCCCTCCAGCCTGCGGGACATGACCGCCAACCGCTCATCATCTGGATCCAGACGGGGTGATCTGATGAGAATCCCCTCCGATTTCAGAATGGGATCGCCGAAGACCCGAAGCCCGGCGTTGCGCAGGGTGGTGCCGGTGGAGACCACATCGGCGATCAGGTCGGCTACCCCGAGCTGGACTGAGGACTCCACTGCGCCGTCCAAGTGGATCAGTTCGGCCTTGAGTCCCTTGCTGGTCAGGTAGTCCTCAAGAAGCCGGTCGAAGGTAGTGCCGATCCGTTTGCCGTCCACGTCCTGCAAAGTGCTGATAGCACTGGCTTCCGGAGCGGCGAATCTGAATGTGGATGCGCCGAATCCCAGCTCAATGACCTCGACGGCCCTGGTTCCGGAGTTGAGCAGCAGGTCACGCCCGGTGATGCCCAGATCAATGGTCCCCAAGCCGACATAGACCGCTATATCGTTGGGCCTTAAGTAAAAGAGCTGGATGTCGTTGTCGACGTCATCGACCACCAGTTGCCGGTCATTGGAACGCAGACGATAGCCTGACTCTGACAGCAGCCTCCATGCGGGCTGGGACAACATGCCCTTATTGGGCACCGCGACCTTCAACACGGCAACCTCCTAATTGCGGAAGCGAATCTACAGCGGGAAAGGATCAGAGGTCACAGATACCTGTAGACATCCTCCAGGGTGATGCCTCGATCGATCATCATGACCTGGATATGGTACAGCAGCTGGCTCATCTCCTCGGCCGTCCGTTCCTTGCCCTCATACTCAGCGGCGATCCAGGTCTCTCCGGCCTCTTCATTGATCTTCTTGCCGATGAAATGCGTGCCCTTGTCCAGCTCGCCCACAGTCAAGGATCCTTCTGGGCGCTCCTTGGCCTTGGTCGTGAGCTCCTCAAACAACCCATCGAAGGTCTTCATCTGGCTATCTCCATTCTTCCTGCAAAACCTGTCAGTCCTTGTAGCTTACCTGCGCGGCCTGCCGGATCTGGTCAATGGCCTTGGCCGGGTCGTCAGCGCCGTAGACCGCGGAGCCTGCCACCAGGACATCGGCTCCAGCCTCTGCCACGATGGGAGCCGTGGTGGGACTCACCCCGCCATCGACCTGGATGTGGGTCTTCAGGCCGCGGGCGGTTATCTGGTCACGCAGGCGGCGGGTCTTGGGCATCTGATTGTCCAGGAACTTCTGGCCGCCGAATCCTGGCTCCACGGTCATGACCAGAATCATGTCGAACTCATCGAGAATGTCGAAGATCGGCTCCACAGGTTCGGCAGGACGCACGGCCAGGCAGGCCTTGACCCCCATGTCGTGCAGCTGGCGGGCCAGACGGACCGGGGCATGGACGGCTCCGGTGTGGAAGGTGACGGAGGCGACACCCAGTTTGGCGAATTCCGGGGCCCAGCGGTCGGGGTCCTCGATCATCAGATGCACATCCACCGGCAGGTCGGTCACCTGGCAGATGCGCTCCACCACAGGCTCGCCAAGCGTCAGGTTGGGAACGAAATGGTGGTCCATCACATCCACGTGGACCATATCGGCATTGGCAATAGCCTTGAGATCCCGCTCCAAGTTGGCGAAATCGGCGGAAAGAATGCTGGGTGCTATCTGAATGCTCATAGGGATTATTCTATGTTGTACGGAAGACCGGCGGCACCGGTTTGTGGCCCAATTGCACACCTACCGGCCCTTGGATAGCTGACCCTGTCCTACTTGCTCTGGGCCTCGGATTCCTGACGCACCTCGAGCTCGGTGATGGTCCGCAGCTTTTCGGACAGCAGGGAGGTCGGCTTGCCCTTGCGCGCTATGAGGACGAAGGCTGCAGCCGCCAGGAAGAAGACCGTCATGGACACCCAGACGTTGACCCTGACTCCCAGAAATTCGTGGGCGAAGTCGATGCGAAGGGCCTCGATCCAGGTGCGCCCCAGGGTGTACCACATGACATAGAGGGCGAAGAGGGAGCCGGCCTTGAGCACGTTCACGGCCTTATGGCCGATCCAGACCAGGAGGGCCGCGCCGATCAGGTTCCAGATCATCTCATAGAGGAATGTGGGTTGGAAGAGGGTGCCGGTCGGGCAGGTGGCCCCGTCATAGCACTGTTCGCTGCTGCCGATGGCGGAACCTGCCGCGTCGATCTTCAGCCCCCAGGGCAGCGTGGTGGGGGCCCCGTAGAGCTCCTGGTTGAACCAGTTGCCCAGCCGCCCGATGGCCTGAGCCACCAGAAGGGCAGGAGCCACGCTGTCGGCCAGCAGGGCGGTCGGGTAATTCTTGTGGCGGCACCAGGCCCAGGCTGCCAGTGCTCCCAGGAGGACTGCACCCCAGATGCCCAGACCGCCACGCCAGATGCGCAGAATGTCTGCTGGGTTGCCATCAGCTCCGAAATACCGCTCAGGGGTGGTGATGACATGGTAGAGCCTTGCGCCGACGATGCCGGCCGGTACCGCGCAGATGGCGATGTCCAGAATCTGGTCGGTCCGGCCGCCCTCCTTCTTCCAGCGCCTGGCCGTGATCCAGGCGGCCACGATGATGGCCAGGAGCATGGTCAGCGCATAGAACCTGATGGTGACCGGCCCCAGATGGAAGCTGGATATTCCCGGCGATGGAATGTAGGCAAGCGTCATAAAGCCCCAATCTAGCCCTTGGGCCTTACAGCCCATTCACTTCCTTGACTGGGAGATGCCCCAACGCAGGTCGGAGCAGACCTCAGCCAAGGAATCCAGTGCCTTTCTGCGGTCCTTCCTTGGCCTGCCCTCGTCATCCAGAAGACAGTGGACCAGGGCCGAGCCGACGATGACCCCGTCCGCGTAGGCGCCGACCTGTGAGGCCTGCTGGGCGGTCGACACCCCGATGCCCACGCACACATAAGGGGCGCCCGCATGCCTGACTCTCGCCACCAGGTTCTGGGCCGAGTTGGACATGCTGGTCCGTTCGCCAGTCACGCCCATCCGGGAGGTCGCGTAGACGAATCCTCTGGCGGCTCGGGAGGTGATCTGCAGACGGGCATCTGTGGAGTCGGGCGAGACCAGGTAGACCCGGTCAAGACCATACCGGTCCGACTGCTCTATCCACTCCCCGGATTCGTCGACGATCAGATCAGGGGTGACCAGCCCGGATCCGCCGGCCTCGGCCATGCGGGCGGCAAAGTCCGCCACTCCATGATGCATGATCAGATTCCAGTAGCTCATGACCAGAGCCCTGGCACCGTCCGCCTGAACCTGACGGACCGCGTCGAAGACACCGTCGACCTTGACGCCATTATCGATGGCGCACTTGCTGGCCGCCTGGATGACCGGGCCATCCATGACCGGGTCGCTGTAGGGCAGTCCGATCTCGAGGATGTCCACCCCGCTTTTCACCATGACCCGCATGGCCTCCAGGGATGTAGGCACGTCGGGGAATCCGTAGGGGAAGTAGCCGATGAAAGCCGGCCTGCCCTGCTGGCGGAGGGCCTGCAGCGTGGACGCCACCGGGCGGGCCGCGCGGGTGAACCCCTTAGGCTGGACAGGCTGGGATTGCACAGGCTTGGGCTGGATAGGCTGGGCGGGGGCTTTCTGCCATTGCCATTGCTGGTTGACCATCAACGGGCCTCCTCTTCTGCTTGATCGCTTCTGTTGTGCCCGGCCTGGGCTTCCAGAGCGCTGGCCTCCTGCTCGGACAGATAGCCGAACCATCTGCCCGCCGTGGCTACATCCTTGTCGCCCCTGCCCGAGATGTTGATCAGAATGACCGGATTCCTGATTCCCTTGCGCAAAAGGTCGGTGGCCGCCTTGCTGGCTCCGGCCAAGGCGTGCGAGGACTCCAGGGCGGGGATGATGCCCTCGGTCCGGCAGAGGTCGCTGAAAGCCTGCATGGCCTCCCTGTCAGTTGCGTAGTCATACTTTACCCGGCCCATGTCGTGCAGCCAGGCGTGCTCAGGCCCCACCGAGGCGTAATCCAGGCCGGCGGAGATGGAGTAGGTGTCCATGGTCTGGCCCTGATCGTCCTCCAAAAGATAGGACTTGGTCCCTTGGAAGACACCGATCTGACCGGTGCCGGGCGACAGGCGGATGGCATGCTTGCCTGACTTGGGCCCGTCCCCGCCGGCCTCGTAAGCGTAAAGAGAAACCCGGGGATCGTCCAGGAAGGTGTTCATGATGCCGATGGCGTTGGAACCGCCACCGACGCAGGCCACGACCCCGTCAGGATGGTCGATGCCGTATGCGGAAAGCTGTGCGGATGCCTCTTCACCGATGATCTTCTGAAAGTCCCTGACTATGGTCGGGAAGGGATGGGGGCCGGCCACCGTGCCCAGCAGGTAGTGGGTGGACTCCACGTTGGTCACCCAGTCGCGCAGGGCCTCGTTGATGGCATCCTTGAGAATCCTAGTTCCGGTGGTCACCTCGACAACTTCGGCTCCCAGCATCCGCATCCTGGCCACGTTCAGGGCCTGTCTGCGGGCGTCGATCTGCCCCATGTAGATTCGGCACTTGAAGCCCAGGAGGGCACAGACCGTAGCCGTGGCCACGCCGTGCTGACCGGCGCCGGTCTCTGCGATGACGCGGGTCTTGCCCATACGCTTGACCAGGAGCCCCTGACCCAGGGCGTTGTTGATCTTGTGGGCGCCCGTGTGGTTCAGATCCTCCCTCTTCAGAAAGACCCTGACCTGACCACCGACCCGATCGCCGATCAGCTTGGCGAACCGAGGCGCCGGCGTCAGGGCCGAAGGACGCCCCACATAGACCCGGTTGAGCCTGTTCAGTTCCTCACGGAAGGCCGGATCAGCCTTGGCCTCCTTGTAGACACGCTCCAGCTCGTCGAGGGCGCCCACCAGGGCCTCAGGGACGAAACGTCCGCCATAGGGGCCGAAATAGGGGCCGTCATGGGTCGACAGGGGCCTGGCCTCGGCGGCCTTGAAGCGGTGACCAGCCTGAACCAGCAAGCGGACGGTACCCTCCTGGTCCTGTGAGGTGACCAGACCTTCTCCTATCAGGACCGCATCGGCCCCGGCCCGGGCATATTGCTCCAGCTCGACCGTGCCGAAGACTCCGGACTCGGCCACCTTGACCACATCCTTGGGCAGGTTGGAGGCCAGACGGGCATACTGGTCAACGTCAACGCTCAGGTCCTTCAGATTCCGGGCGTTGATGCCGATCACCCTGGCGCCGGCCGCAATGGCCCGCTCGATCTCCTGGCGATCATGGGTCTCGACCAGGGCGGTCATGCCCAGGCTCCCGGCCAGGTCGAGCAGGTGCTTGAGACGCGTGTCATCCAAGGCTGCCACAATCAGCAGGATCATATCGGCCCCATTGGCCCTGGACTCCCAGACCTGGTAGTCGGAGACGATGAAGTTCTTGTTGAGCACGGGAATGCCTACGGCCTGTCTGACCTGCCGCAGATCCTCCAAGGATCCCAGGAAGCGCCTGCCCTCGGTCAGGACTGATATGGCCGAGGCGCCCCCGTTGGCATACTGCCGGGCCAGAGCGGCGGGATTTTTGATGTCGGCAAGGTACCCCTTGGAGGGCGAGGCGCGCTTGATTTCCGCGATGATTGGAATGCCGACGCTTTCCCTGAGCAGTCGGGCGGCATCCAGAGGTTTGCGCTTCATGCTCCTGACCTGTTGCTTGAGGTTCTCCAAGGGAATCTTCTGTACCCGGCTCCTTGCATCCTCCACGGCGCCGGCCACCAGTTCATCCAAGACGGTCATAGAGCCCTTCCCTCCAGTTTCCTGTGTGTTCCCTGTCACAACCTTAGCGTCTTTCTGCATTGGACTACCCTTCCTGGCTCTGCATTTGCGCCTGCGTGCGGTTGCCCTGCACCGCTGGCAAGGGTCCTCCGGCTTCAAAACACGACCTGTGTCCGGTGTGGCAGGCCGCCCCCACCTGGTCGACTTCGATAAGCAAGGCGTCCCCGTCGCAGTCGATGCTGACTGCCTTGACGTATTGGACATGCCCGGAGGTGTCTCCCTTGCGCCAGTATTCCTGCCTGGAGCGGGACCAGAAGGTGACCCTTCCCGTGGTCAGGGTCCGTCTCAAGGCCTCCTCATCCATGTATCCGACCATGAGCACCTGACGGCTGTCATACTGTTGGACCACAGCGGCCACAAGTCCCTTGGCATCCTTCTTCAGCCTGGCCGCTATGCTCGGGTCCAAACGTGCTTCCTGGTCCTTCGAAGACTGTGACATTGATCCTCATTCTCCTTGATTCATCTACTTGATTCAGCTGATTTGTCCGACATATCCCTGCCGGTTGATTGTTTCAGGTATGGGTGTGGTTTCCCGATGGCTGCCAACATGGCCAGCAAATGCCATGCAGCATGCGGTGTCGAATTATCTGCGGGATTGGTTCAGGCCTGCCATCGAACCGGATACCCGGCCGCATGGAGCGCCTGCTTGACATCCTTGATGGACACCTGGCCGAAATGGAAGACGGAAGCCGCCAGGACCGCATCGGCCCCGGCCTTGACAGCAGGAGGAAAATCGGCGGCCTTGCCTGCGCCACCGCTGGCGATGAGGGGAAGGGATACGGCCTTGCGCACGTCGGCGATCATCTCCAGATCGAATCCCTGACGGGTGCCGTCTGCATCCATGGAGTTGAGGAGGAGCTCGCCGGTTCCGAGTTCTTGGGCCTGCTTGACCCAGTCGATGGCATCGATGCCGGTGGACTGGTGGCCACCCATGGTGGTCACCTCATATCCTGAGGTAATGCCCTGGGCATTGGATCGGCGGGCATCGACCGAGAGCACCAGGACCTGACGACCGAACCGCTGGGCGATATCGCCGATGACCTGCGGATTGGCAATGGCTGCCGTGTTGATGCCGACCTTGTCGGCCCCTGACCGCAGGAGAGTGTCGACATCCTGCGGCGTCCGCACGCCTCCGCCGACGGTCAATGGAATGAAAATCTGGTCGGCAGTGCTCTTGACCAGGTCCGCCATGGTGGCTCGCCCGCTGCCCGAAGCGGTCACATCCAGAAAGGTCAGTTCGTCGGCGCCCTGTTGGTAGTAGACGGAAGCCAGTTCGACCGGGTCGCCCGCATCGCGCAGATTCTTGAAGTGGACGCCTTTGACCACACGGCCCTGGTCGACATCCAGGCAGGGAATGACACGAACCGCTACCGTCATGCGACCCGCCTTCCTGCCTGAACCGATTTGTTTGAGTCACGACATTAGCTTCTGTAGTGCCCGAAGACCATAGCATGTCCACACTATGGCATGTTGATTGCAGAATACCGGATTAGGCCTGGAGCTTGACGGCTTTTGCAGCCAGCTGCCCGCAGGCGCCGTCGATGTCCGATCCGCGGGTGTCCCTCATGGTTGCAGTGATGCCGGCCTTGTGGAGGATGTCCAGGAAGCGCTGCTCGTCCTCGGGCTTGGAGGCCGTCCAGCGAGATCCCTCAATCGGATTCAGGGGTATGGGGTTGACATGCGCCCAGTCGTCCCCGTAGTGGTTGAGGCGCTTGGCCAGAAGACGGGCATGCTCGGCCTGGTCGTTGACGCCGCGCATCAGGGCGTACTCGATGCTGACCCGTCTGCCGCTGGCCAGGTAGTAGTCGTGGGCCGCGTCCAGGACCTGGGTGGTGTTGAAGCGCCGGTTCATGGGAACCAGCTCGTCGCGCAGCTTGTCGCTGGGAGCATGGAGGGAGACGGCCAGACGGACCGGGACCCCCTCTCTGGTCAGCTTGCGGATGCCGGGCACCACGCCGACCGTGGAGACGGTGATGTTCCTGGCCGAGATGCCGAATCCCTTGGGCGGCAGGGCGCTGATCTGCCTGACTGCGGACAGGACGGCCCGGTAGTTGCCCATGGGCTCGCCCATACCCATGAAGACGATGTTGCTTAGGCGCCCCGGGCCTCCGGCGACCTGTCCGGACCTCATCATCCGGGATGCGGCCCTTACCTGTTCCAGAATCTCACCAGTCGACATGTTCCGGGTCAATCCAAGCTGACCTGTGGCGCAGAAGGGGCAGCCCATGCCGCAGCCGACCTGGCTGGAAATGCAGAGGGTGGCTCTGGAAGGGTAGCGCATGAGCACGGACTCGATCCTGGACCCGTCGAAGAGCTCCCAGAGGGTTTTGATAGTCGTCCCCTGATCCGCCTTCTGGACGGTGACCGGGACTATCAGTTCAGGAAAGAAGCGGTGTGCGGCATCCTGGCGGCTGGCCGCAGGAAGATCCGTGAAGTCGTCCGGATTGGTGGACAGATGGCTGAAGTAATGATTGGCCAGCTGCGAGGCCCGGAATTTCGGCAGGCCCAGTTGAGCGCAGACCTCCTGACGCTCCTCTAGGTCCATATCCGTAAAGTGGCGCGGCGGCTTGCCTCGACGGGCATGGTCGGCCGCCAGAACGTCCCTGAAGGCCCCATCCTTGCCACCAGGGGTGATGCCGGTTTCAGGCTCGGCACCAGTCATGTCGACATCTGTCATATCTCTACCTCATCCCGTATCAGTCATCCGACCATCAATCCCGGTCACAGGCCGGTAATCAAAAGAACCAGTGTGATGAAGGGCGCGGACATGAGGATGGAATCCACCCTGTCCAGCACCCCGCCGTGGCCCTTGAGCAGGTGGCCCATGTCCTTGATCCCCAGATCGCGTTTGATCAAGGATGCGCTCAGATCCCCTAGGGTGCCTGTGGCTCCGACCATGATGCCCATGAGCAGGGCGACCCACCAGATCCTTCCCCAATCCGCCATGGGATAGGTGGCCGCGAAGATGACCAAAGCGCCAACCAGACAGCAGAGCATGGAGCCGGCCAGACCTTCCAAGGACTTGCCGGGCGAGATGCGGGGCGAGATCTTGTGCTTGCCGAAGAGCGAACCAAAAAGAAGACCGCCGATGTCGCTTAAGGCAGGCAGGAAAATCACCATGAAGGCATGTGCTGCAGGATGCCCGCCGAAGGTGGTGGGCAGGGTTATCAGACAGGCCAGGAGGGTGATGTAGACAACGGTCAGGAGGGTGACGCCCACATTGGCCAGGCTGCTGGACCGGCTCCCCTGCTCTGCAGCACCGTAGGAGGCATCGGCCATGGTCTGCGCGTCCTTGCCCGAGAGCTTGGCGTTCACCGCCTTGGCCAGACGACCGCCCAGGCGATGGTTGCGGGTGGCCGCAAGAGCCCCGACCAGGGCAGTGACCAGAACACCGGCGGTCATGACCGCCACGTGATCCGGCGCATAGAAGGAGGCCAGCATGGTGGCCGCCGAGCAGATCCAGAGCTCAACCACCGGTATATGCAGGCCCGCCGTGGCAAAGTCCACCCTGAGCTCCCAGAGCCCCAGGGTCATGAAAATCACAATCAGGTAGATGAATGCGTCGATGCGCACCAGGATGCAGGCCAGGATGATGACCACCAGAAGCGCGCCAGTGGCCACCGCCTGCGGCATGTTGCGCCCGGTCCGCTTGTTCAGGGTTGCGACGGCATCCTGACCTGCCTTCTCGGCGGAGCTTTCCTTAGTACTCATGAAGTGTGGATCCTCCTCAGGCGGATCAGACCTCGAGGATCTCCTTTTCCTTGGCGTCCAGGAGCTGGTCGATCATGTCATTCTTCTGCTTGGTGACGGTCTCCAGCTCCTTCTGCAGCCGGGTGCCCTCATCCTCGCCCAGGTCGCCATCCTTGACCTTGGACTCCAGCTCCTCCTTGACCTTGCGCCGGATGTTGCGGACGGCCACCTTGCCCTCCTCGGCCTTGGTCTTGGCCAGCTTGACATAGTCCCGGCGGCGTTCCTCGGTCAGCTCGGGCATGGTGACCCTGATGACGTTGCCGTCACGGCTGGGGTTGACGCCCAGGTCCGAATCGCGGATGGCCTTCTCGACCGCGCCTGCCTGGGAGGGGTCGAAGGGGGTGACAGCCAGCGTACGGGGCTCCGGGACGCCGATGGATGCCAAGGACTTGATGGGGGTGGGTGTGCCGTAATACTCCACCATGATGTCGTTGAGGAAGGAGGGGTTGGCACGCCCGGTCCTGATTCCCGAGAAGTTCTCCTTGGTCGCCTCGATGCTCTTGTCCATCTGCCTTCCGGCCTGGTCCACCACTGTGGTCATGATCTGCTCCTTGCTGTATGGACCATCCGCCTGTGCGCGCGAGGTCCGTCATTCTTATACTCTACGGCCATGGGGCCACAGGGGCCAAGCGGCGCGGGGTGTGCCCGCAGCCGGTCACAGGGTACGATCAGAACCGCCGTGGACCAAGGTGCCCAGGCGCTGGCCCTTGAGCGCTCCGGTCACGTTGCCTTCACCCTCCAGTCCGAAGACGCGGATGGGCATGTCGTTGTCCCTGGCCATGGACAGCGCTGCCGCGTCCATGACGGCCAGATTGTCCACCAAGGCCCGCTGGTAGCTCAGATTGGTGAACATGCGCGCAGAAGCCTGCTTGTTGGGATCAGCCGTGTACACGCCGTCCACGCCGTTCTTGCCCATGAGGACCTCGACGCAATGAATCTCCAGGGCCCGCTGGATGGAGACCGTGTCGGTTGAGAAGTACGGCATGCCGGATCCGGCGCCGAAGATGACCACGCGTCCCTTCTCCAGGTGACGGATGGCCTTGAGCGGGATGTAGGGCTCGGCAACCTGGCCCATGGTGATGGCTGTCTGCACCCTGGTGGCCTGCCCATCCTGCTCCAGGAAGTCCTGCAGGGCCAGGCAGTTCATGACCGTGCCCAGCATGCCCATGTAGTCTCCGCGCGAGCGTTCGATTCCGGCCTGGCTGAGCTCGGCTCCGCGGAAGAAGTTGCCGCCGCCTACCACGATGGCCACCTGAACGCCGCTCTGCACCGCCTGGACGATCTCCTTGGCCACCCGCTTGACCACCTGCACGTCGATGCCGACCTCGCCTCCCCCGAAGGCCTCCCCGGAGAGCTTGAGCAGCACACGACGAGGCGATGCTGGGTTTTGCGCTGAATCGGATCCGGTCATAAAAACCCTTTCTCCAGACATGATGACGGGCGGAATACGCCGCTAATAGGGTATCGAGGCTGGGCGACAACCCCTCCTTGAACAGGCTGAGGTGATAGGCCCGGGACGAAAGAAGGGGAGCGGCCACGAAAGCCACTCCCCTATCGTCAGTCTTCATCAATGCCGGCCGTCTGTCTATCCCTCAGACAGGATCGGACGAGACGACCCAAGACATTGCTGGACTACCGACTACTCCTCGTCGCCCTTGCCGACCTCGAGACGGGCGAAGGCCAGAGCCTTGCCGCCAGCCTGCTTGAAGAGATCGCCAATGGTCTTGGAGGTGTCCTTGACGTACTGCTGCTCCAGCAGGACGGTCTCCTTGAAGAAGGCGTTCAGGCGCCCCTCGACGATCTTGGGAATGATCTTCTCGGGCTTGCCTTCGGCCTGGGACTTCTCGGTGGCCACGCGGCGCTCGGACTCCACCACGTCGGCGGGCACATCCTCGCGGCTGAGCCACTTGGGGCTCATGGCGGAGATCTGCAGGGCCACCTCATGGGCCACCTGGGCGCCGGCCTCGTCAGTGGCGATCATGGCCACGATGGAGGGGGGCATCTCCACGGACTTGCGGTGGGCGTAGATCTCCACACGGGGACCTTCGACCCGGGCCACCTGGCCGACCTTGACGTGCTCATGGAAGAGTGCGCCGGCCTCCTCAACGGTCTCCTTGACGGTGCCCGACTTGGATGGAGCGGCATCGACCTGCTCGGCGTTGGAGGCATCAGCCTTGGCCACGTCGTCGATGACCTCCTGGCCGAACTCGATGAACTGAGGGGTCTTGGCCACGAAGTCGGTCTCGGAGTTGAGCTCGACGGCATAGCCGATCTGGCCCTGTCCGCCCTCGACGACGGTGGAGGCTATCAGGCCCTCCTGAGCCTTGCGGCCCTCACGGGCGCCTGCGGCCTGGATGCCGGTGGCGCGGATGATCTCCTTGGCGCGGGCCATGTCGCCCTCAGCCTCGGTCAGGGCCTTCTTGACGTCCATCATGCCGGCGCCGGTCTGATCACGCAGCTCCTTGATCAGTGCAGCGGTGATTTTTGCCATGAAACTCTCCTATCTAGACGCCAGATTTCAGGCGGCCTGATCAGCAGCGGGGGTCTCCTGCTGCGGTTGCGCAGGCTGCTCAGCCTGGGGAGCCTGGGCGGTCTCCTGGGCCTGCTCCTGCGGCTGTCCGTCCTTGTTCTCCAGCAGGTTCTTCTCCCACTCGGCCATGGGCTGGTCGGAGGCCTCCTCGGTCTTGGCGGCCTTGCCGGAGCGCTCCAGCAGACCGTCGGCCACGGCATCGGCCATCAGCCTGGTCAGCAGCTCGACGCCGCGAATGGCATCGTCGTTGGCTGGAATGGGGTAGGTGACGAGCTCAGGATCCGTGTTGGTGTCCACCAGGGCCACCACCGGAATGCCCAGCTTGTTGGCCTCGGAGACCGCCAGGGCCTCCTTGTTGATGTCGACCACGAACAGGGCCGAAGGGGTGCGGTTCATGTTGCGGATGCCGCCCAGCTGGCGCTCCAGCTTGTCCTTCTCGCGCCGCAGGAGCAGGAGCTCCTTCTTGGTCAGCCCCGAGCCGTGCACGTCGTCGAAGTCCATCTCCTCCAGTTCCTTCAAGCGGCCGACCCGCTTGGTCACGGTCTGGAAGTTGGTCAGCATGCCGCCCAGCCAGCGCTCGGAGACGTAGGGCATGTTCACCCGGGTGGCCTGGGCCTTGATGGCCTCCTGGGCCTGCTTCTTGGTCCCCACGAAGAGCACGGTGCCGTTGTGGGCCACGGTCTGCTTGATGAAGTCATAGGCCTTGTCGATCAGACCGAGCGACTTGAAGAGGTTGATGATGTGGATGCCGTTGCGCTCCATCAGGATGTACTGCTTCATCTTGGGGTTCCAACGACGGGTCTGGTGTCCGAAGTGGACGCCGGCCTTCAGCATTTCGCTCATGGTGATCTGTGCCATGTCCGTACCTTTCATTGTCGGTTATTGCCTGGCCATGTGCACCTGCGTGCAACTCCTAGGAGCCGACCGACACAGGACGTCGCGGACATGGCGCGAATTTGCGGCGTGCGTTCGGGAATACTCTTGGCGCGCTTGCCCGCCCGTGACAGCAGACCTGCGCAATGACACGCCGAATTACCATGATACCCGAGGCCAATGACCTCGGGTATCGCGTTCGCCCTCTGCCTACCTGGCTGATCTGAGCTGCTGCATGGCCTTGCGGCGAACGTCGCTCTCCAGCCGATCCACATAGACATGGCCGTCCAGGTGGTCGCACTCGTGCTGGATCATCCGCCCCATGATGCCATGGCCTTCAAGAGTCACCGTCTTGCCGTCCAAGTCGATGCCGTGGGCTCGGGCGTAGTCGGCCCGCCTGGTCGGATACCAGAGGTTGGGCAGGGACAGGCATCCCTCCTCGCCATACTGCTCGCCGGAGGTCTTGTCGATGACCGGATTGATGATGTAGCCCACCTTGCCGCCGATGTTGTACGAGAAGACACGCAGGCCCACGCCGATCTGGTTGGCCGACAGGCCGGCCCGGCCCGGGTCGTCAACAGTGTCCACCAGGTCACGCACCAGACTGCGCACAGCCGGGGTGATGCTGGTCACTGGATCGCAGGGGGTGCGCAAAACCGGATCTGGAACCACTCTGATTGTACGAATCGCCACTGCTTACTCCTCGTCATCCCGACCGTCGCGGCCGTCCTTCTCATCCTCTGGTGCCGCTTCCTCCTCCTGGCGGACATCACGCATGCGTCCGGTCATGCTGGCCAGGGAGTCGCTCATGGTGGTCCGAGCCCTGCTGACGATGTCGTTCTCCTTGGCGGCCGGCTTGGCCGGCGTCCTGGGGGCATAGAGGACCTTGTCCACGAGTTCGGCATACTGGCGGAGCACCTCGGGGCGCACGACCTTCAGGCTGGGGGTCAGGGTGCCGTCCTCCTGGCTGAAGTCCTTGTCCAGCACCAGGAACTTGCGCACCGACTCGGCCCGCGAGACGTTGCAGTTGGCCTTGTCCACATACTGCTGGATGAAGGCATGGATGGCCTCGTTATGGCTGGCCTGCTCCATGCTCATGTCAGCGTCCAGGCCCTGGGAGGTCAGCCAGGACTTCAGCATCCCTTCATCCAGGGTGACCAGGGCGCCCACAAAGGGCCTGCCGTCGCCCACGACCACGGCCTGGGAGACTATGGGACAGGTGCTGATGACATCCTCCAAAGGCGCCGGGCTCACGTTCTTGCCGCCGGCGGTGATGATGACGTCCTTCTTGCGGCCAGTGATGAAGACGAAGCCCTGGTCGTCGATCTGGGCCAGATCTCCGGTGTGCAGCCAGCCATCCTTATCGAGCACGGTGGAATCAAGCTCGGGCTGGTGGTAATAGCCCATGAAGACGCTGGGGCCCTTGACCAGGAGCTCATCGTCGTCGCTCAGCCTGACCGTAATGCCCGAGCCAGGGCGGCCGACCGACCCTACCTCATTGGCATCCTCGAAGTTGACGATGCAGGGGGCCGCCGTCTCGGTCATCCCGTAGCCCTGAATGAAGGTGATCCCGTCGATCCCGTTGAAGAAGTGGGCCAGGTCGGCATTCATGGGCGCGCCGCCGCAGGCCAGGTAGCTCAGGTTGGAACCCAGGGCGGACTCGATCGTATTGCCGACGGTCTTGGTGTAGAAAGCGTGGGCCAGGCGGGTAAACAGCGAATGACCGTTCCCCTCCTGCTCGTCCTTGGACCACTTGATGAAGTGCTTGGTGGCCTTGGCGAAGACCTTGCCGGCCATGCCGGTGCCGGCTTTTTGCGAGGCGGCGTTGTAGACCTTTTCGAAGACGCGGGGCACGCCCAGCAGATAGGTGGGCCGGAAGGTGCGCAGGTCGGTCAGCAGGTGCTTGGCATTGGAGACGTATCCGACCACGCCCTGAGCGCCGATGGCCACGTACTGGATGTAGCGGGCGAAGCAGTGGGCCAGGGGCAGGAAGAGCATCAGGCGGGAGGGCGCCGCCAGCATGTGGTAGAGCACATCCCAGCCCACGAAGACGATGTGGACGAAGTTCCGGTTGGAGAGCATGGCGCCCTTGGGCTCCCCAGTTGAACCCGAAGTGTAGACGATGGTGGCCAGATCGTCGGCCTTGACTTGGGCGATGGCCTGATCCAGGCGCTCGTCTTCTATCCCCTGGCCGAATTCACTGACTGCGTTCAAGCCCCCGGCTTCGAAATTGAAGACGTACTTGAGCTTGGGCGAGGATCCCCGGACCTGCTCCAGGATCTGCGCGTGCTCCGAGTCGCCGGCAAAGGCCAGGACACAGTCCACGTCCTGGACGATCTTTTGGGCCTGGTTGGGCGAGTCGGTCTCATAGATGGGCACAGAGACCGCCCCGATGGCAGCGCAGGCGAAGTCTGTGACCCCCCAGTCGTAACTGGTGGAGGCGTAGATGACCACGGTACTGCCCTTTTCCACGCCCAGGGCCATCAAGCCCTTGGCCACGGCGCGTACCCGTGCGGACATCTGCCCTGCCTTGACATCGTGCCAGTTTCTGGTCATGGGATCCTGCCACTGGGCAACCAGCTCCTCAGGATCGCGGGCGGTGCGTTTTGCCAGGAGTGAATAGATGGTGTCCTTGTCCGTCGTCGGGTGTTGAAGCTCGACCGTATATTCACGCAACATACCCACCATCATATGGGTCACCCCGCCAAAGCCGCAGCCTAACCCATGTCGAAGCGGACGCAAACCCAGCGCGAACCGCTTCTGGCGACGATCAGGTTGGTCAGCACTGTGCGCTCGCCGACCAGAAATCCGATGGTGGTTTCGTACCGGTCACGGTCTACGCGGTAGAGCTCGACCAGTTTAGGAATCAGCGGCAGGTATGTCATGCCGACATGATCCCCCGTGCGGACCATGCCCAGATGCCGATCCCGCAGCAACTGGGCCAGCAGGGCCAATCGTTCCATGCAGACGCGGTTGAGCACACGGTCCAGGCTCTTCATAGGCAAACGACCCCGCAACACATCGAAGACCCTGGATGCCAAGGCGCACAGATTGACAAGAATACGCTTGAGATCCGCAGACAGACCCTCATGCCCGGCAGCATCCCCCGGCCGGATGAAGTTGACCGTTCGCACGGTCAGATTGATGTCGCCAAGTCCCAGCGGCACCTGCGTACAGGTAGACGGCCACCAGCCGCCATTCTCCTGTCCTGCCGACTCCTCGGTTGCTTGATCGTGATCCCAGACCGGTGCCAGATCCATATACTCCGTCATACTTCTCTCCTCGCACTCCGATGTGCTTGTCCCCCCTCCCATGCCGGCGAGGCGCACTGGGCAACCGACGCAACGACAGCGATTACGTCCAGAGTAGGAATGCACAGAGGGATTGTAAAGGCCGGTTCAGGAATGTGGTCAACCTGAACCGGCCTTTATGCGGATTGTGGATAACTGGACCGTGAATGCCCTATTCTGCTCAGCAGCGGGGGCCGGGGGTCACTGCCACACGGCACTTCTGGAAGTTCTTGACATCCACATAACCGGTGGAAGCCATGGCCCGGCGAAGTGCCCCGATCAGATTCAGACTGCCGTCGGTGCGGTCGCTGGGACCGAAGAGTATACGCTCCAGGCTGCCCACCTGGCCGACCTGGACCCTGCGGCCCCTTGGCAGTTCGGGATGATGAGCCTCGGCCCCCCAGTGCATGCCCTGGCCAGGAGCCTCCGCAGCCTTGGCCAGGGGCGTGCCCAGCATGACCGCGTCGGCCCCCATGGCCAAGGCCTTGACAAAGGAACCCGAGGTACCGGTCTCCCCGTCGGCGATGACCTGAACGTAGCGTCCGCCCGACTCGTCCAGGTAGTCGCGACGCGCCTCGGCCACATCCGAGATGGCAGTGGCCATAGGCGCTTGGATTCCGATGGTGGCGGAATCGGTGGAGGAGGCTCCCCCGCCGAACCCGACCAGCACCCCGGCGGCACCGGTGCGCATCAGATGCAGGGCAGCCTGGTAGGTGGCGGCCCCTCCGACGATGACCGGAACGTCCAGGTCGTAGATGAACTTCTTCAGATTCAAAGGCTCATGGCTGGTGGAGACGTGTTCGGCCGAGACCGCCGTTCCTCGGATCACGAAGAGATCCACGCCCGCATCGACCACCGTGGTATAGAACTCCTGGGTGCGCTGAGGGGACAGGGCTCCGGCCACCGTGACCCCGGCCTTGCGGATCTCCTGCAGACGGCGGGTGATCAGCTCCGCCTTGACCGGTTCCCGGTAGGCCTCCTGAATGACCCTGGTCGCCTGCTCCGGCGAGGCATGGGCTATCCGGTCCAGCTGGGGGCGCGGATCCTCGTATCTGGTCCACAGCCCCTCCAGGTCCAGCACGCCCAGTCCACCCAACCGTCCCAGAGCAATGGCCGTCTCAGGGCTGGTCACCGAGTCCATGGGCGCCGCCAGCAAGGGCAGGTCAAACTCGTAGGCATCCACCTGCCAGGCTGTGGAGACATCCTGGGGATCCCGGGTCCTTCTGGAGGGGAGTATGGAGACATCATCGAGCGTGTAGGCCACCGTGGCCTTCTTGCCGAGACCGATTTCGATATCCTGTGTCATGTCTGCCAGCCTAGCGCCTCATGATGACGCTCCGGCGTGCTACGAACGAGTTACGAGCCTGGGAACAGAGAGTAACAAACTTGGGATAGAACAGTTCGCAAGCGCAACTGCGGCACCGGGAGCAGGATCCGGCCCCCGACCCGCCGACCGATAGGAGGCCGCCATGGACAAGATCGCCGTGAAAGGACGCATCGTCGAGCTCGACGGTGACGAGATGACCAGGGTCATCTGGAAAATGATCAAGGAACGGCTGATTCTGCCCTATCTGGACGTGGACCTGGACTATTACGACCTGGGCATCCGCAACAGGGACGCCACAGACGACAAGGTCACCGTGCAGGCGGCCCAGGCTATTGAGCGCGAGCATGTGGGCGTCAAGTGCGCCACTATCACCCCTGACGAGGCCAGGGTGAAGGAATTCGGCCTCAAGCGCATGTGGAAGTCGCCCAACGGCACCATCCGCAACATTCTTGGCGGAACCATCTTCCGCGAGCCCATCGTCATCGATAACATCCCCCGGCTGGTTCCCGGGTGGTCCAAGCCCATCGTAGTGGCCCGACATGCCTTCGGCGACCAATACCAGGCCACAGATTTCACCGTTCCGGGGCCGGGAAAGCTCAGCGTCGTCTTCACTCCTGAAGACGGGAGCGACCCGGTGACACGGGAGGTGACCGTCTACCCAGGTCCAGGCGTGGCCCAGGTACAGTTCAACCTCGACGACTCCATCCGCGACTTCGCCCGCTCCTGCTTCAACTACGCCCTGCAGAGGCACTATCCGATCTACCTGAGCACCAAGAACACCATCCTCAAGGCCTACGACGGCCGGTTCAAGGATATTTTCGCCCAGGTCTACGAGCAGGAGTACCAGAGTCGGTTCGAGCAAGAGGGGCTGACCTACCAGCATCGGCTGATCGACGACATGGTGGCCTCCTCGCTCAAGTGGCAGGGCGGCTATGTCTGGGCCTGCAAGAACTATGACGGCGATGTCCAGTCCGATGCAATTGCTCAAGGGTTCGGATCCCTGGGCCTCATGACCTCCATGCTGATGACGGCCGACGGGCAGACGGTAGAGGCCGAGGCCGCCCATGGGACCGTGACCAGGCATTACCGGCGCTGGCTCAAGGGGGAAACCACCTCCACCAACCCGATCGCTTCCATTTTCGCCTGGACCGGAGGGCTCAAGCAGCGGGCGCGGCTGGATGACACACCCAAGGTGGCCGAGTTCGCGCAAACGCTGGAATCCGTAGTCATTGAGACCGTGCGCGCCGGTCGCATGACCAAGGATCTTGCCAGTCTGGTAGGTCCTGATCAGCCTTGGCTGGACACCGACGGGTTCATGGACGCCTTGGACCATGCACTTGCCGAGCGTATGGCTTCAGGTGCTGCAGAGACCAGGGGGCGCAAGACAGCCAAAACAGACTAGCTGATCGGACAAAACCACTATCTCCTGCCATTGCAGACGGTTCTTGCAGGCGGTGAATCTCCTCAGCTCAGCCTTCACTGTCAGTCCCATCGGCGAGGACCGTGTACGCGAAACATCGACCCTTCATACGCTCCTGCCCGAGAGCCCATAGAATGGTTGCTCGGAACCCGGCCAGAGTCGGGCTCTGTCGGAACGAAGGAGCGAACGTGAAGAAGACCGGCTTTGCACGGCGTTTGTCCAGCTTGCTGGCTCTGCTGGCAGGCCTGGCCATGGTAGCCTCGGCTGCTGCTTGCGGTGGTCCTGCCTCGAGCAGTGGACAACAGTCTCCGAGCGCCTCACAGAGCCAGGGAACCACCCCGGCCGCTGAGGTCCCCGGTCGGGTGGCCATTTTCACTCCCTCCGACGGCATCACCCTCTCCCAGCACACGCCCATCAACAAGTGGGCCGCGCTGGTTCCTGAGCTCAAGGCGGCTCTGGCCAAGGAGCATCTTTCCGATAAACACATCGATGCCTACACCAGCGGGAATCTGGAGGATCAAAGCAAGGAGCTGCAGGATTACCTGGTCAACCGTCTTTCGGAGCGCAAGGCCGGGAAGGCTTCAGAGCCGACCACACTGGTGGTGGCACCCATGACCTCGCCGGATTCCATCACCCGCCAGTATGGCGACTATATCAGCAAGTCATTGGATGCTGATGCCAAAGACAAGGCGCGCGCACGTCTGGTCTCGTCTCTGCGGCTGGCTGCGGATGCGGGCATGCATGTAGTCCTGCTGGCCAACCAGGTGCCAGGCATCCAACCGGATCTGTTCGTGCAATTGTCTGACGCACGGGCCATCGGTCAGATGCAGGCGGACAAGCTGGCCAGCAAACTGGAACTGGACAAGGCCAGCAAGGACAACCCCTGCCGCATCGAGATTCTGCTGCCGAACCGGACAGCTGACGCATCATCCGATGCATCCCCTGCTGACAAAGGTGTTGAAACCGTCCAGGCTGAGCAGAATTCCTTCCCCGCCCAGGCTTTCGCTGGAATCTGGGAGGTTCTGGGGCCCTACTTCAAGGATGGACGGGCTGTCAGCCCCTCGGGGCTCCTGAAGGCAGACAGCACCGAGAAGGACTGGCAGGCGATCGCCTTTGATCCAGGCAAGGACGCTTCGGCCACCGGCAAAGAGCTGGCGACCCGCCTGGCCACGAACGATGGCGCCAAGACGCACACCGAGGTGGACGGCATTCTGGCCATGAACGACTTCATTGTTTCCGGAGTGGTCTCTGAGCTCGGGGATCTGGGTTATCGGGGTTCTTCAGCGGACGTCAACCCGGAGATCTCAATATCAGGCATTGTGGGATCCATGGTCGGTCGTCAGGATCTGCACCGGCAGCGCGTGCCCAAACCCGCTCAGAGCCCTACGGCACAGAATCCGACAGGGTCGCCGGCGGATCCATCACAGGGCACGGGCAGGACCCAGGATTCCACACCCTCGGACGACCATGCTGCCTGGCCCATCATCAGTGGATATGGCGCCTACGTAGACAACATCCCTCAAATCGTGGACGGACGGCAGTGGATGACTGGTCTGGAGGACAGACTGGGGCTAGCGGCTGATATTGCCAAGGCCTGTGTCGGGCTCAACAGCCAAGGCAAGGTGCCGGCCATGGATACGATCCAGACCGTCAACCAGGACGGCAAGCAACTGCGCCGCCTATCAAGACCCTTGGTTGCGGTTTCGGCCTCCAACCTCAAGGCGGCGTTGATCGATACAGGCTACATCAAGCCAGCCGACGCGGGTCTTTGAGCATAGATCTCCTGCTCGATCCGGTCCTCATACCGCTTGAGAACCTCCTGACGGCGGGGCTTGTATGACGCGGTCAGCAATCCGTTTTCACGAGTGAAGTCCTGATCCAGAATCAGATAGCGGCGGATGCCCTCGGCCCGGGAGACCTGCGCATTGGCCGCGTCTACCGCACGATCGATCTCCGTGCGGATGATAGGGTTCTCCCCAGCCGAAGCGGCATCGTCCAAGGGTTCAGCGCCCTGGTCCCGCAGCCACTTGTTGACCTCCTCGAGATTGAGGGTGATCAGGGCCGAAATGAAAGGCCTACGGTCCCCGATGACCATGCAATGGCTGATGATGGGCGAACGTTCAACGGCTGTTTCCAGCAGCGACGGCGAGATGTTCTTGCCCCCTGCAGTGATGATGATCTCCTTGCGCCGACCGGTCAACCGAACGAACCCGTCTTCGTCCAGACTGCCCAGATCGCCGGTCAGCAGCCAACCGTCGCGAATCTGCCTGGTGGTGATTTCCGGATGGTTGTGGTAGCCCATGCAGACATCAGGGCCCTTGACACACAGCTGGCCCTCCTGGTCAATGCCCACGGTGATGCCGGGCATGGGCAGGCCGATGGTGCCCAGCCTGTAGCCTTCGGTGGGGTTGACCGTCACCGGGCCCATGGTCTCGGTCATGCCGTAGCCCTCCAGCAGGGGCAGACCTATGCCGTTGAAGAAGTCCGCAATGTCCCTGTCCAAGGGGGCACCGCCCGAAATGGCATACTTGACCCGGCCGCCCAAGGCCTCCAGGATGGGGTCGTAAACAGTGCCTGTGTACATGAGGTGTTTGGTCTTCAGCGACATGGGAACCCGGCTTCCGGTCTGCTGATGACGAGACCACTGCCTGGCCACCCCTGCGGCATCCAGGAAAATCCTGCCCCTTGCGCCTGTTCCGGCCCGCTGGGAGGCAGCGTTGTAAATCTTCTCGAAGATTCGCGGCACAGCCAGGATGAAAGTGGGCTTGAAGGTCTGCATGTCCTGCAACAGATTGCGAATGGATCCGGTCAATCCCAGGGTGAGATCCGTGGCAATGGCGAAGAACTGCAGGCAGCGGGCGAAAGCGTGGGCCAGGGGCAGGCAGAGCAGAAGCCGCTTGCCCTCACCAAGGCAGATGTCAGGGACTGCCTGAGTACCTGAACGGACAGTGAAGACGATGTTGCTATGGCTGAGTTCTATACCCTTGGGCTTACCCGTGGAGCCTGAGGTATAGACGATGGTGGCCAAGTCGGAACCCTGCACCGAGTCGGCACGGGCCTGGAAGTCTGCCTGGTCCACCGCCCGTCCGTAGGCGGTCATGGTGGTCAGTGCTCCCCTGGTGATCACATACAAGTCGTTCAGATAGGCACACTGGGAGCGAACCGCATCCACTCGGGCCCTCATATCGTCATCCTCCAGAAAGGCCATGCCGACATGGGAGTCGTTGAAGATGCGCCGAATCTGATCGGGAGAGTCGGTCTCGTAGACCGGCACCGTCACGGCTCCGATGGACAGGATAGCCAAGTCCAGGGCGGTCCATTCCCATCGGGTGTGCGAGACGATAGCCACCGAATCTCCCCGGCCGACCCCCCGGACCATAAGCCCCTTGGCCAGCGCGATCACACGGTCGCGAAACTCACGGGCCGTTATCGTGCTCCACTCGCGTCCGCTCCGGTATTCGATCAAAGGATCGTCGCCCAGGCGCTCCACCCTGTCCTCAAGCAGGGAGAAGACACCGGCATCGGCGTCTATGGGCTTCTCAAGCGGACGCGTAAATTCTTCCTGCATGTTCTGCATGACCACTCCCTGCTGAAACGGCGTTATGCTTTACGATTCTAACCGCTCCCCCGGGCCGGCGATATACCTGGTCTACAGACGCGCGAGTCTCGCAAGCGGACCGCGCACTTCTATAGAGGCTTGAGCCGAATGCGGTGCCGTCCGACTTTAGCGCCTGGATCCAGATAGTGATTGTGACCATCTTTCAGCCCCCAGTGCAGACAATCTTGATCACAGTGGTCAGAGACCCCATCTACTTTTCCCCAGACTGTGCCGGCCTGCAGCCGGGTTCCCGTCGGCAACGAGCTTTTCGCTGGCTCATAGGTGGAGGTCAGTTTGCCGTGACGAATGGAGACCACGTCCTTGCCTGCTACAGAACCGACAAAAGTGATGACACCATCTGCCGGGGCCCGGATCTGCCTGCCTTGTTGCGCTGCCAGATCGATCCCGCGATGACCGCTCAGCCATGGATGATCCGGAGGATCGAAGGGACGCATAATCTCTGGGACGGCCTTATCACCAGGCAAAGGTTCAAGGGGCCACAGCCAGCCCCGGCGACAGGCTGAGGTCGATGAGGCAACTCGACCATTCTGCGCCGGAGCTGCAGCCGAAGGCAGGGTCGGCGCAGGCTGAGACGCGACGGTTGCCGTAGGCCCCGCGGTCGACAGGACCAGTGCCAGCATCAGTGCCAGCAGCGTCCTGGGAAACCAAGGGGGCCGACAGCCGGAAGGCATGTCAGGCATCCGGCTGGTAACTCGCCCAATGCCCTTGTTCTTATGGTCACGCGCACAGGCCATAGTCGCACCTTCATTCCGTCATCACGGATGCCCGGTTGGGCGTCCACCATCATGATGGACTGGATGCCAAAGCCTTGCGGACTAATAGGAGGCATGTGGTCGAATATGTAGTCGTCCACACCCAGATGGATCGTCAAAACACGCTACTCGAGAGTCCTCGAAAGGATTCCCAGCCAAGATGCTTTCTTGCCCTTTAAGCCAAATGAATGAGCGTCCAAGAGATGGGGGGCAGTTGAAGGTTGATGACATTTTCTTCCATCTTGAAGTCTTGTCTGGCGTGCATGACGACCCGCTCCTGATGTTCGAGGGTGTTGCGAGCCGAGGGGTCATCTTCGTGCAGGGTGCTGACCGTCGCCTTCCGATGTCGATCCTGTTCAGGCAGCGCGATTCTAAAATCAACGGAACGCTCAAGACTACGGTTGACCGCAAATATGCTTAGGGAACCGTCGGCACCTCTGACGGCCACAGAGTCAGTCATGGGCACCTGGCCATACCGGGAGGTTTCATAGGTGTCGCCGCTTTGCAGGCTCTTGAGTACACGGGCACCCCGCGCATAACGGGCAGTCAGGGCGAAGGGATAGAAAATGGTCTGCCTCCAGGCCGGGCCGCCGGGCTCGGTCATGATGGGGGCAATGACGTTGACCAGCTGGGCCAGGCTGGCCGCATGAACGACGTCAGCATGCCTGAGCAAAGTGATCAGCAGGTCACCCACCACCACGGCATCTGCCACCGAATAGACATCCTCCAAGAGCGGCGCGCCTAGAGGCCAATTGCCGATGCCTTCGGGCGATCTGCTGGCCTCTTCATCCTGGTACCAGACATTCCACTCATCGAAGGAGATGAAAACCTGATGATCACTGCCCAGACGGGCACGCGAGGCGGCGATGATGGCCGTCACATCAGTGATGAAACTGTCCATGTCCACGCCGGAAGCCAGAAAGCTGGCCATATCTCCATCCTTGGGCGCGTAATAGGCATGGCATGAGAGGAAGTTCACATTTTCGAAGCAGCGCTCCAGGACGGTACGTTCCCAGAGACCGAAAGTGGGCATGGTGTGCGAAGAAGATCCGCATACGACCAAATCCAAGCCCGGATCGAGCATCCGCATGGCCGCAGCCGTCCGGTTGGCCAGATCGGCGTATTCCTGTGCACTCTTGTGGCCGATCTGCCAGTCGCCGTCCATTTCGTTGCCCAGACACCACATCCTGATGTCGAAGGGACGATCATGGCCGTTGGCACGCCGCCGTTCCGACAACTCGGTACCAGATGGCACATTGCAGTATTCGAGCAGGTCCAAGGCCTCCTGCATGCCCCTGGTGCCCAGGTTGACGGCTTCCATGAGCTCGTTGCCACCCAGCTTGTCCAGCCAATCGCTCATCTCATGCAGGCCGAACTCGTTGTTTTCACTGGAGTGCCAGGCAAGGTCGAGACGACGAGGACGGCTTTCGCGTGGACCCACCCCATCTTCCCAGCGATAGCCTGAGACGAAGTTGCCGCCCGGGTATCGGATGGTGGTCACGCCCAATTCCTTGACCAAATTCATGACGTCGCCGCGAAAACCCTGCTCGTCTGCTGTCGGATGGCCCGGCTCATAGATGCCCGAATAGATGCCCCGGCCCAAGTGTTCCACGAAAGATCCGAAGAGTCGATCGTCAATGGACGTGGACTCCTGCTCCTCACCCACCCTGAACTGTGCCCTGCTCCTGCGAGTTTGCTGCCCTTGCGTCACTGTCTGACTCCCTCGTTCTGACTCTGTCGTCCATGCTTCTCGTCCATGTTGGAAGTATGGATCATCTGAATGGTACAACGTTGTGTATTCTGCAAAGCACTCAGCTTCAGCTTTGCACAATCTCGAAAAGGGACAGCCCCGTGTCGAACGAACGGCTGCCTAATCATTCGTTTTGAACAGCAATTCAATCAAATGATCATTCTGATATCTGTACATACAGCAACCAAGAGTGCTCGGGGCAACGGGTCTTGCATTCGTTGTATTGATCGCACAATACAAATGAACAATAAAAAACCGCCGGAGAACCGGCGGTTGAGAGCTCCCGCAGCTGGGCTTGAACCAGCGACATTTCGATTAACAGTCGAACGCTCTGCCAACTGAGCTATGCGGGAATGTCCCGTTCAACTCTCGCTGAACACAATTACCATACTATAGTCAGGACTCTCGTATACGACAACTTGGCGTGTCGATCACATGAGAATCCTGTCCATGGGCATGGCCGAATCGATGGAGAAGTCAGGAGCAGAGGGAGGCAGTCCGGCCTGGACCAGGTTGACGCCCAGCATGGCCACCATGGCGCCGTTGTCCGTGCACAGATTGATCTTCGGAATGCGGACCTTGACGCCCTCCTGGTCGCCGAACTCCTGGAGCTTGCCGCGCAGCTGCGAGTTGGCCGAGAACCCGCCGCCGACAATCAGGGTATCCGTATCAAACCTGTGACAGGCGGCCATGGCCTTGCGGGATAGAACGGTGGCCACGGAATCAGCCAGGGAGGCACAGACATCATCCACGGGAATGTCGAGCCCGGCCTGCTGTCTGCGTTCGACCCATCGAGCCACGGCCGTCTTGACTCCGGAGAAGCTGAAGTCATAGGGATGCTCGGCTCCGGCCCGGCCCTTGGTCAACCCCTGGGGCACGGCGATGGCGTGGGGGTCGCCCAGACGGGCATGGCGGTCGATGTGGGGGCCGCCCGGATAGGGGAAGCCAAGCAGGCGTGCGATCTTGTCGAAGCACTCCCCTGCCGCGTCGTCCAGGGTGGTGCCCCCCACCTGGACTGATCGCGCCAGATCATCCACATGCAGCAATGAGGTGTGGCCGCCGGAGACTATCAGGGCCAGGGCATTCCGAGGGAAGGGGCCGAATTGGAGCTGGGTGACCGCTATGTGTCCTATGACGTGGTTGATGCCATACAAGGGCTTCTTCGCCGCCCAAGCCAGCGCCTTGGCACCGGAAACGCCTACAGCCAGGCATCCAGCCAGTCCAGGACCAGCCGAGACCGCTATGGCATCCACTTGGGACAGGTCCATATCCGCATCCTTCAGGGCCTTGGAGACGACTGGCACAAAGGACTCAGCGTGTGCCCGCGAGGCGATCTCGGGTATGACGCCACCATAGCGGGCGTGCTCGTTCATGGAGGATGCCACCACGTTGGACAGCAGCCGGTTGCCCTGAACCAGGGCGGCAGCGGTCTCGTCGCAGGTGGATTCGATGCCAAGCACCAGAGGCTCACTCATGGTCAATGATCCTTTCCTGTCCTTCCGAAGGCTTGTTGCTGACAAAACCCACCGGACCCGGCCCAACCGAGCGTAAAGGCCTGGTCATAGCCCAGGCGTCCACGTCTTCAGGCTGATAGTAGCCCTTGCATAGACCCGTCTGTGAGAAGCCAAATTTCTCGTAAAGGTCGATGGCCGCAGGGTTGTCTACGCGGACCTTCAGGTTCATGCGTTGCAGACCCTCGCGATCGGCTCCGGTAATTATCCTGGCCAACAGAGATCCTGCAATGCCCCGATGCCGGGCATCAGGCAAGACCCCGAGGGTCATCAGCTCGGCATCCCTTTCGCCCGACCAATAGCCTCCGTAGCCCAGGATGGCATCCTGGTCTTCCCATACCAGGTAGGTGCGTGAAAGTGCAGACAACTCGAACTGCAATTCCTGCTGGCTCCAGGCCTGGTCGCCGAAGACGCGCGACTCCAGATCGACCAACCGGTCCAGGTCCTCCAAGACCGCACCGCGAATCATGATTGGACTGCCACATGCTTCAGCGGATTAGGCACGGAGACGTCAGGACGGCGAAGATACAGGGGCTCCACCGGGTCGATCAGCCCATGCTGGGCACGTATGCTAGCGCAAGCAGCCATCAGGCCTGTCCCCCGTGTCCGATCCTCCAGGAAGGATCCTTCGTCCAGCATCACCCGTATATCGGAATGCTGATCCAGACGCTCCCACTGGTCGGCATAGCGGTTGGCTCCCTGGCCGCTAATGACCAGAGCGACAGGACCCTGATCCACCGACTCCCGCTCTTCCGCGATGGCCGCGATCTTCTCACCGATAGCCGCTGGATAGTCGATGCTCATGTCGGTCAGTGGCCGGGCCGGAGCCTCGGCGCCACCGAAGTCGTCAAAGAGACGGTAGTAGAGCTGCCGCCGCCGAGCATCGTTGACAGCCAGGACCAGAAGCCGTGCATGGTCTTGGCCCTGCCGTTTGAACCTGCTGTAGGCATAGCGGGCCTGCGGCTCCAGGATGTCCTGTCCCAGCAGACGGGCACCCGTGGCAAACGCCAGGGCTTTGGCGGTGACGATGCCTGCCCGCAGACCGGTGAAAGGCGCAGGCCCCAGTCCCACCACGATGGTCCGCAGATCGTCTGCAGACAGCCCAGCCTGATCCATGACCTTGGCGATATTGACCTGGAGGCGTTCTACGTGCGAGCGCGAGTCGGTCTCGATGCACGGTTCACGCCCTGGCAGCCCCACAGTCGAGCCATAGGAGGTATCGATCACCAAAAGGGACGTGTCGATCCCGCTCATGCCGTCATCGCCTTTCTCAGCTGATCCATTCTCTTGGCCCATGACGGACCCACTCCACGCAGACGTACCATACGCTGACCCTGGGAGCTGGGTGGCGCCTCAGGATCTTCCCGGGGATCCACGGGTCGGGCGATGCTCACTTCCAGACGTTGATCGGCCAGGGCAGAGGCCATCTGCTCGCCCCATTCCATCAGAATGATGGTCCTTTGGCCCGGATCTTCCAATTCCTCATCCAGACCAAGGGACTCCAGCTCGTCCAGGAGCCGATCCACGGCATCCTCGCCAGGAAGATAGCCCTGTCCGCCCAGCCGGTAGGCATCCACGTGGATCAGGGTAACCGGCGAGCCATTGGACAGGTGGCCATGCAGTTCTCTTGCGATGGTGAACGTGGGCGAGACCACAGGGCCGTCCACTCCGAGTCCGTCGCCCAGCCCCTGGGCCAGCGTGGTCTTGCCCGCTCCCAGAGGCCCGGACAGGAGGATCACGTCCCCGCCTTGCAGACACGAGGCCAGGTTTCTGCCCAAGCCTTGCATGTCCTCGCCTGTGGGCACAGCCAATTCAAATCCATCCTGTTGCCCGGCACTGTCCTGCAAGCTCATGCCCGTGTCCTTCCCTTGGCGGCGATCAGCTCGACTGCCCGTTCCAGCGCATAGCGGGCGTCGCCGCTGCTGGTCTTGCTGATCTCATCAGCCTGGGCCAGGGCCTCGATGCAGGCCGCCAGGCCGGAGGAGGTCCATCCATGCAGCTGTCTCTTGGCCTCCCGCAACTGCCAGTAGGCGGCCTTGGCCTCGGCTGCGGTAATGGATCCCGACTCGATGGCCGCCTCCTTGCCAAGCGTCCGCAGCTTCAAGGCCAGTACGCCGATTAGGGAGACGGGTTCGTTGCCCTGCTCCAGGGCGGTACGCAGAGCGACGACGGCTTGGGCCGGCCTGCCGGCAAGGGCCCTGTCCGCCACCGCGAATCCGGATACAGCCGGGTTATCGGTCAGATAATCGTTGACGATCTCCAAGGTCATGGGATCCTGGTCAAAATCGAAGCAGAGCTGGGAGCACATGGCAGCCAGTTCCGGAGTGCGCTCGCCCAGAACATCCACCAGGCGCTGGGCCGCTCGTGGCTGGATGCGGCGCTGATGGGCTTTGAAACGCCCATAGACGAAGTCGACCTTGTCGTCGAACTTCTTCAGATCCGGCATCCGCTCCGTGACCGCTCCGGCTCGCGCCATTTGGTCCAGAAGCCTGCGACCCCGGTTGCCCCCGTCATGACGTGCGATGACGATGCTGGATTCGGCTCCTACGGTCTCACGGCAGAAATCGATCAAGGCCTGGCTCAGGGCTTCATCAGCCGCCTGCAGATCATCCAGACAAACCACAGCCGTCTGACTGAGCAGGGAGGGTCCGACCGCTTCCTGAAAGGCGTAAGCGTCGCAGTCGGCCGCGTCCAGCTCGATGTATTCGCTGTCCGGATGGGCGGCACATGCCTGCGCGCACAGCTCCTTGAAACGCTGGGCGTTGAGGAAGGGATCGCCGCCGACCACCAGATGGACGGAAGGGTTCTCCTGCTGAGCTTTGGTCATGACTCAAATCTCCCTTCATCGCTGGACATTACCCTCGGTCATTTTTGAAAACCATCTGGGCTAGAAGGCCATAGGTCTGCCGTAGCCATCCCCTGATGGACGCCCAAGCCGACGGCCGGAAGGGAACCCCCGAATTCGCCGCTGCCACAGCCGGCCATGAATGAACCCGCCCCCGAGCACGGATGAATCGAATCAGCCGATAATCGATCACGGCCATGAGACCCAGACCAAGCAGGCAGGCGCTACCGACCGGTCCCGGCGGCCAGGCCGCCGGAGCAGCTGCCTCGCCCAGCCACGTGGCGGCAAAAGCCATGACTCCCGTACCCAGGGAGGTCAGTCGGGCCAGCAACAGACCCGCTGGAGGCCAGAGCCAGGAGGTGAGCAGAGCCAGCAGGCCAGTCACTGTGGCAGCGTCGACCACAGGAGTGACCAGCAGATTGGCCAGTGGAGCCAGGAGAGGCAACCCAGGACTCATCAGCACCTGCACGGGCAGCGTCCCGGCCTGGGCGCACAGGGTCGTGGCCAATGGACGTGCCAGAAATGCCGGAAGATGATCTTCAAGGAGGGACGCCAACCGCCGGTTGCCCAGGCCGATGCCCAGCACGGCTCCGCAGGAGAGTGCGAAGCCGAAGCTGGCAGCCATGGAAGGTCGCAGGATCAGCACCAGCAGGACACACCAGGACAGCGTGTTCAATGACTGGGCAGGCCGGCAGGCAGCCAGAGCCAATGCCGAAAGAAGCCCCATGGCCTGAGCTCGCAAGACTGAATCCCCGGGGACCATCAGCATGCCCAAACCCAGATAGGCGGCAGACAGAACCAAGGCCATCAGCAAGGGCGGCGAGCGCAGGGCTCGCATGATCCTCACCAGCAGCGAGGCCAGGATCATGAAGTGCCCGCCAGAGACCGCCATCAGGTGCAGGATGCCCGATGCCCGGAAGTCCTGGGTCAGACGGGTGGCATAGGCGGGCTCAACTGCCGGTTTGCCCAGGGAGCCATCCGACCCAGGCAGGGCCTGGTTGCCCAGGATGCCCATGGTCAAACCCGGCACCAGGATCAGTCCCTGATCGTCCAGTCTGCTGGTCTGTTCGAGAAAGGCCCTTTGCATACGGGCGATCAACCGTCTACAAGGGCCTGGCGGCTCGACTTGTTTCGTGCCGTCTTCCACAGCCAACCAAGGAATAGGACGGCCGTAGGCAGAGGGCTCCAACAGGCCTCTCGCACGATACTGCCCTCCCTGTTGCAGCAGGCATGACCGGCTGCGGGCGAAGAACATGATGCGCTCATCGGAAGGCATGCGCACCCCGGCCACAGTCACCCATTGCAGTCGGATCTCCGCCTGACAGTCCCAGCCCCGCCGGGAGGATGCACTCATGGGGCCCACCGCCCAGCCACGAACCTCGGCCAGCGCTTTGCCCTGACGGATCTGCCGGGCTGCCGGCCCGCTGCGCACTGACTCGTGACCGACTGCGGCGGCCAATGCCACAGTCAGAGCCACCCCAGCCAAGACAGCCAATGTCGGCAGCTTCCGGGGACCGAGCCACATGGACACCAAGGTCGGCCAGGTGGGAATACACGGAGACTGACAAACTTGGTGCAGCCGGATCCGCCGGCATGAGCCATGGGGCCGACGCAATACCTCTGTAGCGACCAAGCGAACGAGTCTGAAGGCAAGCAGGACCATTGCTATGAGCAAGGGAAGCGCTAAGACAAGCGGCATCAACCAGACCGACATACCCATGCCGCCTCTGGACCCCCCTGCCGTCTTGGACCAGTCGCCGCTCTTGGCTGATCCAGCCACGGATCCGCCCATGCTCCGGTCCAGAAGCCACGGGACAAGCAGGGCAATAGCCCAGGCCAGACAAGCAGCGGGGAGCATACGAAGATTGCGATTGCCGTTTGCCCGATCAGCAGCAGGACGATCTCTTGCCCGGCCGGCCATCATTGCGCCACCAGATATGGGCGTAATCGGGCCAGGGTCTTGGCACCAATGCCGGGGACATCCAGCAGCTGATCAACCGAGGCGTAGCGACCGCCGATAGCACGCCGATGCTCCAGTATTTTTGTTGCCGTGACCGGTCCAATCCCCTTGACATTCTCCAGATCCGCTTGGCTGGCGCTATTGAGATTCACACGTCCGGCCTGATCCGCTGTTCCCGCGGATGCATCAGAGACCGGAGCAGCAGAGGCATTGCCTGCCCTTTCGCCATCGTGAGCGGAATCTGATGCCGCATTGGTATGTTCGCTGCCTTCGTCGCCATGGAAGTTCCGGCTACGATCGCTTCCTGAGCGGTGCTGGCTGCGGTGTGCAGCACTGTGGGCATCGCCGTTTGCCGGAGTCGATGACATGCCCCCGGATCCGTCGACTGCTGCTCCTGCAGCCAGCGCCCGTTCCTGCTGGGCCAGCAGGGTCAGGCTGACCGCAAGGGCAACCACCAGAACAAGAATGGCTGTCAAGGCCTGAAGCGGCGTAAACGACCAGACGGGTCGATCACGGCGAGCTCGGGATTCGGCCACATCTGCGGCCGACCCCTTTGACCGGGCGGATTGATTCAGAGCCAGAGCCTGCAGGGGCGGCGCCGGCGGCTGGGTGATGTCGATGCTCATGTGCCCAGCCTGACATGAAATAGCCCCCCGATATGAGGTCGGGGGGCTATGTGGTCGAAGGTCATCGCCTGTCCACAGCCTGGCCGCGGGCAGTGCAGGATCAGGCTGGCACGACCGAAACGATCTTGGGCGCCTTGACGATGACCTTTCTCGGCTCCTTGCCGCCCAGCCGCTCCTGAACGGCAGGCAGCGCCAGGGCCATGGCCTTGAGCTGGTCAGGCGCGATGTCGGGGCTGACCTGCAGCTTGCCACGGACCTTGCCCTTGACCTGGACCACGGCGGTGACGGTGTCCTCGCCGAGATAGCGATCATCCCAAGTCGGCCACTGGGCATGCGCCAAGGACTCCTTGTGACCCAGACGGCTCCACAGCTCCTCGCAGATGTGGGGGGCGATGGGCGAGAGCATGAGAACCAGTGGCTCGATGGCTGCCCTAGGCGTCGGATTCAACCCGGTCAGATGGTTGTTGAGCACGATCATCCTGGCGATGGCTGTGTTGGGCCGCATGGCCTCCATCTCCACAGTCACGTCGTGGATGGTGGTGTTGAGCAGTTTCAGGGTCTTCTGGTCGGGCTCGCCCTCATCCAGAACCACCTCGCCGGTCTGCTCGTTCACCACATTGCGCCAGAGCCGCTGCAGGAAGCGCATGCCGCCCACCACGTTGCGCGTGTTCCAAGGCCGGGACTCGTCCAGGGGTCCCATGCTCATCTCGTAGAGGCGGAAGGTGTCGGCCCCGTAGGTGCGATACATGTCGTCAGGGGTGATGATGTTCTTGAGGCTCTTGCCCATCTTGCCGAACTCGCGGTTGACCGGCTGCCCCTGCCAGGTGTAGCCGACCTTGCCGCCCTCATCATGCTCCTCCACCTCGGCGGCAGGCACGTACTGTCCGCGCTGGTCCGTGTAGGCGTAGGCCTGGATCATTCCTTGGTTGAAGAGCTTGTGGAAGGGCTCCTTGGACGAGACGTATCCCAAATCGTAGAGTACCTTGTGCCAGAAGCGGGCATAGAGCAGGTGCAGGACCGCGTGCTCCACGCCACCCACATAGAGATCGACACCGCCTGACTCCCCGGCCGTAGCGTTGTGCTTGGGCCCCAGCCAGTAGTCGTATTCCTCCGGATCGACCATGTGCCGGTCGTCCTTGGGATCGATATAGCGCATGTAGTACCAGCAAGAACCGGCCCAGTTGGGCATGGTGTTGGTGTCCCTGTGGTAGACCTTGGGTCCGTCGCCCAGGTCCAGGGTCACGTTCACCCAGTCCTGGTTGCGGCTCAGCGGGGCCTCCGGGCTGGACTGGGCATCCTCGGGGTCGAAGGTCTTGGGCGAGTAGTCGGGCACATCCGGCAGGGCCACCGGCAGCTGGTCGTCGGGCAGCAGGTGAGGCAGGCCCTGATCGTCATAGACCACGGGGAATGGCTCGCCCCAGTAGCGCTGACGGGAGAAGAGCCAGTCGCGCAGCCGGTAGGAGACCGTCCCATGACCGACTCCTGCCGACTCCAGCCATTCAGTGACCTTCTCAATGGCCTGGTCAACCCGCAGACCGTCCAGGCTGAGCGGGTCGCCAACGGCCTGGGTGGACTGGACCGAAGAGTTGACCACAATGCCGTCGTGGGAGACGAAAGGCGCCTTGCCCCGATAGTCGTCCAAGGTCTGTCCGGAATCGGCCAGCGGGCTGACCGTGTAGACGACGGGCAGGCCATACTTGACGGCGAAGTCGTAATCGCGCTGATCGCCGCCTGGCACAGCCATGATGGCCCCCGTGCCATAGTCCATCAGCACGTAGTCAGCGGTGAAAATGGGCAGCTTGGCCCCGGTGATGGGGTTGAGAGCGTACAGCCCGGTAAACAGGCCGGTCTTGGCTCCGCCTTCGTCCACGCGATCCTTGGCGGTCTTGGCCTCGGCGGCCCTGCGATAGGCCTGCACGCCCTCCGCGGGATTGGCATAGCCGCCCTTCCACTGCTCAGGCACATCCTCAGGCCACTCCTGGGGCAGATGCTGCAGCAGGTCGTGCTCGGGCGAGACCACGGCGAAGGTGGTGCCGAAAAGCGTGTCGGGACGGGTGGTGTAGACCTCCATGGTCTGGTTCCCGTCGGGGCTGGGCACGGTGAACTCCACCGAGGCTCCGTGCGACTCCCCGATCCAGTTGCGCTGCATGAGCTTGACCTTTTCGGGCCAGTCCAGAATGTCCAGATCCTCCAGAAGCCGGTGACCGTAGGCGGTGATGCGCATGGACCACTGCTTGAGCTCCCGCTGGTAGACCGGGTAGTTGCCGCGCTCGGAGCGCCCCTCAGCGGTCACCTCCTCGTTGGCCAGGACCGTGCCCAGCCCGGGGCACCAGTTGACCGGCGAGCGCGAGATGTAGGCCAGACGGAAGTCGTTGAGCACCTCGGAGCGCTCGGCATCGTCCAAATCATCCCAGGAGGCGTCGGGATGGCCAGGGATGGCCTTGCTGCCGGACTTGAAAGCCTCGACCAGTTCGCTGATAGGCCTGGCCGAGCCCGTACCCCCGTCGGCACGGCGGTAGTCGGGGTCGTACCAGGACTCGTAGATGCGCGAGAAGATCCACTGGGTCCAGCGCACGTAGTCCGTGTCGATGGTGGCGAAGGAGCGGCGGTCGTCGAAGCTGAGCCCCAGCCGGTGCAGCTGCCAGCGCATGTTGGCGATGTTCTGCTCGGTGGTGACCCGGGGATGCTGGCCGGTCTGGACCGCATACTGCTCGGCGGGCAGGCCGAAGGCATCGTAGCCCATGGCATGCAGGACGTTCTCGCCCTTCATCCGGTGGTAGCGGCTGACCACGTCGGTGGCGATGTAGCCCAAGGGGTGGCCCACATGCAGGCCCTTGCCCGAGGGATAGGGAAACATGTCGATGACGAAGTAGGGACTGCGGCCCCCAGCGTGATCGCCCTGGGCATCGGTCAAATCACCCTTGGTGTTGGCTGCCCAGAAGGTGCCCTCCTTGTCCCAGCGCTTCTGCCAGTGCTCCTCGATGGTCTGCGCCATGGCGGCATCGTAGCGGAACTTGGGCTGATCGGATTCCTGGGTCTGCTGATGATCCCTGTCTTCATTCGCGTTCATATGGTGAATTATCGCCATTCACATGGACACGGCCGAGCCAGTGTCCAGCATCCGTCATCCTGGCGGAAGCCTTGCTCAGCGATCGCCGGGCCGCAGCGTGCGGGCGGCGGCATCAATGGAATAGCCGATGGACCTGGAGGCCCGGCCCAGGGCGGCCTTGAAGGATCCGTCCCGCATCATCCTCTTCAGGGCCTGGTCGATGACGCCCACCAGCTCCGGATCCCCGTGGGGGACGCCGATGCCGTAATGTTCGTTGGAGAAGGGCTTGCCGACCAGACGCAGCTGGCCGCCGCCGCGAACATGAGCCAGGCCGGCCAAGGCAAAATCGTCGCCGCTGGCGGCATCCGTGTCCCCGCTGAGCAGGGCCGTGACGCACTCGGGGAACTCCTCCCGCTCCTGGACCTGGGCCTGGGGTGCCAGCGAGCGCACCAGGGCCCCGGAGGTGGACCCCGCTGCCACGCAGACCCGCTTTTGGGCCAGATCCTCCACCCCGGCAATGTCGCTCTGGGTACGGCGAACCAGCAGGTCCTGCCCAGCAGCCAGGTAGGGCCCGGCGAAATCCACCAGCTTCTGCCGTTCCTGGGTGATGGAGTAGCCCGCCACAACCATGTCCACCTGGCCCTGTTCGAGCATGCGCTCGCGGTCCACGGGCTTCACCTGGCGGAAAACGATCTGCGACTGGGCGTATCCCAGCTCATGGACCACGTACTGGGCCACATCCACATCCAGGCCCCGGTACTGGCCGGACTGGGCAAATCCAAGCCCGGGCTGGTCGAAGGTGATGCCCACGCTGATCTTGGGCCCGATGGAACCCGCCCGGTAGCGATCCTCCTGGCGGCCGCACCCGCTCAGGGGCACCGCCAGAACCAGTGCCACCAGAGCCGCAGCAATCCTGCGTGCAAACATGATCGGCCCCTACTTGAACATTCTCGAACGCGTCAGGAACCAGGTTACCAAGGCGGTCACCAGACCCGACAGAATCACCACGACCGCGAAGCCCCAGGGCTTGTCGGTGAAAGGCATGCCGAACATGCCCTGGTTGAAGTTCATGCCATACATGGAGAAGATCAGCGTGGGCACCGACAGGCTGATGGAGATGATGGTGAAGATCCTCATCACATTGTTGACGTTGTTGGAGACGATGGAGGCGAAGGCGTCGGTCATGTTTGAAAGCACGCTTGAGTAGATGTTGGCCATCTCAATGGCCTGCTTGTTCTCCGTGATCACGTCGCCCAGAAGGTCTTCGTCGTCCGGGTAGCGCTTGATCCGCTCCAGCCCGGTCAGCTTCTCCAGGACGATCTCGTTGGACTTGAGGCTGGTGGCGAAGTAGACCAAGGTCTTGTTGAGCTCCAGCAGCATGAGGATCTCACGGTTCTGCATGGAGTGGCGCAGCTTAAGCTCCAGCCGGTCCGACTCGCGGTCGATGATGCGCAGGTAGCGCAGGTAGAGGGTGGCATTGCGATAGAGGATCTGCAGGATGAAGCGGGACTTCATAAAAGTGTTGAACCCCCGGATGGTGCCCTCCATGAAGGGGTGGAGCAGGACGGTGTCCTGCATGCAGACGGTGACAATCAGATCCTCGGTGACGATGATGGACAGAGGAATGGTCTCGTAGTAGTCCCGCCCGTCACGTTCCTCGGCCCGGGGAATGTCGACGATGACCATGGTGTACTCGTCCTCCACGTCCACACGCGAGCGCTCCTCATCGTCCAGAGGGGCACGCAGGTCAGCCAGGTCGATGCCGGTGGTCTGGGAGACGTTGGCCAGCTCTACATCGGTGGGCGCCGATAAGCATATCCATGAGCCCTTGGAAGCCTTGCCGATCTGCTCGATCTGCCCGTTCATGGTGCTGAATACTCTCATCATCGCCATCACCGCCTCTCGTGCTCAAACCTGGCCGACGTTTCTGGCCGAACCGATAGTAGCAGATAACCAGTTACCGCCGTGTTCAATTCCGCAGGGTAGTCCCCGGTCATCCCCGCCATGGCCGACGGACGGCGGGTTGGATTTTGGAGGCGTCGAAGCGAAAATGCCCGGTGATGGGACGGTGGCCCGGCGAGCCCAGGTAGTCGTTCTCCCTGTCGCGCTGACCCATGTTGTGCAGAAGCAGGGGAATACCCTGGCTGTCCCTTCTATCGGAGGCCATGCCGATATGCCAGGAGGTGTCGAAGATGACGATGTCGCCCTGCTGCCACTGGTCGGTGGCCACAGTGTCGTTGGTCAGACGCTGGGCATGCCGGGACAGGAATACGCCCAGGACGTTGGTCCGCCTGAAGTCGATGTTCGGATCCGGGCTGTTGATCACTCCGGCGTAGGCTCCAGGAGACGAGGCGATATCGGCGTCGACCATAGTTTTCAGATCGTAGCCGGCCTGCCGGAAGGCCCTCCAGATCTCGTCGGTGCAGGCGCCGCGGTCATCGGGCGGATAGCCGCCCTGGTAATAACCGCTGTCATAATGAGGATGGCGGCGGGCCTCCTGATGGGCTCCACGCACCATGGCCGTGTAGTCGTCCACACCGTCATGGTTGTAGTCCACAGGCGAGGTCAGAGGCGAATGGGCCGCGGTCTGCTCTGGAGAATACCCGGGTGGGCCGTGGGAAGCGGTCCTGGGGCCGTTTGCGGAGGAGTTTTGATTGTCTGAATGGCGAGCAGGCCCGACGCCCACCAGCCTGCCAGCCAGGGCCAAGGAGCCCGCCACAATCAATGCGAGCGCCAACAGGACAGCCGCCCACCGAAGAACCATTGTCCGCCGATGGCTGCGGCCGCTGCGGTTTCGCTCTGTAGACACAGTGGTCACCTCATCCGGTTGCGCAGGGGCCTGCCATCCATGAATCGATGAAGGTTATCCAGGCAGATTTCCCGAACCTTGTCCATGTTGGAGGGCAGGTGGGCTCCCCCGGCCACATGCGGGGTGAGCAGGCAGCGTGGTTGCCTCCAGAGTGGGTGGTCTTCAGGCAGGGGCTCCGGTTCGGTCACATCCAGCCCTGCACCGAAAATACCATCCTTATCCAAGGCTTGGGCCAGAGCCATGCAGTCCACGGCATCTCCCCTGCCCGCGTTGATCAGCACGGCGGTGGACTTCATCAATACAAGACGATGGTCATCGATGATGTGCCGGGTCTGCGGCGTTGAAGGCAGGGCCAGAGCCACTACATCCATCTCAGGTAGCAGGGCATCCAGATCGTCAAAACCAGCCAGACGGTCGAACCCCTCCACCGGCTGGTCGGGATGGCGCCTGATACCGGTGGTCCGGGCGCCTACGGCCTTGGCCAGACTAGCGAAGGAGGCTCCGATATTCCCTGTGCCTAAAACCAGGACCTGGCAGCCATGCGGCGAAAGGACGGCCCCGCGAGGTTCCCAACGGCCCAAACGCTGATTGTCCCGGTAGGCCGGCAGGTCCTTCATCAGAGCCCACATCATGGCGAACATGTGCTCGGAGACCGACTGCCCGTAAGCGCCTGAGGCACTGGTCAACATGGCGTCCGGAGGCAGAACCCCCGGTTTCATGTAGGCATCCACACCCGCGCTGCTGGTCTGCAGCCAGACCAGGTTACGGCAGGCAACCACCTGCTCGGCCGGCGGATTACCCAAAATGATCGTGGCCTCCGATCGGAGGGGTTGAGGGACATCGATGAGCCAATGCATGCTCTGCCGCATGTCCGTGTCGACAATGAACTCCTGACGAACGCCTGGAGCCGCCTGGAGGAATTCCTGTCGTTCACTCTGGTCCAAGGGCAGGCAGTTGATGATGAGCTGGTCCCCAGGATGGTTCTCGTTCCGCTTTTCAACCCGCACTTCGGCATCGTTTTTGCCGGTCATGGTCCGCCGCCTTTCCGTTGCTGCCGACCCCCTTGGTCGCCCCTTGTTCATCATGCTAGCGCACTTGCAGGGTCAGGAATGACTCAAGACCATTCGAGGATAAAATCCATCAATTAGCTCACAATCCTTGCAATTCCGGGGCAACACACTGAGTTGCTCCATTCGCCAATCCCGGTGTACTATAAGCAAGGCTTCACCAAGCAAGGCAAGCACGGGGCTATGGCGCAGCTGGTAGCGCGTCTCCATGGCATGGAGAAGGTCGGGGGTTCGAATCCCCCTAGCTCCACAGATAGAATCCCGAGGTCACCTCGGGATTCTTTTTTATATCCAGCGCCTCTGCAACCGCGAGAGTCTGGGCTAAGGCACAGCAGCAAACCCAGCCAATTGTCGTCACACTCTATAGAACCCATACCTTGATCAAGTCTGGCCTATAGGAACTAAACGCGTTGTTTTAGGTTCTGTGTGTGGGTTTGGTTGTGTGTTGGTCAGAGTGTGGTGTTGGGGTATCTGACTGGTGTGTGGAACTCGTTCCAGTTGATGGCGGTGCCGTAGTGTTCGGGCTCGTCCTGTTCCTGTCTGGTTTCCCGTTTGGGTGCTGGTTGTGGCTGGTGGTGTTCGTCCCTGATCAGGCTGGCGGGGTCGGGGTTGTCGGTTTTCATGTAGCAGTGCCATTCGCAGGCGCGTCTCATGTGGCTCTCGGGTAGGCCGTGGTGTTGCAGGAGGGTGCGTGTGATGGGTGGGTTGACTCCTCCTTCCAGCCGGTTGGTGGTGCGTTCCACTGGCCCGCCGGCGGTGGGTTCGGGTTCCAGGAAGGCGAAGGGCTGCCTGTCTTGGAAGAGGTGTTCGGGCCTGCGGTGGCAGCGGCGGAGTTCCTGGTGGGTCCACCACCAGGATTGGTGGCTGGCTTTGGGGTTGGCTGGGTCGTCCTTGGCCATGGTGCGTTCGTCGATGAGGGTTTTCCGTCTTTCGTGCCAGGCGTTCAAGGCCTCACCCCAACGCACCGCTTCCTCGATGGTATGGACCCGGGTGAGCTGGTCGGAGAGTCGCTTGAGTTCCTTGCCGGCCTGAAGTCGTGGTTTGAGTGTCGGGTCGGTTTTGGTGTTGCGTTGCACGTGCACCAGGCGGCGTTGGATGCGCGTGCCCGGCCAGCAGGCATGGCAGGCTTTCTGCACGCCGCGAAGGCCGTCGGTGATGAGCACGTCGGGCCCGGGGATGCGGGAGGACAGGGCCGTGCAGGCCGCCGTGTTCTCCTGATGGCACCACTGCCGGTCGATGACCTGGCCCGTCTGCCCGTCGATCGCTATCAGGAGGCACCAGCCGTGTGCCATATGCGTGCCGTCGGCCATGAGCGTGTGATGGACCACCCCGTCCGGTGTGATTGCCGGCTTGATGTTCCAGCACCAGCCGACCCGTTTACGCCAGGCCCTGGCGCCCATGGCCCCCATCTGTTCCCGGGTCCTGCCCGTCAGCAGCCAGTCCAGGAACTCCCTCAACAGCGCGGCGCGGGCCCGGTCCTGCCTGCGCGCGGTGGACGCGATCGAGCAGGACGGACACATCCAGCGCTGCGTGCCTGATCTGTTGCGCCCATGCTTGCGCATCCGCCCATGGCATATGGGGCAATGCCTGGCCCTCTTCGATCTGGTTCTCATTCCCCAATCGAACAGGAACGGGCACCCCTGCAAGACCCCTATTAACAACCCGACCTATTAACAACCACCCAACACGCTTACAGCCACAAGGCCAAACCCCCAACATAAACAACGCGTTTAGTTCCTATAGCCCACCCATGCCGAAGCCAAGATTAGGACACCCCGACAAACTCCGTTACGGCATCAAGGGATAATCTTCGCCAATCACTGTCGGCAATCTATAGAACCCACACCTCGATCAAATCTTTAACCTCGACTAACCAGCATTGTTTTTATCTCCCACCTAACAGGATAGAGCTCGCTCAGACTCCCATTCTTCATTGTGAATCATGCCTGCCACAACCTTTGTGCCGACAAACCTCCAAGGGCCTTACAATTATTCTGATTAAAAATGTCGCAGTCTATCTGCAAACAGATTCATGGGCTCATCGCAACGACTCTGGAGGCTTGCACAACAATGACCAGAACTGAAAAGGGCGCACTGGGCGCACTTACTGGGCTGTCCTTGGGAGATGCGCTGGGCATGCCCACGCAGAGCATGAGTCCAGCAGCCATCCATGAGGCCTACGGCAGGGTTGACACCCTTCGTGATGCTATTGCGGATCAGCCGATCGCTCCAGGTATGCCTGCGGGATCTGTGACCGATGACACCGAGCAGGCACTGATTGTCGCAGAGCTGATCATCGAGGGCAGAGGACACATCGATCCCAAAGAGTTCGCTAAGCGCCTTCTGGCCTGGGAGGACGGCATGAAGTCACGCGGATCACTGGACCTGCTCGGGCCATCCACCAAGCTGGCCCTGGAACAGGTTCGCCATGGCGCGGACATCATGGCAACAGGAAGGACCGGCACCACCAATGGGGCGGCCATGCGAGTCGCCCCGGTAGGGATAGCCAACAGGCCCGAAGACACCAGACGGCTGGCCAATCGCATCTACGAGTCCTGCCAGGTCACCCACGACACGGTCGCAGGCTTTCAAAGCGCAGCGCTGATCGCTACGACAGTCAGTCTGGGACTTGAAGGAATGACCGTTCGCCAGGCACTGAATGAGTCCTTGCGCCTGGTACCCGCCATGGAAACCGCCGGAGCCTGGACACCCAAGGCATCGGTTCCCGCTCGGGCCCGCCAGGCAATACAAGTGTCCGAAGAATTCAGCGATGAGGACGACTTCGAACGCCACCTCATCGAAGACTGCGGCACTTCGGTGGAGGCCAATGAGTCTGTGGCAGCCGCTTTTGCCCTGGCCTGGAGATTCGCCGACGATCCCCAATCGGCTCTATTCGTCGCGGTCAACCTGGGCGGCGATACGGACACCATCGCTGCCATGACTGGCGCAGTGACCGGCGCATGCACCGGCCCCGAGGTGTTCGACCCTGCACTCTGCTCCCAGGTGGCTTCGGTATCTCACCTTGACCTGCAGAAAACTGCCCGTGGCCTGATTACCCTAAGGTAAAGCGCAAAACGGATACGACAGAATCCTTCAGGAATACAAGAATATAAAATCCAGTCAACCCCGAGATCATGGGGTCCACCCAGACCACACCACAGGCCTGACCAGACAATCCATCGCTGCATCCAGTACATCGTGAGTCAAAGGAGACAATCCATGTCAACTGCACCAAAAGAGGGCACCATCCTCTCCAGAGTTGAGCAAAGGGGCATCGAACCCGTGCCCGAGGATCAGAGGAACGGGTCGCCCGGTCAGCTCTTCTGGGTCTGGTTCGCCGCCAACATCTCGATCCTGGGAATCCCTCTGGGAGCTACCCTGATTGCCCAGGGCCTCAACCTCTGGCAGGCCGTGCTCGCCACGACCATCGGAGCCTTCGGATCCTTCGCACTGGTCGGCATCATTTCCATAGCCGGCAAAAGAGGCGGCGCCCCCACGCTGACCCTGTCCCGAGCCATTTTCGGCGTCAGAGGCAATGCGGGCCCCACACTGGTGGCTCTGCTATCCAGGCTGGGCTGGGAGACGGTGAACACGATGACTGGCGCTTTTGCCCTGCTCTCCCTGATCGCCATCATCTTCGGCACCTCAGCTGATGCCAAGCGCTCCCCCTTCCTGACCTTCGTCTGTATTGCCGTCTTCGTAGCCTTGACCGTGGTGGTCTCGGCCGCAGGCCACGCCTTCATCCTCACTGTGCAGAAGTGGGCCACCTGGATATTCGGAGCCCTTACCCTCTTGGTAGCCATCTATCTGGCCACGACCGTCGACTGGTCCTCCTTCATCGGCAATGCCCCCGGGTCAGCCAGCGCCTTCCTTATCGGAGTCGGCACCATAGCCGCAGGGACGGGCATCGGCTGGGTCAATTCCGGCGCAGACATGGCCCGCTACCAAAAGACCTCGGTAAAATCCGGCTCTCTGATCCTGACTGCAGCAGCCGGCGCCGGCATCCCCCTGGTCGTGGTTATCGGACTGGGATCGGTCCTGACAGCAGGCAACTCCACCATTGCCTCCGCCGCTGATCCGGTCGCCGCGGTTCGAAGCGCCCTGCCCGCCTGGGTTTCGATCCCCTATCTGATTGCCGCCTTCGCTGGGTTGCTCATGTCAAACAACCTGTCCGTATATTCGGCCGGCCTGACCACCATCACCCTGGGCATCAGAATTCCCCGCGTATATGCGGTCGTCGTCGATGTGGTGGTGACCACCTGCGGAGCCCTGTACTTCACGCTGGGCTCCGACGGATTCTACGGCCCCTTCGTCACCTTCATCTCCCTCTTGGCAGTGCCGCTGAGCACCTGGGCAGGCATCTTCCTGTCAGATATGATCTTCCGCAAGCGCTACGATTCGGACGGCCTGCTGAATCTTCAAGCCGATTCCCCATACTGGTACTGGCACGGCATCAACCTCCCGGCCATCGTCAGCTGGCTGGTGGGGATAGTCGTCGGCTTCCTGTTCGTGACGGCCCAGGTCTCCAAGAACGAGGTCTGGTTCTCAGGACCGCTGGCCGGCAGCTTCCTGGGCAGGAACGGCCTGGCATGGCTGGTATCCCTCCTGCTGGGAGGAATCCTCTATGCCATTTTGCACCTCCTCTCCAAGGACTCCGTGGCGATGAGGAGCAGCGGTAATGACTGAACCCAGCATCCTTCATCTCGGTCAGGTGGTGATTGACCTGAGCATGAACATCGACCACCTCCCGGAACGCGGAGGGGACATTTTCGCCAGGCGAACCGCCATAAAGGTCGGCGGCGGATACAACGTGATCCAGGCAGCCAGGCGGATGGGGGCACCCATAGCCTACATGGGGGCGATCGGCACAGGTCCGATGGCGGACATGGCCCGTGGAACCCTAGCCGCCCTTCATGTTCCCGCCCTAGGGCCTGTGCTGGATGACTGTGATACCGGGTACTCCGTAGCCATGATCGAGCCCTCGGGTGAACGCACCTTTGTTTCGGCAAGGGGCGCAGAGACCCGGGTGCCGGAGGGCACCTACGAAAGCATGAATCTGGTTCCCGGTGATGTCATCTACCTGAGTGGGTATTCCTTCTGCCACAAGGACAACACCCGAAGCCTGCTCGGTTTTGCTGAGAAACACCAGGGCGAAGGATTTCCGGTGCTCTTCGACCTGGGACCCATGGTGGCTGATATTGCATTGGATGTGCTTGATGCGGTCAACGGTCTGCATCCGATCTGGTCCCTCAATGAACGCGAGGGACCCATCCTGGCGAAACGTCTAGGGTGCCAACCCGAAACTGGCGACGTGACTGGGTTGGAATCCCTCTGCCGCTCGCTTTCGTTGAGACTGGACAGTCCGGTGGTTCTCAGGGCCGGCGCCCGTGGTGCCTGGTACTGCCAGCCCAAGGATGCAATGCAGAGCCAGTACATTCCGACCCCGCAGGTCCATGCCATAGACACCAACGGTGCAGGCGATGCACACTCGGGCGTCCTCTGCGCGGGCATTTTTCAAGGTCTGCCCATCAAGGAGGCCCTGGTGCTGGCCAACTGTGCAGGAGCACTTTCCACTACCCAGCGGGGTCCAGCCACATGTCCAAGTGAAGAAGCCATACGAAAGGCCGCCAGCTCCCTGCAATGGTGACCGGAGCAAAACTGGAGGAAACAAAGGCGGCCGCCGACTTCATGCCGACGGCCGCTTGGCCTCTCAACGAGGGACCAGAGAATGACGTATCAGAGCTGCTTGCCCAGCTGATCGGCTGCGCGCAGGGCGTGAGCCACATCGGTCGGGGTCACCTCGAAGGGCATGTTGCCCATGGTCTCGTCAGGACCGCAGGCATGCTCGCCGACCTTGAGCAAGTCCTCCTCGCTGGCCTGGCCGATGCCGATCTGCTCCAGGGAAGTGGGCAGACCCACGCTGCGGAAGAAGTCGTAGACCCGGCGAGTCTCCTCCAGGGGCCGATCCTCAAGGACCAGCTGGGCCAGAGTGCCGAAGGCCACCTTTTCGCCGTGCAGCATGGAGTGGGTGCCCTCCAGGGCGGTCATCCCGTCATGAATGGCGTGGGCTGCAGCCAGTCCGGAGCTCTCGAAGCCCAGACCGCTCAGCAGAGTGTTGGCCTCGATGATCTTCTCCAAGGCGGCTGTGCGGACACCGGCCTTGGCAGCGGCCACGGCCTTGACCCCATCCTCCAGCAGGGTGTCGCGGCAGAGACGGGCCAGGGCGAAGGCAGCCATAGTGGCGTGCCCCCCGGTCATGGTCACCGCGTTCGACTGCACGCAGGCGGCTGCCTCGTAATAGGTGGCGAAGGCATCGCCCAGTCCTGACACCAGGAAGCGCACCGGAGCCTTGGCGATGACGTCGGTATCCATCAGGACCACGTTGGGATTGGCAGGCAGGGGCAGATAACGGTCAAAGACGCCTTGGGGCGTGTAGAGCACGGACAGCCTTGAGCAGGGCGCATCCGAGGAGGCTGCCGTGGGCACAATCATGACCGGCAGGTGGGCGAAGTGGGCCACAGCCTTGGCGGTATCCAAGGTCTTGCCGCCGCCGATGCCGATCACCGCGTCGCTGTCGCCCAAATGGGCACGATGGCGGTCGATCTCCTCCATGGAGCACTCGCCGCCGAATTTCATCAGTTCGTAGGGGATCCCATCGTGCTCAAAGGAGGCGACAATGTCGTCGTGATAGAGCCCGTCGATGACCGGATCGACGATCAGATGGGCGCCCTTGGTGCCCAGAGCCGCGTATTCTCCGGCCAGCTTTCCCATGGCGCCCTCCTGCTGAACATAGGAGCCGGGAGAGCACAGAACCTTGCGCATACATACACCTTTCTCATCGCTGATCCCGTCTTCGGGACCAGGTCCTTCAGACGGGCCTTTTGGCCCGTCTGAAAGTGACCCTAGTCACATTACATGGTGGGATGGGTATGCCGCGCCGAGCAACAGGTTAGTTGCGAGGCGAGGAATTGGTCGTGCTTGTCGGCGACGACTGGGGTGTGGGAGCCGTACTTGAGGGGCTGGGCGTGGAGCCTGTCGCGTCGGCAGAGGGCGAAGGCGAGCTCGTAGAGTTTCCACCCTGCGGCTGACCCTGACCGGATCCTTGTTCGTTGCCCTGATGCTGATTCGTTCCTGATGGTTGATTCTGCGGGGCACTCGGGGTCGACTGATATTCAGGCTCCTCAGTGCGCCGCGCAGGCTTGGAAGGGGTCTCCTCCTCCTGGCTGGGGGTGACCTGGCTGGTCGGGGGGCTGACCACGTTACGAACCACCTTGTCGGTGCCCTCGCCTTTGGTCAGGGCGTTGATGGCCAGAGCAGACAGCAGCACGGCCACCAGAGCGCTGACAACAGAGACAATGATGACGTTACGGCGTCGCTGATCCAGCTTCTTCTTGCTGTTTGCCCCAACGGGAGCCGCATGGGCCCGGGGGCCGTTGCTGGACGAAACGGTCCTTCCGGTCTTGGCTGCCGATTTTTCATCACCGACAGGAGGCATAACCTGGGTGGACCCATCAACCGGCTCCATCACCTGGGTGGACCCGTCTGCAGTACCGCTGGAATTGTCCGAAGTGCCTGTCCCCTGTGCCGGCATGACCGTGGTCTGCCCATCCGCGGCTGAATCGCCATCCGTGTCCGTCTTGGAATCGTCATCAGCCTGGTCGGCACCGCCAACCACGGACTCCTGCAGCTTTTGGCCAGAGGCTTCCAAAACATTTTTGTAAATCTGCGAGGCCACGGCAGAGACGATGGAACCGATGGCTACGCCGATGATGGATCCCGCCACGCCGATCTTGGCGGCCAGCCAGAAGGAGGTCATGGCTGCAAGAGCGCCGGCGACGATCTGCGCCCAGGAAATGTCATGAAAGAACTGCTTCACTCCGACCCCTTTTGATCCAACGGCTGGTTGCTGCGCTCTTATGGTAGCTGGTGGTCATGGCGATCCTGTGATGGTCAGTCAGTCTGGACCAACCCTCGGGGATTGTCCCAGTCCCCCCGCATGGCGATGGCAGGACCGCGATTGTAGTCGATCATGGACCAGCGCAGACCGCCGTCGGGCAGGTCTCGTGGCATCAATCGCGCCCAGTGGGCATTCCGCATGGTGACCAGACCCAGGTACTCGGGATATTCACTGGCCATACCCAAGAGAGCCTGAAGGGCCTGGGCTATGAAGGAACCATGGGAAAATACCATGAGATCCGTGTCTGGACCAGCCCGATGAATCCAACGGTTCAGAGTTTCCAAGCCACGTTTGCCTACCTGGGCCTTAGTTTCAGCACCGTGAAGCAGCTCTCCCCCGGCGCCCCGGGACCAGGATTCATAGTCCTCGGGCCAGCGTTGACGAACCTCTTCGGCGCTGGCTCCCTCCCACTCGCCGAAGTTGCGTTCGCGCAGCCCGGGATCAAGGTGAACCGGCTGGCCCAAGGGGTCGGCGAAGGCATGGGCGGTGGCGGCTGCCCTGCCCAGATCAGAGGAGACCACCAGCAGGCGGCGGTCCTGAGGTGCGCCATCCACGTACTCAGCCCGGAGCTCCTCGGCTGTCCTTTCCACCTGCCAGCGGCCAACGCTGTTGAGGGGGATGTCGATCTGGCCCTGCATCCGGTGATTTGCATTATATGAGGTCTGCCCATGACGAACCACGGTCATGGAACGCACATGCCGTCCATCCTCGACGGCGGAGACCGGGTCAGTCATGGTTGTCCTGAGGATCAGCGAAACGGCTGCGCAGATCATCCCCATTCAAATCATCAGCCTTAGAGGCCAACTGGCCGTCCTGGTCATCATCGGCAAGGGTGAAGGGGTGCTCCAGCTGCAGATCCACCTGGGGGCAGTCCTTCCAGAGCCGTTCCAGGTCATAGTAGGCCCGGGCCTGCTTGTGCATGATGTGGATGACGAAGTCACCGTAGTCCAGCAGAACCCACTGGGCCTCCTGGACGCCCTCCCGCGAACGGGGATCCAGATTCTTTTGCAGGTGGAGCTGCTTCTCCACCTCCTCGGCGATGGCCAGGACCTGACGTTCGTTGCTGCCGGTGGCCACCATGAAGATGTCGGTGATGGCGATGGGCTGGGAGACGTCGAAGGCCACGATGTCCATGGCCTTGATATCGTTGGCTGCCCGAGCGGCTACCCGGACTGCGTCGATGGATTCCTGCAATGCTGGCACTTGTCACGCCTTTCCTTGTTATGAAGCAGATACTGTCATGGTTACCGCTCCCAGGCGGGCTTCCAGTCCGGAACCTGATGCTGGTCATTGGTGGAGTAGACCATGGCTCCGTCCTCGACCGGATGGCGGATGACCGATCCGGCCCCGGTGGTGACTCCGTCGCCCACCTGGACGGGGGCTACGAAGAGGTTTCCTGCGCCCACATGCACCTCCGACCCGATCTCGGTGCGGTTCTTGTGCACGCCGTCGTAATTGGCGGTGATGGACCCGCCGCCCACGTTGCTGTCGTGGCCTATGTGAGCATCACCCACGTAGGAAAGGTGGGGCACCTTGGTCCCGTGGTCGATGGTGGCCTTCTTCATCTCTACGAAGGCCCCGGCCTTGGTGTCCTCGGCAAGGACGTTGCCGGCCCTCAGATAGGTCCATGGGCCAATATTGGCGCGGGCTCCAATCCGGGTCTCCTGCACACGGGAACGCTCCACCCTGGCCTGCGGCTCGACGATGGCATCGATCAGGGTGGTATAGGGCCCGATGACCGCGTCCGAGGCGATCTCGGTATGACCCTGCAGGAAGCATCCGGGCAGAATGACGGCATCCTGCTGGATGACCACGTCGTCCTCGATCCAGGTGGTGGACGGGTCCAGGATAGTTACCCCCTGGCGCATGAACTCCTGGCAGACCCGCAGGTTATGGGCCTTGGCCAGATCAGCCAACTGGACCCTGTCGTTGACGCCTTCGACCTTGAGCGGATCAGGAGCAGCGAAGGCTCCTACCCTACCCAGGCGGCGGGCTGTCTCCAGGGCATCGGTCAGATAGAACTCCCCCTGTGCGTTGCTGTCGTCCAGACCGCGGACCGCCTGGCGCAGCAGATCCGCCTCGAAGACGTAAACGGAGGTGTTGACCTCCTTGACGGCCAGCTCGGTGCCGGTGGCGTCCCGCTGTTCGACGATGCGCAGGACCCGTCCATCCTGATCACGGATGATGCGGCCGTATCCGGTGGGGTCGTCCAGATTGACCGTCAGCACGGTGGCCCCGTCGCCGGAATTGACATGATAGTCAAGCAGGCTTTGCAGCGTGTCCGCGTCCAGCAGGGGCATGTCCGAGGCCACGATCAGCACCTGACCGTCGTGCCGAAGCTCCCCATCCAGCTGATCCACGGCGCACTGAACCGCGCGCCCTGTACCCGGTCTGCTGTCCTGACGGACGATGCGCACCTGGGGATCGTAGGAACGTGCGGCCTGCGCCACCAAGTCGGCCTGATGATGAACCACCACAGCCGTCAGCTCGGGATTCAAGGCGGTCACCGAAGTCATGACTCTCTGCAGGAAGGTCTTGCCAGCCAGGGTGTGCAGAACCTTGGGGTGGGCCGAGTGCATGCGAGTGCCCTCGCCTGCTGCCAGGATGATGCCAGCGGTCAGCGTCTGCCCGCCGGTCAAAACTCCACCACCCCGCTCTCGGCGATGCCGATCAGATCCTGAATGGAATCCACCACCTGGTCAGGGCGATAGGGGAAAGTTTCGACCTCGGGTCGAGTGGTGATGCCGGTCAGCACCAGGAAGGTGTTCAGGCCAGCCTCGACTCCGGCCACCACGTCGGTGTCCATCCGGTCGCCGATCATGGCCGTGGTCTCGGAATGGCCGCCAACCCTGTTCAGGGCCGTGCGGAACATAATGGGGTTGGGCTTGCCCACGAAGTAGGGCTCCCGGTTAGTGGCCTTGGTCACCAGGGCCGCCACCGCGCCGGCTGCCGGCAGGACGCCGTTCTCACTGGGCCCGGTGGCGTCCGGGTTGGTGCAGATGAAGCGGGCGCCGCCCAGGATCAGGCGGATGGCTGTGGTGATGGACTCAAAGGAGTAGGTCCGGGTCTCGCCCAGGATCACATAGTCCGGTTTGATGTCGGAAAGAATGAAGCCGGCCTCGTGCAGGGCCGTGGTCAGCCCAGCCTCGCCGATCACATAGGCTGATCCCCGCGGCATGGTCCGGGACACGAAGTCCGCGGTGGCCAGCGCAGAGGTCCAGATCCGGTCCTCGGGCACGTCGATGCCCGAACGACCAAGGCGGGCCGAAAGGTCACGAGGGGTGTAGATGGGATTGTTGGTCAGCACCAGATACTGGCGGTTGTTGCGCTTGAGGGTGTCGATGAATTCGGCAGCGCCGGGCAGGGCCGTGTTCTCATGCACCAGCACGCCGTCCATGTCGGTGAGCCAGGTTTCGATCTTCTTGACTGCCAAGACAGTTCCTTTCGGTTGGTCACCGACCCCAAGGAGGCCGTCTCCGACCGGAATCGGCGAGCGTAAGCTCCCCCACCTGGATTCGAACCAAGACTAAGGGTTCCAAAGACCCGTGTGCTGCCTTTACACCATGGGGGAAGGGCGGAACCCTTGAGGCCCCGCCAGGTTTATTATGCCACAGCCAGACGATTACGCCACGCCATGCCGGGCAGGCAAGGCTTTAAGCGAAGAGGAAGCCCTGGCCGTGATGCGCTGGATAGGTGTCGAAGAGCCGGGCCACGGAACCATCCTCGAAGACCGCCTTGATGGCCGAAGCCAGCAGGGGGGCGATGGACAGCACAGTCAACCCGTCCCAACGCTTCTCCTGAGGAATGGGGACCGTGTCGGTCAGAATGACCTCCTTGGCCTGGCAGGACTTGAGCCGTTCCACGGCAGGCCCGGACATTACGCCATGGGTGGCCACGATGGTGATGGAATTGGCGCCGGCCTCATCCAGCACGTTGCAGGCCTCGGCAATGGTGCCGCCGGTGTCGATCAGGTCGTCCACCAGCACGCAGTCCAGGCCGCGCACGTCGCCCACCACCCTATGGGCCACAGCCTTGTTGGGCTGGGTGATGTCACGGGTCTTGTGGATGAAGGCTAGGGGCACGCCTCCCAGACGCTGGGCCCACTGCTCGGCCACACGGATGCGGCCGGCATCGGGAGAGACCACAGCCACCTTGGACAGATCCATCCGGTCGCGCACATAGTCCACCAGCACAGGCATGGCGATCAGGTGATCCACGGGCCCATCAAAGAAGCCCTGAGACTGGGCAGCGTGCAGGTCGACCGACATGATTCGGTCGGCACCGGCTGCCTTGAGCAGGTCGAACATGAGCCGGCAGGAGATGGGCTCGCGGCCCAGATGCTTCTTGTCCTGGCGGGAGTAGCCCAGGAGTGGGCAGACAGCGGTGATGGACCGAGCCGAGGCCCTCTTGAGGGCGTCGATCATGATCAGCTGTTCCATGATGGACTTGTTGACCGGGTCAGAGTGGGTCTGCAGGACGAAGACATCCGCACCACGCACCGACTCCGTATAACGCACATACATCTCGCCATTGGCAAAGTCGTAGGCTGTCGTCTCCAGGACGTCGATGCCGAGCTGATCGGCCACGTCCGCCGCGAGTCTGGGATGGGTCCGGCCTGTGACAAGTATGAGATTTTTTCCTGGTCTGCCTTTGAGTATCGCGCTCACCATATCTCCAAACGTTGTTTTCGCTGAAGCGGACAGCCTCCATAATAATGGCGCGCGCTGACACAGCCGGGCAGTCCGTGTTGACGAGTCAGGCGGAATGCAAAGCTCAGGAAGCTGAGCGGTAGAGCCCATGCTTGTTGATGTACTGCACCACCCCGTCCGGAACCAGGTACCAGACGGGCATGCCCCGGGCCGAACGACGGCGCACGTCCGTGGACGAGATGGACAGGGCCGGAATCTCCAAGGTATCCACCCGCTGAGCAGGCACCTGAAGGTCGTCCAGGCTGGAGGAGTAGCCGGGCCGGGAAACGGCCACGAACTTGGCCAGGTCCCACATCCGGTTGGCATCCTTCCAGCGCATGATCTCGGCCACGGCGTCCGCCCCGGTGATGAAGAAGAGGTCGCTGTCGGGGCGCATCCGCTTGATGTCGCGCAGAGTGTCCACGGTATAGGTGATGCCAGGACGCTCAATATCCACCCGGGAGACCGTGAACTTGGGGTTGGAGGCCGTGGCGATCACGGTCATCAGATAGCGGTCCTCGGCATTGGTCACCGCCTTGTTCAGCTTGAAGGCCGGGCGGCCGGTGGGCACAAAAATGACCTCATCCAGGTCGTAGACCCAGGCCACCTCCGAGGCTGCCACCAAGTGGCCATTGTGAATAGGGTCGAAGGTGCCCCCCATGATCCCCACCCGGGGTCGGCGGTTATGGTGGGCAGGCCTACAGGCCCCGTCAATATCTGATGGCTCCTGCCCGGATTCCCCCTCCTTGGACAGCTCAGACATCATCCGGTTCACGCCTGCTCGCCCTCCCGTCTGGCTTCCGAGGCGTTCTCCTCGTTCTCAGACTTGGCCTCTTCGCGCATCTGCTCGGCGCTGGGATCGACCCGGTCGGGATCGATCCGCTCCATGTCGGCATTCCACTCCTCCTGGACCACGCGGCGAATCTCGGAGTAGGTGGGCAGTGGGAAGCCCGGCTGGTAGGCCCGACGAACCTGGGCCACGCATCCGGTGATGGCTACCAATGAATCGGACAGGTCGGCGATGCGCCCCTCCTGCTCCTGTTTGCGGAAGACCGGCACCCGCTCCTCCATGACGGTGATGTCATGCCTGACCTGGTTGAGCTGGTCCTTGTCCAGGTCGTACACATCATCGGCATGCTCGTCAGGCCAGCCAATCAGGACAGCGTCGGCGTACTCCAGGCAGGAGCGCTGGTCTGCATCCGGGATGCCGTCCTCGATTTGGACCAGAAAGACGTACCGCAACAGGCTCAACCGCTCTGAAGCAACCCTGAGCCAGATGCGCGGATTGTCGTGCTCGCGCTGGAAGAGCTCTTCGATCTTCTCGTTCACGGCCGCACCTGCCCCCTGCCGTAACCGATCCACTTGGTGGTGGTCAGCTCCTGCAGACCCATGGGTCCTCGGGCGTGCAGCTTCTGGGTGGAGATGCCCAGCTCGGCGCCCATGCCGAACATGCCGCCATCGGTGAATCTGGTTGAGGCGTTGACCATGATCACTGCCGAATCCACCCGACGGGAGAACTCCTCCACGGCCTCGTAGTCCCGGGCCAAAATGGCCTCGGTATGACCGGTGGAGTGACGGTTGATGTGCTCGATGGCCTGATCCAGGGAGTCCACCACGCGCACCCCCATCTTCAGATCCAGATACTCGCGGTCCCAGTCGGCTTCCTCTGCGCGAACCAGCAGTTTTTCCGGCAAACCATGCCCGGCCAGGATGTCCATGGAGACCGCGTCCAGGCGCAGCTCGACCTGGGCCTGCGTCAGCGCTTGGGCCACACGGGGCAGGAATTCAGCGGCCACATCCCGGTGGACGATCAGTTTTTCGGCGGCGTTGCAGACGCCCACCCGCTGGGTCTTGGCGTTGACGATGATGGGAATGGCCTGATCCATGTCCACCGAGCGATCCACGTAGATATGGACATTGCCAGCCCCGGTCTCGATGGTGGGCACGGTGGCCTGCTCAATTACGCTGCGGATCAGCCCTCGGCCACCCCTGGGCACCAGCAAATCGATATGACCGCGTGCCTTCATCAGGACCTGAGCCCCATCGCGACCGTATCGGTCCACGGAAGCCACCAGAGCCGGATCCAACCCCTGCTCACGAAGCACCCCGCCTATCAGTTCCACCAGGGCGCGGTTGGTGCGCTGGGCCGCGTGACCCCCTCGCAGGAGGGCCGCATTGCCGGACTTGAGGCAGAGGGCCACCACATCGATGGTCACATTGGGCCGGGCCTCGTAGATCATGGCCACTACGCCCAGGGGGACACGCACCTGATTGAGCCGCATGCCGTTGGGCATGTCATGGCCGCGAACCACCTCGCCTAGAGGATCAGTCAGCCCCGCCACCATGCGCACTCCCCGGGCGGCGTCCGCGATACGAACCTTGTCCAGGCGCAGACGGTCGATCAGACCGGCGCTCATTCCTTCTTCAAAAGCCTGGGTGCAATCCTGCTCATTGACTGCGGCAATCTGATCGGCCTGATCGATCAGCGCATCAGCCAAGGCCAGCAGCAGAGCGTTCCTGGCCTGGCCGGTCAGGCCTGCCAGACCTGCCTGTGCAGCGGCCGCCGCATCGGCCATGGCGCAAACCCGATCGAACACATCCTGACGATCGGAGTTTTCGTTTTCACTCATGTCCGTCAGATCCTTTCGCCCTCACGGGTCCGCCAGACCCATATTCTGTACCGATTGTAACCCTCAGCGAGGGCAATGACGACAGGAGGAGGGAGGGTATTGCTGCGCCTCCCTCCTTCAAGGGCCGATCAGTGGGTCTGATCCAGCTCAGGATAGAGCGGGAAGGCCTCGACCAGCCGATCCACCCGGGCCTTGAGGGCGTCCAGATCCGCCTGGGGACCCTGGGCCAGCGCAGTGCCGATCACGTCGGCCACCTCCTCGTACTGGGCCGGGCCGAAGCCGCGTGTGGCCAGGGCGGAGGTTCCGATGCGCAGACCAGAGGCCACAGATGCCGGGCGCGGATCGAAGGGCACCGTATTGCGGTTGACGGTGATGCCGATCTTGGCCAGCAGGTCCTCCCCCTGACGGCCGTCCATCTCGCTGTTGCGCAGATCCACCATGACCAAGTGGACATCTGTGCCACCTGTGAGCACGGTGATGCCGTTGTCGGCCACATCCTTGGCCATCAGACGCTCAGCAAGAATCTTGGCGCCCTCCAGGGTGCGCTCCATCCGCTCCTTGAATTCAGGCGTGCCGGCCAGCTTGAAAGCCACAGCCTTGGCGGCGATCACATGCATGAGCGGGCCGCCCTGGTTGCCGGGGAAGACCGAGGAGTTGAGCTTCTTGGCATACTCCTGACGAGCCAGGATGAACCCGGAGCGGGGTCCGCCCAGGGTCTTGTGGGCCGTGGAGGAGACCACATCGGCATAGGGCACCGGACTGGGGTGCAGACCGGCCGCAACCATGCCGGCGAAGTGGGCCATATCCACCCAGAACTTGGCTCCCACCTCGTCGGCGATCTCCTTCATGGCTGCAAAGTCCTCAATGCGCGGGTAGGCGCTCCACCCACCAATGATCAGAGCCGGATGAGTTTCCAGGGCCCGCTGACGGATGATCTCGGGCTCGATGCGGAAGGTGTCCGGATCGACCCCGTAGGACTCAGCGTGGTAAAAGCGTCCGGAGAAGTTGATTTTCATACCGTGGGTAAGGTGGCCGCCATGGTCCAGGGCCAAGCCCAGCACGGTGTCGCCGGGCTTGATCAGGGCCTGGTAGACGGCGGCGTTGGCCTGGGCGCCCGAATGCGGCTGGACGTTGGCATATTCGGCGCCGAAGAGGGCCTTGGCACGGTCCCGGGCCAGGTTTTCGACCTGGTCCACCCACTCGCATCCGCCGTAGTAGCGTCTGCCGGGATAGCCCTCGGCATACTTGTTGGTCAGCACGGATCCCTGGGCCTGCAGGACGGCCTTGGGCACGAAGTTCTCTGAGGCGATCATCTCCAGACCGCCGCGCTGACGCTCCAACTCGCCATCCAACAATGCAGCGATCTCCGGATCCACCTGCGAGATCGAAGAGTTCAGGACATCGTAGGATTGCTGTACCGGGTTCTCTTCGACCATGGGTCGCTCCTTTGTCTATAACGTCCAGCCTCGGATACAGGACTGGTGGGTAATACTGTACGCCATGCCGACCCCTGGCAGGCCCTGACGTCCATGGACGGTTTCCTCCGCAAGCCGAGCATGGCCATGGTTCGGACCCCTGCACGGGGTAGAATGCCCTGGTAATGATCAGTTCGGCGACATGGCGGAGGGGCAGGCAACCATGAGCACATACCACAGCACCCGAGGCGGCAAGGAGCAGCTGCAGTCCAAGCAGGCCATCAGACGGGGCCTGGCTCCTGACGGCGGACTCTACGTCAGCGATGAACTGGACGATGAAACCATCGACCCTGCCTCGGTCGCCGGCCTGGACTACAAGGGCACGGCCAAACTGGTCCTTTCGAGACTGCTGAGTGATTACACTTCCCCAGAGCTGGACTCCTGCCTGGACGCGGCCTACGGAGAACAGTGGTCCGATCCGGCAATCACTCCTCTGGTGGACCTGGGCGGCAACGACTTCGTACTGGAACTCTTCCGCGGGCCCACTTCGGCCTTCAAGGACGTGGCCCTGCAGCTGCTGCCGAGACTGATGGCCCTGGCCGGGGAGGATGGCGAACGGATCATGGTGCTCACCGCCACCTCCGGAGACACGGGCAAGGCGGCGCTGGCCGGATTCGCAGACGCACCGGGCACGGGCATCACCGTCTTCTACCCGCAGGGCAAGGTCAGTCAGATCCAGCGCCTGCAGATGGTCACCCAGCAGGGCGGCAACCTGCAGGTCTGTGCGGTTCGAGGCAATTTCGACGATGCCCAGTCCGCAGTCAAGTCCATCTTCGCCGACACCGATCTGGCTCGTGAACTGGAGGAGAAGGCCTCGACCGTTCTCTCCTCGGCCAACTCCATCAACGTGGGCCGCCTGGCTCCGCAGGTCGTCTACTACTTCCGGGCCTACGGGTCCCTGATGGAACGAGGGGTGATCAGACCCGGGGATCCGGTCGAATTCTGCGTGCCCACCGGCAACTTCGGCGATGTGCTGGCCGGATACTACGCCAAGATGATGGGGCTTCCGGTGGCCCGCCTGACCGTGGCCTCGGACCGCAACCGGGTCCTCAACGACTTCCTGACCACGGGCGTCTATGACCGCAACCGCCCCTTCTACACCACCACCTCCCCCAGCATGGACATCCTGATCTCCTCCAACCTGGAACGGATGCTCTACTACATGGCCGACGGCGACCCCAAACTGATTGCCTCGCTTATGGCCGATCTGGAGTCCACGGGACGCTACCAGGTGCCCAAGGCCCTGATGACCAGAATCCGCGGGCTCTTCTCCTGCGGCTGGGCCGACGAGAACCAGGTGGCCTCAGCCATCAGCGACTGCTGGGAGGACCGGGGATACCTGATCGATCCGCACACGGCCTGCGGCTACCATGTCATGACCGGGCAGGCCGACCGGGATTCTGCCGCGCCCCGGGTACTGCTGTCCACGGCCAGCCCCTACAAGTTCCCCCGGGTGGTCTGCCAATCCCTGGGCCTGGAGACCCCGGACAACGACTTCGACTGCATGGACATCCTGGCCGAGGCCACCAATACCAGGCCCCCCAAGGCTCTGCGTACCCTGGAAAACGCACCTGTGCGCTTCCAGGACTGCATCGATCCAGGTAACATGTCCGACTACGTCCGCCGCGCGGTCATGCAGTCCTGAAGCCTGAGCGAATCGGCTCAGATCTCCTTCTTGACATAGACCTTGCGAGATAAGGCTATCGAAACCATATCAACCGCCAGAATCAAGGCCAAACCGAGGAGCACTGGCCGCCACAGGTCGGATGTCAAAAATCGCATGATTGAATTCCAGAGGGTCCCCCAGTCCAAGGGCAGCAAACTGCCGATAAGGGCCATGATTGGTACCAAACCAAGAAGCGCCAGGAAGACTATCATTGCCTTAACTGGTTCCAGCCAATAAAACAAGGGCGCAGCTACTGCAAAGAGCAAAGATTCCAACAGGAACAACCCCAGAGCAAACAAGACAGTATCGCGCCAATGGTTTCGACCATGCAAAAATGAATCAGTAGCGTAGAAGAAGAATACTGCATAGCCGCAAGACTGAACCAGAACCAGCAGAATTACAGCAGCATAGCGTCCGAATACCTGGTGATCACGTGTTATGGGCAGCAGACCGTTCAACCGAATTGCCGTATTGTTGAAATCTACAAACAAACCAAATACTTGGCCTACAATCAGTCCGATTCCCATGCCGGCCACTGCTCCCGTCAAGGCAGTCCTTGCATCTTCCCCATCATTGCCTGTCAGGGCCATGACTAGGTTCAGCAGGATTCCGATGCAGGGCACGCACATGTAAATCAGCACACCAACCCAAGGTCTCCCTGTTCCTGAGAAACGTTGCATGTCCAACCTGATCTGCTTGGCTATCGCCTTCATGACTCCACCTTCTCATTCCTGTCGGTCGCGGCAGATGAGCCCGCGGTCAGTCTGATGATGTTGTCGAAATCGGCCCGCTCCACCAGGTAGCGGTCCTCTGAAGGCTCCACGACTGCAGGAGAAGCCGATGCCAGAAAATCCTTCAAGCGTTCAGTAGGGACCAAAGCCTCGAAACCCGTGGCGGAACGCTGCAAGCCCATCAGATGCGGCATTTGTGCTCTGGCCAGATCGTCCGGCCCTCCTCTCACTATCTGGAAAGCCTCCATTAACTCGTCCTTGGGGCCTGTGTAGAAGACAGACCCTCGATTGATGTAGGTAACGAAATCAGCCACCCGTTCAAGATCCGTGGTGATGTGCGTGGAGAACAGCACGGAATGACGACCGTCGCCGATGTAGTCCAGCAGAATATCCATGAGTTCGTCCCTGGCCAGGACATCCAGACCACTGGTGGGCTCATCCAGAATCAAGAGCCTTGCGTCGTGGCTGAGGGCGACAGCCAGCATCAGTTTCATCTGCATGCCGCGGGAGAGCTTGCCGATTTTGCGGTTTTCTTGCAGACCGAACCGACGCAGATAGTCCTGATAGCGATCACTGTTCCAAGAGGGATACATGGGTGCCATCACCGGCTCGACGGCCTTGACCTTCCATGCCTCAAGGAAATAGATGGAATCGAAGACCACGCCCAAGTCTGCTTTGACCTCCTCCTCCTGGCTCAAGGGATCGCGGCCCAGAATGCTGATTTCTCCGCTGTCTCGGCGGGTCATGTTCAGCAAGAGCCGGATCAGGGTGGATTTGCCTGCGCCGTTGGGGCCTATCAATCCCATGATGTAACCCATGGGTAGGTCCATGGTGACCTGGTGCAGGCGGAATCCCGTGCCGTCAGCCTTGACGTAGCTTTTCCCCAGGTCACTGACGCGCAAGGCATAGTCGACCTCTTCACCGGAAGTTGTCATCGGCGGTGATGCACGCATACTCCTATTCCTTTCCTTCTTCGGACGCGGGTGCAGAACCCCTGTTGCCGAGCAGGCCGTCGAGCAGGCCGCGAATCCGGTCCGGCTCCATGTCGGCCCGACGAGCCGTATCGACAGCCTCCCCCAGCAGGGCCTGCACGCGGTCCTCCAGATGCTGCCGCATGACCTGGTCGCCGCTGTCGGCCACGAAGGTCCCCTTGCCTTGGATGTTCTCTACCAAGCCCTCTTGAGCGAGTTCGGTATAGGCGCGGGTCACGGTCAGCACGGACACCCTGAGCTCCCGCGAGAGATGTCGCAGGGAAGGCAGCCCCTCCCCCGCTTCCAGGTCTCCGGTCAGGATGGCCGAACGTATCTGGTCCTCGATCTGCCGATAAATCGGCTGTCCGGACAGGGATGAGATGATCAGCTTCATCCAAGCCCCTTTCATTGATGGTCGGCACGACCCTGGCTGAGCTGTACCGGTGTTCATGTATACACTATAACAGTTCAACCATGAAGACAAACGCTCCAATGATCTGCTGAGGCCATGATTCACAGATTCGATGGAACAGCGCTGTAGTACTGAGTTCCCGGCCGAACACAACTTCGAACAAAATTCATTTGTTACAGGTCAACGTCGTGTTGCTCATACCGAGGGCGGATACGGTGTCATCAACGAAAATCCAGCACAATCATTGCTGCACGGCCATCAGGAGCCGATTGCCTACAGCCATGGCATCAGGATGAAAAGCAAAGGAATGATGGATATGGAGCACGCAGCAGAACGGTTACAGCGGACAACAAAGTCGCTGAAACTTGTCACAGTCGTCAAATCGACGGACTTTGGCACGACAAAGTGCAGGTGGCAACCAGACTTATCGGTGCTGAAGTCTGCTGGAGGACAGAAGCTCTCGCGCGTGCTTCAGGGAGGTTACGGACTCGCTGCCGGCCAGCATCCGGGCGATCTCCCGCTCTCGGTCTTTGCCTTCTACCTGGTGTACCAGGGTCTCTACGGCATCGCCGCCCTCCCGGCCCTTGGCTACGACGAACTGGCGATCGGCCCAGGAAGCCACCTGCGGTAGGTGGGTGACCACGATCACCTGGGCGGTGACGGCCAGCCGGGCCAGACGACGACCCAGCTCGACGGCAGCCCGACCACCGACTCCGGCGTCCACCTCGTCGAAGATGAAGGTCATGGTCGGGTCGCCGACATGGGAATCAAGGCCAGTATGTCCATCGCCAGGCTCGTCAGGTCCCGATGAGGTGCGTCCTTCAGCGGCTACCAGCTCCAGGGCCAGCATGAGTCGGCTGAGTTCGCCTCCCGAGGCGCTCTTGCCCATGGGCAGCAGGTCCGAACCCGGATACGGCCTGAAGAGAAAGTCTATCTGGTCCAGACCATGCGCGTCCATGTCCTGGTCCTGGCGTGGTCTGACACGGATCTCCAGCCCGGCGCCCGCCATGGCCAGGGAGCGCAATTCGCCGTCGACAAGTTCGCTCAGCCTTCGTGCAGCCTTGCCCCGTGACGCAGACAGATTCCGTGCGGCCTTCAAGGCGCTTCCGCGAAGCTGCTCAACCTGGCCTTGGAGCTCATCCAGCTTCTCGGGTGAGGCATCCATGTCCTCAAGTTCAAATGCCGCCTTCTTGCGCCAGGCCAGAACGTCGTCGATATCCGGTCCCCAGCGTCGGGTCAGCTCATCCAGATCGTGGATGCGGGCGTTGATCTTGTCCAGGTCGCCCTCCTGGCCTTCGTCGTCCAGCTGGCTGCTCAGGGTGAAGACCAGGTCAGATAGATCGGCATTCAGCGAGCGCAGCCGCTGGGCCGACTCCTGAAAAACACCTTCCACTCCGATGCCCTCCAGGGCGGCAATGGCCCGTTCCACCAAGGTCGTGGCCGATGGCGCGTCGGCATCCGGATCGATCTGGCCGGAGTCCAAGGCGGACAGCGCGGACATGACTCCCTGACTGATCTGGGCAGCATGCTCGATCCTGTCCCGCTGAGCCTTGAGTTCACGATCTTCGCCGGAATGCGGGTCGACCCGGTCGATCCGGGCGATGGATTCCCGGAGATAATCTGCCTGGGCCATAGCGCCGGACTGCTGGTTGCGCAACTCCTCCAGATGGTCCTGGGCCTGTCGGTACTGCCTGAAGGCCTTGGAAAAAGCCTCCAGCTGCGGACCGTCACCAGCGTAGGCATCCAGAAATTCACGCTGCCGGGCCGGGCTGGCCATACGCATCTGATCCGCCTGGCCATGGACAGTGACCAGCATCCCAGCCACCTCCTGCAGCAGGCCTCGAGGAGCTGTTCTGCCGTTCAGAGCGGCACGGGAACGCCCCTTGACAGGCATGGTCCTCGCCAGGAAGATCTGCCCCTCATCCTCCAAAGGCAGGCCAGCCTTGGTGATGGCAGCGGTCACTGGATTCTCAGCTCCTGCTGTTCCGGCATCAAAAATCCCCTGCACCCAGGACTCACGGGCTCCAGGCGACACCAGTTGGGGGCGGGCAGTGGACCCCGAGATCAGCCGGATGGCGTTGAGCAGCATGGACTTGCCAGCCCCGGTCTCCCCGGTGATGGCCGTCATGCCGGCAGCAGGGCGCAGCAGGGCATGATGGATGGGACCCAGGTCTCGTACTTCCAGCTCTTCCAGCATCAGTGCTCCTTGTTCGACTCCGGCGACTCCCCCTGATTCTTCCCGTTCGCAGCCACCGAGGGGCGATGCTGCTCCCTCCAGCCGACCACCGGCAGGTCGAACTTGGAGACCAGTCGTCTGGTGAAGGGCACTCCCGACAGCCTGGCCAGCCTCAGGATGTCATGGGACTGACGCACCACAATGCGGGACCGCTTGGGCACTGGCCGTTGACGGCGTCCGTCGTTGCAGATCCAGCCGGCCGACTGGGAATCACCCAGAACATCCAGGGTGAACTGCGACTTGGGGCCGATGATCAGGGACCTGGCAAAGAGGGCGTGGGCGGCTATGGGCACCATCTGCAGCGACTGCGCATCCGGCCAGACGATGGGCCCGCCCACCGAAAAGGCATAGGCCGTCGATCCGGTCGGGGTGGCCACAATCATGCCGTCGCAGCCGAAGGAGCTCATCTCCACATCGTCCACTCGGACCGATACCTCGATCATCTTGCCCCGATCATATCGTTCCAGGGTCATGTCGTTGAGGGCCCAGTCGCTCAGTGGTCGATCGGCTCCGGGTATCCACAGGTCCACGTGGGCCACCATGCGCTCGTCGATGGAGTAGTCATGATCGGCCACCCGGCGAATGGCCTCACCAATCTGGAAGCTCTCGAACTCCGCCAGGAACCCCACGTGGCCAAGATTGACCCCCAGGATGGGCACCTCGGTACCCTTGACCAGCTCTGCAGCCCGCAGGATGGTCCCATCGCCGCCCAGGACGATGACGATCTCGGTGTCGTCGGCCACCTGCTGGCTGGGACTGCCGAATTCCGGGGCGGCAATGTTGTCGACAATCGAGACGCGGAATCCGTCCCGGCGCAGCTGCTCCTCGACCTCGTCAACCAGATGGCCGCTTGCCCGGACCCGGCTGTGCGTGACCACGACAGCGCTACGAGCACCCATGGGGCCTCCCTTCCGGCAACAATGCTCATCCTATCGGGCCCGGCCAACAGCGGCGCCCATCGTGGCGGGGTCAGGCCAAACGACGACCAGCAGCTGTGGCCATGCCCTGCCCGGTCTCATACCGGGGCGATCCGGTCCCATCCACGGCATCGGCATCCACCACGACACGGGAGACATCCGTCCTGTCGGGCAGCTCGAACATGGTCGCCTCCAGGGTGTGCTCAATGATTCCACGCAGCCCACGGGCGCCCACTTTGCGCTCCAGAGCGATGGCGGCAACCCGATCCAGGGCGGCATCCGTGAAGACCAGATCAGCCCCGTCGTCCAGGAACATGCGCCGGTACTGGTCGACCAAGGCATTATCCGGTTCGGTCAGCACCCGCCGCAGCTCATCGGCACCCAGCGGCTCCAGGGTGGAGATGACCGGCAGCCGCCCCACGAACTCGGGAAGCAGGCCAAACTGTTCCAGGTCCTCGGCCCTGACCTGGCTCATGACCCGGTCGTCGGGCACCCTATCGCTGCCCTGAGTAGCCGAGAATCCGCTCTCCCGCAGGCCCAGCCGCCGACGGACAATCTCCTCAAGACCGACGAAGGCGCCACCGCAGATGAAGAGGATGTTGGCTGTGTCCATGACGACCGTGCGGACATCCCCATGCCGCCGTGAACCCTGGACCGGCACACGGGCCTGGGTGCCCTCGATGATCTTGAGCAGAGCCTGCTGGACCCCCTCGCCGGACACGTCCCGGGTGATGGAGGTGTTCTCGCCGGATTTTCTGGCGATCTTGTCGATCTCGTCGATGTAGATGATCCCCCGCTGGGCCAGGTCCATATTGCCGTCGGCGGCTTGCAGCAGCCCCTGCAGGACGGACTCCACATCCTCGCCCACATACCCCGCCTCGGTCAGGCTGGTGGCATCCACAATGACAAAGGGGACGTTCATGATGGTGGCCAAGGTTCGTGCCAGGTAGGTCTTGCCCACGCCGGTGGGACCCATGAGCAGGATGTTGGACTTGTCCACCTGGACGCGTGGGGCTGCGTCAGTGACACGGCCACGGTCGCCCAGGTCCATATTGACGCGCTTGTAGTGGTTGTAGACAGCAACAGCCAGGGTGCGCTTGGCGGCCTCCTGGCCGATGACATAACGGTTCAGATAGGCGAATATCTTTGAGGGTGCAGGCAGGGTCACCCGCTGGTCGGCAGCATCCTTGGCCATATCCTCCTGGATGATCTGGGCGCATAGACGTATGCATTCGTCGCAGATGGCGCAGGAAGGCCCCTTGACCAGGCGACGCACCTGGTGCTCATCCTTGCCGCAGAACTCGCAGCGATTCAGTCCGTCATTGTAGCTGACCACACGGCCCATGGCTCTCCCTTCCTGGAGAATCCGCTAGGATCGCCGAAATCATGTATGACCGGCATCGTCCATGATGCCAAAAACGTCCGGAGGCCGTGGGTCCCGAGGATCCGCCGCCATCCGGACGATCAATCATGTGCGCAGTCACCGGAGCTAATTGCGGTGCTCCAGGACCTCGTCCACCATTCCGTAATCCTTGGCCTGCTGGGCGGTCAGAATGGTGTCCACCTCGATGTCCTTGCGAATCTTGTCGACATCCTGGCCGGTGTGCTTGGCCAGGGTCTCCTCCAGCCAGGTGCGCATGCGCAGCATTTCCTTGGCCTGGATCTCGATCTCGGTGGCCTTGCCGAAGTCCTGCTCCATGGCCGGCTGGTGAATCAGCACGCGGGCGTTGGGCAGGATCAGCCGCTTGCCCTTGGTGCCGGCCGCCAGCAGAACGGCAGCAGCCGAGGCAGCCTGGCCCAGGCAGACAGTCTGCACATCGGGCTTGATGTACTGCATGGTGTCATAGATGGCGGTCATGGCCGTCATGGATCCCCCCGGCGAGTTGATGTAGATAATCACGTCGCGGTTGGGATCCTGGCTCTCCAGAACCAGGAGCTGGGCCATGATGTCGTCCGAGGAAGTGTCATCCACCTGGACGCCCATGAAGATGATCCTGTCGTCGAAGAGCCTGGTGTAGGGGTCCTGACGCTTGTAGCCGTATGGGGTGCGCTCCTCGAACTGCGGCAGCACATAGCGGTCGGTGGGCATGGCGGCCAGGCCGCGAGGGCCGGCCAGTCGACGGGCCCGTGCTACGAATTGCGCTTCTTCAGATGCCATGTGGAGTGCTCACTTCCCTTGATCCGCGGTCATAGTGCCGTGGGTGGTCACGATCCGGTCGACGAAGCCATACTCCAGGGCCTGCTGGGCCGTGAACCAGTGATCGTATTCGTTGTCCCGGTAGATCTCTTCCAGGGTATGGCCGGTCTGCTCGGCCGTCAGCTGGGAGAGCGTGCGCTTCATGTCCATGATCAGCTCGGCGTTGATTCTGACATCAGTGGCCGTGCCTCCGACGCCGCCCGAGGGCTGATGCATGAGCACCCGCGCATGGGAGGTGACGAAGCGCTTGCCCTTGGCCCCGCTGGAGAGCAGGAACTGGCCCATGGATGCCGCCATGCCGACTGCGACGGTGGCCACATCAGGCTCGATCAACTGCATGGTGTCGTAGATGGCCATGCCCGCGGTAATGGAGCCGCCTGGCGAATTGATGTAGAGCCAGATATCCTTCTTGGGATCCTCGGCCGCCAGCATCAGCATCTGTGCGCAGATGACGTTGGCGTTGGCGTCCTTGACCTCGTCCCCCAGCCAGATGATCCTGTCCTTGAGCAGTCGGTTGAAGATGGGGTCGGTCGGCGTAGGGGCCTCCCCCTCCTCCATCACGGGACTGGTTGCCAATGAGTTGTTCACCCTGTCTCCTTCGATAAACGTATCTGTAATGAGAGTAGCCCCCGCAATCGACGCGGCCACGGTCTTTCCGCTCTTTGCGCAACCGCTACGACAGGGCCGCACCCAGGCTGTTTCGCCACTGGGTGCGGCCCTGTTCGCTGCGATTTGTGAACTACTCCTGATCCTGGGAGAGCTGGTCAGCCACTTCAGCCGCGGCGGAGGCAGCCTGGACGCTCTCGTCCTGCTCCTCCTGGGTCTCAGGCTCATCCTCACCCAGGAAGCGGCTCAGGTCGACCTCCTGGCCATCGGGATCCTTGAAGGTGACGGCCCGCATGCCGGCCAGCATGCCCTTGGAGCGGCCGACTTCCTGCACAGCCGAACCCAGCTGGCCGTTGCGGACGATGCCGTTGATGAAGGCGCTGGGATCCATGCCGTACTGCTGGGCGATGGAGGCCAGGAAGTTGGTCACGTCGGCCTGGCTGACCGTGATGCCCAGCTTCTCAGCCAGAGCGTCCAGGGTCATCTGGTCGCGCAGTTCCTTCTCCACGCTCTGCTCGGCCTCGGCCTTCTCATCCTTGCTGGCCTTGTCCGGATCCTTGCCGGTGTTCTTGAGCTGATCGGTCACCATGGACTGCTTGATGCCCTTGGGCACCGGGATGTCCAGGCCGTCCTGGAGCTTGGCGATGAAAGCGTCGCGGGCGTCAGTGGCCTGCCGGCCCTCGGCATCCACCTGGCACTGCTTGCGCACGTCCTCGCGCAACTCCTCCAGGGTCTCGAACTCCGAGGCCTCCTTGGCGAACTCGTCGTCCAGATCGGGCAGCTCCTCGGCCTTGACCGAGTTGACCTTGACCTTGATCTGGGCCTTCTCGCCCTGGTGCTCGCCGGCCTCCAGGGTGCCCTCGAAGGTGGTCTCTTCCCCGGCGGACAGCCCGTCCAGGGCCTCATCCAGGCCATCCAGCATGGTGTTGGAACCCAACTCATAGCTGACCCCCTGCTGGGAGTCCACGGACTCGCCGTCGATGACGGCATCCAGGTCGATGTTGGCGTAGTCGCCCTTGGAAGCGGGACGATCCACACTGACCAGAGTGCCGAAGCGCTGGCGCAGGTTGTCCAGCCGCTTGTCCACGTCCTCGTCGGTGACGGCCGGCTTGGGGACCTCAATCTCCATGCCCTCGATGTCGGGCAGCTCGAACTTGGGACGAATCTCCACCTCAGCGGTGAACTTGAGCTTGGTGTCGTCCTTGGCCGAGGAAGGCATGTCCTTGACATCGATCTGCGGCTGGGCCATGGCGTGCAGCTGCTTCTCCTCCAGAGCCTTGGAGTAGAGCTCGGGCACGCCGGCGTTGACGGCCTCGCCCGCCACGCTGGCAAAGCCCACGCGCTGATCGATGATGGGCCCGGGCACATGGCCCTTGCGGAAGCCGGGAATGGTCACCTGCTTGCCGATCTCCTTACGGGCCTGATCCAGGTAGGGGTTCAGCTCATCGGGATCGACGGTGATGGTGAGCCTGACCTTGGTGGGCTCGAGGTTTCTGACGCTGATTTTCACGCTGCGCTCCAATTCATCCAAACCGTTTGATCTGCCAGTAAGGCAACCGTTACATAATAGCGCGAGTCAGGGACTCTGACAGGAGCGAAACCTGCCAGGGGCGGGCGCCCTCCTGACGCAGGAAGTCGGCCACATCACGCTTCTCCGGTTGGTCAGTCCAGCAGAGATTGCGCAGGTAGCGGGGCTTGATCAGAATCTCGTCTGGAGTGTTGGTCTGGCGGCCCACTTCAGTCACCGCCTTGCGCGCCGCCTCCAGCCTGGCGAATCGGTCCGGGTGGCGGTGTCGCCAGACCTGCATGGACTTGGGGGCGTTGGTTTCCTCCCCCCGTGGTTTGGGGGGCACCGGCAGCTTCTCGGTAGGCAGACGCAGGGCCTCCAGAATGGCCTGTTTCCAGACCGAGGGCTTGACCCGGCGCTGGATGGGCGCATAGCGCTCGAACATGCGGTCCTGCTCACCGCCGGTGTGGATCCTGACCCGTTCATTCAAGGACCGAATGGCTCGGAATTGGGCGTTATTGTGTGGCTTGCGCCTCCCGGCTTCGATGATGGCCTTGTCGGGCAGGAGGAGGGTCGGAGCGATGTCGTTGCGCCTGGCCAGCTGGTCTCGGGTGGTCCACAGGGAACGGGCCACAGCCAGGCCTCGACGGTCGTTGTGCAGGGCGTTGATATGCGAGATATGCCGCCAAGGTTGCTCGGGCTCCGGCTTGGGGATTCTGCCCTGCTCCAGTAGCCAGGCGAATTCCTGCTCAGCCCACTCATCCTTGCCGTGACGGCGCAGATCCTCCAGCTCGCGCGATCGCACCTGATCCAGCAGCTCTACATCCAAGGCGGCATAATTGCGCCAATCACGCGGCAGTGGGCGGTAGGACCAGTCTGCGGCGGAGTGCTCCTTGGCCAGCGTCAGCCCCAGGTAGTGCGCGGTCACTGCAGACAGGCCGTAATGACCCAGATTGAGCATTCTGGCCGCCAGCTCGGTGTCGAAGAGCGATGAGGGCCTCATGCCCAGCGCATAGAAGCCGGGCAGATCCTGAGGAGAGTCGTGAATGATCCATTGGGCCCCGTCAACAGCTTTATTGAATGCCGACCAGTCGCAGCCCGCCTGCATCAGAGCCGGTGGGTCCAGCAGGAATATCCCCGCTCCCTGGCGCTTGAACTGGACCAGGTAGTCGTCGTGGCCATAGCGGAAGCCCGAGGCCCGTTCGGCATCCGCGGCCAGCGCACCGCTCCCCTGGGACAGCATCCTACAGGCCCGGCGGTATCCGGCCATATCGTCGATGACCGACGGCACACCCTGGGCGGGCTCTGAAAGCAGCTGCGTCTTAGGTTCCGTGGTCACCTGCGCTCAACCTCTTTTGTAGTTTGTCTTCCATCACGCCACCGGGCCGACCGGCCCGGAAAACACTCGCCTGAAAGCATAGTCCATGGCCTCAACCCGCTGATAATTCTTGCTGAGCGTGCCTGATCGGGAAATCTATCGATCCACTGAGCCAGTCATTCATTACACCGGTCATTCTGCCTGCCAGCCATGGAATGATTCTGCCATTCAGTGAGGCTGTCATTCGCTGATTGGCCGGCTGGCTTTCGTCCAAGCAAACAAAACTCCCCACGACGTCTGTCGCGGGGAGTCTAAGCAAATTATTCGGATTGCTCCTAGGCCCGTCCAGGAACCGGATTGGGTTCTGAGACTCAGTAGACCACGAAGCCGTGGGCCTCAAGTTGCTTCTTGACTCGATCCTTCAGCGCCGCAGAGGGGCCTTTGGCATCCTCCAGCGGGTAGGGAATGCGCAGCTCGTGCCACTTGGGCCGTCCAAGCTGATGGAAGGGAAGCACATCAATGTGCTCGATGGCATCCTTGAACTGTTCGCACACCCGAGCCACATTCTCGACGTTCTCCTCGGAGTCGGTCAGCCCCGGCACCAGCACAAAGCGAACCCAGATCTTGCTGCCACGGGCAGCCAGACGCTTGCCGAATTCGATTGTGGGGGCCAGCGTGCCGCCGGTCACCTTCTTGTAGGTGGCCTCGTCGCCGGATTTGACATCCAGCAGGCAGAGGTCGATATCGTCAATCATGGCATCGGTGTAGTTGCGATTGAGGAAGCCTGAGGTGTCCAGGCAGGTGTGAACGCCCATCTCCTTGGCGGCTCGAAAGACGCGTGAGACAAAGGCTGCTTGCATCATGGACTCGCCGCCGCTGAAGGTGATTCCTCCGCCCGTGCTCTTGAAGAGGTCCTGGTAGCGGGCCACCTTGTCGATCATGGCCTGCAGGTATACGGGCTGGCCATCGCGCATCTTCCAGGTGTCAGGATTCTGGCAGTACTGGCAGCGCAGGGGACATCCGCTCATGAAGACGGTCATCCTTGTGCCAGGCCCGTCCACTGAAGTGTTGATGTCCCAGGAGTGAACAAATCCGATGTCGCCCGTGCGCAGGGCATTCATGCGGTCGTGCCGGTCCAGTCCAATGGGCGATTCAAACCCCGAAAGGCCGCCCATCAGGGTCTGGCTCTGGTAGACCTTGGATTCCTTGAGCATGTGCGGCTGTGTGGTATGGAAGGTGGTGGTCTCCGTCATCGGATCCTCCTGAAAAAGACGAAAAGGGGGCGGGGCCTTGGTGCGCCCCGCCCCATGATTCACCGTCTCATCAACGGTTGACTATCGCACAAAGGCGATCAGTCGGTCACCGCGCCCTGGTGGAAGGTGCGGGAGATCACGTCGAGCTGCTGCTCACGGGTCAGCTTGACGAAGTTGACGGCGTAGCCCGAGACGCGAACGGTCAGGTGCGGGTACTTCTCGGGGTGCTCAACAGCATCCTCCAGCTGCTCCTTACGCAGGACGTTGATGTTGGCGTGGTAGAGCCCGTGGCCGTTGCCGGCGTCCAGGATGCCCACCAGGTTGTTGATGCGCTCATCCTCGTCGCGGCCCAGGCCGTCAGGGGTGATCGTGTTGGTCAGCGAGATGCCGTCCAGGGCGTCGTCGTAGTCGATCTTGCCGACCGAGAACATGGAGGGCAGCATGCCGTGCGAATCCATGCCGTTCTCGGGGTTGGCTCCGGGAGCGTACGGGGTGCCCTTCTTGTGGCCGGAGGGGAAGGACCCGGTGTTCTTGCCGTACTCCACGTTGGAGGTGATGGTCAGGATGGACTGGGTCGGCACAGCGCCACGGTAGACGGGCAGGCGCTTGATCTGGCCCATGACGGTGGACACGGTCCACTTGGCCAGGTCGTCGGCGCGATCATCGTCGTTGCCGTAGATCGGGAACTCGCCAACGGTCTTGTAGTTGACGATCAGGTCGTCGTCAGCGCCCTCGACATACTCAGGGGTGCCCTTGGCATCCTTGTTGTAAATCGGGTAGACCTTGGCGTACTTGATAGCCGACAGGGAGTCAGCGGCGATGGACAGGCCGGACATGCCGCAACCCAGGGTGCGGTAGACCTCCTTGTCGTGAAGGGCCATCTCAATGGACTCGTAGTCGTACTTATCGTGCATGTAGTGGATGATGTTCAGAGCCTCGACGTAGGTCTCGCTCAGCCACTCCAGAGCCTTCTCGTAGTTGTCCTTGACCTCTTGGAAGTCCAGAGAACCGTCTTCCTTGGGGGTGACAGGCTTGATCACGTCCTTGTCGATGACCTGCATGCCGGTCATCTCGTCACGGCCGCCATTCATAGCGTAGAGCAGAGCCTTGGCGGAGTTGACACGAGCGCCGAAGAACTGCATCTGCTTGCCGACCCTCATAGGAGACACGCAGCAGGCGATGGCAGCGTCATCGCCCCAGTGGGCGCGGATGTCCTTGTCGGACTCGTACTGGATGGCGGAGGTGTCGATGGAGATACGGGCGCAGAAGCGCTTGTAGCCCTCGGGCAGCTTCGGATCCCAGAAGATGGTGATGTTGGGCTCAGGGCCGGGTCCAAGGTGCTCCAGGGTCAGGGTGGCCAGCAGACGGAAGGAGGTCTTGGTGACCATGGGCCTGCCGTCGTCGCCGAAGCCGGCGTCGGACCAGGTGGCCCAGTAGGGGTCGCCCGAGAAGATGTTGTCGTAGTCCTTGGTCCGCAGGAAGCGCACGATGCGCAGCTTCATCACGATGTTGTCGATGATCTCCTGGGCATCGGTCTCGTCGATCAGGCCAGCGGCCAGATCACGCTCGAAGTAGACGTCGAAGAAGGCGGACAGGCGGCCGATGGACATGGCGGCGCCGTCCTGGCTCTTGACCGAGGCCAGGTAGGCCATGTAGGTCCACTGGACAGCTTCCTTGGCGTTCATGGCAGGACGGCTCAGATCCAGGCCGTACTCCTTGCCCAGGGTCAGCAGCTGCTTCAGAGCCTTGATCTGCTCGGCGTGCTCCTCGCGGAAGCGGATCCAGTGCTCGATCTCTTCCTCGGTGAAGTCGTTGCGGTAAGGAATCGAATCCTTGTCGGCCTTCTTGCGGGCAATCAGTTCGTCAATGCCGTACAGGGCCACACGACGGTAGTCGCCAATGATACGGCCGCGGCCGTATGCATCGGGCAGACCGGTCAGAATCTTGTTGTGGCGGGCCAGCTTGATCCTCTTGGTGTAGACGTCGAAGACGCCATCGTTGTGGGTCTTGCGATACCGGGTGAAGATCTTCTTGACCTCGGGGTCGGGCTCCTTGCCGGCCTCCTTGAGGGCCTGCTCAACCATGCGCCAGCCGCCGTAGGGCATCATCGCACGCTTGCAGGGAACGTCGGTCTGCATGCCGACAATCACGTCGTCTTGAGTCTCGCCGGCAGGCTTGCCGTCGATGTATCCGGCCGGGAAGGCGTCAATGCCCGCCGGAGTGTGGGTGTCCACGTCGTAGACGCGCTGCTTGCGCTCCACGGCAAGGAAGTTATCGTCCAGGTAATTCCACAGGAACTTGGTCTTCTCCGTGGCCGGTGCCAGGAAGGATTCGTCACCGGTGTACGGCGTATAGTTCTTTTGAATGAAGTCGCGAACGTCGATGTCTTTCTTCCAGTCCTCGCCCTTGAAGCCCTTCCAAGCCTTGGCTTGCAGCTCTGCGGGAGAGACGGTGTTGGTCTCAACTGCTGTCATAGTCAACTCCTTGTTGATATGGTCAATGGCGCTTCCTCACACCACTGTCACTTTCAAGTATAGGGTGCGCATTACCACGAGAAACCGAAACGCGACGTGAGCTATATCACACTGAGAGCAGACTTGCAATGGGCGCCACGCGCATATCTTGCAAACTCGCTCGGCACACCGCCTCAATCCCCATCCGTGCTGATTGCACGGCCAACTGGTCGCCAGGGCAGGTTATCGATCCGGCTGGAGCTTCATCTGTCAGCTGATGACTGTCCCTGCCCAGGGTCTCCCTCCCAGGCTTGCCGCCAACGACGATCTTCTTCATCCCATTCCTTATTCCGACGCTTGGCGATCTTCCAGGCATCGAGGGCCTCCTGCTTGCTGCGGTAGGGGCCCATCCGCCTGTCCTGGGGAGACAGCTTGCCTTGCTCGGGTCTGCCGGTGACCGTATTGAAATACCAGGCCGCTTGCTCCTGTTCGGAACCCATGACAATCACTCCCTGAAAGCGTTGGTCACCGGCAACCGACGGTCCCGGCCGAAGGCCAGTGAGGTGACCTTGGGCCCCAGCGGATATTGGCGCCGCTTCCACTCGGCTCGATCCACCAGCCGCATAACCGTGTCGACCGTATCGGGATCAAAGCCATCGGCCAGAAGGTCGGCCCGACCGTGGGCATGCTCGATGTATGCCTCCAGGACCTTGTCAAGCAGGCTGTAGTCGGGCAGGGAATCAGAGTCCTTCTGCCCTTGGCGCAGCTCGGCGGAAGGCGGCTTGACGATGGAATTGACCGGAATGGGCTCACGTTCGCCCCGTGCCTGGGCCTGGGCGTTGCGCCAGCGGGCCAGCTGCCAGACCCGGGTCTTGAGCAGATCCTTGATGGGCGCATAGCCTCCGACTGCATCGCCATAAATAGTTGAATAACCGCAAGCCAGCTCGGACTTGTTGCCTGTAGCCAGTGCCAGAAGCCCCTCGGCATTGGCGTAGGCCATGACGATGACACCGCGTATCCGGGCCTGCAGATTTTCTTCAGCCACCCCTTTCAGATGCAACTGCCCTTGGAAAGCGTCGAACTCGGGGCCTATTGGCTGGACCACGTAACGCACGCCCAGACGCTGGGCCAGATCGGCAGCATCATCCCGGGAACCTTCCGAGGAGTAGCGGCTAGGCATGGAAATGCCGCGCACATGCTCGCCTCCGCAGGCATCGGCGGCCATGGTCGCCACCAGGGCCGAGTCGATGCCGCCTGAGAGCCCCAGGCAGACACCGGTGAAATGATTCTTGGCCATATAGTCTTTGAGCCCCAGCACGCAGGCCCTATAGACCTCCTCGTCCCCAGGCATCTCTTCGGCCATGCAGGACTGGCTGGGCAGTGGAGGCTCCCCTGATGCAGGCAGGGTCCAGGTGGACAGATCCTGGACGAACCTGGGCGAGCGCTCCAGCAGGGTGCCATCCTGGTCCACCACGAAACTGCCGCCGTCAAAGACCAGATCGTCCTGCCCGCCCACCTGGTTCAGGTAGAGCAGAGGCGCGCCGACCTGCTTGGCCCGGCGAGCCGCCAGCTCGTAGCGGACATGCCCCTTGCCCTCCTCGAAGGGGGAGCCATTGATGGTCACCAAGAGGTCGATGCCTCGTCCAGCCAGGTCGCTGATGGGATCGCCCTCCTGCCAGATGTCCTCGCAGATAGCCAGCCCTATCCGGTACCCCTGCACCTCCAGAACCACGGTCCTATCCCCCGGGGTGAAAATCCTGTACTCGTCAAAGACCCCGTAATTGGGCAGGAAGTGCTTGTCGTAGCCAGCTTCGACGCGACCCTGGGGCAGGACTACCAGCCGGTTGCGAGGCCGGTCCTGATCCGTATCGGTACCAACGGTCCCGACAATCACATACAGATGGCCCAGACCCTGCTCCTCCAGCTGCCTGGCCAGACGGTCGGCCCGAGACCAGGCGGCCCGACGGAAGCTGGCACGAAATGCCAGGTCCTCGATCGGGTAACCGGTCAGGCTCATCTCGGGAAAGACCACCAGGGTCGCCCCCTGCTCAGCGGCCTTGCGGGAGTAGTCCATAATAATGTCGGCGTTGCCGTCAAGATCGCCCACACAGGTGTCGATCTGAGCCAGAGCCACCAGCAGATCGCCATTCCGCCGCGGCTGTTCCTCATGTATGCCCATACCGATGATTCTAAACCGTGCCAGGGCCGACCCACGGCAGACAGGATTGCGGATGCCTCAGACCTTATCAGCACCAGCCTTGCGGGCGGCCCGACGAACGAGCACTGAGGCGATCAGTCCCAAGAGGAGCAACAGAACTGCAAAGCCCATGGCCCACTGGGCGCCTTGGGTGAATCCCTCGGTCAGGGCATTGGTTACCTGAGGACCCAGGACTCCCAGCCGGCCCCGGGTACCCTGGGCGCGCATGCCGACAATGGCGTTTCCGGCAGAGGACTGAACCGATCTGACCAGGCCATCGGCCATTTGCGCTGAGATCCCCTCGAGGGCCGTCAGATGCCTTGGCAGCACCAGGCTCAGAGCCAGGGAAAGGGCTGAACCAGAGACTGCAGCGCCCAGCGCTGTCCCCCACTGACGGATGGTGGACTGGGTGGCCGAAGCCTGGCCGGACTGCGACACCGGGACACCGGAAAGCACCAGGCTGGTCAGCTGTGCCGAGGCAAACCCCAAGCCGGCACCGTAGATGATCAGAGTCAGGGTCATGGGCCAGACCGGCACCGACCCACGCATGAGCAGAATGGACAGGGCCACGCCGACGATCTCCATCAGCAGACCCGTTTGCACCGTGCCGCCGGCTCCCAGACGGGCTGAGACCACCCGGGCCAGGCCGCCCGAAACAACCGACCCCAGAGCCATGACACCCAGGATGGACCCGGCCCCCAGAGGACTCAGGCCTCTGGCGTTGATCAGGTAGAGGGGCAGGATGAACATGACCGCGAACTGACCGGCGTTGACGATGGCGGCCGTGAGGTTGCCCCAGCCGAAGGTGCCGATGGTGAACATGGACACGTCCAGGATGACCATCTTGCCCCTGCGCGCCCTGGCCAGCTCGGTCAGCGCAAAGACAGCCAGCAGGGCCAACCCCAGAAGCAGACTGACCGGAACCGGCGACAGGGGCGCCGATGCGGACCAGTGCAGAGGGCCCAGTGCAAGTGCGGCGCGTGGATGCCACCAGCCGTAGGTCTGCCCCTCGATCAGCGCAAAGACCACCAAGGCCGACCCCAGGGCCGAGAGGAGTATGCCCTTCCAGTCGGCAAGCATCCCCCACCGGTCACCGGTCTGCCCGGGCGCTGACTTGGTCTCGGGCACAAAGACTGCACTGGTCAGGAGGACGATCAGGCCCAGGGGGAGATTGACCAGGAAGATCCACCGCCATCCGATGGTGCTGGTGAAGACCCCGCCCAGGAAGGGGCCGACCGCCGCAGCGGATGACATGACGGCCCCCCAGATGCCGAATGCAGTGGCCCGGTGCCGGCCCCGGAAGGTGGCGGACACGGTAGACAGGGTGGAAGGCATGACCAGGGAGCCGCCGATTCCCTGAACAAGTCGGGCCAGAAGCAGCATTGTGCCGGTGGAAGCCGATGCTGCGAAGACGGAACCCAGCACAAAGATGACCGTGCCCACCTGCAGGATCCGCTTGCGTCCGATCATGTCCCCCAGTCGACCGGAAGGCAGGAGCAGGGCGGCCAGGACGATGCTGTAGAGGGCGGTCACCCACTGGGCCTGAGCCAGGTTGATGTGGATCGCTGCGATGATGGAAGGAATGGAGACGTTGACAATGGACGAATCCAGCACGATCATGGCCAGACCCAGGGCCAACACCCAGAGGGCACGCCAGGGCGGTGCCGCCTCCTGAGACTCTTGACGGTTCTTCTGGCTGCCCGTCTTCACGTCCGCACTTGCCGATCCGGTCATCAGAACTCCCCTCGCCCTGGTCTGCGAATTTTTTGCGACTATACGTCGCGAAAACCCGTCTGGCAAGTTCACTCTGCGCGGACAAGCCGCACGCTGAACCAGTCCTGGCAGCTTGGTTCCGCAGCGAATAGGCCATATCATGTGCCCCATGACCGGCCCACTCCCAGGAGGCCGGACCAAGGAGGACCATGCCCAGGATCCGCGAATCCACACTCCAGGAGCACCGCGCCAAAACCCTGGAACAGATCATCGCCGCCGCCGAGGCCATCCTGCGCACCGGCGGACGAGGCCAGCTGACCATGGCCGAGGTGGCCCGACGCGCCAACCTGGCCCGGAACTCCCTCTACCGCTATGCCCGGGATGCCGATCAGCTCTGCGATATGGTCATGGAACGGCATCTGCCTGACTGGGGCCAAGCCCTGGACCAGGCCCTGGGCAGGACAGACGACCCGCGGCGGACGATTGAGGTCTGGACCCGCACCAATCTGGAGCAGGCCGGACTGCACGGACACGGCTGGCTAATGAACCTCTACGCCGAGCAGCACGACGAGCAGTTACGCCGGGCCCTGATCTACGGCAGTCCCTCGAATCCCCACGAGCCCGCCCCAGGGAGCGATAGGTCCACAGACCGGCAGATCCAAGCCCTGCTGGACTTCCACCGGCAGGTCAACCAGCCGCTGATCCAGGCGTGGACAGCCCTGCGCCCAGCGGATCCTGCCATGGGCGTAGAGGTGACGCGGGGCATCGTCCAATCCGGCATGCGCCTGATCGACGCCCTGGACTTGGATCTCGCTCCCGAACAACGGCAGGAACGACTGACTTACATCATCGAGAAGGTGACCGCCTGTGCCAAGGCCGTCACTGCCACCCTGACGGAAGGACCGACATGCGCCTGATCGGCAACATCTGCTGGCTGCTGCTGGGAGGACTGGCCATCGCCCTGGCCTGGACCCTGGTGGGTATCGTGCTCTGCCTGACCGTAGTAGGCATCCCCCTGGGCGTCCAGGCCTTCAAGATGGCCAGACTCACCCTGACCCCCTTTGGCCGACAGGTCATCTATGGAGGCGGACTGGGATCCTGGCTGGCCAACCTGCTCTGGATCATCCTGGGCGGCTGGTGGCTGGCTCTGGCCTATCTGGCGGCCGGGCTGGTCACCATGCTGACCGTGGTGGGCATACCCTTCGGCCTGCAGGCCTTCAAGATGGCCCGCCTGGCCCTGATGCCCTTCGGATCCTCGGTGCGCGTCGCCGTCTTATGAAAGGATTGGGGACATGAGCACAGTCATCATGCATACCTCAGAAGGCGACATTCGCCTGGACCTCTTTGACGATAAGGCCCCCGAAACCGTAGCCAACTTCCTGGACCTGGCCGCCGGCCGCAGGGAGTGGACCGACCCCGAAACGGGCCAGAAGCGTCAGGATCCCTTCTATGACGGGCTGACCTTCCACCGGATCATCAAGGACTTCATGATCCAGGGTGGCTGCCCGCTGGGCACCGGCACAGGCGGCCCCGGCTACGAGTTCGACGACGAGATCGACCCCTCCCTGACTTTTGAGGAACCCTACAAGTTGGCCATGGCCAATGCAGGACTGCGCCGTGACCCCGCCACAGGGAAGACCCATGGCACCAACGGATCACAGTTCTTCATCACTACCGTCCCCACCCCCTGGCTGAACGGGCACCACACCATCTTCGGCCAGGTGGCCGATGATGATTCCCGGAAGGTGGTCGACAAGCTGGACGCCGTGGCCACCGACTCGGGTGACCATCCCCTTGAGCCGGTCTTCATCAACAGCGTCGAAGTCCTCTGAGCCGGGCCGGGGATGGTTTCGAAAAAGACACCTAACAGATTCCAGCCCGGCACACGCAGCTACACCATGTCCCGAATTAGGGGCACGGAGACATCAATAGAACGCCAGGTCCGGTCCTACCTCTTCTCGCGCGGTCTGCGGTTTCGCAAAAACGACAAGAGGTATCCGGGCCATCCTGATGTGGTGCTGCCCAAGTGGCGGGCCATGGTATTCGTCAATGGCTGTTTCTGGCACATGCATCAGGGCTGTGCCAAATTCTCGCTTCCCAAATCCAATGTGGAATTTTGGACCACCAAGCTGACAAGGAACCGTCTGCGGGATCAGGAGCAGGGCAAAAAACTGAAAGCCATGGGCTGGCGGGTCTTCACCGTTTGGGAGTGCCAGCTGGATGCCCGCCATGCCCAGGAAACCCTGCAGAAATTGTATGAGGCCATCACAGCAGATGACCATCCAAACGAAGGAGTCAAGGATGAGTAGATTGAACGGCAAACGACAAGAGGCTGAGCAGAAGGGCATGCGGGTCAACTTCGCCATTCTCGGCGCCGGACGGATAGCCAATGCCCTGGCCAAGACGGTGGTCATGATGGCTCAGGACTCGCAGTACAGCCATCTGATCGCCCCCTACGCCGTGGCCTCCAGGGACGGGGATCGCGCAGCCGCTTTCGCCAAACAATATGGATTCGAGCACTCTTATGGCTCCTACCAGGAGCTCCTGGACGATCCCCAAGTGGATCTGGTCTACATCGCCACGCCTCACAGCCTCCACGCCGAGCAGGCCATCGCCTGCATGAAGGCGGGAAAGAACGTGCTGGTCGAGAAGTCCTTCACGGCCAACGCCGACCAGGCCAAGCAGGTCATCGAAACATCCGAGAGCACCGGCCTGCTCTGCACCGAGGCCATCTGGACCAGGTACATGCCCTCGCGCTCCATCATCGACGACATCGTCTCCTCAGGGGAAATCGGCACCGTCAGAACGGTCACCGCCAACCTGGGATATGTGACCGTGGGCAAGGCCAGAATGACCGACCCGGCCCTGGCCGGCGGCGCCCTGCTCGACGTGGGCGTCTACCCTCTCAACTTCATTGACATGGTCATGGGGCCCAAGCCGATTGAGCGGGTCTGCACGGATTGGGTCCGCAGCCCGGAGGGCGTCGACAGCCAGAACTCCACGACCATTCTCTACCAGGATGGATCCATGGGGGCAGCGACCAGCTCCATGGTCTCGGCCAGTGACCGGACCGGCAGCATCTGCGGAGACCAGGGTTACCTGCAGTGCGCCAACATCAACAACGTGGAGTCAATCGACCTATACGACGCGGATCACCAATTGAAGAAGCGCTACCCCATCCCTGACCAGCTGACCGGTTATGAGTATGAGGTGTCCAGCGCAGCACAGGCCATCCTGGACGGCAAGACCGAGTGCGCCCAGATGCCCCACAAGGACACCCTGCGCATCATGGAGCTCATGGACTCTCTGCGCCGCCAGTGGGGATTGGTCTTCCCCTTCGAATCATGAACTAGCAGCGCGAATGGGGGCTGATGCCGCAATCGCCACGGCACCAGCCCCCATTCGGATCATCCAGGAAAACCCTGCGTCATTCCTTTCTCACGAAGGTCACCAGACGCTGGAGGATGACGAAGACCAGAATCATCAGACCAACCACAATGGTGACGGCCTCGGCAGGAACGCCGAAGTCCGAGGTCAGAGGATCGATGATCGAACGGACCAAGGCACCTATGACAGAACCCAGCACGTAGCCGTAACCGCCAGTGATCAGGGTGCCGCCGATGACGACCGCAGCCACTGCGTCCAGCTCCCAGCCGACGCCCATGGTGTTCTTGGCCGAACCGATGCCAGCCACGTAGACGATGGAGGCGATGGAGGCCAGGACAGCCGAGGTCAGGTAGATGACATACTGCGTCCGCTTGACCGGAAGGCCCATCAGCTCAGCCGAGGACCGGGAACCGCCGATGGCGTAGATGGTACGGCCCGTCCTGGTCTTGTGGAGGATGACATAGCTGACTGCCACAACAACCAGCGCGACGATCACGCCGAAATTCAGCGAAAGGTCATTGGAAATCTTCGGGTTGTCAATGATCTTCAGTCCCTCGCCGCCGATCCAGCTGAAGTTGTTGTTCTGCGGCATATTGAGCGAATCAGTCGAGATGATGGAGGCTATGCCCCTGGCCAGGAACATAGTGGACAGGGTGGCGATGAAGGGCTGCATGTTGAACTCTTCAATGAGCACGCCGGCCAGCAGTCCGAAGGCCGCGCCGATGGCAATCATGATGACGATGACCAACCCCGCCGGCACGCCGGCGATCATGAGCTTGACACCGACCACGCCGGTGATGGCGACTATGGCCCCCACGCTCAGATCGATGCCGCCGGTGAGGATGGGGAAGGTCATGGCTACTGCCAGGATCACCAGGTAGGCGTGGTCCATGAACAGCGAGGACATGAATCCCAGCCGAATATAGGTTCCGAAAAGCACCTGGCCCATGATCAGCATGAGCAGGAAGATGACCACGGCAGCAACTGTCGGAATGGCCCTGGGGCTCAGCCGGAAACCTGCTTGTCTGCTTGCGCTCTTCTTCATCATGCCACCACCTCTGCAGACTGCCTCATGGCACGCCTGCGTTTGAACTCAGCGACCGCGTTGTGCACCTTGGGCGCCTGCATGACGCAGATGATGATGACCACCACAGCGAAGAAGGCTGGCGTGGCGGCTGAATCAATGCCCAGGGTGATGATGGTCTTGCGGATCATCGCAATAATCACGGCCCCGAAAGCGCTTCCCAGCAGCGAGAACTTGCCGCCCAGCAGGGAGGTGCCTCCAATGACCACAGCCAGAATGGCGTACATCTCCAAGTCCTGACCGGTCTTGACCACGTCGACCCTCATCACTGATGCAGTGGCGAAGAGTCCTGCCACAGCGGCCAGCAGGCCGGAGATGGCGTAGACCAGGAAGAGGATCCGCCGGGGCTTGATGCCGGTCATTCGGCTGGCCTCTTGGTTGATGCCCACCGACTCGATCATCATGCCGGCTGCCGTCTTCCTCATCAGAAGACCGACCAGGCAGACGATGATCACGGCTATGACGAAATTGGCCGGGATACCCAGAATGAAGCCATTGGCCATCCAGCGCAATGGACCGCTGCCGGCCACGCCTGAAGCGTCGGCATTCTGCCCATTGGTGATGACCTTGGCCAGCCCCCTGCCTGCCAGCATCATGATCAGCGTGGTGATGAAGGGCTGGAGTCCCAGAATGGAGACCAGGGCGCCGTTGATGCAGCCCAGAACCAGACCTACGGCCAGGGAAATCAGTATGGCCATCCAGACGTTCACCCCGTTGATCAGCATCTGCATGGCTGCAGCTCCGGCCACGGCCATGACTGAGCCGACCGAAAGGTCGATGCCCGAGGTCGAGATGACCAGGGTCATGCCGGTGGCGATCATCAGGTATCGTGCAGACTCCTGGATCATGGTGATCAGGGGTCCTGCCAGGCCACCTGTACGCGGATTGTATGACAGGCTGAGGAAGGAGTGATCAACCAGCGTGCAGACCAGAATCAGCGCGAGGAAGGCGACCACGCTCCAAATCAGCTGATTGCCGAATATGCGGCGCAGGAAGGATGGACCTTCATCCTCCGATTGCTGCTTGGCGGGCTTGCTCATCGTTCCTCCTTTCCTTGAGATTGTCCAGAGACCGAGGTGTTGGCTATGTCTTCCACAATGGTCTGCTGGGAAACCGTATCGTCGTTGTCCATCAGGTCGATCTTGTGACGGTCCTTGAGGACGGTTATCTGATCGGAGAGGCGGACGACCTCATCAAGCTCAGAGGAGATGAAGACCACGCTCATGCCCTGAGCGGCCAGATCCAGCACCGTCTGCTGGATCTCCGCCTTGGCGCCGATGTCGATTCCCCTGGTCGGTTCGTCCAGGATCAGCAGCTCAGGATCCGTGGCCAGCCACCTGGCCAGCAGGACCTTCTGCTGGTTTCCTCCTGAAAGGTTCTTGATCAGCCTGTCGGGATCGGCCGGGCGAACATTGAGCTCCTTGATGTACTTGTCGACTATCCGGTCAGCCTCCTTCCTGGGGATTGGCCTGAACATGCCCCGGGTGGCCTGGAGGGCCAGGATGATGTTCTCCCTGACCGTCAGGTCGCCGATGATGCCCTCATCCCTTCTGTTCTCCGTAGAGTAGGCAATCTTGTTCTTCAGGGCGTTGGCCGGGCTGTCGATGGAGATCTTCTTCCCATCAAAGGTGTAGGTACCCTTGTCGGGCTTGTCTGCGCCGAAGAGCAGGCGGCCGATTTCGGTTCTGCCGGAACCCAGCAGGCCGGCCAGTCCCATGATCTTGCCCTTGAAAAGATCCATGTCGAAGGGGTAGATGCTGCCCTTTCTGCCGAAGCCGCGGACGCTGGCCAGAGGCCGGTCTGTTGCGGCTTGGGGTGTCTCTTTCCTCGACTTGGTGCCGATCAGCGAGAGCTCATCGGCGTTCTTGCCGATCATCTTGGTAATAAGGACATCGCGCGGCATGTCCTTGACCATGGTCTCCTCGACGAATTTGCCATTGCGCAGAATGGTCATTCTGTCGGCGATCTCGTAGACCTGGTCCAGGAAGTGGGAAACGAACAGTATGGCGATGCCCCGGTCCCTGACCTTGCGCATGATCCGGAAAAGATCCTGAACCTCATTGGCATCCAGCGAAGATGTCGGCTCATCCAGGATCAGGACCTTGGCATCGATGACCATGGCCCTGGCGATGGCCACCAGTTGCTGCATGGCTATGGATATTTCATTGAGCGGTGTGTGAGGATCCAGATCCGTCAGGCCCATCTGGGCCAGAAAGCCTTTGGCCGCCTCATGGGTCTTGCGCCAGTTGATGCCCAGGTGCCCCCTCACCTCGTGCCCGAGCATGACGTTTTCGCCCACGCTCAGGTTGGTGCACAGGTTGACTTCCTGGTAGACCGTGGCGATGCCGGCGTTCTGCGCATCGGCTGTGCCGTTGAAAATCCTGTTTTGGCCGTTGACGGTGATGGTTCCCGCGTTGATTTTGTATACCCCGGTGAGCGCCTTGATCATGGTCGATTTGCCTGCGCCGTTCTCCCCCATGAGGGCATGGACCTCACCGGGGAACAGACGCAGATCGACATTGTCGAGCGCCTTGACACCAGGGAATTCAATGCTGATTCCCTTCATGGAGACCAAGGGTTCTTCTTTTGTCATTGTCTTGCCTCATCAAACTGAATGCTGATCGAGGGGCGGTACCGCGGTCCAGAGACCCTTTCCCGCCCATGAAAAACGGCGTACCGCAACCTTCCCGGGTGCGCCGTCCTGTGTCCTATCCGATCAGCGAGAGATCAGTACGCTCTGGAATCGATGACCTTCTTGGCCTCGTCGGCGGTGAAGACCTTCGAATCAATGACGATGTTCTTCTTGACCTTCTTGCCGTCCAGGTAATCCTTGACGGTCTTGGCGGTTGTTTCGCCGAAGAGCGGGTTGTACTCGATCACCAGCGACAGATCGCCGTCGATCAGGGCCTTCAGAGCCGGCTTGGTGCCATCGATGGTGATGATCTTGACCTTGCCCTTCAGACCTGCGGCATCAACAGCCTGTGCAGCGCCCAGGCCCATCTCGTCGTTCTGCGAGAAGATGAACTGGACATTCTGGCTCTTGTACTTGTCCAGCAGTCCGGCGGTGACGGTCTTGGCCTCGTCAGTGGACCAGTTGGCCGACTGGCTCTCCAGAACCTTGATGTTGCCACCTATCTTGGAATCCCAGCCCTTCTGGCGGTCCTTGACCACCGACAGGCCGGCAGGGCCCTCCAGAATCAGGCCATTGGCTCCATCGGGGAAGTTCTTGTTGACGAACTCTGCCGCCTGCTGCCCTGCCCACTCGTTGGAAGGTCCGATGTGGGAGGCGACCAGGCTTTCGTCCTTGGTCTGCACGTTGCGGTCGACCAGGAAGACCGGGATCTCGGCCTCCTTGGCCTTCTTCAGCGACTCATCCCATCCGCTGTCCTCGGTGGAGGACAGGACGATGGCATCAACCTCGTCGTTGACGAACTTGTTGAAGGCCTGGATCTGCTTCTGCTGATCGTTGTTCTGGGTCGGCGAATAGATCATGTTGAATCCGGCATTCTTGAAGGCCTTCTTCAGATCGTTCTCGTTGGCCGTGCGGAAGCCGCCCTCAGGACCTACAGCAACGAATCCGATGGTCTTCTGCTTGTCGCCGCCCTTGCTGGAGCTGGACCCGGAAGAGCCGCAAGCTCCCATGGCCAAGACCGCAGCCGAGGCCGTGGCGATGGTCAGCGCCTTCTTCAGTACTGTATTCATTGTTCTCCTCCTTGAGTAGTCAGCATCGAAGCCACAGCATTATGATCATCGATGATGACATCCACGATTTTCAGTATCGTTTTTCCTCTTGCCGAGCTCAAGGCGCAGTGATAACAAATCGATAACAGTTCAACCACACCGACAGCCAAGCTGCAGCCGAGCCGCAGCCGGTCCCACCCATCCCGGTGATTGTCACCTGCCGCTGGTAACCGTATCCACCTGGGAATCAATGATGTACCACATGCCCTCCAGGGCTCCGGAAAGGCAGTGAACGATGCCCGAACGGTCCAGGGCGATCAGGCTCTGCATCTGATTGACCTGCCCTGCAGCCAAGCCTGTGGTTCCGGCCGGCAAATGCTGTATCGTCTCCGGACCAGGGGCGATCTGGGAATGGCCACCCGCATCCATGTCGCCATCCTTGTAGACCAGGGTGTTGTCGTTGTAGAAGGTCAAGGCCCTGATGTCCCGATGTCGGGCGATGACCTGGATCTGATCGCTCAGGCCCTTCGGCCGCTGGTTCTCGCCTCGGACAATGCCCAGCATGACCAGGGTGTTCATACCCTGCGAACCGTCATCGAGCACCAGGCACAGACGCTGCCCCTCAGGCGCCACAGTCAGGGCGACCACACGCCGCCCATGCAGCCAGGGCAGGGCGAATTCCAAGGCACCCGGCTTGCCTGCGTCGACCAGGATGGCGGAATCACTCTGCCTGACAGCCCAAACCTCATCGGTGAAACTGCCGGCTATGGCGGTAATGGGTGTGCCGGCAAACAGCTTTCCGCAGGATGAAGCATCGGGTTTCAGACAGGTCACCTGGCCCTGATCGGACAGCAGCGCACCGCCATTGGAGGAAAAGACCAGCCCCCTGGGCTCATGAAAGACGGGAGGCTGACCGACCCTGATCAGGTTGGAGGAGTTGAAACCTACCACCCCGCTGCTGCCCAGACTGTAGATGCGGTTGGAAGTCTGCCCTGAAGCTATGGTCAGGTCGTCATCCGCGTGGGAGTAGTCAATCCCTGACGCATCGACCACCCGCAGATCAAACTCGCCATTGCCGTCGCCCAAGAGCATCCGCATTTGATGGACCAGCATGGCCCTGTTTTCGCTGCTCAGGGAGGCGAAGGAACTGCTGACCCTGATTTCCATGCGTCCCTTGACCTGCTGCACCGCATCGACTGCCAGGGAGACCTTGGCGGTGTTGAAGTTCGTCACGGAATCCCGCAGCCAGGACGGAGGGCCCTTCAGCAGTTCCTTCAGGGCCAGGGTCCTCCAGTTTCGCCAGCCGAACCAGCGGTTGTCGGGAACAGGCACACCCTTGGCCAAGGGGAACTGATAGATGACGACCTGACGGTAGACCTGCATGAAATCATCCGAAGAGATCACGATCCCCGCCGGTGCCTTGCTGATCCGCCATTGGCCGCGAACTTGAGCGAGCTCGAACCGTTCGGTTTTGTACCCTGAGCCGCAATCCTGCTCGGTGACGGAGAATATGCCATGGGCGTCCAAGGAGCCAATGCACTCGGTGGTCAGGTCAAGGGCAGTCCTCTTCCCGCTGCCCTGGTCATCCACGCGGTCATAGACAGGGGAACCCTTATAGATCGAGACGGATGCATTGAAATCCCACTTTGCAAAGGCCGGCTTGGTCATGTAGGACTTGGCGACAGCAAAGCCATCGCTTTGAATGCCGGTAGGCAGAGCCGCCAGGAAGCCCTTGACAATGCTCTCTGGTCCGGCTCCGTCCACTGGACCCTCCGGGGAGGAGAAGACCCGATGGGGCTGATTCTCGACGGGACTGAGCTGACGGACCGACCCGGAAGTAGGCAGTCCGAACGGAATGGAGCAACCTCCGGCGACCAGGATAATCACCATAGCGGCACACAGGCCCAGCATCCGCACAGGAGGCAGGGTTCTTGGCCGGCGGGACGGTCTGAAAACACTCATGATGCAGCCTCTTCAAAGGAGCCTTCCACATCCAGACCCTGGCCAGGCTGGAATCGAACCGGCGCACTTCCCTGATCCAGTTGCTCACAGACATTCCTGGGCAGGGTCAGTAGGAACCAGGTCCCCTGCTCGATCTGCGAGCGCACCTGGAGCAGACCATGCATGAGATTGGTATTGTCCAGAGCTATCGACAGCCCCAGACCTGTACCGCCCGTCAACCGAGACCGCGATGGATCGGCCCGCCAGAACCGTTCAAAGATATGAGTCAGGTCTTCGGGCGCAATGCCGGTTCCCCAATCGCGCACACTGAATACCACGGCCTTCTCCGAGACGGCCAGCCGCAGCTGCACCGGTCCGTCCTCAGCGAAATCGATGGCATTGTTGACCAGATTGCGCAGAATCGAAGTACAACGGCTGACATCGACGGTGATCATCACCTGGTGATCGGGAAGGAGCGCATTCACGGGAACCCCCTTGGTCCCGGCTATCTGGGCGACCTGCTGGACCACCTTGCGAACCAGATCGCAGGCGTCGCACAGGTCCGGATTCAGCGATGTCTGACCAGCCTCATACCTGGATATTTCGAGAAGATCCTCAAGCATGCTGGCAAAGCGCGACACCTGCTTGTCCAGCAATTCCACGGTCCTGCGCTTGTTTGGATCCAGGTCGTCCCGACTCTTGAAAAGCAGGTCCGTGGCCATGCGGATGGTGGTGACCGGGGTCCGCAGCTCATGGCTGACGTCTGATACGAACCTGCGTTGATAGGCTTCGGCCTCCTCCAGCTGACCGATCTTTTCATTGATGGAATCAGCCATGACGTTGAAGGAACGCTGCAGGGTGCCCAGCTCATCGGTCCGGTCCTCGGTGACCCGGACGTCCGACTCCCCTTGGGCCAATTCCTTGGCGGCACCTGCCACCTTGGTCACCGGACGGATGACTGAGTGAAGGGCCAGGAACACGATGATCCCCATCACCACGCTGGTCACCACGCTGACCGCAAGAAGGGCCATCTGCACGGAGAGCACGGAGCGCTGCTGGTCTGCGAACGAGTAGATGGCGTAGAACTCGATTCCTCCGGTGGTGGCCGGCCTCAGCATGGACCCCATGACGATGCCCGGGACCGGGTACTGACCCTTGTCGGCCGTATTGATCATCTGCGAGTATGAGTGGCTGCCATTCGAGACGACGGCATTCCTGATTTCCGGAGTGATCAGGTCGCTGTCTCCCGGGGCCGTCGATACGGGGACGAACCTGCGGGCCGTGGAGTCATCCGGCCAGATGAAGACCCCAACCATGTTAGGAGCCCCCTCACTCTGAACATTGGCCGCCATATTGACCACCAGCTTTTGATAGCTCCCCTCGTCGTCGGAGATGTCTGCAGAGTCGAGTCCCCCCTGAGCCCTGTTCAGCTCTGCGGCAAAGTCGGCCTGTGCCTGTCGCAGGACCTGGTTCAAGAGGGAGGTCCTAACTGAATACAGGGATGCTGTCATGAAGACGATGCCGATCAGCAGCGCCGAAACCGTCGCCAGAAGGACCATACGTACCTGCAAAGAGCTCCTGACCGCTTTCTTGAGCCTGCGCAGGAACTTCCCGACTGCCGACGCGCCCTTGGGCTTGGTGCGAGTGCTCATGATCCTGGCTGCTCAGCCGCATACTTGTAGCCGATTCCCCGAACAGTCTCGATGATTCTTGGGTTTTCGGGATCGTCTTCGATTTTCTGTCTGAGACGCTGCACGTGGACGTTGACCAGGCGGGTATCACCCATGTCCTGATAGTCCCAGACCTTTCGCAGCAGCTCTGCCCGATTCAGCACCTCACCTGGATGTGACGCCAGCACATAGAGCAGCTCGAACTCCGTAGGGGTCAGGGAAAGCTGAACCCCCCGCTTGACTGCAGTGTGTTCCTGCCGATTGATCTCTATCAGGCCGTGAATGATGGCCGGCAATCCCTGCCCATTGTGAGCAGCGCGGACCGAGACCGGGCGGAGGCGGGCATGGATCCTGGCCAGGAGCTCGTCAGTGCTGAAGGGCTTGACTACATAATCATCGGCTCCGGCCTCCAGACCCTCGACGATGTTCTTGGTATCGGACTTGGCCGTCAGCATGATGATGGGGACGTTGGATCGGGACCTGATCCACCGTGCGATGCCGATCCCATCCATGCCGGGCAACATGATGTCCAGCAGAACCAGATCAGGTTGCACCGTAGGGAATATCTCCACTGCCCTGGACCCATCCGTGCAGGTCACCGGCCTGTAGGACTTTGTCTGCAGCACTATCGACAGCATCTCGCCCAGATCCCTGTCATCGTCGACAATCAGTATCGTGGCCGGCTCTTTCACAAGAAGCCCTCCCTCGTTCTCAGCATGCCATTATGCTCACTTGCTTCTAAGCAGAACGATAGCAGGGTTGGTCGGGGCTGCACCCGCCGACGGATCCAGGCGGCAATTGGCGGGGTTGACCTACTTGATCCGACGGACCCGGCCATGCTCCACCATATAGGCTCGCCGTGCCAGATCGATCATGGGCAGGTCGAAGGCCGAATCGGTGTAAAAGGCGTCAATGGCCGTCTTATGACCCAGGATCTGCTGAAAGTGCAGGGGCTTGTCAGGCCCGAAGTTGAGGTAGCCCACGGTCAGGGATTCCAAATCCAGGGTGGAGCCGATGCAGCGGGTGATGCCCAGTCGGCGGCAAGCCTCCCCGGCTACCAAATCGAAGGAGGCGGTCACCACCACGTCGTCAGCCTGGGGCGTGTACCAATCCATGATCTTGTGCATGTTGGCATCCCAGAATTGGTTGACCAGCCGGTCCATGTCAAAGCCGGGACGCGAGGTCAGCCGACGCAGGTAGCGCGAGCCCACCCGACGCATGGCCGAGTCCAGCTGCTCCAGGGTGACCCGGCCCAGACGGTAGCGGACGGCATAGAGGAGGGCAATCGGCAGGTAGCCAAGCACCCGCGGATCCTTGCGGGCAGTGAACAGGTAGAAGTCAAGCAGGCTCTCGCCATCGTAGATGGTGCCGTCGAAGTCCAGTACCCGCATGCCAGTCCTTTCCAGATCTCAGCGCTAAAAAGCGAACATCTTAGCATACCGTGGAGCAATGACGGTGATAGTCCCCGACTTCCATGGGTCATACTCCCCCAAATGCTGACCCGCACAGCCTCGTGAACAGGCAGTCCATGTCCTGATCGTGGATCATCCCCATGGTGTCGACGGTATTGATATGATGAAAATGCGTTGTTCATTTAAGGCCGAGGTTTGGGACTTGTCGAAAATAGGCCTGGAAGGGGAACGGCGCCGAAGGGGTCCATGCGGTCAATCATGTCCGCCGAGCTCTTTGATTTTCCTTACCAGCTAGGGGGCAGCAGCGATGTTGAAGAAGAGCCACTACCACAACCTGAGCAGTTGCATAGCCGGAATATACCGGCATGCACGCAATGACACCAGCCGGTACACAGGCGACTCCACCTTACGTGGCACTCAAGGTGATCTGATCGTATATCTCTATGATCATCCAGGCCTCAGCCAGCGGCAGATCGCCCGGGATCTGTGCGTAGACCCCAGCCTGCTGGCCAGGGATCTCAAGGCTCTGAAGGCCCAGGGCCTGGTCAGCCGTGAACAGAACCCCGCCGATCACCGCGTCAATATCATCGCCCTGACCAGGTCGGGCGCAGACATCGCGCGCAAACGGATCAGGTCGGTCAACAACTGGTGGACGGACCTGTTCAAGCAGAATCCCGATATCGACCCCGAGACCTTCCAGACCGAGCTGCGCTGCGTCTACAACCGGCTGCTGGCCAATCAGCTCTGACCCCACTTACTGAGAATCAGCCCACCGAACGGCCTGAGGTCTCCCAACCCATCAGGCCTACGACCAGCATGGAGGCCAGGGCCACCAGGCTGATGGTGACGAAGATTGAGGTGCTCCCCCATACGCTGAGCATGGCACCTATCAGCACGGGCATGAGCACATTGCAGAGCTTGGCAACGGCATTGGCAATGCCCACGCAGCGGAAGCGGACTGTGGTCGGGAAGAGCTCGGGCGCATAGACGGCCACCACCGAAGACATGAGCACGTAGAGGCTGGCCATGAGCAGGATGCCCACCAGAATGGCCGTGACCTGACTGGTCTGCGCAGCGTAGAGCAGCCCAAAGACCGCCGTCAGCAGGAAGGCCGTGACGATGATCCGCTTGCGGCCGATGCGGTCCAGCAGCAGGGATCCGATCAGGCAGCCTAGGGGGGCGCCCAGCATCATCAGGGTGCTGATCCACAGGGATCCGCTCAGATTGATGCCCCGCTTGAGCAGGATGGTGGGCACCCAGGAGGTGAAGGCGTAGGAGCAGACATTGGTGGCCGAGACCGCCACAGTGGCCACAATCAGGCCGCGAACCACGCTACCCGATGCCTTGGCGGATGCCTCAACGCCCTCCCTGCCAGCACGTGCTGAGCCGCTGGCAGAATCGGAGGTTGACCCACCCCGGCCATTGTCGGCCTCCAGAAGCTCGACCACCTGGATGGCCTCGTCCATCCGCCCGTGCAGGGCCAGCCAGCGAGGGGACTCAGGGATGTCACGCCGCAGGTACCAGATCAACGCCGCTGCCAGACCAATGCCCACGAAGAGCGGCCGCCAGGACCAGCGCGGAATGATCCAGGCGCACAGAAGCATGGCCAGGGGCACTCCGGTGTTGGCCACCAGGGAGACAATGGCGCTCCAACGGCCGCGGTGCTTGATGGGAGCGAATTCGTTGACCATGGAGAATCCGGTGACAATTTCCGCGCCCAGCCCCAGGCCCGCCC